>Ga0102953_1000019_pt1 | contig 96878 bp, 79 predicted proteins | sample SalPon2A_C_D2_MG_FD_78509 | JGI IMG/M metagenome (GOLD analysis project Ga0102953, IMG submission 78509) | Soil microbial communities from South San Francisco under conditions of wetland restoration - Salt Pond MetaG R2A_C_D2_MG | ecosystem: Environmental > Terrestrial > Soil > Wetlands | place...
CGGGGGCAGCACGCGCAGCTCCCCGTTGCGATAGCCCTGCAGCTCCACGGGCAGGCCGGCGGCCTCCAGGCGCGCCTCCAGTGTATCCAGGCGGCGCTGCAGGTCCGCAAAGGCCTCGGAGGGCGTGCGCCCGGCCTGGCCCCAGGGGCAGTGCCGACAGCCGAGGAAGCAGCAGAAGCCGCGGCGGCGGTTGTAGTGCTCGGTGAAGACGTAGCGCCCGGCGGCGTCCACGGTGTAGTCCACGCCCTCCACCAGCGGGGCGGCGGGATCGTGCAGGGTGCCGGATGGGCGGCGGGCCCGGTCAGCGGGCGGCCGGTCGGGGCAGGGGGCGGGCGGCGCTTCAGCCGCCATTGGCGTGGCCGTCCAGGTATTTCATCCAGCGCTGCTTGAGCTGCCGGTCGAAGGCCGCATTGGAGACGCAGAGCAGGGTGTGCTTGAACAGGCGCACCTTCTGCTCGCACATGAGCTGGAAGGCGCTTTCGATATTGTGCTCGTAGAGCGGCTCGGGACTGGAGAGCTGGGCGGCTTGGTGCGCGGAATGGATGAACTCGATCATGATGTTGAAGTGGATCGGGTCCAGCTCCAGCACCTCCGCCACGCCGCGCAGCATGGCGATCTCCTTGTCCATCAGCACGCCATCGGCCATGGCCATGCCCATCAGGTCCAGCATCAGGCTGTACGTGAGATCCGTCTGACGCAGCCGCCGCACGATCGCATCGCGCTTGAGCGGCTGGCGGTTGGCGATGGCCAGCACCACTTCGCGGCTCTTGGGGGGCAGATTGAACTGGTCCATCCACCGGCGCAGCAGGGCCAGCTCGTCCGGGTGCAGCTCGTCGTCGCTGGCCGCCACGGCCGCCACCAGCATCAGGTAGTCCTTGCGGCGTTGCCAGGGATATCGGGTGATATCCGGCAGGTCCGCCTTCCCGACAGCAGCCATCGCACGGTGCTCAGATAAGTCCGCAGGGCGGGCGAGCCCGCTCCGCGGCAGCCCCCCAGGCCCGGCGCTTGCCCCTCTATCCGGGGCCGGCCGGGACATAGGTGAATACGCCCTCACGATAGAAAAAATAGGGCTGCAGCGCAATGTTTCGCGCCAGTCGCTGGAAGTAGTCCTGCCCCACCAGCGGCAAGCGCCGCAGGCTCCAGCGCTGCCTCCGCCCGCCCAGCTGCACCTGGTAGCGGCCGAAGTCCACGTAAACACGCCGGTCGGCCTTGTTGACGTAGAGGAAGCGCGGCGTGAAGTCCGGGCTCGGCGCCCCGGGCGGCGTGCTCACCAGGATGCGCGAGCCCTGGATCTGCAGCGAATAGTGGGGATTGGGGGGCGGCCGCTCCGCCTGGCCGGAGATGGGCACCCGCGGCAGCGCCACGCGCTGCGAGGCGACGGGCCGCGGGGTGCCTCCGTCCCGCAGGTCCATCGTGCCGGTCAGGTTGTCCAGGATCGGCGTGCGAACGTTGATGAAGCGCTGAAAGTCCGTGGACGTGAACTGCTTGATGCGCGTGCGCCCATAGGTCAGCTCTACCCCGATGGAGTTGATGGAGTACAGCGTGAGCAACTCGTTAGGCCGGTTGTAGAGCAGGTCCTCGGCGAAGAACGTGCCGTTGTCGATGTCCACGTCCGCGTCGATCGTCTCGCCCGGATTGGGCGTGTTGATGCGCACGACGAGCTGAATCTGCTGGGCCAGCGTGATGTCCGTCTGTGCCGTATCGAACTTGAAGGTCACCTGCCCACTCACCAGCACGCGCTCCCACTTGGCCATCTCCTGCTGCACGGGGGCGTAGCTGGGATCCTGCCGGGCCGCGGCCACCAGCCGGGCATAGGCCTTGCGGAAGGACTTCTCGGCCAGGAAGGTCTTGTAGCGCTCGAAGTTGTCGCGGGCGACCACCTTCTCGGAGCGCTGGAACGCGGCGCGGTAGTCCGGGTTGTCGGGGCTGTCGATCAGGGCCTCGTGGTAGGCCTGCATGGCCTCTTCCCAACGGCCCTGCTGCTCCAGCGCCTGCCCTTGGGAATACTTCACCGAGCATCCGCCCGCGGCCAGGGCCAGTAGCAGGCTCAGCAGCAGGGCGGGCAGGCGGGCAGGCCGCGCCGACACGAGGCGGGGGGTGCGGGTGCTGCGCCTCATGGGGTGTAGCCGACTGGGTAGTTCAGCGCTTCTTCGGTGATCTGCACGTCGTGCACGTGGCTTTCCCGCAGCCCCGCGTTGCTGATGCGCAGGAAGCGCGCCTCGGTGCGCAGGGCGGCGATGGTCGGCGTGCCCAGATAGCCCATCCCGGAACGCAGGCCGCCTATGTACTGGTAGATGCTCTCGGCCATGGGGCCGCGGTAGGGCACGCGGCCCTCGATGCCTTCCGGCACGGACTTCATTTCGGCCACCGCGCTTTCCTGGAAGTAGCGGTCCGCGGAGCCCTGGCGCATGGCGCCAATGGAGCCCATGCCGCGGTAAATCTTGTAGCGGCGGCCCTGGTAGAGGATCACCTGCCCCGGGCTTTCGTCCGTGCCCGCGAAGAGGTTGCCCAGCATCACTGTATCCGCGCCGGCCGCCAGGGCCTTCACGATGTCGCCGGAGAACTTGACGCCGCCGTCGGAGATGACCGGCACGTCGTGCTTGACGGTCACCTCGGTCACGGACTGGATGGCGGTGAGTTGCGGCACACCCACGCCGGCCACCACCCGCGTGGTGCAGATGGAGCCGGGGCCGATGCCGACCTTGACCGCGTTCACGCCGGCCTTGATCAGCGCCTCGGCCGCCTCGCCCGTGACGATGTTGCCGCCCACCAGCTCCGCATCGGGGAACTCCTCGCGCAGGGCCTGGATGGCCTTGACCACCTTGGTGGAAAAGCCGTGCGCCGTATCCACCACCACTACGTCGCAGCCGGCCTTCAGCAGCGCCTCGGCGCGCTGCAGGCTGTCCGGGCCCGGACCCACGGCCCCGCCCACCCGCAGACGCCCATGGGCGTCCTTGGCGGCGCTGGGATACTTGCGGGCCTTCTCGATGTCCTTCACCGTGATCAGGCCCATCAGCTCGTACTTGTCGTTGACGACCAGCAGTTTCTCGATGCGGTGCCGGTGCAGCAACGCCTTGGAATCCTCCAGGCTGATGCCGGGCTGCACGGTGATCAGCCTGTCGCGGCCCTGGGTCATCAGGTTGCGCACGGGTTGGTCGAAGTCCGATTCGAAGCGCAGATCGCGATTGGTGAGGATGCCCACCAGCTCGCGCCCCTGGGTGACGGGCACGCCGGAGATGCGGAAGCGCTCCATCAGCTTCTGCGCATCGTGCACGGGGGCATCGGGCGAGATGGTGATGGGGTTGGTGATCATCCCGCTCTCCGAGCGCTTTACCAGGTCCACTTCGCGGGCCTGTTGCTCGATGCTCATGTTCTTGTGGATGATCCCGATGCCGCCCTCCTGCGCCAAGCAGATCGCTGTGCGGTACTCGGTCACGGTGTCCATCGCCGCACTCACCAGCGGTATGTTGAGCTGGATGTGCTGGGTCAGGCGCGTGGCCAGGTTGGCATCGCTGGGCAGCACCTCGGATCTGGCAGGCACCAGCAATACGTCGTCAAATGTGAGCCCGGTTTCCAGGTGCTCATTCAGCATGGGGGCGTCTCCTTAGCGATCCGGGTGCAGCGCTGGCCGCGATGGATGCACTCCGGCGGTGCAGGCCGCCGTCGCGGCGGCCCGGCGCACAGGGCGGAGAAGTCTCGGGCAGCTTTGCCGTGAGGGGCGATGCGGTGGGGACAGCGGGCATCCATGCACGCTCGAGTGGCGGTAGGATGGGCGCTAGCGGCGCCCTCGGCTTCCAAAAAGGACTGGAATCCACCGCAGCGTGTAGGGTAAACTGAACGATTCCATGAATAACGTCGAAAATACCATGTCCAAGGCCTGATGCAACAGCAAAACTCCGCGGCATCGGCTTTGACGTCCCCCCTACTGGCCGAGGCGCTGGCCCGTATCGAAGCGCGCCGGCCGCTGGCCCTGCACGGCCTGCAGGCCGGGGGCAAGGCTTGGCTGCTCTCCGCGCTGGCCGGGCGCTTGGCCGCGCCGCTGGTCGTCGTGTGCGATTCCCTGCGCCGCGCCGAGGAACTGGCGGAAGATCTGGCCTTCCATGCCGGCCCGCGGCCCGTGCATCTGTTCCCGCACTGGGACACGGTGCCCTACGATGGCTTCTCGCCCCAGAAGGAAGTGATGGCCCAGCGGCTGCAGGCGCTGAGCGCGCTGCTGGAGGGGGCCACGCCGCTGTTGGTGACGACGCCCCAGGCTTGGCAGCAGGGCACGATGCCCCTGGCCGAGCTGCGCCGCCTGCGCTTCGGGTTGCGCCAAGGCGGGCGCTATCCGCGCGCGGAACTGCTGGCGGGGCTGGCCGCCGCAGGCTACGTGCGGGTGGACCTGGTGGAGGCGCCGGGCGAGTTCAGCGCGCGGGGCGAGATCGTGGATGTGTTCCCGATCCACCTGGAGCACCCGCTGCGGCTGGACTTCTTCGATGACGAGCTGGAGAGCCTGCGCCGATTCGAAGTGGGGTCGCAGACCTCCTTCGAGGACGTCGAGGCCGTGACGATCTACCCTGCCAGCGAGGGCGTGGTGACGCCCGAGACGGCCGCGGGAGCGCTCAAACGCCTGCCTCACTACAAGAGCCAGGTGCAGCCGGATACCTACCGGCAGCTCTGGCACTACCTTGAGCAGGGCGCGCCCTTCCCCGGCAGCGAACAGATGCTGGGGCTGTTTTACGAGCGCGCTTCGTGGCTGGACGAAGCACTGCCGCCCGAAACCGTGGTGGTGCTGGACGAGCCGCCTCAGCTCGAGCAGACGGCCGAGCACTTCTGGGGCGAGGTGCTGGGCGAGCACGAGCTCTGCCTGCGCCAGGGCAGCCTCGCGCTGCCGCCCGAGGCGTTCTATCGCACCACCGCCGAGTGGCAGCAGGCGCTGGCCCGGTTCTACCGCATCCCCGTGCATGCCCTGCGCCTGGAGGGCACCCGCGAGGCGCTGGTGGCGCCCTTCGCGGACAACTCCAGCCTGCGCGCCGCACCCTCCTCCGGGGGCAAGACGGCCCATGCCTGGCTGGGCGACGTGGTCTCGGCCCTCAAGGCGTGGCGCAACGGCGGCGCGCCCGTGTTCGTGGCCGCCCGCTCCGAGACGGGCGCCGAGCGCCTGCGCCAAGTGCTGAGCGAGTTCGACGTGGGCGTGCGGCTGCTGGCGCCCGCCGAGGCGGAACTGGAGACGCTCCTGGGTGGCTCGGCGGTCCGCACGCCGGCCGAACTGCCGGATATCGCCGTGCTCACCGCCACGCCAAACCGCGGCTTCCGCGTGGTGGATCCGCAGGGCAACACGCGCTTCGCCCTCGTCACCGAGGAGGAGATGCTGGGCGAGAAGCAGCGGCAGCGCAGGCTGAAGAAGTCCAAGCTGCAGCACTTCATCGCCTCCCTGGGCGAGCTGAAGGAGGGCGACCGCGTCGTGCACGTGGAGTACGGCATCGGGCGCTACGACGGCCTGCAGCGCCTGCACGCCGCGGGCGAGGAGGGTGACTTCCTCGTGCTGGCCTATGCCGGCGGCGACAAGGTGTACGTGCCGGTCTACAAGTTCCACCAGGTGCAGAAGTACACCGGGGTGGACGACGCCGCGCCCCCGCTGAACCGCCTGGGAGACGGCTCCTGGCAGCGCTCCAAGGCCCGCGCCAGCAAGGCCGTGGAGGATATGGCCGAGGAGCTGGTGGCCATCTACGCCGCGCGCAGGGCGCGCAAGGGGCACGCCTTCGATCCCAACCGCGCGATGATGACGGAGTTCGAGGAGGCCTTCCCGTTCCAGGAGACTGAGGACCAGCAGGTGGCCATCGAGGAGGTGCTGGCGAATCTGGCCGCCGAGACCCCGATGGACCGTCTGGTGTGCGGCGATGTGGGCTTCGGCAAGACCGAGGTGGCCATGCGCGCGGCGTACATGGCGGTGCTGGGAGGCAAGCAGGTGCTGGTGTTGGTGCCCACCACCATCCTGGCCCAGCAGCACTACGAAACGTTCACCAAGCGCTTCGAGCCCTTCCCCGTGCGCGTGGACGTGCTGAGCCGCTTCCGCAGCCCGGCGGACCAGAAGCAAGTGGCCAAGGCCTTCGCGGCGGGGGAGATCGACATCCTGATCGGCACGCACCGCCTGTTCTCCAAGGACATCGCCCCCAAGGCCCTGGGCCTGCTGGTGATCGACGAGGAGCAGCGCTTCGGCGTGGCGCACAAGGAGAAGATCAAGAAGCTGCGCACGCAGGTGGATGTGCTGACGCTCTCTGCCACCCCCATCCCGCGCACGCTGCACATGTCTCTGATGGGCGTGCGCGACCTGAGCATCATCAACACGGCGCCCATGGATCGCATCGCGGTGCGCACACGGCTGGTGAAGTCGAGCGACTACATCATCACCGAGGCCATCGAGCGGGAGGTGCGCCGCGGCGGGCAGGTGTTCTTCGTGCACAACCGCGTGGAGCACATCCACCAGTTCGGCACCTACGTGCAGTCGCTGGTGCCGCACCTGCGCGTGGCCATCGCCCACGGGCAGATGCCCGAAAAGCAGCTTGAGGAGGTGATGCTGGGCTTCGTGCATGGCGACGTGGAGGTGCTGGTGAGCACGAGCATCATCGAATCGGGGCTGGACATCCCCCGCGCCAACACGATCCTCATCAGCAATGCGGATCACTTCGGCCTCTCGCAGCTTTACCAACTGCGAGGGCGCGTGGGCCGCAGCAACGTGCAGGCCTATGCCTACCTGCTGGTCTCGCCGGAGAAGGTGCTTACGGACGTAGCCCAGAAGCGCCTCACGCTGCTGCAGGAGCTGAACGACCTGGGCTCCGGCTTCAAGATCGCCTCGCACGACCTGGAGATCCGCGGGGCGGGCAACCTGCTGGGCCGCGAGCAGTCCGGGCACATCACCCAGGTGGGCCTGGAACTGTTCACGCACATGGTGGAGGAGGCCGTCGCCCGCCTGAAGGGCGAGGAGGCCGTGCTGCCGGTGGAGGCGGACTGCAAGCTGGAGCTGGGCTTCCCCTACCTGCTGCCGGAGGACTACATCGCGAGCACCCAGCAGCGCCTGGACGTCTACAAGACCCTGGCCGAGATCCGCTCCGAACCCGAGCTGTGGGAGGTGCGTCAAACCCTGGAGGACCGCTTCGGGCACATTCCCGAGCCGCTGGCCAACCTATTCGAGCTGATTCGCGTGCGGTTGCTGGCGCTGCGCATTGGGCTGTCCGCCCTGGAGCGCAGCGGGAGCGATCTGGTGGCGCGCTTCGGGCACCCCGAGCGGATCGACGTGGAGCGCCTGATGGCGCTCGTGAACAATGGCACCGATGGCTTCCGGCTGCTGCCGGACGAGCGCTTGGTGCTGGGCGCCATGCCGCCCAGTCCGCAGGGCGTCCTGGAGCGGCTCAAAACGCTGGAGCCCGTCATCGTGCACGACAAGGCGGCTTAGAAACCCCGTGGCCAAGCGAGACGACGAACCCATGCACGCAGCCATCAGCCACCCAAGTCCCCGGCACAAGCCGGCCGCAGCGCCCCGCCGGGCGATGGCCCTGGCGTTCGTGCTGGTGACACTGGTCGCGCTGCTGCTGGCACTGGGCGGCTGCCAGAAGAGCCAGCGCCACACCACGGGCGACGAGGCGATGGCCCGGGCCATCGCCGTGGTGAACAATGAGAAGATCCTCTACGAGGACTTCCTGAACCACTACCAGCTCTTCCTGACCAAGTGGGACACGTTCATCCAGAACGATCCCCAGAAGAAGCAGGAGATCAAGGAACTGCTGCTGCAGCGGGCGATCGACGACAAGCTGATTGACCAGGAGGCACGGCGCAAGGGCATTGACGTGGACGACACGGAGCTGAACAAGCGCTCGCTGGCGCTTCTCTCCTCCGCGGAAGATACGGACGCCACCGCCGCCGAAAACGTGCTGTCCCCCGAGACCCTGTCGGACTGGACCCGGGAGCTGCGCCAGCGCATGACTCACGAGAAGGTGGTGCAACAGGAGGTGGTGGACAAGATCCGCATCACCCCGGCGGAGTTGCGCGCCTACTACGACAAGCACCGCAAGGACTTCTACAGCCCCGAACAGGTCAAGGTGCGCCATATCGCGGTGGGCAGCCGCTCACTGTACAATCGGGTGATGAGCCTGCTGGCGCGCAATGAGGACTTCGTGAAGCTCGTGCACCAGTACTCCATCACGCCGGACCGCATGAACGACGGCGAGCTGGGCTACGTGGAGCGGGGCGTGCTGCCCGAGGAATTCGACAAGGCCATCTTCAAGATGACCCGCATCGGAAGCATCACGCCGGCCAATGACCCGGTGAAGACGGAAATGGGCTACCATATCTTCCGTCTGGAGGGCCGCAAGCCGGCGGGCCAGCTCAGCTTCCGCGAGGCCCTGCCGGAGATCCGCGAGCGCCTGCTGCGGGAGAAGGAACCCCAGGCCTACCAGCGCTGGCTGGCGGACCTTCGCAACAAAGCCACCATCGTCATCGACGATGCCCTGCTCAATGCCGAGTGACGCCATGCTGCACGTGCACAACGAGTCCCCCGCCGGCGCCCCGCGCGGCCGGGTTGCCGTGGCCATGAGCGGCGGGGTGGACTCCTCCGTGGCCGCGGCGCTGCTGCTGGAGCAGGGTTGGGACGTGATCGGCGTACACATGAAGCTGCACGAGGCGCCGGATGCCGAGCGCCGCGACAAGTCATGCTGCTCGCTGGACGACGCGCTGGACGCGCGGCAGGTGTGCGCCCGGCTGGGCATTCCGTTCTACGTGCTGGATTTCCAGGCGCGCTTCCGCGAGCGGGTGATCGACTATTTCGTGGACAGCTACCGCACCGGACTGACGCCCAATCCCTGCGTGATGTGCAACCAGTCCATCAAGAACGCCACGCTGCTCGCACAGGTGCGCGAGTTCGGCTGCGACTACCTGGCCACGGGCCACTACGCCGCCAAGCGCCGCAACCCGGAAACGGGTGACTGGGAGCTGGTGCGGCCTCGCGACCGGCGCAAGGATCAGACGTACTTCCTGTTCAGCACGCCCCGCGAGGAGCTTCCCTGGCTGCTCTATCCCCTGGCGGACTACGAGAAGCCCCAGACCCGCGGGGTGGCGGAGCGCCATGGCTTCCTGACCTGGGACAAGCCGGATAGCCAGGAGGTGTGCTTCGTGCCGCGGGACTACCGCAGCTTCCTGCGCGGCCGGCTGGGCGATGCCCTGCCCCTGCCGGGGCCGTTCGTGGACGGCGATGGACGCGTGCTGGGCACGCACCAGGGTCTGCCCTTCTACACCGTGGGCCAGCGCCGCGGGGTGGGCGTGCAGGCCACCGAGCCACTCTACGTGGTGGAGCTGCGTCCGGAGCGCAACGAGGTGGTGCTGGGTCCCGAGGCGGCACTGTACCAACCCGGCGCGGACGTGCGCCGCGTGAACTGGGTCTCGCGCGATCCCATCACCGCGCCCATCGATGCAGACGTGAAGGTGCGCTATGCCCATGAGGGCACCCCGGCACGCATCGAACCCGCGCCCCTGCCGGACGATCCCACCGCCGTGCGCGTTCGCTTCGCCGAGCCCGTGCGGGCCGTGACCCCTGGACAGGCGGCCGTGTTCTACGCAGGCGACGTGCTGCTGGGCGGAGGCTGGATCGAATCGGCACGGCGCTGAGCGCGGCCATGAACGTCGTCCTGATCGGGTTCATGGCCTCCGGCAAGACCTCGGTCGGCCGGCGGCTCTCCCAGCGGCTGGGCTACAGCTTCCTGGATACCGACCAGTTCATCGAGACGGAGATGGGCTGTTCCATCGCGGACCTCTTCGCCATCCAGGGCGAGGCGTACTTCCGCGACGTGGAGAGCCGGCTGGCCGAGCGCCTGCACCGGCTGCAGAACACCGTTATCTCCACGGGCGGCGGCCTGCCCATCACCCCGGGCAACCTGGAGCGGCTGCGGCGGGCCGGCACGGTGGTATTTCTCAAGGCCAGCCTGGAGGACATCGTCAAGCGCCTGGAGCGCGACACGCGCCGCCCCAAGGCGCAGGGTGGCGACCTGCGCGAGACGGTCACGCGGCTGCTGGCCGACCGTCTGCCCATCTACGAGCAGGCCGACCTGGTGGTGGAATCCCACGGCAAGGGCGTCAACCGCGTCTGCGGCGAGATCATCCGCCACCTCACCGCCGTGCAGTCACGGGAGGACGCGCCCGAACCCGCGCCCTCCCGCGCCTAGCACCGGGCCATCGGGGGAAGGCGGCCACTCGCCTTCGCCGCCTGTGCTCCGTCAGTCATCAATTTTTGGGGTTAGCGGAGGAGGAAGGCTCTGCCTCCCATGCTGCCGGTGGCCTTGCGCAGGGGCTCGGCCGCGTCTGCACCTCCTCCCTGCGGTAAGCGCTACGGGTCCCCACCCCGCAACACGAATGGGGTCCAGGGGGCTTGCTTCTCAAGACACAGTCTACACCAGCAGCGGGCCCACCTCCGGCTCGTCGGGAACGACCGTGTGGGCGCCGTGGTGGTGGAAGATCTTCCACAGCTCCGCCTCCGCATCCCAACCGAACAGGTTGGTGGAGACCACGCCGGAGGAGTGCCGCTCGTGGCCCACGGCGGAGTGGATCGCCTCGTACACCGTGACGATGCCCACATCGCCTGCCACGTGGGCCTCCGCACCGCTGAGGTCGAAGTGGATGTTTGCCGTATTCTCGATGATGCGCTGCCAGCTCTCCAGCACCGGCCGCGCGCCGCGCAGGGGCATCCAGCCCGGGTGCACGCAGAACACCCGCGCGCTGTCCTCCCACAGCGCTGCCATGGCCGGGTAGTCCAGCGTCTCGAACGTGCGGTAGAAGCGCTCGTTGGCCGCCAGCAGGGAGTCGGTGGTGCGGGAGTCGGACATGGACGGGACCGGGGGAATCGGGTGAGGGGCTCGCTACACCTGCGCTTCGCGCAGCACGCGGTGGTCCTGCACGCGGATCGTGACGCGCACCGCGTCGAAGTGCTCCAGCAGGTCCACGGCGTGCTTGCGGGTGACGCCGGTGAGGTCCTTGAAGTCGATCACGGTGATTTGGCTGTGCTGTGCCAGGTAGTCGCGCAGTTGGCGCTCGATCTCCGCCAGGGTGTCCGGCGTGTAATACAAGTCGTCCTTCACGCGCACGAGTTGGCCGTTGTGGGTGCCCAGCTTGGCAAGCTGCACGCCGGTCTTCTCGTCCACGTCCGCGGCCTCGAAGAGGGCGGTGCGGCGGGGCGGCATCACACCGCCGGCGCGCACGGCCTCCACCAGCCGCGCCAGGCGCTCCTCCTGCTGCCCGGTGAGCGACTTCTCGTGGCCGCTCATGCGGTAGAGCGGACCCTCCTGCGCAATGGTGCCGGCCTTGACCAGCCGCTGCAGAAGCTGGCCCACCTCCTTGTCGTTGAAGAGCACCGCCAGCTTGCCGCCCAACTCCACGCGGCTCATGCCCTCGCGCTCCGGATGGGCCTTATGGTGGGCCGCCAGCACGCGCTGCATGAAGCCGCCGATGCGTTCCACGGTGGAGACGTGCAGGTACTTGCGCTCCGCCGGGTCCACGCAATAGATGGCGCCCCGGCTGGAGAGCTTGTCGATGATGCGCCCGAACTGCTTCTCACTCAGCCCCGCGCGGATGAAGCCCTCGCGGGCTCTCACGCCGCGGTTGCCCTGCAGGTAGACCACCTGCTCCACCAGCGCCTCGGGGTCGTCCCCCGCTAGCACGCGTAGGCGTTGCGCCAAATCGCCCCGCAGCCGGCGCGACTTGTAGGGCGCGGGATCGATCACCCGCCCGCCGCCCAGCGTGAAGATGGGCGAGTAGTTGCGGATGATGAAGCGATCGCCGAAGCGCGAGCTGACCTCCCGCTCCAGGCGCAGTTGCACGAGCTGGGTCTGGCCCGGCTTGAAGCGCTCCTCCTCCAGCAACACCAGCCGCCCGATCACCTCCTGCGTGCCCAGGTGCAGGCGGATGCGCGTGCGCTGAGTCAGCTCGCGGGGGGCATCGGCCAGCAGCTTCAGCTCCGCGTTGAGCAGGAAGCTGGTGAGCAGGCTGTCCGGCTCCGCCAATTGATCGCCGCGCTGGATCTCGTCCTTGGTTACGCCCGCCAGGTTGATCGCGGCGCGCTGGCCCGCCTCCACGGCGTCGGCGGGCTGGCCGTGCACCTGCAGGCCCCGCACGCGCAGCGCCTTGCGCTGGGGATACTGCGTGACCGTGTCCTCCTTGCGCAGGCGCCCGGCGATGACGGTGCCGGTGACCACCGTGCCGAAGCCCTTGATGGTGAACGAGCGGTCCACGGGGAAGCGGAACGGGTGCTCCAGGTGGTGCCCCTGCACCCGCGTGGTGAGCTGGGCCAGCGCCGCCCTCAGCTCCGCCAGCCCGGCGCCGGTGACCGCGGAGACGGGCAGGATCGGCGCGTCCTCCAGGAAGGTGCCTTGCACCGCCTCGCGCACGTCCTGCGCGCACAGCTCCAGCAGTTCCTCATCGACCAGGTCCGTGCGGGTGAGCGCGATCAGCCCCTGGCGGATGCCCAGCAGATCGCAGATGTGCAGGTGCTCGCGGGTCTGGGGCATCACGCCCTCGTCCGCCGCGATGACCATCAGGACGGCATCCAGCCCGGCCGCCCCCGCCAGCATGTTGTGCACGAAGCGCTCGTGCCCCGGCACGTCCACGAAGGCGATTACGTTGCCGGCCTCGTCCGTGTAGTGGGCGAAGCCGATGTCGATGGTGATCCCGCGCTCCTTCTCCTCGACGAAGCGGTCCGCGTCGATGCCGGTCAGCGCCTTGACCAGCGTCGTCTTGCCGTGGTCGATGTGCCCGGAGGTGCCGATGACAAGGTGCATGACGACCGCGGTGCGTCTCTCGGAGATGGAATCGCGAATGGGTGCGGATGCGCGCGCGGCGTGCCGCCGCCCGGCACTCCGGCCGGTCTCACCGCAGCAGGTGCGCCGGTGCAACCGTCGATCCGATGGACGCCCCCCGCCCCCTGCACGCCGGAAACAGCTCCCGGCCGGAGCCGCCCGCCGCGCGATCGCCGCGAGGCCCGGCTCTGTTTGGAAAGGCCGGTTGCGGATGGGGGCTTTGCCCCCAGACCCCCAACAGGGAGCTAGGCTCCCTGAACCCTGTTTGTGCGTCAACGCTCGTTGGCGTTGCTTTGCGCCCGTATCGGGGGTGCGGGGGCCCTCGGCCCCCGCATCTGGTTTGTCCTGCCTCCGGGCGGCGGTAGCTGCCGGGAGGCACAATTCAATACAGAACCTAGCGATCGGGCTCGGTGATCTTGCAGGAGCCGTCGAAGAAGACGCCCTTCTCCAGCACCAGCTCGCGCGTGTGGATGGAGCCCTTCACGGAGCCGGGCAGGCTGAGCTGCACGTGCTCAGCCGAGACGATGTCGCCCTCGATCCTGCCGCTGGAAATCACCGCCCGCGCATGGATGTCCGCTTCCACGTGCGCCGTATCTCCCAGGGTCACCACCGATCCGCTGAGTACGGAGCCCTTGAGCTTGCCATCGATGCGCAGGCCGCCTCGCAGTTCCAGGCGTCCCTCCAGCTCGGTGCCCTGACCCAGGAAGCTCGTGGTCTTGGCGTGGCGATAGTCCTTGCTCATGGCAGCAACTCTCCTGGCCCATGCGTCCCGCGCGGGTGGCGGGCACCACAGGGGCGTGCCTCAGCGCACCAGCAGCTCGTAGAGGCGGTTGAAGTCGTCCAGGGAATAGTACTCGATCTCGATGCACCCCGTGCCCGCGCTCGCTTGGCCCGCGCGTTGGATCGTGACGCGGGTGCCCAACCGGCGTTCCAGCATCTCCTGAACCGCCTGAAACTGCAACGACTCGGCCGCGGGCAGGGCCGGCGGCGCGGCATCGGCGGGGGGTACGGCACCAGGGGCCGGCGCTCCGCTCCGTTCGCGCTGCACCAGTTGCTCCGTCTCCCGCACGGAAAGCCCACGCTGCAGCACCAGTGCCCGCAGCCCAAGCTGCCGGTCCGGCTCGGCCACTCCCAGCAGGGCCCGCGCATGCCCGATGGTGAGGCGCCCGTCGTCCAGGTCCTCTTGCAGCAGCAGCGGCAGGGCCAGCAGGCGCACCATGTTGGCGATAGTGGAGCGATCCTTGCCCACGCGGACGGCCAGAGCCTCCTGCGTGTAGCCGTACTGGTCGAGCAGCGTGCGGTAGGCCGCCGCTTCCTCGATGGGCGTGAGCTGCTCGCGCTGCAGGTTCTCCACCAGCGCGGCTTCCAGCAGTGCGTCGTCCGGCACCTCGCGCACGAGTACGGGCACTTCTTGCCAGCCCAGGTGCTGCACGGCGCGCAGGCGGCGCTCGCCCGCCACCAGTTGATAGCGCCCTGGCACGGCCGGGTGCGGGCGCACCACCAGCGGCTGGATCACGCCCTGGCTGGCGATGGACTGCGCCAGCGCGGCGATCTTAGCCTCGGTGAAGTGCCGCCGGGGCTGGCGCGGATTGGGCTCGATCTCCGCCAGCGGGACGTGCAGCAGCCGCACCGCATCCGCGGCCGGCAGATCAGTGCCGGGGCTCATGGGGCTATGCTCAAGGCTAGCGCACCCCGCGGCGGATGCGCGCCTGCAGGGTCTTGATGCGCTTGTCCACGATGTCCGGGTTCGGGTACTTGTCCCGCAGGACTTGGTAGGCGGCCAGTGCCTCGCGCATGTGGCCTCGCTCCTCCAGGGTGTCCGCCACAAAGTACTGGGCGCGCAGAGAGGTCAGCGTACCGGGGAAATCCTTGCCGATCTGGCGCATGGCGAAGAGCGCCAGGTCGTAGCGCTTCTCCAGGTAGTAGCTGTAGCCCACCAGGTAGTATGCCTGCGGCCGCAGCGGGGACTTGGGTTCCTTCACCAGCAGGTCCCGTACCTCCATGCGGGCCTGGTCCATCTTGCCCATCTGCAGGTTCAGCCGCGCCAGCTTCATGCGCAGCCAGTCGCGCCGGTGGGCCAGCTCGTCGGCCAGCAGCAACTGCTGATAGATCTGCAGCGCCCGGTGGCGAGTGTCCTTGCGTTGCGCATAGACCTCCGCCAGGTTCAGCTTGGCCTCGTAGAAGTAGCGGCCCTTGGGGTAGGTCACCAGCAGGCGCTGGTACTGCCGCGCGGCCTGGTCGAGGTCCTGGATATAGTACTGGTACAGGCAGGCGGCCCAGTACAGCGAGCCCTCGGCCAGTTGGGAACTGGGGTACAGCTCAGCGACGGTGATGAAGTTGCGGGCGGCGTCCTGGTAGCGTCCGCCCTTCCACAACGCCTGCGCCTTGTCCGATAGCTGGCGGGCCTCGGAATTGGCCAGGCAGCCGCTGGTGAGCAGGGCCGTGCCCAGCACCACCAACAGCAGCATGCCATGGGCCAGCCGGCGCAGCCGGTGCGGACTATTCGCCATCGTCTGGATCCGCGCCCCCATTGCTTCCGTTGGCCCCGCTGCCATTGGCGCCGTTTGCGCCGTTGCCATCGTCGTCGTCGCCATTCTCCACGATCTTGGCGATGGACACCACATGCTCGCCTGGATCCATCTGGATCAGGCGCACCCCCTGTGTGAGTCGCCCGATGGTGCGCAGGTTCTTCAGCTTGAGGCGGATCAGCTTGCCGAGTTGGGTAATGAGCATCACATCCTGGTCGCGCTCGACCTGCAGGATGCCCACCACCTCGCCGTTGCGGGCCGAAGTCTTGATGGTGTAGATGCCCTTGTTGCCGCGGCTGCCCACGCGATAGTCGTCCACGCCGGACTTCTTGCCGTAGCCGTTCTCGGTCAGCGTGAGGATGGAGTTGCCTCCGCTGAGCATTTCCATGCCCACCACCGTATCGCCCTTGTTGAGGCGGATGCCGATGACGCCGCGAGCCACCCGGCCCACCTCGCGCACGGTGCTCACCGGGAAGCGCAGCGAGAGCCCCTTGCGCGTGGCCAGGAACACCTCCTGGTCGTCCGTGGTGAGGGCCGCGGCCACCAACTGGTCGTCGTCGTCGATGTTGATGGCCCGCACGCCCGCCTTGCGCGGGTTGGCGTAGGCATCCAGCGCTGTCTTCTTGACGATGCCGTTGCGCGTGACCATCAGCACGTACCATCCGGACGCGAACTCCGAGACGGGCAGGTAGGCACGCACCGTCTCGCCCTCCTCCAGCGGCAGCAGGTTCACCACCGCCTTGCCGCGCGCCGTGCGCGAGGCCACGGGAATCTCGTAAACCTTCTTCCAGTAGACCTTGCCGAAGGAGCTGAAGATGAGCAGGTAGTCGTGCGTGGAGGCGACGAACATGTTCTCCACGAAGTCCTCTTCCCGCGTGGTCATGCCGATCTTGCCCTTGCCGCCGCGGCGCTGCGTGCGGTAGATGCTCACCGCGCTGCGCTTCATGTAACCGGCGTGGGAGATCGTCACCACCATGTCCTCCTCGGCGATGAGGTCTTCCGCGTTGATGTCGCTGGCGTCGGCCAGGATTTCCGTGCGGCGGTCGTTGGCGTACTTGTCGCGCACCTCGCGGGTCTCGGTGCGGATGATGTCCAGCACCAGTTCGCGGTCGGCCAGGATCGCCTGGTACTCGGCGATCTTGCGCATCACCTCGGTGTACTCGTCCTGGATCTTCTGTTGCTCCATGCCGGTGAGGCGCTGCAGCCGCATCTCCAGGATTTCCTTGGCCTGCACCTCGCTCAACCCGTGCTCGGCCATCAGCACCGCGCGGGCATCGGCCGGGGTGGGCGCCGCCTTGATCTGCGCGATTACGTCGTCCAGCGCGGCCAGTGCGATGCGGAAGCCCTCCAGGACGTGCGCGCGGGCCTCGGCCCGGCCCAGGTCGTAGCGGGTGCGGCGCTCGATGACCTCGATGCGGTGGTTCAGGAAGTGCCGGAAAAACTGCGGCAGGGTCAGCACGCGCGGCTGCCCATCCACCACCGCCAGCATGATGATGCCGAACGAGGTCTGGAGCTGCGTCATCTTGTACAGGTTGTTCAGCACCACATCGCCGGCAAAGCCGCGCTTGACCTCGATCACGATGCGCATGCCGGTGCGATCGGACTCGTCCCGCAGGTCCGAGATGCCATCCATCCGCTTGTCTCGCACCAGCTCGGCGATCTTCTCGATGAGGCGTGCCTTGTTCACCATGTAAGGCAGCTCATCGACGATGATCGTCTCCTTGTCGCTCTTGCCCTCGGTCTCCACGCGGGCCTTGGCCCGCAGCGTGATGACGCCCCGCCCGGTGGAATAGGCATCGTAGATGCCCTGCCGGCCCATGATGTAGGCGCCCGTAGGGAAGTCCGGCCCGGGCATGCGCTCCAACATCTCGACGATGGAGGGGTTGTCCCGATGGTCGACGTAGTACAGGAACGCTTCCAGGCTCTCGCCCAGGTTGTGCGGCGGAATGTTGCTGGCCATCCCCACGGCGATGCCGGTGGAGCCATTGACCAGCAGGTTGGGGATGCGCGAGGGCAGCACCACCGGCTCTTCCAGCGACTCGTCGTAGTTCGGCTGGAAGTCCACCGTCTGCTTGTCCAGGTCCGCCAGCACCTCCGCAGCAAGCTGGGTCATGCGCACTTCGGTGTAGCGCATGGCCGCGGGCGGGTCGCCATCCACGGAGCCGAAGTTTCCCTGACCATCGATGAGGGGGTGGCGCATGGAGAACTCCTGCGCCAGACGCACGATGGTGTCGTACACGGCCGATTCGCCGTGGGGGTGGTACTTGCCGATCACGTCGCCCACCACGCGGGCCGACTTGCGGTAAGGCCGGTTGTAATGGTTGCCCTGCTCGTTCATCGAGAAGAGCACCCGCCGGTGCACCGGCTTCAGACCATCGCGCACGTCGGGAATCGCCCGGCCGACGATGACGCTCATCGCGTACTCCATGTACGACTCGCGCATCTCGTCTTCGATATTGACGGGCGTAATCAGATTCAGATCGGTGGGCTCCATCGGACTCCTGTCCTGCGTGGATGGTCGAACGCCGGATTGCGGGCGTGGCGGCGGGAGGACGGCTCAGGCGGGCATCGGGCCTTCCCTGGCAACGGCTTGGCGCCCCCGGTCGCGGGCAGCGCGCGCAGCCCCTTGGCGCGGGGCTTGGCCATGTGGTGACAGGTCCCCTTCCCTGGTGGCCCGGCGGTCTGAACCCCGCCTCTCACCTATCCCGCAGGCTACCACGTTGCCCCTCTCTCGGCAAACCGGGGCACCCCGCAAACCGCGCCCCCAGGCGCCTTTGCGGAAGGTCCACGTGATGCTTCGGGCGATTGCGCGCAGTGCCCGGAAAACCGGTCCCCGGCAGCGGCGCTCGCGAGGCGATGGGGTCCGGAATGAGGTCGGCGCTACGGCGTCGCTATGTTTATTCCCGGCGGGAATCCGTTGACTCCGCGTCCGGATTCGCGATATAAAAACAGTTCGGCTGTAAACGCTTCACCTATTTTGAGCCTGTTGCGCTATGTCGAGAGTCTGCCAGATCACCGGCAAGAAGGGACTGAACGGCAACCGGGTTTCCCACGCCAACAACAAGACCTCGCACGTGCAGAAGCCCAATCTGCGCAAGAAGCGGGTGTTCGTTGCGGAGCTGGGCCGCTACGTGACTGTGCGCATGAGCACGAAAGGTCTCAAATCGCTGGACAAGAAGGGCCCCTACCGCGCGCTGAAGGAAGCCGGCCTGCTCTAGGCAGGTGCATCGGCACCGCGCCGCAATAATTCCCCAGACCTTCTGAAGCGACTGCCCGGCCGGGCGCCTTCCCACCACGGGAATGCGCCCAGCGATGCAACTGTTTGCGCGCCACGCCCATTCCTCAGCCTTGGCCAACCGCGACAAGGCGCGGGGGGCGCGGCATCACGGCGAGGCATTATCTCCGCCGCGCGGCGATGCTAGAATGGGCCGGGGAGGAGAGTCGGTTGCGGCATTGCCGCTTTAATGAAAAGGATGAGCCCCATGACCACCCAGGTTCCCCACGCCCCCGAGCCGCCCAGCCGGCGACCCTGGCTGAAACCGGAGTTGGCCGTGAGCGATTTTGTACGCCGCTTGGCCCGTGCCCTGGACTTCTGGTCCGGCCCCGACGAGCAGCCGGAGGAGCCCCGCATGGAGGAGATCCGCGCCTGGTGCCGCGAGGCCTGGCAGCAGCGCGGGCGCATCAGCAGCCTGATGGCGATCGCCAAGGCGGCCGATGCCTACAAGCGCCTCAATGCCGCCGGGAAGGACGCGTTTTTCCGCATGCTGCGCGATGACTTCGGCGTGGACGAGGAACGCGTGCGCGAGGCCATCGCCGCCTACCTGTCCGCCAGCGCCGAAGGCGACGGCGCCGGGGATGGCGGCGGAGCGCAGGTGCGCCTGAACCGGGCCCTGGAAAGTCCGCGCCTCACTCTGTTCGAGCTGTTCAATACGATTCCGTCCGGCATCAAATTCCTGGTGGACCTGCGGGCGGACCTGTCCGAACGCCTGCGGCAAGACCCGGAGCTGGCGCCGCTGGAGTACGAGCTGCAGCGCAAGCTGTCCTCGTTCTTCAACCTGGGCTTTCTGGAGCTACAGCGCATCGGCTGGGACAGCCCGGCGGTGCTGCTGGAGAACCTGATCCGCTACGAGGCCGTGCACCGCATCGGAACCTGGGAGGATCTCAAGCACCGCCTGGTCTCCGACCGCGCCTGCTATGCGTTCCTGCACCCGGCCATGCCCAACGAGCCACTGATCTTCGTGGAGGTGGCGCTGGTGCAGGGTCTGGCGGACAGCATCCAGCGCCTGCTCGACCCGACGGCGCCGGACCTGCGACCGGATCAGGCGGACACGGCCATCTTCTACAGCATTTCCAATGCCCAGCAGGGGCTGCGCGGCATCCAGTTCGGCAACCTGCTCATCAAGCAGGTAGTGTCCCGCCTGCGGAGCGAGGTGCCCAACCTGAGGACCTTCGCCACGCTCTCGCCCCTGCCCCGCTTCCGGCGCGACTTCCTGGACGCGGCGGTGGCGGATGGCACCATTGCGGAGTTCTTCGAGAAGGATGAGGCCAAGCGGCTGTGCGACGCAGTGGAGGCGCGGGACGTACCGGTGGCGGTGAGCACGGTGCTAGCGATGCCCAACTGGCACCGCAACGCGGACGCCGCCGAGGCGCTGCGGCCTGGGCTGCTCCGCGCGGCGCGGCACTACCTCGCCGAGCGCCAGCACAACGGACACGCGGCCTGTCCCGTGGCGCACTTCCACGGCTCCAACGGGGCCCTGCTGGCCCGCATTAACTGGCTGGGCGATACCTCGCCGCACGGCATGGAGCAGTCCGCAGGCGTCATGGTGAATTACCAGTACGAACTGGGACGCTTCGAGCCGCAGCAGGACGAATACCTGCGCACGGGCCACATCCCCGTGGGCAAGGTGGTCAAGGCGCTGTAGCGGCCACCGGCGGCGCGGACAACACCCCGGAAAGCACAAAGCCCGGCTCGCCCCCTCGCAGGGGCGGCCGGGCTTTGCCGTTTCGTCGCACGATGGCGCGAGGGCCAGCAGCGCTCCCTTGGCTCTAGGCGCCCCCCGCCGCGGTGGTGGCGGCGCGGTCGCGGTTGGCCTGGAATCGCTCGCGAAGCTGTGCCACGTTGTCGCGAGTTTCCGCCAGCGTGCGCTCCTTGATGTCCTCGTAGCCGCGGATGCCGTCCGGCGCCTCGGCAATGGCCACCGCAATGGCGTGGTTCTCGTGGGTGAGGTCAGGCAGCAGGCCCTCCACCAAGTCGCGATACCAGCCGATCAGGCTGTGCTCCAGGCGGCGGTGACGGGACATGTTGAAGACGTCTACCACGCTGCCGCGGATGGCCCGCATGCGGTACAGCAGGCGGAACATGGGGAAGAACCAGCCGCCCAGCTTGATCTTGCGGTTCAGGCCCCACTGCCGGAACAGCGGCGGGTGCAGGTGCACGTAGCGCTTGAGCGGCCCGTCGTACCGTGCCGCCACGCGCTCCCAGGTGGGATCCTGCAGCCACAGCCGCGCCACCTCGTACTCGTCCTTGATGGCCATCAGCTTGAAGAGCCAGGTGGCCACAGCCTCGCGCAGGGCCGTGCGGCCTGCGGTGCGGCCCTGCTCGGCCTCTGCGATGCGGCCCACGGAGTCCAGGTACTTCGCCGCATAGGCCTCGTTCTGGTACAGCAGCAGATCGGCCACGCGCGGGGGTAGAATCTCGCCCAGGCGCCCACCCTGCGGGAAGCGCGCCTCCAGCCGCTCATAGGCCGCCGTCAGAGCTGGCGCGTGACGGCGCAGCTTGTCCAGCGCCTGCGTGCGGGGGTCGGCCTGCTCCTGGTCGCCGCGGATTACGCTCAGCACGTAGTCGCGATCCAACACGTACTTGCGGCCCCAGGCGAAGGCGAGGCGGTTCTGCTCCACGGCCACGCGGTTGGCCTCGATGGCCGCGTCGATGGACTCGGCCTTGAGGGGCAGTAGCCCGGACTGGTAGGCCACGCCCAACAGGAACACGTTGTTGGGCATATGGTCGCCGAACAACGCCTCGGTGATGGCCACCGAGTTCAGGTATACGTTGCGCTCCTTCACCGTGTACCGGTTCAGGCGCTCCTGCAGGGCCGCCAGTTCCGGGAAGTGCTTGTGGAAGTCGGTCACCACCTCCGCGGTGCTGATCTGGGAGACGTTGGCGACGGCCACCGTGCGCTTGGAATCAAAGCGGTTCAGGTTATCCGGCGCCACGGTGGCCAGCATGTCGAAGGCTAGGCACAGGTCCGCTTCGCCCGCGGCGATCTTGTTGGCGTCCGACACCGGCTTGTCACTGATGATGAAGTTGGACAGCACCGCGCCACCCTTCTGCGCCAGCCCGGTCTGGTCCAGATGGGAGGCGTACTTGCCTTCCATCAGGGCAGCGGTCACCAGCAGCGCGTCCACCGTGACGACGCCCGTGCCGCCGATGCCGATCAGCATCGTCTTGAAGGGCCGCTCCGTGGTGGCCTTGTGCTCGGGCTCGGGCAGCTCGCCCTCCAGCGCCACGGCCATGCCCTTGCGCTTGGCGAGTTTGGTGCCCTCGCCCAACTCCACCGTCATGAAGGACGGACAGTCCCCCTTCAGGCACGAGTAATCCATGTTGCAGGACGACTGGTGGATCTGCGTCTTGCGCCCATAAGGCGTCTCCACCGGCACCACGGAAAGGCAGTTGGACTTGACCCCGCAGTCCCCGCAGCCCTCGCACACGGCCTCGTTGATGAACACGCGCTGGCTGGGCGTGGGCAGGATGCCGCGCTTGCGCTGGCGGCGCTTTTCCGCGGCGCACTGCTGGTCGAAGATGATCACGCTGACGCCGGGCTTTTCGCGCAGTTCCAGCATCACCTGGTTGTACTCCACCTTGGGCCGCACGCTGATCTTCCTGCCGATGCGCCGCTTGGGGTACTTCTCCAGCTGCTCCGGAACGATCACCACCTCGCGGGCGCCTTCCGTCACCAACTTGTGCGCGATGTCCACCGGCGTGCGCTCGCCCACCACAGTCTGCCCGCCCGTCATCGCCGAGGCGCTGTTGTAGAGCAGCTTGAAGGTCATGTTCACGCCGCTGGCGATGCAGGCCTCCACGGCCTTGCTGGCGGAGTGGTAGTAGGTGCCGTCCCCCACGTTCTGGAACAGGTGCGACTTTTCCGTGAAGGGCGCCAAGCCCATCCAGGGCGCACCCTCGCCGCCCATGTGGGTGAGCCACATCACGCCGCGGTTCATGTACGTGGCCATGGCGTGGCAGCCGATGCCGCCGCCCGTCAGGTCGCCCTCGGGCAGGCGCGTGGAGGTGTTGTGCGGGCAGCCGCTGCAGAAGTACGGCGTGCGTGGCATGACCGGCTCGTAGGTGCGCTTGCCGATGTCCTGCAGCCACTGCACGCGCTCCAGCAGATCGCCCCGGTTCAGGCGCTTGGCCAGGTAGCGCGCCAACACGCCGGCCACGGTATCCGCGCCCATCTCGCCCGGGATGGGGAAGAGCGGCTTGCCGTCCTCGTCGTACTTGCCGTACACGGCGGGGTGGCGGGGGCGGTTGTAGAGCGCCTCGCGGATCAGCGTCTCGCTGAAGCCCCGCTTCTCCTCCACCACCAAGATCTCCTCCAGCCCATCCGCGAACTCATACAGCCCCTGCGGCTCGATGGGGGCGATCATGCCCAGCTTGTAGATGCGGATGCCGGCTTGGCGCAGGTCCTCCTCGTCAAAGCCCAGCAGGTGCAGCGCTTGCGTGAGGTCCTTGAACGTCTTGCCCGCGGCAACCAGGCCGATGCGGTCGCTCCCGCTGCGCACGATGATGCGGTCCAGCTTGTTGGTGCGCGCATAGGCCTGCGCGGCGAGCAGGCGCTCGTAGAAGATCTGCCGCTCCATCTCCAGCGTGAAGGGCGGAATCAGGCGCGGGTCCTGGACTTTCTGGAAGGGCTTGCCGTCGATCTCCAGTTCCGGAATCCTCGGCATGGCCATCTCGGGGTGCACGTCGATGACGGCCCCGCCATCCGCTACGTTGGTGACGATCTTCAGCGCGGACCACAGCCCGCTGTAGCGCGACATGGCCAGCCCGTGCAGCCCCAGTTCCAGCACCTCCTGCGGATCCCCCGGGTAGAGCACCGGGAAGAACAGGTCGTAGAAGGTCATGGTGGAATCGCTGGGGATCGTCGAGCTCTTGCACGCCGGGTCGTCCCCACCCAGCGCCAGCGCCGCGCCATGGCGGGAGGTGCCGATGTACTGGGCATGACGGAAGGCGTCGCCGGTGCGGTCGACGCCGGGAGCCTTGCCGTACCAGATGCCGTTCACGCCGTGGAAGCGCTCGTGGGGGAACTGTTCCAGCAGTTGCGAACCGTAGATGGCGGTGGCGGCGATGTCCTCGTTGATGCCGGGCTGCCACACGATGTCGTGCTCGGGCAGCAGGTGGCCGGCCATGCGGATGTGCTTGTCCAGTTCGCCCAAGGGCGAGCCCTGGTAGCCGGAGATGAACGTCCCGACGCGCAGGCCGGCATCGCGGTCGCGTTTGTGCTGGTCGATGGGCAGCCGCACGAGCGCTTGTACGCCCGTGATGGCGATCTGCCCCTCCCGGCGCGTGTACTTGTCATCCAGAGAGAACGTCTTGCTGGCCATGGAAGCCTCCATGCCGGTAGGCGGGCGGCCCGGCGACGAAGCGCTGGGGTTCCGTCGCAGGCGGATATAATTCGGTCAGATTTGGGTGTAGTTCGACATCGCCCAATCTAACCCAAGAAGGCCGCTTTGCCAATTTTGCAGGTCCGCGCCGGGTTTCCATCCGGGCGGGACGGGGGTTATACTGACTGGAAAGGCCCCAAGCCGCGCGGCGTGCGATCCTCGCCGCACCCGCACTCTGCTGAACCAAGCCCGCGCGCCGCTCCCTCGGGTCGGCACCGGGCTCGCAAGCCACGATGTGGATCGGATGCAGATCACCGTAAACGGAGAGCCGCGCGAGGTGCAGGGGCCGCTGCAACTGCCACAATTGCTGGCCGAGCTGGCCCTTCCGGCGTACAACGGAGTGGCGGTGCTGTTGAACGGAGAGGTGGTGCGCCGCTCCGATTGGCCGCAAACCACCGTGAACGCGGATGACGCATTGGAGATCGTCCGCGCCACCGTCGGCGGGTAGCCCCGCCCGGCGCGACCGGGACGAGGCCCCCGGGCAGCATCGGCAGCGCCACCCTCACCTGCGTGCAGCCATCATGGATCAACCCCTCAAGATCGGCAGCGAAACCTTCAGCTCCCGGCTCATCCTGGGCAGCGCGCGCTACCCCAACCACGACGTGATGCTCAAGGCCCTGCGAGCCAGCGGTGCCGAGCTGATCACGGTGGCCATCCGCCGCGTGAACCTGGACGACCCCACGGGCGAGAACCTGGTGAGCCTGCTGCGGCGCGAGAACTTCCGCCTGCTGCCCAACACCGCCGGCTGCTACACCGTGCGCGATGCCGTGATCACGGCGGAGCTGGCCCGCGAAGCGCTGGAGACCAACTTCATCAAGCTGGAGATCATCGCGGACGAGGATACGCTCTATCCGGACGCGGAAAAGCTGCTGGAGGCCGCGCAGATCCTGGTGAGCAAGGGCTTCCAGGTGCTGCCCTACGCCATTGACGACCCGATCACCTGCAAGAAGCTGGAGGACATCGGCTGCGTGGCCGTGATGCCCCTGGGCTCGCCCATCGGCTCGGGCATGGGCATCCTCAACCCGTACAACCTCTCCATCATCCGCTCCAAGGTGAGCCTGCCGCTGATCCTGGACGCCGGCGTGGGCACCGCTTCGGACGTGGCCCTGGCCATGGAGATGGGCTGCGACGCCGTGCTGACGGATACAGCCGTGGCCCACGCGCAGGATCCCGTGCTGATGGCCGAGGCCATGCGCCATGCCTGCCTGGCCGGCCGCCAAGCGCACCTGGCCGGGCGCATCCCGCGCAAATACTTCGCGGACGCCTCCAGCCCGCGCGAAGGGCTCATCGATACGCGCCGCAAGGCCGGCTAGACCGCGCCGCGCGCTGTCGCGGCAACCAGCGAGGCGACGGTGCCAGCCCGCGCAGATGCGCGGCGGGGCCGCCGACGGACGATGTTCCTGTTCAAGTTCTACCTGATCACCGACCACGCCAACGCCCGGCACAAGCCGCCGCAAGTGCTGCCGCAACTCGCCGCGGCGGGGCTGCGCGCCCTGCAGGTGCGCGAAAAGGCGCTCTCCCCGCTCGGTCTGGCGGACTATGCCGCGCAACTGGTGGCAACCCTGGGCGAACGGCGCGCGGGGCTATGGCTGTTCCTCAACGACCGGGCGGACATCGCGCTCAGCCTGCGCCTGGACGGCACCCACCTGCGCAACGACAGCCTGCCGCTGGAGCGCCACGCGCCCGTGCTGCGCCATGCCCTGCTTTACGGGGTCTCCACGCACTCCCTGGCCGGTGTGCGCAGCGCCGAGGCGGCCGGCGCGGACTTCGTCACCTTCGGCCCCATCTACGACACGCCCTCCAAGGCCGGCTATGGCGAGCCCGTGGGGCTGCGCGCCCTGGAGCGCGTGGCCCGGGCCACGTCGCTGCCCATCTTCGCGCTCGGGGGCGTCACGCCGGAGCGCACCCGCGCCTGTCTGGACGCCGGGGCCCATGGCGTCTCGGCCATCTCGGCCATCTGGAACGCCCTGCACCCCGTGGAGGCGCTGCAGGCCTTTCACGACGCCCTCGGCTCGCTGTAGCGCGGGCCGCCCAAACCATCACTTCCGGAATGCTTCAGCCCGCACGGCGCGCCTCAGAGTGACACCTCTGGATAGGTGCCTTTGATGTAGCTGGGCCGCTCATAAGCACAAGAAACTCCATGCGGGGGCCGAAGGCCCCCGCACCCCCAATACGAATGGGGTCCTGGGGGCTTGCTCCCTGGCCGGGGTTCCAAGGGGGAGCGCCCCCTGGAGCCACCGATCTCATCCGATGAACAAGCCTTGTCGCCCTACTCCCGGCGATTCCACACCCGGCGCAGCAGCTTGTGCGCCTCCATGACGAGCAGGATGCTGGCGCCGAACAGGGCCAGCGTGCCCCATTGACCCAGGCTGAGGGGCGCCGCCCGCAGCACGGCCTGCATGTAGGGCACGTGCAGCGCGGCCAAATGCACACCCATGGCCGACAGCGTGCCCAGAAACAGCAGCGGATTGGCCAACGGGTTCAGCAGCAGCAGCGAGCGCACCTCGGAGCGCGAGTTGCCCGCGTGGAACATCTCGAACACCACGAACAGGTTGAGCAGCAGCGCCCGGGCCTCGTCCACGGGCGTGCCCTGGCGCAGCAGCCAAGTGTACCAGGCGAAGCCCACGCCGCCGAACACACTGCAGGCAAGCAGCGTGCGCTCCAACATGAGGCGATTGAAGATCGGCTCGCGCGGGGGACGCGGGGGGCGCCGCAGGATACCCGCCTCGCCCGGTTCGAAGGCCAGCGCCACATCCTGGATGCCGTTCGTGACGAGGTTCAGCCACAATAGCTGCGCCGGCAGGAAGGGCACGGGCAGCCCTGCCAGCAACGTCGCCAGCACCACCAGCACCTCGCCCAGTCCCGTGGAGACCAGCAGGTAGATCACCTTGCGCACGTTCTCGTAGGCGATGCGCCCTTCCTCCACGCCGGCCACGATGCTGGAGAAGTCGTCGTCCGTGATGACCAACTCCGCCGCCTCGCGGGCCACGTCCGTGCCGGCCCGGCCCATGGCCACGCCAATGTGCGCGGCGCGCAAGGCGGGCGCGTCGTTAACCCCGTCGCCGGTCACGGCCACGAACTCCCTGCTCTCCTGCAGAGCCCGCACGACGTTCAGCTTGGCCGTAGGCGTGGCGCGGCCCACCACGGCCAGCCGCCCCACGCGCCGGCGCAGCTCGTCGGGTGCAAGCGCGTCCAGCGCCGCGCCATCGATGGCGTTGTCCCCCGCGAGCGCATCACCGGGCGCCACGATGCCCACGCGCTGGGCGATGATCCAGGCCGTGTCCAGGTGGTCGCCCGTGATCATCACCACGCGGATGCCCGCGCGGCGGCAGGCCGCTACGGCCTCCGCCACGCCCGCGCGAGGCGGGTCCGTCATGCCGACCAAGCCAATCAGCGTGAGCCCGGCGGGCTCCGGCGGGGTGGCGTCGCCCCGCAGCGGTTGCGGCTCCTCCCGCTCGGCCAGGGCCATCACGCGATAGCCCTGCAGGGCCAGGTCGCGCACCCAGCCGTGCACAGTATCGGGTACCAGGGGCAGCCGCTCGGTAGCCTCCGCATTCCATTGCGTATCGCACATCGCCAGCACCCGCTCCGGCGCGCCCTTGACCAGCACCAGGCCCCCGCCCTCGGACTGGTGATAGCTCGCGGCGAAGCGCCGCTCCGGCTCGAAGGGGATGGCATTGGTGCCGGGGTGGTGCTCCTGCAGCGTGCCCGGCTCCGCGCCCGCCTTGATGGCCAGAGCCAGCAAAGCGACGTCCATGGGATCGCCCTGCCAGGCCCAGGCGCTGTCCTCCTGGGCCAGCGTGGCTTCATTGCACAGCGCACCGGCGCGCACCAGCCGGTACAGCAGCGGGTGCTGTTCCGCGTGCAGGGTCACGCGACCGCAGCGCACCTCGCCTTCGGGCACGTAGCCGCCGCCGGTGACGTCGAAGCCTTCGCCGGCCAGGGTGCCCGCCACCACCGTAAGCTGGTTCTCCGTCAGCGTGCCGGTCTTGTCCGAGCCGATGACCGAGCAACTGCCCAGCCCCTCCACCGCCTCCAGGCGACGCACCAGCACGTTGCGGCGCGCCATGCGCTTGACGCCCAGCGCCAACGCCACGGTCAGCGCGACGGGCAGGCCCTCCGGAATGGCAGAGACCGACAGCGCCAGGGCCGCCATCAGCATCGCGGGCCAGGGCGTGCCCCGCAGCAGGCCCACGCCGAAGACGACGACGCAGAGCCCACCGATGGTCAGCGCGATGACCCGCGTGAAGTGCTCCATGCGGATCAACAGGGGCGGCTTCATCGCCGCTTGGCGCTCCAGCCCGCGGGCGATCAAGCCCACCTGCGAGCGCAGCCCCGTGCCCACTACCAGCGCGCGCGCTCGGCCCTGGAACACCGTGGAGCCGGAGAACACCATGTTGGCTTGGTCGCTGGGCGGCAGGGGCTCCGGCAGCGCGGCGCGGGGCAGCTTCTCCACGGGCATGGATTCCCCGGTGAGCAGGGACTGGTCCACCCGCAGGCCGTGGGCCTCCAGCAGCCGCATATCCGCCCCCACGCGCACGCCGGATTCCAGCCACACCACGTCGCCCGGCACCAACTCCTCGCTGGGAAGCTCCCGCGTATGACCGCCCCGCTGCACGCGGGCCTTGACCACCAGTAGCTTGCCCAGGGAGCGGATCTCGCGCTCCGCTCGCGATTCCTGCGCGGTGCCGATCATCGCATTGAGCAGCAACACGCCCAGGATGAACCCGGCGTCGTCCAGCATGCCCAGCGCAACGGAGATCCCCGCGGCCACCAGCAGGATGTAGATGAGCGGGCTGAGAAATTGGCGCAGGAAGATGCGCCAGCCGGGCCGCGGCGGCGTCTCGGGCAGGCGGTTGGGTCCGTAGCGCTCCCGGCGCCGGGCCGCATCGTCCGCGCTCAGGCCGTCCAGGCCGCAATCCATCCGCTCGCAGACGATTTCCAGAGGCCAAGCGTGCCAGGGCTCCAGTGGCTCCGCGGCCTCCGGCGGGGACGGCAAAGCGGAGCCCTCGGGCGGCGCCTCACCGGATGGGTCGATACGTCCGGGGTCGGCAGGGCGCATGGCAGGTCGAGGCAAGTGGGTGCAAGGCAACCGGGCGATCCCCCTGCTTCGATTCTACCGGCGCACGGCCTGGGCTGTCATTCCAGGGTCAGGCGCTGCCCGGAGCGGATGCGCCGCGCGCCCTCGCGGGGCCGCTTGCGCTGGGGGGTGGCCGGGGCACCCTCGGCCGCCGGCGGGGTCGGGCGGCGCGGGGGACGCGGCCGCCGCTGCGGGCCCGTCGCTTTCGCCTCGCGGACCGGCGGCTCGGCCTGTTCCGCCTCGGGCAGGGCCTCATCGCTGGCAGGGCGGGTGAAGTGCAGCAGGTGCTCCCACTTGCCACGCTTGGCGAAGGCCCGCGCCTCGGTGCGCGAATGCACATCGCGCTGCACGGACGCCCGCGACGCCAACTGCCAATCGTGAGCACCGGCCGTGCGGGCCAGCATGGCCGCCGCATCCACGGCGTGCTCGCCCGTGATCCAGTCGCCCATCACCATGAACAGGCTGCCGCCGGGCCGCAGCACCCGCCCCAGCGTGGCCAGCACGGCGCGCAGGCTCTCGCTCCAACTCTCGCGCGGCTCTCCGGCATCGCGACCCGGCGCGGCGTCCGCACCGCCCTGGTGGCGTCGCGCACCGATCTCGCCCGCGGCGAAGGGTGCGGCATCGAGCCCCAGCCAGTCCATCCGCAGCCGGTGCTGTGCGTGGTAGTCGTAAGTGCCCGGGTAGGGCGGGCTGGTCAGCACCAGGTCGCAGGAGGCCCAGCCCAGCGAGGGCAGCAGCCGCGCATCGTCCTGGTACAGCGCGGCGGGGGGCGTGCCGGGCGGGATGCGTGCCCCCAACGCCACCTGCGCCTGCACCAGCTCGTGGGCCTTGCCCACCAGGAACCGCGATACCGCGCCCTTGCCGTAGCGTGGCGCGGGCCCTGCCTCGGCCTGGCTGTCGGAGACCAGGTTTGAGAACTTGACGACGCCGCTGGACAGCACCGCGCGCAGGGTGTCCCGCACCGGCCCACCGGGGGCGGCCTCGATCAGCCGGTACCACTGCATCAGCTCGGCCAGCAGGTGCGGCGCGTAGTGCCGGGCCAGCTCGTGCTGACGAGGGTGCAGCACACGCGGCGGATGCTTGTCGCCCCGCAGCGCCTCCACGCTTTCCGCGATGCGGTGGGCCTCGCCCTCCACGCGGCGGGCCTCGCCGGGAGCGCGAGTACGCGTGCGCTCGCGGGCCACCAGCACGGCCACCGGGTTCAGGTCGCTCCCGATGGCGCCCAGGCCCAATTGCAGCGCCTCCACGAGCGTCGTGCCTGCGCCCATGAACGGGTCGAGCACGCGCTGCCCCGGCCGCGCCGTGGCGGCCAGCAGCGTGCGCGGCAGGGCGGGGTGAAAGCGGCCCGGATACGGATGGAAGGCGTGCGTAAGCACGTAGCCCTCCTCGGCCGGCACCTGCAGGGCTTCGCCCAGCAGCGTGCCCAGCGGCCCGTCCGCCTCCAGCGCCAGATTGCGCTGGGAGAAGGAGCGCCGGCGGCCCGCCGCGGGACGGCTGTACCCGGGGGCTGCACCGGCCGATCCCTCGCTGCCCGAGGCGCTGCCGGCGCGAGGATTGCCTTTTGACCGCATTTTTCCGGTTGTGTTAAGACGGGAAGCCGCTTATGTGAGCCCCCTCAGGGAACCAGCAATGGCCCCGGAGGCGACACGTTGGCTGCCAGTATAGCACAGTGAGGCGCCGGCCCGCAGTGCATCGTCCCAGGGCGGCCGCAGAGTGGGGCGGCCCGCCGCGCCGATCGCCCGCAGCCGGTTGTGGGCCTGCCAGCATGAGGATTTCCACGCGATGAGCAGCCTTTCCCGGCAAGACCTGAAGACGATCCTCCAGTTCGGCATCCACATCGCCAAGATCGATGGGGACTTCGCGGTGTGGGAGAAGCAGGTGCTGGCCCGCTTCGCCGACGCCATGAAGCTCACCGAGGACGAGCGGGCGGAGATGGTGCGCCAGAACCTCAGCCTCTCCCGGGGCCTGGGCTCCCTCACCAGTCACGACGCCCAGCAACTGCTGCTCAAGACCCTCTGCGCGGTGGCCCACTCGGACGGCGTACCGCACGAGACGGAGCTGGATTTCATCCAGAAGGTACTTCAGCGCCTGGGTGGGCAGATCTTCATCCTCTCCAAGGACGAATGGGGCACCTACGAGAAGGAAGTGCTGGAGACCATCAACGAAGTGGTGGCCACGGCCAACTGACGGCCGGGCTCCACCGCGCGCACGCGCCCAGTCCCGCAATCCCGATAGAGCGATAGACCGACATCCGCACTCCCGTCCAGCATGGGGAACGCGGCTCCATGGCCCGGTTTGCGGGCGAAACCGCGCCGACCTGGGTCAGAATCCGTATTGGGGGTGCGGGGGCCCTCGGCCCCCGTATTGGATCTCTCGTGGTCTTCGAGCGGCCCAGCCGCTTGAGCAACCATGCCCAAGCAAGGGCTAGCGCGGTACAGTCGCCGCGGCGGGCTGGGCCTGCTCCATGTGGGCCTTGACACGACGCAGCTCGCGCCGGGCCACGACCATGTTGTGCACCTCGTCCGGCCCATCGGCCAGGCGCAGGATGCGGGCATAGGCCCACAGGCGGGCCAGCGGCACGTCGTTGGTGGTGCCCAGGGCGCCGTGGGTCTGGATGGCGCGGTCCACCACGGTCTGGAACATGTTGGCGGCCACGGTCTTGATCATGGAGATCTCGTGGCGCGCTTCCTTCTTGCCGAAGGCGTCGATCTTCCAGGCGGCATAGAGCACCAGCAGGCGGGCCTGCTCGATCTCCATGCGCGACTTGGCGATCCACTCCTGGATCACCCCCTTGTCCGCCAGGGGCGAGCCGTGAGTGACGCGCGTGAGAGCGCGCTCGCACATCATGTCCAGCGCCCGCTGCGCACCGCCGATGGCGCGCATGCAGTGGTGGATGCGCCCCGGGCCCAGGCGCGCCTGGGCGATGGGGAAGCCGTCCCCCTCCTCGCCCAGCAGGTTGCTCGCCGGCACGCGGCAGTTCTCGTAGCGCACCTCGCAGTGCCCATGGCCGCCGTTGTCGTTGAAAACGTGCACGGGCCGCACGACGGTCATGCCCGGGGTATCCAGCGGGACGAGGATCTGGCTGGCGCGCCGATGGGGCGGTGCCTCCGGATCGGTCACCACCATCGCGATGGCGATCTTGCAGTTGGGGTGCGCCGCGTTGGAGGTGAACCACTTGTGCCCGTTGATGACATAGGAGTCGCCATCGCGCACGGCGCGGGTGCGCAGCAGGGTGGGATCAGAGCCGGCCACCTCGGGCTCGGTCATGGAGAAGCACGAGCGGATCGTGCCTTCCAGCAGGGGCTGCAGCCACTGCTGCTTCTGCGCCTCCGTGCCGAACTCCGCCAGGATCTCCATGTTGCCCGTGTCCGGCGCGGCGCAGTTGAACGCCTCGGAGGCGATCAGGCTGCGGCCCATGATCTCGGCCAGGGGCGCGTATTCCAGGTTGGTCAGCCCGGCCCCGTAGCGCGCATCCGGCAGGAACAGGTTCCACAGGCCCTGCTCGCGGGCCTTGGTCTTAAGCTCCTCCATGATCGGCGGGTGGAAGTGCTTGTCCCCCGAGGCGACCACCTGCTCTTCGTACACCTTCTCGGCGGGATAGATGTGCGCTTCCATGAAGCGCGTCAGCTTCTCGATGAGCTGCTTCGTCTTGTCGTTGAAATCGAAGTGCATGGGGCCTTCCTTCCGTCGGGATGAACCGGCGCGCAGTCCCTTCCCCCGCGGCGCTGATGGTTGGCTTCGTGTACCACACTCCTTGGCACAGCGCAGCCGGAGGGGTCAAGGCGCGGCTGGGCGAGCCACCGGGCCGGGTGGCTCGTGGGCGCTCAGCTTTTGGCCGCATCCGCCGATAACGCAAGGGAGGGGACCTGCTGCGCCCGCGCGCAAGCGCCGGGGCAGCCAGGCCAGCCATCCCGCATCCGGAGGAACGCCATGCGCAGCCCGATTACACCTGTGGAACCCACTCCCGATAGCCCGCGTCGTGAGGGTCCCGCGCAGGGCCATCGCCAGCGTCCGCGCACCTTCGCCGAGGTGCTGGCGGAGGCCGAGGCGGTGCAGGACACCGTGGAGATCAGCAGCCGCGCGGCAGCGCCGGCCGGTGTGCTGCAGAGCGCCGCGGGCTTTTTGGCCCGGCAGGCGCCCTGGATGGGCCTGCCGCTGCTGCTACGCCGGCCTGCCACGCACACGGACACACCGCGCCACCGCAACCGCTGAGTCAATCGGACGCAGCCAAGTCCAAAGCGCGAGACTGCCGAGAGCGGGGGTGTTGCGTTGATACGGGGAGATACGGCCGGGGAGAGCCAGGGCCCCGCTGCGACGGCCGGCCGGGGAGAAACCGGCGCCGCAGCGGAACCCGGGAGGGGATCGCTATTCGAACTGGAAGCCGCCGTAGGCCTCCATTCCGAATTCATGCAGGTCGATGCCTTCCATCTCCTCCTGCTGCGTGACGCGGAGACCGAAGACCATCTTGATGACCCACCAGACCAGGAAGCTGGCGGCGAAGGTGAACACACCGACCAGAATCACGCCGATGAGTTGCGTGATGAAGGACACCTCAGGGTTGAAGATGCCCACGGCCAGGGTACCCCAGACGCCGTTGACCAAGTGCACGGACAGCGCGCCCACCGGGTCATCCAGCTTCAGCTTGTCGAACATGGGCACGGCGAACGTGACCAGGATGCCAGCAATGGCGCCCACCAGCACCGCCACGCCGATGCCCGAGTAGTTGGGCCCGGCCGTGATGCCCACCAGACCCGCCAGCGTGCCGTTGAGCACCATGGACAGGTCGACCTTGCGGTACAGCAGTTGCGTGAGGATCATCGCCGCGATGCCGCCGGCGCAGGCCGCCATGTTCGTGTTCACGATCACGCGGGCCACCGCATTGGCGTCATCCACGCTGCCCAGCGCCAGCTGCGAGCCGCCGTTGAACCCGAACCAGCCCAGCCACAGGATGAACGTGCCTAGCGTGGCCAGCGGCAGGTTGGAGCCTGGAATGGCCCGCACCCCACCACCCTCGGGATAACGGTTCAGGCGCGGGCCCACCATGATCACGCCGGCCAGCGCGGCCCAGCCACCCACGGAGTGCACCACGGTGGAACCGGCGAAGTCCGTGAAGCCCGTCATGATGCCGCCCAACGCGCTGCCGCCCCAGCTCCAGTGCCCCTGGATGGGGTAGATGATCGCCGTGAGCACCACGGTGAACAGCATGAACGGCCAGAACTTCATGCGCTCCGCCACGGCGCCCGAGACGATGGACGCCGCGGTGGCCACGAACACCACTTGGAAGAAGAAGTCCGCCATCATGGCGTGCCCGCCGTCCTTGAAGCCGGCCAGCAGCCAACCGAACGACATGAACGAGCCGCCTGAGCCATACATGATGTTGTAGCCGATGATCCAGTACATGATGCAGGCAGCGGAATACAGCGTCAGGTTCTTGGCAAGAATAGTGACCGTGTTCTTCGCTTGCGTCAGGCCGGTTTCCAGCATGGCAAAGCCGGCGGCCATCCACATCACCAGGGAGCCCGTGACCAGCAGCCACATGGTGTCGAACACGTACTTGATCTGTTCAGGAGTCATCCTCTCGCTCTCTTTTTCTGGTTCGAGTGTGCTTTGCGACGGCCCTCCGCAGGTCCGCCAGCCGTCAGATCAGATTGCCGCCTCGTCAAGCTCACGGGTGCGAATGCGCATTACCTTTTCCACCGGGTAGACAAAGATTTTGCCGTCTCCGATTTTGCCGGTGCCGGCCGCAGAAGCGATGGCGTCGATGACGGCGTCTTCCTTCTCAGCCGGCACAACGGTCTCGATCTTGAGCTTGGGCAAGAAATCCACCGTGTACTCCGCGCCGCGATACAGCTCGCTATGGCCTTTCTGGCGGCCGAAGCCCTTCACTTCGTAGATCGTCATGCCCGTCACGCCGATTTTCTGCAGTGCTTCGCGCACCTTATCCAGCGTGAACGGCTTGATGATCGCCTCAATCTTCACCATGGACGTCGCTCCTCAGGTTCGGTCGCCCGCCTAGCCAGCCCACCGACCGTGTGCGGGCGCACTGTGGGTCACATGATCATCCATCGCACGAACAATGCCATTGCCTCGGAATTTCGTAACAGATTGATATCACTGTCTGTACGTCGCGACTTGGGCCCATGCTGAGACGCGTTTTGCATACCGATTGGGCGCACACAAACTGTTGGTGCATAAAAAATAGGCATACGTTGCCCCCGGGCCTGCCAACGGCTGGCTTGAGCGGGGGTTCACATGCTATTCTAAGCCAATGCCGCTTGTGGAGCGGCCGTCCACGCCCCGCCAGGGCTTCTCATCGGTGCACATGACCATGGCCACGGCTCTCGCTGCATTGCATTCAGCCCATGACGCCCGACTCGGCGACGTGCAGGGCGTGGCATTGCCGCTGGATTATGGTGACTTCGAAGGGGAGGTGGGGGCGATCCGCAACGGCGTGGGTGTGCTGGATCTGGAAGCCGCCGGCGTCATCGTGGTGCGGGGGCCCGATGCGGCGGAGTTCCTCAGCGGCCTTACCACCAATGACGTCAAGCGCCTGCAGGAGGGCCGCGCGCAGCCCAATCTGATCTGCGCGACCAAGGGACGCATTCTGCACGCGGTGACGGTCGTCCACGTCAAGGCGGAACAATACCTCGTGGTGACCGAGCCGGGCGACCTCGCCGGCGTCGCGGGGCACCTGGAGGCCTACCACATCCGCGAGGACGTGGAGATCGGGCGCACGCCTTTGGTGCGGCTGGATCTGCTCGGACCCCAGGCGGAGGCGGCGTTGCAGGCCGTCGGTGCGTCCACCACCGCCCCCGTGGGCACGTTCCAGGAGGGGCCCCTGCTGACGCTCTCCCTGCTCCTGGGCTCGGTGCCGCGCGTGATGGTACTGCTGCCGGCGGCGCATGCCGGCGCCTGGGCGCAGACCGTGCTGGCCGCCGCACCCGGCGCACGCCTGGTGGGCTTCGCCGCGTTCGATGAGGTGCGCATCCAGGCCGGTGTGCCGCGCTGGGGCGTGGACTTCACGGCCGAGCACCTGCCCGCCGAGGCGGCGCTCTACGATCACCTCTCGTTCAACAAGGGCTGCTACATCGGGCAGGAGGTACACGCGCGGCTCCACCACCGCGGCCACGTGAACCGCAAGCTCACGGGCCTCGTCGTGCCGGAAGCCACTGCGAAGCACCTGCGGCCGGGCGCCGAGCTGTTCGCCGAGGGCCAAGCCGTGGGTCAGGTGACCAGCCTGGCGCGCTTGTCCAACGACGATACCCGGCAGGGCATCGCCATGGTGCGCTGGCAACATCTTGCCGGCGGCGCCCCCCTCGCGGCCACGCCAGATGCCCCCGCGGACATCCAACCGGTCGTGCTGGCCACGGACCTGGGGGCGGAGCGGGCGTGATCCCTCGCTGCCTGCGCAGGCCGGGAATCCATCGGTCGGGACCCGGCGGGATGCGCACCCTGGCTTGGCTGCTGCCGGGGCTGGCCCTGCTGGCCGCAAGCTGCAGCGCGCCGAAGCTAGAGGTGGGTCACATTTCCAGCTATGCCTACCCGGTACCCCCCGAGGTCACCTTCGACCTGCGGCGCGGCGAACCGCTTACGCCCGAGCAGATGGCCACCGAACTGGCGTCGGTGCGCCTGGTGTTCCTGGGCGAGCACCATACTGACCCCCGCAGCCACGCATTCGAGCGGGATATGATCGCCCGCCTCGCGGATACCCGGCGCCCCCTGCGGGTAGCGCTGGAGATGTTCCCGCCGGCCGTGGACCCCGTGCTGGACGAGTGGCGCCAGGGCAAGCTGGACGAGCTGACCTTCCTCGAACGCTCCAAATGGTACGAGCACTGGGGCTTCCCCTGGGCGGACTACCGTGACCTGTTCCTGCTCCTCCGCGAGCGGCACGTGCCCACCTACGGCGTCAACGCCACGCGCGAGGAGCGCCGCGCGGTGCACCTGGACAAGCCGGATGAGCTGCCGGCGGAGGTGCGGGCGCTGCTGGGCGACCTGGACGCCACCGTGACGCCCCACGAGGCGTACATGCTGGACACGCTGCGCGAGGTGGGACACGGGGGCGATCTGGCGCCGGACTCGGACACGTTCCGCCGCTTCTACCGCGTGCAGCGCATGTGGGACCGGCTGATGGGGGTGCGCACCGCGCGCCTCGCTGAAGCCCAGCCGGCGGACGGCATCACGGTGCTGCTGGTGGGCTCGGGTCACCTGGCCTATCGCCTGGGCGCCAACCTGCAGGCCGCGCGCGAAGCAACGCTGCCCCAGCTCACCGTGTGGGATGCGCTCGTCGCGCCGGAGGAGTTGGACGCGCAGGGCCGCTATCCCGTGGCGGTGGGAATGGCGGACTGGGTGCGCATCTACGTGAGCGGCGAGGAACCTACGGACGTGCCCACCCTGGCCGGGCTCTCGCTGAAGGCCGATCCGAAAGGCCTGCGCGTGAGTGCGGTGCACGCCTTCAACGCACCCGAGCTGAAGGCCCTCCACGCCGACGACGTGATCGTGGCCCTCAACGGCACGAAGCCGCGCTCCCCGGCCGCGCTGCGGCTCGCCTACGAGGGCGTGCCCTTCGGCAAGCCCGCGCACTTCACCGTGCTGCGCGCCGGCAAGCGGATCGAGGTCGCGCTGACCCCGCTGCGCAGCAGCGGATTCTAGGCGCAACGGCACCGGCGGGCGGCCACTTCACGGGACCGGAATGCTTGGAGGGGATACGGTACGGCGTCGGCCGACCCGGCTGGGTCGGCCGTTGGCGCGCATGGCTGGCGTGCCGGCGCGACCGCCTATTCGGCGATGCGCTGCACGGTCTCGCGGATCAGCGTGGGCATGTTGCGATCCAGATCCTCCGGCACCCGGAACGAGGTGACGTAGGTCAGCACGGACAGGTCGTCCGGCAAGACCTGCATGCGCCCTTCCAGCAGGGCCCGCGCCTTGAGGATCTTCACTGCCTTGACCAGGAAGCTGCGGTCCGTGATCAGCGAGTTGGTGGGGTCCAGCTTGAACTGGTTCACAAATCGCGAGAGCAGGTCCACCAGCCCGCGCTTGATCAGCTCGGGCACCTCCACCTTGTGCATCAGGGTGTAAGCATCGTCGAAGACCTTGCGGTTTAGCATTGGCTCCGGACGAACCTCCTCGCTGAACTGGGTGTTCGAGTACAGATCGATCACCTTGCGCACGTCATCCCACTTGTTCTCCTGGATCAGTCCCGCGGAGCGGATCTGGATCGTGAAGCGGTCCAGGTTGGCCGGGTCCAGCGGCTCGTTGTAGTAGTCGTCGGCCGTGGGATTGGATGTGGCGATGGCCGTGAGCAGCGGAATCTTCTCCGACTGGAACTGGCGCTCGTTCAGAACGCGCAGCAGCACGTTGAGCGCCTCGCCCGGCGAGCGCGAGATGTCGTCCAGCACACACAGTTCGGCCGTCAGCACGCCACCCTTGCGGATGGACTGCACGATGACTTCGGAGCCATCGTCGCCGGTGTGCTCTCGCTCGATCACGATGTCACCGACCAGTTCCGCCAAGCGCGTGTCACGGTGGAACTGGTAGAGGTAGAAGTTCAGGTTCGAGGCAGCGGCCACGATCTCCGCCAGCATGGTCTTCGCCATGCCGGGAGGCCCCTCGATGTAGATGTGCTCACGGGCCAACAGGCCCAGCAGCAGACCCGACTTCACCTTGTCGTGGCCGACCACGTACCGGTCCATCTCCTTGCGCAGCTCTTCGAACTGCCCTGCAACCGCCTGTGCGCTAATGCCGTTTCCCGTTTCCAAACGAAAGTCTCCCTAGCTTGCGATACCGGCGCCGGTGGATTGCTTCGCGTGCCTCGGCCTCCCTCCCATGCATTCGCAGAGGAAGGCCCGCAGGGCAAGCCCTAGTTTTTCCATAGATTCCGCGGAGGAGGGTCTCCGCTCTGCTGCGTGCGGGGATCCGCGCCGGCGCGCTCGGCATGCCGGCTGATGCGCTCGCCGATCTGCAACCCGCCCCGCTCGTCCGGGGTGGCAATGAACTGGCTGCCCTCGGTCTCCTCGGAGAGGATGTCCAGAATCTCCGGACACTCCGTGGTGCCGATGAACAGGGTGTGGATGGAGACGCCCAGGTTTTTTGCCACCTTGCGCTCTTCCCGCACCAGCCAGTCCCCCTGGGTGGGTTCGCCATCCGTGAGAAACAGGATGTGCTTGTTGCGCGTATTGCCGCGCCGCAGCTCTTGCAGCGCATCGCGCAGGGGGTACTGATAGTTGGTGACGCCCGAGCACGACACGTTGGCCGCTTGGTCGACGATCTTCTCGTAATCCCGCGTGAAGAAGCGCCCGTCGTGGGTGTACTTGCGGGAGATGTGGTTGAACTCGATGTAACCGATGCGCATGCGCTTGCGGCGCACCATGTCCACCAGCCGCGTCACCACGGAGGAGGTCCAGCGCGCGTAGCGCCCTTCCATGGACTGGCTGACGTCGCGAATGATCACCACCTTGCCGCCCATGTGCTTCTTCTTGCGGCGGAAGGCCCGCGGCAGATTGGGGTTGATCGAATCCATCCAGATGGACGTGTCCACCGGATCCGAATCGATAAACTCCTCGAAGCTGTTCATGCGCTTGTAGGAGCGCGGCGCACCGCCCGGGTGCACCTCGGAGTCGGCCTGGTTGCGCTCCAGGCGCCCGCGGATCTTCTCCAGCAGGTATTCCATGTTCTCCACCTGCTGGGGCGCGTTGCGCTCCAGCTTGGGCGGGCCGTCCTGCGGGCTGCTGGACTGCTGCTGCATGGACCGGCGCTTCTGCGCTTCCTCGCCTTCGGCGTCCACCGCCTCGAGGATCTGCTCGACCATCTCCTCTTCGCCGCCGCCTTCCTGCTGCTGGCTTTCCTCGCCGCTCTGGCCCTGTTCTTCCTGGCCCTGGGCCCCTTCCATCTCCTCGCCCTGCTCGGGCAGGTTCTGTTCGGCCTCCTGGGCCTCCTCGATGATCTGGTCGAGAATCTGGTCCAGGTTCTCGTACACCTGCTCGGGCACGCGGAAAGTGAGGATGTACTTGAGCACCCGCAGGTCTTCCACGGTCGCCTCGTCGCGGCCCTCCAGCAGGGCCAGCGCACGAATCATGCGCGGCACCTTGACCAGCATCGTGCGGTCGGTGAGCAGGGAATTGGCCGCCGTGCAGTGGTACTTGTTGCGCAGGGTGTCCAGCACCTTCTGGTACGCATCCACCACGGCCTTGGGCAGCCGCACGTGCAGGGCGGCCCGCCGCGCCTCGCGAAGCAAGCTGGCATCCACCGCGCCAGGCACGTCGAATTCCGGAGGGCGGCCCTCGTAACGATCCAGAATCTCCCGCGCCTGCTCCCAGTTCTGGCTGACCACCGCGCCGCCGGTCTTGAGCTGCAGCGTGAAGCGGTCCAGGTTGGCCGGGTCCAGCGGCTCGTTGTAGTAGTCCGCGTTGGTCGGATTCGAGGTGGCGATGGCGGACATCAACGGGATGCGCTTGCCGTTGAACTCGCGCTCGTTCAGCACGCGCAGCAGCACGTTGAGCGCCTCGCCGGGCGCCCGTGAGATGTCATCCAGCAGCACCAGTTCGCTGGTCAGCACGCCGCCGGGGTGCAGGCCCTGTCGGATCACCTCGCCGTGCCCCGATTCGCTGACCTTGCGCTCCAGCACCACATCGCCCACCAACTCGCTCAGGCGCGTATCCCGGTGCAACTGACTGAAATGGAAGCTGAGATTCGCGGTGTTGCCCACCACCTCGGCCAGCAGGGTCTTGGCGCAGCCGGGCTCGCCCTGCAGATAGAGGTGTTCCTGGCCGATCAGGGCCAGCAACAGGGCTTCCTTTACCCCTTCCTGGCCGATCACAAATTCGTTCAGCCGCTCCTCGATGGTGTGGAGTGCGGCGCCGATTTCCCGATCCAAACGGGCCTCTTGGCAGAGCGTTGCTGAGTGGCGTGTGGGTTACAAGTCACCATCTTCAAGTCTAGCCATTGCCCCGGCTAACATCAATGTCTATTTCCCGGACGGTTCGCGGCTCCAGGGCGCCATTGCAGAGGTCTGCGCTTTTCATTAGGATACCGGTCTGCTCGGTTCCGCGGCGGCATCAACGAGCGCGCCGGCGGCCCGATCGCCGGTTGGCCTGGGCGCGAAGCCACCCGCGCAGGCACATCCCCCCACTCCCCGGGAGCAGCAAGCGTGATGAAGCCAGAGGAGATGACCCTGTTCAGCGGCGCCTCACGGGGCGCCGAGGCCGAGTTTGGCCGCTGGGCCGAACACTATGGCATCCAGGAGGTCAACTACTCCTTCGAGGGCCACGCCAACGATCGCACGCGCGGCCTGCACGAGCTGAGCCGCGAAGAGTTGATGAAGGGCGATGTGAGCCTGCACTACGTCTCGCGCCTGCTCAGCCGCAACTACACGCAGAAGGGCGATACCTTCCGCAAAGTGCTGCAGACGCTGTTTCACATCGTGAACAGCAGCCGCGAGGTGTTCGTGGTGGGCGAGATCCAGGGCGACCGCACCGTGAAGGGGGGCACGGGCTGGGGCGCTGAGTTCGCCAAGATCTGCAACAAGCGCCTGCACACCTTCGACCAGGCCCAGGGCGGCTGGTTCCGCTGGGATGGCGATGCCTGGACGCCGGAGCCCGAACCGGTCATCCGCGAAACGCACTTCGCGGGGCTGGGCACGCGCTTCCTGGACGACCGTGGCCGCCAGGCCATCGAGCAACTCTACAAGGCCACGCTGGGTTGAAGCTTCCTGCCCCCTCTCGCCCCTGCCGACCCGCGCGATGACGCCCAAGGTGCACCCTATGCCCGCCATGCCGTTGCTGGCGGACCCGCCGCCGTGGAACGCGGCCGCGGACCCCCCGGCGCCCGAGCACGTGGGCCACTCCGTGCTGGGCAACGCGGTGAACCTCTACGGCGCGTGCCCGGCCAACCTGCTGGTCGTAGCGGGTGTGCATGGGGACGAGTCCGAGGGCATCTTTCTGGCGCACCTGCTGCTGGGCGCGGGTTGTCCCGTGCCGCTGATTCCCTGCGTGAACCCGGACGGCGCGCTGCTCCGCCAGCGCTGGAACCGGCGCAACGTGGACCTCAACCGCAACCTGCCCACGCCGGACTGGGCGCCCGAGGCCACCAATCCACGCTACCCGCCCGGCAGCGCACCAGCCTCCGAGCCGGAGACAGGGGCCTTTCTGGCGGCCCTGGAGCGCGTGCGGCCCTCCACCGTGCTCTCACTGCACAGCTACAAGGACACGTTCATCGAGATCGAGCGGCCCGAGGCCGAGTTGAACGGGGGCCTCAATGCGGCCGTGACGGAGTACGCCACTGCGGTGGGCATCGAGCGCCGGCAGTCCATCGGCTATCCCACCCCCGGCGCCCTGGGCGCCTACGGCCGGGCCAACGGCCTGCTGATCCTCACCTACGAGTTGGAGCGAGGCCGCTCCCACGGCGAGCTGCAACGTCTCGTAGAACCCCTGCTTGCGCTCATCGGCCGCCTCGACAGCGAGCGCTTCACCGCGCCGTAGCGGAACATCAGCCTTGACTCAGGGCTATAGAGAGGGCGCGGCCCCCTCTGGCTCCTCGCGCAAAAGAGCGTGGCTCCCTTGACCCTTCTGGAGCGGGGTTCGCCCATGGTTGCGCGCATGCGCTCGCCAGCCTCGGTCCGGATTCGTATCGGGAGCGTGGGGGCCATCGGTCCCCACATTGGCTTCTGCTTTAGATCGGATTGATCGGAAGGGGAAGACGCCACACGGGCGGCGCACCGCAATCCCTGCGACGCGCCGCCCGCGCAGCTTCAGCGATGCACCGGCGCTACTTGGGCACCTCGAGCGCCACAAACTGCGTGGCATCGCCCATACGCACCAGCAACAGTAGCTTCTGGCCCGCCTTGACGTGGTGAATCGCACGCCGGAACGCCTGCACGCTGGGCACCGGGTGTCGGTTCACCTGCAGGATCAGCGCACCGCGCTGCAGGCCGGCGTCCTCCGCCGCGCTGCCGGATTCCACGCCGCTCACCAGCACGCCATGGAGGCCCTGGTAGCCCAGCTGCTCGGCCAGGTCCTGGGTCAGCGATTGCACCGAGAGGCCCAGCTTCTGCTCAGGCTCGCGCGCGGGGGCTTGCTCTTTGCCCTGCCCTTCGGACTTGTTGTGGTCCAGCTTGGTGGGCCGTTCGGCCAGCTTCACGTTCAGGGTCAGCTTGGCCCCGTCCCGCAGGACAGTGAGGTGGGTTCCAGTGCCCGGGTCCACATCGGCCACCCGCACGCGCAGCTCATTGGCAGTGTGCACGGGCTGGCCGTTGAAGGCCACGATCACGTCACCCTGCCGCATGCCGGCCTTGGACGCGGGGCTGTTCGATTCCACGCCGCTCACCAGCACGCCCTCGTTGACCTTCAGGTTCATCGCCTGGGCCAGGTCGGACGTGAGGTCTTGGATCGACACGCCCAGAAAGCCGCGGTGCACCGCGCCGTCCTTCATGAGCGCTTTCATGATGTGCTGGGCCAGATCGCTGGGAATGGCAAAGCCGATGCCCATGTTCCCGCCAGAGCGGCTGAAGATGGCCGTGTCCACACCCACCACCTTGCCGGTCACGTCAATCAGCGGGCCCCCGCTGTTGCCGGGGTTGATGGAGGCGTCGGTCTGGATGAAGTCCTCGTATTCCGACAGGCCGAGCTGCGAGCGGCCCTTGGCGCTCACGATGCCCTTGGTCACCGTCTGCTCCAGACCGAAGGGGTTGCCGATCGCGATCACGGTTTCGCCCACTTCCAACTGCCTGGAGTCGCCGAATTGCACCGTGGGCAGATCCTTGGCGGGGATCTTCACCACGGCCAGGTCCGTGCCGGGGTCGGCCCCGATCAGCTTGGCCTGGAACTCGCGCCCGTCACGCAGCTTCACGGTGATCTTGTCCGCGTCGCCGGCCACGTGGTTGTTGGTCAGGATGTAGCCGTCCGGGGAGACGATGAAGCCCGTGCCCAGGCCCTTCTCCTCACGCTTTTGGGGCGCCTGCTGCTGCGGTGGCATCTGCTGGCCGAAAAAGCGTTGAAAGAACGGGTCGTTGAAGATGTCGGGCATCTGGTTTTGCGCCTGCACCGTTTTAACGACGTTGATGTGCACCACGGCCGGCAGCACGTGCTGGATCACGGCCGCCATCGCCTTGGATTGCTGGGTGAGGGCCGCGATCTCCTGAGACTGGGAGGCCTGGGCCCCCACCGCGGCGGAGAGGGGCGCGGACACAAGCAGGATGCCCAAGGCCGCCAGAGCGACACTCAGGCCCATCCTCTTTGCGATTCTCATAATCGATTCCATTGCTGGGGTTCGGTTGAAGCATGGGTCAAGCCCGTCATTCGTGCTTCTAAAAATTCAGAGCCTCGCCATCCCGGAAGCGTTCGACAGCACTCCTGTAAAGCGACACCCAACTCGCCTTTCGTTCGTGCCCGCGCCAGCCCGGCCGGGGCTCCACACGAAATTGTGAAAGTTTTTTGTGGCGCTTCGAGTCCCTGTACGGAGGCGGAGCTGCGCCATGTTAAAGTGAACGGATTGAAGCGATGCAGCATCCCATTCCCAGTACACCGACGGCGCCGCGGGAACCTTGTGTTCCCCGCAATCTGCCGACCCATCGGTGGCCGGCAGCGCCGGAACCAAGGCGGCATTTCAGGCGGTCACGCCACACGCTGCCGAGTCCCGAGAATTCCGATGCAGCCAGACACAACGTATCGATCCGACCATTCGTTCCATCGCTGGACGCTGGACGACATCGCATTCGATCGCATCGAGCCGGAACGGGTGAGCGACGACCCGGTGTTGTTCCAACTGCTCACCTCATCCTCGTTCGTGGAGATCGACACCCCACTCTACGCACACAGTCTGGCCGAGTTCTGCCACGACGACCAACCGTTTGCGGACTGGGTGCTGCACAGCTGGCAGCCCGAGGAAGTGCGTCACGGCGAGGCACTGAGGCGTTACGTAACCACGGCCTGGCCCGAGTACGACTGGGAGCGCGCGTACCGCTCATTCCACGAAGCGTACCTGCCGTTGTGCAACGATGAGGTGCTGCAGCCCACCTTGAGCCTGGAGATGATCTCACGCTGTGTGGTGGAGGTAGGCACCTCCACCTACTACGGGATGATCGACTCCTACGCGCGGGAGCCCGTGCTCAAGTCCCTCGCATCCCACATCCGGGCCGACGAGGTGCATCACTACCAACGCTTCCTGGAGACCTTCCACGCCCATCGCGACGAGGAAGGCAGTGGGCGGCTGGGCGTGATGAAGGCCATGCTGGAACGCTTTCGCATGATCCGCGACACCGATGCCGTGGTGGCTTACCGGTACGTGCTGGAAGGGCTGCCGCCCGCGCACCCGTTCCGCGATTTCCGGATGGAGCAGCTGGAGCCGCACTACGCCGCCATGGCGCGCGAGCACTACCCGTTCGGGATGGCCACGCTGATGTTGCTCAAGCCGTTGCACCTGGCCGCGCCGCTGAAAAAACCGCTGGTGCCGCTCATCGCCGCGACGGGCCGCTGGTACGTCTCGCACGCGAGCCTGCAGGGCCTCGCCCACGAGTAAGGCGTCCGGCCCGCGCGCAGGGCGCTCCCACTCGTAGATGCACACCGCTGCACCCCGGTCCTCACCGCTGGGCGGGGCACCGGCGCGGTGCGCCAGCGTAGGAGATGCCACGATGAATGCGATGCAGAGGAAGCTGCTGGATGGCTGGGATCGCTGGAAGGCACCGTTGGGCTGGCTGGTCGTCGGCCTCGTCGCGGGCCCGCTGCTCTCCGGCCTGCTGGGCTGGCAGGTCACCACCGCCACACTGCACCGGCAGGTGCGCGACGCTATTGTGACCCAGCAGGCCGCGATGTGCGAGATGCGCGCGCGCCATCACGTGAAGGACCTGGCCACCCTCAACTTCGATCAGGACGGCGTGGTCGCCCAGAAGTACGCCCGCTTTCCGTGGGACCCCACGGAGCACCTGCGCGTGGTGGACCGGTGCTCCAACGCGCTGGCGCGTGAGGGCGGGACGCTGGAAGGCACCAAACCGCATGCGTGAGCCGTTGGCAGGGCTCGGTACGCGGGGCAGGGGCTGTGTCCGATGCGTTGCTGTCTGGCTATCTGGGCCGAATCGGCGCCAGTGCCGGCCTCCGCGCACTTCGAGACGCGCGCATGGCGCGCTCCTCAGCAACGCGGAGTCCTTTCATTGCAGGGGGACTATCCAAAGTCGCATGCCTGACGAGTCCTGTGGAGCAGGACGTCTCGTCGTTGCGGCGTCAACAGGCGATCTCTTGGACACAACCTAGGCGGCGCCGGCCTTGCCCTTGCCCAGCGTGGCTTCCAGGCGGGCCAGTTCCTCGTCCACCACGGAGTCGTCGAGCTTCTTGAACAGCGGCACAGGCGTGCCCAGCCGCTGTCCGGCGGGCAGTTCGACGGGCGCCCAGCTTCCCACGCGCTGGGCATAGTCGCCGGTGAGGATCAGGTGCGCGCGGCCGCCTTCCTCGGTGGCTTCGTCCAGGCGCAGCGCGCCGGAGAGCTGGCCCTCGTAGCCCAGCAGCTCGTGCAGACGCTGGGACGAAAAGGGCAGAAACGGCGCCAGCATGACCTTCAGGTTGTCGATCGCCCGCAGTGCCGTGTAGAGCACCGCGCGGGCCCGCGCCGGATCTTCCTTGACAAGCTTCCAGGGCGCCTGATCGTTCAGGTAGCGGTTCACCGCATCCGCCACGCGCAAGGTCTCGCTGATGGCGGCCTTGAAGCTGCAGGCCTCGATCAGCTCGCCCACGGGGCCGAAGCCCTGTTCCACCTGCGTCAGCAACGCCTGATCGGCCTCGTCCAGTGTGCCAGGGTCGGGCACGGTACCAAAGTGCTTATGGGCGATCGAGAGCACGCGGTTGACCAGGTTGCCCCAGGTCGCCACCAGCTCGTCGTTGTTGCGACGCACGAACTCGGCCCAGGTGAAGTCCGTATCCTGTGCCTCGGGCCCGGCGATGGTGAGGTAGAAGCGCAACGCATCGGGGTCGTAGCGCTCCAGGAAGTCCTTCACGTAGATCACCACACCACGGCTGGAGGAGAACTTGCGGCCCTCCATCGTGAGAAACTCGCTGGACACGACATCGTACGGGATGCCCAGCGGCTCGCCCTCGCCGCCGCCCAGGGTGCCGGGCAGGCCATTGCCGTAGCCGATGAGCATGCTGGGCCAGATCACCGTGTGGAACACGATGTTGTCCTTGCCCATGAAGTAATAGTGGCGGGCGTCCGCGTTCTGCCACCAGTCGCGCCAGGCATCGGGCTGCCCCGTGTTGCGGGCCCATTCCACGCTGGCAGAAAGGTAGCCGATCACCGCGTCGAACCACACGTAGATCTTCTTGTCCGGGCGCCCCTCGTATTCGGGCAGGGGGATGGGGATGCCCCACTCCAGGTCGCGCGTGATCGGACGCGGGTGCAGGTCGTCCAGCAGGTTCAGCGAGAACGAGCGCACATTGGCCCGCCAATGCTGCTGATCCTCGATCCACCGCCGCAGAGGATCCACAAAGGCTGTGAGATCCAGGAAGAAGTGCTCCGACTCGCGGAACACGGGCGGCTCGCCGTCAATCTTGGAGCGCGGCTCGATCAGCTCCAAGGGGTCGAGCTGCTTGCCGCAATTGTCGCACTGGTCGCCGCGCGCCTCACCAAAGCCGCAGTGGGGGCAGGTGCCCTCGATGTAGCGGTCGGGCAGCGTGTTGCCCGTGCGTGCGCTGAAGGCGCCCATCATGGACTTCTTGAAGATGTAGCCCTTGACGTAGAGCGTCTTGAAGAGGTCCTGGGTCGTCTCGTAGTGGTTGCGGGTGGTGGTGCGCGTGAACAGGTCGTAGCTGAGGCCCAGCCGGTACAGATCCTCCGCGATCACGCGGTTGTAGCGGTCGGCAAGCTGCTGAGGCGTAACGCCCTCCTTCTCCGCCTGCACGGTGATGGGCGTGCCGTGCTCGTCGGTACCGCTGACCATCAGCACTCGGTTGCCCGCCAGGCGGTGGTAGCGCGCGAAGATGTCGCTGGGCACCCCGAAGCCCGCCACGTGTCCGATGTGCCGCGGACCGTTGGCGTAGGGCCATGCCACGCTGACGAGAATCGTTTTGGCCATGGAAGCCTGAGCGGATGAAAGCAGGATCGGCCGGGCGCCGATGGTCGTGCGACGACGGCGGGACGCGCGTCCCGGGTCGTGGGCCGGTGCGCTGAGGGGCCCGGCCCCGAGTTCTGGTTATCCTGTAAACTTGGCAGAAATCGCCGGGTGGGTCAAAGCCTATTGCGAGGCAGTCGCCACTCGGAGCCCGGGCCCCGTGATGGCCCCGGGGCGCCGCTCAGCGGCCGAAGAAGTCGTGCAGCGCGGCTGCCGTATCCTGAACGTGGAAGGACTCGATCTTCAGCGCCGTGGCGCCCTTGCGCACCCACAGGCGCACGACGGACGCCGTGGAGCCGTCGGGCAGGGCCAGGCTGGGCGCCTCCTCTGCAAAGAGAATGTCCTCCACGCGGAACTCGTAGAAGAAGGCGTGTTGGCTGCCGGGGTCGTTGAGCAGCAGCAGCTTGCCGGGGGACTGGCTGCTTCGTGGGGAGCCGGTGAAGCGCACGGCGATCTGGCGCAGCTTCTCGAAGCTGCCCCGGTACGGTTCGATGGGATGTCGAGCGACGACGGTCAGGGATTCCATAGGCCATGCGATGCGGGTGTGGCGTGCCGATTGCGGGATTCATTCTAGCAGCCGCCTCCACGGCGAGGCAACGCACGCGCCGGGGTGCGGCGCATCGCCCGACAATTGCGCCGCCGTCCCGGGCTGCGGTAGGTTCCGCATCAAACCCACGGCAAGCGCAACCCGCCCCCGGCCCCTCCGGAGGAGACCTCCCATGGCCTTGGACCTTGTTCTACGCAATGCGCGCCTCGCCGACATGGCGCCCGACGCCTCCCTGGTGGACATCGGGATCGGCGACGGCCGCATCGCCGCCATCGAAGCCGGTCTGCGCGCCGATGCGGAGACGATCGACGCGGGCGGCCGCCTGGTCTCACCGGGGTTGATCGAGACCCATATCCACCTGGACAAGTCACGCATCCTGGATCGCTGCACGCCCGCGCCCGGGCGTGGCCGCGACCACATGCTGCGCGTCTCGGCGGTCAAGCCCAGCTTCACGGTGGAGGATGTCTACGAGCGCGCACGGCGCACGCTGGAGAGCTGCATCCTGCACGGCGCCACGCACATGCGCACCCACGTGGAGGTGGACCCCAACGTGGGGCTGGTCGGCTTCGAGGCACTGCAGCAACTGGCGCGGGACTACCACTGGGCGATCGACCTGACCCTGTGTGCCTTCGCGCAGGAGGGCATGACCAACGTGCCGGAGACCGACGCCAACGTGGAGGCCTGCCTGAAGCGCGGAGCCACGGTGGTGGGGGGCGCGCCGTCGTTCGATCCCGATCATGGCGGCCAGATCCGCCGCGTGTTCGAGCTGGCCAAGGCCTATGACGTGGACGTGGACCTCCACCTGGACGCTGGCCACACCACGCACGACCTGGACATCCATCTGGTGTGCGAACTGACCGAGCAGATGGGCTGGGGCGGACGGGTGGCCATCGGCCACGGCACCAAGTACGCCTCGCTGCCCCCGGCGCAACTGGATGAGCTGGGCCGGCGCCTGGCGGACGTGGGCGTGACCGTGACCGTGCTGCCCGCGACGGATCTGTGGGTGATGGGCCGTCACCTGGACCACGACGTGATCCGCGGCGTGGCCGATGCCAACGCCCTCATCGCCTGCGGCGTGAACTGCTGCCTCTCCACCAACAACGTGCTCAACCCCTTCACGCCCTTCGGCGATGGCAACCTGATCCGCATGGCGAATCTGTACGCCAACACGGTGCAGCGCGGCCAGCGGGAGGAACTGCGGGATTGCTTCGACATGCTGACGCAGCGCCCGGCCCGCCTGATCGGCCTGCAGGACCACGGCATCGCAGTGGGTCACCCGGCCGATCTGGTCGTGTGGGACGCCGCCACGCCGGAGGATGCCGTGGCCACCGTCGCCCCCGCGCTGTACGGCTTCAAGCGCGGACGCCGCACCTTCACGCGGGCGGTGCCCGAGCTGAACCGCCCGTGACCCTCGCATGCGACATGCCAGCCCCGACGCCGTCGCGCCGTATTTGCTCGCGGAGGTCGCATTTTGTCAGATTTTGGTGCTAAGATGTGTCGGCCTCAGTCCCGGGTTGTTCCCTGCGCGATGGGAGGGGGCTCGCATCGTGCGTCGTGGCCTCGAAATGCTTTTGCGTTTCGTGCGTGATCCGGCGATTGTCTGGCAATGGGGGTACCTGATTCCACCGCAGACGGGCATGGCCGACCCCCACCTTGTGACGGCAGGCTGTTTTCTTTGATTTGATTGGCGTCGGCTGACAATTTGGCAAGGGTCAGAGGCGGGCCGGTTCCGGTTCCGCGGCGTGCTGCTGCGCAGCCACCGTGGGATCGATCCAGGCGTTTGAATCCAGCGTACGGTGTGGTGAGGGTGGGACGATGGCTAGGTTCATGAACCTGTTGGGTAGCCAGAGCAAGGAAGACAAGGAGATCCTCGCCGCCCTGAACGTGCTCGACAAGCACCGGGTGCCCGTGCGGATGGAGGTGGAGAACTCCTCCATCCACTTCAACACCCGCATCTCCGTCAAGTCGGCCACGGTGATCGTGGCCAAGCCGATGAACCTCAAGGAGGGATTGGCCAAGGGCGGCACGGTGCGCTTCAAGGTTCCCGATGCCGACGGCAGGGAACTGCGCATGGAGGTACTCACGCCGCACTTCAACCTCACCAACGGAAACCCGGTCTTCCTCTGCAAAATTCCCACGACCTTTGCGCAGAGCAACATGCGCGGGGCGCTGCGCTTCAACACCTCCCGCTTCACAAACGTCACGCTGGCCTTTGCTGACCATGCGGAAAGATATCGCGTCGTCGACCTGTCCCTTGGTGGCTGCAAGGTGTTCCTGACCAACAAGGAGGCCAAGGAGCGCTTCAAGGTGGGCCTGCCCATGCACGGCGCGCGCATCGAACTGGGCAACAAGGCCTCCGTGCAACTCCAGGCGGTCATTCCCCGCAATCACCGGGGGCAGGCCGTGGGCTGCCAGTTCGAGCTGACGGACGAGGGGCCTTCCAAGAAATACCTGACGCATCTGCTCCAGTCGCTGGAAAAGGCCGAGCTGGAACGCTACCGTACCTGAGCGGAAGAAAGGGCCTGCACTGGGGGCGCCGGCGCCCCTTGCGGAGCGCATCGGCGCGGGATGGCGTCAGATGTCGCTGCGGGCGACGAGCCGCAGCAGGTCGTCTTTCGTGAGAATGCCCGCCACCTTGTTGCCATCCACCACGGGCAGGCAGCCGATCTTGCGGTCGACCATCAGCTTGGCGGCTCCCTGCACCGTCTCCGCGCTGGTGACCGTGACGGGCTTGCGGGTCATCACCTGCTCGATTTTCAGCTTGTCCAGCAGGTACAACAATTCGTGCACCTCCAGCGTGGTCGCGTCAGAGGCGGAAGCCCGCTTCAGGTCGCGGTCCGTGACCACACCCACGAGCGCGCCGTTGCCGTCCACGACGGGCAGATGCTTGAAGCCCTTCTCCTTCAGGACGCGCGTGGCCGACAGCAGCGAGTCGCTGGCCTTGATCGTGACGGCACTCTTGGTCATGACGGATCCGACGTTCGTGCTCATGCTATCTCCTTTGGAAGAGCGGCGGGGCGCGCGCGTCCCGACGCGTCACAGGCGGCCCAGGCATCCCGGCTGCCCCCGGGAAACCCCCGGCGGGCGCGCCTTGACCTTTACGGAGTCTGAACGGAATATGGGGCCTGACCCATGGCCTGCGGCCCCATCCGCTCCGGCCTGCCTTTATTATAGCGCCTTGACCCACGCCTTTCACGCGGAACGCTCTTCATGGCTGGATCGCTGATCCGTTACGACCTGAGCCTGCCCGGCTATTTCAGCTATCCACCCGCCCCCAGCGTCAAGACGCGCCCCATGATCCCGCGCGGCGAGCGGCGCTCGCTCTATATGCGCGGAGAGTATGGGGCCAAGGTGGAAGGCGAGGCCTTCCGCCCCATGACCGCGCACAATACGACGCACCTGGACGTGCCCTATCACTTCGACGAGGACGGGGACGACCTGGCCGCCGTGCTGAACCGAGCCGATTCCGTTGCGGACCGCCCGTGTCTGGCGCGCGTGGTGAGCCTGGCCCGGCAGCCGGCGCTGCCGGGTGCGCACACGCGCGAGGGCGTGACGTACTGCGAGGCGGTGAGCGCCGCCGTGCTGCCGTCAGTCGCGGACCTGCGCCAAGTGGAGGCATTGGTCGTGTTGACCGGCTTTGGCGCCCTCATGGCCCGCTATGGCGATCGGCCCTTCGCCCACGACGACGACGGCTACTATCACGTGCCGTGGTTCACCGAGGATGCCACCGCGCACATCCTGAAGGCGGGGCTGAAGCTGGTCGCCATCGATTCCACCACGGTGGAGCGCCAGACCAGCAGCGAGCCGCACCGCATGAGCGGCGATGTGCACATGGCGCTGCTGGGTCACGCGCCGCCCGTGCTCATCATGGAGTGCCTGGACGGCAGCGCCATGGCACAGCAGGTGGGGTTCGTGCCGTCCGTGGCGCTGCTGCACATGGTACCGCGCCGCGTGAACGCGGAAGGCGCAGACGCGGCCCACAGCCGGGCTTTCCTCTACTTCTACCGCGACGACGCCGACGGTACCGCCCTGCGTAGCCTGCAGGCGGCCATGACGCCGCAGGAGCTTTATGGCTGAGGCCCGTGGTGGACGCGTGCCCATCCACACGCTGCTGCAGAGCACACCGGACGGACGCGAGGTGCGCGTGCACGGCTGGGTGCGTACGCGCCGCGACAGCAAGGCCGCCACGTTCGTGGAGCTGAACGACGGCTCGTGTCTGGCCAACCTGCAGGTGGTGTTCGATGTAGCGCAGCCGACGCTGGCGCTGCCTGATGACGCCACCACGGGCGCCAGCCTCATCGTGCACGGGCGCCTGGTGGAATCGCCGGCCAAGGGCCAGCCGGTGGAGTTGCAGGCCGAGCGCTTCGAGCTGGTGGGCGGCTCCACGCCGGAGTTCCCGCTGCAGAAGAAGCGGCACGGCTTCGAATACCTGCGCACCATCGCCCACCTGCGCCTGCGCTCCAACACCTTCGGCGCCGTGGCGCGGGTGCGCAACGCACTCTACTTCGCCATCCACGAGTACTTCCAGACCCGCGGGTTCATGCACGTGCCCGCGCCCATGATCACGGCCAACGATGCCGAGGGCGCCGGCGAGATGTTCACCGTGACCACGCTGGACCCGGCGCATCCGCCGCTGGTGGGCGGCCAGGTGGACTGGTCGCAGGACTTCTTCGGCCGCAAGGCTTCGCTCACCGTCTCGGGGCAACTGGAGGCAGAGGCCTTCGCCCACGTCTTCCACGACGTCTACAGCTTCGCCGCCACCTTCCGCGCGGAGAACAGCAACACCTCGCGCCACGCGGCGGAGTTCCTGATGTGCGAGCCGGAGATGGCCTTCGCCGACCTGCAGGACAACATCCGGTTGGGCGAGGACTTCATCAAGACCGTGCTGGCCATGGTGCGCGAGCGCTGCCCGGAGGATATGACCTTCTTTGACCAGCGCATCGAGCCAGGCCTGCTGGCCAAGCTGGACCATGTGATGGAGTCGCCTTTCGAGATCCTCAGCTACACGGAGGCGGTGCGGCTGCTGGAAGCCTCAGGCGAGACCTTCGAGTTCCCGGTGGCCTGGGGCCACGACCTGCAGTCCGAGCACGAGCGCTACCTGACTGAGAAGCAGATCGGGCGGCCGGTGTTCGTGGTGGATTACCCGCGCGACATCAAGGCGTTCTACATGCGCCGCAACGACGACGGCCGCACGGTGGCCGCCATGGACATGCTCGTGCCGGGCATCGGCGAGATCATCGGGGGCAGCCAGCGCGAGGAACGCCTGGACGTGCTGGAGGCGAGCCTCCGCGAGCGCGGCATGGGCGTGGAGGACTACGGCTGGTACCTGGATCTGCGCCGGTTCGGCAGCGTTCCGCACGCGGGCTTCGGCGTGGGCTTCGAGCGCCTGTTGATGTACATCACCGGGCTCACCAACATCCGCGACGCGCTGGCCTTCCCGCGCACGCCCGGCCACGTTGAGTTCTGACCCGCACGCTCCGCGGCGGCCCGGGCCCCGTCGCTGCAACGCGTCACCGGCCCCCCGGCCTACGTCCTTAAGCCGCGGCCGGGCGGCCTATTGTGCGCCACCCAGGCCGCTCCGTGGACCCGCCCCACCTCGCGACGCCGCAACCCTCGTGTGCCAGCACGCCCAGTGTCGGTCCTGGATTTTCCCGACGCGGACAAAACCTGAGCGCAGCCCAGTCGTTTAACTCTGAGACGGCTGCCATCACTAGAGTGAGTTCTCCGGGCATGGGCGAACTGAAGCGGATCACGGTCAATATCTCCGACATGAAGGCCAGCGCGGATCGGGATGCCTTCCTGATCACCCATTCGCTGGGCTCCTGCATCGGACTGGTCGCCTACGATCCGCAGCGAGCGGTGGGCGCGATGCTGCACTTCCAGCTGCCCGACTCGACCAATCATGGCCGCCGGGCCCAGGAGAACCCGTTCATGTTCGCGGATACGAGCATCCCGATCTTCCTGGAACAGCTCGCGGCCCTGGGAGCCAATCAACGCCGCATCGTGGTAGGCATGTTCGGTGGGGCCAACATGCTGGACGACGAGGAGTTGTTCAAGATTGGCACGAAGAACGCTCGCGCGGCCAAGAAGCTACTGTGGCAGCACAGCATCTCCATCACGCACGAGGATGTGGGCGGCCACAGCAGCCGCACGGTGAGCCTGGAGATCGGCACCGGTGTGATTGGGCTGCGCCGGGATGGCAAGGTCTACAACCTCCAGTAACCCCCATTGCAGTGGACAGCCATGAGCAAGACCATCGGGCTCATCGATGATTCCAGGGTCATGCGGTCGATCCTCCGCAAGTCCATCCTGATGAACAACGTGCAGGTGGATGAGTTCCTGGAGGCCGACAACGGGCAGGAGGGCTACGAAATGCTGTCCGGTCACAGCAACGAGTTGGACATCGCCTTCGTGGACCTGCACATGCCCCGCATGAGCGGCGTGGAAATGCTCAGGCGCCTGCGAACGGAGGGCATCCAGTCGGTGCCGATCGTGATCGTCTCCACCTCGGCCGATCTGGAGATGCAGAAGACCTGCATGGACCTGGGCGCGGTGGGCTTCATCCGCAAGCCGTTCACCCCACAGGATATCGGCACGCTGATCACCAAGATCTTCGGCGTGGGCGTCCCCGCCTAAATGCCCGGACCGCCACGCCCCACCACCCCGCACGGACCACGAACGGAGGAAGGACCCCGATGGATGTGAAATCGTCCCTGCTGAGCTCCATCGAGGAGGTGCTGGACAAGATGGCGTTCATGTTCTTCGACGAATCGGAGCCCCCGGAGGCCGAGCCCGACGACTTTCCCTTCATCACCGAGGTGGATACGCGGGGCGTCATCGTGGGCAAGCTGAACGTCCTCGTGACGGAGACCTCCGCGCGCGAGATCGCCCGCAACCTGATCGGCATCCGCGACGACGAGGAGCTCTACCCGGAGACACTGGAGGATGCGCTGCGCGAGTTCACCAACCTGGTGATGGGCCGCACGATGACCATCCTCAATCCGGCGGGCCCGTTCGACATGGATGTGCCCCGGCTGGTCTCCCATCCTGCCCCACGCGAAGTGGGACGCGTCCTGCTTACGATCAACGGGGCACTGGACGATGAGCCGTTCCAGATGATGCTGCAGTACGAGGAGCAGCAGGCCGCCGCCTGAGCGCGACGCGCACCTGCGCCCCCGCTCCGGGAGCTAACCGGCACCGGCTCAGCGCCCGCCCCAGGCTCCAGGCCTATAGACCACGGGCCGCGTATCGCGTGGCAGGTACAACACGTGGCGCGGGTGCCCCCCTTGCGTGACCCCCAGGCACTCCAGCCGCCGCACGGCCGACGCCAGCAGCGCGCACACGGCCGCATCACGCCCACCCAACGCGCCGTGGATGCCCCACGCCAACACGACCCGCCGCGCCGCCTGGGTCACACGCAACAGGTGCGCGTCGTTCTCCGGGCCCACAGGGTCCGGCGCGCGACGCAACCCGGCTGGTTGCGTGACCCGCCAGGCGAACAGGTTCACCACCTCCAACGCCGCAAAGCCCCAGTCCCGTGCAAAGCCCATGCAGCGCCGGATGGTGGGGTCATCGCGCTCGGCGTCCGCCGTGCTGGGGTTCAGCAGCACGAAGGCCACGCTGTCGCCCCCCGGCGCCCAGCGCCGTGTGAGGGTGTAGCGGTAGCAGCCGCTGGCGTCGAACACCGCCGCGCGCAGCAGGGTGCCCGGCGCGGCTTGCGCGGATTTGTCCGCCGGCTGGACGGCTGAGCGATGGCGGGAAGGGCTGCGGCCCATGGCTCCCGGTGCGCGGGTGTGGAATGCTGGCCGGGCCCCGCAAGAGGCCAGGGGCGCCGGCGGGATGCGCGGCGCCTGCCGCACCCTACCGCACGCCGGGCCGGAGGGCCACGATGCGCCTGCTCACGCTGAACCTGCGCCATGGCGGCGGGCGTCGCATGCCGGCCCTGCTCACGTACCTGCTGCGCCACGAGGCAGACGTGCTGGTATTGACCGAGCATCGCCACAACCCCGCCAGTAGCCTGCTGCGCGAGGGACTGCGCGAGGCCGGCTACGCCCACCAACTCGCCAGCCACGACGTCCCACGCGTGAACCACCTGCTGGTGGCCGCGCGGCTGCCGCTCACGCCCGCGCCGCAGCGCCTGCTGCGGGTCGATCGCGTGCGGCTGCTGCCCGTGCGGGTGGGCGGACTGCTGTTGGTGGGGGTACACCTGCCCAACCTGAAGGCCAAGCTGCCACACTGGAACGCCCTGCTGAAGCTGGCCGGGCGCCTGGACGGCGAGCGCGCGGTGTTCATGGGCGACTTCAACTCGGGTCACCACGTGCAGGACGTGGAGCGACCGCCGTTCCCCTTCAGCGCCTCCTACGAGGCCTACATGGGGGCGCTGGAAGCGCGAGGCTGGGCGGACGCCTGGCGACGCCTGCACCCGGAGGCCCGCGAGTACTCATGGTATAGCCACCGCCAACGCGGCTTCCGGTTGGATCACGCATTCCTCTCGCCCGCGTGCCTGCAGACACTGCGCGCGGCAGCCTTCGACCACAGCGTGCGCGAGAGCGGCGCCAGCGACCACTCGGCGCTGTGGGTCGAGCTGGACGAATAGATGCCCATCCCCCGTTGGTACGGCGTTGCGCCCCGTGCTAGGGTCCCGCCACCCACCGCCGAGCCATGGGTGCGGCCCTGTCACGCATCGCCGGAGAATGCCATGAGCGACACCGATCCCTACGCCGCGCGTACGCCCGAGGCGCTGGCCGCACTGCCCACTGTGTTCCGCGAGGGGCTGTTCGAGGGGCAGGTGGTGCTGGTCACGGGCGGCGCCGGGGGCATCGGGCTGGCCATCAGCGTCCTCTTTGGGCGGCTGGGGGCCACGCTGGTGGCTTGCGGCCGCAACGCGGAGCACCTGGCGGAGTACGAGGCCGCGCTGGGCCGGCTGGGCATCCCCTGCTTTACGCGGGCCATGACCGTGCGCGACCCCGCGCAGGTGAGCGCACTGCTGGACGCCGTGTGGGAGCGCTATGGGCGGCTGGACGTGCTCATCAACAACGCGGGTGGACAGTTCGCCTTGCCCGCCACGGAGATCACGCCCAAAGGCTGGCACGCCGTGGTGGAAACGAACCTCTACGGCTCCTGGTTCATGATGCAGGGCGCAGCGCAGCGCTGGCAGGCCCACGATCAGCCGGGCTGCGTCGTCAACATCACGGCGGTGGTGAACCGCGCCACGCCCGGCATCGCGCACACCAAGGCCGCCCGCGCGGGCACGGAGGCCCTCGCGCAGACCCTCGCCGTGGAGTGGGCGCCGCTGCGCATCCGCGTGAACTGCGTGGAGCCGGGGATCATCGCCAGCCCGGGCCTGAAGCACTATCCGCCCTCGGCGCGGCCGTACTTTGACCACAACCCCATGCGCCGATTGGGCGACGTACACGACATCGCCGAGGCCTGCGCCTACCTCGCCGCGCCTTCGGCCCGCTTCGTCACCGGCGTGGTGCTGCCGGTGGATGGCGGCTCCCACGTCTGGGGCGAATACTGGCCCCTGGGCAAGCCGGCCTACTTCCGTACCGAGGAGGGCGACACCCCATGAGCGAGCGCAGCGGCCGTCCCGATACCACCCGCCTGCAGCGCCTGGCCCGCGCCTACTGCGAGACCGCCGTGCTGTATGCGGCGCTGGACCTGGAGTTGTTCACCCGCGTGGCCCGCGGTGCCGACACGGAGCCCGCGCTGGCCGCCGCGCTGGGCATCACGCCGCTCAATACCGAGCGCATCGTGACCGCCTGTGTGGCGCTGGGACTGCTGGAGCGCGATGGCGAGCGCCTGCGCAACGCGCCGGACGTCGTGCGCTTCGGCGTGCGAGGCGAGCCGGGCTACGCCGGGCCCTGGCTGCGCTTCACCCGCCCGGACGTGCCGGAATGGTTCCGGCTGGGCGAGCACCTGCGCAACCAGGCACCCCCACGCACGCTGGGCAAGTACGACACTCTCAGCGTGGAGCAGGCCCGGGCCTACCACGAGGCCACCTACAGCATCGGCATGGGCGCCGGCCGGCGCTTCGCGCGGCAGGTGGACCTGGCCGGACGGCGATGCCTGCTGGACCTGGGCGGGGGCTCGGGCGCGTACAGCATCGCGGCCACGGCCGCCTACCCCGGCCTGCGCGCGGTGGTGTTCGATCTGCCGCCGGTGGTGGAGGTCGCGCGCGAGTTCATCGCCACCAACGGAGCCACCGGGCGGGTGGATGTGATGGCCGGGGACTTCACCCGCGACGCGTTCCCCACGGACTGCGATGCCGTGGTGATGGCCAGCAACCTGCCCATCTACAACGAGGAGACGATCCAGCTCGTCGTTCGCAAGACCCATGATGCCCTGTTGCCGGGTGGCGAGATGCACTTGGTGGGCGAGATGCTGGACGACGACCGCCGCGGGCCGCTCGACCCGGCCCTGTGGGGGCTCTCCGAGGTCATCCACGGCAGCGCGGGCAAGGCGCACACGGTGGGCCAGGTGCAGGGCTACTTTCGCGCGGCCGGCTTTCAGGCCGTCGCCGCCACTCCCTTCGTGCCGGGCGTGCTGACCCGTGTGAGCGGAAACAAGGGCGGCTGAGCGCCGCCCTGGGTGCCGCCGCCACGCGGCCGCCGACGCCCCGCCCACCTTCGCGCATTGGCCGGCGGGCGCCGCGGGGCTACAATGGACTCAGACGACGCGACGCGGTGCCGTCCGCCCTGGACGCAAGGCTCCGCCCGGCGCGTCCTCCCAGCCTCAGCGTGGAGGGAAGTCCCATGGCATCGGTCATTCAAACCCTGCGAGATGAGCACGCCCAGTTGCTCCCGCACCTGGAGCACGTCCTGGCCCTGGCCGACGCGATCGAGCCCGGCAGCAACGCGGCGCTGATCGAACGGGTGGGCGCGGTGCACGGTTTCCTCACGAGCCACCTGCTGGACCACGCGTACGTGGAGGAGCAGGCGCTCTATCCCACCGTGGGCCGCACCCTGGGGGCACCGGAGGCGACCGCCACCATGAGCCGCGACCACGTGGAGATTGGCCGCCTCATTGACGAGCTGAGCGAGCTGCGCAGGGAGATCGAGGGCGGTGCCATCACGCCGGCCCAGGCCCAGTCGCTGCGCCGGGTGCTGTACGGCCTGTACGCCATCGTGAAGCTGCACTTCGCCAAGGAGGAGGAAGTGTACCTGAAGCTGCTGGAGGAGCGGCTCTCGCCCAGCCAGGCGCGGGACCTCCAGGAAGCGCTGGAGTTGGCCGGAAACGCCGCCTGAGCGCCGCCGGCCGCCGATCGTGGCCTGGGCGCTACCAGCCTACGGCGCCGCGGCGGGGCAGATCGCGCGGCCGCACGGCACCGCCCCGGAGCGTGGCCAGGGGATAGACGGTGCCCCGCCAGATGAGCTCGCCCCGGAGCGTGGCCAGCGCGGCGCTGAACAGCAGCACCCCAGCCAGCGCCAAGTGCGTGACGGGAAAGGATAGGCCTTCCAGGCCGTTTCCCTGCGCCGCCTGCCGCGCACCCACACCCAGCAGCAGCGCGGGCACGGCGATCCCCGCCAGTGCCAGGGCACAGGTGACACCCGCCATGCCGGGCGGAGCCACCAGCAGCACATAGCCCAGCCCGACCAAGGGCAGCCAGCCCAGCGCCAACAGCAGGGCCGCGCTGCCCAACACCCGCCCCCAGCCGAAGTCCGCATCGGCGAAGGCATTCTTCAGCAAGCCCCGCAGGCTGGCCCAGAAGCCCGCCTGCCAGCGCACGAAGAGAAGATCGCGCGCGCTGACCAAGGCCTGGGGCACGCCGCCGCGCCGCAGCAGCAGGCCCAGCTTCACGTCGTCCACCACCTCCAGCGCCAGCCGCGTGTGTCCGCCTACGCGATCGTAGGCGTCGCGGCGCACCAGGTTGAACGCCCCCATCCCCACATAGGCGGCCGAACCCGGGCGGCGCAGCGCCCATAGGCGCAACCGCAACGCGAAGTACACGGCAAAGGTGGTCTGAAAGGCGCGCTCCCAGTAGCCGCCCGTCACCAGCCGCGGCGCGGCCACCAGATGACCCAGCCCGTGCTGCTGGAGAAAGGCCACCGCCGCGCGCAGGGCGCCGGGGGCATACACCACGTCGGCATCGGTGAAGAGCAGCAGCGCACCGCGCGCCTGGGCGGCCCCCAGGTAGCAGGCGTGGTTCTTCCCCAGCCAGCCGGGGGGGAGCGCCTCCACGTGCAGCACGGTCAGGCGCGGCTCGGCGGCGGCCAGGCGCGCAAGGATCGCGCCCGTGTCGTCCTCCGAGCGGTCGTTGACCGCGACCACTTCCAGCGTCGGGTAGTCCTGGGCCAGTAGGGAGGACACCGCGCGCTCCACGTGCGCTGCCTCGTTGCGGGCGGGCACTATCACGGAGAGCAGCGGCCAGTCCGTCGCGGGCGCGGCAGCCGACAGCGCCTCCAGCGTGGGTGTGCGCCACTGCGTGAGCCACAGCAGCCACGCCATGACGAGCCAAGCGGCCAACACCAGCGCCAGAGCCGCGTTCCAGAGCGTCAGCATCGCGTCCATGCCGCCGGTATCGGTCCCGGCAACTTAAGTAGTGTTTGGGGATGGGTTTTCAAGCGGCTGGGCCGCTTGAAAAACAAAAGAATTCCAGCGCGGGGGCCGAGGGCCCCCGCTGCCCCCAATACGGACCCAGACCATAGCCGACGCGGTCTCGATCACAAATAGGGTCCAGGGAGCCCCGCTCCCTGGTGGGGATATGGGGGCGAAGCCCCCACGGCTAGAGTGCTTTTCTAAACACAGCCTAGACTGGCCCGCCGGGACCCTTGGGCGGATGGGCGCGCACGGCCTCCTCGTTCACGTCCGCGCCCCAGCCGGGGCCCGTGGGCAGCAGCAGGTAACCGTTCTCGATGCGCGGGGGCTCGGTGACCAGGTCGTTCTTCCAGGGCACGTCGTCCATGTCGATTTCCATGATGCGGAAGTTGGGCACGGCGGCGCACAGGTGCGCGCTGTGCAGCGTGCAGAGGTGCCCGTAGAAGTTGTGTGGCGCCACATTGACCTCGTACGCCTCGGCCATGGCGGCGATCTTTACCGACTGCGCCACGCCATTCCAAATCTCGTCGACGATGGCCACGTCCACGGCCTGCTGCTCGAAGAACGGCACGAAGCTGCGGATGCCGTGCAGGGACTCCAGCGAGGCCACGGGCGTCTTCAGGCTGTGGCGGATGTGGGCCAGGGCGCGCGGATCGTAGCTGTCGATCTCGAACCACATCAGGCCCAGCTCATCCAGGGCCCGCGTGACGCGCAGGTAGCCCTCGGTCTTGAAGTTGAAGTTTAGGTCGAGCAGGATCTCCACGCCGGGCCCGGCCCCCGCCTGAAAGGCCGTAATCAGCTTCACGAGGGCATCGATGACGTGGCGCTCCGCATTCAGCTCGGGCGGCTCGCCGCGCCGGGCAAAGCCGGGCATGTGTAGCCAGGGTTTCTCGTCGAACACGAGGATGTTCGTCTTGAGCGCCGTAAAGCCGGACTCCGCCACGCGGCGCCCCAACGCCTTTACGTCCTTCAGGGAGCGCAGCGGAGGCTGGCCCACCTTGTCCGCGTGCTCTAGCAGGTAGGTGCCGCAGTGCGACCAGTAAAGCCGGAAGCGATCGCGCACGGGGCCGCCAAACAGGGCATACACCGGCACCCCGAGCGCCTTGGCGCGGATATCGAGCAGGGCGTTCTCGATGGCCGCAATGGCCTGGGCGTTCACGCCCCCGGCGGCCTGCCGCGTCACGGCGTACAGCTCGGCGAAGATGCGCTCCGTGGGCCGCGGGTCCTGGCCGATCAGGCGCTCGCCCAGCTTGGCGATCACGGCGCTGAGACCACGGCTGCCGTAGCTCTCGTTGTACTCGGCCCAGCCGGTGATGCCTTCGTCCGTGGAGACTTTGAGGTAGGAGAACACGCGCCAGCCAGCGTCGGCGTGCAGCGATTCGATCCGGGTGATCTTCATGGGGACCCCGCTCTCGGTGCGGCGTTGCGGTGAGGCGGAGGCGCGCTGCCTCCACCCCCTGGCCATACCGCATTGGCACAGCAGGGGAAAGCGCGGGGCTGTGGCGTCCGTCCGCGATCAGCCCGCCGGGACTGGATCGGCCGGATTGCCCAACAGACCGCAGCCGCGCAGGCGCTCGGTGATGACGGAGCCCGAATAGGGCTTCTCCACCAGCATGAAGCCCTGCGCGCGACGGCTCTGCAGTGCTTCCAGATTCTCCACATAGCCTGTGGCGATCATCACAGGCAGTTGGGGGGACTGGCTGCGCACATGATCGGCCAGTTCCAGGCCACTCATGCGCCCAGGCAGCACCATGTCCGTGAACAGCAGATCCGGACGCTCGCCATCGGCCAGCTGCGCCAGCGCGTGGCTGGCGTCCGACACGGCGGTGACCTCGAAACCGAGATCGCTGAAGATATGCACGGCGAGACGACGGATTTCCGGCTCGTCCTCCACCACCAGTACGCGGCCCGTGCCGCGGACCGGTGCTCTGGGCGCGATGGCCTCGCTCGGCCCGGCGGGCGTGACGGGCATGGCCGCTGCCTCGTGACGCGGCAGGAACAGCGTGACCGCGGTGCCCTGGGCCGGCGTGCTCTGCAGGCGAATCTGCCCACCCGACTGGCGGATGAATCCGTAGACCATGCTCAGGCCCAGCCCGGAGCCCTTGCCCACTTCCTTGGTGGTAAAGAATGGCTCGAACACCTTGTCCAGCAGCGCCGGCTCGATGCCGGCACCGGAATCGCGCACGGCGATCGCCACGTAAGCACCGGGCGGAACATCCGGCGCAGCCCCATCGGTCTCTACGGGTGCGTCGGGCAGGTGCACGTTGCCGGCCTCGATGGCCAGCCGGCCACCCCTGGGCATGGCATCGCGGGCATTGACCGCCAGGTTGATGAGCGCACTCTCCAGTTGGCCCGCATCCACCAGCACCGGCCACAGCGGCTGGTCCGGACGCACCAGCTCCAGCTCGATGCCCTCGCCCAGCGTGCGGCGCAGCAGGCTGCCCACGCTATCGACAATACGCTGCACGTCCGCCACCTGCAGTGTCAGCGGCTGGCGTCGGGAGTAGGCCAGCATCAGGCGAGTCAGCTCGGCGCCCCGCTGTGCGGCCTCCAGTACGCTCTGCAGCAGGTGCTGCACGCAGGGCTGGTCCTGCACCTGCAGCAGCGCCAGCTCCAGATTGCCGTGGATGATCGTGAGTAGGTTGTTGAAGTCGTGCGCGACGCCACCGGAAAGGCGCCCCACCGCCTCCATCTTCTGGGCCTGCATCAGGCGGTGCTCTGTGGCCTTGCGCTCCGTGATGTCCTGCACGGTGCCGATCACGGCTTCGGGCTCGCCCGTGGCGCTGCTCAGCACCTCGCCGATGTTCTTCACGGTGCGCACGGTACCGTCCGGGCGCAGGATGCGATACTCCGTGGTACGACGCCCGCCCTCGGCAGGGTCTGGCGGGGGCAGTGCATGGAAGAGGCGTCGATCGTCCGGGTGCACCAAGCGCAGGAATCCCTCAAAGCTGGGGGCAAAACGGTCCGGATCCTGCCCGAAGATGCGGAAGGTCTGCTCGGACCAGCGCAGGGTGCCGTCGCGCAATTGCATGTGCCAACTGCCGATGTTGGCTGCCTGCTGAGCGCGAGAGAGCTCCCACTCCTTCTGTCGCAGGGCTTCTTCCGCCCGCTTCTGCTCGGTGATGTCGATCGCCGTGGTCTGGATGGCCGGCTCGCCCATCCAATCCACCACGCGCGAGTAGGCGCGGAAGGTGACGATGCTGCCGTCCTTGCGCAGGGCGTCGGCCACGTAGCCCGCCGGCACCCCGTGCCCGATGATGCGCTGCGCCGCCAGCACCGGGAGCCGCTCGCGCTCCCAGGGCGGCATCAGCACCTCCATGCTGGGCAACGCCAGCAGCTCCTGCGGGCTGTCGTAGCCCATCGTCTCGGCATAGGCGCGGTTGGCGAAGTGCATCTTCAGGTTGCGGTGGATGACCATGCCCTGCAGCGAACCTTCGGCCAATTCGCGGAAGCGCGCTTCGCTGGCCTGCAGAGCAGCCAGGGCCCGTTTCTGCTCGGTCAGGTCGATCAGGGTGGATTGGATGGCGGGCTCATCGTGCCAGCGGATAGCGCGGGAGTACACGATGAACTCCACACGCGAGCCGTCCTTGCGCACGCTGACTGCCTCGTAGGTGGCGGGCACCTCCTCTCCGCGCAGGCGACGCTCGGCATAGTCGCGCAGCCGCTCGCGGTCCGCCTCGTCCACCACGACGTCCATGGAGGGCAGGGCGAGCACCTCCTCCGGCGAGGCATAGCCCATCGCCTCGGCATAGGCGCGGTTGACGAACAGGAAGCGCCGGTCGCGATGGATCACGATGCCCTGCAGCGAACCTTCCACGAGGTCGCGGTACAGCGCGTCGCGGTTGTGCAGTGCTTCGTCCCCATCCTTCGCTGCCGGGGCCGGCGCTGCGGGGCCCCTCCCTTCGCGCTCACCCTGGCGGCGCGGGGACGGCATGCTGCCGCTGTGCTTCATGGTCTCCGATGCCGAAAAAAAACAATGCACGCCCCCGTCTCGCCCTAGGCGGCGAAAACGGACCGGCGTCCCATCGGCAACGGACAGCAGGCTGCAAGCGAAGTAAAGACGAAGACCGAATGGTCGCGGCCATGGCGTGACGCCAACGCAACGGGTCAGGCCCGGCGCCAGCACGCAATGCACACCCTACGCGCCTGCGCGGCAATGAGAAAGCGGACCTGCTTACGAAACGAACGAGAGGCGGATTGGTCCGCAACCGCCGCCATGGCCCCCTCAAGCGGCCCAGCGCAGGACCTTCGCGTCGCCGGAAACCCGCAGGCCGAAGGCCAGCGGGCTGCGGGTGGTATGAATGTCGCACGGCTTGGGGAACCCGGCAGGATTGTCATACCCTTCTCCTATGCCCACCACGTGGGTGCCAAGCCAATACGGGAGTACTCCATGCGTCTTCGTGACGACCTGGTTTTCAGCATGGACGAATACCAACGCCGCCTGGCGGATATTCGTGCCGGCATGGAAAGCCGCCGCCTGGATGCCTTCATCTGCACCACGCCGGAGAACATCTTCTACCTCACCGGTTACCAGACCACGGGCTACTTCTGCTTTCAGGCCCTGGTGGTGCCGCTGGAGGCCGAACCGTTCATGGTTGTGCGGCTGCTGGAGGAGTCCAACGTGGACGCCCGCACCTGGGTGGGCATCACGCGGCACTACACGGATACGGAAGACCCCATCACGGTGATGCGCTTTGCGCTGCGGGAGATGAAGCTGCACCAGGGGCGCATCGGCTACGAGAAGCAGAGCTGGTTCTTCCGCGCCCACGAGCAGGAGCAGCTCTTTTCCTCCATGCTCTACTGCACGTTCGTGGATGCCTCGGGCATGGTGGAAAACAGCCGCCTGCGCAAGTCCGACGAGGAGCTGGCCGTGATGCGCAAGGCCTCCGTGGCCACGGAGGCGGGCATCAAGGCCGGCATCGAGGCCGTGGCGCCGGGCGTGACGGAGAACGACATCGCGGCCGAGATTCACTACGCGATGATTAAGGCCGGCAGCGAGTACCCCGCCATGTCGCCCTTCGTGGCTTCGGGCTGGCGCGGGGCGCTGGGCCACACCACGTGGGAGGGCCGCCGCGTGCAGCCCAACGAGAACGTATTCATCGAGGTCGCCGGCTGCTACCACCGCTACCACGTGGCCATGATGCGCTCGGTCTTTGTGGGCGATCCACCGCCGGAGATCCTGGAGGCCGAGCGGCTGATCCAGGACGCGATGGTGGCCGCCCTGAATGTCATCCACGCCGGGGTTTCCTCGGGCGATGTGGACGCCCAGTCCCGCTACGTACTGGACCGCTATTCCTTCGGCGGCACGCAGGCCACCCGCAGCGGCTACTCCATCGGCATCGCGTTCGCGCCGGACTGGGGCGAGGGGCACATCCTGGACATCAAAGCGGGAGACCACCGGGAGATCGACAAGAGCATGACCTTCCACCTCATTCCCTGGCTGCAGATGCCCGGGAAATTCGGCATGGGCCTCTCCGAGACCATCATCGTCACGGACAACAGCAGCGAGCTGTTCTGCGACGTGCCGCGCAAGCTGTTCGTGAAGTAGGCGGCACACGGACAGCGCCGTCCGCCACGCAAGGAGGAACCCTCGACGCAGCGGACGGGGCAAGCTGGGCCTGGCTACTCCACGATGCCAGCAGCGCGGCCCTGCGCGGTGATGCGGCCCTTCTGCTCTGCCAGGAAGGTCGGGCGCATCAGGTGCCCATTGCCCGGATGGGCCGTCATCTTCTCGGGCGGGGTGGGGCTGGTCACCTCCGGCCAGTGCCCCGGCTGCGGGTCGGCACCTTCCTCGGCCACGGCCAGCGGCGCCACCTCGTAGATCGCCGGCTCCTCGGTCAGCTCCATGAAGTTCCAGGCGCACTCCAACGGCAGGTTGTTCACCGGATCGAAGAAGTAGATGGACCAGAACAGGCCGTGATCCACCGCCCCGTGCACGTGAATGCCCGCCGCCTCCAGCCGGTCCTTCATGGCGAACAGGTCCTCCTTGCTGTCCACTGTGAAGGCCAGGTGGTCGAAGCCGATCGGCCGCTCCGTGGGCTCGCCGTGGAACTTGCCGTATTCCATCGGCTGCGCGCCGGCGTAGTGGAAGAACGCGATCTGGGCCTCCCCCACCTGGAAGAAGTAGTGGCGGAAGCCCTCATGCCCCACACCGGCCACGAGCCGGAAGCCCAGCAGATCCCGATAGAAGCGGATGGTCTTCTCCAGGTCCGGCGTGATGTAGGCCAGGTGGTCGAACTTGCTGATCTTCATGTCAGGCCTCTCTGGGGGTGCTCGGGAATGCGTCGCAAACCCGCAGTCGCCGCTACTGGATGGTGACGAATGGCTTGCCCTTGAGCGATTCGGCGAAGCCGTAGGCAACGTCGTTGACCTCGCTCCAGGCCGGCAGCGATTTCATGGAGTCCATCCAGCGCTTCACGTTCGGGTACTTGTTGTAGTTCGCCCCAATCAGGCAGCCGGCGTCGGTGAACTCAGCGCCCATGTAGTCCGCGACGGTCTTCTCGTTGCCGCACAGGTACGCGTTGCCCTTGCCCAGCCAGTGCTGGTCCAGCACCCCCAGCCAGTGGTCGCACTGGCTCCGGCCCCATTCCAGCGTGGCCTGCTGGGCCACATCGGGCGTGCGCTCGTGATTCGGGAACACCTGGGGATAGATCAGATGGTAGCCGTACTCGCGGTAGAAGCCCGTGTTCAGCCAGTCCATCGCCTCGTTCACCCGCGCACGGGCCTTGAGGTCCTTGGGATAGGTGGGCGAGCCGGTCTTCTCCGCCAGGTACTTCAGAATCGACGAAGACTCCGTGAGCACGAAGTCGCCGTCTTGCAGCACGGGCACCTGCTTGCTGGGATTCATGTCGGTGAAGGGCGGCTTCATGTGCTCACCCGTCATCAGATCCACCTCCACGAACTCGCAGTCGATCTTGTTGTCTTTGATGAACAGCAGCACTGGCCGTGACGTGGTGGATACCTTGTGCGCGTGCAGTTTCATGGCGCTCCCTCCCCGTGTGTCGTTTGCCCTGGAATCGTTCAATGTTCAACTAAGGCTTTCAGGCTAGCACGGGCCCTGACGCGATGAAAGGGACCGCCAGACGGATGGGGGTGAGGCGGCAGGACCGCCCGGAGCCGGGTTTGGCTCTGCGCGGGACAGGCCGCGCCGGAGACAGGAAGTTATGCCGGAATGGGCACGCCTTCCTGCTCGCAGGAGTTGGCGACGTCGGCCACGGTGGCGCGCTGCATGTCGCGCTTCCAGCGCGTGTCGTCGAACGCCGTGCCGCGGTGCATCGTGCAGCGGTTGTCCCACATCACCAGGTCGCGCACGCGCCAGCGGTGCGTGTACACGAACTGGCGCTGAGTGACGTGCGCGATGAGCTGATCGATGAGGGCGCGGCCCTCATCCTCCGGCATGCCCAGCACACGCCCGGCATGGGAGGCAACGTAGAGCGACTTGCGACCGCTCTCGGGAATGGTGCGCACCATCACCTGCAGCACGGGCGGCAGGCGCTCCAGCTCGGCCTGCTCAAAGTCCGTCATGCCCAGCCGGCTGCGCGAGGTGAAGATGGAATGCTCGGCCACCTTGCCCGCAAGCTTGCGCTTCAGGTCGTCCGGGAGCTCGTCGTAGGCCGCGCGCTGGTCCGCGAACTCGGTGTGACCGCCCACCGGCACCACCGTGGTGGCATAGAGCAGCGAGCAGAGCGCCGGCACATGCCGGAACGAGGCATCCGTGTGCCACAGCCGATTGCCCATCTGGTAGCGGCGCAGCCGGCCCTCCGGATCGGCCAGCGCACCCTCGCCATCCAGGTTCGAGACATCCGCCAATTCCGCACGCACCCGTAGCGGCTTGCCCTGGCGGCCAATACCCGTGCCCGCCTCCAGCGGGCCGAACTGCCGGGCAAACGCCAAGTGCTGCTCCTGGGTCAGTTGCTGATCGGGGAAGATCAGCACGGCGTGCTGCCAGAAGGCCTCCTTGATCGCAGCCAAGTCTTCCTGCCCCATCGGACGGGCAAGATCCGCATCACCGATTTCGGCCACGAAGCCGGGAGTCACTGGAACAACGGTGATAGCCATGGTAAGCCCCTCCTGGGATGGGATCGGCCGGTTCGGCTCGAATCCGGGGTCAGCGCCGTCGTGGCCCATTGGGCTATGACGCAACGGCGTCTGTCAAGCACCCGCGCCCGGCGGCGAATCCGCCGCGCAACCCCGCTCCCAAGCAAGCGGACACGGCACGCCGGTCGTTCCATGCCCATGGGGATCACACGCTCGCCCCGCGCCAATGGCGGGCAGCGGAGCGCCGCGCACCTGCCGCGAGCAGTGCGGGTCAATCGGGAGGAAGGGAAGATGACGGAGGCGAACGGAAACAACGCGAGCTGCCTGGCCGGCGTACGGGTGTTGGACCTGACGCAGTTCGAGGCCGGCCCGTCGTGCACGGAGGTGCTGGCCTGGCTGGGCGCCGAGGTGGTTAAGGTGGAGAACCCGAAGGGCGGCGACCCCGGGCGCAGCATCAACAGCGCGAGCCCAAATCAGGATTCGCCCTACTTCATGCTGCTCAATGCCAACAAGAAGTCCATCACCGTCAACCTGAAGTCCCCGCGCGGCCTGCAGATGGTGAAGGACATGGCCAAGCGAGCCGATGTGTTCCTGGAGAACTTCGCGCCGGGGGCCATCGAGCGGCTCGGACTGGGCTACGAGGAGGTGAAGGCGCTGAACCCGGGCATCATCTACGGACAGGTGAAGGGCTTCGGCGAGGGCAGCCCCTACCAGGACAATCTGGCCTTCGACATGATCGCCCAGGCCTGCGGAGGTGCTATGAGCATCACCGGCGCCGCGGACGGGCCGCCCGCCAAGCCCGGCCCCACCATCGGCGATACCGGCACGGGCATGCTGCTCGCCATCAGCATCCTTGCGGCACTGTACCGCCGCAAGGGCACCGGCCAGGGCGAGCGCCTCAGCGTGGCCATGCAGGATGCCATCCTGCATTACATCCGCATCGCGTTTTCCGTCACCGCCAGGACGGGCGCCGCCGCACCGCGCACCGGGTCAAAGGTGCTCTCCGGCGGAGCGGCCCCCAGCGGCATCTACCCCTGCGCCCCGGGCGGCCCCAACGATTACGTGTACATCTACACCAGCCGCGCCAACCCGGCCCACTGGGAGCGCCTGCTGCAGGTGATGGCCCGCGAGGAGCTCAGCGGCGATCCACGCTTCGACTCCATGGACGCGCGGGTGGCCAACGAGGCCGAGGTGGACGCCCTCATCTCCGAGTGGACGCGCCAGCACGACAAGCACGAGGCCATGCGCCTGTTGGGCGCCGCGGGCATCCCCGCCGGGGCCGTGCTGGATACCGAAGAGCTGCACAACGACCCCAGCTTCCAGCAGCGGGGCATCATGCAGGTGGTGGAACACCCCACGCACGGCCCGTTCAAGCTGCCCGCGTGGCCCGTGCGGCACAACGGCGGCACCCTGACCGCGTCGCCCGCCCCCCTGCTGGGTCAGCACAATGCGGAGGTGCTGAGCGACTGGCTCGGCATCAGTGACCAGGAAGTGGATGCCCTGCACGCCGAAGGCGTGATCTGACCCGAACTCGCCCGCCGCCGCCCATGTCGCGGCGCGGGCCTAGGCCTCTGGAAAGCCTCCCGCGATCCTCCAACCCAGGAGCAACAACCATGGCGGAACTGACCGGCTCAGAAATCCTCGCGCGCTGCCTGAAGAACGAAGGCACAGATGTGCTGTTCTTCCTGATGGGCGGGCCCATGTTGCTCGCGGAGGCCTCGTGCATCAAGGAGGGCATCCGCCCCATCGACGTACGGCACGAGCAGGCCGCCGCGTTCATGGGTCAAGCCTACAGCCGTCTGCTGCAAAAGCCTGCCGTGTGCATGGCGGCCAGCGGCCCCGGCGTGATCAACCTCACCACCGGCATTGCCAACGCGCTGATCGACTGCGCACCGGTGGTGGCCATCGGGGGCTCCAGCGCCATCCGCCAGTTCGGCCGCCAGACGTTTCAGGAGATCGACCAGTTGGCGATCATGAAGGGCTGCACCAAGTGGTCCGACCGTGTGTACAACCTGCGGCGCATCCCCGAGCAGGTGAATACCGCCTTCCAGAAGGCTATGAGCGGCAAACCGGGGCCGGTCTACCTCGATTTCCCCGGTGACCTGCTCTACGACAAGATCGACGAGGCAGAGGTGGACTGGGACCTCAGCGGCCGGCCCCTGCTGGGCGCCCGGCCCATGGGCGAGCAGCAGCGCATTGAGGAGCTAGTGGCCGCACTCATGAAGGCCAAGCAGCCCATCGTGCTCTCCGGCAGCGGCGTCATCTGGTCGCAGGCCTGGGACGAGCTGCGGGCGGTGGTGGAAAAGGCGGGCATTCCCTTCTACACAACGCCCCAGGGCCGTGGCGTGCTGCCGGACGACCACGAGCTGTCCTTCCTCACCATGCGCTCCACAGCCTTCCGCGAGGCGGACCTGATCGCGGTGGTGGGCACGCGCATGAACTACATCATCGGCCATGCCGCGCCGCCGCGCTTCAATCCCGGTGCCACCATCGCTCGCATCGACATCGACGCCGACGAGATCGCCTCCTCCCCGCGCAAGGTGGACATCGGCATCGTGGGGGACTGCAAGGTGGTGCTCCAGCAACTGCTGGAGGCGATGGGCAGCCAGGTCAGCGCGGACCGGTTCGCGGACTGGCGCAAGAAGCTGGCCGATGGCGACGCCGCCAAGCGCGCGTCCGCCAAGACCCCCAGCGCCTCGAACGGCGACGCCCTGCACCCGCTGCAACTCTGCGACGCGGTGAAGGACTTCATGCAGCGCGACGCGATTCTCGTGGTGGACGGTCAGGAGATCCTCAACTACGGCCGCCAATCCATGCCCACCTTCGCCCCCGGCCACCGGCTGAACTCGGGGCCATTCGGCACCATGGGCGTGGGCCTGCCCTTCGGCTTGGGCGCCAAGGTGGCGCGGCCGGACAAGCAGGTCATCGTGGTGCACGGCGACGGCTCCTTCGGACTCAACGCCATGGAGCTCGATACCGCCGTGCGGCACAAGATCCCCGTGCTGGTCATCATCAGCCTCAACGGCGGCTGGACGGCCGACCCCGACCGCGAGAAGCCCGGCCGCGACCTGGGCTACACCCGCTTCGACAAGATGGCCGAGGCGCTGGGCTGCTACGGCGAATACGTGGAGCAGGCGGAAGAGCTGCCGGCGGCGCTGGCACGCGCCCAGCAGCAGGTGGATCAGGGCCGCGTGGCCGTGGTCAACGTGAAGACCGACTACCGCGCCCGCGCCGGCACCGTGGCGTTCTCGTCGTATTCCACCTGAGCGGGAGGGGGGCTACAAGGGCAGAGCGATCGGTAGGACCGCGGAGTCATGCCGAGAGCGGGACTCGAACCCGCACGGGGTCACCCCCACTGGATTTTGAGTCCAGCGTGTCTGCCAATTTCACCACCTCGGCTGAGGACAGGTAGGCGTCTCATACGTAGGAGAGGGCTCCTGGGTTTGTCAAGGCGGCTCGGCGCTGCCGCGGCCGCCCGCCGGCGGGTGCTTGCTCTATCGGCGGCGGCGCTCTATAAGAGGATGCGCGGCCAGGAGGCGCCGCGTGCCGTGCGGCAAGGCTTTTGCTTCTACTCCGGTGCAGAAACCGACGTTCCAGGAGGGGGAAGCGCTTGAGCTCCCTTCCACCACCCGTTTTCGCACCGCCGGTCACTCCTCTCCCACAGCCCGCGCCTGATGGACTCCGCACCGATCCTGATCTACCTGGGCCTGTTTGCCATGTCGCTGGCGGTGCTGGTCTTCAGCGCGGACAAGTTCGTCGGCGGGGCAGAGCAGGTGGGGCTGGCACTGGGCATTCCCCACTTCATCATGGGGATCACGGTGCTGGCGGTGGGCACGTCGTTTCCCGAGTTGATCACCTCGCTCTACGCCGTGCACGACGGCAATAGCGAGATTGTGATCGGGACCGTGATCGGCTCCAACATCGCGAACATCCTGTTCATTCTGGGCCTCACGGCGATCTTCTCGCGCAACTTCGTGATCACCTGGGACCTGTTGCACGGCGACCTGCCGATGCTGTTCGGCAGCCTGCTGCTGCTGGCGTTCGTCGTCTACCCGCTGTCCGATGCGGACTTGACGCTGTTCCATCAGGTGACGGCGCGGCTGGGCGAAAGTGGGTCGGAAGCGCTGGGACCCCGCGCCGGGGTGAACTGGCGCGAGGCCTTGCTGCTGCTGGCGGGCTACGTGCTCTACGTGCAGTACTACGCCGTCCGCCATTTCAACGGGGAGATAGCGGATTCCGCGGAGTTAAGCGAGCGGCCTCCGTTTCGCTGGCGCATGGTCTTTTGGGTGGTCGCAGGGCTGATCGGCGTACTGATCGGCGCCAAGTACACCGTGGAAAACGCGGTCGTGCTGGCCACGCATCTGGGCCTGGGCAAGGAGGTCATCGCGGCCAGCCTGATCGCCGCGGGCACATCCACGCCGGAACTGGTCGTCGCCATCAGCGCGGCGCGGCGCAACAACTTCGAGATGGCACTGGGCAACATCACCGGTTCGAACATCTTCAACACGTTCGTGGTGCTGGGGCTGCCCGCACTCATCTCCCCGCTGGTGGGCAACCACATGCCGTTGCGCGTCGGCGACGAGTCCGTGCTGTTCCTGCAGATGCCATTCTACGGCGCCACGTTGCTGCTGTTCCTGGTGGTAATGCTGGATAAGCAGATCACCCGCACCGAGGGCTGGGTGATCTTCCTGGCCTACATCCTGTTCGTCTGCAAGCTCTTCAATGTGCTCTAGCGTGGCAGATACGCCGCTGTGGCTTCAAGACAGGCTCCATGGGAGCCTTCCTCAGGAACGCGCCTCCATTCCATAGCTCACTGCAGACCTTCGCGTTGCTGAGGAGCGGCTGCAGGCCGCGTCTCGATGCGCGCGGACGCATGTGGCAATGCCCTTTCAGAGACAGCCCTTCCGGCGTGCATTCCTGCGACAGGCGCCAGTCCACGCGACCGCTCGCGGATTCCACCTTGCCCCGGCCCTCTCGCTGTGTAGAGTGCGGGGAGACCCAGTGGAACCGGTGCAACAGAGCGCTGCCTGGAGCCGCGACGCGGCACAGCCATCCACGCCTCTCGAAAATGAACCACAACGTCCGCTTCCGGCTCATCCAGACAGCGGCGTGGGTGGCTTGGGACCGCGGCGCACGAATGTTACCAGATGCATAAGTGCGGGCCGTAGGGGCGGCCCGCGGGTCCGCGACCTCCGCCGTGGGCCATGTCCGTCTGCCGGTGCCCCCGCACTGGCCAGCCAAGGGGAAGGGAGACGATGTTTCTGCACGACATGCTGGACCGCGCCGTGCGGCTGTGGGGCGATGCCCCCGCCGTGGTGGACGGCGAATTGCGCCTGACTTATCGCGAACTGGACGACCGCGTGCGGCGGCTCGCCGCCGGACTGCAGGGACTCGGGCTGCAACACGGCGACCACATCGCAGTGCTGTCCCTGAACGGCCACCGCTACATGGAGACGTACCTCGCCGCCGCGTTGGCGGGGCTCGTGGTGGCTCCCATCAACACGCGCCTGAGTCCCCGCGAGACGGCGTTCATCCTCAACGATGGCGAGGTACGGGTGTTGCTGGTGGGGCCGGGCTGCCTGCCCACCCTGCAGGCCATGCGCAACCAGTTGGAGACGGTGCGCCACGTAATCGCGTTGGGGGGCGAGCCCAGTGGAGACGCGCTGGGCTACGACGCCCTGCTGGCGGGGGCGGACCCGGCAGCAGTCCAGCCGCGCGCTTGGCAGGAGGACGACCTGGCGCACCTGTGCTACACGGGCGGTACCACGGGCCTGCCCAAAGGCGTCATGCTCAGCCAGCGCAACGTGGTCTCGAACATCCTGCACGCCATCCAGTTCTCCGAGTACAACGAGCGGGACGTGTGGCTACACGCGGCGCCGATGTTCCACCTGGCGGATTCCTGGGCCTGCTTCGCCATGAGCTTGCTGGGTGCGCAGCACGTGTTCATGGAAGCCTTCGAGCCACGCCACGCGCTGGAGCTGATCCAGACACACGGCGTGACGGCCTCGCTATGGGTACCTACCATGATCAACGCCGCGCTGGCCCTGCCCGATCTGGAGCGCTACGACGTCTCGTCCATGCGGCGGCTGGTCTATGGCGCCTCGCCCATGCCCCCCGAGCGGCTGCGCGCAGCGATCGGCCTGTTCGGAAACATCCTGCAGCAGGCCTACGGGCAGTCGGAATCGTCCCCCTTCCTCACGTGTACGCACCTGCGCACGACCAACGCCCACGGCGACCAGCGCGACATCCAGCGCCTGGCTTCCTGCGGGCAGGAGATCGTGGGCGTGCAGGTGCGCGTGGTGGACCTGGACGACAAGCCCGTGGCGCCAGGCGAGGTGGGCGAGATCGTGGCCCGCGGGCCCAACGTGATGCTGGGCTACTGGAAGCGCCCGGAGGAGACGGCGAACGCCCTGCGCGACGGCTGGCTGCACACGGGCGACCTGGCCACCGTGGACGAGCAGCAGTACGTCTACATCGTGGATCGTGCCAAGGACATGATCATCACCGGCGGTGAGAACGTGTACTCCACGGAGGTGGAGGCCGCGCTATATCAGCATCCCGCGGTGCTGGAGGCGGCCGTCATCGGTGTGCCGGACGACCGCTGGGGCGAGGCCGTTGCCGCCGTGGTGGTGCTGCGCGAAGGGCAGCAGGCCACCGGCGAGGACATCATCGCGCACTGCCGCGATCTGATCGCCACCTACAAGTGTCCCAAGCGCGTGGAGTTTCTGGGAGCCCTGCCCAAGAGCGGCGCGGGCAAGATCCTCAAAAGCGAGCTGCGCAAGCCCTTTTGGGAGGGGCAGCAGCGCATGGTGCACTGAGGCGGCCCTCCACCCTTCCCCCTGAAGGAGACCCGATGTCTGACGACGCGAGCGCACGGCTGCGCCCGGTGGAGCGCCTGGAGGTGCAGGTGCTCGTGGACAACGTGACGGATTATCTCTCCACCAATCCGGAGCACGTGCGCTCGGAGAGCCAATGCCACGTGGCGAATGGCATGGAGACCATGACGGGCGAGTCCATCTGCTGCGCCCATCACGGCTACTCCCTGGTGCTCACGGCGCACGTGGGGCGTGACACCCATACGCTGCTCTTCGATGCGGGGCCGGAGGCCTACGCGGTAACGCGCAACAGCGCCAACCTGCGGGTCGATATGGGCGCCGTGGAGGCGGCCATGCTCTCCCACGGGCATTGGGACCACGCCGGCGGTATGTTGGAGGCCCTGCGGCTGATCCGCCAAGCGCGGCCCGAGGGCCCGCTGCCCTGTTACCTGCACCCGGACATGTTCCGGCAGCGCGGGCAGAAGCTGCCCAGCGGCCAGATCCTGGCCATGTCGCCCATTCCGCAGCCTGAGGATTACCGGGCGGCGGGAGCCGAGCCCGTGCTGAGCGCGGAGCCACAGACGGTGCTGGACGACCGCTTCTTCGTGAGCGGGGAAATTCCGCGGGTGACGCCCTACGAGAAGGGCCTGCCGCCCCACGTGCGGCGCACCGTGGATGGCAGCGGCTGGGAGCCCGACCCCTGGATCATGGACGAGCGCTTCCTGGCCGTGCACGTGGAGGACAAGGGGCTGATGGTCTTCTCCGCCTGCTCCCATGCGGGCATCGTCAACGTGGTCACGGAAGCCCGCAAGCGCTTCCCGCAGCTCCCGCTCTACTCCGTGATGGGCGGCTTCCACCTTTCCGGCGCGGCCGTGGAGCCCATCATCGCCGAAACCGTGCGCGACCTCGCGAAGCTCGACCCGCGCTGGATCGCCCCCTCCCACTGCACGGGCTGGCGCGCGCTCACCGCCCTGGTCAACGCCTTCGGCGCGGACCGCGTGGTGCCCGGCGCCGTGGGCAAGCGCTTCACGTTCTGACCGTGGGCACCACCAGAACAGCGATTTCGGGGGAAACCATTCCCCCGACCCCCCTAAATACGTAGAAGGGAGTGGGCACACAGGGGCCCTCCGGTACTTACAAGCGCCCGAGGAAGCTGTCTGGAGGAGCGTGCGTGGGGGCAAAGCCCCCACCACGTGCTTCTCAGGAACCTACCGCCCGGCGATGAGCATGGAGACGGACTGCAGGGAGAAGTGCAGCAGATCCGAGGGGAACACGCCCAGGTAGAGCACGCCCGCCAGCGCCGCGGCGATGGCCACGTAGAGTGGCACGGAGACCGTGGCCCGATGCTGCAGGCTGGTGGCGGTGGGGCGCTGCATGTACATCACCACCACCATACGCAGGTAGTAGTAGATGGACACCACGCTGTTCAGCACGCCGATTACGGTGAGCCACACGAAGCCCTGCTCGATGGCGGACTTGAAGATCTGGAACTTGCCCGCAAAGCCCGCCGTCAGCGGAATACCCGCCAGGGAGAGCATGAACACGAACATGCACAGGCCCAGCACGGGCTCCACGTAGCCATAGCCCGCGTAATCCGAGAAGGTCACGCGCTCGTGCCCCTGCTCGGAGGCCAGGATCACGATGGCGAAAGCCCCGATGTTCATGAAAGTGTAGGCGAGGCTGTAGAACACGATGGCCGACAGGCCGTCCTTGCCGCCCACCACCAGCGCCACCAGTATGTACCCCGCATGGGCGATGGAGGAGTAGGCCAGCATGCGCTTGATGTTGTCCTGCTGCAGCGCCAGCACGTTGCCCACGGTCATGGTCAGCGCGGCGACGACCCACAGCACGGGCACCCACTGCGTGTGCGTAGCGCTCAGGGCTTCCATCAGGATGCGCACCAGCGCCGCGAAGCCCGCGGCCTTGGGCCCGGTGGACAGGAACGCCGTGATGGCCGTGGGCGCGCCCTCGTACACGTCCGGTGTCCACATGTGGAAGGGCACCAGGGCCGTCTTGAACCCGAAGCCCACCAGCAGGAAGCCCAGCCCGAACCAGATGTACGGGTTGGTGTACACCTCTCGCTGGGTCAGCGCGCTGGCGATGTCGCCCAGCTGCGTGGAGCCCGTGGCGCCGTAGAGCATCACGATGCCGTAGAGCAGGAAGCCCGTGGCGAATGCACCCAGCAGGAAGTACTTCATCGCCGATTCGTTCGACCGCAGATCGCCCTGAATCATCCCGCAGAGGATGTAGCTGGAGATGGAGAGAATCTCCAGGCCGATGAAGATCAGCAGCAGGTCGCGGCTGGAGGCCATCAGCATGGCCCCGCCCGTGGCGAAGAGCAGCAGCGCGTAGTACTCGCCGAAGGGCAGCTCCTGCGCCTCCAGGTAGCGGATCGAGATCAGCACCACCATCGCGGCGACGATGAGGAAGATCGCCTGGAAGGCAATGGCGAACTCGTCCGCCACCACCGTGCCGCGGAAGCCCGTCAGCCCCTGGCCATACAGGGAAACGCAGGCGTAGCCGGTCACGGCCAGCGTGAGCAGGCTCAGGTAGGCCAGGTTGCGCGTGCCGCGGCCCCGCCCGAACAGGTCGAACAGGATCACCACCATCCCCATCACAAAGACGATCGTCTCAGGGAGGATGGTCAGGAAGTCGGCCGTGGTGAGGAAGTTGGTCATTGGGTCTTCAGGGCAATGGACACGTCGGAGCCGCCTTCATCCGCCACCCGGTGCGGCTCAAGCAGGGCCGCCCGCGCCGAGGGCTCGGTGTGGACCATCTGAATGAAGTGGCCGACGGAGGTTTCCATCTTGCTCAGGAACGGCCGCGGAAATACGCCGATCCACACGATGAAAAGGATCAGCGGAGCCAGCACGGCCACCTCGCGCCAGTTCAGGTCGGCCACGGCCTCGTTCTTCTTGTTGGTGACCTCGCCGAAGAACACGCGCTGGAACATCCACAGCAGGTAGACCGCGGCCAGGATCACCGCCGAGGCCGCCAGGATGGCTGCGACGGGGCTGACCTGGAAGGCGCCGATGAGGATCAGGTACTCGCCCACGAAGCCGTTGAGGCTGGGCAGGCCGATGGAGGACAGCACGATGATGAGGAAGAGCGTGGCGTAAATAGGCATCACGCGCATCAGGCCGCCGAACTCTGCGATGGCCTTGGTGTGCCGCCGCTCGTAGATCATCCCCACCACGAGGAACAGGCCGCCGGTGCTGATGCCGTGGTTGAGCATCTGCAGCACGCTGCCCTGCACGCCCTCCTGGTTGAGCGCGAACAGGCCCAGCATCACGAAGCCCAGGTGCGAGACGGAGGAGTAGGCCACCAGCTTCTTCATGTCCGGCTGCACCATGCACACCAGGGCGCCGTACAGGATACCCACCACGGAGAGCCCGATCAGCCACGGCAGGAACGCCTGCGTAGCCTGCGGGAACAGCGGCATGGCGAAGCGCAGGAAGCCATACGTGCCCATCTTCAGCAACACGCCCGCCAGGATCACCGAGCCGGCCGTGGGCGCCTCCACGTGCGCATCCGGCAGCCAGGTGTGGAAGGGCCACATGGGCACCTTCACGGCGAAGGCCAACGCGAACGCGGCAAACAGCCAGTATTGGGCCGGCAGGCCGATGCTAAGCCGGTACCAGTCCTCAATGTTGAAGCTGAACTGGCCGGTAGCGCGGTAGTTATAGAAGTAGAGCGCCAGAATGGCCACCAGCATCAGGGCCGAGGCCGTCATGGTGTACACGACGAACTTGATGGCGGCATACAGGCGCCGCTCGCTGCCCCAGACCCCGATCAGGAAGTACATGGGGAACAGCATCACCTCCCAGAACACGAAGAACAGGAACACGTCCAGCGACACGAACACGCCCGTCATGCCCACTTCCAGCAGCAGCAGGCTGATCATGAACTCGCGCGCGTGGTGCTCTACCTGCCGCCAAGTGCCCGCCACCGCCACCACGCTCAGCAGCGTGGTCAGCAACACCAGAAAGAGCGTGATGCCATCCAGCCCCAGGTGGTAGCGCACGCCCCAGGCGGGAATCCACGAGACGTTCTCCACGAACTGGAACGCCGTCTCGTTGGCATCGAAGGCCCAGTACAGGGGCAGGGAGATGAGGAACGTCGCCGCGCTGACCGCGAGGGCGATCCATTTGGCCAGCTCATCCGAGTTGCGGTCGACGAACAGCAGCAGCAGCACGCCGACCATCGGAAAGAAGATGATCAGGGACAGGATGGGAAGGCCCAGAATGGTCATTGCTCGTCGTCAGTCCGCTAGGCGTTGCAGCCGGGTGGCGCGGTGGCTCTGTGCAGCTAGAACAGCAGCCACCAGAAGATCAGCACGGCCCCCACGGCGATGCCGACCGCATAGTTTTCGATGATGCCGTTCTGCGTCAGGCGCAGGGCGCCGCCCAGGTTGCGGGCGCTGGCGGCCACGCCGTTGACCAGCCCGTCGATGAGGCGCACATCCACGATCTTCCACAGCACCGTCTCGGAGAACCAGCGGATAGGCTTAATGATCACGGCCTCGTACAGCTCGTCGATCCAGTATTTATGCGCCAGCAGCTCGTATACCGGCCGCACGGCATCGCGCCACTGCGCGGCCTTGGCCAGGTAGCGCGAGAACAGTTGGTAGGCGAAGTACATGCCGGCCAGCGCGCCGATGGTCGTCACGGCCATCAGCAGCCATTCGGTGCTCTCCGGGTAGTGCTCCGCGGCGGCCGCCGGGATGGTGGCGAAGAACCCGTCGAAGTAGTGCTCCAGCACGTTGGGCAGGTGCACCGGCCCGCCCAGCAGGTGGGGAATGCCCACCCAGCCGCCCACGATGGCCAGCCCGCCCAGCACCATCAGCGGCACGGTCATCGTCCAGGGCGACTCGTGCACGTGGTGCTCGATGTGCGGATCGACCCGGCTCTTGCCGAAGAACGTGAGGCCCACCGAGCGGAACATGTAGAACGCCGTCAGCACGGCCGTCACGGCCCCCACCACCCATAGCCACGTCCCGCCAATAGGCGAGGCGAAAGATTCCCACAGGATCGCGTCCTTGGAGTAGAACCCGGCGAAGACCAGGGGGAAGCCGCTGATGGCCAGCGAACCGATGATGTAGGTCCAGCCTGTGATGGGCATCTTCTTGATCAGCCCGCCCATCTTCTGCATGTCCTGCTCGTGGTGCATCGCGTGGATCACGGAGCCCGAGCAGAGGAAGAGCAGCGCCTTGAAGAAGGCGTGGGTCATCACGTGGAAGATCCCCACCATGAACGCGCCCACGCCCATGGCCATGAACATGTAGCCGAGCTGGCTCACGGTGGAATAGGCCAGCACGCGCTTGATGTCGTTCTGCGCCATGCCCATGGTCGCGGCGAAGAAGGCCGTGGCCGCACCGACGATGGCGATCACCGCCATGGTGGTGGGCGCCAGCACGAACAGCGCGCTCAGCCGCGCCACCACATAGAGCCCTGCCGTCACCATGGTCGCGGCGTGGATCAGCGCGGAGACGGGGGTGGGACCTTCCATGGCGTCAGGCAGCCACACGTACAGCGGAAGCTGCGCGCTTTTGCCCGTGCAGGCCAGGAACACCAATAGGGTGATCCCCGTCACGAGCGGCCCGCCCACGGCCAGCTTGCTGGCGGCCGTGCCAGTCACGGTGGCGATGTCCAGCGTGCCGAAGGTGGTGAAGATCAGCAGCGTGGCGACGATGTAGCCGAAGTCCCCGATGCGGTTGACGACGAAGGCCTTCTTGGCCGCCTTGGCCGCGGAATCGCGCTTGAAGTAGTAGCCGATCAGCAGGTAGGAGCACAGGCCCACGCCCTCCCAGCCCACGAACAGCAGCAGCAGGCTGCTGCCCAGCACCAGGAGCAGCATGAAGAACACAAACAGGTTCAGATACGAGAAGAAGCGCCAGTAGGCGTACTCCTCCTCGTCGCCCATGTAGCCCACCGAGTACAGGTGGATCAGGAAGCCCACCCCGGTAACGATCAGAATGTACAGGCCGGACAGGCGGTCCACCGTGAAGCCCACGGAGACGTGGAAGGGGCCCGCGGCGATCCAGTCGTAGGCGTGCTGCGTGAGGGTCTGGTGCGGCGCGTCCAGCATCTGCAGGAACGCCAGCAGGGACAGCACGAAGGCCGCGCCGATGGCGCCGGGACCCACCAGCGAGGTGAAGACCTTGCCCAGGGGGCGGCCCAGCAACCCGTTGAGCAGGAAGCCCGCCAGGGGCAGCGCCGGTATCAGCCAGAGGTAGTCGCTCATCTCATCCGATCGCTTGACTGCAACTGCTTAGCCACCGATTTCGCAGATGGCACCGCGTCCTACTTCACTGTCGGCCCGATGCGCCTCCCGACTCGCGCTGGGATGCTTCGGAGTCCGTGCCATTTGCGCAATCCGTGGATCCGTTGTGGCCGCGCCGGTCACCAGCGCAGCAGGTTGATCTCGTCCACGTTCAGCGTGCCCTTGTTGCGGAAGATGGCCAGCATGATGGACAGCCCCACCACCGCCTCCGCGGCAGCCACGATCAGCACGAAGAACACGAACATCACGCCGACCATGGAGTGCATGCCGTAGGCAAAACCGATGAAGGCCAGGTTCACCGCGTTGAGCATCAACTCGATGCACATGAACACCACAATGGCGTTGCGGCGGATAATGACGCCCGTCACGCCGATGGTGAACAGGATCGCGCTCAGCGAGAGCACGTGGGAGACGGGAATCATCGGCCCTCCTCGCCCGGGGGCGGCAGCCGGCGCTTGGCGATGACCACCGCGCCGATCACGGCCACCATCAGCAGCACCGAGATCACCTCGAAGGGCAATACGTAGTCGGTGAACAGAATCTGCCCGATGATCTGCACCGCCCCTTCCTGCGCGATGCGCTCGGGTGAATAGGCGCCCATCGGGCCCAGCCTGGCGGCCGCGCTGGTGAACACGCCGATCATCTGCGCGAGGATGCCGATGGACACCACCACCCCCAGCACCTTGGGCAGCGACCACTTCAGGTTGAAGGGCTCCACCGTGCGCAGATTCAGCAGCATGATCACGAACAGGAACAGCACCATGATCGCGCCGGCGTATACCAGGATCTGGATGGCGGCGACGAACTCGTTGCCCAGCAGAATGAAGATCGCCGCCAGGAAGCCGAACGTGCCCACCAGCGCCAGGGCGCAGTACACCGGGCTGCGGAACAGCAGCACGGATAGGGCTCCGCCCACGGCCATCACGGCGAAGATGTAGAAGAAGATCAGCTGGATATCCATGCCTCTTGCGTGGCTGCGGGTGACCGGCCCGTGTGGCCGGCCGGCGGGTGCCTCCGCGCTCCTCTTGCGATTGGTTCAGGCCGTGGCCTGGGCCGGCTTGGCGCCGCCCAGGGGCAACCCTTGTGGCCCCACGGCCTCCCAGGAGAGTCCCTTGAACGGGCCATCCTGCTGACCCATGGCATTGAAGGCCGCCTCGGCGGATGCAGGCGCCGGCTCCTTGCCCAACAGCGCCAGCAGCGAGGCCAGGATGCCCACCTGATCCCGCGTGCCTTCCGGCGCATCCAGCGCGGGCCGGATGCGCTGCAGACGCTCGGCCTTGTTGAGGAACGTGCCGTCCTTTTCCCCATGGGTGTGGCCGGGCAGCACCACGTCCGCCAACTCCACCCAGGGGTTGTGCAGCGTGCCGATGGCCACGATCAGATCGGCCTGGGAGACGGCCTCGCGCACCGCCACGTCGTTCACGAAGGGCGTGCCCAGGATGAACACCACCTTGGGCGCGGCCTTGAGGGCGGCCTTGAGCCGCTTGTCGTCCTCGTCCCCGATCAGGCCCGCCTTGAGGGCACCGGCCGTGTTGGGGCTCTTGTCCGTTGTGATCAGCGAATAGACGAAGGTATCGGCCAGGTACCGCGGCGGTTTCTCCTGCTGAGTGCCGGGGCGGTAGGGGAAGTACAGTTGGTCGCTTCCGAAGCCTTCGCTCAAAAGCTGCTTGAAGACGAACAGCTCCTCGTTGGTGGCGTGGGTATCGGTGAGGCCCAGCACTTGCGCGCCGTTGGCGCCGATCTCCTGCAGTCGGTGCGCCACGGCCTTCTCGATGGCATCCCAGGAGGCGGCCTGCAGCTCGCCCTTCACCCGGGCCTGCGGCTCCAGGATGCGCTCGCGGCGGTTGTTGAGCACCGGGAAGCTCTCGCGCCCCTCGTCGCACATCCACCAGCGGTTGACCGCCTGGTTCTCGCGCGGCTTGACGCGGAATACGCGGTTCTCGTGGTGCTCCAGGGTAATGTTGCAGCCCGTGGAGCAGGCCGTGCACACGGTCGGCGTCTTGTGCAGCTTCCACGCGCGCTTCTTGAAGCGCCAGTCGCGGCTGGTGATGGCCCCCACGGGGCAGATGTCCGCCAGATTGCCCTGGAACTTGTGCGTGATCTCGCTGTCTCCCCAGGTATCGAAGGTCAGCTCGTGCGTGCGCAGGAAGGCCCCGAAGTCGTGCGTGCCCACGATATCGCGGCTGAAGCGCTCGCAGCGGGAGCACTGCACGCAGCGGTTGCGCTCCAGCATCAGGAACGAGCCCACGTTGCGCCAGCCATAGACGCGCTTCTCGTAGGCCATCTCCGAGTGCCCGGTTCCGTAGCGGTGCGCGTAGTTCTGCAGGTCGCACTCGCCGGCCTGATCGCAGATGGGGCAGTCCAGCGGGTGGTTGACCAGCAGGAACTCGTTGACCAGATTCTGGCCCCAGTGCGCCTTTTCCGAGACGGAGGAGACCTTCATGTTCTCCCCGGCGGGCGTGGAGCACGAGGTCTGCAACTTGGGCATGCCGCGCCCGTTGCCCATGTCGGTGATCTCCACCAGACACATGCGGCACTGCGCGGTGATCTTGAGCCCCGGGTGGTAGCAGTAGTGCGGAATCTCCGTGCCGGCGCGCAGGGCGGCCTTGAGGATCGTCTCGCCCTTTTCGAACTCCACCGGCTTGTCGTTCAGATAGAAAATCGGCATGCCCGTCAGCTCGCGTAGTGTTTGGCGAATTCTTCCGGAAACTTGCGCACGAAAGCCATCATGGGGCCGCTCACCGCATCGCCGAACGCACAGATGGTGGTGCCGCCGATCTGGAACGCGGCGCGCTCCATGCGCTTGGCCAGCGCCTCGTCCCCCGCATCGTCCATGAACTGGCGCACCATATTCTTCAGCCAGAAGGTGCCCTCGCGGCAGGGCGTGCACTGGCCGCAGGACTCGTGGTTGAAGAAGCGGATGGTGCGCTCGGCCAGCCGCACGACGTCCGTGTCCTCGTCGAAGACCATGATGGCGCCGGAGCCACGCATCGTGCCGGCTTTCATCAGGTTGTCGAAGTCGTAGGGGATATCGATCTCGTCGGGCCGCAGGATGCCGGCCGAGGCCCCGCCCGGAATGACCGCCTTGAGCTTCTTGCCGCCGCGGATACCGCCCGCATAATCGTAGATGAGAGACTTGAGGTTGTGCCCCATCTCCACCTCGTACACGCCCGGCTTGGCCACGTGCCCGCTGATGGACACGCACTGGGTGCCCGCGTTGTTCGCCGGCCCCAGCGCCGCGAAGGCCTCGGCACCCTGGTTGAGGATGAAGGGCACGTTGGCCAGCGTCTCCACGTTGTTCACCGTGGTCGGGCAGGCGTCGAAGCCGGACTGGGCCGGAAAGGGCGGCTTGGAGCGCGGCTGGCCGCGCTTGCCTTCCAGCGAGTCCAGCATGGCCGTCTCCTCGCCGCAGATGTATGCGCCGGCGCCCGGGTGCACGGTCAGGTGCAGGTCGAACCCGCCGCCCAGGATGTTCTTGCCCAGCAGCTTGGCCTTGTAGAGCTCGTCGATCGCCTGTTGCACGCGCTTGATGGCGTGCTGCGATTCGCCGCGGATGTAGATGTAGCCATGGTGACTGTTCATGGCGTAGCACCCGATCATCATCCCCTCGAGGAACTCGTGGGGGTCGTTCAGCATGATCAGGTGGTCCTTGAACGTGCCGGGCTCGCTCTCGTCCGCGTTGCACACCAGGTAGTGCGGCTTGTCGCTGGGCGGAGGCATGAAGCTCCACTTCATGCCGCAGGGAAAACCAGCGCCTCCGCGGCCCCGCAGGCCCGAGGCCTTCAAGACCTCGATCACCTCGGCGGGCTTCATGGACTTCAGCACCTTCTCCCAGGCCTTGGAGCCACCCGCCTTCTGATACGCGGCCAGGTCGCCCGTGTAGCCCGGGGTGCGGATGTTCTTGAGGAGCAGGAGCGTTTCTTCGGCCATGCCAGACGGTGCGGGTAGGGGAGCGGGTGAAGCGGTCGGGGGCGGCTAGGCCTTCTTGGCGCGCGCCTCGTCGATCCAGCGATCAATCTCTTCCAGCGTGATCCGTTTCTGCAAATCCTCGTTCACCATCATCAGCGGCGCCTGATCGCAGGCAGCCAAGCACTGCGACTCTTCCAGGCTGAACTGGCCATCGGGCGTGACGTTGCCCGACTTGATGCCAAGACGGTGCTCCAGGTGCTCCAGCACCTCGGTGCCCCCGCAAAGCCCGCAGGGCAGGCAGGTGCACACCATGATGTGGTGCCGGCCCACGGGCGTCGTCTTGTACATGTTGTAGAAGGTGATCACGCCGCGCACGTGGTTGAGCGTCGTCTCGCACAACTCGGCCACGTAGGCGTCCCAGCCTTCCGGCAGCCAGCCCGCGTTCTCGCGCTGGGCGATGTGCAGCACGGGCAGCAGGGCGTGGACCTTCTTGGGGTAGCGCTCGAAGAGGGTGTTGACCTCTTTCAGCACCGCGTCACTGAATCCGACCTTGGCCACGGCAGCGTACTTCGCATCGGATGTTGGGCGGCGCCGCCTGGGGCGGGCCGCAACGCAAGCGGATGTGAAACCAAGCGACAACTGACCACATCCGCACCGGGTCCGTCAACGTGCAAAATCGGGCGCTGCCCGTCCGCGCGCGGCCTCACCGCCCGCGAATTCCGCCATTGGCCCGTGCGCCGGCCTATCGCACGGCCCCTGAGGCCGCACGCGCCGCTCCGGCGCCTGCCTGCGCTATCGCCTGCTCCGCGTTGGTGCGCAGGGTGGCGATGGCCTGCGCATAGTCCGGCTCACCGAACACGGCCGTGCCGGCCACGAAGCAGGTGGCGCCGGCAGCGGCCGCCTCGCGCACGGTCTGGGCGTTGATGCCGCCGTCCACCTGGATCGTCACGTCCAGGCCGCGCCCGGCGATGCGCCCGGCCAGCTCGCGGATCTTGGCCGTGGCCTGGGGAATGTAGCTCTGGCCGCCGTAGCCGGGGTTGACGGACATGATCAGCACCAGATCCACATCCTCCAGCACCCAGTCCAGCGCGCTCACGGGTGTGGCAGGATTCAGGGACACGCCCACCTGCATGCCCGTCGCCCGCACCTGCTGCAGCACGCGGTGCAGGTGGATCGGCGCCTCGGCGTGCACGGTGAGGCGATCCACCCCGGCCTTGGCGAAGTCCTCCAGCCAGGCCGCGGGGTCGGTCACCATCAGGTGCGCATCGAACACCGCCCCGGGCGGCTTCCGCATGCGCTTTACCAGCGGCGCCCCGAAGGTGAGGTTGGGCACGAAGTGCCCGTCCATCACGTCCAGGTGAATCCAGTCCGCCCCGGCCTCCGCCACGGCGGCGATCTCCTCGTTGATGCGGCCGAAGTCCGCGGAGAGGATGGAAGGGGCAATTAGCATGGGCGACATGGCGCGGCAGCCGGGGCAGTCGATGGAGAGGGCACGTTAGCCCAGTTGCGCCTTGGCTGCCTGCGCGACCGCCTTGGCGGTGATGCCGAAGTGCTTGTAAAGCTCACCCGCCGGGGCGGAGCCGCCGAAAGTGGTCATGCCTACCATGGCGCCCATCGAGCCGATCCAGCGATCCCACCCCAGCCGCACGCCGGCCTCCACGGCCACACGGGCCTGCACGGCCGCGGGCAGCACCTGCTCGTGGTACGCGGCGGACTGCGCCTCGAATAGCTCCCAGGAGGGCAGGCTCACCACGCGGGCCCCGATGCCCTCCTTGGCCAGGGCCTCGCGGGCCTGCACGGCCAGGTGCAGCTCGGAGCCGGTGCCCAGCAGCAGCACGCGTAGGGGCAGACCGTCCGGCGCATCAGCCAGCACGTAGCCGCCCTTGGCCGCGCCGCCCTTGCCCGTGCCCTCCAGCGTGGGCACCTTCTGCCGCGTCAGCAGCAGGGCGCTGGGGCCGGTCGTATGGCGCAGCGCCTCCATCCAGCACTCCACTGTCTCGCGGGCATCGGCCGGTCGGAACACGCGCAGGTTGGGCATGGCGCGCAGAGCTGCGTAGTGCTCCACGGGCTGGTGGGTGGGACCGTCCTCGCCCAGGCCGATGGAATCGTGCGTCCACACGTAGATCACCTGCGTGCCCGTCAGCGCCGCCAGGCGCACGGAGCCCCGCATGTAGTCCGAGAACGTGAGGAACGTGCCGGCATAGGGCAGCACGCCCCCGTGGCGCGCCAGCCCATTCATGATGGCGCCCATGCCGTGCTCGCGAATGCCGTAGTGGATGTACTTGCCGCTGAACTTGCCCGGCTGGATCTCCTCGGAGCCCTTCACGCGCGTGTTGTTGGAGGGCGTGAGATCCGCCGAGCCGCCGATGATGTCCGGGTGCTCCAGGGCGAAGGCCTCCAGCACCTTGCCGGAGGAGGAGCGCGTCGCATCGGCGTCCGGCGGCTGGGCCAGCCATTGCGCCTGCAGCGCCTGCAGCGGCGCCTCCCAGGCCGTGGAGGGCCGGCCCTCGATGATGCGCACCAGCTCCCGCCCGCGGTCCGCGAAGTCCTTGCAGTAGGCGTCCAGTCGCTCGTTCCAGTCGCGCTCGGTGGCCTCGCCGCGGGCCCCGGCCTCGCGCCAGAAGGCCGCGGCGGCGGACGGCACTTCGAAGGGAGGGTAGTCCCAACCCAGCGCCTTGCGCGTCCCGGCGATCTCCTCGGCGCCCAGGGGCGAGCCGTGGGTGCTCTCCTTGCCGGCCTTGGTGGGAGCGCCCCAGCCGATGACGGTGCGGCAGGCAATCAGCGAGGGCTTGCGCTTCTGCGCCAGGGCCTTGTCGATGGCCACGGCGATGGCCGCCGGGTCGTGCCCGTCCACGCGCTGCGTGTGCCAGCCGTAGGCGGCGAAGCGTTTGGGGATGTCCTCGGAGAAGGAGAGCCGCGTCTCGCCGTCGATGGTGATGTGGTTGTCGTCGTAGAAGACGATCAGCCTGCCCAGCCCCAGGTGCCCCGCCAAGCTGCAGGCCTCGTGGCTCACGCCCTCCTCCAGGTCGCCATCCCCGCAGAAGACGTACGTGTGGTGATCGATGATCTCATTGCCCCGCCGGTTGAAACGCGCGGCCAGCCAGCGCTCGGCCAGCGCCATGCCCACGGCGTTGGAGATGCCCTGCCCCAGCGGCCCGGTGGTCACCTCCACGCCTGGCGTATGGCCCGCCTCGGGGTGGCCCGGCGTCTTGCTGCCCAGCTGCCGGAACGCCTCCAGATCGCCCATGGACAGGTCGTAGCCCGTCAGGTGCAGCAGCCCGTAGAGCAGCATCGACCCGTGGCCGTTGGACAGCACGAAGCGATCCCGGTTCAGCCAGTCCGGGTGCCGCGGGTTGAAGCGCAGGTAGCGGCTCCAGAGCACCGTCGCGATGTCCGCCATTCCCATGGGCATGCCGGGATGGCCGGACTTGGCCTTCTCCACAGCGTCCATGGCCAGAAAGCGCAACGTGTTGGCGGCAAGCTTGAAGGTGGGTCCGGACTGCTCTGCGGGGGTGGTCATGGCGGTTCGTGGGTTCGACGTGAAGGGTTACATCCGTGCCGGTCGGCAGGGCCCAACCGCCGGCTGTCGCGCGCCACAACTGCGCAAGCGCGCGCCATGCCTTCTTTTCGACAGTATTTCAATGATCTGCCGGAAAATCAAACGGCGCCGACACCGGCCATGCCCTCTGTTGCGGCCTCCGCGCCTCATCCGGGGCAGACCCCGAGGCACGCCGCAGCGCCGCTGAGAACTCCACGGCCATCTTGTGCGTTACATGGAGGTAGCGCTCAGGACCCGACGGCAGCGGATGCCTGGGAGGCATCCGGATTATCGCGGAATCGCGGTCCCTCATGGAAGGAAAGGGGCAATTCTTCGTTGCCATCCCTGCGCTGGGATGTTAAGATCGCACATTATATAAATCTTATATAAGATTATGAAGAAAAAAGTCCGCACCTTTTCCGCGAACGACCAGGAGGTGGCCATGCTGGATGCGCTGGCCTCCTACCACGGGTTCTCCAAGAGCGCCATGCTCACCAGCCTGGTGAAGAAGGAGTTCTGGCGGGTCTTCCCTTCCGGGACGGAACAGATCAGGGCGGATGCCAATGCCTGGGTGAAGGAGAAGAACGGCAATGGAACAACACAAGGCGGTTGAGCGCAGCACCCCCACCTCCACCCGCTTCGAGCTTCCGCCCCAACTGGGCGCGGCCGATCCGAAGCGCACCGCAGCCCTGCAGGAAGAGATCCGCGCACTGGCGGCCGAGCGCAAGGCCGTGATCCTGGCGCACAACTACCAGGTGCCCGAAGTGCAAGACGTGGCGGACTTCGTCGGCGATTCGCTGGGGCTCTCCCTGGAGGCGGGCCATACGGACGCCGAGCGTATCATCTTCTGCGGCGTGCACTTCATGGCCGAATCGGCCAAGGTGCTCAATCCGGATAAGCGCGTGTTTCTGCCCCACATCGCCGCCGGCTGCTCCCTGGCGGACAGCATCTCGCCGGAGAGCCTGGAGGACTGGATGGAGCGCTATCCGGGCCGCGCCGTGGTGACCTACGTCAACTCGTCGGCGGAAGTGAAGGCGATGAGCGACATCTGCTGCACCTCGGCCAATGCCGTCTCCGTGGTGCGCAGCCTGGATACGGATCGCATCCTTTTCACGCCGGACCGCAACCTGGGGCGCTGGATCGCCCAGCAGCTACCGGAGAAGGACATCGTGGTCTACGACGGCGCCTGCCCCACCCACGACGTGCTGCGCGGGGCCAACGTGCGCCGCACGCGGGACGCCAATCCCGACGCCGTGCTGATCGCCCATCCGGAGTGCCGCCAGGACATCCTGGAACTGGCGGACGAGATCTGCTCCACGACGGCCATGGTGGATCGCGTGGCGAACTATCCGGACGCCCGCACCTTCCTGGTGGCCACGGAGAACGGCATGCTGCACCAGCTCCGCAAGCGCTACCCGGACAAGGAGTTCATCCTCGCCGATGGCTGCATCGGCTGCCGCCTGCACTGCCCATACATGAAGGTCACCGGCCTGGAGGACGTGCGCCGCTCGCTGCTGGAGGAGGTGCATGAGATCAAGGTGCCGGCCGAGGTGGCCGCCGGTGCCCGCCGCGCGCTGGAGCGCATGCTGGCCGTGCCGCGCGACTAGCCGGCTCCGGCCCCCTGTCACCACCGCCGACGACCTCCCGCCTTGGACGCTCCCGCCGCCCTCACCGACCTGTGGCAGGCCGCCGGCCTGCCCGCCGAGTCGCTGGCGTGTGTGGAACTGCCCGGTAGCGAGCCGGCGCTGCCGTCCTCGTTCGCCATGGGCACCGCCGCGCAGGTGAGCATCGCCGCCGCGGCGCTGGCGGCCGCGGAGCTGTGGCACCTGTGCACCGGCCGCACACAAACCGTGCGCGTGGCCCTGCGCAACGCCGCCATCGAGTTTCGCAGCGAGCGCTACTTGCGCATCGACGGCAAGCCCCCCGGGGAAATCTGGGACAAGATCGCCGGCGCCTACCGTACCGGAGACGGCGGCTGGGTGCGCCTGCACACGAACTTCCCCCGCCATCGCGACGGCGTGCTGGCCCTGCTGGGCTGCGCATACGAGCGAGCGGCTGTGCAGCGCGCCCTGGCGGACTGGGAAGCCGTCGCTTTCGAGACGGCCGCCGCCGAGCGCGGGCTGGTGGTCACGGCCCTGCGCAGCTTCGCCGAGTGGGATCGGCACCCCCACAGCAGCGCCGTGGCCGGGCTGCCGGTGGTCTCCATCGAGCCCATCGGCGCCGCACCGCCGGAGCCGCCGGGACCCGCGGAGCGACCCCTGGGCGGGCTGCGCGTGTTGGATCTGACCCGTGTCATCGCCGGGCCGGTGTGCGGCCGCGCGCTGGCTGCCCATGGCGCGGACGTGCTGCGGGTCACGGCCCCGCACCTGCCCTTCGTGGAGCCCGCGGTGATCGACAACGGCCGCGGCAAGCACTCCACCCACCTGGACCTGCGCCAGCCTGCCCAGCGCGAGACGCTCACCGCCCTGCTGCGCGAGGCGGATGTGTTCGTGCAGGGCTACCGCCCGGGCGGACTGCAGGCACTGGGCTTTGGCCCGGAGGAAGCCGCGCACATCCGCCCCGGCATCGTCTACGCCTCGCTCTCTGCCTACGGCCACGTGGGGCCCTGGGCCGGGCGACGCGGCTTCGATTCCCTGGTGCAAACCGCCACCGGCTTCAACGCCGCCGAGGCCCAGGCGGCCGGCTCTGACGAGCCGCGGCCCCTGCCTTGCCAGGCGCTGGACCATGCGGCGGGCTACCTGCTGGCCTTCGGCACCCTGGTCGCGCTGCACCGGCGCGCCACGCAGGGCGGAAGCTGGCACGTGCGTGTCTCCCTGGCGCGCACGGGGCACTGGCTGCGCGGGTTGGGCCGCGTGCCGGACGGCCTGAACTGCCCCGATCCGAGCTTCGAGGACGTGCGAGACCGGTTGGAGCACCAGGCCTCCGGGTTCGGCCACCTGACCGTCGTGCGGCACGCCGCCGAGCTTTCCGAGACCCCGCCGCACTGGACGCGGCCTTCCGTGCCGCTGGGCACCCACCCTCCCGCTTGGTCCGCCTGACGATGCTGCCCGATGCCCTGATCCAGACCGCTGCGAGTGCGGCGTTGGCCGAGGATGCCCCCTGGGGCGATCTCACCAGCGACGGTCTGCTGCCGATGGGAACCACGGCCCGGCTGGCCATCCAGGCGAAGAGTCCCGGTATCCTTTGCGGCCTGTCCTTGGCAGAAGCCGTGTTCCGCACTGTGGATCCCGAGGCGCTCTGGGAGCAGTCCCTGGCCGATGGAGCCGAACTGGCGCCGGGCTCCGTGGCGGCCACGATCTCCGGCGAGGCACGGCTGCTGCTGCGGGGCGAACGGGTGGCGCTGAACTTCCTGCAGCGCCTCTCGGGCGTGGCCACGCTCACCTCGGCCTATGTGGCCCGGGCCCGCGAGGGCTCGCCCACGGCGCGCATCGTGGATACCCGCAAGACCACGCCCGGCCTGCGGGCCCTGGAAAAGTACGCCGTGCGCATGGGCGGGGGCCAGAACCACCGCTTCGGCCTGTCGGACGGCATCCTGGTCAAGGACAACCATCTGGCTGTGCTGGCGCGCACGGGCATTCCGCTGGAGCAGGGACTGCTGCACCTGCGCCGCTCCGCACCTTACCTGTGCCCGGTGCTGGTGGAGGTAGAGAGCCTGGCCCAGGCCGAGGCGGCCATCGCCGCCGGGGCGGACGCACTGCTGCTGGACAACATGAGCACGGACGAACTGCGCGCCACCGTGGCCCGCGTGCGCGAGCTATCCGGCGGGCGCGTCACCACCGAGGCTTCCGGCAACATGTCGCTGGAACGCGTGGCTGAGGTGGCCGCCACAGGTGTGGACTTCATCTCCGTGGGCGCCCTCACCCACTCCGCCCCCGCGCTGGATCTGTCGCTGGATTTCGTGGTTTAGACGCGGCCCGGCTGGCAGGCGGGCGGGAGCGCGCCGCCGGGACCGAAGCCCGGGAGTGGCGCGCTCTTCGTGAAGGTCCGCTAGAAGAGCTTCTTGAACAGCTTCAGGCCTTTCTTGGCGGCATCCTGGAGGTCATTCTTCTTTTCGGGTGCTGCCGGCTTGGCCTGTTGCTGGGCTGCAGCTTGGGCCTGCGCCGGCTTCCCGGAAGCCGCGGGCGTGTTGGCCGCATGCATAGCGGCGACCTTCTCAGGCGAATCGCCCGCCACCGGGATTCCGATCTCGATGGCCGCTTTGTATTGGTTAACCTGCCTTTCGAATCCCGGCCCGCTCCAACCCGTTACGTCCTGGGAAATCTTGGCGGGGTTGCGCTGGACATTGTTTTCCGCCAAGTGACAATCGATCCGGATGTAGGTGCTGTAGCCTTCCTTGGCCATCTGCTTCAGGGTCTGCACGGAATCGTCCCACGTTTTGCGCGCGAACTGCTTGTAGATGTCCGCTTCCGCCGTGCTGCCCTGTGCCTGGGCCTTGGCGGCAACCGTCTCGCGACGCTTATCGCGCTCGTCGTAGCGCTTCATGAGCTTGGCCATCTCCGGATCGCTGCGCAGGAGGCGGTCCGCCTCGTCCCCGGTCTTCTCCGCCTCGTCCATCTTGCCGGTCATCATCTGCTGCTGCATCTTCTGCGTCAGCGCCACGTACTTGCGCTGCAGGGCCGGCTTGCGGTGCATGATGCGGTTGAATTCCGGGTCGTCCTGCGCGTCCTCTGCTGCGATCTTTTCGCCCTGCCTGCCCATGGAGGCAGCGATGTTCTGCTGCGTAGAAATATTGCCCATCATCGCCTGCTGCTTGCGCTGACCAAGCCGGTTTTCGAACTGGTCGGCCAGAATTTCCGCTCGATCCTTTCCGGTCGCCGCGTCCGTCACATAGAAGTATGTCTGGGTGCGGTTGTACTTCATGGCCAGCACATCGACGTCGCGCGGCTTGTACGGATTCATGAAGGGGTTCGCCATGTCCGGCGTCCAGGCGGTCATGTATACGAGCTGGTGGATCGGACTCCATGCGGCATTCCACCCCAGCGCACCCTTCTCGTAGGCTTCTCGCCGCTTGGGCGGATCGCTGGGCGACTTCAGCGGCGGCCCCAGGGCGTTAATGCTTATCGAGGCATAGGCGGTGCCCTCCTCGCTTGGCTGGCCGCGTTCCATCCACAGCCCGTAGGTGCGCTGCCCGTAGGGTTGTGGCGTCTGCTTGAGCGGCCCCACCGCCTTATCGTAGAAGGCCTTCACCTTGTCGATGGAGTCCTTGGACAGCAATATTGCGGCGGGGCACCCTTCCACCTTGGCGCCCGGCGCCTTGCCGACCACTCCTGACACGGCGCGCGGATAGAACGGCGCGACGTATTTGCTCGCGTCCGCGGCCTGCACGGCCGTAGCGATCAACACCGACGCCGCGAAAGCCACCCCCCATGTCGCCACGCGCGCACACACCCCGCCGCCTACAGATTGCCGCGCGCTGGCACGCCAGCCGCGGACCTGTATCGTAGTCATGGTCCTTACCCCTTTCTGGAACCTGCCTTTTGTATGACGACGCGTTCGTTGCCGCCCTCCGGCAACGAGGCCACATTGTCACAAAATGTGGCGCCGGAATAGCGCCGGAAGGGGGCCTGGAGAGAATTGCCAGCCTTTTGGACGGTACGGATGAATGGGAGAGGGGCCGTCGCCCGATCGGAGCACAGGGCACCGATCGGGCGACGGCAGATTGGGTGCGGATCAGAACAGCTTCTTGAGCATGTTGAGGCCCTTCTTGGCGGCCTTTTGCAGGTCCGCATCGCGCTTGTCCTGGGGCTGAGGCGGGGCGGGCTTGGCCTCGGGCTGTGGGGCTTGCCGGGCGGTACTGGCCTGCGCATTCATCGCACCCTCGTCCAGGTGGAGTCCCCAATCGTCCTGGGGCATCACCTCCGCGTTCACGGCATCGCGGGCGATGGTGGCCCGATCGGTCACGACCGGAGCCGGGTACTTGGGATCCGCACGCAACCGCTCCTGGATCACGATCAGCGTGCGGTACGCCTTGGGCTCCAGCGCCTTGAGGTACTTGACCCAGGGGCCCCAGTTGGCCTGGCCCAGGCCCTTGACCATGTTGCTCTGCGCGTCGCTGTAGCCCTGTTGGGTCGCGCGGTTCTGGGCCGCGTCGCGCTCGCGCACTTTCTTCATGTACGCGGCCACTTCGGGGTCGCTTTGAGCCAGCTTGTTCATCTGCTTCCCGAGGCGAGCAGCCTCCTGATAGTCACCGCGGGCGGCGGCCGTCTGGATCTGCTCGCTGAGCGCCTGTAATTTGCGGGCAAGCTTCGGCTTGCGCTTCATGAGGCGCTGCATCTCGGCATCGTCTTCCTTGGATTGGTGGCGCTGCCGGGCCTGCATCTCCGCGGACGGCATCGTCGGTGCGGACATGGACTGCATGGCGGCACTGCGCTGCGCCACGCCGAGTTCCTGGTACTTGTCGTGCAGGAGGTCGTCCTCGGACCGGCCGTGGTGGTCCGCATCGTGGACGAAGAACGCGCTCTCCAGGTGGCGGTGCTTGGCGTAGAGGACGTCCAGCTCGTGAGGCGTGTGCGTGGCCGTCATCATGCCCGGCATCCAGGCCACGCCGGCAGCCAGATCACCGAAGTGCCGCGTGTTCTTGTAAGCCTCCCCTCGCGCCATGCCCTCGCCCGTGATCTTGGGCGGCGGCGGCAATGCGTGCACGGAGACCCCGGCGAAGTCGCGCATCTCGCCCAGGGTCATCTCCTGGGCGATCACCTCGTAGCTTCGCTCGCCGGCCTGGGCGGGCAGCGTGCGCATGGGGGACAGGGTCTTGTCATAGAAGGCCTTCACCTCCCCGATGGGGTCCTTGGAGAGGAAGCACCAGGTGTGCTCCCCGCAGGGGAGGGCGCTGATTTTGCCGATGGTGGCGGGCTTGCCGTAGTCATTGGGCGTGTGACCCTGCACCGCCGGCACGGCGCCGGAGTAGATCGGTGCCACCAGCGCCGGCGCCCCTGCCAGTGCGATGCCGCCGGTGTACAGCACCACGGTCAATGTGGTCAGCAGAATGCGCCCACAACGGCGCCCGGAGGCCCTCGCTCCATACTCGCTCATCGTATCGTTCCTCCACGAA
>Ga0102953_1000020_pt1 | contig 96374 bp, 106 predicted proteins | sample SalPon2A_C_D2_MG_FD_78509 | JGI IMG/M metagenome (GOLD analysis project Ga0102953, IMG submission 78509) | Soil microbial communities from South San Francisco under conditions of wetland restoration - Salt Pond MetaG R2A_C_D2_MG | ecosystem: Environmental > Terrestrial > Soil > Wetlands...
CCAAAGAAGAAACAAGAAAAGGCACCCGTGACATATCTGTGAATTCCCGGGCTGGTTACTCAACCGGAGGGCGCAAACCGCGAGTGAACCCCGCTTTTTTTGCGCAAGACTCCTCCGGCTAAGTATCCGGCCCGGCACAGATTTAAACGGGGCCCGAAATCAAAGGCAAAACAACAAGGGAAAAACGGAAACGCGGGACAGCTTACCTATTTCAATAATCAGTGCCGACAATCTGAAGTTGGCCGGAGGCCGTCGTTCAGGCAGATGGTTTCAGGATGCTGTTTCAGACAACAGGGATTCGCAGCGGGTGAGGAGCAGGAGAAGCTCGATGCGTTCGAGTTTGTCCTCGCTATCGCGTTCGAACAGGGCTGCCAGCGAATCCCAGTGACGGTGATCTGACCACAGATCGAGGCCGGCCTTGTGCAGGTCGCGATGGCCGCTTTCGATGAGTTGGCGGATAGCGAGGGTGCGCAGCTTGCACAGGCGCTTTAACCATTCGCGGCGCAGCTGGTGAGGCACATCGTCGCTCCATTCCGGGGTGCGCAGCGCAGCCTGCATCACGTGCAGCGGCAACAGACCGTGACAGGCGCGGCTGGCGGCCAGGGCACGGGAGAGCGGCACATCCATGGTGGCGGACAGATGCAGCGCCGCAGCGCTGCGTGAAAGCTCGGGGAGAACTGCCAGTCGCTGTTGCAGGGCATTGCCCCTGTCCTCCTTCCAACTCCGGGCATAGCGGCGCAGCTCGGTGCGCCGGGACTTCAGCCAGGCCTCGTCCATGCGCGCTACAGGGCACAGGCGCAGCATATCCTCGGCTAAGCGCAGCACCAGATCCTGCAATCGCCGGTGCATGGCGATGGACTCCAGATGCGATGTATCCCCGTCCCAGATGGCATGGCGCAATTCCTCGCCATCAAGCAGGTATTCGGCGGCCAGCAGGCCGATCACGACCTCGCCGGGCGGATGATTGAGCAGGCTTTGCAGATGATGCACCGAGCCGATGCCGATGTGGTTGACCACATGATTGGCCGCCATGGTATGCATGATGTGCCCGGCCAGCGGGTGATGCCCGATGGCATCGGCATAGCGTCGCCGGATGGCTTTCGGGAAATAGTTCAGCAACAACGGTTCGCTGAAGCAGCCGGGAAGCGCCACACCGCAATCGGCAAGACGCTCATGCAGGCGGTTCTTTTCATGGCCGAGCAGCACGGCCAGCTGCGGACGCAGGCCGAGCGTGGACGTGTCATCGATGCCGGGGTCGGTCTGCACACTGATGCGGCCCTCGTCCATCAGCACATCGCGCAGCCGGCGCAGGCGTGCAGGATGCGCCTCGGCCTCGAGTGTCGCCAGCGTCAGGGCGCGCGACTGCATCAGGTTATTATCCAGGCACTGCGCGGTGACCGCATCGGCCATCGCGCGCAACTGGCGATTACGACGAGCCGTGGTCAGGTCGGCACAGGCTGGCGAGAACAGGATTTTCAGGTTCACTTCGTGGTCCGACATATCCACGCCGGCCGAGTTATCAATCGCATCGGTGTTGATCAGGCCGCCTGCCTGCGCATATTCGAACCTTGCTTCCTGAGTGAAGCCGAGATTGCCGCCCTCGCTCACCACCTTCGCTCGCAGCGCATCGGCCGACACACGCACGGCATTATTGGCCGGATCGCGCACCTCGACATCCCTTTCCGTGGATGCCCGCACATAGGTGCCGATGCCCCCGTTGTAGAGCATGTCCACCGGGGCGCACAGGATGGCGCGAATCAGGGCCTCGCCGGACAGCGTCTCCGACTCGATGCCAAGCACCTTCTGCATGTCTGCACTCAGGGCGATGCGCTTGGCGCTGCGCTTGAATACGCCGCCACCCTTGCTTATTGCACTGCTGTCATAATCGCCCCAGCCCTTGCGCGCCTCGAACAGCCGCTTGCGCTCGGCAAAGGCGGCTTTCGTATCCGGCTTCGGATCGAGGAAGATGTGCATGTGGTTGAAGGCGGCGAGCAGCAGCATGTTCGGATTGAGCAGCATGCCGTTCCCGAACACATCGCCGCCCATATCGCCGATGCCGACCACGCGAATCGCATCGCTGTAGGCATCCATGCCCAGGCCGGCCAGGTGCTGCGCTACACACACCCAGGCGCCGCGCGCGGTGATGCCGATGTCCTTGTGGTCGTAGCCGTAGCGTCCGCCGCTGGCAAAGGCATCGCCCAGCCAGAAACCGGCCTTCGCGGATTCCTCGTTGGCCGGATCGGAATAGCGTGCCGTGCCCTTGTCCGCAGCCACCACCAGGTAGGGATCATCCCGGTCGTTCGCGGCTACGCAGATGCCATCCGGCGGCTGCAACTCGCCGCCGACGACATTATCGGTGAGCGCCAGCAGGCAACGCACGAAAGCGCGGTACTGACCAAGCACGCAGGTCTCGTCGGGCGCATCGGCATTGCACAGCACGAAGCCGCCCTTGGCACCGGTGGGCACAATCTGTCCGTTCTTCACCGTTTGCGTAGCCATCAGCTCCAGCACCTCGGTGCGAAAATCCGCCGGACGATCGGAGTAGCGCAGGCCGCCGCGCGCGATGGGGCCAGCACGCAGGTGCACACCCTCGACATGTACGCCGTGCACGAATATTTCACGATACGGCACCGGCCTCGGCGCGAAATCCAGTTGCTGCGGATCGATCTTCACGGCCACGGGTTCCGCGGCCTCCCGGACATAGGCATTGGTGCGCAGGCCCGCCCCGATCAGATCGGCCAGCGCATGGAACCAGCGATCATCGGTCAGGCTGGTGACCTTCTCCATGGCCTGAACGAAGTCCTCATGCGTCTGCTCGACAAAGCCCTCCGGCATGGCCGGCCTGTGTCGTGCCTCGAACATGCGATACAGGCAGGCGGCGGTCTCGGGGTGACGATTCAGCATGGCGGTCATCATCAGCGGGGCCGCATCGGGCAACAGTTGCACAAGGTGGTTGCGCAGCGTGGCCAGCACGGCGATCTGCTGGATGTTCAGTCCGGCCGATAGCAGCAGGGCATTGATGGCATCGTTTTCCGCCTCGTCGTTGAGCACATGATCGAGCGCCAGACTCAGGCGCGATGCGGCATCCTCGCTGAGCGCCATCGGGCTCGCACAGCGCAGACTGTTCAGGAAGAGCTGCGTACCCTGCTCGTCGAATGCCACCACGGCCTCCTGCATGGCGGTCAGCCCGAAGGACTGCACGACGGACACCACGCGCCCTAGCGGCAGGGCCTGCGGCGTGAATATCTGGATGTCCACGTTGCTTTCGCTGCCCTCATCGGGGACATGTACATGCACCTGGATACGCTGCGAGCGCTGCACCCATTCGAGGGCGGCGATGTCCTCGACGAACTGCTCGGGCGGGAAAAGGTTCTGGTAAACCGGCGGCAGGCGCTTGAGGCGGGCCAGCGCATCGGGAACATTGATCTTCCGGTCGAGATCGAGCACATGCGCCTTGGCGCGGTCCATCCAGAAAATCACCGACTCCTGCACGGCTCCCGCCACCTGCTGTGCATCGGGCGCTTCAGCCTCTGCGCTGCAGGCCAGCAGCACGATGCGATGGCTGCCGATGCCAAACGACTCATGGCCCAGCACCTGCAAACCAAACCCCGCAAAATTCCGCTGGATGAGCTTGAACACGTTCGGCCCGAAGCGATCGGCCGGAACGCAGGCCACGACCATGTACATGGCCGCGGGCGGCGGAGCGAGCAGCAGGCTATGGGTTTGCGTCACGCCGGTCAGGTCGGCAAAGGATTTCAACGGCGCAGCCCATTGCCCGGCCGGCATGGTCATCAGCAGCGCCTTGGGAAGGCGATCGAACAGCGTACGAATCTCGCGGCGGTAAAAGGCAGATTCGGCCAGCAGCGGCTCCTGCATCAGGGCCTGCCAGCGCCCATGCAGCATCGGCACATGGCTGGCATTGGCATGCCTTGCACTCCTGGAGAAATGCCCGAGCAACAGGGCGCTGTGCAGACTCCCTCTATCCTCGCCCTGCCGCCAGCTGATGCGCAGCAGATCAACCGGCACTGTGCTGTACAGGAACTGCTGGCAGGCCGGCAGGTACAGCCAGTCGAGGCCGGCGGCATCCGGCGGATCAAGCGCGGCGATTTCCTCGTTCAGGCCATGTGCCAGGCGATGCAACACCTTGCGGTTGCGGAAGGCGCCGAGCGCACGTGCCGGCAGGCGCGTGCCCGCGGCCTCGGGCAGCAGGCCGAAGCAGATGTAGCGATTGTCATTCAGCCAGTCCAGCAATTCGGCGCATTCGCCGCAGGCCGGATCTTCATCCTCGATGAGCAGGCCGGCCATCGCGGCGATTGCCTTGTGCATGTCCGGGAAGTCGCACACGGAATCGTCCACCGCATGCAACACGGCCTGCAGGTCGCGGGCCAGCGGCTGTGCTTCGGGGGAAGTCGTGGCCGACACATGCACGGCGATGAACATCGAATGCTCCGGGCACGACCGGTCCGGCGGGAGAATGGACGATGGCTTGCCATCGGCATCACGCCCGAGCTGGAATACCACGGCCTGCAACTCCAGCGGCTGAATGCCGGAGCGGGTCAGGTAGCCCTTGATGGCATCGAGATAAAAGGCCTGATCAGGGCAACGGATGCAGAACACATGACGGTGCAGGTTGTCGTGCGTGATGCTTTCCCAACGCATCGCGGTGCGCTGCGTACCGGAGGCGGGCAGAAGCGGCAGGAGATTCTCGACCAGCAGGGCGGCCAGACGCGGCGGAGGCATATCCAGATGCTGCTCGCTGCGTGCGTGTGTCAGCAGGTCGATCAGTTGCTGGCGGAGTTCTCGCATGGTCTCAGTGTAGTCGCTCATACCGCCCGCTGCTTACCGAACCCTTATTCCGGCAGGGTAAAGCCGGCCTTCAGCGTGACCTGCCAGTGGGCAATTCTGCCATCCTCTATATGGCCGCGCGTTTCGGTCACCTCGAACCATCGCAGTGTGTCCACATCTTTCGCCGCGCGGGCGATGGCATGCTCGATGGCATCCTGCATACCGTCCGGCGATGAGCCGGTCAGTTCGATGGTTTTATAGGTGTGTGCAGACATATCAGCTCTCCTCGCGGGCCTGAATCTTGGCATCGATAAAATGATGGTGATGCACGCCGATAAGTTCGGCAATGCGGCGTATCAATTGCTCCTCGTAGGCATCGGCATGGCCGTCGGCCATGGCCACGCGCCACAGCTCGCGGATGATGTCGGTGCGTTTATTGATCGGGTATGCCTTGATGATACGCGAGGTGAACTGGTAGAGATCGTGCGCCTGGTCGGCCTTCACTGTGGCATCGCGGATCAACTGCTCAATCTCATCGACGGACAGGTCGAAGCGCTGTTGCAGAAGATGCGAGATCACATCGTGCTCGGCCTGATCCAGTCGGCCGTCCATCACCATCACCTCGATCATCAGAGACGCCACGGTCATCGCAATGTCCGTTTCATGGCCAGGGGCATCCTCGCCGGCAGGATCTTTGAACAGGTTTTTCAGTCGTTTGATCATGGCTGCTCCACTGTTTGTTGCCGACCGGCCTGATAACAAACCGGCATGGCCCACGCTAGACTCTAGCCATGAATGCGACAACGCATGCTACGTTGCTCTACCTCGGCGAGGCGCTTGGACGCTACGGCTTCGGCAACGAACACCCGTTCGGGCCGCACCGCATGGCCGCCTTCCAATCCGAGGCGAATCGGCAGGGGCTGCTGGACCGGGCCCGCATCATCGAACCCGTGATGGCCGATGAACAGGCCATCGCACGCTTTCACACCCCGGCCTATATCGAGCGCGTAAAAAGCCTGTCGTCAACGGGCAAAGGCTATCTGGACATGGGCGATACGCCGGCCTTTAAAGGCATGTTCGAGGTCGCATGCACGGTGGCCGGCAGCGTGCTGGATGCGGCGGACCGGCTGATGCGCGGCGAGGGAAAGCGCGCATTCATACCGATTGCCGGCCTGCACCATGCCCGGCCGGGCGGCGCGGCAGGCTTCTGCGTATTCAACGACTGCGGCATCCTGATCGAACACCTGAAGCAGGTGCACGGGCTTTCGCGCATCGCCTATGTCGATATCGATGCACACCACGGCGACGGGGTGTTCTATGCCTTCGAGGACGACCCCGGCGTGTGCATCACCGACATCCATGAGGACGGCCGCTTCCTGTACCCCGGAACGGGCTTTCCCGGGGAGCGCGGCACGGGAGAAGCCGCCGGCAGCAAGCTGAACCTTCCGCTACCGCCGGGGGCCGGCGATACCGAGTTCATGCCGGCCTGGGAGAAGGCCGAGGCGCATATCCGCGACTTCTCGCCCGAATTCATCATCCTGCAATGCGGTGCCGATTCGATTGCCGGCGACCCGATCACGCATATGCGCCTGAGCCCCGCCGCGCATGCCCATGCCGCTACCCGGCTTGACCGTATCGCCGAAGCCCATTGTGAAGGGCGGCTCGTCGGGCTCGGCGGCGGCGGTTACAATACGCGCAATCTGGCTGCAGCATGGTGCGCTGTGCTCGCAAGCATGCTTGAAAATGACACTCCCTTGCACGAAAACGGGGCCTGACGAAACCGACCCCGACCCGAACTGACCCTGATGAACTGAAGAGGAACCATGCTCACCATTTTTTTACTGTTTTCGATTCCCCTCGGGCTGTTCAGCCTGTGGTTCGGCTGGCATGCCTGGAAGGTCGGGCGCCGGCGCCTGGCGGTCGGCATGGGATGCCTGGCCTTGTTCAGCTTCACCACGGCGCTGCTGTTCTTCGGCTGGGTGTGGCTGGTGGCCAACCGGTAAAACACCCCACGGTTGAAGGCAAGCACCGCTCCAAGCAATATGCAGCGCCATGACGAACCGGAGGCTGGCATGATGCAAACCCGCGAACTGGGCAAAACAGGCCTTCAGGTCAGCGAAATCGCGCTGGGAACCATGACCTGGGGCGAGCAGAACACGCGCGAGGAAGGATTCGCGCAGATGGATTACGCACTGCAACACGGCGTGAACCTGTTCGACACCGCCGAGCTGTATGCCATCCCGCCGAAGGCCGGGACCTACGGACGTACCGAACAAATCATCGGCGAGTGGTTCAGGCAGACGGGCAACAGGGACAAGGTGGTGCTTGCCTCCAAGGTATGCGGGCCGACCGCATGGTGCCCGCATATCAGGCAGGGCAAGGCGCGGCTGGATGCGCACAACATCATTGCCGCCTGCGAGGCCTCGCTCACCCGCCTGCAAACCGACCACATCGACCTGTATCAGACCCACTGGCCGGATCGCAACACCAACTTCTTCGGCCGGCGCGGCTACGAGCATGCAGGCGACGATGCCATGACCGCACCCGAGGAAACCCTGCGCGCGCTCGAGCAACTGGTGAAGGACGGCAAGGTGGGGCACATCGGGGTGAGCAACGAAACCCCGTGGGGCGTGATGCAGCATCTGGCCGCGTCCGACAGCATGGGACTGCCGCGCATCGCATCCATCCAGAATCCTTACAGCCTGCTCAACCGCAGCTTCGAAACAGGACTGGCCGAGATATCATGCCGGGAAGATGTCGGCCTGCTGGCCTATTCACCGCTGGCTTTCGGGGTACTTTCCGGCAAATACCTGAACGGGCAGCAACCGCCCAACGGCCGCATCACGCTGTTTCCCAGCTACACCCGCTATTCCTCAAGCGAAGCCACGGCGGCCACGGCAGCCTATGTGAAACTGGCCCTTGAGCATGGCCTGAAGCCGGCACAAATGGCGCTGGCCTTCATCCTGCGCCAGCCCTTCCTGACCAGTTGCATCATCGGTGCGACCAGCATGACCCAATTGCAGGAGAATCTCGGGGCCGCGGACGTTTCCCTATCCGAAGAGGTGGTTCAGGGCATCGAAGCCATTCAGCAGCAACACCCCAACCCCTGTCCGTAGCCTGTTTGTTTGGGCAGGCAGCCGCTAGGGCTGGTTGACCTCGATGATCGGGACCACCTGCATGGGTTTGATCGGCGCATCGGAGAGGCGCTTCTCGACGGCGATTTCATCGCAGTCGGAGAACTTCGCGCAATGCACGCAAACCGTCCAGACCTTGTGCGGCAGGCTTTCGCGTTGCACGCGTGAATAGCCGAGGACCGCGAAGAAGGCGGGCACGTAGGTGAGCGCGAAGATGCGCGCCACGCCGAGTTGCATCGCCCACCTTTCACAGCCCTCGATGAGCAGCCTGCCGATGCCATGTCCGTGCATGTCCTCGCGCACCACCAGCGAACGCACCTCGGCAAGGTTGGAGCCGTAAATATGTACTGCCGTCACACCCACCAGTTCACCGTCGTAGATGGCAACCAGAAACTCCTGCAGGTGCTGGAAGATATCGTCGCGGGTCCTGGGCAGAATGATGTGCGATTCGGCGAAGGGCTGAAGCAAGGCGTGGATCGCATCCACATCGTCCACCCCGCCGGTGCGCACGCTGATACGATGCGGCATCAGGCAGCGGCTCCCTGCGCGGACTTCCGGGCACCGCGCGCCAGCATCTCGATGGCGTGCTCGCGGCTGCGCTCGTTGGCACCGCCGAGCATACGCGCCAGCTCTTCCTGCCGGGCGGCCTCATCCAGCACCCTCAGGCCGCTGATCGTGCGGCCCTGCCGCTCTTCCTTGTAGATGTGCACCTGCTGCGCTGCGCAGGCAGCCACCTGCGGCAGATGGGAAATCACCAGTACCTGGCGCGAATCACCCATTGCCGCCAGCAACTCGCCCACGCACCAGGCGGTTTCGCCGCCGATACCGGTATCCACTTCATCGAATACTGCGATTTGCGGCATGCTGCGAATCGCGCCACATCCCTTCAGGGCCAGCACCAGGCGCGACATCTCGCCGCCCGAGGCCACGGTCGCCAGTTCGCGGAACGGCTCGCCCGGGTTGGAGGCCGCCATGAAGCACAGGCTATCGGTGCCGTGCACGCCCCAGGCGGATTCGTCGTCCGGCTTGTCCTGGACCACGATCTGCAACTGCATGCCTGCCAGTGCCAGGCGATCGAGGAACGGCCGCAACGCGTGCACCAGTTGCTCTCCCGCGGCCTGCCGATCCAAAGCCAGCCCGGCGGACAGCGAAAGAAAGGTCTGCTGCGCCGCCTCGAGCTTCTGCTTCTGGGCATCCTCGTCCCATGCGCCGGTATCCAGTCTGGAAAGCTTGTCCTGCAGGTCGGCAAACATCGCGATCAGGCCGGCCTCATCCGTCTGGTTGCGGCGCATCGCCTCGTGCAGATCCATCAGGCGGGCCTCGTCCGCCTGCAAGGCCGATGCATCGAATTCGTCACCGAGCACCGAACGCAGGGAAGGGGAAACCTCGCCAAGCAGCGCATCCACCTGGTTCAGCATCTCCACCGCCTCGCCAAGCTCCGGACGGAAATCGGCAACGCCCTGCAGGGCATGCACACATCCGGCCAGCCTGCCGCGCACATCGTCGTCGGCTTCCTCGATCACATCCAGCGCCTGCGCCGCTGCATCCACGATCTGCGCGAAATGCCGCGCACCATCCACCTGCTGCTGCAATTCGTCGGCGATGCCCGGATCAAGCTCCAGCGCCTCAAGCCGGGCGCATTCTTCACGCATCCAGGCCTCTTCACGCACGCCGCGCTCCCGGCTTTCCATCAGATAGGCCAGAGCGGCGCGCTGCTCAAGCAGTTCACGCCATGCGGCGGCAACCTTCTCTTTCACCGCATCCTCGATGGCCGCATCCACCAGCCCGCGCTGGAATTCGGGGCGCATCAGCGACTGGTGCTCGTGCTGGCCGTGCATATCCAGCATCAACCGACCGATATCCTGCAGTGCGCGCGCCGGCACGGGACTGCCGTTCACATAGGCCCGCGAGGAACCGTCGGCGCGGATCACGCGGCGCAGCACAAGCGCGTCTTCATCGGCAGCATCCAGATCGAGTTCGGCGAGCAATTCAGCCAGCGCCTGCTGCTCATCGATGAGCACTGCGCTCACCTCTGCCCTGTCGAAGCCGTGGCGCACCCAATCGCTGCTGGCTCGCGCGCCGAAGGCCGCTCCCAGCGCATCGACCAGCATGGATTTGCCGGCGCCCGTTTCGCCGGAGAACACGGTCATGCCGCCGGTCAGATCAAGCTGCACATCCTCGATCAGCGCAAACTGGCGTACGTGGAGTTCACTCAGCATATGGGTGTGCCCGGCCCCGGAAAACGGATACGGGGGCCGCCGGAAGCAACAATCAATGCTTGTCCTCTTCGGCGCGACCGGTCCAGTGCAGCTTGTTGCGCAGCACGCGGTAGTAATTGCGACCGGGCAGGTAGATCAGGGAAATACCGCCATCCTTGCAGACACGGATTTCGTCGCCTTCCAGCATTTCATGCACCATCTGCCCATCGAGGTTCATGGCCGCCGGGGCCGGCACATCGGTCAGGCGCAGGCTGATGCACTCGCTGGCCGGCAGCACGATGGGGCGGTTGGAAAGAATATGCGGGCACACCGGCGCCACGGTGATGGCATCCAGGCCCGGATGCACGATCGGCCCGCCGGCGGACAGGGCATAGGCCGTGGAGCCTGCCGGGGTGGCCAGCACAAGGCCGTCGGCCCGCACGCGGAACACGAAATGACCGGCCACGCGCATCTCGAACTCGATCATGCGCGGATGACGGTTGCGTTGCAGCACCACATCGTTCATGGCGTTACCGCTGGCCATCATTTCTCCGTCGCGCCAGGCCTCGGCGCGCAGGCTGAAATGGCGAACCACCTCCACGTTGCCATCGAGCACGGTGGCCACGGACTGAAACATATCGTCCACCGGGGTTTCGGTGAGAAAGCCCAGCCGACCGAGATTGATGCCAAGGATCGGCACATCGGAACCGATAAAGTGCCGGGCGGTATTGAGCAGACTGCCGTCACCGCCGAGTACCAGCATCAGGTCCACCACCGATGGCATATCCTCAAGCTGCGTGCAGTCCTCGGCGCAGATATCCTGCATGCCGGCATCCACCCGCACCGCCTTGCCCTGCCCCTTGAGCCACAGGATCAGCTCCAGGGCGAGTTGCGAGGCACGTGCATTCCCGTGCTTGATGCTGATGCCGACCGTTTTCATTTCGCGCCGCCTGCCCAGCCCTCCGGCTGGGTATGGCACTGGAAGCACTGCACGCTGCTCACATGTCCGGCCGGCTGCGGACGAACGCCATCGGCACCATGGCAGGTCAGGCAGGCCTCGTGCGAAGTCGCAGCCCGGTGTACCTCATCGGCCGGCGTGGGCTTGGTGGTGCGCTCGCTACTGCCCAGTACCAGCAGGGTGATGACCAGCACAACCACGCCAAGGAACAAGGCATCCTTCTTTCCCGGTTTCCATGTCGGCTTGGTTTCTGTCATCGGTCAGTCTCCGCTAAGGCATCGTATCGTTTGCCGCGCGTTATCAGCGTGCAAGGGACGAATTGGTAGGGCAAAGCACAGCGCTTTGCAAGCTGAGAATAACGCCCGGGGGCGAAGGCGCATACCCCGTAATTCACATAGGTGTTTGTGCGTGAATTATCAGTTACAATCCGCCGTAATCTGAAAACTCTTATTGGAGGAAAACATGGGTATTTTTACAAATCATAAACTCGCCCTGGTCGCCGGCTTCGTACTGGCCGCCGTGATCGCGGGTATCGGCATGACCAGCGGCAACGGTCCTGCCGCCAACGAACTGGTCGGCGGCCTGGCCCGCTGGGGTCACTTCCTGGCAGGCATCACCTGGATCGGCCTGCTGTACTACCTGAACTTCTGCCAGGTTCCGTCCATGGGCGGCCTGTCTGCAGACACCAAGTCCGACCTGTTCAAGGCAGACAGCGTGGTTCGCCGCGTGATGTGGTGGTTCCGCTGGGGTGCAATGTTCACCCTGATCTTCGGCGTCATCCTGTACATGGGCATGATGCACGGCGGCGGAACCAGCGGTGCCCCGGGTTGGGATATCCGCATCGGTGGCCTGTTCGGCATCATCATGTGGTTCAACGTCTGGTTCATCATCTGGCCTGCCCAGAAGAAGATCCTGGGCATCGTTGAAGGCGCCAGCGCCGACGAGAAGGCAGCTCTGGGCAAGCGCGCCCTGATCGCTTCCCGTACCAACACCATCCTGTCGATCCCGATGCTGCTGCTGATGGCATCCTCGGCACACTTCCGCTTCTTCGGTTAAGCGGCAACAGACTCCCGAGAGGGTGGATGGAAAGGGCGGCCTGCGGGCCGCCCTTTTTTATTGCCTGCAATTCATGAATCCATAGGGTGCGCAGCCGAAAAGGAGACCCTCAATGCGAAATCTTGTTTTTATGGCCTGCATGCTGGCCTTCACCGGCGCGGCACAGGCCGACGATATGGCCACGGATAAGCAGGAAACCAACTGGAGTTCAGATGTCGAGGTCGGCTTTGTGCAAACCGGCGGGAACACCCAGACCAAGAACATGAATGCCAAGGGCAATGTTGTGGCCGAGGCCGATGTGTTTCGGACCACACTCGCGGCAAGCGCCCTGAGCTCGAGCAATGGTAACAGCACGACATCCGAGAAATACAATGCCTCCTTGCAGGAAGACTGGAAACTGTCGAAGGTCGATTATCTCTTTGGGCGACTGGGGTTCAGCACAGACCGGTTCGGCGGGTTCAAACGCCGCCTTCGCGAGACCATCGGTTATGGACGTGAACTCATCAGGAATGACGACCTTCTATGGAAGGTGGAGGTTGGAGGAGGCCTGCGTCAAAGCACATTGACACCCACGGGCAGGAATAACGATACGATCGGGCGCGGTTCCACTGATATCACCTGGAAGATCAATGATGCCTCGAAAATCATTCAGAACCTGAGCACCGAAGGTGGCAAACAGGGCTTTGTGACAAATTCGGTAACTGCCTTGCAGAACAAACTCAACGGCCATCTATCGAGCAAGATATCATACTCGGTTCAACACACGACAAAGGTACCGGCTGGCACCAAAAAAACCGATACTGAGACAGCCATCACGCTGGTCTGGTCTTATTGACCATATCCTGGGCATCCCTCTTCCTGCGCAGCGTGGAAAGGAAAAAAGCGGCTGGGCGACGAGTCGAACAGAAGGGTTCCGAGCCCTGAGCAGGCGGTCATCATGCTGGCAATCAGACTTGTCTGGACGTACCTTTTCGGGATGAAACTTCCCAAGGCTGTGCTGCTCGACCGTGACGGGGTAATCAACTTCGATTCGCCGGACTACATACTGGCACCGGAACAATGGAAACCGATCCCGGGAAGCCTGGAGGCGATCGCCCGACTGACCGCTGCAGGCATTCCTGTGGCGATTTGCAGCAACCAGTCGGGGCTCGGACGCGGCATGATGAGTCCCGAGGCCTTCCAGGCCATCCATGCCAGGATGATGCTGGCCATCGAGGAGCAACACGGCGAGATCGGTCATGTGGCCTACTGCCCGCACGGGCCGGATGATGATTGCGATTGCCGCAAGCCACTGCCGGGACTGATCGAAGAGGCACTCGCCTCACTCGGCATTGCGCCTTCCGAAGCCCTGATGATCGGCGATTCGACGCGCGACGTGCAGGCGGCGCATGCCGCCGGGGTCAACGCATGGCTGGTGCAAAGCGGTTACGGGGATGCCGACAGGATTCTGGACAAATCCCGCGAACTGATGCCCGATATCCCTGCCTACCCTGACCTGGCCGCAGCGGTGGATGCCCTGCTGGCCTGATACGATGCTGTTTCTCCGCTCCCTGCTCTTCAACATCCTGTTCATGGCCAGCACGGTAATCTTCTCCGTGCTGGTGACCGTGTTCTGCCTGTTCGGCTTCTCCGCCGCATGGTTCTGGGCACGTGCATGGTCCGGACTGACCTTCGCCCTGCTGCGCATCATCTGCGGCATCACACTGGAGGTTGAGGGACGCGAGCATTTCCCCGATGAGGCCTGCGTGGTGATGGCCAAGCACCAGTCGGCGGCCGAAACCATCGCCATGCCGATTCTCGTCCCCCCCTATGTATGGATACTCAAGCGTAACCTGCTGTACATCCCCTTCTTCGGCTGGGCACTGGCCGTGATCGGCACCATCGCCATCCGCCGCGGCAACCCGCGCGAGGCGATCAAGCAGGTGATCAAGCAGGGTAGCGGATTTCTCAACAAGGGGCGCTGGGTCGTGATTTTCCCCGAAGGTACGCGCTCGGCTCCCGGCAGCTCGGGCAACTACCAGCCGGGTGGCATCGCGCTGGCGCACAAGGCACAGGTCGGCATCCTGCCGATGGCGCACAATGCCGGCGTGTGCTGGCCGAAGCACGGCTTCATCAAACGCCCGGGCGTGATCCGCGTGCGCTTCCTGCCCTTTATCCCGGCCGCCGAAGTGGCAACCGCCAAACGCAACAGCCTTCTCAAACAACTCGAAACGGATATCGAGGCCACCACCGCAGAACTCGGCGGCTGAGTGCTTTCAACTTCGGGCCGTATCCCGCCCGCTTCGCGTCAGACCTCCGCCTGCCCCAGACCGTCGATCAGGTCGGCGAGCCGCGACCAGGCGGCGTAATCAAGTCGTTCGGGACGGTCGCCGGCATCGATGCCGAGCGATGTCCAGCCCTCGGCATCCACCACCCCCCTGAAATTATTGGCGATGGTCTTGCGACGGTGTGCAAAGCCCTGCCGCACGGTCCTCTGCAAGGCCTCGTAGCTGCATGACGGAGCCCGCCCATGCGGGGTCAGCAGCAGCACGGCCGAATGCACCTTGGGCGGCGGTGAGAATGCACCCGGGGGGAGCACCAGCAGGCGTTTCACATCGTAGTGATGCCGCGCCAGCACCGACAGACCGCCATAGGTCTTGCTGCCGGCATCGGCGGCAATGCGGTCGGCTACCTCGCGCTGGTACATCAGCACCAGGCCGCCGGAAAGATCGAGGGAGAACAGGGCCGCGGAAAGCGGGCCGGAGATATTGTATGGCAGGTTGCCGGCGATCCACGCGGGATGCTGCTGCTCAACAGCAGGCCCGAGCAGGGCCATCACATCGCCGTGCATCACCGTAAGTCTGGCTTCATCCTGCGCGCGCTGCTGCCACATCGCGGCCAGATCATCATCTTTCTCGATCAGGGTCAGTCGACCTGCGCGGGCAAGCAGGGCATCGGTAATCGCGCCCCGGCCGGGGCCGATTTCCAGGGCATTCGCCCCCTCGGGAAGGGCGGTGGCGATACGCATGATGGCGCTGCGATCCACCAGAAAATGCTGCCCGAGCGATTTCTTGGCCCTGCCCTGCCCGACGCTCATCGAATCAAATAGCCTCGGCCTGCACACTCAGTTCATCGCCGTCCTGACGAACCGTGAGCTCATGCGGATGGCAACAGCACAGGCAATCCCACACAAAGCTCTGCGGAAAGCCTTCCGACCAATCTATCTCCAGTACATTATCCGTACCGCAGCGCTGACAGGTGAAGTGCGGATGGCGCAGCATGTCGCTATGGGCGGAATCCCGGCTCATGGCAGCGCGGCGAACTGAAAGATCGGCTCGATACGCCCGTCCCAGTCTTCACGATAGGCCTTGAGCCAGACGTCGGCCTGCGTCCAGTTATTCTCCACGGCGCGAATCACCGGCGTCAGGTGAATGGTTTCATCCTGCCCGTGATCGTTCAGGCAGGCATTGCGGCCCAGCCCTCCCCGGGCGATATCGAGCACATCCTCGGCCATTTGCAGCAGGGTGGCCTCACGGAAACGCGTATTCAGGCCGCGCTCGGGTACGGCTGCCCGCATGGCCAGCACCTCGGCATGCGTCCAGTCGGCCACCATGGCGTATACCGTATCCAGCGCATGCTGGTCGTACAGCAGCCCTTTCCACAATGCCGGAAGGGCGCAGATCCACGGCTTACCACCGGCATCGGCACCGCGCATCTCCATGTAGCGTTTCAGGCGCACCTCGGGGTACACGGTCGTCATGTGCAGTTCCCAGTCGTCCATCGTCGGACGTTCGCCGGGCAGGGCGGTAAGCCTGCCCTGCATGAAGTCGCGAAAGCTCTGACCGGCGCAATCGATGTATTCGCCGCCCCGGATCACGAAATACATCGGCACATCGAGCAACCAGTTCATATAGCGTTCGAAACCGAAGTCCTCCTCGAAGATCATCGCGGGGACGCCGGTGCGGGCACGATCGGTATCCAGCCAGGCGGCGGCGCGCGTGGAAAGATAGCCGGAGGGCGCGCCGTCGGAGAACGGGCTGGCCGCAAACAGCGCGGTTACCAGCGGTTGCAGGCAATAGCCGACGCGCATCTTGCGCACCATGTCCGCCTCGCTGCTGAAATCCAGATTCACCTGAATGGTGGCGGTGCGCAACATCATGTCCAGGCCGTGCGCGCCGACCTGCGGCATGTAACGCCGCATCACTTCGTAACGCCCCTTGGGCATCCACGGAACATCGTCGCGCGCCCATTTCGGTTGAAAGCCGAGACCGAGAAAACCGATGCGCAGATCCCGGCGCACATGCTCCAGCAGACTCAGGTGATCGCGTACCTCGGCGCATGTTTCATGCACGGTGGACAGCGGCGCGCCGGACAGCTCCAACTGACCGCCTGGCTCCAGCGTGATATTCGCCATACCGCGGCGCAGCGCGATTGGATTGCCGGCCTCGTGCTCCAGTTCCCAGCCATCGGTCACCAGCAATTCAAGGGCGCGACGGATGCTGCGCTCGCCGTCATAGGGAATCGGACGGTGCGTATCGAGACAGAAACCGATCTTTTCATGCTCGGTGCCCAGCCGCCAGGCTTCCACCGGCTTGCAACCGGAGGTGAAGGAATACAGCAGATCGGCCTCGCTGACCGGGCCGGAATGTCTGGCGTCGCTCATATGTCGAGCACGATCTTGCCAAGCATGGAGCCGGCGGCAATCAGGCGATGCGCCTCGGCCGCATCAGCCAGTGGCAGGCGATGTGAGACATGCACTTTCAGCTTTCCATCCGCCATCCAGGCGGCGCAGCGGGTAAGGATATCGGCATGATGCGACAACGCATCGTTCAGACCGAGCACCATCGGCGTCAGCATCAGTTCCTGTGAAACCCGGATATTGCGCAGACGCAAGGTCTTCCAATCCGTTTCGGGAGGCACCTGAAGAATGCTGACCAGATCGCCATACACCCGAACCGCAGGGATCAGTTGCGTGAAGGCAGCCCCGCCGACGGTATCGAAGGCGATGTCCACGCCGACGCCATCTGTCCAGGCAAGCAACGCCTCAGTGACATCCTGTTCGCGATAGTTGATGACGTGGTCGACACCCAGCTCACGCACGAACTCCGCCTTCTCATCACCGCTCACCGAAGTCGCCACCTCACAACCGGCAATCCGGGCCAGCTGAATCGCCACATGACCGACGCCGCCCGCGCCGGCATGGATGAACACTTTTTGTCCAGCCTGCATACCTGCGCGATCGAACATCGCCTCCCATGCCGTGATCAGCACCAAAGGTGCGGCCGCAGCCTGCGCAAAATTGACGGACACAGGCTTTTTCGCAGCAGCGAATGCAGGCAGGAGCGTATATTCGGCATAGTTGCCGGATGGCTGGCCCAGACCGCCGTAGCAGAAAAACACCTCATCGCCCGGGGCAAAGCCATCCACCGCGTCGCCCACGGCATCCACCGTGCCTGCACCATCGCAACCCAGAATGGCAGGCATGCCGTCGGAAAAATACAGGCCGCCGGCGCGTAGCTTGGTATCCACAGGATTTACTCCGGCCGCCTTCAGGCGCACCCGCATCTCGCCGGGGTCGCGGATTTCCGGCTGCGGAAGCTGCTGCTCCTGCAACACTTCCGGCCCGCCGGTGGCAGTCATGACGATGGCTTGCATGCAGGGCAATGTAGACGCGCAGTGCAATGCAGGCAAGGCGCCGGATGACATGCCCGCCATCCACCGACCGGGCCCGCTGGCGGGGCTGCTGTAAGCGGGTTACACATCACATCCCGAAGGCGTATCATCCGGCAGCGTCGCAAGCTTTAGTCAGCTAAACGAACCAGGCGGCGGGAGATTTCAGTTGAGCAAACAGGCACACAGGGTTCGCATATTCGACACCACCTTGCGTGATGGCGGGCAAACTGCCGGCATTTCATTCTCTGCCGAGGACAAGCTGCGCATCGCTGAACGACTGGCTGAATTCGGGATTGATTACATCGAGGGCGGCTGGCCGGGTGCAAGCCCGAAGGATGATCGCTTCTTCGAACTGGCCCGCGACCGGCAATGGCGACACAGCAAACTGGTGGCCTTCGGTTCCACGGCCAGGCCGGGCGGCCCACCGAGCAGGGACACCGGCCTGAAGCGGCTGGTAGCCAGCGGAGCCGATGCGGTCTGCATTTTCGGCAAGAGCTGGGACCTGCACGTGAGCAAGGCACTCGGCATTTCGCTGCAGGACAACCTCGCACTGGTGCACGATTCGGTGCGCTTTCTCAAGCGGCATTTCGATCAGGTTTTCTTCGATGCCGAACATTTCTTCGACGGCCATGCCGCCAATCCGGAGTACGCGCTTGCCGTGCTGGATACCGCCGCCGAGGCGGGTGCCGACACGCTGGTGCTGTGCGACACCAATGGCGGAACCCTGCCCTATGCCACCGGCGCGCTGGTCAGGGAGATCGTGGATCGTTATCCCGGCAAGGCCATCGGCATCCATACGCACAACGACAGCGAAGTGGCCGTGGCCAATGCATTGATCGCCGTGAAGAACGGCGCGCGCCAGGTGCAGGGAACCATCAATGGCATCGGCGAGCGCTGCGGCAATGCCAACCTGACCTCGATCATTCCCTGCCTGGTCCTGAAGATGGGCCTGGACTGCGGCATCAGCCACGATCGCCTGACCGAGCTCAAGGGGCTATCCGACTTCGTCAACGAAATGGCCAATCGCCTGCCCTGGCGGCACCAGCCCTTCGTCGGACAAAATGCCTTTGCACACAAGGGAGGCATCCATGTTTCGGCGGTGCGCAAGCTCTCCCGCCTGTATGAACACATACCGCCGGAAAGTATCGGCAACCAGCAGCGCATCACCGTGTCCGATCAGGCCGGGCGCAGCAATGTGCTGGTGCTGGCCGCCAAGACCGGTTTCGGCCTCAAGCTGGATGCCTCCGACCCCGCCGTGGCCGAGCTGGTGGAGCAGGTCAAATCGATGGAGGATCAGGGATTCGCCTTCGAGGCCGCGGAGGCCTCCTTCCACCTGATGCTGCTGCGCGCCAAAGGGAAGCTATCCCATTTCTTCACCCTCGAAGGCTTCCGGGTGATCGATGAGAAGCGCGGTGATGATGGTGCGCCGCAGGCCGAGGCGACCGTCATGCTACGCGTCGGCAAGCAATTCGCGCACACCGCCAGCCTGGGTAACGGCCCGGTCAACGCGATGGACAAGGCGCTGCGCGCCGCCTTGCAGGACTTTTATCCTTCGCTGAAGGAATTCCGCCTGGTGGACTACAAGGTGCGCGTGCTTTCAACCAGCGAGGCCACCGAAGCACCGGTGCGCGTGCTGATCGAGTCCACCGACGGCGAGCGCAAATGGACTACGGTGGGCGTATCTACCAACATCATTGACGCCAGTTACCAGGCCCTGCTCGATGCCGTCGAATACAAACTCATGCTCGATGAGGTGCACCCGTGAACGACGTTCTGGAGATGGACCGCCCGCTGGCGGTGAGTTTTGATGCCGTCGGCACCTTCCTGCATTTTGCCGAGCCGGTAGCCACTACCTACACGCGCTTTGCTGCCGAGTTCGGTATCGAGGCTACCGAGTTGACCATGCGTCGCCGCCTCGACCTGGCTTTTCAGGCCGCACCTCCGATGATCACCCCCGAGGGGGTGGATCGCGAAAGTTTCGAGCGCCAATGGTGGATGAATCTCGCCGCGCGCGTGTATGGCTGCGCGCCGGACGATACGGATTTCCTTGCCTGCTTCGATGCACTGTTCGACTGGTTCGCCAGGCCGGAGGCCTGGCGCATCCATAAGGATTTCGGCCCGATGCTACTGCAACTGCGCGAGATCGACGTCAAGCTGGCCGTGATCTCGAATTTCGATGCGCGCCTGTACAGCCTGCTTGATGCCATGCTGCCGGGGCTTTTCGAGGTGGTCGCCCTGCCCGGTGAGTGCGGCGCGCAAAAGCCCCAGCAGGAAATCTTTAACTGGACGGCGGGCCGGCTGGATGTGCAACCCGAGCGCATGATGCACCTCGGCGACAACCAGGAAGAGGATGTGGCGGCGGCCCTGCGCGCCGGCATGCATGCCCTGCGCTGGTCGTTTCCACTGAAGGGTGTGACGCGCCCGAAGCAGCGCCTGCTCGGTTACTGGGGGCTTGTCGCCTGAGATTGTTCACTGCCGACCTGAAAGGCCTCCTGTAAAAGCTGCTAGAATGGTTCCACGGAGGTCGCCATGCAACTCAACCAACGATCATGCGAACCCTGCCGGGGCGGTACGCCGCCACTGAGCAAGGAAGCCGCCCAGGCCATGCTGGACAAGGTACCCGGCTGGGTATTGAACCGCGATGGAACGCGCTTATCGAGACATTTCACCTTCAATGATTTTGCCGGGGCACAGGCCTTCGCGGTGCGGGTCGGCGAATTGGCGGAAAACGAAGGGCACCACCCGGTGTTGAGTTATACCTGGGGTTATTGCGATGTGTTGTTCTACACGCACAAGATCGGCGGGCTGCACGAGAATGATTTCATCATGGCCGCCAAGGTGAACGCACTCGACTGAGTCCGGATTCCAGTCTCAAAGGTCTTGATTTTAGCCCGCTTGTAGCTGTGCCGGACAGGTGTACCGGGCGGAGATACACGATTACCCTAAGTGTCTTCTCTTGTTATCTTCTGGCTCGGAACACTCTGGCCCATCGCACCATTCGGCCATCAGCCGAATGGTGGTCAAGCGAAGAAGAAACCAATTCTGAACAATCAGTCGCCGGTGCAGATACGCTCGACCAACTGCTTCACGGTCGGAATGAAGCCGCCGGCATAGAATGGGTCTTCGGCGAAGCGGTAAGCGGCATGCCCTGCGAACATCAGGTGCGTGCTCGGGTCGGCGCCGTGGGCAATATCCTGCAGCGTCTTCTGGATGCAGAAACTGCGCGGGTCCGCCTTGCGGCCTGTCGTTCCCGCTTCGTTCGCGGCCCAGTTGGAGAAGCTGCACTGCGACAGGCAACCCATGCAGCCAAGCTGATCTTCACGAATCTGCCTGGCCTCGGCAGGGGTGACGAACACCAGTGTCGAGTCGGGGGTTGGAAGCGCCTTGGTGAATCCTTCCTCCATCCAATCGTCGATACGCCTGTGATCGTGGCGGGTGACGAACACCTCTTTATTGCGCACCCCGAAGCGGAACGAATGCACATGGTCGCCTGCCGGGTGATCAACAAATGCGACCTCGCGGTCGGCACGGTCATACAGGTTGTGCAGGAACTGGTTGTACACGGCCGAGGAGTAGAAACCGGTCGGTGAGAACTTGTTCAGCCGGATATCGCCTTCCTTGAGCTGCATCAGGCGCGCCTTCCAGACATCGGAAATGGGGCTCTCTTTGGTCAGCATCGGGCGGGTGCCGAACTGGAAGGTGATCGGACCGATTTCCGGATTATCCAGCCAGTTGGCCCATTCGCGCAGGAACCAGACCCCGCCGGCCATCACGATCGGCGTATCCTGCAGGCCGAATTCGTTCATCGTTTTGCGCAGCTCGGCCACGCGCGGATACGGATCGCCCGGCACCAACGGGTCCTCGGAATTGGACAGGCCGTTGTGTCCCCCGGCCAACCACGGGTCTTCATAGACCACGCCGCCAAGCCAGTCGGCCTGCTTGCGGTAGGAACGCAGCCACAGGGCGCGGAAGGCGCGTGCCGAGGAAATAATCGGGTAGTAGTAAACCTGATAATGCGCCGCGATCGGGGCCAGACGGAACGGCATGCCCGCACCGCAGGTCACGCCGTGAATCAAGCCCCTGGCGCCTTCAAGAACGCCTTCAAGGACGCGCTCGGCACCGCCCATCTCCCACAGGATATTGGCATGGATACGACCCTCGCCGCCGGCTACCTCATGCGCCACCCGGGCCTGCGAAATACCGCCGGCAATGGCCTGCGTGACCAGTTCCTCGAAGCGCTCCTTGCGGCTGCGCCCGTGATAGACGGTGCGAATGATATTGCCATTCTCGTCAACCTTGTCCGCATTCACCGCCGAGAATGTGCCCACCCCGCCGGCGGCAGCCCAGGCACCTGAACTTTCACCATTGGACACGGCAACACCTTTGCCTCCCTCAATCAGGGGAAGCACTTCCTTGCCGGAAAGCATGAGCGGTTTCAGAGAAATGGACATTTTGGTTCCTTGGCGGTTGGTTGCCGCATAGCCGCAACACTAACTAACCGCTCAATGACTGGAAACAGTCAGCCGCAGTTGCGGTATTTGCATTATACTAGTGCATGTAATTTTCCTTCGCAGCGAGGCAGGCATGAGGATCGGAATTCCGAAAGAAATCAAAAACCGCGAGCGGCGCATCGCTGTTGTCCCCGAGGGGGCCGCAGCACTCTCTGAGTCTGGCCACGATGTATGCATCGAGGCTGGTGCGGGGGAGGGAAGTGGTTTCAGCGATAGCGACTACATGGCCGCCGGCGCGCGTATCGTGCAGCCGGATGAGGCATGGGCCGCTGAGATGGTGGTCAAGGTCAAGGAGCCGCTGGCGATTGAATACCCGCACCTTCGCCCCGGCCTGCTCCTGTTCACCTACCTGCACCTGGCCGCCGTGCCGGAGCTGGTACCGGTTCTCCTGGAGCAAAGGGTGCGCGCCATCGGATATGAAACCGTACAGATGGATAACGGCCCGCTTCCGCTGCTGGCCCCGATGAGCCGCGTAGCCGGCCGCGTGGCCGCGCAAATGGGCGCCTCATTGCTGCAGGCGGAGAACGGCACGCCCTTTCCGGGGAAAGGGAAGTTGATGGGGGGTATGGATGGTGTTCCGCCGGCCCGCGTAGTGATTCTTGGCGGCGGCAATGCGGGCAGAAACGCCGCTCAGGTGGCTGCGGGCATGGGCGGCAAGGTATGCGTGCTCGATGCCAACCCTGCCTGCGTTGATGCGCTGAATCGCAATGCGGATGGTCATATCCGGGCTGAACGCTTTAGCCGGGAGATCCTGCAAAGGGAGTTGGCCGACTGCGACCTGTTGATCGGAGCCACGCTGGTTGCCGGCGAGCATGCCGCCCGCCTGCTGAATGCGGAATTGCTTGCAACCATGCAGGGCGGAGTATTCATCGATATCGCCATTGATCAGGGCGGCATCTCGGACACCAGCCGGCCGACCAGCTATGCCGAGCCGGTGTATGTCGAAGCGGGCGTACTGCACTGCTGCCTGCCGAACATGCCTGCCTGCGTACCGTTGAGCGCCACCCGCGCCCTGACCCATGCAACATTTCCGTTCCTGAAGATACTCGCCGACCAAGGCGGCGATTCAGCCGTGCGGGAGGAGTCGGAAAGCGGTCGCGCCCTGGCTCGCGGCGTGAACACCTGGGACGGACATCTCACCCATGCCGGCGTAGCGCATGCCCTGGACCGGGCCCGCACACCGCTAAAGGAAGCCCTTGAGGACTAGGCAGCCGGATCGGTAACGACCAGCGGTTTTTCGTATTTCAGATCGATCTCGGAGAACGACGCCATCGAATCGTTGCGTATATCCTTCCAGAAGGCCTGATCGATCTTCAGCCAGCGCACGATCAACGGCTCGGCAACCTGCTCTTCCTGCAATGCCTCGCGCAGCAAGGACTGGCGCAACTTGAGAAGCTCCTCAGGGATATACATGCGGCGGTGCGCCAGCTCCAGCGGCATGCCCGGATAAGGCGTGTCGGAGCCGAACTTCTCGGCCATGAACTGGGTCTGTCGCAATTCGATGGCGGCCTGGTCATGCCCGGCGAAGAATTGCCCGATCCAGGGATGCGCATACACCTTGTCGTAAAAGCGCTTGTGCACGCGCTCCAGCGTCTCCAGCCCGCCAAGCTGCTCGAACAGGCTGGCACGGCTCATCCGCGCCCCCCGCAGCCACCCGTACCGCACATCGGTGCCGGTGAACAGGGGGCTGCGCCGCAGGCGGTGTCCGGCATGCCGTGACCGACGGCATGAGCCGAAATCAGCCTGGTGAGATGCCTGCCGCCGCAGACCGGACAACTCACGGTCTCGCTGCTGCGCATCACCAGTGTTTCGAACTCCTTCGCGCAATCGTCGCAGTGGTATTCGTAAATCGGCATCCTGATTCTCCCGTTGCTCTCCAACTGTTCTCCGGCTGCCTTCCAATGGCATCCCAACCGAAGCTTTGCCGCCGCATACTAGCGCAAACGACACACCTTGCGCACACCGGTCAGCGGCAGGTGATCAGTGGATAACCGAATCGCTTTCCGTGTCTTGCCGGCGGACCCTGGCGCAGCAAGGTCCCCGCCGGTCGGATAATGGCATTGCCAAAGCGACCGCGCATCTGCTGCATGGCCTGCCACAGCGGCAGATCCAGCGCCTCGCGACCGACGCCATTCACATCGCCGTCGCCGCTGAACAGTTCGGCCTGCGCATGGCCGTCCGGGGCGATTTCCGTCGCCACGATGCCGCAGGCACCGACCACCATGCCCGGCTTCCACAAGCCGTGCAGCAGGCGGGTGGCGGTGCGCTGCATGACGTTCAGGTGCTGCGTGGCAATCGGCAGGCGTTCGCCCCGTACCACATGCTCGAAATTGCCGAGGCGGAGCTGCACGGCGAAGCGCCGCGCCTTGATGCCGCGCGCCACCATATCCATGCCGAGGCGGAAGCAATGATGCGACAGGTGCGCGCGCACGAGGCGAACATCATCGCTGCGCATGCCGAGGCTGGCCGTACGCGCCATGCTTTTGGGCAACTGCGGGGATGTCTCGAGGCCGAACAGCTTGATGCCATTCAGCTCCCGCCACAGATCCAGGCCGCCACGCCCGAGCAGGCGCTGCACCTGCGGCTCGGGCGAGCGAGCGAATTCAAGCGCCGAACCGATGCCGAACTTCGCCAGCAGGGCCGCGCGCCGGCCGCCAATACCGGGAATATCCTGCGCATCCCGCCCGGACAGAAATTCGGCGATATGCCGCCCGGAAACCACCGCCAGGCCGTTCGGCTTGTTCGCCTCGGATGCCATCTTGGCCAACGTGCGTGTCACCGAGACCCCGACCGACACCGTCAGGCCGGTTTCCTGCCGGATGGTGCGGCGCATGGCATCGCCCATCTCGCCATAGCCCATGCGCCAGTAGCCGCGCAGACCGTTGAGATCCACGAAGCCCTCATCAATCGAATATGCCTCCACGGCCGGAGAGAAGCGGCGCAGGATACTGAACATCTGGGCCGATAACAGGCCGTAGAAACGGAAGTCGGCAGGCAGATAAACAGCCTCGGGCATCAGCTTTTTCGCCTCCCACACCGGCATGCCGGTACGGATGCCGACCGCCTTGGCGTCATAGGTCTTGGCCACGATGCAGGCATCCTGGCTGGACAGCACGCAGATCGGCCTGCCCGCGAGATCCGGCCGGCGCAGCTGCTCGCAGGCGGCAAAAAAGCAATCCGCATCGATATGCGCAATCGCCTCCGGCCAGTCGCTGATAATCATGCCGTGACCCCCAAATGCATAAAGGCACGAAGCTTGAAAATATTGATGACTTCGGGCCCCACGGGTGGCCTTCCCTGCTTCTTTCCTGGCCGCACAAGCAGGAAGGAGGGGCATGGCATAGCGGAGAGAAAACCGGACAGGTTCATTCGAATATCCACAATCAGGGATATTTGCGGAACTGGCCGGTCACCACGCCGAAGATACTCATCTCCTGCTGCGGACGCAGCACCGAGTAATGCGCATTGGCCGGACGCAGGAAATAGCCGCGTGTATCGCGGTCGAGATACTTGATGGTGAACTCGCCGTCCATGATGGCCACCACGATCTGCCCCGGATCGGCGCGCTCGCACTTGCGCACGATCACGTAATCCCCCGGCTGGATGCCGGCGCCGATCATCGAATCGCCCTGCACCTCGACCAGCACCGTGTCCGAGGGGTGATCGACCAGGTAGTCATCAATGGACAGCGCATCATCGAGCATTTCGGCGGCGGGGCTCGGAAACCCGGCCGGTGCCGTGCCGACCAGCGGGCGGGCAAAGAACTGCGCCGTCGGTGCCAGCCTGCCGCCGGGTGCGACCTGCAGGAAGCCGTCGCGCTTGAGCCGGAAAACAAGCTTGGAAACCGCCCCCTTGGAGCGTAAACCGCACAGATCGGCCATCTTCGCATATGGTGGCAGGGCCTTGTGGGAAAGATAAAAATCCTGCAGGCGTCCGAGATATTCGCGATCGTTATTATCGGCCATGTCGGGAGCATAGGTGAACGATCGTTCACCGTAAAGCGTGTTTCAGTCGGTACGCAGGTAATTGATGTATTTGCTGTCTTCAGCTTTCAGATGTTCAAGCAAAAGGCGCTCGACCTCGTGGCCGGCCTCCACCCAGTCGGGGATATGTTCGGTTTTCTGAATGGTCTGGAGGGCCTGCTTGATCTTGCCCAGCAGTCCGGCATGAATCTCGGCATGCTCCTGGCTTTCCGGATAAGCATTGTCGATCAGCAAGCGTTCCTCGTGCTCGAAATGCCCCGTAGCTTGTTCGCTGATACGTTCGATGGTCCGGAGAATCTCTTCCTTGTCCCTCTGCACGTGGGTGATTTCACCGTTCAGGTGATTGACCAGTTCGATGAATTCCTTGTGCTCGGCATCGATCTCGGCATTCGACATGCTCAGCGCATCCGACCATTCCGTTCCCCAAAAGTTGGCACTCATGGCACGACCCCGCTTGCTTTAATAAGCATAGTATTTGTAGCTCAAAACAAAGCCGATATCAATCGGAAAAACTGCAAAGACAATCCGCCCGAACACATCACCCCTGTTTATACCCGGCTGGCGCGAGGCAAACAGCGGAGCAGAACAACATACCCGAGGCCCCCTGACAGCAAGGAGCCGAGAATAATCCCCAGCCGCTCGTCGAACATGCGATTCACGCCTGTTTCCTCAAAGGCGAGTGAACCGATAAACATGCTCATGGTAAATCCGATGCCGCATAAGGCGGCTGCACCATACAGCGAGGTCCAGGACATCCCGGCAGGCAAGCGGGAGAGCTTCAGCTTGACGGCAAGCCAACAACAACCGAAAACCCCTGCCTGCTTGCCGACAAACAAGCCCAGCGCAATACCCAGTGGCACGCCATGAACAAGCTGTTCCATCCCGGTCCCCTGCAGGCTGATGCCTGCATTGGCAAAGGCAAAAGCCGGCAACACGAAGAAAGAGACTGTTGCATGCAGATCATGCTCCATTTCCTTCAGTGGAGAAAAGCCACCACGCTCCGTGACTTTTATCGGTATAAACATTGCCAACACAATCCCTGCCAGCGTGGCATGGACACCCGACTTCAGCGTCGCCACCCACATGACAAGACCGATGAGAACATAGACCGTCCTGGCTCCAACGCCGAAACGATTCAGGAAAAAAAGCACAAGGATGCAACCGGCAACCACCAGCAGCGAAACAAAAGAGATGTTGGCTGTGTAAAACACAGCAATAATCAGGACGGCCCCGATGTCATCAAAGATAGCCAGTGAGGTCAGAAAGATTTTGATGCTGGCGGGAACCCTGGAGCCCAGCAGGGCAAGCACCCCGAGTGCGAAGGCGATATCCGTTGCCGTTGGAATGGCCCAACCCTGAACCGCTGTTGTATCGCTGCTATTAAAATACAGATAGATAAGCGCCGGCAATGCCATACCGCCAATCGCCCCGGCAAGAGGAAGCAATATATTCCGCTTGTCTGCCAGTTCTCCTTCCACCAATTCACGCTTGAGCTCCAGGCCAATGAGGAAAAAGAACAAGGCCATCAATCCGTCATTCACCCAGAGAAGCAACGGCTTGTCGACCTCAAGGGCGCCTACCCGTACCTCTACAGGCGTTTCCAGCAGCAGGGAGTAATACTCCTGCAACGGCGAATTGGCAGCCATCAAGGCAAGCAGAGCCGCCAGCATCAGCACGATGCCGCCGGCAGCCTCGCTCTTCAGGAACTCAGACACGATTGTCTCCCAGGTAACCAGTCACTCCGGAATGGGGGCCTCCCAATCCCCATCGAAGAAGCAGGCGCCCAGCGGCTGGCGCTTGCGTTCACCCAGTTCGATGCCGCGGAAGCCTTCGTCGAGGCTGTCGGCCGGGGCCTGATAGCCCAGCGCGATGGCCGCCATCGGGGTGACATCGTCGGGAATATGGAAGGCCGCACGTGCGGCATCGGCATCGAAACCGCCCATCTGGTGACTGGCCAGGCCGAGCGCCTCGGCCTGGATGCAGATCGACAGGCTGGCCGAGCCCGTGTCGTACTGTGCCCAGCGATTTTCGCCGCCACGCCGGAACTCCCCGACCGCGCAGGCCAACAGCAGCACCGGGGCATGCCTGGCCCACAATTGATTCTTCTCAGCCAGGCAACCCAGCATGGCTTCCCAGGTGTCCCCGTTGGTATCGCGATCGGCAACGATGAAACGCCACGGCTCATCCCCGAAACAGGATGGCGCCCACCGGCCGGCCTCCAGGCAGGCCAGCAGGGTTTCGCGGGCCACCGGCCTGTCGGGCGCGAAGGCGCGCGGACTCCAGCGATTCCCCAGTGCGGGATGGATTTCTGCAATGGCATTGCTGCGTATCTGGCTCATGGTTCTCTCCCGGGTATGAATTCAGTACGGCACGCCGATGGCACGGCACAACTGCTGCATCAGCGGCACGCTGACCTCGAAATAACCGCCGATCAGGGCAGGCAGGTCGGCCTCCAGCATCAGCTCCGGCACCAGCGGCGCGATGGCGATAAAATCCTTGCGCTTGATCTCATCGATCAGCGGATGCTCAGGATCGAACCCTCTTGGCGGCCTTTTCAGGGCATCACCACTGAGGTGGAACCACTGCGCGAATTCGGGCTGCTCAAGCACATCCTGCCAGCGGGTCGGATGGGCATCGATGTAGGTGCGGATCTTTTTCAGGGTGTCGGTCTCGGGATGCCAGATACCCGCGCCGACGAACACCTCGGACGCCTCGACATGCAGGTAGAAGCCGGGCGCGTGCACATCCTTGCCCTGCCTGTGGCGGAACTGGATGCCGATATTGGTCTTGTAGGGCAGCTTATTCTTCGAGAAGCGCACATCGCGGTGAATGCGCATCAGCGAGCCGCCGACCTTGCGATCATCGGCCACGAATTCGGGCGCGAAACCTGCCAGCTCCGGCCCCATGGCGCGGACCAGAGCGCGCGCCGGCTCGCGCACATACTGCTCGTAATCGTCCTTATGCTCGCTGAACCATTCGCGGCTGTTGTTTTCCGCAAGCTCGCGCAGAAAGGTAAAGGTGTCCTGCGAAAAGCAGGCACTCACGGCTCTTCCGATGTAAAGCCGATGCGCTTGTGCGAACCGTCGCAGTACGGCTTGTTTTGCGAACCGCCGCAGCGGCACAACCAGGCCTCGCCACTTTGACACATGGCCGAGCCATCGGCATCGAGCAACGTGAACGGCCCCTCGATGTGCAGCGGACCGTTCGGCGTTGGCTCGATGGACAGGCCCCCGGTCACACCCGCCTCACCGGGCTCCGGTGCCGCCACCTTGCCGGCATCATGGAAGCCACAGGCCTTGTGCGAATTGTCGCAATACGGCATCAGTCGTGATGCGCCGCAGCGGCACAGCGCTGCGCGCCGGGTCGGCTCATCTTCGCCATTCAGTTTCATCTCGGCATGCACATACAGCGGGCCGTCGGCGATGATCTGGATGGTGCTCTCCGAGGGGGCGGCATGCATCGGCTTGCCGGTGGCCTTGTCGATACAGCGTAGCGCCCCGGTCGGGCATGCGGCGCAAACCCCGGCCACCTGTTCGGCGCTAGCCGCATCGGGATGCACCCACCGGCCGGTGCGCTTTGTATCGAAGACGGCCGGCAGCGCCGCCGTGCAATCACCGGTGTGAATGCATCGTCCGAGCTCGAATTCAACAATCACATTCTCGCCTGCATAACGATGGATACGGCTCATCACTCCCCCTTGTCCGGGCTCTTTCTTCCCTCTTGTGCATGCAGCTCGGCGCGCTGGATAATGCGCAGCAGATCCTCCTCGCTGATATCCTCAACCAGATCCATATCGTCCATCGCTGCTCGCACGTGCTGCGCGCGGATGCCGGAGATGGTGAGTGGCAGCTTGGACGATGGCGCCTTGGCCCATGCCGCCGGATAGCGCCGGCTGCCGATCAGGTTATTGAACAGCAGGGCGACCATAAAAAGGCTCAGCGCATTGAGCATCACCGGCTCTATCACGAAGCCGTATCCGAGCGCATGCACTTCATCCCCGCCGATCACCGAGAGCAGCGCTGTCGCCCCGCCCGGCGGATGCAGGCAGCGGGCGTAATGCATGACCAGGATCGCCAGCCCGACGGCCAGCGAGGCCGCCAGCCAGATGTCATCGATCTGCTGTGCGCAGGTCACGCCGACCAGCGACGATACCAGATGCCCGCCGGTGGCAGCCCATGGCTGGGAAAGCGGCGCATGCGGGGCGGCGAACAGCAACACCGCGCCAGCCCCCATTGAGGCGACGATCAGGATGGCCGAGGCCGCGCCGAGAAACTGGATGCTGATGAACCAGCAGATGGCGATGCCGAGCACCGCGCCGATCGCGGAAAGCCAGCGCTCACCGTGACTGACGTGGATCAGGTCCACCCCCAGCCAGTGCAGCAATGGGTTGGTATGTTTCATGGCTTCATCCTGTTGGAAAGCACGGCGTCTGTGCAAGGGGTTCACAGTGCATCAATCGACAAACGGCCCGTGCTGCCGGATGGGCTCCTGATGCGGTACGCCAAAGCACCACATCACGCGGGCGCCCTCGGCCGAATGTAGCGACAGGAAATACTCCTTTTTCACGAATGCGGCATCGCCGGCCTTCAGGTGCATGTCGCCATGCGCCTCCCCGCCCAGGCTGATCCCGCCTTCGGCGACATACACGATGCCGCACCACCCGGCATCGATATCGTGCCGCAGATGCGTACCGGCCGACATGCCGATTTCCGCGAACTCCACATCGGTGCGCAGCCGGATAGCGCCACGATTGCCAACGATGAAACGCAAGGTGATGCCGTCCTCTTCCTGACCTGGTGCAGCATCCACCTGCTGATAATCGGCATCAACGTGTTTCAGGCGCTGCGGCAGGTTGATCCATAACTGGATACCCTCGGCATGCCCGTCCGGCATTTCCGAATGCGTGATCCCCTTGCCGGCCGTGAAACGCTGCGCGCCTCCGGCCTGCACCGTGCCCTCGTTGCCCAGATTATCCTTGTGACGCATGCCGCCCCTGATCATCCAGGTGATCGCCTCGAAGCCGCGATGCGGATGCGGCGGAAAGCCGCCCTTGGCTATGTCGAAATGATCGAACAACACAAAGGGATCGAAGTTCAACATGCCCTCGACCGGCATCAACCTGCGTACGGTCACCCCGTCGCCTTCCGGCACCTGTGCCGCACTGCGCAATTCAATACTCATGACAGGCTCTCCCTTGAGTGCGGTGCATCGAAATCCATGTCCGGCCCCTTGGGCACGATGCGCGTCGGGTTGATGGATTCATGCGAGTAGTAATAGTGCTGCTTGATATGCCTGACATTCACCGTGCCGGCGATGCCCGGCTGCTGGTAAAGATCGCGCAGATAGCCCGACAGGTTCGGCATGTCGGCAATGCGGTTGCGGTTGCATTTGAAGTGCCCCACATACACTGCATCGAAACGGATCAGCGTGGTGAACAGCCTCCAGTCGGCCTCGGTGATTTGATTCCCGACCAGATAGCGCTGCCGGCCGAGCCGTGCCTCCACCTCATCAAGCGCCGCGAACAGCGCCGCATAGGCCTCTTCATAGGCATCCTGCGCGGTGGCGAAGCCGCACTTGTACACGCCGTTGTTGATATGCTCGTAAACGAACGCATTGATGGCATCGATCTCGCCGCGCAGCGCCCGGGGATAGTAATCGGCGGTATTGCCGGTCAGGCTATCGAAGGCGGTATTGAAGATGCGGATAATCTCGGCCGATTCGTTGTTCACGATGGCCTGCCGCTCGCCATCCCACAGCACCGGCACGGTCACCCGCCCCGAGTAGCCCGGTGCAGCCCTGGTGTAGAGCTGGTGCAGGTATTGCAGACCGTATAGTTCCTCTGCCGGATCGAACTGCCAGCCCTTATCCAGCATATGCGGATGCACAATGCTCACCGGGATGATGTTCTCCAGTCCTTTGAGCGAGCGGAAGATAAGCGCCCGATGCGCCCACGGGCAGGCCAGCGACACATACAACCGGTAGCGCCCCGGCTCGGGCGGAAAGGAGGCCTCGCCAATGCGCTCGCGAAACTGCGATTCGGCACGTACGAAGCGGCCTCCGGTTTTACCGGTGTCGTACCACTGGTCGTGCCATTCGCCGTCCACCAGCCGTCCCATCAGGCAGCTCCGCTCATCTCGTCTCGCCAAGCGCGGGATAGTCGGTATATCCCTTCGCATCGCCACCATAGAAGGTGGCCTGGTCCGCCTCATTCAGCGGCGCATCCGCCCTGAAGCGTTCGAGCAGGTCCGGGTTGGCCAGATAGGGAATGCCGTAGGCCGCCAGGTCCGCCGTGCCCTGTTCAATCGCGCGCATGCCGCGCTGCTTGTCATAGCCACCGTTGGCAATATAGGCCCCGTTGAAGTGCTCGCGAATCTGCTGCATATCAACGCTCTCGTCCGGCTCTCCGGTCATACTGACCTCGACCACATGCAGGTAGGCCGGCTCGAATTCGGAAAGGCTTGCGGTCACGTGGTTGAACAGGGCCTGCGGATCGGAATCATGCATATCGTTGAAGGCGTTGACCGGCGATATACGCACGCCGACCCGGCCCGATCCCACCTCGCCGCAGACCGCCTCAACCACCTCGAGCAAAAGCCGGCTGCGGTTGGCCAGGCTGCCGCCATAGGCATCGCTGCGCTGATTGCTGCCATCGCGCAGGAACTGATCAAGCAGGTAACCGTTGGCCGAATGAATCTCCACGCCGTCGAATCCGGCCTGCATGGCCATGGCCGCCGCATGGCGGTATTGCTCCACGACGCCCGGAAGCTCTTCAGCATCCAGTGCGCGCGGCGTGACGAAATCCTTCAGCCCCTCGTAGGTGAAGGCCTGCCCTGCCGGGCGGATGGCACTGGGTGCCACCGGTAGCTCGCCGCCATGGTAATCGGGATGCGACACGCGGCCGCAGTGCCAGAGCTGCACAAAGATATGACCGCCCGAGGCATGCACGGCATCGGTAATCGGCTTCCATGCCGCGACATGCGCATCGTCATGAATACCCGGGGTGGCCGGGTAGCCGACGCCCTGCCCGGAAACCTGCGCCCCCTCGGTGACAATCAGGCCGGCAGCGGCGCGCTGCGCATAGTACTCGGCCATCAGCGCCGTCGGTATACCGTCCGGCGCCCGGTTGCGTGTCATCGGCGCCATGACCATGCGGTTGGGCAATGCCACGCTGCCGAGATGAATGGGTGAAAAAAGATCGCTCATGGAATCTCCCGAATCATGTTGTTGCGTTGCGTCCAGGATCGTCTCGAAACCGCGTATTCCAGCAGAGGACGTGAAAGGGCGGGAAACCCGCCCTTTCAGTCATGCCTACTGCCGGATTCCCTCGATGGACAGGAACAGTTCGACGTTCTCGGCCGCCGCCCCGAGCACGCCGCCCTTCTTCATGTTGTAATCGGACAGGTGAAGGGTGGTATGCCCCTCGAAGCCGCGGCGGTAGCCGCCCCACGGATCCGGTCCGGTGCCGACCTGTTTCACCTGAATATCGACCTTCTTGCTGACGCCGCGCAGCTTCAACACGCCGTGCACGATGCCCGTGTCGTTGCCGGTATCTTCATACGAGGTACTGGTGAAGGTGGCGGTGGGGAACTTCTCGACATCGAAAAAGTCCGAACTGCGCAGGTGCTTGTTGCGCTCGGCATGATGGGTGTCGATGCTCGCGACATTGATGTTCACGTTCACCTCGTTGCTTTCCGGATGCGCTGCATCGTAGGTAAACGAACCCTTGAAGTCCGGAAACTCCCCGAGCAGCCAGCTATAGCCCAGGTGCTGGATCTTAAACTGGATGAAGGCATGCCGCTTGGCGGTATCGATCAGGTATTCCTCGGCCTGCGCGGTGGTGGAAAGTCCGAATGACAGCAACAGAGCCGCCCCCAGCAGTCTGAGTTTGGTTCCTTTGGTGATTCCTTTGCTTATCACATTGGCTTGATTCATATCGTCTCCTTGTCGTCGTTTTTCGGATCCTTTGTCACAGGAATCCCCAGCATGCGTGTCAGGGTCGCATCCCCGTCCACGAAATGGTGCTTCAGGGCGGCTCCGGCATGCATGCCGGCCAGGCCCACGGCGGCCCACGCCAGCAGCCAGTGTGCCTTGCCGACCAAGTCCGCCTGATGTTTGTCGAAGCTGAAGGTGGCCGGCACGGTGAACCAGCCGAACACGTCGATGCCTACGCCCTCGGCAGTGGGGATCAGATAACCGGTGATCATCAACGCGAACATCAGCAGGTAGTGCATCCGATGCACGGCCAGCGCGACGATTTTCTCCCACCAAAGTCCCATCAGCGCCGGGCGTGCATTGACCAGTCGCCAGGCCAGCCGGAACACCAGCAGGAACAGCAACAGCATGCCGATGGACTTGTGCAGCTCCGGCGCGCGGTGATACCAGGCATCATAGTAATCCAGATCCGTCATCCACAGACCGAGCGCGAACATGCCGAAGATAGCCAGGGCCATCAGCCAATGGATGATGATACTGACCCAGCCGTAGGACGCGCTGGTATTCCTCAGCATGCCAGCCCCCTGTAGAGCAGTTGCACCAAGCGCCTCAAATCTTCTTCCAGCATGGGCAAGGGGTTGTTCTTCAGATTGATCGGCGTGTTGTAGCGCAGCGTGGCCTGATGGATGTCGTAGGCGGTCTGCTGCACATCGCAGGGGTGGAAACGCCCCTGCGCCACGCCGCGCTCGACAATCGTGGCCAGTGCATCGATCACCTGCTGCTCGAACTCCAGCAGCAGATCGCGGTGCCGCGTGTTGACCAGCACCATCATATCGAACAGGTGACGGGTACCGGCGTAATGCTTGTGGGCCAGGCGCAGGCGGGCGAGCAGAAATGCCTCCAGCGCCTCGCAGGCATCGTCCTTGCCAAGGGCCGCGCGCTCGCCGGTTTGCAGCTTGTTCTGCAGCAGCCGACGGACATTGCCCATCGCGATGGCTTCCTTGTTCCTGAAATGGCGATACAGGTTGCCGACGCTCATATCACAGTCGGCGGCGATCTCGGCCATCGTCGTCTTGCTGTAGCCATAGCCGGCAAACCGGCGCTCCGCCGCATCCATGATGATACCCTGCACATCGCTCATGACGACAATGTGTCAGAGTGAATAATGAATATCAAGCATAAATATTCACTCCATTCCCCCCCCGGGATCACCCTCCCTGCATGCACCCCGCCCGGCCTGCACTATACTGGCATGGAAGGAGCAGTCATGACCCGCCTGAAAGGAGATCGTTCACACGGACATCAATGGGGCCTGAGGGTCGGCACGGAAATCGTCGCCTCAACCATGCTCGGGCTGGGTGCCGGCTTCCTGCTGGATCGCTGGCTGGATACCCGGCCGCTGTTTCTGCTGCTGTTTTTCGCCTTTGGCGTCGCAGCGGGGTTTATCAACCTGTATTACGTGATGGGGCTGGATGGTAAATCAGGCCAGCACGGGGAAGACCGCTGATGCAGTCGCTGCAACCGCTGCATGCCTTCCATGTACACGAACTGCTCGATATCCACCTGCTGGGTGTCGATGTATCCCTGAGCAATACGGCGCTGGCGCTGTTGCTGGTATGCGTCATCACCACGACGATCCTGCGCCTGCTGTTGCGCAAGGCCGGCGTCATCCCCGGCCGCGCGCAGTTGCTCGGCGAGATGTATTACGACTTCATTCGTAACCTGACGCTCAACAATATACATGTGCATGGCGAGACCTACGTGCCGATGATGTTCACCCTGTTTACCCTGATTGCCGGCAGCAATCTGATCGGACTGGTGCCCGGCTCCTTCGCCCCGACCACGCAGATCGTGGTGACCGGCACACTGGCAAGCGGCGTATTCCTGTACACCATTTACCTGCGCATCCGGCTCCATGGCTGGCGCTTCATGCTGGGCTTCGTCCCCAGGGGGATGCCTGCCTTCCTTCTCCCCCTGATGGTTCCCGTCGAGGTTCTCTCATTCCTTGCCCGTCCTGTTTCGCTGGCCGTTCGACTGTTCGCCAACATGACCGCAGGACACACCGTACTTGGGGTGATTGCATTTTTCGGCCTGCTGGCCCCATGGTATGTCCAGTGGGTACCGCTTTCCCTGTCCGTGGCCCTGCTGGGTGTGGAGTTATTCATCGCCGCCATTCAGGCCTACATCTTCTGTGTGCTATGCTGTGTATACATCGATGATGCCATACATGCGCATGCCTGACCGGGAGGAGAATTCATCATGGAATCACAATCCGCCGCATTGATCGGAATGGGACTGGCCGCTGTCGGCATGGCCGGCTCCGGCATAGGCATCGGCTACATCTTCGGCAAGATGATCGAGGCGGTGGCCCGCCAGCCGGAAGCGGAGCCGATTCTTTCCAAGTATGCATGGATCGGCTTTGCCCTGGTCGAGGCCATTGCGCTGTATGCACTGGTACTGGCCTTCATCATCATGGGCCAGGCATAACCCTCGGGGACAACCATGCCGCAATTCGATGTTCAGTTCTTTCCCTCCGAGATATTCTGGACACTGGTCTCGTTCCTGCTGCTGTTCGCGCTGCTTAAGCGGCTGGTGCTGCCCCGCCTTGCCGCCATACTGAATGCCAGGGCAAGCGCCATCGAAGATGAAATCGAGCAAGCCAGACTGCGCCGTGAGGAAGCTGAAAAGCTGAAGCAGGATTACCAGAAACAGCTCGATGCCGCCGCCGAGGATGCGCAGCGCCTGTTCAGGGAAAGCGAGGCACGGGTACGCAAGCAGCACCGGCAAATGATGGACGAATGGAAGGCGGACATGAAACGCCGGGAAGAGGCCTTCCGCGAAGAGACCGGGATCGCCCGGCTGCGTGCCATCCGGGAGGTGCGCGCCGAGGCTGCCGAGCTGGTGGCCGATGCCACGGAAAGGCTGCTGCACCAACACATGGGTAAGCAGGAAGCAGAGCAGGCTCTGGGCGAGGCCATCGCCGATCTGGATCATGGGGCTCCCCGCAGGCACCAGGGCCGGAACTGACCCTAGTCACCGAAATCGATTCAGGCATCATGCGACACGATGGAGGTGCCCGTGATGCAAGCCGAGCAAACATTGTTTTCCACCGACACACTATGGACCATTGCCGTGATCGTGCTGATTCTGGCGGTTCTCAAATCGCTGGTGCTTCCCCGCATAGCCAGTGCCCTCGACAGGCGAGCGCGGGCCATCGAAGAGGATGTAAAGCACGCCCGTGCCGCGCGCGAGGCAAGTATCGATGCGGCGGCGGCCGAGATTAAGGGTGCCGACTACAAGGCCGATATCGAAGCCACGCAGGCCGACGTGCAACAGATGATTGACGAAAGCCGGGAGCGCCTGCAGCAGCAGCACGAGGAAAAAATGGCGGCCTGCAAGGAAGATATTGCTGCCGCCGACGCGGCCTTCCACAAAGAGGCCGAAGCCATGCGCCAGAAGGCTATGCAGGACATCCGCAACGAAGCGGCAGCCGGATCGGATGATACCGGTATCCACCTCGAGCAGAGCGATAAACAGCAGGCCGGGAAAACCATCGACGAGGCGATGAGCAGGCTAAATGCCGGGGAAGACAATACCCGCAAGCACTAAGCGCTACCCGTGATCGAAAGGCCTCAGCCGTCGGAAAATCCTCCGAGATATATCCAGCCCATCAGGAATCGCGCCTAATCCCGATACAGATCGTCCCGCGTCAATGGCAACTCCGCGGGGCCTTTGCTGGCGCGTTTGGAGGCAACGGCCTGGAAGATGTGCATCGTGCCGTCGGTGAAGCCGACAGCCACGCCGGCCAGATACAGCAACCACATGCGGTACTTCTCTTCGCCGACGATGCGGATGGCCTCGTCGCGGTTGGCCACCAGGCCATCGTGCCATGCCTTGCAGGTCAGACCGTAATGCTCGCGCAGGCCTTCCACGTCGTGCACCTCGAAACCGCTGATCTGTAGCTGGTTCAGGGTATTGCCGATGCTGTCCAGCTCGGAGCCGGGGAAGATGTACTTGAGCAACAGCTTGCGCTCCGGCCGGATGCGCTTCACAGCTTTGGCATGGGGCTTGGCCCGGCTGGCAATGCCGTGATTCATCAGGATACCGCGATCGCGCAGCAGGGAATGAATCTTGCCGAAATAATGCGGCATGTTCTGGATACCGATGTGCTCGAACATCCCCACGCTGGAAATCTTGTCGTAGGTGCCGGTAAGCGTGGCGTAGTCGCGCAACTCGATTTTCACCTTATCCTCAAGGCCGAGCCGCTTCACCTTGGCCAAAGTGAAATCATGCTGCGTCTGCGACAGCGTCACGCCATGCGCATTCACCCCGTAGTGCTGCGCCGCGTGACAGACCAGCCCGCCCCAGCCGCAGCCGATGTCGAGAAAATCCTCGCCGGGCTTCAGGCGCAGCTTGCGACAGATATGTTCCAGCTTGTCCTTCTGGGCCTGTGCCAGCGGCGTTTCCCTGGTCTTGAAATAGCCGCAGGAGTACTGCATCTCCGGATCGAGAAACAGGCTGTAGAACGCGTTGCTGATGTCGTAATGAAACTGAATGAAGTCCATGTTTTTCCGCTTGGCCTGCACCCGCCCGCTGGCCTCGCTGGCATAGGTGTGTTCGATGGCCGCCGGAGGCGCCTTGGCAAACACAAAGGGCCACAGATTCCTGAGCAGAAACCCCTTGCTAATCTCGCGGCCGCGCCTGTTCTTGCCCTTCTTGCGCACCACGCGGATGAATTCATACAGGCTATCGCTTCCTGCCTGTCCATTGGCCGGGGCGCCACACGAATAATCAATCTGCCCGGAGGCATAGAGGCGAAGCAGGGTTTCATATCCCGGTCTGCGCAGCAGCGCAGCAAGCACGCCGGCATCGTTAATGCGCAGCTGGCATTCAGGGTCGGCATCCCTGCCGAGCGGGATCACGCTGCCATCCCACAGGCGAACCGAGAACGAAGCGTCGAGTTTTTCCCCGAGATGTTCGAATGCAGCGCGTGCGCGCGAAGTCAGCTTCTGCTCTGCGGACATTATCCTTTCCCCTTTATTCGTATTGATCCACGACCCGCATCGTAAAGTAATGCCTGACGGCGGCGAATCAAGGCCGCGCGGCGGAGGTTAAAGCGAACGCAGCGGCTGCAACCAGGTACTCAACGTGATCAACGGCAGACCCGTCAGGGCGGTGGGATCATCACCCTGCATGGATTCGAACAGGGAAATCCCGAGCGCCTCGGATTTGAAACTGCCGGCACAGTCATAGGGCTGCTCGGCCTGCACATAGGCCTCGATCTCGCGCACACCCAACTTGCGGAAATTCACCGTAAACGGAACGCATGCATAGCGCTCTTCGCGACCGCAAATCACGGCCAGACCCGTCAGGAAGTTCACCGATTTGCCAGAGAGCATGATCAGTTGCTCGACAGCCACCGCATGGCTTCCGGGCTTGCCGAGCACCGACTTGCCGCACACCGCCAACTGGTCCGAGCCGATCACCGTGGCATCGGAATGGGCAGCAGCCACGCTGGCCGCCTTGCCCAGCGTGTTGCGGCGCACCAGGTCTTCGGCCGGCAGACTGCCCGGCGGAAGCTCGGCGAAATTCGGTGCGATACATGTGAAGGGAAGGCGAAGACGCTCGAGCAGTTCGCGCCGATAGGGCGAGGTGGAAGCGAGGATCAGCTCCCCCGCCTTAATCTTCACCGTCTTCCATCTCCCACGGCGTGCCCGGCTCGCCCTTGATGTGATATTCGCCGCCTGCCCAGCGGCCAAGGTCAATCTGCTGGCAGCGCTTGCTGCAAAACGGGCGATAGATCGACTCCGCGCTCACCGGAATGCCGCAAACCGGACAGGGCAGAGGCGTCTTGGTTTCGGAACTCATGCCACCGGCACCATCATCGCCTGGTAGGCCACATCCTGCTCGGCCGCCATCGCGGCGTGGCCCGGCTGCCAGCTCTGGAAGCGCAGGCGGACAGCCATGCGGTTGCCCGAGATATCCGGAATCAGCCCGGCCTGCACCTGCTCGCGGGTCAGGCCGACGATCAACAGCCCGTAATCCTTTTCCTTGTCCAGCCGGATATGGTCCGCCCCGCCCGCAGCCATGCGATGCTCCCAGCCGACGAAATCCTGCAACATGCCATGCAGGCTCTGCACCGCATCCTCGAGGCCTGCGAGCGAGTCGTGCAGCGCATCCCGCCGCTCGCGCACATCCCACATCGCATCCAGCGCGTGCGGCATGTGGCTCTGGTGCCCCAGCCAGTCGTGCTTCTTCAGCCCGTTCAGCCAGGCATGAATCAGGGCGTCCTTGGCCAACATCTGCATGGCCGGCTCGATACCGCTGCGCAGGCTCTTCTCATGGCGCTCGAGCGTGGCGCAGGAGCGCATGATCTGCTCGCAATATTTCGGATGGTCCTTGGCCAGTTGATCAAGATGCTCCTGCATGCAGGACAGCAGGCCCGTCACATCGGCCAGGCCCGGACGACGCCCCTGTTCGCCGAACAGGCTGATGCGCAGGTCGGCGCAGGCCTGCAGCCAGAGATAGGGTTGATTGCCAGCCTGGGCCTGCTGCAGGCAAACCAGCGCATCGCGCACCTGCAGGAAGCCCTGCATGCGGGAACTGAGCGGAAAAGAAAAACGAATTAGAGGGGTCATGCCTGCCTGCGAACCTTCCAGGATGGAGCGGGTGAAGGGAATCGAACCCTCGTATTCAGCTTGGGAAGCTGATGTTCTACCATTGAACTACACCCGCGAGGATGGAGGGCATGCTAGAAGCAAGCCGCCCGGCTGCAAGCCCGGACTTGATGACGGCTCAGGCCCCGGAAGTAACGCCGAAGCGTTGCAGCCAAAGCCCGGTGAGATGGTCGATCGTGCCATACACATCGCGGAACACCGACTCGGGCTGACCGATAGGGTCGTCCACCGTATCGCCATCTTCCGGCTGCGAAAGCAGAAATACCTTGCCGATGGCCATCGGTTGCATTTCGCCGATATGCCTGCGCTGCCGCGCACTCATCACCAGCACAAGGCCGGCTCGCTGCAAGTCCTCGACGGCAAGCTGCTGTGCCTGGTGCGCCGATAGATCGACACCGAACTCGGCGGCCACCTTGAGCGCGGCCGGTGGCACGGGCTGCGCGCCCACATTCAGCAGACCGCGACTGAACACCTCGGCATACACCCCGGCCTTATCCAGACGCCGGCGCAATACGCCCTCGGCAAACGGGCTGCGGCACAGATTGCCGGAGCACACCAGTAGAAGCGGGGAAGGGAGCATCATGGGGGCTATGGCTTGCTCAGGCCTGCTGCGATTCAGCGGGCAACAGCCATATCGCCTGACCACTTTCTTCGTGGATACGCTCAAGCATCCGGCGATGCGCCTGCATATCATCCTCGGCCACCGGCAACGACGGGCGCCGCGTCAATGCAGCGGTCTCCGCCTTCTCGGCCCGGCCACTGCTGGTTTCCGGCAACTGCACGAAGTTGGAGGCCGGATAAACCGTGTTTTCCACATCCAGCGAAAACTGGTTACCACCGGTCATGGCCAGATACATCTCGGCCAGCAATTCGGCATCGAGCAGCGCGCCATGCAGGGTGCGGTGCCCGCGTTCCACCTGATAGCGGTCGCAAAGCGCATCGAGATTATTGCGCTGATGAGGATGCCGCTTGCGCGCCACCTGCAGGGAATCGATGACCGGCACAGCGGAGATGTCCGACATACCGGCAAGGCGCAGCTCATGCATCAGGAAGCCCAGATCGAAAGCGGCATTGTGGATGACCAGCGTGGCATCCTTGATGAATTCGAGAAAGGCCTCGCCGACATCGGCGAAGCGTGGCGCGTTTTTTACCTTCGCATCATCAATGCCGTGGATACGCACCACTTCTTCAGGGATGTGGCGGTCAGGGTTCAGGTATTCATGGAACACATGCTTGCGGTCAATGCGTCGCTGCGACACACGAACCGCGCCGATTTCAACGATGCGATCGCCGCTCAGGGGTGACAGGCCGGTGGTTTCTGTGTCCAGCATGATGAGCTGCATGGGCGGAGTATAGGCCATGGGACAACTTTGAAAAGCGCTTCAGGGAAGTGCCGGAACAGCCTCTCCCGCAGCCTTCTTTCCGGCATCGAACCAGCGCCCCGGCAAGCTGATCAACTGCTCCAGCAGCCCCGATCCGGGCAGGCCGGCCTGCTCGGCACTGACCGCCTCAACCTTGGCATCGTGCAACGGACCGTTCACCCGGTACACCTTGCGGAACACGCTCTTTGCAGGCCCCAGGATCACGTCGCGCAGCAACGGAATCATATTGATCATGGCATCCAGGTTTTGCAGCGGGCGCACCACTACATACAGATCAATCATGCCGTCGGCCAGGTTCAGCTCACCCTTGCCGGCCATATCCAGCGCCGATGCGCGCATCGCCAGCTTCCGAATCTCCGCCTTTTCATCCTGCACGGCGGCCTCCAGCTGCAGGCGCTTGTACAGCATGCCGGGTCCGGTCATGTCCTTACGGTTGCCGGTCAGAAAGCCCGGCAGGTCAGCCAGACTCAGCGCGGCCAACAGCTTGGTCATCGTTCCGCCTTCAAGAATACGCCCCTCGTCGGAGCGCAGACGAAGCCTGCCCTGCATGGCGTTCCACCAGGGCTTGTCCTCGCGTATCACGCCGCTGCCCGTCCACTGGGCATGCACCGTGCCGTCATCAAACAGCTGCGATGCATCCAGGCGTTGAATCACCTGACTGAAATCGCCGCTGATATCGGCAAAGCCAGTCCAGCGCAGGCCGCCGCCGGGCTCCGGATACAGCAGGCCGGAAAGGTTCAACTGCTGCCCCATTGCATGCGCGCCGAGATGGCGGATATCCACCCGGCCGCCTGAACCGAGCTCGAAGAAGGCATTCACATCGCGCATGGAAAACTGCGCGGCATCGAGCGCCTCGGCCTCAAGCCTGCCGACACCCTGCGCGGCAGAGGCGAAATGCACCTTTACGCCACGAATGGAAACAGCATCCCAATGGATACGCTTGAACTGCCCGCGCAACACCCATGGCCTCCCGGCCTCCGGCGTGTCCGCCTTGGTGGCCATACTGGACAGGTTGGGCACCTTCTGCGGAAGCGCCCGCTGATCGAGGAATTCCGAGTTCACATCGATTTCGAGAGGCGCTGCGGAGGCCGTATCGAACGGCAGAACGACCGACAGAGCGCCGCTGAAGGCAGCAGCCTGCAAAGCACTGATGCGCAGCGTGGCCCGGCTTGCATTGACTTCACCCGAACCGCTGACAAACGGCATCGCATTACCCCGGCTGCGCAGCCGCGACACACTCAAGGTTTCACCTTTACGCCTGCCACTGGCCTGCAGGGCATAGGCCTCGCCGATCTTCTTGTCCGAGCCGAGCAGGCTGTCCCAGCCGGCACCCTTCAGATCAAGCTCAAACGACCAGGGCGAAAGCCCTTCCTGCCCGGCAAGTTTCGCAAACAGGGTGTAGCGTCCTGTCGGACCATCCATCGGCATCCGGAAACGCCTGGCCAGCGCCTGGAAATCGCCTTCGGATTCAAGCCTGGCACTCAACACCTGCGTAACCCCTTCCACGGCATCGCTGATCGCCAGATCAAAGTTGCCTTTCAGACCGTCGCTCTGCACATCCATATGCTTGAATTGCAGCCCGCTACCGGCCTTCCAGTGCAGGCTTCCGCCGCTCATCTCGACGGCCCGATCCATGACCTCCGCATGCCAGACGGGCTGCGGCACAAGATCCGCCTCGCCGCTATCCGGCGCGAGGGCGAACATCGGCCATGCAAGACTGAATTCGGCCTCGGAAGGGGCTTCCTTCCAGACCACCTGCGGCAACGGATTGACCTGCATCCAGGCCTCGAGAAGACCGATTTCAACCTGCCCCCGGCCCTTGATATCGAACACCGGGTGATCGAAGTCGGCAATCAGGGCCGTGCCGTGGACCAGCCCGGCTCCCAGCGGCAACTGCATGCTGCTGGCACTGAACAGCAGGCCGTCGGCATTCAGGCTGATCGTGCCGTTATAATCCTGCAGATCCTCTCCGGGGGTAACCAGCGGGATAGTGGCTCCGGACAGACTGGCCTCCAGCCGGATATCGCCGCGCTTGAGCTCCGGTGGCTCTGGCTGCGCCAGTGCGCTGTCCTGCCTGAGTTGCAACTCGGCCTTCATATCGCGCACCGTGCCGGACAGGCCTGCAAGCCATGCCTGCATATCCGGGCCGGCGAACGGCATGGTCATGGCTGCCAGCGAGGCAAGGTCCAGACCGGCCGCGCCGGCCTGCAAATTCAGCTTACCGTCGGCCCATCGGCCTTGCGCCGAAAGGCTGTTGCCGCCCGTCGTCAGGGTCACCTCCTGCCAGTCGATAGCGGTGATATCGAGCGGATTGGCCGCCGCCTCGATATGCGCCTTTACATGCGCCTCGTTCAGTGACACCCGGGCGTTGCCGTCGGCAACGGCCAGCATCATGCCGGAGTCCGATTGAATACCGGCGGACACATCCCAGGCATTGCCCGCGCCCGTCTTATCCAGCGTCAACGATGCGCTGAATTCTCCCTGTAACGATGCGCGCCATGCCTCGGGAAGCCACAACAGGTTTTCGAAGCGGGCCTGCACATGATCCGGCTGGAGCTGCACATTCCAGACGGCATCCAGATTGAAGCCGGGCATCTGCATACCGAGGGTTCGCTTGCCGGCATCAAGCAGCAGGTCCAGATGCTCGAAACGGTTGATGAAGGTACCGTAGCTCAGCATCACGGTGGAGTCCTCGATGCGCAACACGCCGGCGGGAAGCGGGAAGGATTCGCCCGCCGCTGCCTTCGGAATATGCAGCGCGATGCGGCCATGACGCAGGGCGATGCTGGTCGGACGAACATCCCCGCGAAGCAGGTCCCAGGCGGAAAGGCGAACCACCAACTGGGCATCCTCGACTTCGATGCGCTTTCCGGCGCCGACAAAGGCGATGTTTTCGGCGTTGAGCCAGATATGGCCTGCCCAGCGCCAGGAAAGGTTGCCGAGATGCAGTTGCTTCAGGCCGAACTTGCCGGCCAGCATTTTTTCGAGTTGCGGGCGCAATTCGTTGAGCGATGGTGCCTGCCAGTAAAACCAACCTGCAAGCAGGACAAGCGCTGCCAGAAGGGCAATGATAATGCGCCGGCCCGAGGCCAGGAGGGTAGTCATCTCAGACGGCTTTTATCCTCGGATCAGCCCTTGTCCGCGCTCTGCATGCTTGCCACCCGCTCTTTCAGGCCGGCAATAAAGCCCTCAGCGCCATCCTTGTTGTAGGCGGTCGTGAAGTCGGTGCGGAAGGTGCTGATCATGCTGATGCCCTCAACCCGGATGTCGTATACCCGCCAGCCGACTTCCTTGTGCACCAGCTTGTAGCGCACCGGGGTCCGCTTATCGGCATCAACCACCTCGGAATCGACAATCGCAATACGCCCCTTGACGTACACCTCGCCGTATTCAACCGTCTGATCGTGGAAATTGGCCAGGCGATTGCCGTAGGTCAACTCCAGCAACTGACGGAACAGGCCGACGAATTCGGTTTTCTGCGCATCATCAAGCTCTTTCCAAGGCGCGGCCAGGGCACGCTTGCCCATTTCGGTAAAGTCGAAATATTCCGACACCGCGTTACGGATAGCCTCACGGTCGGACTCGGAGAGGGATTTCTGATCCTCTCTGGCCTTGAGCACATCGATCACGCCGTTGACGGTAATCTCGACGGCCTGTTTAGGACCCACCTCATCAGTTTCGGCCTGCGCGACCATGCCCTGCATCGTCATCACGACAAACAGCGACATCACAACAAGCATTCTCTTGAACATTTTTCCAACTCCTTGGCTCAACGATTCCAACATAGACTAAATGACAACGGGCACTGCCACAGGTGGATTTACTGCGCCTGGAGGCGCACTTCCACCGGCTATGGGTTGCCTGAACCGCTGAAGATGTATTTCGACACCAGATCCTCGAGATTGATGGCGGGCTCGGTCTCCTCGACGCTCTCGCCACTCTGCAGCATCATATCGTCACCGCCCTGGCTGATGCGGATATAGCGATCGCCGATAATGCCCTTGGTACGAATCGAGGCGATGGCATCCATGGTGATTTTCACATCATCATTGATACGCATGCTCACCTCGGCGCGATCACGCTCGTTCAGGTGCACATCGTCCACGCGCCCGACGACCACGCCGGCAATCATCACGTCGGCGCCCGCACGAACCCCGCCGACATCATCGAAGGTGGCGCTCAGGTGGTAACCGGAGGCCCCCAGGCCGCCGACCTCGCCGAGCTTCAGCGCCATGTAGAACATGCTGACCAGCCCGATAAACACGAACAGGCCCACAGTAATTTCGATTCGTTTGTATTCAGTCATTATCTTGCTCCATTCACAGGAAGAACGATGTCAGGATGTAGTCGAGCATCAGGATGCCGACCGAGGAGTACACCACGGCGCGCGTCGTCGCCTTGCCCACGCCCTCGGTAGTCGGCACGGCCCGGTAGCCGATGTAGGTGCAAATCACGCCGATCAGGAAGCCGAAGGACACCGCCTTGATCCAGCCTGTATTGATATCGTGGGTGGTCACCTTGGCCTGCATTTCAGCGATGAAGGCACCGGGATTCACACCCAGCAACTCGACACCGACCAGATAACCGGAGGCCATGCCGATCAGGTCGAACATCGCGATAAGCAGCGGCAGCACCAGCGTGGCCGCCAGAATGCGCGGCATGATGATGCGCGCGTGCGGGTTCACCGCCATCATCTCCAGCGCATCGATCTGCTCGGTGACGCGCATGATGCCGATCTCCGCCGTGATCGCGGAACCCGCACGCGCGGTGAGCATCATCGCTCCGAGCACCGGGCCGAGTTCGCGGATAATGGCCAGCGCGATACCCGCGCCGAGCATCGATTCCGAGCCGAACTTGGCCAGCGTGTAATAACCCTGCAGGGCGAGCACCATGCCGGTGAAGGCGCCGGTCAGGGCGATAATCACCAAAGAGCCGACGCCGATATTGAACATCTGGATGATGATGTGCCTGCCCTGCCACGGACGGGTCGGAAGCAGACCCAGCGAGGCACTGCTCAGGCTGGCCGCATCGCCCAGCTTCGAAACCATGCCGAGGAAGCCCCTCCCCAGCCGGCCGAACATCACGAGCGCCGCATTCATGGCTCCATCCTCACCGTGCCAGGCTTGTGCAGCAGGTCGTCGACATAGGAGGTGGAACTGCGCGAGAACGGAATCGGTCCATCCGGGCTGCCCTCGATAAACTGACGCACTCGTGCATCCTCACTGTGGCGTATATCGTCGGCGCTTCCTTCGGCAATCACCTTGCCCTGCCACAGCAGCACCACGTGATCAGCGATGCGCAGGCCGGCATCGACATCGTGCGTCACCACCACCGAGGTATGGTGCGATTTGATGCTCAGGTCGTGGATCAGCGAGGTAATCACGCCGGCAGAAATCGGATCGAGGCCGGAGGTCGGTTCGTCGAAGAAGATGATGGCCGGATCCATCGCCATGGCGCGGGCCAGTGCCACGCGCTTGGCCATGCCGCCGGAGAGCTCGGACGGCATCAACTTCTCCAGACCGCGCAGACCCACCTGCTCGAGCTTCATGGTCACGATGGTGCGGATAATGTCTTCATCCAGATCACTGTGCTCGTGCAGCGTGAAGGCCACGTTGTCGTAAACATTCAGGGAATTGAGCAGCGCGGAATACTGGAATACCATGCTCATTGACTGACGAAGCTCGTAAAGCCTGCGGCGCGGCATGCCGATGAAATTCTCGTCACCGTAATAAATCTCGCCGCTGGTCGGCGCCTCCAGGCCGGCAATCAGACGCAACAGGGTGGTCTTGCCGGAACCGGAGCCACCCATAATGACGGTGGTTTTGTGCGCACGCACGCGGATATCCACGCCATTTAGCGCGGCAGCATCACCGTACATCTTTGTTAACGCCTTGCAGCGGATCATTTCACTCAACCTTCCTGTTTTGCACACACCATGCGCGGCAATCATGCCTGCAGCCGCGAAAGTCGCAACAGCCTAGCGCTTGTGTGGTCAGCGGCAATAGACGCAGCACCTGCGAATTCGAGCAGATGATGGTCTATAGTAGCCAGACACCTGAAATGCAGGTGAAACAGCAGGCTTTCGCCACATACAAGGGCGCAAGACCTGCCGGGAGGTAGTCGATGAAGAAATTTCCAGCCTTATCAATCATGGTGGCAATCCTGTTGGGCGTGGCGGCACCCGCCTCGATCGCCGCGGACGCCACAATCCGCAGCATGGCGAACATGATCATGCACCTGAATCATTATCCGAGCGATCATGAGAAGGCCCGGTTGGCAGCGATAGCCGCTGATGAGCACGTGTCGGCAGGCGAGCGCACCCTGGCCGGCGCACTGATGCGCATGCAGCACGCAGTCGAAGGCGATGATGCCGCGGCATTGCGCGCGCTGGCCGCCGATGGGCATGCCAGCGAAGATGAGCGTGAACTGGCAGACATACTGCTCGGCATCCACCATCACGCCTCGCCCGGAGACCAGCAGCGATTGCAGGCCCTGCTGAACTGAAAGCCTTCGCCCCGTTTTCTTCCGGGGTTGGCCGTGCGCGGCAATCTCTTTGCGCACCGGGGTATTTACTCTATATTGCCGCGGTCCCGCGCTGCGCGAGAACACCCAGGGATTTGAAGCAAGGAGAACGCTCATGACACCGAATTTTGCCGACCGCGATGGCCTGATCTGGTTTGACGGTGAGATGGTTCCCTGGCGCGAGGCCAAGGTGCATGTGCTGACCCACACCCTGCATTACGGCATGGGCGTCTTCGAGGGTGTGCGCGCCTATCACGCCGACGGCGGCACGGCCATTTTCCGCCTGCAGGAGCACACCGATCGTCTGTTCCGCTCGGCAAAGATCATGAACATGGCCATGCCGTGGTCGAAGGACGAACTGAACGCCGCCCAGCTTGCCGCCGTGCGCGAAAACAAACTGGACTCCGCCTACATCCGACCGATGTGCTTCTACGGCTCGGAAGGCATGGGGCTGCGCGCTGACAACCTGAAAACCCATGTCATCGTGGCCGCCTGGAACTGGGGTGCCTATCTCGGCAAGGAGGCGCTGGAGACCGGCATCCGCATCCGCACCTCTTCGTTCTCCCGCCATCACGTGAACATCGCCATGTGCAAGGCCAAGGCCAACGGCAACTACATCAGTTCCATGCTGGCCCTGTCCGATGCGCTGCGCGACGGCTATGACGAGGCGCTGTTTCTCGATGTGGACGGCTTCGTGGCCGAGGGCAGTGGCGAGAACTTCTTCATGGTACGCGACGGAGTAATTTACACCCCGGAACTGACCAGCGCACTGGACGGCATCACCCGCAGCACGGTGATCCAGCTGGCCGAAGAGGAAGGCCTCACGGTGCGCGAGAAGCGCATCACACGCGATGAAGTCTACGTGTGCGACGAGGCTTTCTTCACCGGCACCGCCGCAGAGGTTACCCCGATCCGCGAACTCGACGGTCGTAGTATCGGCACGGGTTCGCGCGGCCCGATCACCGAGCGCCTGCAGAAAAAGTATTTCGATGTGGTGCATGGGCGCAGTGCCGCACATATGGACTGGCTCAGCCGCATCTGACAACCGACGGCATCGGATAAAACAACAAAGGGGCCGGCATTGCCGGCCCCTTGCTCTCGAGCGAGAGCCTTCCCGTTGACGTACTTGTTCGCCTACTTGTCCGGTTCCAGATACAGGTAGGTCAGGCCGCCACTTACCCCGGCACCGCGCGTGGCACTCAGACCGATCGGCTCAAGTGATACGCTCTTCTTGCTGCCGCCGATCAGCACACCAGCACCAAGGCCCCGGCCGATCGTGGCATCGCCGCCGGCACCGTAATACTTGCCGGCGAACTTGTATTCGCCCACCTTGAAATCGGCTGCCATCACGGCATACACGAAGCTGGACTGCTTATCGAAGCTGAGGTCAACGCCGAAACCGATACCGGTTTCGCCTTTGTAGTTCTCTTTTTCACCGGCCGTCGAGGTAAAGGTGCACTTCACATCCACGGTCGAATGAATCAGCAGGTTGCTGCCCGAGCCTTCCACCGTCTTGCATTCCAGCTTGCCGAGCTTGGTGCCCTCGCTGGTTTTATCACCATCGGCCATGGCCACCATGGGCAGTGCCAGTCCGAGCACTGCAATCATCACCATCCTGAATAACGTCGTCATCACATCCTCCTTGTTGCCTTCTTGCGTCAATCTTTCTGCTTTATCGGCCGTGCCCGGATGTGGTGAATGCGCGTTCATCCCGGCCTCGCTACGGCTAGTCGCATCCCTGTTGTAGACAATAATGAACGAATGTAAAGCCGCCCCGCAGAAAACGTGGCGCTGCGTACCTGACCAGGCTATTCACCCCACACGCGAGCCAGGAAAGCCTGCCTTCCCGAGCCTGCACGATAGCTGCAATAATGTGCCGGATGCTTGTCGGCATAGCCCTGATGATAATCCTCGGCCGGATAGAAAGGCTGCGCGGGCTCGATGGCAACTACGATGGGGGCATCGAACCGCCCCGACTCGACCAGTGCGTCGCGCGATGTCTCGGCCTGCCGTTTCTGCTCCGCGTCGTGATAAAAAATCACCGGGCGGTACTGGCTTCCCCGGTCGGCAAACTGCCCGCCGGCATCGGTCGGGTCGATCTGCCGCCAGAAGGTGTCCAGCAACTCGGCATAGCTGGTCTTTTCCGGATCGAAGCTGATCTGCACGGCCTCGACATGTCCGGTCGCCCCGCTGCACACCTGCTCGTAGCTCGGGTTGGAGCGCGCCCCTCCGGTGTAACCGGACACTGCGGACACGACACCGGCAAGATGACTGTAGGGATGCTCGACGCACCAGAAGCAGCCGCCGGCAAAGGTGGCTATCCGGATATCAGCAGCCATCGGGATAGCCCTCCATTTCCGGAATAAACAGCATCGACGTGATGCCGGTATTGGCCTCGGGCATGGGCAGAGCGGCAAGCCGCCCGCGGGCGACCCACTCATATTCCGATTCGCAGGCGAGCCCCGACACATCCGGGCAATGGCAGGCAAACACCAGGAAATTCAACCGAAGTTCCGCATAGCTGTGCGAGGTATTGCCCAGATGCCGCCACTGCCTGCCCTTCAGCCCGGCCTCCTCCTGCAGTTCACGAGCCGCCGCCTGCAGCGGCGTTTCATCGTCCTCCACCTTGCCGCCGGGAAACGACCACAGCCCGCCACAATGGGCATCGTCCGGCCTTTTCAGCAGCAGCACCTCACCCTTCAGGTTGAAGGCTGCGACCAGCGCGATGAACTGCTCAGGTGCGGTATTCGGCATTGATGGTGATGTACTCGTGGGTCAGATCACCGGTCCACACGCTGGCGCTCTCAGAGCCCATGCCGAGATCCAGCGTGATAGTGAATTCGTCCTGCGCAAAAACAGCCATGCCATCTGCATCCTTGTAATCAGGGTGCAGATTGCCGTTCTCAAGCATCAGTACGTCGTCGGCCCGCAGCGTGATGGTATCGGTATCGATGGCGACACCGGAATTGCCGACCGCCGAAAGGATACGCCCCCAGTTCGCGTCGCTGCCGGCAAAGGCGGTTTTGACCAGCGGTGAAACGGCCACCGCGCGGCCCACCTGCCGGGCATCTGCCTCGCAGGCGGCACCCGTCACCTCGATGGTCACGAATTTCGATACCCCCTCGCCGTCCCGCACGATCAGTTGCGCCAACTCGATGCACAGCTCGGTCAGGGCCTGCTCGAACAGCGAGGTGTCGGAAAGCGGCGCATGCCCCAGACCGATACCGGAGGAAAGGAGGTAAAGTGTGTCATTGGTCGAGGTGTCACCATCCACGCTGATGCAGTTGAAGGAGCGGTCAGCCACACGTCCGAGCATGGCCTGCAAATCGTTTGCGGCAATCGGCGCATCGGTGGCGACAAAGGCCAGCATGGTGGCCATATTCGGATGGATCATACCGCTGCCCTTGCAGATGCCGGTGATGGTGTAATGCCTGCCGTCTATCTCGATCTCGGCCGAAGCCCACTTGGCAAAGGTGTCCGTGGTGCGAATGGCGTGTGCCGAAGCCATCCAGTTATCGGCGGAAAGCGACTCACCCGCCTCGTGCATGCTGTCCTGTATGCGATCAATGGGAAACGGTGTGCCGATTACACCGGTCGATGCGGACAGCACGAGATCGGCATCCACGCCGGCTGCCGCGGCACCTGCCTCAATCAACTGCCTCGACCAGAGCTTCTCTTTGTCGCCAACGCCGGCATTGGCATTGCCGGCATTGGCCACGATGGCCCGGATGTTCTCGCTTTGTTCGGCCAGCGTCTTCTCGCCCCAGCGCACGCAGGCGGCACGGAAACGGTTCTGCGTGAACACGCCGGCAGCATGACAGTCCACCTCGCCGACGATCAGGGTCAGATCCTGCCGCTTGCCCTTCAGCGCGGGCGATTTTACGCCGCAGGACGCGGTGCCGACCTTGAAACCGGGGACCGGCAGCGGGGGATTCAGTTCGGACGGGTTCACGGCCATGGCAATACATCCTTCTAACAGTGGTCAAGCCTGCAAGACTGAGCCTGCGGCCAGCCGCCTGCAAGACACAAGAGCACTGAGAACCCCTTTGCATCATAAGCCAACCGCATAGCATGCTCGCAGTTGCTTCGGGCGCAGCATGCGAATAGAAGGTGTCAGACAATGGGTGATTCCGAAAAACGAGACCTCGGCTACTGGGAGGTAACGGCAATAGGCGTCGGCGGCATGGTTGGCGGCGGCATCTTCGCCGTCCTGGGCCTGTCGGTGAACCTGGCACACGGCGGTGCCCCTGTGGCTTTCCTGGTCGCGGGCATTGTTGCCCTGGTCACATCCTATGCCTATGCCCAGCTTTCCATGACCTTTCCGAGCCAGGGGGGAACCGTTTCCTTTCTGAACCGGGCCTTTGGTCCCGGAATACTGACGGGAAGCGGAAACATCCTTTTGTGGATCAGCTATATGGTGATGTTGTCATTGTATGCCTACGCCTTTGGCAGCTATGGCGCGTCCCTGTTTCCGGAGACATCACAGCATCTCTGGAAGCATATCCTGATCAGCGCGAGCATCATCGGTATTACCGGACTGAATCTCCTGCGCGCCCGCCTGATCGGCCAGGCTGAAGACTGGATCGTACTCACCAAGCTGTTGATTTTGCTCTTCTTTATTGCTGTCGGCATATGGGGGGTCGATACCAGCAGGCTTGCGCCCTCCGCATGGTCACCGCCCTTGCATCTGGTTGCCGGCGGCATGATCATTTTCCTTGCCTATGAGGGATTCGAGTTGATGGCCAACACCGGCCAGGACGTTCGCAATCCACGCAAAACCCTGCCCCGCGCTTTCTATTCGGGCGTGGGCTTTGTCATCCTGCTGTATGTTCTGATCGCTATCGTCACCGTCGGCACCCTGCCCGTTGCGGAGATTGTCGACGCCAGGGACTACGCGTTGGCCGAGGCTGCCCGCCCATCGCTCGGGCAAACGGGCTTCCTGCTGATTGCCATCACCGCCATGCTGTCCACCGCTTCCGCCATCAATGCCACCCTGTATGGTGCGGCCCGGCTGAGTTATGTCATTGCCAAGGACGGTGAACTTCCTCGCGAGCTGGAACGCAAGGTTTGGGGAAAACCAATCGAGGGGCTGTTGATCACAGCCGCGGCCACCCTTCTCATCGCCAATATGACTGACCTGTCAAGCCTGTCCATGATGGGCAGTGCCGGCTTTCTGTTGATCTTTGCCGCCGTGAATGGCGCCAACGTCGTGCTGGCCAGGGAAACCCGGAGCAGACGCTGGCTTTCGGCAACCGGTGTCGTGCTCTGTCTCGGGGCACTGGCAACACTCATCTGGCAAACCGCCAGCACCTCGCCAGGGAAGCTGTGGGTCCTTTTTGCCATGATTGCGCTTGCCTTGCTGATCGAACTGACATTCCGCCTTATGTTGAAACGGGAAGTCAGGCAGGCATAAAGCGCGACGGCAAGCCATGCGCTTGGCCGGCGGAATCCGCGGCTGTAGCCTGACGCACCCCCACACCAGAGAGAGTTCCACCCAATGCCATTGCATCCCTCGACATTCCCCGCATTCGTCATCGCTCTGATCGCCTGCGGCTGGATTCCGGCAGCCGACGCTGCCGGGGAGGCCCTGCCGCGCTGGGAGGCGGGCATTGCGGTGGGCGGCGCAAGCCTGCCTCAGTACATGGGCAGCGACGAGCGCTATACCTTTGCCTTGCCCGTACCGTTCGTGATCTACCGCGGCGATCGACTGAACCTCGATCGCAACGGCCTGCGCGCCGAACTGTTCGGCAACCACGATGTTTCGCTGGATGCCAGCCTCGGCATCGGTCTGCCGGTGAGAAACAGCAATCGCGCCCGAGCCGGTATGCCGAACCTGTATTTCAGCCTGCAGGCCGGGCCACGGATCAACTGGCGCCTGTATGCAGGTGAGCAGAGCGACTGGACCGTGCGACTTCCATGGCGCGGCGTCATGGACGTGAAAGGACACTATCTCGGCTGGGTATCGGAGCCCGACCTGCGGCTGCGATACCAGCTAACCGGGGATGCCAGCCTGCGCCTGACTGCCGGCGCCCTGTTCGCCTCGCGCAAGTTCAACGCGCATTACTACGACGTGGACCCCGCCTATGTGACAGCCGTTCGACCGGCTTACCAGTCAGGCGCCGGCCTGCATTCGCTTTCGCTCAGCGGCGCGCTGTTCTGGAAGATCAGCCCGCGCATCAGAGCCTTTTCCACACTGCGCTACCGCAACCTCAGCTCCGGTGTGGTCAGCAACAGCCCGCTGGTTAAAACACCGCACTACCTGTCCGGCGCCATCGGCATTGCCTGGAGCTTCTACCAGTCGGATGAGCGTGCCGGCTCCGACCCGGAACTCGACTAGGCGGGCTCAGACTCAAGCACAGGGAAGCAAAGCGCCTCAATCAGCAGGCGGGCGACGATAGGCGAAGGTACCGGCCACCGTCTTGCTCGTGCCTTCCGGTGTCACCCAGAAGCTGATGTGATACAGGTCCGGATCGGCCATGCGGAAGTAGTTACCGAAGCTGATCACCTTCTCGATATGAATCGGCTTCAGCATCTTCTGGGAGAAATCCAGGCCACCCAGCGCCTGCACGCGAACCTTGACCGAAGCGTTGTCGATACGCTTGCCGGTTTTCTGGTCAAACATCGCCAGCAGCACGTAATAACGGTTCTTCTTGCCGTACACCTTGGCCGGCAGGTTCAACTCGTCCGCCTCATTGATAGCCATCTGGATCGGCAGCACGCCGAGATAGATGGACACATCATCAATCACCTGGTGCCACTGGGTATCCTTGGCCTGCGCGACAGGCATCGCCATTACCACAAACAGGACGGACAGGCATATTCGCATTACCCATGTTAAGGAATGATATTGCATCGCAGCCTCCTCGCCGGAAGGCATGCAGCAGGAATCGTTATGCGATTGGTCGTTTACAAACGCCACCCAGAGCATGCCCCGGCTTCTGATGCAGGACTCGCCTGCATGCCAATTCCTACTATAGCACACGGGTATTCAACAGATGATTGCAGGCCGCTCGTTCTTCAGGCCCCGATGCGGGGGATCAGCCGGACTTCTTGACGAACTTGGTCAGAATAACGATCTGCTGGCCGTCCACGCGGCCTTCGATCTGCTCGGGATTGTCCTGCACCAGACGGATATTGCGCACGGCCGTGCCGCGCTTGGCGGTCAGGCTGGAGCCCTTCACATCCAGATCCTTGATCAGGGTAACGGTATCGCCGGCTTCCAGCACCGCGCCGTTGGAATCGACATGTTTCACGGCGTTGTCCTCGGCCAGGCCGGCTTCGGCCCAGGCACGCACATCGTCTTCCATATACATCATGTCCAGCAGGTCCTGCGGCCAGCCCTCGCCCTTCAGGCGACTGAGCATACGAAACGCCATCACCTGCACCGCCGGCACCTGGCTCCACATCGAATCATTCAGGCAGCGCCAGTGGTTCGGGTCGACCTTGCCCTCATCCTCGATCTGCTCAAGGCAGGTGCCGCATACCAGGATGCTCTGCTCGGCTGTGCCATCGGAGGGTGCCACTTCGTAAGCAGCAAGATTGTCGGTCGCTGCACACAGCTCGCATGTATCGTTGCTGCGCGTGCGTAGATCCTGTTCAGTACTCATATCGTTATCCCTCAGATGAATGGTTTTCGGGGTTCAGCGTGCGCCGTGGCACTGCTTGTATTTCTTGCCCGAGCCGCATGGGCAGGGCTCGTTGCGACCCACCTTCGGCTGGCTGCGGCGATAGGTGTCCGCATCGTCATGCGCTTCGGCATCGGCACCGTGACTGTACTGCACCTCTTCAGTCTGCTTCGGTTCCTCGACCTCTACCGGCTGCTCCACACGCACCTGATGCAGGGCCAGCATGGTTTCCATGCGGATACGGCCGAGCATGGCGGCGAACAGCTCGAAGGATTCGCGCTTGTACTCCTGCAGCGGCTGCTTCTGGGCATAGCCGCGCAGGCCCACGCTCTGGCGCAGGTGGTCCATGGCCAGCAGGTGTTCCTTCCAGTGATGATCAAGCATCTGCAGCACCAGGTATTTCTCGAAATTGTGCATCGCCTCGATACCGACCCGAGCTTCCTTGACCTGCATCATCTCCGCCAGCGCGGTGCAGGTACGCTCCACCATGGCCTCGGCATCCTGCACCTCGTCGCTATCCACCCAGGCCTTCACCGGCGCATCGAGCGTCAGCTTCTCCTTCAGCTCTTCGTGAAGATCATCGAGCGCCCAGTCGTCGGCATAGGCATGCGCCGGCATGTGCTTATCGACCATCGTAGCCACGAAATCACGGCGCATGTCCTCGATCACATCGCGCACATCCTCGGCCTCGAGCAGCTCGCGACGCTGCGAATACACCACGTCGCGCTGCTGGTTCATCACATCGTCGTATTCGAGCAGCTGTTTGCGAATGTCGAAGTTGCGACCCTCGACCTTCTTCTGCGAATTCTCGATGGCCTTGGTCACCCACGGATGCTCGATGGATTCACCCTTGTTGAAGCCCATCTTGGACAGCATGGCCTGCATCTTTTCGCCGCCGAAGATGCGCATCAGGTCGTCTTCCAGCGACAGGTAGAAGCGCGTCGAACCCGGATCACCCTGACGGCCGGCACGGCCGCGCAGCTGGTTGTCGATGCGGCGTGATTCGTGTCGCTCGGTGCCGATGATGTGCAGACCGCCGGCAGCCACGACCTCGTTGTGTTCGGCCTTACAGGCCTCGCGGATCTCTTGCTCCCTGGCGGCGCGGTCATCGGCGGAAAGCTTGTCGGAAAGCTGTCCGATCAGCATATCGGGGTTGCCGCCCAGCATGATATCCGTGCCGCGACCGGCCATATTGGTGGCGATGGTCACCGCACCCTTGCGGCCTGCCTGTGCCACGATTTCCGCCTCGCGCTCGTGCTGCTTGGCGTTGAGCACTTCGTGCGCAATGCCGCGCTTGTCCAGCACGCCGGACAGGAACTCGGACTTCTCGATCGAGGTAGTACCGACCAGCACCGGCTGGCCCTTTTCATGCGCGGCCACGATATCCGCAACCACGGCGATGTACTTGTCTTCCTGGTCGCCGAAGATCAGGTCGGCCTTGTCGTCGCGGATCATCGGGTTGTTGGTCGGCACGATGACCACTTCAAGCTTGTAAATCTTCTCGAATTCCTCGGCCTCGGTATCGGCCGTACCGGTCATGCCGGCCAGCTTGTCGTACATGCGGAAGTAGTTCTGGAAGGTCACCGAGGCCAGCGTCTGGTTCTCGGGCTTCACCTCCACGCCTTCCTTGGCTTCCAGCGCCTGGTGCTGACCGTCGGAGTAACGACGCCCCGGCATCATGCGACCGGTAAATTCGTCGATGATGATCACCTCGTTGTTGCGCACGATGTAGTCCACTTCGCGAGCGAACAGCGTGTTGGCGCGCAGGCACTGCGTGGCGGCATGCATCAGGTTGACGTTTTCCGGATCGTACAGATTGCCGCTGGGCATCAGACCGGCTTCGCGGAACAGTGTTTCGACATGCTCCATGCCTTCCTCGGTGAAGGACACGGCCTTGTCTTTCTCGTCCTTCTCAAAATCCGATTCACCCAGCTTCTTGATAATGGTGTCGGCCTGCTGGTATAGCTCGCCGGCCTTCTCGGCCGGACCGGAAATGATCAGCGGCGTACGCGCCTCATCGATCAGGATGGAGTCCACTTCGTCGACAATCGCATAGTGCAGGTCGCGCTGCACGAGTTCGTCCTTCGAGAAGGACATATTGTCGCGCAGGTAATCGAATCCGAATTCGTTGTTGGTGCCGTAGGTGATATCGCAGGCATAGGCCTTCTGGCGCTGCTCGCTGGTAATACCGTGCACGATCACACCGGTGGTAAGGCCGAGGTAACCGTACAGCCGGCCCATCCATTCGGCATCTCGGCTGGCCAGGTAATCGTTCACCGTCACCACGTGCACCCCGCGGCCGGTCAATGCATTCAGGTACACCGGCAGGGTGGCCATCAGGGTCTTGCCCTCACCGGTCTTCATTTCCGAGATCATGCCCTGGTTGAGAATCATGCCGCCGATCAGCTGCACATCGAAATGCCGCATACCGAGCACGCGTACGCTTGCCTCACGGGCCACCGCAAATGCCTCAGGCAGCAACTCATCCACCGACTCGCCATCGACAAGACGCTGTTTGAACTCGTCGGTCTTGGCCTTCAACTCATCCTCGGAAAGCAGCTGCATCTTGCTTTCCATGGCATTGATCTGCTCCACAACGGGATACATCTGTTTGAGAATCCGCTCATTGCGGCTGCCAAACAATTTGGTCAGAAAATCGAACATGGGACTGTTGCTCCTGTGCGGCGCGCTTAAATCAGGCGGCGCACGCTAGCATGCATGCCGCCCGCGACCAAACAAGGATTGCGGGAAAATTTGCGCTGTTCGCGGGCCGGAAGCAGGCTACGCAGGCCCCCAGATCGTGCGCAGCATCGCCGTGCAGATGCGATCGCTGATATCCTCGTCCATGCCCATGATAAAATCCCGGGTCTCAGCCATGTGGACCTGCTTGCGCTCGGCCAGCACATCGCGCAACCCCTGCTCGGCATCATAGAGCTCACGATAATCATCCCCCGGGAGGCACATCAGCTTGCAGTCGCTGACGGCCTGAAGGGTAGCCGTGCGCTTGCCACCAAGCGCCACGGAAAATTCTCCGACGACCGAGCCGGCAGGAACATGCTTCATGTGCCGCCCACCGCCAAGCTTCAGATGGGCGGAAAGCTCACCGGCAAGGATGACATACACATCCATTGTGCTCTCGCTTTCGTCGAAAAGCCGCTCCCCGGCCCGAATTTGCATCGGACGCATGCGTCCCGCGATCTCGCTGCGCAAATCCACATCCAGTTGTGAAAAAAAATCCGTCACGGCCAATTGGCTCGCCAGCATGCGAGCACGATAAAGCTTGTCGAGGCGCTCGCCAAAGTCCGGCGCCCTGTCACGCAATTCATCGAGCTTGCTGTAGGGAAGTTCGAGTACCCGGCTGGCTTCACCTGCCACCACCTCAGGGCTTCGCCGGCCGGCCAGGAAATAACCGATTTCGCCACACATTTCAGCCGGATGAATGCTGCCGATGCGGCTACGTACGCCGTCCAGCATCAGATATCCGTCCAGCCTTCCCTCCACAACGATAAACAGGGACGCCGCATCGTCCTTGCTCACCAGCACCTCATCGGCCGCGAGATCATGCAGGCTCATGGCATTGAGCATGTCATCGAAGGTTGCGTCGTCGAAGGTTGCAAACAGCTCCTGGGAACGCAGATGGTGGCCGGCCCTCTCCTTGGGTGAAAGGAACTCGGCCAGTCGCTCCTGAAAGCCTTCCATATCACGACACAGGCTGAAGACACGCTTCGGCCCCTCGTGCTCGTCGGGAGCCAGTTTGTGATACAGGCGCAGCGTTGCCACCGCCTTGGTCGGGTAGCTCTTCAACGCATAGCGTTCCGAGGCAGACAAATACCAGCGCAGCGCATCCTCCCGCGCAGCGCCTTTTTCATAGTTTCGCGCCGCGATAAGTGCCAGCTCGGCATCCTCGGGGTTGGCATCTTCGGGGCTGGAAGTGGCAAGTGCCGCGAACAGGCTACCGGCCAGCGTGAACTGCTTTTCCTGCTCGCTCAGTCGGGCCTTGCGCCGCATCGCGTCCCTGTTGAGTACACCCAGGCGCAGCTCTTCGGCCCACTGCTCTTCCCGATCAACGCTTGCTGCCATGGCCTTCACCCCTGTGAAGCAAGCGAGTGTGCAATGCGCCGCACGCCCTCACGAAGTTCATCCATGCCCGTAGCATAGGAGAAACGAACGTGCTGCGCGGCACGGTAGGCGCCAAAATCCTCGCCGGGAGTAATGGCCACACCTGCATTCTCCAGCAGGTTCCAGCAGAAGGTGCGGGAATCGTCGGTCAACCGGCTGACGTCGGCGTAGATATAAAACGCCCCCTGAGGTTCCACCACGATATCGAATCCGAGGGGTGGAAGCGCCGCCAGAAGATAGCGCCGGCGCTCATCGTAGGCGGCACGCATGGCCTCCACCTCCCTTTCGGCGCCAAGGGCCGCAATGCCTGCATATTGCGAAAGCGTGGGAGCGGCAATGAAGATATTCTGCATGACGCGGCGCGCCGCATCGAGCAGGCCATCGGGCATGATAACCCAGCCGATACGCCAACCGGTCATCGCCCAACGCTTGGAAAAGCCGTTCACCACAATGATGCTCTCGGCGCTGCCCCCTGCATCACAGCATTGCAGTGCACAGGGAGGGTTCACCCCATAGGTCAGGCCATGATAAATCTCGTCAGAGATCAACCAGCCGCCTCGTTCGGCGCAGGCTGCAGCCATGCGCGTCAGTTCAACCTGGTCAATCAGCGTGCCGGTCGGATTGGACGGATTGATAACCAGCGCAGCCCGCGTTCCGGCCTTCCAGTTATCCTCGACCATACCTGCCGACAGGTGGTATCGGGTTTCCGGCCCTACCGGGATATTCACCGGCTCACCACCGGCCAGACGGATAAAGTTGCGCTGACAGGGGTAGCCGGGATCGGGAAGCAACACCGACTCCCCCTCCTCAAGCAACACAGCATAAATCAGACTGAAGGCCCCGGATGTGCCTGGGGTGATCAGTATTTTTTCCGGGGAAATATGCAGGCCGTACCGATCGGCATACCAGTCGCTCAGGGCCTGCTGCAATTCCGGCGCGCCGCCGGATGGCGTATAAAAATTCTGACCGGCATCCAGCCTTTGCCTGGCGGCCTCCAACACCGGCACCGGTGTGGGAAAATCAGGCTCCCCGATCTCCATATGCACAACGTGCCTGCCTGCCGCTTCCATTTGCCGGGCGCGCTCCAGCAATTGCATCACACGGAAAGGTTCGATCAGATCAATACGTCGCATGGCGGAAGGGTAATTTCTTACGCACCCTTTGTCGCATGTGGTAGTCACAGGCGGACGCAGGCTTTACAATCAGCACCATGCTATGGATCAAGTCTTTTCACATTATCATGATGGTGTCGTGGTTTGCCGGCCTTTTCTATCTGCCGCGCATTTTCGTCAACCATGCCCAGTTCCCCGATGGCCCGGTGCACGAAAGGCTCTCCATGATGGAGGGCAAGCTGTATCGCTTTGTCACACCGATCATGTGGCTGACCCTGTTTACCGGCCTGTGGCTGGTTTGGCTGCAATGGGATTTTCTGTTTGATGAGCCGTGGTTCTGGGCAAAAATGGCCATCGTCGCACTACTGATGGTGTATCACTTCCAGTGCGGGCGACTGGTGCGCATGTTCGCCAAGGGTGAAAACACCCGCAGTCATGTGTTCTATCGCTGGTTTAACGAGGCCCCTGTATTCGGCCTGATGGGCGCGGTGATCCTCGTAGTGGTAAGACCATTCTGAGGCACAGGAGACAGTATTTTCTTCAACATCCCCGACATGGTATTTTTCTTGCTCGTTGTGATCCGGGCCGCATGTCTTTTGCAGTGCGGAATTTGTGAGGAAGGGGCTGGATACGTGGGCAAGGACCTTGTCGTTGACTGTTAATTCTATGCATGGCTTTTGGCATGAGGCCCGGCTTGCATCGACTCGGATGGTATTCTCCGCCTTATGCCTGACAGTGTTGGCGGCCGGCTGCACCCCTGCGCCAAACCCGGAAATCAGAATCGGTACCAATATATGGCCAGGCTACGAACCGCTATATCTGGCGCGGAGCCTGGGTTGGCTCAAGGATAGCGGCATTCGCCTCATCGAATTCACCTCATCCACGGAAACGATGAACTCCCTCCGCCATGGCAGCATCGAAGCCGGCGCACTAACCCTCGACGAGGTACTCACGCTGGCCCAGGACGGAGTCAATCTGCGCGTGGTGCTGGTGCTGGATGTGTCGAACGGTGCAGATGCGGTTGTGGCTCAACCCGACATCGCCGGCGTCAAGGGGCTTCGCGGTCGAACCATCGGCACCGAATCCACCGCGGTAGGCGGCTATATGGTGGATCGCATGCTGGAAAAATCGGGCCTGAGCCTGAGCGACATCCATATCCTTCCCCTGATGCTCGATGAACATGAGGCGGCCTTCACAGCACGGCAGGTGGATGCCGTGGTCACCTTCGAACCGGTAAAAAGTCACCTGCTGGCACGTGGTGGCAAGGTGATTTTCGACTCGTCCCTGATTCCGGGCGAAATTATCGATGTGCTGGCAGTGCGGTCGGAGTCTCTCAAAAGGGCGCCGAAGTCGTTCGCCTATCTGGCCGACTCGTGGTATCGGGCTCTGGATTATATGCGGCGCCAACCCGATGATGCCGCGCTGCGCATGCGGCCGCGCCTGAATCTGACACCTGATCAGCTCCTGCTTCAATATACCGGCCTGAATCTCGGCAATAGACAGCTGAACCAGTCATTCTTTGGCGATACGGACAACCCTCCCGCCAAACGAGCCGCAAACCTGACCCGCATCATGCGAAAAAACGGGTTGCTGCACCACGACGTCGATGTGAGTCAGCTGTTCATTGCAGAGCCCATACATCCTGCTGCCCGGGGAGACTTGCCTTGAACGCAATGACGCGCCTGCAATGGCCAGCCATGCGCCTGGCATTACCCCTATCGCTGCTACTTGTCTGCGGCGGCATCATTGCGGGCTTCTGGTGGTTTGAAGTCAATCGCCAGATGACGGAAATCGAACAGCAGGCTCTTGGCAACCAGATTCAGGATATGCACCGGCTTGTCGTTCACACGCAACAGCTACTGCTCAATGGAAATAAGCGACATATCGCGACCGAATTCAGCGACTTCAGTAGCGAACCGGACCTGGACTTCATTTTGTTAACCGATCCGGAAGGGCGGGTGCTGGCCTCCTCCCGCCTGGGCTGGGTCGGCCGGCAGGTTGATGAACTTGGCGAAAGCCGCTTGGCCGGGATGCTGCAACATGCCAGGGCGGACAAGCGGGATCGGATTCACCTGAGTGCGGATCGCATGACGGTCTGGGCACATTATCCGATGGCCTCCGCCTCCGCGGAGGGTGCGCTACGTCCGCAACACTTCGCGATGCTCACCGGTAAATTCGACCTGAGCCGTGCCAAGCAAGCTGCAAGGTATCGCATTGAACAATGGGTCATCGTGTTTGCGACCGTCGTCCTGGGCATCGCATTTGTCTTCTGGCTTGCCATGTACTCGGTCATCACGCGACGCATGAACAGGCTGATCACCGCGGCCAACAGCGCGAGCCTTGGCGACTTCTCGGTACGCGCCCACCTGCAGGGCAGCGACGAACTGGCCCGGATCGGTGCTGCGTTCGATGCCATGATCGAACGCCTGGGCAGCGAAACCCTGCGTCTGCAGCAGCTCAGCCGTGCCGTGGAGAACATGAACGAAAGCGTACTGATTACCGATGCACAGGGTACCATCCAGTATGTGAACTCTGCCTTCACCCGCATTACCGGTTATACGGCCGAAGAGGCCATCGGGCAGAACCCGCGCATGCTGAAAAGCGACCAACACCCGAGCGAATTCTATCAGGCATTCTGGAAGCGCATTTCCCGCGGCAAGATATGGAAAGGCCGCATGACCGACCGCAAAAAGGATGGTTCAATCTTTGTCTCCAAGGTTTCGATTGCCCCGATGCTCGATGCCGAAGGCCATATCACCCACTATGTCGCCGTGCATGAAGACGTGAGCGAGCAGCAAAAGATGGAGATGCAATTGCTGCAGGCACAGAAAATGGAGTCGCTCGGAACACTGGTGGGCGGCATCGCACATGACTTCAACAACATGCTGGCCGGCATGGTCGGCAACCTTTACATGGCGCGCAAACGCGCCAGGGACATGCCGGAGATCACGCAGAAACTTGAACGTGTCGAGAAACTCAGCTTCCGTGCCGCCGATATGATCAAGCAGCTGCTGGCCTTCGCGCGCAAGGATATGATCCAGTTCAAGCCGATTGATCTCGTGCCCTTCATCAAGGAGGCATTCAAGCTTTCGCGCGTTGCCATCCCGGAGAACATCCAGTGTCTTTCCGATATCGGATCCGAACCGCTGAACGTCGAGTGCGACGCTACGCAGGTGCAGCAGATGCTGATGAACCTGATGACCAATGCGCGCGACGCACTGGCGGATAGCGAGCATCCGACCATCACCGTCTCGCTCTGCCGCTTCGAACCGGACAAGGCGTTTATCCAGGATTACCCGGAAGCCATTGCGCCGGCATACGCCCTGCTCAGCGTGCAGGATAACGGCTGCGGCATCCCCGAAAACCAGCAGGAGCGAATCTTCGAGCCCTTCTATACAACCAAGGAAGTGGGACAGGGGTCGGGACTGGGGCTATCGATGGTATTCGGCGCAATGAAGAGCCATCACGGCATCATCACCGTGCAGAGCAGGCCGGGGAAGACCGTATTCAACCTCTACTTCCCTCTTTCCGCCAGCCACCAGGACAGCGAGATACCCGAGGAGTCAGGCAGCTGGAGCGGCCAGAGCGAGCGCCTGCTGCTGGCTGACGATGAACCGATTGTGCGCGACACCATCGGAGAAATGCTGCGCATCGACGGCTTTGTCGTGGATGTGGCGGAGGACGGGCAGCATGCGCTGGAGGTATTCAGCGAGAATCCGGATGCCTATGCTGCGGTCATTCTCGATGTAGTGATGCCTCGCATGGGCGGCATGGGCACCGCTCATCGCATGCGCGAAATCCGCCCCGAAATCCCCATCGTGTTCGCGACCGGATACGACCGGGATCATGTGCTGCGCGGTGTGGAAGGCATGTCGGGCATCGCCGCGCTAAGCAAGCCCCTGCATTCAGCGACCCTGCGCCAGACACTCAGCAGACTACTGGAACAACAAACCGGACGTGCACATCAGCGCGCAAGGACCGGACCAACGCCGCCGGACGGCGACTAACCGCCCTTCAGGCCTCCAGTGGCCAGACCAGTACCGGCTTGCGCGCAGCCTGGGTCTCGTCCAGCCGGCGCCTGAACGGCAGCAGCGGCGCATCATGCAGGGCAGCCGTATCACCGGCCTCGCAGGCAATGGCTATCTCCAGCATCGCATCGCAGAAGGCATCCAGGGCTTCGCGCGCCTCGGTTTCGGTCGGCTCGATCAGCATCGCGCCGTGCACGATCAGCGGGAAATACACCGTCATCGGATGCATGCCCAGGTCGATCAGGCGTTTGGCGATATCCAGCGTCTTCACGCCATGTTTCTCCTGCAGGGCATCGGTCAGCAGGCATTCGTGCTTGCACAGACCGGGGAAGGGCACGTCATAGAAATCCTTCAGGCGATGCAGCACGTAATTGGCATTGAGCACCGCATCCTCGGCGATGTGATGCAGATGATTGCGACCGAAGGCGGCGATATAGGCCGCTGCTCGCAGAAGCACGCCGACCTGCCCGATCGAGCCGAACACCGCGCCAATGCTTCCCTGATCAGCGCGCACGATGCGATAGGCATCACCGTCCTTCTCGATGCGCGGTACCGGCAGGAAAGGCGCCAGCGCATCGTTGACTGCCACCGGCCCTGCACCGGGACCACCGCCGCCATGCGGGGTGGAGAAGGTCTTGTGCACATTGATGTGCAGGCAGTCGATACCCATATCGCCCGGCCGGGCCAGGCCGACCAGCGCGTTCAGATTGGCGCCATCGCCATACACCATGCCGCCGGCCTCGTGCACCAGCCGGCAAATCTCGGCAATATCGGATTCGAACATGCCGGTGGTATTCGGGTTGGTCAGCATCAGGGCCGCGACATCGTTATCCAGATATGCCTTCAGCACCTCAAGATCGATGCGCCCGTCGGCACCGGATTTGATTTCCACGGTGTGCAGGCCGGCCAGCACGGCCGAGGCTGGATTGGTGCCATGCGCCGAGTCGGGAACGAGCACCTTGCGGCGAGCCGTGTCGCCGCGCGCATCGTGATAGGCACGGATCAGCATCATACCGGCCAATTCGCCATGCGCACCGGCGGCCGGCTGCAGGGTGACATGCGGCAGTCCGGAGATTTCACCAAGCCATTGCTGCAATTCATACAACAGGCCGAGTACGCCCTGCACCGAATCATCGGGCTGCTCGGGATGCAGCGCGGCCAGGCCCGGCAGGCGTACCACCTGCTCGTTGACGCGCGGATTGTACTTCATGGTGCATGAACCGAGCGGATAAAAACCGGTTTCAATACCATGATTCCACTGCGAAAGACGCACAAAATGGCGCACGCACTCGGGCTCGGAAAGCCCCGGAATGGCTGCCTGTGTGCGGCGCTCGAAGGCCGCGAGCTCGGGGCAGGCATCGCCATCGATGCCGGGTAGCGAGATGGATGTGGCGGCCTCATGCACATGTTCGAATAGCAGCGGCTCTTCATGTTGCAGGCCGGAGGCAGCGGACCATGAATGGTTCGGAGAGTTCATCATCGACCGGCTCATCGAACCACCTCCAGGACCCTGATGTAATCCGCGATATCCTGCTCCCCGATCATCTCGGTGGTGGCCACCAGCAGGTGGTTGTCGCCATACGCGGCATCCAGCTTCTCAAGCGGAATACCCGCGAAGATAGCCTGCTTGCGGGCTTCGGCGAGTACGGCATCGCGCGCCGACCGATCGATGAAGCTCAGCACCGTTTCATTATAATGTGCGCCGGTTGCGGCCATCACGCCCCTGGGCAGCCCGGATATCAATGCCTGCAGGGCCGCGGCCGAACGGCGCGCCACCTGCTTCAGGCCGGCATCGCCGAGCAGCGTCATATAGCATGCATTGGCGGTGCACATCAGCCCCTGATTGGAACAGATATTCGAGGTCGCCTTCTCGCGGCGGATGTGCTGCTCGCGGGTGGACAGGGTGAGCACGAAGCCACGCCTGCCGTCGGCGTCCGATGTCATGCCGCACAGCCTTCCCGGCATCTGGCGCACATACTTTTCGCGGCATGCGAACAGGCCGATATGCGGGCCGCCGAAGCCCATCGGGATACCCAGTGCCTGGCCGGAACCGCACACGATGTCCGCGCCATATGCGCCCGGCGCCTCGATCAGTCCGAAAGCCGAGGCATCGGAGAAACACACGATGAGCAATGCCTTGTGCGCATCGCAGGCCGTGCGCAACGGGGACAGATCCTGCACCGAGCCGAAGAAATCGGGGTACTGCACGATCACTGCCGCGGTATCGCCATCCACGCCTGCCGCCAGCGCAGCGATATCGGTCGTGAAGCCATCGCATGCAATCTCCACACAATCGAAATCCTGCTGCGAGAGGTAGTTGCGGGTGACCTCCCGGTAGGCCGGGTTGACCGAGGCCGCCATCACGATGCGCGATTTGCGCGTCACGCGCTTGGCCATCAATGCTGCTTCCGCAACCGAGGTGGCCGCATCGTACATCGAGGCATTGGCCACCTGCATGCCCAGCAGGCGGGCCGTCATGGTCTGGAACTCGAACAGGGCCTGCAGCGTGCCCTGTGCGATTTCCGGCTGGTATGGCGTGTAGGCAGTCAGGAACTCGCCGCGCGAGATAATGTAATCCACCACCGCCGGCACAAAATGATGGTAGGTACCGCCACCGAGGAAGCAGCGCGTGCTGCCGGCATGCCTGTTGGCCTCGGCCGCACGCGTGAACTTGCGCACGATATCGGCCTCGGACAACGCTTCGGGCAGGTTCAGGGAGCCCGCCTCGACATGGAATTGCGCCGGAATATCGGCAAACAGCTCGCGGACATCGCCCATACCCATGCTTTGCAGCATGGACTGACGGTCGGCATCGGTATGCGGTAGAAATCTCACATCGGATCCTGTGCGCCGGCCCGGCGGGCTCGCGCATGGGCTTTGCCTGCATGCGCGAGCGCCACCGGACGGCTTGGTTTATTCTTCGAGGAAGGTGGTGTAGGCGTCGGCGTCCAGCAACTCGATGCTGCCGCCGCTGTGCTTCACCTTGGCAATCCAGCCTGTGCCGTACGGGTCTGTATTGATCTTCTCGGGCTCGCCCTCGAGTGCCTCGTTCACCTCGATGACCTCACCGCCCACCGGGGCATACACATCGGAAACGGCCTTCACCGACTCCACGACGGCAAACGCATCGCCTGGTGACAGTTGGCGACCGACCTCAGGCAGCTCGACAAACACGATATCGCCCAATGCTTCCTGGGCATGGTCGCTGATACCGAGGGTCGCAGTATCGCCCTCAATTCGCACCCACTCGTGTTCCTTGGTGTATTTCAAATCAGCAGGAATCGTCATATCTGTTCTCCATTCCGGACGCGAGCGCCCGCTCCCTATTTTCTTACGTTGCTGCGCACGAACGGTGTCTTGCTGCGCTCGGCCGGCACACCCTTGCCGCGAATTTCGACCGTCAGACCGCCGCTTTGCGCATGTTCCGGCTTTACATAGGCAAGCGCGACCCCGCCGGCTATCGGCGAATGCATGCCGGAAGTCACCTCGCCGCTCAGCTCACCATCAACCAGCACAGGATAGTGCTCGCGCGGAATCCCCCGACCGGTCAGTTTCAATGCGATCAGTACCTGCTTCGGCCCTTCGGCCTTGCGCGATGCCACGGCATCACTGCCGATGAAATCACCCTTATCCAGCCTGGTGATCCACATCAGCCTCGCCTCTACCGGGGTCACCGCATCGGAAATCTCGTGCCCGTACAGGGCATAGCCCATCTCGGTGCGCAGCATATCGCGGGCAGCCAGGCCAATCGGCACGGCGCCGGCCTCAAGTAATTCTCCCCAGACCTTGCCGGCCGCTGCATTCGGCAGATACAGCTCGAAGCCATCCTCGCCGGTATAGCCGGTGCGCGACACGATGGCATCGAAGCCGGCAAGCCGGCACTCGGCAAAGCGGTAATAGCCGATCGTATCCAGATCGATATCGCATAGCGGCTGCAGCAGCAACTCGGACGTCTCGCCCTGCAGGGCAAGCAGCGTGGTATCATCGGATTCATCGGCCACCGTCACATCGAAGGCCTTTGCCTCGGCAAGCAGATGCGCCACATCCTTGTGCCGGTTGGCGGCATTGATGCACAGGTAGTAACGCTCGTCGCCCATGCGATAGGTGGTGATATCGTCGATGAAGGTGCCGGCCTCGTTCAGCAGTGCTGAATATTGCACCTGCCCGTCCACCAGCTTGCTGACATCGTTCGTGGTAACATATTGCAGGAAATCGAAGGCCTGCGGCCCGGTCACGCACACCTGACCCATGTGCGAAATATCGAACAGGCCGGCACCGCCCTCGCGCACCTGGGTATATTCCTTCAACGCTCCGTCGGCATACTGCACCGGCATATCGAAGCCGGCGAAGGGCACCATCTTGCCTCCCAGACGGATGTGTTCCGCATGCAGCGGGGTGAGTGCCAGCGGGTTGTTGGACGATTCGCTCATTCAACTATCTCCAAGGTGTTCGCGGAAGGCCTGCACGGTATTGGCCAGCAACATGGTAATGGTCATCGGCCCGACACCGCCCGGCACCGGGGTGATCCAGCCGGCGCGTTCCGCGGCTGCGTCGAATTCGACGTCGCCGGTCAGTTTGCCGTCAGGCAGGCGATTCATGCCGACGTCGATGACCACGGCTCCCGGCTTGATCCACTCGCCCTTGACCAGGCCCGGCTTGCCGGCCGCGGCGACGACGATGTCGGCGCGTTCAATGTGCGCCTTAAGCTCACGGGTGAACTTGTGTGTCACGCTGACCGTGGCCCCGGCCAGCAGCAGCTCCAGCGCCATCGGCCGGCCCACGATATTGGAGGCACCGACGATCACCGCCTCCTGACCGTGCAGGTCCAGTCCGGTTTCCTCGAGCAACTTCATGCAGCCGTAGGGGGTGCAGGAGCGCAGGCTCGGTATGCGAGCCGCCAGCCTTCCGATATTGTAGGGATGGAAGCCATCCACATCCTTGCCCGGATCGATGGCCTCGATGACTGTTTCGGGATTGATCTGCGGCGGCAGCGGCATCTGCACCAGGATGCCGTCCACCTTCGGGTTGGCATTGAGCTCGGCGATCAGGCCGAGCAGGTGCTGCTGGCTGGTATCGGCCGGCAGGGTCTGTGAAAAGGCCTCGGACTCGATGCCGCAATCCACACAGGCCTTTTTCTTGTTGCGGACATACACCTGCGATGCGGCGTCCTCGCCGACCAGAATCACGGCCAGGCCCGGCGCACGGCCATGTCTGGCGCTCAGGCCGGATACCTCGGCAGACATTTCTTTTCGTATGCGTGCGGCAACAAGCTTGCCGTCCAGAATTTGTGCTGTCATGGGTGCGAATTGTTGCAGGAAGGAGCTGGCTGCACAATGATATCCCGCATGCGCATCGGCATTGACCTCGGCGGCACGAAAACCGAACTGATCGCACTGGATGATACCGGTGCTGAATGCCTGCGCCTGCGGCGCCCCACGCCGGCCGGCGATTATTCCGCCACCCTGAATCTGATGGCCGGAATGGTGGCAGAGGCAGAAAAGCAGCTGGATGTGCATGCCAGCATCGGCATCGGCACGCCCGGAGCCCTTGCCGGAAACAGCGGGCGCATGCAGAACTGCAACTCAACCTGCCTGAACGGCAGACCGCTGAAACAGGATATGGAAACCATACTGAACCGTGAGGTGCGCATGGCCAACGATGCCAACTGCTTTGCCCTCTCCGAAGCTGTGGATGGCGCCGGAAGGGGGGCTGAAATCGTGTTTGGCGTCATTCTGGGTACCGGTGTCGGAGCGGGCATCGTGATACATCAACGCGTGCTGACAGGCGCCAATGGCATTGCCGGTGAATGGGGGCACAACCCGCTACCACGGCCGAAAGACGAGGAGCGCCCCGGACCCGAATGCTATTGCGGCCGGCGTGGCTGCATCGAAACCTGGCTGTCCGGCCCCGGCATGACTGCCGGGCACTTGAGCACAAGCGGGGTGCTGCTAAGCGCCAGGGAAATCGCCGGGCTGGCCGCGTCGGGTGATGCCGCAAGCAGCGCAACACTGGCCCGCTATACGGATAGACTTGCAAGGGCCCTGGCAGGTGTGATCAACATACTCGATCCGGATATCATTGTGCTGGGTGGGGGGCTATCGCATATTGCCAGCCTGTACACACAGGTGCCGACCCTGTGGGGAGAGCACATCTTCTCACCGACGGTGCGCACGCGATTACTGCCACCGCAGCATGGCGATGCCTCCGGGGTGCGCGGTGCCGCATGGCTCTGGGAGGCCTCATGAAGCTGCTGCATATCGGCCTGCTGGTCAGCGATCTTTCGCAATCGGGAAGATTCTACGAAGGCATATTGGGCCTGAAACGCGCCGAACGCCCTGACCTCGGCTTTGCCGGCATCTTTTACGCGCTTGACGGCGGGCGGCAAATTCACCTTATGCAGCTGGATAACCCCTATGGGGACTGCGAACTACCGGCCCACGGCGGACGCGACAGACACATTGCACTGGGTGTTTCCGATCTGGCAGGCATCCGCCAACGGCTGGATGCTGCCGGCATCCCCTACACCATGAGCCGCTCCGGCCGCGCGGCGCTGTTCTGCCGCGACCCGGACGGTAATGCCGTTGAACTTTGTCAGACAAGGCAGGCCTGATGCGGGAAAGCATCAAGGTGAAAGCAGCTCTCCCCCAGGGCACGAGCGCCGTTTCTGACCCCTCGGCTCCGCCTCTCGCCCGGCAGCGCAAACCACCGTGTCGCGCCCTGTCGAAGCATCATGCCACATATTAATTCATGTTTTCCTTGCTTTGTGCGCAAGGTTTTCTAAAATCCCGCCCCCCTGAGCCGTCTTGCGCCCGGGGTTCGTTATACGCAGGAGGACATATCGTGAGTCAGAGTGGAAGCTTTACCAGCCGCAGGCGACCGTTGATTGCAGGCAACTGGAAGATGCATGGCATGCTCGACGAGGCACAGCAATTCGTTGCCGACCTGGGCGAAATCCCGTCTCCCGACCATGTCGAGGTGGCCCTGATGCCGCCCTACACCCTGCTGCATCCGCTTTCCGAGTCACTGCGCCAGAAAGGCATCCAGTTGGGCGCGCAGAATGTATACTACGAGCCGAAGGGCGCTTTTACCGGTTCGATCTCGCCGCTGATGCTGCGCGATGCCGGATGCCATTATGTGATTCTGGCACACTCCGAGCGCCGCGACATCATGGGCGAGATGAACGAGTTGATCGGCAAGAAGCTGGCCGCCGCATGGTCCGCCGGGCTCGAACCGATCCTGTGCATCGGCGAACATCTGGAAGAGCGTCAGGACGGTGAAACCAATTCTGTGCTGCGCCGCCAGCTTGCCGTGCTCGATGATGCGCCCGAAGGGGCTGCACTGACCGTGGCCTACGAGCCGGTCTGGGCCATCGGCACCGGCCTGACCGCTTCGCCGGAACAGGTCACCGAAACCCATGCCTTCGTGCACGAAGAACTGACCCGCCTGGGCCACGACTGCCGCGTGCTTTATGGCGGTAGCGTGAAGCCGGACAATGCCGCCGAACTGATGGCCTGCCCGGGTGTTGAGGGAGCGCTGGTCGGAGGCGCCAGCCTGCAGGCTGAATCCTTCATGCAGATCATACAGGCTGCCGTCAGCGTGGCAGCGGGAGAATAAATCATGACCATTCTGTTTGTTTCACTCCATGTACTGGCCGCACTCATCCTCATCGGACTGGTGATGATCAATCGCGGCGAAGGCGCCAATATGGGCGTATCGTTCGGCGGCGGCGGCGCACAGACGCTGTTCGGAAGCCGTGGCTCCGGCTCCTTCCTCGGCAAGCTGACCGGTGGCGTGGCTGCGCTGTTCATGGTGACCAGCCTGACGCTGGCCTTCTTCTCGCAGCAGCAGGTCAAATCGGTGGTGGAAAAGCCCGTGGTTGAACAACCCGCCGAGCCGGATAATCTTCCGGCCGCTGACGGACAGGGCGGCTTCGACCCATCCAGGCTGAAGGAAGGCTCGTCCGACGGCCTGCCGGCCGCCAACTAAGGCCGGAGTGCAACACGGCAGCAGGCGCCGCGAAAGCCTGCAACACATTGCCGGAGTGGTGAAATTGGTAGACACGCCATCTTGAGGGGGTGGTGGGGCAACCCGTGCTGGTTCGAGTCCAGTCTCCGGCACCATGCATCAAAAAGGGAGCGACTGATGTCGCTCCCTTTTTTCCTTTCGCCCAGGTTGATTTGGCTGCGCCGCGTATCAGGCCGGGATCGCCTTACCTTCGTCGCGGGACTCGCGATGCGGCCGGTCCACCACAGGCATCCAGATACGCAGACGATTGGTCAACTGCTCGCGCACCTTGCGAAGGTAGGCCATCTTGGCTGCCTCATCCTCACCCGAAGGCGGACTGCCGAAGCCCCAGCAGCCGCTACTGGTAATGTGCGGCAACGCGGGGCAGTCCGGCCTGCAGCCATCGCAGGATGCCGTCGATACCTCGCAGATATTGATAACATAATCAAACGACGCATCGGAAAATACCTCCAGCGGCTTGCTGAACGCATTTCCGGCATTGATGCCTACCTCCTCAAGCGCCCGGATTGCCAGGGGGTTGATAGGCCCGGGGGTACTGCCTGCGCTGCTGGCCTCGAACATGCCGCGCCCCATCTGATTGAGCAGGTATTCGGCAATCTGCGAGCGAGCGGCATTGCACCGGGACAGGAAAAGAACCTTGATACTCATAACCAAACAGCCTCCACGACAAATTGGAATGGCACAGCCCATATCGCACAGGGAAGACGCCTCCCCCTGCACGACTTGCATTATTTGTTGTTTTTGGGTTTTTTAGCCTTTTTAGATGCTTTTTCGGCCACTTTCCTGGACTTCTTGGCTTCTTTCGCTTCAGTGGCGGCTTTCTTTTTGGCTTTCTTCTCAAGCTGTTTGGCAGCCTTTTTGGCAGCCTTGGCAACCTTTCTGGCTTCCTTCTCCAGCTTTCTTGCAACCTGTTTGGCGGCTTTTTTGATAGACCTTGCGGCCTTCTTGCCGCCCTTGCCTCCCGGCTGATCTTCCTGCTCTACGCCGGCCAGTGCATGCGCCGCGGCAAGCGTTCTTGCTGCCCGTGCTTCGGCAAACCCCGGCACCTGGCTGAGGTTTTCAACGCCGCCCCTCAGAAGTGCCTTGACCGAATCAATGCCGTGCTCGCTCAGCGTCGCCGCCGTGCTCGGGCCGATGCCGGGAATATCCGTCAATTCATGCTTCATGCTCATCCTCCACGGCCTCCTTCAGATTACCCGCCCCCAGCCGCGTGGACCAATATAGACCGCGCATCTGCGCAAACTCAAGTGACACGTACCGGGGCGCTTTCCCTTACGCCTGAAAGGGGCTAAAAGCCCTTAACTTGACACAATTCCCGGGCCTCCCTATGGTCCCTAGCCAATTTACAGAAGGTGGTTACCTCTTCCCATGAAAATGACCGGCGCAGAAATCCTGGTTGAATGCCTGAAGCGTGAAAACGTGGATACCATGTTTGGTTATCCGGGCGGCGCCGTGTTGCACATCTACGATGCGATTTTCAAGCAGAGCCACATCAAGCACTATCTGGTACGCCATGAGCAGGCAGCGCTGCATGCCGCCAATGGCTATTCACGCGTTTCCGGCAAGTGCGGCGTCGCACTGGTCACCTCCGGACCGGGCGCAACCAATGCCGTAACCGGACTGGCCGACTCCTTTGCCGATTCGATTCCCACCGTCTGCTTCTCGGGTCAGGTGACGTCCAGCCTGATCGGTAACGATGCGTTCCAGGAAGCGGACGTGGTCGGCATCACCCGCTCGGCGACCAAACACAATTTTCTGGTCAAGCGCGTCGAGGACCTCGCCCTGATCGTGCGCCAGGCCTTCCATATCGCCACCACAGGCCGTCCCGGCCCTGTGCTGGTTGATATCCCGAAGGACATCACTGGCGAATCCTGCGAGTTCGTCTGGCCGGAAGAGGTAAACATGCGCTCCTACCAGCCGGTGACCCACGGGCACCCGGGCCAGATCAAGCGTGCCGTGAAGGCCATGCTCACAGCCAAGCGGCCAGTGCTGTACACCGGTGGCGGCGTGATGAGTTCAGTGGGCAGTGCTGCGCTGCTGCACGAGCTTTCGCATGCTCTGAACATGCCGGTTACCAATACCCTGATGGGCCTGGGCGGCGTCCCGCATGACGACACGCACTTCCTCGGCATGCTCGGCATGCACGGCACCTACGAGGCCAATATGGCCGTTTCTCACTGCGATCTGCTGATCGCGGTCGGCGCACGCTTTGATGACCGAGTGACCGGAAGGCTGGAAGCCTTCGCGCCGGATGCCAAGGTAATTCACATTGACGTGGACCCGTCCTCAATCTCCAAGAACATCCATGCGCACCTGCCAATCGTGGGTGATGTCGGCGCGGTGCTCAGGCAGCTGCTTGAGGAGATTGCGCGCCGTGACGGCAAGCCAAATGAAGACGCGATCACCCTTTGGTGGGAACAGATCAGCGAGTGGCGCGCCAAGGATTCGCTGGCCTTCGAGCAGCCGGCCGACGGGCCGATCAAGCCGCAGACGGTGATCCGCCGCGTACACGAGAAAACCAGGGGCAATGCCATCGTGTCCACTGATGTTGGACAGCACCAGATGTGGGCTGCCCAGCATTATGGATTCAACCGTCCTCACCGCTGGCTGACCTCCGGCGGCCTCGGCACGATGGGCTACGGCCTGCCGGCCGGCATTGGCGCTCAGGTCGCCATGCCCAATGACAAGGTAGTCATCTTCACCGGCGATTCGTCCATCCAGATGTGCAGCCAGGAGTTTTCCACTGCCTTCCAGTATCAACTGCCGGTGATCGTGGTGATCCTGAATAACGGCTACATGGGCATGGTCCGACAATGGCAGGAAATGTTCTACGAATCGCGCTACTCGCAGTCCTACTTCGACTCGCTGCCCGATTTCGTGAAGATGGCCGAAGCCTATGGCGGCATCGGCTATCGTGTGGACCGACTTGAAGAGCTGGACCCGGCGATCGACGAGGCCCTGAAATCCGAGCATCGCTTCGTGATTATCGATGTGGCCGTGTCCAAGGAAGAAAATGTGTTCCCGATGGTGCCGGCAGGTGCGGCGCTCAATGAGATGGTGTTGTCATGAGACATACGATTACGGTTCTGGTGGAAAACGAATTCGGCGTACTCACTCGCGTGGCCGGGCTTTTCTCGGCGCGCGGCTACAACATCGAGACCCTCAACGTGGCGCCGGCCATGGACCCCACGATGAGCCGCATGACGCTGGTCACGCGCGGTGACGAGCGCGTCATCGAACAGATCAAGAAGCAACTGAACAAGCTGATTCCGGTCATCAAGCTGGAGGATGTCTCACACATCGTGCACATCGAGCGCGAGATGCTGCTCATCAAGCTGGTGACCAACAGCGATAATCGCGCCTCGCTGGTCAGTCTGGCCGAAGATGTGCGCGCCAAGATCGTCGATAATGTGGACATCAGCTACCTGACACTGGAATTGACCGGCAGCAGTGAAAAGCTGGATGACTTCCTCGAAAAGGTTAAGCCCTACGGCATCATTGAGATGACGCGTACCGGCCCGGTCGGTATGCGACGCGGTGCCGAAGGCTTCACGGTCGACTGATCAGCACGGGCGGATGTGTCCGCCCTTGGTTTCAACCCATGCCAAAGCCGCCGCGACGGTGATAAACGAACCGAGAATCAGGTAGCGGCCCTGCTGCGCCCTGCATTCCTCGTCGAGTGCATCCCCGATCGAATCATGCAGGACGTCGGCATCATCCGAGGGGCTGCCACTGATCAATCGCCCGCCCAGTTCGCGTAACATGCCCAGGGCATCGCGCAGATCCCGATCCTCGCGGGTAAAGACGAACACCGCATCAAACGGTGCCATCCGCCGCAACTCAGGCATCAGCGCATCCAGCGCGTGCCGGTTGTGGGCCGCATCCAGCCAGAAGTGTTGCCCGCCCAGCCGAACCTGCTGCAAACGCCCGGCAACGACGGTGGCAGACACCGCCTTCCGCATGGCCTGTGAACATGTCCCGCCCGCATCGACCAGCCCGGCTTTTTGCAGGGCATCAATCGCCGCCAGGGCCAGTGCGGCATTGCCCTGCTGATGCGCGCCCGGCATGGCCGGCCTTATTTCGACAGTCTGTCCGTATTCCGCCCCGTTACCCGGCCCGACATAGCTCACATCGGTTGTCCCTGCATCGATGATTCGCCGCACCGGAGCGTCCTGCGCCGCGCTCAGGCGGAAACGGCAACCATCGAACACATGCGCCTTTTCCGCCGCTATGTCCTCAAGACTGTCACCCAGCCATGCCTGATGATCCAGCGCCACCGGGGTAAGCAGCGCCATGTCCGCCGCCACGGCTGTGGTCGCATCCAGCCTGGCGCCGACGCCGGCCTCAAGAATCTCGACATCCACGCGGGCATTGGAGAAGCATTGCAGGGCCAGCGCCGTGGCCACCTCGAAATAGGATGCCCCGATGCGCATGGCCTGCTGCACAAGAGGCGGCAACAGTTGCAGCAGCCATGCATCGCTAACCGGCTGCCCGGCAATTCGGATACGTTCGTTGAAATGGTGGATGTGCGGCGAGGTGTACAGGCCGACCTTCAGTCCGGCGGCCCCCAGGCCTTCGGCCAGCATATGCGACGTGGAACCCTTCCCGTTGGTACCTGCAACGCGGATGCGGAGAGCCGGGCGGCACAACTGCATGCCATCCAGCAGGCCCAGCATGCGCGCATGGCCCGGCTTGTAATCGCGGTCGGCTGCGGGCGCACCGAGCCCCTGCAGCCACGCCTCAACACTGCCCTGTTTGCTTTCAATCACGATTCGTGAGGCAGATGCGCCCCGCTATGCGGATCAACCGACCTGCCGGTACGGGCGCTCGGTCAGCTTGTCGAGCAGGTCCTTCAGATATGCCGGAATCTCGCGGCGATCCACAATCGCATCGATCAGGCCGTGATTGAGCAGGAACTCGGCAGACTGGAAGCCCTTCGGCAGCTCCTGATTCACCGTTTCACGAATCACGCGCGGACCGGCAAAACCGATCAGCGCGCCCGGCTCGGCCACCACCACATCGCCCAGCCAGGCCATCGAGGCGGACACACCGCCCATGGTCGGGTGGGTCAGGATGCAGACAAACGGAATCCCTGCCTGCTGCAGCTTCTTGGCCGCAGCCGAGGTCTTGGCCATCTGCATCAGGGAGAGCACGCCCTCCTGCATGCGGGCGCCACCCGAGGCAGCAACCAGCAGGTAAGGGCAACCGCGCTCAAGTGAGCGCTCCATGCCACGTACGATCTTCTCGCCGACAACCGAGCCCATGCTGCCGCCCATGTAGGCGAACTCGAAGATGGATGCGGACACGGTATGCCCGCCAATATCGCCGAGATAATTGCGCACCGCATCGTCTTCGCCGGCCTTCTTGTCGGCTTCACGCACGCGGTCGCGGTATTTCTTCTTGTCGCGGAATTCCAGCGGATCCTGCGAGTGCAGGCCTGCATCCATCTGCTCGAAGGTGGATGCATCGAACAGCGAGGCAGCGCGCATATCGGCGCCGATGCGATGGTGGTGCCCGCATTTCGGGCAAACCATCAGGCTGCGCTCCATCTCCTTGTTGTAGATGGCCACCGAACAGTCGGGGCATTTGATCCACAACCCCTCGGGCGTGGCCGAACGTGCGCCGCCGAGGATGTTTTTCGGGCCTTCAATCAGTCGGGTAATCCAGTTCATGAACAAAAACTCCTAGCTATCAAAGCAGTAACTCATCCACCTGCGTCAGCATGCGCAGATGGGGCAGGAAAAGCGAGCCCACCTCTGAGGTCAGCACATCGAGCGTTTCCGGCTTCATATGATACAGATAGACCGGCACGGAACCGATCTTGTCGAACTTGGCCAACTCGGCGGCCATACCGTTGGGGGTCAGGTGACCACTACGGCGCGCCAGGTCTTCGTAAGCATTGGGGAAAGAACAGTCGATAATCACGCCCTTCAGATTGGGCTGCGCATTGGCCACTTCCCAGATGCGATCGGTGCTGCCGGTGTCGGCGGTGTATATGAACTGCTTGTCATCCTGTTCGATCAGAAAACCGGTGCATGGCACCGGATGGTTCACCGGAATGGCGGTGACTTTCACGCCGTCCACTTCCACGGTCTGCTCCGGCTCGATCGGCTCGAACACCAGTATCGGATCGCTCTTCGAAGGAATGCGGCTGAAATCCGGCCATACGCGATCATTGAAGAAATCGTTGCGCAGCACCTCGATATTCTCGGGAAGGCTGTGCACCACGATCTGACGGTTGGTATCGGCACCGCCCATCAATTTCAGGGAACGGTTATCGGCCAGAAAGGCGATGTCCTTGATGTGATCAAGATGGGTATGCGAAATAAAGATATGCCGGATGGCGAACTGGTCTTCCAGATCAAGCGCTTCGGTCGGCGATCCGGCATCAAGCAGGATGGAATCATTGACCAGAAAAGAAGTCAGATGGAATCCCAGCAACTGCCCGCCATAGCAACCCAAAACCTTGATTCTCACGGCTTAACTCCCGTTGACCGTCGCAGCTTGCATCGCGGCGCAAGTCTTATCTAATGCCGCAAGCATAGCAGCCTCGTCCCCGGGGTGATCTGCGACACAACTCACAAAATGGCTGCCGATCACTACCCCGTCTGCAAAGGCTGCCACTGAGGCAACTTGCTCCGGTGTCTTTATACCGAAGCCGACGCAGATCGGCAATCCGGACTGCGCACGCAGCGACTCAACCTGGGTTCGGATATCCTCCACCGCACCCATCTCGGCGCCGGTGATGCCGGTCAGGGAGACATAATAGATGAACCCCCCGGCAGTCTTCGCCGCCAGCGCACGCCGCTCGGCCGAGGATGTCGGGGCGACCAGCCGGATGCTATGCAGGGCATGCTTGTTCAGCGCCGCATCGAACTCGCCCGATTCCTCGGGTGGAATATCCACGATCAACACGCCATCTGCCCCTGCCAGCGCCGCCTGATCGGCAAACTGATCATAGCCCATGGCATAGGCCACATTGGCATAACCCATCAGCACAATGCCTGCCTCGGGACGCGCCTTGCGAACGCTCATGCACAGGTGAAAGACATCGTGCATCTTCGTCCCGGCCTCCAGCGCGCGCTCACTGGCGGCCTGGATGGTCGGCCCGTCGGCCATCGGGTCGGAGAAGGGCATGCCGATCTCAACGATATCCGCATGTCCGGCCAGCACCGCCAGCAGCTTCTCCGATGCCCCCGGATTCGGATCACCGGCCGTCAGGTAGCCCACCAGTGCGGCGCGCTTCTCGGCCTTGCAGCGCTCAAAACAGTTGTGCAAGCGATCCAGACTCATGCCGCGCTCCCCTCACCCTTGTCGAACACCTTCATCACGGTATCCAGATCCTTGTCACCGCGACCGGAGAGATTCACCAGGATGCTTTCGTCCGGGCTCATCTTCGCAGCCATGCGCATCGCGGCTGCCAGCGCGTGGCTCGATTCGAGCGCGGGGAGGATGCCTTCGGTATGCGCCAGCCTGGCAAATGCCTCAAGCGCCTCGTCGTCGGTAGCCGAATCCAGCTCCAACCTGCCGGCATCGTACATGGCCGAGAGTTCAGGGCCGACGCCCGGATAATCCAGGCCAGCGGAGATGCTGTGCGTGCCGTTGATCTGTCCCTCGGCATTCTCCAGCAGGTAGGTGAGGTTGCCATGCAGGATACCCGGCCGGCCGGCCAGCATGGATGCAGCGTGCTCGCCAGAATCCAGGCCGTGTCCGGCAGCCTCCACGGCCACCAGACGGATATCGTCATCGCGCAACGGATGCAGCAGGCCCATCGCGTTGGAACCGCCACCCACACAGGCCACCGCCACATCCGGCAGGCACCCGAACTGGTTCAGACACTGTGAACGAGCCTCCTGCCCGATCACCGCGTGATACTGCCTGACCATCAACGGATAGGGATGCGGGCCGGCCACGGTGCCGATGATGTAGAAGGTTGTCTCGCAGCTCGCCACCCAGTCGCGCATCGCCTCGTTCAGGGCGTCCTTGAGCGTGCCGGTGCCGCAATCCACCGGAATCACCCTCGCACCGAGCAGCTCCATGCGGAACACGTTCGGCTTCTGGCGGCGCATATCCTCGCGCCCCATGTAGACATCGCACTGCATATCGAACATCGCAGCCACGGTCGCGGTGGCCACGCCATGCTGGCCGGCGCCGGTCTCGGCGATCACGCGCTTCTTGCCCATGTGGCGGGCGAGCAACCCCTGCCCGATGGTGTTGTTGATCTTGTGCGCACCGGTATGGGTCAGATCCTCTCGCTTGAGGATGATCTGCGCTCCGCCGATCTCACGGGACAGGTGCTCGGCATGATACAGCGGCGTGGGACGACCGACATACTGTTGCAGCAGGCGCAGACGCTCGGCCTGGAATGTTTCATCCTCCCAGCATTCATAAAAGGCTTTTTCCAGCTCGGCCAGCGGCCCCATCAGGGTTTCGGCCGCATACTTGCCGCCAAAGCGGCCGAAATGCCCGCCTGCATCCGGCAGATGCCGCATAACCATATCGTACATGATCTGTTCGTTTTTCTGTGGCCTGCTCAATCGATTCTCTCCATCGCTGCGTTTGCATCGGCGCCCGGAATGCTGCCTTGCGTCACGGCTTGCATGAAAAGCCGCATCTTTTCCGCATCCTTGATGCCGGGCGAAACTTCGACCGCGGAGGATACATCCAGTGCATGCCATTGGCGAACAGCCATCGCCAGGTTCACGTTGGCCGCATCCAGCCCGCCGGCAAGGATCAACGGATGCGCATGCTCTACATGCCTCACCAATTCCCAATCGAAACTGCTGCCCGTGCCGCCATATACGCCAGGCGGTGCCTTGGCATCGAGCAGCACCGGGCAATCGAAGTCGGCGATGCGGACGATATCCCCTGCCTCGCGAACCGGCACGGCCTTGATCACGCGCCGGACCTGGGCGGCGCAAAACTCCGGACTTTCATCGCCGTGCAACTGCAACACATCCAGCGGACAGAGCTGCAGGGCTGCATCGATCTGCTGCTGGCTTGCATTGACGAACAACCCGACAACGGACACGAAGGGCGGCAGCTCGCGGATAATGACTGCCGCGTCCTGCGGCGTAATGTGACGCGGAGAGGCCTCATAAAAAACGAAGCCCAGCGCATCCGCGCCGAGTTCCGCAGCCTGCATGGCATCGGCCATGCGCGTGATGCCGCACATCTTGACGCGGGTGCGTTGCTGCCGGGCGGCAGCGTCATGAAAGGAATTCATTTGCATGACACTAGGCAACAGTTCAGGGCTTGAAAAGCGCCGGCACGGGGAAATCGCAAGCCGAATCGTGCGTTTTCAGCGGCAAGCCTCTAACATTACGGCGATGAACGAAACCGCAGCCCATTCAGAGTCGCCCCTGCCGGTGATGCCGACTTATGCCCGCTACCCGCTGACCCTGCGCAACGGCAAGGGCTGCCGGGTACGCGACGATCAGGATAATGACTATCTCGATTTCATCTCGGGCATCGCGGTGAACACGCTTGGCCATGCCCATCCGGCGCTCGCCGAAGCGCTTTGCCGGCAGGCATCCACCATGCTGCACTGCTCGAACCTGTTCCACATACCGCAACAACAGGCGCTGGCTGCGCGGCTGACCGCGCTTGCCGGGCTGCATCAGGCCTTTTTCTGCAATTCGGGGGCCGAGGCCAACGAGGCGGCCATCAAACTGGCACGTAAGTACTTTTACGACCGGAGCATGCCACGCCGACACATCATCACCGCCACGCAATCCTTCCACGGCCGCACCATCAATACCCTGACCGCCACCGGTCAGGACAAGGTAAAGATCGGCTTCGACCCGCTTCCGCCGGGCTTTTCGCATGTGCCGCTGAACGATATCGAGTCGCTTAAAAAGGCTGTCACCGACAGCACCGCAGCGGTGCTTTTGGAACCCCTGCAGGGCGAAGGCGGGGTGAACGTCGCGCATGCCGGCTACCTGAAACAGGTGCGCGAGTTGTGCGATACACACGGCATCCTGCTGCTACTGGATGAAGTGCAGACCGGCATCGGCCGCTGCGGCACGATGTTCGCCTTCGAGCAGGCCGGCATCAGTCCGGACATCCTGACCCTGGCCAAGGGGCTGGGCGGCGGTGTGCCGATTGGTGCGATGCTGGCAAGCCGGGCCGTAGCCGCATCCTTCGGAGCAGGCACGCATGGCTCGACCTTTGGCGGCAACCCGTTGTCCTGCACGGCAGCTTTGACCGTACTGGACGTCATCGAGCAGGAAGACCTGCTGGACAACTGCCGGCAGCGCAGCACCCAGCTGATGCAGGGGCTGGAGGCCCTGAAGACCAAATTCCCGGTCATTCGCGAAGTGCGCGGTGCAGGCCTGCTGGTCGGCGCAGCACTCGACGAGGCGGCCGGCATCCCGGCTTCCGACATCATCACGGTCTGCCGCAAGGGCGGCCTGCTGATCCTGCCGGCAGGACCGCACGTATTGCGTTTCCTGCCGCCACTGAACGTCACGGCCGGAGAAATCGACGAGGCGCTGGCCAGGCTTTCCGCCGCCCTTGAAGGAGTTTGTGCATGAGACATTTCATCAGCCTGCTCGACATCAGCAGTGACGAGGCGCGCCATATCCTGAAACGCGCCTCGGCCATCAAGGCCATGCTGCGTGATGGCAAAACCTTCCACCCGCTGGCTGGCAAAACACTGGGTATGATCTTCGACAAGGCATCCACGCGCACCCGGGTATCCTTTGAAACGGGCATGTTCCAGTTAGGTGGTCATGCGCTGTACCTCAATTCGAACGACACCCAGCTCGGGCGTGGCGAACCGGTCGAGGATGCCGCCCGCGTGCTCTCACGCATGTTGGATGGCGTGGTGATACGCACCTTCGGCCACGACATCATCCAGCGCTTCGCGAAATACTCCTCGGTACCCGTCATCAATGCGCTGACCGACCTGACCCACCCCTGCCAGGTGCTCGCCGATGTACTCACCTTCGAGGAGCATCGCGGCTCGATCGAGGGCAAGACGGTGGCCTGGATCGGCGACGGTAACAATATGGCACACTCGTGGATCAACGGCTCGGTGAGCTTCGGCTACAGGCTGAATATCGCCTGCCCGGAAGGCTATACGCCGGACGAAAAACTTCTGGCAGCGGCGCGCGAACTCGGCGCCGGGGTAAGCCTGACGGATGATCCGCTGGTAGCAGCACGCGATGCCGACCTGGTCACCACCGATGTGTGGGCCTCGATGGGGCAGGAGGATGAACAGGCTAAGCGCGAAAAGGCCTTTGATACCTACCAGGTAAACAGTCGGGTGATGCTCGAAGCCCAACCCGACGCGCTGTTCATGCACTGCCTGCCGGCGCATCGCGGCGAAGAGGTTTCCGCCGATGTGATCGACGGTAAGCAGTCGGTTGTCTGGGATGAAGCAGAAAACCGTCTGCATGCCCAGAAGGGGCTGCTCGAATTCCTGCTGGCCTGACGCCGTGAATTCAAGAACGAACATGCCCAGCCTGCTGTAAGAGATACAAAGGAGCCGACATCATGGAACACGGTCAAGCCCGGGCCAAAACCCTACTCGAAGCGCTTCCCTACCTGCAGCGCTATGCGGGGCAGAGCATTGTCATCAAATACGGTGGCAATGCGATGGTCGAAGAGGAACTGAAGAAGGACTTCGCCCGCGACATCGTGCTGCTCAAACAGGTAGGCATCCACCCGGTGGTGGTGCACGGCGGCGGCCCGCAGATCGGCCAGCTGCTCAAGAAGGTCGGCAAGCAGACCGAGTTCGTGCACGGCATGCGGGTGACCGACCGGGAAACCATGGATATCGTCGAAATGGTGCTGGCCGGCCTGGTGAACAAGGAAATCGTGGCCAATATCAATGCCAGCGGCGGCCGTGCGGTGGGCCTTTCCGGCAAGGACGGCGGCCTGATCTGCGCACGCAAGATGGTGTTCGAAAAGAATGCTCCCGAGCTGGCCGTGCCGGAGATCATCGATCTCGGTCATGTGGGCAGCGTGCACCGCATCAACCCGGAAATCCTGCACATGCTGGAAAAGGATCGTTTCATCCCGGTGATCGCACCGGTCGGCTACCACAAGGACGAGCAGGCCAGCTACAACATCAACGCGGACCTGGTGGCCGGCGCCATCGCGCAGGCCATCGGTGCGGCCAAGCTGATTCTGCTCACCGATGTCACCGGCGTGCTGGATGAGGACAAGGAATTGCAGTCCACGCTGAGCGCCACTCAGGTGGCCGACTGGATGCAGCGCGGCATCATCAGCGGCGGCATGATTCCGAAGGTGAACTGCTGCATGGATGCCATCGCGCATGGCGTGGCCAAGGCTCACATCATCGACGGGCGGATTCCGCATTCCCTGCTTCTCGAAATCCTCACCGACGAGGGTGTGGGCACGGAATTTTCAGCAGAATAGATTTCCTCGTCATCGCGGCTATCATCGCACGCCCTGCGGCAAGCCGCAGCGCAACATCGCACACTCGCTAAGGAGCCCGTCATGTCTTCATCCGTTTCCAAGGTGGTTCTGGCCTATTCCGGTGGCCTGGACACCTCCATCATCCTGAAGTGGCTTCAGGAATCCTACGATTGCGAGGTGGTCACTTTCACCGCCGACATCGGCCAGGGTGAGGAAGTCGAGGACGCGCGCGCCAAGGCCAAAGCCGGCAACGCATCGGCCATCTACATCGAGGACCTGACCGCCGAATTCGTGCGCGACTACGTATTCCCGATGTTCCGTGCCAACACCATCTACGAGGGCGAATACCTGCTGGGTACCTCCATCGCCCGCCCGCTGATCTCCAGGCGCATGATCGAGATCGCCGAAGCCGAAGGTGCCGATGCCGTGTCCCACGGTGCCACCGGCAAGGGTAACGACCAGGTCCGCTTCGAACTCGGCTTCTATGCCCTGAAGCCTGATGTGAAGGTGATTTCGCCATGGCGCGAATGGGGTCTGGTCAGCCGCGAGGACATGCTGCGCTTCGCCGAACAGCACGGCATCCCGGTCGAGCGCAAGCGGGAGGGCTCCAAGTCACCGTACTCGATGGATGCGAACATGCTGCACATCTCGTATGAGGGCTACGACCTGGAAGACCCGTGGTGCGAGCCGGGGGATGATATGTGGCGCTGGAGCGTGTCGCCGGAGAATGCCCCGGACGAGCCGGAGTACATCGAACTCGCATACAAGGGCGGCGATATCGTCGCCATCAATGGCGTGAGCATGACCCCGGCCGAGGTGCTGGCCGAGCTGAACCGCGTGGGTGGCAGGCACGGCATCGGACGCATCGACATCGTGGAGAATCGCTTTGTCGGCATGAAATCGCGCGGCTGCTACGAAACCCCGGGCGGCACCATCATGCTCAAGGCACACCGCGCCATCGAGTCCATCACCCTCGATCGTGAAGTCGCCCATCTGAAAGACGAATTGATGCCACGCTACGCCAAGCTGATCTACAATGGCTTCTGGTTCGCCCCCGAGCGCATCATGATGCAGCAGATGATCGATGCCTCGCAGGCCTCCGTGAACGGCGATGTGCGACTGAAGCTTTACAAGGGCAATGTGATGGTGGTCGGTCGCCGTTCGGATCAGTCACTGTTCGACGAGCGTCTGTGCACCTTCGAGGATGATCAGGGTGCCTACGACCAGAAAGACGCCGGCGGCTTCATCAAGCTCAATGCCCTGCGCCTGCGCATGGAAGCCTTCGCCGGACGAAAGTTCGACTGAGTTTTCCGATACAAACCACAACAAGGAGTTAAACATGAGTTATTACGATACCCCCACCAAGCTGCTGCACAAGGGAATGGCCCTGACCGTTACCGTGCAGGTGCTGCTGAGCTTTTTCATGCAGCATCCGAAGCCGGGGGTGACCCGGGATCCGCTGGCCCTCGAATTGTTCGAGGCCCATGAATGGGTCGGCATCGCCGCCGCCTTCATCGTCATCGCTCATGTCGTATACAGCCTGATCAGCAGCGGCAATGCCTCCTGGCGCACGCTGTTCCCGTGGCTGAGTAAATCCGGCTGCTGCAAGCTGCTCGGCGAGATCAGGCAGGTGGGCAGCTGGTTCAGCAAGGGCCTGCCGCATCCGGACGAGCAGCACACGCTGGCCTCGGCCATCCACGGCGGCGGCATCCTGCTGGTGCTGTTCCAGGGCCTGACCGGCGGCTGCCTGTTCCTCGGCATGGAAGAGAACGGCGCGATGAGCAAGGGCATCCACGAGGTCAAGGAAATGCACGAAGTGGCCGGCATGCTGATCATCGCCTATCTGGTGCTGCATGTGGGTGCCGCCATCTGGCACCAGCGCATGGGTCACGATGTGCTCAGCCGTATCAAGTAAGCCTACAGCGAGACAACATGCAAAAGCCCCGGCCATCGCCGGGGCTTTTTGTTTTCCGGCCCAAGGATGGGCTATACTTGGCATACATCCAAGCATGCCGATCCCGGGGGCCATATGAACTATCCGCAATCCATCCGCATCCTGCACAGCCTGCTGGCGCTCGCCATGCTGGCCCAGCTTGCCGTCGGCGAATTGATGGATGTGCCGGGCATCGCGGGGGAGGCGGACGAGGCCTTGATCCCGATGGCCTTCGCGCACGGCGGGCAAGCCCATGCCGCAACCGTGGTGCCGGTTACGCCCGGCTTCGAGGTGCATGAATTCCTCGGTATGACGATTGCCGGTCTGCTGTTGATCCGCTTGCTGCTGGCTTTCTCTTCAATGCCCGGCGCAGGCTGGCGCGAGCTGCTCCCCTGGCTTTCAGGCGATGGCCGCAAGGCACTGCAATGCGAGGCTGCGGCACAGGCCAGCGGCTGGATGCAGGGCAGACTGGCCCCGCCCGAGGAGGGGGAAACCGTAGCCCGCGCAGTCCACGGGCTGATGCTGCTTACCGCCCTGGGCATTGCAGTCGCAGGCGTGGTGCTATTCTTCGGCTGGAATGAAACAGGCAGGCAGACAGATCTGATCGGCATGGTCGGCGAGATTCATGAAACCCTGGTCGGACTTTTCGAGGCACTGCTTGCCGCACACATCCTGGCGGTCATCCTGCACCAGCGGCAGGGACATAACATCATCGCCCGCATTCGCCCGGGCAAATCCGAAAGCTGAGTTGGACAGCCAGGCCGTCGCCATCTTCAAGTCGCTCGGCGACCCGGTGCGCCTGCGCCTGTTTTACCTGCTCAGCCGGCACCCCGAACTCTGTGTTTGTCACCTGACCGATGCCATGCAAATCCCGCAAAGCACCGTTTCAAGGCATCTTGGTCTGCTGCGCCATGCCGGACTGGTCGCCACGCGTCGTGACGGCAAGTGGATGTATTATCGTTTGAATGGCGGGATCGCGACCGATCTGCTTGGTGTGGTCGAAGCGCTTGCGGGCGAGAAGCAGCAAACCGATGCCAGGCGACTGGAAAGCATCCTGCAAGACAGCATGCAACCCTGCACATCGCACTGAAGTCCCTGCCCGCGGGGCTAGAAGGCGATCTCAGCTGATTTTCAGGTGTCCCAGCGCGAACATCATCGCGCCGCCGATCATACCCACCATCATCAACGGCACCGCAATCACCGCCATGGCACGCCCGCTGCCGATACGGCAGTAAGAGGTCAGGCCACTCCACAGCAGCGCCATACTCCAGACGAATGCGGCAATGCCTCCCCACGACAGTCCGGCGAACATCATCGGCGTGAAGGCGTAAGCGGAAAGCTGGAAGGCGTTGGCCGGGCTCACCCGGCTGCCGCCAAAGGCCTTCACGGCCCAACTCATGTACGCCGAGATCAGCCACATACCGATCAGGACCGAACCCCAGGTAAAGGGAAGCATGAACAGCATGCCGAGGCTGTAGAACGGCAGGGAGAAGAAGGTGAGTATGAAGACGATAATGGAGGCATAGAACAGGCTGCCACCGTAAAACACCGCAAAAGGCATGCCCTCGAAAAAGGCCCTCGGGCGCATGAGTACTGCCTTCAGTGCGGCGAGAAATGAACTGCCCGGATTATTGCTCTCGAAATACTGGATATCACTGCTGCTCATGTCGGCCTCGCTCATCGCATTATCTGCACGGTTGGGGAACGAAGCATGGCGCGAGACTGCCCGGATGCAAGCGCAGGCTTTACCCTGTCAGGTCGGGCCATCACCTTGGTCCGATTCGCTTCGCAAGCTTCATGCGGGCCAGTGCCATTTCGAGCTCGACCATCGCCTCGTTCATGGCATCGGGCGGTGCATGCCTGAATCTCTCGCGAGCACCGTCCAGCAGCCGCCTGGCATTCCCCAGGTCGACCTCTGATTCGCGCTCGTAGGCATCGGCCAGAATGGTGACCGACTCGGGTTGCACCTCCAGGTAACCGCCACTGATCAGCATCATATGCTGTCGCCCTTGCGGGTAACCCGACTCGGCCGGTGCGTAGATACGCAACAGACCGGGACGCAGCACGCCCAGCAAGGGCGCATGTCCCGGATTAATCTTCAACTCTCCCTCGACGGTTTCAGTCACCACGGCACGGGCCTTGCCGCAGAATAACTCCGCCTCGACTGATGCAACACGTATCTTCATGGGAACCGGACTATGAGAACTTACAGGTCAAATGCAATGCCGACCCGATGCAAAGGTTTTCATATCCGTCAATCCGGATATATTAAGCGTAATGGAGCGATGATGACTGAACAAAAGACGGCACCGCAAATGGGAACCTTCGCCCGCTACCTGAGCCTGTGGGTATTGTTATGCATCCTGACCGGGGTCGGGCTGGGCACGCTTTCGCCACACACCTTCCAGGCACTCGGCCGGATGGAACTGGCGCATATCAACCTGCCGGTAGCACTGCTGATCTGGGCCATGATTCTGCCCATGCTGCTCAAGATTGATTATTCGGCGCTGCATGAGGTCTGGCATCAGCGTCGCGGCATCGGCGTCACGCTGTTCATCAACTGGCTGGTCAAGCCATTCTCCATGGCCCTGCTCGGCTTCATCTTCCTGCGCATTCTGTTTGCCGACTGGCTCGACCCGGCACAGATTGATTCCTATATCGCCGGCCTGATCCTGCTCGCCGCTGCCCCGTGCACGGCCATGGTATTCGTCTGGTCGCGGCTGTGCGGCGGTCATGCTCAGTTCACCCTCACCCAGGTCGCACTGAACGATGTGATCATGATCTTCGCCTTCGCACCGATTGTCGGCCTGCTGCTGGGCGTGGCATCGATCAGCGTGCCATGGGAAACCCTGTTCCTTTCGGTACTGCTGTATATCGTCATCCCGGTCCTCATGGCTTACACGGGCCGCCGGATACTGCTCGCCCGCGGCAGTCTGGATAGCGTGCTGCACGCAATGGATCCGATCTCGATGGGTGCGCTGTTGCTTACCGTTGTGCTGCTGTTCGGCTTTCAGGGCGGCCAGATCCTGGCACAACCACTGGTCATTCTCCTGCTGGCGATTCCCATCACCGTGCAGGTTTATTTCAATTCCATGCTCGCCTACTGGCTCAACCGCAGGCTGAGCGTGGCGCATGCGGTTGCAGGCCCCTCGGCGCTGATTGGCGCCTCCAATTTCTTCGAGCTTGCAGTGGCTGCCGCCATTGCCCTGTTCGGCTTCGAATCGGGTGCGGCGCTTGCCACCGTGGTCGGCGTACTGGTCGAGGTGCCGGTGATGTTGTCGGTCGTCGCTATCGTGAATCGCTCGAAAGGCTGGTATGAGTCTGCTGCCAGGCCCGGTACCGGTAGCAGGGTATAGCGATGTTTGAATGGCTGGGAAATGCTCTCGCCTTTCACCTGCTTGGGCTTCCCCCTGCCTCCCATACCGGTCAGGCAGTCCAGTTCTTCTTCATGGACATCAGCAAGATATTTGTCCTGTTGGTAATCATCATTTACATCATGGGCCTGCTACGCGCCTTTTTAAGCCCGGAACGAATACGCCAATATGTACGCAGCAAACCGCCATGGCTGGCGCGGGCTCTCGCCGTCTCGCTGGGCGCCATGACACCATTCTGCTCCTGCTCATCCGTGCCCCTGTTCATCGGCTTTGTCGAGGCCGGCATTCCGCTTGGCGTCACCTTTTCCTTTCTTATCGCCAGCCCCATGATCAATGAGGTCGCAGCAGTCATGCTGGTCGGCATGCTTGGCATCAAGGTCGCTACGCTTTATGTGGCTGCCGGCATGACCGTGGCCTTCGTCGGCGGCATGGCCATGCAGTGGTTCAGGCCGGAGCGCTGGATCGAGGATTATGTATGGAAGATTCAAATGGGGAGCGCAACACTGCCGCAATCCGATACATCCCTGGCTGGTCGCCACAGCTACGCACTTGGCGAGGTTCGCGACATCGTCGGCCGAATCTGGAAATGGGTCATCGCCGGCATTGCCGCCGGGGCGGCCTTTCATGGCTATGTTCCGATTGACTGGGTTCAGGACCACCTGGGTGATGGGAGCCTCTGGTCGGTGCCGGCAGCCGTATTGCTCGGTGTACCTCTCTATTCGAATGCCACAGGCGTCATTCCGGTCGCCGAGGCCATGCTCGGCAAGGGAGTTCCCATCGGCACGGTCCTGGCCCTGATGATGAGCATCGCCGCACTTTCGCTGCCCGAAATGCTCATCCTGAAGAAAGTTATCCGCTGGCCTGCGCTGGTGATCTATGCCTCGATACTGGCGGCGGCATTCATGATGGTCGGCTGGGGGTTCAACTGGCTGTTCACCCAAGGAGGATGACATGAAGGACATCAAGGTACTGGGTTCGGGTTGCAGCACCTGTCGGGCCACGATTGAACTGATTGAGGAAGAGGCAAAGGCCGGCGGAATCGATATCCATCTGGAAAAGATAGAGGACATTGCCGAAATCATGCGTTACGGGGTCATGTCGACACCGGGCGTGGTGATCAATGGCACGGTGGTTCATGCAGGCGGCCTGCCGGCAAAATCGGCGATCCAGAAATGGTTGCGACAATAAATAGGGCTGTGCGAGCCGCATGGCGGACCTGACCCGCAGGGTGGCGGGCGCCCCCTGGTGGGATCAACTGTAATGAGAGGGATATCCGGAATGGAGCATGGTCTGCGCCACTACCTGACAGTCACCGGCGGCTACTGGGCCTTCACCATCACCGACGGCGCCATTCGCATGCTGGTAGTGCTGCATTTCCACCAGCTCGGCTACAGCCCGCTGGAAATCGCCATGCTGTTCCTGTTCTACGAATGCTTCGGCATCGTCACCAACCTGGTCGGCGGCTGGCTGGGGGCGCGCATCGGCCTGAACCTGTGCATGAACATCGGCATGGGCATGCAGATTGTCGCACTGCTGATGCTGACCGTTCCTGATGCATGGCTGTCTGTCGCTTATGTGATGGCAGCGCAGGCACTATCCGGCATCGCCAAGGACCTGAACAAGATGAGCGCCAAGGCCGGTGTGAAGCTTTTCCTTCCCGAGTGTGACGAAACCAGTGAACAGCAGGCACGCCTGTTCCGCTGGGTGGCTGTGTTGACCGGCTCGAAGAATGCGCTGAAGGGCGCCGGCTTTTTCATCGGCGGAGCATTGCTCGGCTGGCTCGGCTTCCGCGGCGCGCTCGAAGCATTGGCCGGCATGCTGGCGCTCGCACTGCTCGCCACCTGGCTGCTTCTACCAGCCGGGCTGGGCAAGACGAGGGACAAGGCCAAATTCTCGGGCATGTTCTCCAAGTCGCCGTCGGTGAACCGACTGTCGGCAGCGCGCTTCTTTTTATTCGGGGCGCGCGATGTGTGGTTCGTGGTCGCACTTCCGGTATTTCTCACCAGCGAACTGGGCTGGAGCTTTACCGCGATCGGCGGCTTCTTCGCCCTGTGGGTGATCGGCTACGGCATTGTGCAGGCTGCATCCCCCGTCCTGCTCAGGCACAGCCGGGCAGGAAGTCGGACACAACTGGTGAGCTGGGGCCTGATACTGACCGGCATCCCGGCCCTGATCTTCTGGGGACTTGGCACAGCGCTCGATACCGGCACGCTCATCATCGGAGGACTGACCCTGTTCGGCGCCGTGTTCGCGGTCAATTCCGCGCTGCACTCTTTCCTGATCGTTGCATGGTCGGACCGTGAACAGGTGTCGATGAATGTCGGCTTCTACTACATGGCCAACGCCGGCGGCCGGCTGGCCGGCACCGTGCTCTCCGGCCTGATTTATCAGAGCGGCGGGTTGAGTGCCTGCCTGATATGCTCGGCGGCCTTCGTGCTGGCATCATCCCTGATCGCGACCGGCCTGCCGCAGATGCATGCGCCCAGCAATTCATAGCTGTCGGGTAGCATGGGGTAACCCATCGGCCTCGTTGCCTCGCGGCATTGCTTTGTGTCATGCTCAATGATCGAATGAAGGGGAGCAGATGAAGCGCACGCAAATCGGCCATGCGAAAAGCCCGGCTTCATGGGAAGCCATCTACCGGCGTCACCTGCAAAAGCTGGTGGTGCGCCGGCTGCGTATCGCCGCCCTGCTGGTCACCGTGGTCGTGCTTACCAATGCAGTCGCTCAGTTTTTCTTCGATTCGGAGCTGTTCGGCCAGCTTCTCTGGGCGCGAATGGCCGCCATCGTGATCTGCCTCGGGGTGTGGCGCTACGCAGCCGAACCCTCGACCAGTCGCTACACCTTCCTGCTCAGCCTGCTGATTATCGGCATCGTCTCGGCGGACCTTGAGGCCGCCATCGTGCTGACCAGCGGCTACAACTCGCCCTTCCAGACCGGGCTTGCCCTGCTGATCGTCGGTGCCGGCCTGCTGGTTCCTTTCCGGCCGATGCAGATCGGCATCATCTGCCTGATGGTCTGGGGCGTGTTTCTCGAACCGCTGCTGAGCGGCGGCGAACATATCAGCAGCCATGAACCGGGCTTCACATCCAGCACCCTGTTCATGGTCTGCGCGACGCTGATCACCATTGCATCGAGCATCATGACCAACCGCCTGCGGCGCGACGAATTTTTCGCCCGCATGCATCTGCGCGAGGAGCAGCGACGGGCGGAGCGCCTGCTGCTCAACATCCTGCCGGCTCCAATTGCCGAACGGCTGAAGCAGGGGGAGCAGAGCATCTCTGACAGCTTCAACGACATCACCGTGCTGTTTGCCGACATTGTCGGCTTTACGCCGATGGCAGATTCGATGCTGCCCGACGAACTGGTGGACATGCTCAACGACCTGTTCTCGGACTTCGACCGGCTGGTGGAACAGCGCGGGCTGGAGAAAATCAAAACCATCGGCGATGCCTATATGGTGGTGGGAGGCGCACCGCAGCCGATGCACGACCACGCAATGCGGGCGGCGGGGCTGGCGCTGGACATGCTGCAGGCCACCGAGGCCTATAATCGTGCAACCGGTCGAAAGCTTGCCCTGCGCATCGGCATGCACAGCGGGCCTGCGGTAGCCGGAGTGATCGGCCTGAACAAATTCGGTTACGACCTGTGGGGCGATACGGTGAACACGGCCAGCCGCATGCAATCGCATAGCGAGCCCGGACGCATCCATATCAGCGAGCAATGCCGCACGCAGCTGGTGGATGAGTTCATATGCGAGGAACGTGGCCTGGTGAACATCAAGGGGAAGGGGGAAATGACAACCTTCTTTCTGAACGGCCGCCGTGCAGCACCCGCAACAGAATAAGCCTCAGCGTGTCTTGTAGTTGCGCTCCAGGTCGCGCTTGATATCGCGCACCTTTAAATCATGCCGCTTGTCGTGAAGTTTCTTGCCTCGGCAAAGACCGAGCTGCAATTTGGCCAGACCACGCTCGTTGAAATACAGTTTCAGCGGAATCAGTGTCAGACCCTTCTCGTTGAGCTTGCCCATCAGCTTGGATAGCTCCTGGCGATGCAGCAGCAGGGTGCGCGTGCGGCGCGGATCGTCAGGGTTGTTCAGCGCCGCCGGCCGGTAAGGCTGGATGTGGCAGCCGATCAGCAGGGCGCGATTGCCGCGCACGATGCAGTGGGCCTCGGCCAGGCTCGCCTGCCCGGCGCGCAGCGACTTCACCTCGGGGCCGGTCAGCATGATGCCGGCCTCGAAGGTTTCCAGGATATTGTATTCGTGACGCGCTTTGCGGTTGAGCATGGACATCGGCGCATGCTAGCCGTTTTCACCCCGCTTGCACCAATCAAGCCGCCATGTATCGAACAGAAGCAAAAAAGAAGGGCGGCCCGAGGGCCGCCCTTCATAACACCGGACCTGAGGTCCGGTGAGCTATTACTTGATCTGCTCTTCGAACCAGGTGCGAACTTCAGCCTTCTTGGCATCGTTCAGCTTGCGGTACTTCTTGAGCTGACCTTTCATGATGCCCTTCTTGCTGGCGAACTTCTTCACCTTCGGATCCAGCTTGGCATCGGAGTTCAGGAATGCGAACACGGCATCCACGGAGCCATATGCCTCAACAACAGACGCAAAAGACGGGCCGACCTTGTTCTTGTGACCTGCATGGCAGGTTGCGCAGAACGGCTTGGCCATGGCGGTGCCGGACAGGCCACCCAGAATCAAAACAGCAGTAGCAGCAATCATTATTTTTTTCATATCAATCATCCTCCTCTCATTTAGTTCAATCTCTTCAACCTCGGTTGCCGGAGCGTTCGGGGTCATGCGGCCACCCTTCCAAATCCGGGAAAATGGGCCAGACGTAAAAATTGCACCCGTGGGGTGGATATCGCGCGACCCGCAGCGCAAGAAGAAGGCGGCCCCGCAGGAGCCTTCTGTTATACCTTCGAACAGCGTTTGCTGTCGATGCTTACTTGAGCTCGCTCTCGACCCAGGCAC
>Ga0102953_1000021_pt1 | contig 94474 bp, 79 predicted proteins | sample SalPon2A_C_D2_MG_FD_78509 | JGI IMG/M metagenome (GOLD analysis project Ga0102953, IMG submission 78509) | Soil microbial communities from South San Francisco under conditions of wetland restoration - Salt Pond MetaG R2A_C_D2_MG | ecosystem: Environmental > Terrestrial > Soil > Wetlands | place...
AAAAAATTAGTGGAGAAGGCCGGTATCCCGGCTGCATGGACCATTCTGGGCCTCTCGGCAGTGGAGAGCGATCACCCCATGAACGTGGGCATGGTTGGGATGCGCGGGAATAATGGCCCCAACCTGCTGACCAATACCTGTGACGTGCTGATCGCGATCGGGATGCGGTTTGACGACCGGGTGACCGGGGATCTCAAGACCTATGCGAAACAAGCCAAAATCATCCACTTTGAAATTGATCCTGCAGAAATCAATAAAAATGTAAAGGTCGATGTGGCGGTCCTCGGCAACGCCAGGGAAAGCCTGGAACTCCTGCTACCGAAGATCAGGAAAAACCGGCATGAGGCCTGGCATGAGGAATTCAGGGAAAAATACCGGGAAGAGTTCGAGACGGTAATCCGAAATGATATACATCCCACCAAGGAAGGGCTCACTATGGGCGAGGTGGTGGAAGTCATCAATCAGGCAACCCAATCCCGCGCGGTACTGGTCACCGATGTGGGGCAACATCAGATGATTACCTGCCGCTATGCCCGTTTTTCCCAAACCAAAAGCAACATCACCTCCGGCGGACTCGGAACCATGGGCTTCGCATTGCCAGCAGCCATAGGGGCCAAAATGGCCGCTGCGGATCGTGAAGTGGTGGCGATAATCGGCGATGGCGGGTACCAGATGAACATACAGGAACTGGCAACCATCTTTCAAAACCAAACCGCCATAAAAATCGTGGTCCTCAACAACGACCATTTGGGAATGGTACGGCAATGGCAGGAACTCTTTTTTGAAAAGCGTTATGCCTCCACTGTCATGACCAATCCCGATTTTGTGAAAATTGCCGAAGGATACCATATCAGGGCCAGCAGGGTCGTGAAAAGGGAAGAACTGAAGGCCCGGGTGGAAGAAATGATCCAATCCGGGGAACCCTATTTCCTGGAGGTAAAAGTGGAAAAGGAAGATAATGTTTTCCCCATGATCCCCTCTGGTGCTTCCGTTTCCGATATCCGATTAAAATAAACAGCATGAAAAAGCAGTGGTTTACCATTTCCGTATATTCGGAGAACAATGTCGGTTTGCTTAACCGCATCTCAGGGATTTTCCTGAAAAGACACATCAATATTGAGAGCCTCAATGTCTCCAAGTCTGAGATCGAAGGCGTGTCCAAGTTCACTGTAGTGGTGTTTATCACGGAAGACTGGACCCGCCGCATCGTGGCCCAGATTGAGAAGCAAATTGAGGTCATTAAGGCGTTCTATCATACTGACGACGAAACCATTTACCAGGAATCGGCACTGTTTAAGATCGCCTCCCACCTGCTTTTCGATGAGCGCCGTATCCAGAACATCATCAAGGACAGCCACGCACAAATTGTGACCGTGTCCAGGGACTTTTTTGTTTTGGCCAAAACCGGCCGCAGGGAGGAGATCGATGAGATGTATCACCGCCTGGAGCCTTTCGGCATCATGCAATTCGTACGATCGGGCCGCATCGCTGTCAGTAAGGCTGAAATGCGGATTTCGGCCCTCCTTAAAGAATTTGAACATAAATAAACCTTTACCAACTAGAAACAAAACGAGAACACTACCATGACAAATTACTTCAACACCCTGTCCTTACGGGAACAACTATCACAACTTGGCAAATGCCGCTTTATGGAAGTCAGTGAATTCACTGATGGCGTGGCCGCGCTGAAAGGAAAGAAAATTGTGATCGTGGGATGTGGTGCACAGGGACTCAACCAGGGCCTGAACATGCGGGATTCGGGGCTGGATGTTTCTTATACTTTGCGGGAAGCCGCCATTAAGGAAAAGCGCCCTTCCTATAAGAATGCCACCGAGAATGGCTTTAAGGTGGGAACTTACAAGGAAATGGTCCCTTCGGCAGACCTGGTGATCAACCTGACCCCGGATAAGCAGCATACCGGGGTAATAAACGCTGTGATGCCCCTTATGAAAAAAGGGGCCACCCTTTCCTATTCCCATGGTTTCAATATTGTGGAGGAAGGGATGCAGATCCGAAAAGATATCACCGTGATCATGGTGGCACCGAAAAGCCCGGGTTCCGAAGTACGGGAGGAATACAAAAGGGGCTTTGGGGTCCCCACGCTCATCGCCGTACATCCGGAAAACGACCCGGAAGGCAAGGGGCTTGAGCAGGCCAAGGCGTATGCCGTTGCCACCGGAGGCCACAAGGCCGGTGTTCTCGAGTCATCGTTTGTTGCGGAGGTCAAGTCAGACCTGATGGGCGAACAGACCATCCTCTGCGGGCTGCTGCAGACCGGTTCCATCCTTTGTTTCGATAAGATGATCGCTGAAGGCGTTGATCCCGGTTTTGCCTCGAAACTCATTCAATACGGATGGGAAACAGTTACGGAAGGGCTTAAATACGGGGGCATTACCAATATGATGGATCGCCTGTCCAATCCGGCCAAGATCAGGGCATTCGAGCTCTCCGAGGAAATGAAACAGATCATGAGGCCTTTGTTTTATAAGCATATGGATGATATCATGAGCGGACATTTCTCCAAAACTATGATGGAAGACTGGGCAAATGACGACAAGAATCTACTGAGCTGGCGGGCGGAAACAGGGGAGACTGCATTTGAGAAAACCCCTGCCGGATCGGATAAGATATCCGAACAGGAATACTACGATAAAGGCGTGCTGATGGTAGCCTTTGTCCGCGCCGGGGTGGAACTGGCCTATGAGGCCATGATCGAATCGGGTATTATCGGGGAATCGGCCTATTATGAATCCCTGCATGAAACCCCGTTAATTGCCAATACCATTGCACGGAAAAAGCTTTTTGAGATGAACCGGGTTATTTCTGATACTGCGGAGTATGGCTGCTATCTTTTCGACCATGCCTGCAAACCGCTCCTGACTGATTTTATGAGTCGGGTCGGGTCAGACGTGATCGGGAAGGCCTATGGGGCCGGCAAGGATGCCGGAGTGGACAATGCCAGGCTGATCGCCGTGAACAAGGTCATTCGGGAACACCCCGTAGAAAAGGTCGGGGCGCGGTTGCGCGCTTCCATGACCGCCATGAAGCCTATACGATAACCCAACACTGGCTTCCTTCGCGGAAGCGCAACCTGATAACACGACCACTTATGACGACCAAAACGGCCACAATACCGAAACAGTTTCAAATCGGGGAACCGATTCATCATGCCCTTTACCTGGTGAATGGCAAACTGGAACGCTGGGAAGGAAAGACGACCGAAGTGTTTTCCAGTATCTCCACTTCGGAGACCTATGCCCCGACCTTGTTGGGAAGTGTCCCGGATATGGGTGAGCCGGAGGCCCTCAATGCCCTGGATTCTGCCCTGAAGGCTTATGATGAGGGCAAGGGGGTATGGCCTACCATGCGGGTGAGTGACCGCATCGAATGCATGGAAAAATTCGTCGGCCAGATGAAAGGAAAAAGGGAAGAAGTGGTAAAGCTGCTCATGTGGGAAATAGGGAAATCCCTGCCTGATTCGGAAAAGGAATTCGACCGGACGGTTGAGTATATCAAGGATACCATTGAGGATTACAAGCAGCTCGACCGGAATTCGGCCAAGTTCCAGAAAAACGAAGGGGTGTATGCGCATATACGCCGTGGGCCACTTGGGGTGGTCCTTTGCCTTGGCCCATATAACTATCCCCTGAATGAAACGTTCGCCCTGCTGATCCCCGCCATCATGATGGGAAACACGACCATTTTTAAACCCGCCAAGCATGGGGTGCTTCTGATCACTCCGCTGCTGGAAGCATTTCAGAGTAGTTTCCCGAAAGGGGTGGTGAATATCCTCTTCGGCAGGGGCCGTGCCGTGGCTGGCCCCATCATGAAGACCGGAAAAATAGACGTCCTCGCCCTTATAGGCAACAGCAAGTCTGCCAATGCCCTGCAGGACCAGCATCCTAAAAGCAACCGCCTGCGCCTGGTGCTCGGGCTGGAGGCCAAGAACCCGGCTATCGTATTGCCAGACGCCGACCTGGAATTAACCATAGATGAATGCATTGCGGGGACGCTCTCCTTTAATGGGCAACGCTGTACGGCCCTGAAGATCATATATGTACATGAAGATATCCGGGAGGAATTCCTAAAAGGATTTGCCAGGAAGGTAGACAGCCTCAAATATGGCAATCCGTGGGATAAGGATGTAAAACTCACCCCGTTGCCCGAACCGGACAAACCGGAATATATCCGGGGACTTATAGATGATGCCCTGGCTAAAGGGGCGCGAATCGTCAATAAAAAAGGCGGGGTTCAAACCGAAAATTTCATTTGGCCGGCGGTCCTCTATCCGGTAACCAAGGAGATGAGGGCCTATCAGGAGGAACAATTCGGCCCGGTAATCCCGGTTGTATCTTTCAGGGATATCGAAGAACCGCTGGATGACATGGCGGAAAGCAACTACGGGCAACAGGTGAGCCTCTTTGGCAAGGATGTCTATACCCTGGCGCCATTGATCGATACCCTGGTCAACCTGGTTTGCAGGGTAAACCTGAACAGTTCCTGCCAACGAGGACCGGACGTATACCCGTTCACCGGGCGAAAGGATTCCGCCCAGTCGACCCTGAGCGTGCACGATGCCCTGAGATCGTTTTCCATCCGCACCTTTGTGGCGTTCAAGGATAACGAGTTGAATACGGAAACCATCGAGCAGCTCCTGGAATCCAAACTTTCCAATTTTATCAGCACAGACTATATCCTGTAAACCCGGACCACAAAAGGCTGCCTTCTGACTATCCAATTTAAATATATGTTAAATTAACATCAGATAATTAATATTTATTTCTGATTGGTTAATATCCCACATATATTGGGTAATCCTGTATAGTACTTCACTTCCACAGCCCCTTACCTTTGTGATATAATTTACACCTGCAGCGGCTAAGTCCGCCGGGGTATCAAAATAAGTTGAATGAAGGAAAGGAAAACAAATATAAAAGCACTGCTTGCCCTTTCTATAGGAGGTTTTGGCATTGGCCTGACAGAATTCGTCATCATGGGCATCCTGCCGGATGTCGCGTCCGGTTTGGGTATTTCCATCCCTGAAGCAGGGCATTTTATTGCAGCCTATGCCCTCGGGGTGGTGGTTGGAGCCCCCCTGTTGACCGTTCTGGGGGGGAAGTGGCCTGCCCATAAAGTTCTTTTGACCCTGATGTTATGGTTTACGGTTTTCAACACGCTTTCGGCATTTGCCACGGGCTACGGTTCCCTGCTGGCTCTGCGTTTCCTTTCGGGGCTGCCACATGGGGCCTTTTTTGGGATAGGAGCCGTGGTATCCGGGAAACTGGCCAGGGAAGGGAAGGCTGCCCAGGCGATAGCCACGATGTTTGCGGGCCTCACGGTGGCCAACGTGATCGGGGTGCCCATAGGGACCTACCTCGGGCATCATTTCAATTGGAGTGCCTCCTTTCTGATGGTCGGCGTAATCGGCCTGATCACCATGATCTGTATTTACCTGTGGATGCCCAAATTACCCAGGTCCAGCCGAAAAGGGTTTGGGGCGGATGTACAGGTATTCAGGCGGGCAGAACTTTGGGCTATGATCCTGCTCACCACCATAGGGACTGGTGGGTTTTTCGCCTGGTATAGCTATATAGCACCTTTACTGACCGATGTGGCCGGCTGGCCGGAAGATATGGTCGGATACGCCATGATCCTGGCCGGGCTCGGCATGGTTGCAGGAAACTTCCTGGGGGCCAAAATGGCGGAACGGATACAGCCTCTCAAAGCGGTTATGATCAGCCTCTCCTTAATGATAGCCGTCCTTTTATTAAATTCCTGGGCAGCGGTCAACCCGGTGGCAGTCCTGGTGCTGACGTTTATCATCGGGGTGGTGGCCTTCACGGTAGCCACTCCCATACAAATGGCTATCATCAATACGGCCAAAGGTTCCGAATCGCTGGGATCTTCCATGAACCAAAGCGCTTTTAACATGGGGAACGCCTCCGGGGCCTATCTGGCCGGGTTACCCATTGCCTTTGGTTTTGGGATCCAGGCAGCCAGCCTGGTTGGGGCGGCGATGGCTGCCACCGGCGTTGGGATTGCCGCCATAATCCGTATCATCAGGGGATCGCGCAAGGCTGAAAATCGCAGACTTGCTTTTAACAGTTAGGATGGAACATCACACAAACGAACAGGAAGAATTAATCACCCGCCGGGGTATACAGCTCCCCCGACTCGACAGGGGCAATTGGGCATACGCGCCGCGCGGGTTTTTTATAGGTTTTTGGCCAGCCAATCGCCCACTTCGCTGGTCTTGTATGATTTACCGCCTTCGGCAAGGTCTTCGGTGACCACGCCGGCGGCCAGGGATTTATTTACCACCTCCCTGATGGCCTGGCCTTCATCCATCAGGCCAAAACCTTCGAACATCATTGCGGCGGAAAGGACGGTAGCCAGGGGGTTGGCGATATCCTTCCCGGCTGCCTGCGGATAAGACCCGTGGATAGGCTCGTAGAGGGCGATATCCGAGCCGACCGATGCCGAGGGCATCAATCCCATCGATCCTGAAATAACCGATGCCTCGTCTGTCAGGATATCCCCGAACATGTTTTCCGTGATCAGGACGTCATACGCCTTGGGCCATTGAACCAGCCGCATGGCTACGGCATCGACGAATTCATAGGTTACCGTCACGTCCGGGTACTCCTTTTCCATGGCTTGTACGGTTTCCCTCCACAGGCGGGAGGATTCCAGTACATTGGCTTTGTCCACGCAGCAGAGCTTCCCCGATCGTTTCCTGGCCAGTTCAAATCCCTGCCTGGCCAGCCTTTGAATTTCAGATCGGGTATAGGTGCAGGTATCATAGGCGGTGTTGCCATCATCTTCCCGACCCCTCTTCCCGAAATAGATGCCCCCTGTGAGCTCCCTCAGGAAAACCAGGTCTGTCCCTTCAATCCGTTCCCTTTTCAGGGGCGATTTATCAATCAGGGAGGGAAAAGTGAAAGTAGGCCGGACGTTGGCAAACAACCCGAGCTTTTTCCTCATTTTAAGAAGTCCCTGCTCCGGCCGTATGGGGGCAGAGGGGTCGTTGTCAAATTTCGGATGGCCAATGGCGCCGAACAATACGGCGTCGGATGCCAGGCATACTTCATGGGTTTCATCCGGGTAAGGATCGCCAACGGCGTCAATGGCTGCTGCTCCGGTAAGTGCGGGCTTCCAGGTGATGTTGTGATCGAACTTCGAGGCGACCGCGTCGCAAACCTTTACGGCCTGGGCAATAACCTCAGGGCCAATGCCGTCTCCGGCCAACAGGGCAATTTTCAAATTCATCCGGTATCTATTTCGAAATTATTATATAATGTTCAACATTTTTTCTGTCGCTTTGATGGCAGAGACGGTTTGGTCACTGTCCAGCCCCCGGGTCGTAAAATCCCTGTCGTTATGATGCCAGGTTATTATGGTTTCACAAAGGGCATCCGAGTTGCTTCCCGGCGGGATGCGCACAGAATAATCCACGAGCAAGGGAAGATCCATTTTTTGTTGCCGGTATATTTTGCGCAGGGCATTCATAAAGGCGTCAAACTGCCCGTCTCCCTGGGCGTTTTCCTCATGGGACTGCCCGTTGACCTCCAGGCAGACGGTAGTGGAGGGTTTCAGGCCTTTCGCATGGGTGAGCACATAGGAACGTACCAGGACTTTCTTCTGATAGGTAGCGCTGTCCAGCACGTCCGAAATAATATAAGGGAGGTCTTCCCGGGTAACCCGTTCCTTCTTGTCACCCAACTCGATGATCCTTTCGGTTACCTTGCGCAATTCTTCTTCGTTCAGCGTCAGCCCGAGCTCCTGCAGGTTTTTTTGGATATTTGCCTTGCCCGAGGTTTTCCCAAGGGCATATTTGCGCTTCCGGCCAAATCGTTCCGGGAGTAAATCGTTAAAGTAAAGATTCTTTTTATTATCTCCATCTGCATGTATACCAGCAGTTTGAGTAAATACGTTTTCACCGACAATTGGTTTGTTTGCCGGGATGGTGAAGCCGGTAAAATTCGAGACCAGCTTACTGACTTTGTAGAGGGAGCTTTCATTGACCCCGATAGCTAAGTCGGGGAGGAAGTCGTTTATGACGGCTACTGCGCTGGCCAGGGGGGCATTACCGGCCCGTTCCCCCATGCCGTTCACCGTAAGATGAAGGCCGTCGCAGCCCGCTTTTAAAGCCTCAAGCACGTTGGCGACACTGAGGTCATAATCGTTATGCCCGTGAAAATCAATATGCCGGTCCGGATATCGTTCCCGGACCTTGGAAACGAAATCATAAGCTTCGGAAGGGGTAAGGATACCCAGAGTATCCGGCAGCAGAAAGCGTTTTACCGGCTGGGTGTTTAGGAAATCCAGGAAATCAAATACGTATGCCGGTGAATTCCGCATCCCATTGCTCCAGTCTTCCAGGTAAACGTTGGTCACAAAGCCTTGTTTTCGAGCCAGTTCAATGACTTCGGATACTTCCTGGAAATGTTGTTCAGGGGTTTTTTTAAGCTGGTGGGTGAGGTGGTTCAGGGACCCTTTGGTAAGCAGGTTCTGAACTTTGGCACCGGCGTTTTTCATCCACTCCACCGAGCGGCCCTTGTCTACAAAGGTCAGCACTTCCACCCGTTCCAAATACCCCATGGAAGAAGCCCATGCGGTGATCTGTTGCACGGAATCAAACTCCCCTTCCGACACCCGGGCCGAGGCTACCTCTATGCGGTCTACCTTCAGTTCCTCCAGTAGCAGTTTGGCCACCGTTAGTTTTTCCGAGGCCGAAAAGGATACCCCGGAGGTTTGTTCCCCATCCCTGAGGGTGGTATCCATAATTTCAATCGTTCTCCTTTTCATGGTTTGATGGCTGTGCTACGCATTGTATAGGGGCCTTCCTGCTAAGGGAAGCCGAAACCGGCGGGAATATACAGCAAATATGTGGTTTAAAGTGGTGCTTCCTTTTCGAAGGCTTTTATGTCGTCCTTAAGGTTTAACAGGAAGTCGATATCATCAAACCCGTTTATCATGTTGTCCTTCTTGTAGCTATTGATCTCGAAAGATTCCTTGTCCGAAGTGGAAAGGATGGTTACCGTTTGTTCGGGAAGGTTTACTTCAAAACGCGCCTTGGGATCGGCCTCAATAGCCTCGAATATCTTTTCGAGGAACCCGGGGCTGACCTGTACCGGGAGTACGCCCACATTCAGGCAGTTGTTTCGGAAAATATCGGCAAAGAAGCTGGATATAACGCAGCGGAACCCATAGTCGTAAATAGCCCAGGCGGCGTGTTCGCGCGAGGAGCCTGATCCGAAGTTTTTCCCTCCAACCAGGATTTCACCCGAATAGATTGGGTTATTCAGGACGAAGTGCTCTTTAGGAGTTTGGTCCGGGTGGTAGCGCCAGTCGCGAAAGAGGTTCTCGCCGAAGCCTTTGCGTTCTGTAGCCTTGAGGAAGCGGGCCGGGATGATCTGATCCGTATCCACATTTTCTATAGGAAGGGGGACTGCAGTGCTTGTCAGGATATTGAATTTATCGTATGCCATGTTTGTTTCTTATTACTTGAGTTAAACGGGTTCAAGGGCCAGCAGTTCACGGGTATCGGTGACCCTTCCTGTAACGGCAGCGGCCGCAGCCACCAACGGACTGGCGAGCAGGGTCCTTGCCCCGGGTCCCTGCCTGCCTTCAAAATTCCGGTTGGACGTACTGACGGCGTATTTCCCGGCGGGGATTTTGTCTTCATTCATAGCCAGACAGGCCGAACAACCGGGCTCCCGAAGTTCAAATCCCGCTTCGTGAAGAATATCCAGAATGCCTTCCTCTTTTATGGCCATTTCAACTTTGTGGGAACCGGGTACCAACCAAACGGTTACATCATCGGCTTTTTTACGGCCTTTTACAATTTCCGCGAATGCCCTGAAATCTTCAATCCGGCCGTTGGTGCAACTGCCCAGGAAGACAAAGTCGATCTTTTTACCCAGCATATTGTCCCCTTCGTGAAAATCCATGTATTCCAATGATTTTCGGTAGCTGGATGCCCCGCCTTCCACCATGCTGGCAAGGGGGATGCCTTTGGAGATGCCTATCCCCATCCCGGGGTTGGTGCCATAAGTGATCATGGGTTCAATCTCTTCGCCATGGAAGGTAAGTTCCTTGTCGAAACGGGCATCTTCATCTGATTTCAGTGTTTTCCAGTATTCCATGGCGGCATCCCAGTCGGCACCCTTAGGGGTAAATTCCCTGCCCTTGATATAGTTGAATGTCTTTTCGTCGGGAGCCATCATCCCGCCCCGGGCACCCATTTCTATGCTCAGGTTGCAGACCGTCATCCTACCTTCCATGGACATGTCCTGAAAGACGTCCCCGGCATATTCAACAAAATACCCGGTGGCACCGGAGGTGGTGAGGCGGGAGATAATGAAGAGGGCCACGTCTTTAGGGGTTACGCCACGGTTCAGCCGGCCGTTTACATTGATGCGCATCTTCCTGGGCTTCGGCTGCAGGATACATTGGGTGGCCAGGACCATCTCCACTTCGGAGGTCCCGATGCCAAAGGCTATGGCACCAAAAGCACCGTGGGTAGAAGTATGGGAGTCACCACACACAATGGTGGCCCCTGGTACGGTAATTCCGTTTTCAGGCCCTATCACGTGCACAATGCCGTTCTTTTCGTGTCCAAGGCCCCAGTATGGGATGCCGTGTTCCTGGGCATTTTGTTCCAGGGCCCTCAGTTGGTTGGCTGAAAGCGGATCCTGTACGGGCAAATGCTGGTTTCGGGTAGGGGTATTATGGTCTGCCGTGGCAAAGGTGCGCTCAGGGTGCAACACCTTGATGCCCCTTTTTTTCAACCCGAGAAAAGCCACCGGGCTGGTCACTTCATGGACCAGGTGGCGGTCAATAAACAGGACTTCCGGGCCATTTTCGATCCGTTTCACCACGTGTGAATCCCATACCTTATCAAATAATGTCTTACTCATGGATGTGTTCTTCTTGTTCTTGCTGTTTAACAGGGTAGCAAAAATACAAAATTCACCTGTGCCATGCCAGCCACGGGAAGTATTAAATTACGATGTTCAAGGGAGGTCACCTTCTTATACCATGTTGAAAATCAATCTGATAATTGTGTTCAGGGCCCCTTTCAATCCAACTGTGCCCGGCCTTTATATCCTGCTACAAGCCCGGATTAAGAGGCCAAGGGAATTCCCGGCTTTAACAGCAAGCGAAAATAGTTTAACATTCCAATAACGAATTCGGGTGCGCGGGTTCTCTATATTTAGACAAACTAACAACTCACAATCAACTACCGCAAATGAAACAAGTTTACGCCACCATTTCAGGAATGTTGCTCGCATGTGCACTCCTGGTATCTCCTGCCGTACAGGGGCAATTACTCGACCTTCCAAGGGCCAGCCAGATGGCCAGTGTATCCCAGCGAATCGGGATAACCGATGTTAGCATCACCTACTCAAGGCCCAGTGTGCAAGGGCGACCTATCTGGGGGCAATTGGTGCCTTACGGAATGAATAACCTGGGTTTCGGTACTGCCAAGGAATCACCCTGGCGGGCCGGTGCCAATGAGAATACGGTGATCACATTCAGCGATCCGGTGACTATTGAGGGCCAGCCCCTGCCAGCAGGCAGTTATGGCCTCCACATGATCCTGTACGATGATGACCGGGCCACCGTAATTTTTTCCAAAAATCACACGGCCTGGGGCAGCTTCTTCTACGATCCTTCCGAAGATGCCCTTCGGGTGGATGTAACCACCCGGGAAATCCCCCATACCGAACTGCTAACCTATTCTTTCGAAGAAGTTGGTGCCGATTCGGCAGTGGCTTCCCTCAATTGGGAGAATAAGCAAATTCCCTTTACCATCAAAGTTGATGTACCCAAGGTAGTGATGCAGGATATCCGGCGTAAGCTTCAGGATTCTCCGGGGTTCAGCAGGCAAAGTTGGGAGCAGGCTGCCGCCTATTCCCTGAATAACGGGGGAGACCTTGATGAAGCCCTGAGTTGGGTGAACACGGCTATTTCAGGTCCTTTCGTAGGCCAGAAAACCTTCAGCAACCTGCAGCTCAAGGCACAGATCCTTGAAAAAATGGGCAAGGGAAGTGAGGCAAAAGCCCTGATAGACGAGGCGCTTCCCCTGGGAACCGTTTTTGAGATTCATCAGTATGGAAGGCAATTGATCGCCCAGGATAAAGACCAGGAAGCCCTGTCGATATTCAAATGGAATGCCGAGCATCACAAAAATACCTGGCCTGTGGACTATGGGCTGGCCAGGGGTTACTCAGCCAACGGTGACTACAAAACAGCTCTGAAGCACCTGAAGATTGCCGAGGGACGCGCTCCCGATCAGATCAACAAGGATGCCATCGCCATGAACCTCGAGAAACTGGAAAACGGACAGGATATCAATTAAATACCTTTGTTTTTATTAATTGTTGTTGATAAGGCCGGGCAAAAGCCCGGCTTTTAACTGATATATTTCCACAGGTTCTTGTTCCGGCTGAGCAGGGTATAGGCGTTTCTTACCATCCCGTGTTTTTCCATGGCCAGCTGCGGATCCTCCCTGAGTAGTTTCGAGGCGTAATGCCTTGCCGATTTCAGGATGTCCTGGTCGCGTACCACATCGGCAATCTTAAGGTTGAGCACCCCGCTTTGCTGAGTCCCCATCAGGTCGCCAGGGCCGCGTAGACGAAGGTCTGCTTCGGCAATCTCAAATCCGTCATTCGTGTGCACCATGGTTTCCAGCCGGGTCTTTGCTTCCGTGGAAAGCTTGCGACCGGTCATCAGGATGCAGTAGCTCTGATCGGCACCTCTTCCCACCCGGCCCCGTAACTGGTGCAATTGAGAAAGGCCAAAGCGCTCGGCGCTTTCAATGACCATAACGGATGCATTCGGGATGTCGACCCCCACTTCTATGACCGTGGTGGCTACCATGATCTGGGTTTCCCCCCGGGCAAACCGGTTCATTTCATAGTCCTTGTCCTCAGATTTCATTTTCCCGTGTACGATAGAGATCTGGTAGTCCGGGAGGGGAAATTCCCTGGCAATACTTTCATACCCGTCCATGAGGTCTTTATAGTCCAGGGCTTCTGATTCCTGGATCAGGGGGTACACCACATATACCTGCCGGCCCTTCCCGATTTGTTCCCTGAGGAAGCCAAATACCTTCAGCCGGTTTGCATCGAACCGGTGTACGGTCCTGACCGGTTTGCGGCCGGGGGGAAGCTCATCGATAACGGAAATATCCAGGTCCCCGTATAAACTCATGGCCAGGGTCCTGGGGATAGGGGTGGCCGTCATGATCAGGATGTGTGGGGGGATCTGGTTTTTATACCACAGTTTCGCACGCTGGGCCACCCCAAACCGGTGCTGTTCGTCAATAACGGCGAGTCCGAGGTTGTGGAAGCGCACTTTTTCCTCCAGTACCGCATGCGTACCCACCAAAATATGGAGGCTGCCTTCTTCCAGGTCCCGGTGTATGCCCGATCGTTCCGATTTTTTTACAGACCCGGTTAAAAGCGAGACCCGGATGTCTATCCCTTTCAGGAGCTCCGTGATCCCGTTGAAATGCTGTACGGCCAGGATCTCGGTCGGGGCCACGAGGCAGGCCTGAAATCCATTGTCCACCGCCAGCAGCATAGCCATCAGGGCCACTATGGTCTTGCCTGAACCTACATCGCCCTGCAAAAGGCGATTCATTTGCGCCTTGCTTCCCAGGTCGGCCCGTACCTCCCGTATTACTTTCTTTTGCGCTTCAGTTAGGTCGAATGGCAGGTGTTCAGAGTAAAAACGGTTGAAATAGTGACCTACTTTTTCAAAGGCATGCCCCTTTATTTTTTGCTTCCGCAATTGTTTTTTGAGCAGGAGTTGTAACTGAAGGTAGAAGAACTCCTCGAATTTCAGTCGGAATTGTGCGCGGGCCAGCACGGCCTGGTTTTCCGGGAAGTGAATTTGAAGCATGGCGTCGTTCTTGCCCATCAACCGCAGTTCCCCCCGCAGGTCTGCCGGCAGGGTTTCCAGGAATGGATCCCTGCATTCGGTGAACAACTGCTGCATAAGTTTATTGAGCACCCGGTTGGTAACCCCTCTTTTCGTGAGCTTTTCGGTAGACGGGTATACCGGTTGCATGGAAATCCGCAGCCCCTGCTCGTGTTCCGCAAGCAATTCCATTTCCGGGTGGGGCATGGAAAAGCGCCCTGCATACCACTGAATGCGTCCGAATACCACGTATGGGACATTGATTTCCAGGTTGTTGCGAAGCCATTTATGGCCATGGAACCAGAGCAGTTCCATTTCGCCCGTATCATCGACAAAGGTGGCCACCAGGCGGGAGCCCCGTCTTTGTTCCACAGTTTTCAGGTGGATAATCCGGCCCACAATCTGTACTTCTGACTGGGTTCGTTCCAATTGCCCGATTTTATAGTATCGGGTCTTGTCTATATACCGGTTGGGGAACAGATGCAGCAGGTCCCGGTAGGTCTGTATCCCCAATTCCGATTCCAGCAGGCCGGACCGATTGGGTCCAACGCCTTTCAAATAGGTGATCGGGGTTTGGAGGAAACTGACGTTCATCCGACTAAAATAACGGTTACCCCCCTCACCTGCAACAGGTCAAAATGGTAAATTTACCGTAATTTGCATCCAGTTCAGACCATGAGACGACTCCTGATTCTTGCATCCTTTTTTTGGGGCGGGTATGCCCTTGGGCAGAACAGCCCGGCCGTCGACTTCCTGCATGCCGGCATTTCCATTGAGATCGATACGCTTGATCAGGCCATCCGCGGGCGGGTGGCCTATGATTTTGAGGTTCACTCAAAAATCGACTCCGTGGCTATAGACGCGGTGGGGATGACATTCAACAATGTATTATTACATGGCCATAAGGTAAAATATCACTACGACGGAAAAAGACTCTATCTGGACAGGCGTTTTAAAGCCGGGAGGCACTATGACCTGACATTGGAATATGTAGTCCACCCCAGTCAAACCGTTTATTTTGTGGGATGGGGGGATTCCCTGCCCGGCAACAACCAGGTCTGGACCCAGGGGCAGGGTAAGTACAGCAGCCATTGGGTGCCATCGTTTGACGATATGAACGAAAAAGTGGTATTTGACCTGAACATCACCTTTGATCGGGCTTATGAAGTGGCCGCCAATGGCAGGCTGGTCAAGACGTCCCTGTCAGGCAACCAAAAAACCTGGCAATTTGAAATGAAGCATCCTATGAGCAGCTACCTGCTCGCATTTGCTATTGGAAAATACCGGAATGTAACCAGGCGGAGTGGGAGCGGGGTGCCTCTAATCATGTATTTTGAGCCGGAAGACAGTCTGAAAGTGGAACCCACGTACCGCTACAGCGAACGGATATTCGATTTTTTAGAACAAAAGATAGGCGTTCCCTATCCATGGCAAGTCTACCGGCAGGTCCCGGTCAGGGATTTTCTTTATGCAGGGATGGAAAATTCTGCCTGTACCCTTTTTTCAGAGGGGTATATGATAGATTCCGTGGCATTTAAAGACCGGAATTATGTTAACATCAATGCCCATGAACTGGCCCATCAATGGTTTGGCGACCTTGTCACGGAACAGTCGGGTCGGCATCATTGGCTGCACGAAGGGTTTGCTACTTACTTTGCCTATCTCGCGGAAAAGGATATTTTCGGGGAAGAGCATTATTACTGGCAGCTCTATGAAACGGCCCTGGCCCTGGCCCGCATGTCGGATGAGGGCGGGGGAGAGGCCTTAACCGATCCGGGGGCCGGGAGCCTCACCTTCTATGAGAAAGGCGCCTGGGCCATTTTCGCCCTTCGTGAACGGATCGGGCAACAGGCTTTTACCCGGGGGATCCGTTCCTTCCTTACAAAACATGCCTATGGCAATGCCACGGTCTCCGATCTGCTGTCGGTCCTTGAAGCCAGTTCCGGGACTTCCCTGGAAGGATTTAGGCAGGAATGGCTAGACGGGACGGAGTTTCCTTATAGCGAGGCCATAGGCTATCTTAAAAACTCCTGTGCCAGCCTGAGGGCCTTCCTCGAATTACAGGGGGAGCTGACTGCCGATGCGGGTTCCGGCGGACCTATTATCAGGAAGTACTGGGGGCAGGTAAACTCGGCCCGGTGGAAAGAAGCAGTGGTGCGGGCTTATTTCAGATCCATCCCTCAGGACCTGATCGGGGAGGTTCTTTCCGGGCACGATTTGAAGGTCCGCCAGGCAGTGGCTGAAGAAACCGTGCAGATCCCTGCAGCTTTAAAGACGGGCTATGAATCCTTGCTGTCCGATCAGAGTTATGTAACCCGGGAAGCCGCTTTATATAAATTATGGGTTTATTTTGATGAAGACCGGGCACGCTATCTGGACCGCTGCCGGGATATACAGGGCCTGCCGAACAGGAATTTGCGCATGCTGTGGTTAAGCCTGGCGGTGTTGACTCCCAATTACGATGTCGATCGGAAACAGAAATATTTTAAGGAATTAAGTGGGTACACTTCGCCTAAATACGGTTTCGAAACCCGTCAACTGGCATTTCAGTATCTGGAGCAAGCCTTTCCCTTTCCGGATGCCAGCCTTAAAGACCTGATACGGGCCACTGTACACCCCAGTTGGCAATTCCGGAAGTTTGCGAGAAGTTTGCTGGACGAACTGCTGCAAAAAGTGGAATATCGGACAAGGCTGGAAAAGATCACCAAACAACTTAAAGTTTCCGATTTACGTTATATTAACCAAAAACTGATGACAGAATGAGGGCACTGGTCATTTCCGGCGGTGGAAGCAAGGGTGCTTTCGCAGGAGGGGTAGCGCAGTATTTGCTGGAGGAACGCCGGCACCAATACGACCTCTTCCTGGGAACGTCCACCGGGAGTCTCCTCATTTCGCATCTGGCCTTGCAGAAAATCAAAAAAATCCGGGACGTGTATACCTCTGTAAACCAGGACAGTATCTTCAGCAACCGCCCTTTCACCATCCACAACAAATATGGGGCGGCCACCATCGGGATCAATCACTGGAACGTATTGAAGAATTTTTACAGGGGGAGCAAAACGTTCGGGGAAAGCCACAATTTGCTTGAGCTGATCCGGCGAACCCTCGATGAGGAAGAATTCGAGACCTTAAAAAAGGGCCCCAAGGATATCGTGGTGACTGTGTCTAACCTCTCCCTTAACCAGGTAGAATACAAATCTATAAACGATTTTTCCTATGAGGATTTTTGTGAATGGATCTGGATTTCATGTAACTACACGCCTTTCATGAGCCTTGTCCGCAAGGAAGGCTGCGAATATGCCGACGGCGGGCTGGGGAGCATGGTCCCTATAGAAGAAGCCTTGAAACGGGGCGCCACCGTGGTGGATGCGATAATTTTGCACACGGAGGTGACCCACTTTAACCGCCTGCCAGCCAAGAATGTATTTTCCCTCCTGACCAGTATGTTCAGCTTTATGCTCGATCGAATAGAGCAACAGAATATACGGATCGGGAAATTTGTCGCCCGGCACAATCAGGCTATTATCAATTTTTACTTTACACCCACGGTGCTTACCACCAATTCGCTGATCTTTGAAAAGGAGAAGATGACAGCCTGGTGGGAAAGTGGCTTTAACTACGCTAGGACCAAGAACCAGGAAATAAGCCAGATAGAACCGGAATAGTACTTACCAGAGTTCCCCGATCTCTTTCTTGATAAAGGCCAGGGCAGTAGTGGACGGGGATTGTTTGTCCATGGTCTCGTTCAGGATATCCTCCCGTAATTTGTCAGGGGAATCGCTGGCACTCATCCCGGCTTTGCGGATAGATTGTATGGTGGCATTCTTTGCCGCCTTGATGATATTCCAGCACTCATCACTCATATAGATCTGCTGGGAAAGGTTGTGCTCGAATTCATTTTCGATATGCCTGATCAACAGGTTTTCGTATTCTGCCTTATCTGAGGATTTCGGGGCAATGCGCACCACCAGGCTTGGGATTGCAATGCGCTCCAGAAAGAGGGCCATGCGCTCGTAGGCCTGAAGCCTCAGGGGCAAAGCACTTTTCTGGGACTCCTTATGCAACAGGAACCTTCTGCGGCCCTCTTCGTTGTTGGTATGTAATCTGAAAAAATAGAATGCCACCGCCCCGGTGACAATGGCAGGAAGTAAATAGGCAAAAAGTTGGAAGATATCGTTTCCTGTCATGCTAAAGGGTGTTTAGGAGGTTTCATTTGCAAGAACGAACGAATTCGTTAAAAAGTATGACACGCTGCTGCCGGAGCCAGGCAGGGCTTTAATTTTTGATGGATTCCTTCAGCGACTTGTAAAAGGCTGCGTAATCGGGGCGGAAAATGAAGTGGGTGGATGTCTCCAGGCTGAGCCCTTCGATCCCTTTTCCGGATGCGGTGATCCGGCTCTCCTTGACCGCGAGCTCGCTGCTCATTTTCCGGGCAATTGCGGTAGCCCGCAAGGCACTGAGTTCCAGGTTATCGGCCGGGGCGCCTTTGCCCAATTCGAGGGCATTGGCGTAACTATCGATTTGCAGTTGCATTTCCGGATACGATTTCAGGATATCGGCCACCTTGCGCAGGACTGCAGTGGCGGTGGTATCGATCTGGTAGGCCTTGTCATCGGGCCCGAACAGGCTTTGATTGTCTATGGCCACGGTTACCGCATTGTTGCTGACCCCTAACCTCGCATCTTCCCCCATGGTTTTTTTGAGGGCCGTAAGGATGGCGAGGGTGGTGGAATCATTGCTGGTAAGCCCGTCACTGATAGATCGCAGTTGCCTTTCGGTTCGTTGGATGTTGGTGAGTGATTCACTAATACTTGCGGTCTTTTTGCTCGATTCTTCCGTAATGCGGTTCAGGTTGGCCAAAAGAGTGGCATTGGTATTTCTCACATCCGTCAACTCGGCTTCGATCGCGCTGACCCGGGCACTGCTGACTGCCTCATTCTTTTTGGATTGGGTAAGTTCGGCTTTGGTATCAGCCAGTTCTGATTTCAAATCGGCTACCTGTGCCTGGAGTTCCTTTTTGCTCTGTGCCGTAAGGGAAGAAACCGGAGCCATCAGGATGAAGGCCAGCAAAGGCACATATGATTGGATAAAAAATTGTTTCATAGTCTTGATATTGGAATTCATACAATAAAGGCTCCGTCTGTGGATTTTGCAAAAATAACCCGCTTGTGCAATTAACCAAGCTGCCGGGCGAATTTTTGATTGGCTTGGAGGCGTCAGGAACTTGTACCATTCAGATAGTCCAGGCTCATTTCCGTAAGTGCCCTGACCCCCAGGAGCAAGCCACTGTCATCAATTTTGAAATCCGGAGTGTGATGGGGATATGATTCGGTGGTCCCCGGGGTCATGCCTCCCAAAAAGAAGAAAAACCCGGGAACTTCCCTTTCAAAATAAGAGAAATCCTCTGCCCCGGTTATGGCCTTCTGGGATTGAACGTTTTCGTCGCCTGCAACCTCTTTCAATGTTGGCAGCATCCGGTCTACCAGTGCCGGGTCATTATAGGTAATGTCCGCACTCTCGGTGATTTCTATGGTTGCCTCCCCGCCATATGCCCGGGCCAGGGTGGGGACCATTTCCTCCATCCGGCGGTTGATCTTGTCTTTCATATCGTAATCCAGGGTGCGGATTGTTCCGATCATTTCAGCGCTCTCCGGGATAATATTGAAGCGAACTCCGCTTTGGATTTTGCCTACCGAGATCACGGCCGCTTCGTTCGTCAGGTCTGCCTCCCGGCTGATAATAGTCTGGAGCCCGTCTATGATCTTCGCGCTTATCAGGATGGGATCTATACCGGACCAGGGCTGAGACCCGTGTGTTTGCTTGCCTTTTACATGGATCTCAAACCGCTGTGCGGCGGCCATTGCCCCGCCGGATTTGTATCGGATCACACCCACTGGGGTTTGCGAATTGATATGAAGCCCGAAAATGGCATCCACGTCCGGGTTCTTCAGGACGCCTTCCTTCACCATAAGCCTGGCACCACCTTCTTCCCCTGGAGGGGCCCCTTCCTCAGCCGGTTGGAAGATAAACTTGACGGTACCATGGATCTTATCTTTATTTTTTGACAGGATCTGCGCCACGCCCATCAGGATGGCCACATGGGTGTCGTGGCCACAGGCATGCATAACCCCGACCTTTTCACCCATAAAATCGGCGGTCACTACCGAACGGAAGGAGAGGTCATTGCGTTCTGTAACAGGAAGCGCATCCATATCGGCCCGCAGGGCCACCACCTTCCCGGGGTAATCCCCCTTCAGCACCCCGACAACGCCCGTATGCGCCACGCCAGTCTCTATTGGGATACCCAGCGACTTCAGGTGGTCGGCGATTTTCTCGGCTGTCCTGAACTCCCTGTTTGAAAGTTCCGGATGCTGGTGGATATCCCGGCGCCAGGTAATCACCTGGTCCTCAATGCCGGCGTACTCTGATTCCGGGATCAATTGCTGCGCATTGAGAAAAGTATAAATGAAAAGGGAAAGGAATAGGAAAAAGGACTTCATACTATATAGTTTTAAAATTTTATCAATTGATATCCCTGGTTTTGATAATGGACCAGGGCCGTCATGGCCGACAGGGCCCATTGTACACCCGGAATGGTTGCCTCCCTGGGAATCTGCCTGGCACTGGCCGATTGGCCGCAGACGGCAATCTGTACACCCGCATCCAACAAAGCCGATATCAAAGCTGAATTCGGATTATCGTGCCCGTGTCTTTCCCGGTAGACTTCATCGGTTAGAAGATCTTCCGTGGCCTTGCCATGTACTACGAGAGCCACTTGCAGCCGCTCTGGGGAAATACCATTCTGGGCATGCAGGTTCAGGAAACGGGCAGCGGTTTCGAGCAGGGCATTACGTTCGGTCCCCTGACCGGGGCTATCGCCCACATCGAATACCGCCATAAAATTTTGATCGGATGTATCCGGGATATCCGGAGATGCTACCTGGTAAACTTTTCCGAATTCCCCGATTACCGGCCCGGTTTCCTGAGCGGTCAAAGGGAGCATACCCAGCAAGCCCGCCCATAAAATAACACCTTGCAACCTTCGGTTTCTTCCCATCATTATAGCAAGAGGTTTTAAAGATATTCAAATTGCCACACAATCCTAAGCATCCCATCATATTTATGCCACCTGGCCTGGTAGCCGGGCGGGAATATTATTTGTCAGATATTGTAAACACTATTTTATCAAAAGGGTATTTATGGCTAAATTCACACTGGGAAGCTGATAAACACCTATGCCGTTGAAGAATTTTCTCGAAGAACTTAACGACGCCCAGAAACGCCCGGTACTCCACAAGGAAGGCCCCCTCATGGTCATCGCCGGAGCAGGGTCGGGTAAAACACGAGTCCTCACTTACCGCATCGCCTATTTGATGCAGGAAGGGGTAGACCCGTTCAATATCCTTGCCCTGACCTTTACCAACAAGGCTGCCCGGGAAATGAAGAAACGGATCGCCACAATTGTGGGGGCTTCTGAGGCCAAAAACCTATGGATGGGTACCTTCCATTCCATTTTTGCCCGCCTGCTTCGCTACGATGGGGATAAACTGGGCTTCCCCAGCAATTTCACTATTTACGACACCCAGGACTCCCAACGGTTGATCGCCTCCATCATTAAGGAAATGGGCCTGGACAAGGATGTTTACAAATACAAACAAATCCAGAACAGGATTTCATCCTTCAAGAACAGCCTGATCACGGTCCGTGCCTATTTTCAGAATCCCGAGCTCCAGGAAGCCGATGCCATGGCCAAAAGGCCACGGCTGGGGGATATTTACAGGGAATATGTAGACCGCTGCTTCAAGGCCGGAGCCATGGATTTTGACGATCTGCTGTTGCGTACCAATGAATTGCTTACCCGCTTCCCGGAAGTGTTGATGAAATACCAGGACCGGTTCCGCTATATCCTGGTCGACGAGTACCAGGATACCAATCATTCCCAATACCTGATCGTAAAAGCCCTGTCTGACCGGTATCAGAATATTTGCGTGGTAGGCGATGATGCCCAGAGCATCTACTCTTTCCGCGGGGCGAACATCAGTAACATCCTGAATTTTCAGCGGGATTATGACGAGGTGGCGGTGTTCCGCCTGGAACAGAATTACCGCTCTACCCAAAATATCGTGAACGCGGCCAATGCAGTCATCGCCAAGAACAAGAACCAATTGGCCAAGGTGGTATGGACGGCTAATGACGAGGGCGACAGGATCCTGCTCCACCGCAGCGTGACGGATGCGGAAGAGGGGCGATTTGTGGCGGGTTCCATATTTGAGAACAAAATGCAAAAGCAACTCGCCAATTCGGATTTTGCCGTGTTGTACCGCACCAATTCCCAGTCCCGGGCTATTGAAGATGCCCTTCGCAAGCGTGACATTCCCTACCGTATTTACGGCGGATTGTCCTTTTACCAGCGCAAGGAGATCAAGGATGTGCTTTCATATCTGAGGCTGGTGCTCAACCCGAGGGACGAAGAAGCCCTGAAACGGGTCATCAACTATCCGGCCAGGGGGATCGGGCAAACCACGGTAGACCGTCTCACCGTGGCAGCGAACCAAAAAGGGATCGCGATCTTCGAACTCATGGAAAACCTGGAAGCGACCGACCTCAGAATCCATGCGGGTACCCAACGGAAGTTGGAGGATTTCGTTGCCATGATCAAGAGTTTCCGCATTATGAACGAAACGGCCGATGCTTTCAGCCTCGCGGAGCATGTTGCCAAAAAGTCCGGGCTGTTGCAGGAGTTCAAGAAAGACGGTACCCCCGAAGGCATCGCACGGATGGAAAATATTGAAGAGCTGCTCAACGGGATCAAGGATTTTGTGGAAGGGCAGCAGGAACTGGCTGATGCCCGCGGCGACCTGGCCGAATTCCTGGAAGATGTGGCCCTGGCAACAGACCAGGATAAAGATACCGGCGATGATGACCGGGTTGCCCTTATGACCATTCACCTGGCCAAAGGCCTGGAATTTCCCTATGTTTATATTGTCGGGATGGAAGAAGACCTCTTTCCCTCAGCCATGAGCATGAACACCCGCAGTGAGCTGGAAGAGGAAAGGCGTTTGTTCTATGTGGCCCTCACCCGGGCCGAAAAACAGGCATACCTTACCTATGCCCAGAACCGATATCGATGGGGGAAACTCATCGACGCGGAACCCAGCCGGTTCATCGAAGAGATCGACGAGCAGTATATCCAAAACCTCACTGCAGCGAGTTCCTACCGCTACAAGCCACTGATCGATGCCGATATTTTCGGGGAGGTGGATAAAAGCAGACTGAGACAAAATAAACCCACCCCGGGCATCCCGCCGCCTATGGGGAGGCCCAATGAAAACCATATGCGCAAACTCCGGAAATTAAAGCCCCAGCTGGGGAATCCGGTAGGAAATACCGATGTAATCGATCCCAACCTGGACGTTGGTTCCATGGTAAATCACAGTCGCTTTGGCAGGGGTAAGGTGCTGCGCATTGAAGGGGCGGGGAACGATAAGAAGGCAGAGATACGCTTTGAACAGGGCGATGTGAAAAAATTGCTCCTTCGGTTTGCCAGGCTGGAGGTATTGGATTCCTAACATGGCCCATTATCCGAATGGCGCCGTTTTTGTATATTGAATTCCCAAACCCGCTACATATGAATCGGTCATGGATGCTCCCGGTTGCGTTCTTTCTCTTGATATTCCGCATGGCCGGGGCACAGGAAGGCTATACCCTGGAATCTCCGGATGGCAGATTACACCTGAATGTGGCACTGAATGATGACGACCGCCTGGCCTATTCCCTTACCTTCAAAAACCGGGTGGTGATAAAACCATCCAGGATGGGATTTTTATTGGAGAAACCCGAGATGGCCCTCCAGTTTTTTAAGGTTATAAATACGGAACAAACCCAATGGGACAATACCTGGAAACCTGTTTTGGGAGAGGTGAGCAGTATCCGCAATCACTACAATGAACTGGCCCTGCAACTGAAGGATACCCAGGATTCAGGTATCATGGTTTGGGTACGGTTCAGACTATTTGATGACGGACTGGGTTTCCGATATGAATTTCCCGGGCAGGAATCCCTTAAGTATTTCATAATACGGGAGGAAGTAACGGAATTTGCCATGGCGGGCGACCATACCGCCTTTTGGATCCCCGGGGACTACGATAGCAATGAATACCTCTACAATACGACTAAGTTGAGCGAGATTGATGCCCTTGCCGCAGCGGCGAAGGAGAAGGATATAGCCTTTCCCTCACTGATAGGCCCCGATGCCGTACAGACTCCTTTAATGTTGAAAACCGAGGATGGCTTGTATATCAACCTGCATGAGGCCGCCCTGGCAGACTACAGCACCATGGACCTGGTGCTCAACAAGCAAAGCCTCACGTTTACCACCCATCTCGTGCCGGATGCCGTGGGGAACAAGGGCTACCTGCATACCCCGGCTCACACCCCCTGGCGAACAATCGTCGTGAGCGATTCACCTGAGGAGATCCTGGCATCCAAATTGATCCTGAACCTTAACGAACCCTGCAAGCTGGAAGATACGAGTTGGATAAAGCCGCAAAAGTTTATCGGGGTTTGGTGGGAGATGCATATCGGAAAAGGCACGTGGGACTTGGCCAGTGGCAAGCATGCGGCCAATACCGAAAACGTGAAGAAATATATTGATTTTGCTGCGGAATTTGGATTCGACGGCGTATTAGTGGAAGGCTGGAACGTGGGATGGGAAGACTGGTTCGGTAACTGGAAGGAAGACGTCTTTGATTTTGTAACGCCATATCCGGATTACGATATAGCCCTTCTTTCGGAATACGCCCGGAAAAAGGGAGTAAAAATCATCATGCACCACGAGACCTCCGGTTCCGTTACAAACTATGAAAGGCGGATAGATAGTGCTTTCCGGTATATGAAGCATTACGGGATGAACACCGTGAAAACCGGCTATGTTGGAAGGATTATACCCAGAGGGGAGCACCACGACGGGCAATGGATGAACCGGCACTTTATCCGGGTGGCCCAAAAAGCAGCCGAGTACAAAATTATGGTGGAGGCGCATGAACCCTCACACCCAACAGGCCTGCAGCGGACATATCCCAACTGGCTTGCCAACGAGGCAGCCCGGGGGAATGAGTTCAACAATGCCCCGACCCTGGGAATTACACCCGAACACCAAACGATCCTTCCATTTACGCGTCTTTTGGGTGGGCCCATGGATTTCACACCCGGGATGTTTCATTTTAAACTGAACCAGTTCATACCCAGCAGGACCACTGAAGTGCGAACGACCCTCGCCAAACAACTGGCCCTGTATGTCACCATATACAGCCCCTTACAGATGGCCGGCGACCTTCCTGAAAATTACAGGCAACATCTCGATGCTTTTCAGTTTATCGTCGATGTTCCGGTAGACTGGCAAGACACCCGGATTTTGGATGCCGAGCCGGGGGACTATGTCGTGATCGCGCGGAAGGATAAAAATAGCGAGGACTGGTACATAGGGGGAATTACGGATGAATTAGCCAGGAACATGAAGGTGCAGCTTGATTTTCTGACTCAGGGGCAAACCTATTTGGCCACCATATACCGCGATGCCAAAGACGCTGACTGGGAGGAGAACCCTGCAGCCTATGAGATTAAGGAACAACGGGTAAAACCAGGATCGGTATTAAATCTGGCCTTGGCTTCCGGGGGCGGCTTTGCCATACGTCTGACCCCAATCCCCTAATTTTTTAGAATGGCTATATTAAAACATATTTATAATTTAAATGAGGTGAGGTACATCCTGACGTTGATATTAGTTGCCCTGACGGGATGCGGAAACAGGAGCGGAAAAGGCTTTGCCGGTTCAGTGGCGGCAGACGTGCAGCAAACGGAAATCCGGCAGGCCAGTGCGGATTGGGAAGGGGCCAGGCTGGTGTGGAGCGATGAATTTAATGGGGATGCTTTAGATACGAGCAAGTGGCAATATGAAACCGGAGCCAATGGTTGGGGAAACCACGAGTGGCAGAATTACGTGGCAGGCGGCAATGTGGAGGTGAGTGACGGAACCCTGAAGATCATCGCCAGGAAGTCAGGGAAGGGGCAAAAGGTTGGAGATTATTCTTCTGCCCGTTTACACAGCCGCCAGGATTTTACCTACGGAAAAATAGAGTTCAGGGCACGCATTCCGCAAAACAAGGGAAACGGGCTTTGGCCCGCCCTGTGGATGCTGGGAAGCAATATTTCTGAAGTAGGCTGGCCCGCCTGTGGGGAGCTCGACATCATGGAAAACGTTAGTTATGAACCGGATTCCATCCATTTCTCGGTACACAGCACGGCCCATAACCATAAAAACGGCACGCAGATCACATCCGGTGCGGTGGCCCTTGAAACACTGGAGGAAGAATTCCACACTTTCGGGTTGCTGTGGACAGACCGTTCGTTGAAATTTTATGTTGATTCCCCGGAGAATATAAAATTGGACTTCTCCAGGCCTGAGGGGGGCGATGCGGATGCCTGGCCTTTCTCCCGCCCATTCTATATCCTGATGAACCTGGCGGTTGGGGGGGATTGGGGAGGACAACAGGGGGTGGACGACCGGGTCTTTCCGGCCGTCCTTGAAATCGATTACGTGAGAGTGTACCAACTGCCCTAGCAGAAGCGTCACGCCTGCTCCCTGATGTAGTATGGGATGGATCAGGAAAAAACCTATACCCATGGCGGAGTTTATTAAGATATATGAAGAAAACCCGAATCCGAAGGCTATTGAACATGTGGCGGCGGTCCTTCGGGAAGGAGGGTTGGTGATCTACCCCACAGACACCGTGTATGGCCTGGGATGTGATATTACCAATTCCCGTGCCCTTCAACGCATCGCAAGGATTAAGGGGGAAAAAGTGTCCAAGGCCAACTGGTCTTTCATCTGCCCGGACCTGAGCCACCTGTCCGATTACGTGCGTCAGATAGACACCCCCACCTTTAAAATACTCAAAAGGGCACTCCCGGGCCCGTATACCTTTATTCTTCCAGGCAACAACAACCTACCGGGCGATTTTAAAAAAAGGAAGACAGTCGGGATCCGGATTCCAGACAATGCCATTGCCCAGGCCCTGGTCATCGAATTGGGGCGCCCCATCGTGAGCACTTCCATCCGCGATGAGGACGATGTTTTGGAGTATACAACCGATCCGGAATTGATTTATGAAAAATGGGAAAAGCTTGTTGATGTGGTAATAGACGGTGGATATGGAGGCAATTTGGCTTCTACCGTAATCGATTTGTCCGGGGATCAACCCAGCCTGGTCCGGAAGGGGAAGGGCAGCCTGGATATCCTATAAGGGAGGTGCCCTGCCGGTTATTTATGCCCCTCCGATTTTATTGAGATATCGGGGTTATAGGGAGGGTTATACTGGTCATACTCCTTGCTTTCGCCTATAACGTCTTCAATCTCCCTTTCCAGGTACTGGAGGTGTGCTTTGGTCATCCGGTCTGTAATTACGGGAATGTTCCGTTTGATCTTGCCCTGTAACTGGATCAGGTGGCTCAGAGCCAGGGAGCGAACGTCTGTATTTGCGGTATATTCCTCCGAGAGTTTGGCCAGGATGCCCCCAACGAGTCCTGAAGCCTCAGAGGGTTTATAGAGGGTGATCAAATTGTCAACATATGCCTTTTGCAGCTCCCGCCGGTAGGTATTGGCCTGGTAGAAAACATTGAGATCACCCCAAACAAAGTGGTTCAGGTCATCGAGGTATTCCTCCGGAGTATAGGTGTCTGTATCCCGGTAGCGCTGCGCGATGAACTGCATCCTGCTGATCCGGCTGGCACCCATTAGGTTCAGGAGTACACTCTCCATGGTTTTGGTTACGGCTTCCTTATACTGTGGCGACTGGATCTTGTTAAGGATCTCGTTGGTGAGCAACCATTCCGGTTCTTTGAAGATATGGTTGTTGAGGAAGGCCAGGGCTTCTTTCTGGGTTTTCTGGGAAACCGGTAAAAATACTTCTCCCTGTTCGGCCATGGTGCGCGGAGTTTCATAGATCCCCCCAATATTCTTGGCAACATGGAAGAGGTAGTTTTCATATTGCGAAACCAGGGTTTTGTAAAGTTCATCCAGGCTTGAATAGTCGTCACTTCCCCTTTCCCTGGTCCACTGGGTCAGGAAAGGGACGATCCGTTGCAGGTTCATGATGCCGTAGTTGCTCGCCAGCATGGCGTTGTCTCCCAGGTCTTCGCGTTGTGATCTGGGGTCGAAATCACGGCCTTCACCACCAAACCATAGTCGGGGGTTCTTCCCTACACTGTCAATGATCATGCTGTTCAGGACCTCCTTTTTCTCCGTGGCGCTTATAGCATCGGGAAGGGGGCCGTACCCCCATTGAATGGCCCATTTATCATAGTCTCCTATCCTGGGCATAATGTCCCTGGCCGGGATGCTGTCTTCCGGCTGGGCGACATAATTGAAGCGGGCGTAGTCCATAATGGAACTGGTATGCCCGTGTTTTTCAAGCCAGGCAGAATCCCGTAATTTTTCAACCGGGGTGGCAAAGCTCGCCCCCATATTGTGGCGCAACCCCAGGGTGTGCCCCACCTCATGGGCGCAGGCAAACCGCACCAGTTGCCCCATCAGCTCTGTATCAAAATCCATTTTCCTGGCCCTTTCATCTACGGCCCCGGCTTGTACCATATACCAGTTATGGAGTAGGTTTAACAAGTTGTGGTACCAGCCAATATGGCTCTCCAGGATCTCCCCGCTGCGGGGGTCAGTGATGTTGGGGCCATAAGCATTTTGGGCGGGGGAAGCGAAGTATCTCAATACCGAGAACCGGGAGTCTTCCAGGCTCATATCCGGGGAGTTTTTCGGCCATTCCTTTCCAACAATGGCATTCTTGAACCCGGCCTGTTCAAAAGCCTTCTGCCAGTCGTTAATGCCCTGGATGAGGTACGGGCGCCATTTTTTGGGGGTGGCCGGGTCCAGGTAGAATACAATGGGTTTCCGGGGTTCAACCAGTTCCCCGGCTTTCCATTTTTCGAGGTCTTCCGGCCTGGGCTCCAGTTTCCAGCGGTGGATGTATACATTCTTATCCACACCTTGTTGGTCGTCCCCGTATTCCAGGTAGGAACTGGCGAAATATCCCACTCTCGTGTCATAAGGCCGTTTTGTCATAGGTACTTTAGGCAGGAGTACGAATGAATTGTTGATTTCCATGGTGACCACCCCGGACATCATGATTGCGGGGATTCCATCGTCCGGATCCACAGATGTCTTGGCCGCATACGTCTTTACCGTCCGGATTTCGGTATTGATCGGATAGGTGGAAATCTTTTTGATATAAGACCTGTCAGTCTCCAGGGTGGTTAGCTTGTAGGATTCTTTTTGCTTGCTGCTGAGTGCGAGTAACGGATTTTCACTGTTGATGAAACTGGTTACGTCGATAAGGGAGGACGCGTTATCCTCATTACGGGCTTTGATATCGAACGCCTCCAGGATGGGGGTGACATTGGAATTTTTGACGGCACTGGCAATGGCATCCGTCTCATTGGCCTCACTGACCAGGGTGGCAATGCGCAGGAACAATTTATTATCCGGCCCTTTCTCCCAGATAATGGTCTTATCGCTGATCTCTTCTCCCCCGTAATTGGCGGCCCCGGAGGGGGTCCTGATGAAGCGGGTGACCACTAGGATCTCCCTGTTCAGGAGGGAATCCGGGATCTCAAAATAATAGGTTGAGCCAGACTGGTGTACGTTGAACAACCCTTTTTGGGAGACGACATCATCTCCCAGGACTTTATCGAACGACTTGGACAGGGTGATGGTGCTGGCCTTGTTGCCGGACTTTGCTGCGGCGGCAGATCCGATGCCCAGCGTGCTGCAGGAGGTTAGCAGTGGAAAGATGGTCAGGGCGACAAGAAAATATCTCATACACTATCAACGATTGGTTCCTGAAATTAGTATCGTCCTATTCTACCCTGGGCCGGCTCTTTTTTGCGGGGTAACCGTCACGGGCATACTCTGATTCCGGGCAGCTAAAATTCATCGACCCTTTCGCAAAGGTAGCGGAATTCTCAATACTCCTATAAGTTGCCGACCAGAGCCTAATAAAAAACCACGACGAGAGGCCTTCTCAGTCGTGGTTAGTCTTAGGATACAAAACAGCCATTGCAGGAACAACTGTCAGGCGTTAATCCGCCTTTTTTCTTAGTTGTTGATCTTCGGATCTTTCATCCCTTCTTCTATCATGCTGTAGAACTGATCCAACTTGGGAAGCACCACAATACGGGTACGACGGTTCTTGGCACGATTGGCGGCGGTATCATTATCCACCAGCGGGATATAGTAGCTCCTGCCGGCAGCGGTCATACGGGCCGGGTCAACTCCAAAATCATTCTGGAGGATGCGAACCACAGAAGTAGCCCGTTTGACACTCAGGTCCCAGTTGTCCAAAAGGACGCCAGCCTGGCCACGATAGGGTACGTTATCAGTATGGCCTTCTACCATAAATTCGAAATCAGGCTTGTTGTTTACCACCTGGGCTACTTTGCCAAGTACCTGCTTGGCGGCATTGGTTACCGTATAGCTTCCACTGCTGAAGAGCAGTTTGTCTGAAATGGATACGAATACTACTCCTTTTTCCACACTGATCTGGATATCTTCATCATCCAGATTGCCCAATACCCCTTTCAGGCTTTGGACCAGGGCCAGGTTAACAGAATCCCTGCGGGTAATGGCATCCTGCAACTTGCGGATGGTAAGGTCTTTTTCCTGCAGGCTCTCCAAAGACTTCTCCAGGTTTTCAGCACCTTTTGTCGTTAAGGTGGTGAGGTTGCCCATATTATTAATAAGCTCCTGGTTATTGGCCTTCAGAAAAGCTACCTGGTCTTCCAGTGTCTTCATTTTTGAAGTGGTGGTCGCCTTTTCTTCAAGACAGCTGTTCAACTTCACTGTAGCAGAATTCAGAAGGTCCTGAGTTTCTTTCTGTTTCGCTTCCAGATCGGCATATTTCTTTTGAGATACACAGGACGACAATAAAAGTGCCAGCCCCATGGCAACGTACATGACTTTCTTCATAATTGGATGTATATATTTAATTGTTGTTAATGGATTCCGGTATTAATGGATTTTAGTTAAAATCGAAGCAAAATTATAGATTTAACAATCCTTGCGGGGGGTGTCTTCGTTAATCTTTTATTAAATCGTTAAAATTTCTTATATGATTTACGAAATGTGACCATACTATGGACGTCGTTATATAATAATTTCTCCTAAAGATAGCCTTTTTGCGAGACCTGTACATGTCATAAAAATTATTATAATAACTCAAATGGGCCTTGCAAATAGCCAGGCAATGCCGCGACTTGCCTTGCAGAATGAATCGGGCGGCGGCGACGAAATCGAGGATCAGGCGCAGCAGGATAATTCCAAAAACACGTTTTCCCGGGAGGTTTTTGGTGATGGAATACAACGAATTCCTGAAGTTCAGAAAAGTTTTTTTTGGGTTCATGTTACTCAGGGTGGATCCCCCCAGGTGATATACTGCGCTAAAGCCGGTATAAAATATGGTATATCCGCGGTTTCGGGCCCTCCAGCACAGGTCGATTTCTTCCTGGTGGGCGAAATAGCGTTCATCAAACCCCCCCAGTTCCCGGAATACCTCCGCACGCACAAACATGCAGGCGCCGGAGGCCCAAAAAATTTCGGTTATGTCATCATATTGCCCGGTATCCTTTTCCAGGGCCTGGAAGATCCTGCCCCTGCAGAAGGGGTAACCTAACTGGTCCAGAAACCCCCCGGCAGCCCCTGCGTATTCAAATTGCTCCTTGTTGAGGAGGTCCAGGATCTTCGGCTGCACAATGGCTGCCTCGGGATGTTCCTCCATAAGTTTCATCACGGGCTGCAGCCAGTTTTCAGTCACTTCCACATCCGAATTGAGGAGGCAGTAGACGTCGGCGTCCACAAATTTCAATGCTTCATTATACCCCCTGGCAAAACCCCCGTTGCTCGAGTTCCGGATAAGCCTTACCTGGGAAAACTTTTCCCTGACCAGGGCCACCGAGCCATCGGAAGACGCGTTATCGGCCACATACAGATCCGCACCCCCGGAGTAGGCGACCACCGAAGGAAGGTAGCGCTCCAACAAGGCTTCCCCGTTCCAGTTGAGTATGATTACGGCGATCTTAGACATGGGATCCGGTCATTCTGGAATGGGCATTCATTCGGGTTGGGTTAAAAGCTGACAAAGTAAAGAAATATTTTAGAACTGCTGCCATAGCCTTCGGTGCGCCATTTTGGCGATCATACAGATTGCCAAAAGGGTATGGGCGAGAATCAATTTTCGCCATATCCGGGTAATTCCCTTAAAAACTCATACCGTTTGCCATCATAGTCCATCCTGCAAAAATAGTGGTCCAGGCCATTGGTAACCATAAGGAAGCCGGCCTGCAAGCGGAGGTTGTACCGGGCGATCTGGTCGAACACGTCCTGGGTGATTTTCTGCCCGGGCGCCTTGCATTCAACCAATAGGGCTATGGAACCGTCAACCCTGTAAACCACCACATCATAACGCTTGTACAGGTCATTGATCCGAATCTGTTTTTCGACGTTCAGGTGGTTCCTCGGATACTTTTTATCGCGCAACAGGTATTGGATAACATGTTGCCTGACCCATTCCTCAGGTTGCAACAGCACGAACTTTTTCCTGATAGGGTCAAAAATGTACCGGCTATTTTCGCTATTTTTAATGCGGAATTCATAGCCCGGAAAATTCAGTTGCTGCATAGGGCAAAAATGCTACTTTTTTTTGGATGGATGAAGTTAAACAGATCGTTACGGATATCAGGGAGGGGACCATCAAACCCATTTATTTCCTGATGGGGGAGGAGCCCTACTTTGTAGACAGGCTTTCAGAATTTATTGCAGACAGTATCCTTTCCGAGGAGGAGAAAGGCTTCAACCAGATGGTGCTTTACGGGAAGGAGGTCTCCATAGACGATATCCTGGGGATGGCCAAAAGGTACCCTATGATGTCCGAAAGGCAGGTAGTGATCGTGAAGGAAGCCCAACACCTGTCGCGCAGCATAGAGGACCTGACCCCTTATGCCGAAAATCCCCAGCTTTCAACTGTGCTGGTTATCTGTTATAAATATAAAAAGCTCGACAAGCGTAAGAAGCTGCACAAGGCCTTGCGGCAGCATGCGGTGGTTTTTGAGAGCAAAAAGCTATATGAAAACCAGGTGTCTGAATGGATCAGGTCCCTGCTGAAGGGGAAAGGTTATAGTATTTCCCACAAGGCCAGTGTCTTACTTGTTGAATTTTTGGGGACAGATCTCAGCCGGATCAGCAATGAGTTGGACAAGCTGCAGATCGTATTGCCTCCGGGAACCGAAATAGGCCCTGCGGAAATCGAGGAACATATCGGGATTAGTAAAGACTATAACAATTTCGAGCTAAAAAAAGCCATAGGGGAGAGGGACATGAAAAAGGCTGCGCGCATAGTGCATTATTTTGCGGAAAACCCCAAGGACAACCCCTTTGTGGTTACCGTAACCCTTTTGCATACTTTTTTTACGCAGCTTCTGCAATACCATGGGTTACAGGACCATTCGCCCAAAAGCGTGGCCAGCGCCCTGCATATCAATCCGTATTTTGTATCCGAATACCAGACGGCCGCCCGCAATTATCCCATGAAAAATGTCAGCCGTATCGTAAGTACCCTCCGGGAATTAGACCTGAAGGGAAAAGGGGTAGGGGCCAGCAACATTTCCCAGTCCGATTTGCTCAAGGAACTGCTGGTGCGGGTGATGTAGGGCTATTTGCGGTCGATGCTATACCGCCCCGGGCCTACCAGCATGATGACGATAAAAAAGGAGAGGTATAACAAAGCCTTTTCCTTATCACTGAAAGCCTGGCCAGCCTGGGCGATGAAGGCGGCCACGGCCATTGTGATGGCAGAAGGCACGGCAGCCCATCGGGTCTTATACCCAAGGATCATCAGGACGGGGCAAACCACTTCCCCAATCACAGCAAGGAAAAGGGACGGCGCCGGGCCGATCCCGATCGGGTCAAAAAACTCCATATTGCCGGCCAGCAGTTTTTGTAATTTGGGGATTCCGTGGGTCATTAACATGACAGAAGGGAGGACCCTTAGCAAAGCCAGGCCCACATCATTTTTGAGGGAAGTTTTCATTCATTTTAAGATTGGATTCCTCGTAAATGTAAAGGTTTTTTTGAAAAATCTGACATTCCTGTAGTTACCGTCCCTTTAACTGAATTATTCATACCAAGGGGATAGAGGTGGATGAAAGGCGGCGGGCCAACTTGGAAAACTGTCCGGGAAACAGGGATATCAGGGAGGCTCGAAATCCCTCGTTAACGGAGTTTCGGGTAATCGGCGGGGTTGGCCTCGTGCATGATGGCATAGACCTTCTCAAATATATCCTCGGCATTGGGTTTGGAGAAGTAATCCCCATCGGTGCCATATGCCGGTCGGTGGGCGGTGGCAGTAAGCGTTTGTGGGGGGCTGTCCAGATATTGGTAGCCCCCTTGTTTTTCCAATACCTCCTGCAGGAGATAAGCGGCGCAACCCCCGGGCACGTCCTCGTCTATCACCAGGAGGCGGTTGGTCTTCCGGACGCTTTTCACTACTTCGTGATCCAGGTCAAACGGCAGCAGGGTTTGCGCGTCAATGACCTCGGCATCGATCCCAACTTCCAGCAGGTCTCTGGCTACTTCCTGGACAATGCGCAGGGTGGAACCGTAGGAGAGCAGAGTGATATCGCTGCCTTCTTTCAATATTTCCACCCGGCCGACAGGGGTACAAAGCTCCCCCAAATTGTCGGGCATGGCTTCCTTCAGGCGGTACCCGTTGAGGCTCTCAATGATCAGGGCAGGTTCGTCACTTTTCATGAGCGTGTTATAAAACCCGGCGGCACGGGTCATATCCCTTGGAACCAGGATGTACATCCCGCGAAGCAGATGGATGAGTCCGCCCATGGGCGATCCGCTGTGCCAAATCCCTTCCAGGCGGTGCCCCCTGGTACGGACTATCAGCGGTGCCTTCTGTTTCCCCACGGTCCGGTAAAGCAAGGTTGCCAGATCATCTGTGAGGGTTTGAAGCCCAAAGACCAGGTAGTCCAGGTACTGGATTTCGGCGATAGGCCTGAGCCCCCTGAGGGCCAGCCCGATCCCCTGTCCGATAATGGTGGTTTCCCGGATGCCTGTATCGGCTACACGGCGGCTTCCATATTTCTTCTGCAGCCCTTCCAGACCCTGGTTTACATCGCCGATTGTGCCGCTGTCTTCGCCGAAAATAAGGGCCTGGGGATATTTATGGAATAGTTTGTCGAAATTATCCCGTAATATAATCCGGCCATCCACCAGCTGTGGCTCAGGACCATAGGCCGGGGGAACCGCCGGGATGGCAGTCGCCTTATCGGGCATTTCGCTATAGAGGTGGGAACTGTACTTGTACTGTTCGGTTTCGAGGAAATGGGTAACCCAATGTTGTAATTGGCTTTTGGCATCTGATTTTTCGCCCAGCAGGTAGCGCAATGCCTGGCGCGATTTGGAAGCCAGATCCTTTTTCAGGGGCTCTTCTATGGCGATGAGATCGTTTTTTAGGCGGGTGAGCGATCCCCTGGAGGAGCTTCCCTTTGCCGCCTGGTCCAAAAGGGAGACCAAATTCTTTTTTGCCTTGAGTTGCGGGGCCAGGAATTCGGCCCAGGCTTCCTTTTTGGCCGCCCGTACCTCCTTGCGGATCTCTTTCTCCAGTGAGGTCAGTTCTTCATCGCCGGCAATATTGTTCTCCAGGATCCATTCGCGGAATCTCCGGTTGCAGTCGTGGACCTTCTCCCATTCCAGCCGCTCTTCGCTTTTATAGCGCTCATGTGATCCTGAGGTGGAATGGCCCTGTGGCTGGGTGAGTTCCGTCACGTGGATAAGGACCGGGATATGTTCTTCCCGCGCCATATCTGCTGCGTTTTCGTAGGTATGGATCAGGGCTGTATAATCCCATCCCTGTACTTTCAGGATCTCGAAACCGGGATGCTCTTCATCCCTCTGGAAACCCATGAGGATTTCAGAGATATCTTCCTTGGTGGTTTGATATTTGGCCGGTACGGAAATGCCGTAATCATCGTCCCATACACTAACGATCATAGGTACCTGCATGACGCCTGCCGCATTCATGGTCTCGAAAAAATGGCCTTCGCTGGTGGAAGCGTTGCCAATGGTGCCCCAGGCCACTTCGTTGCCATTTACCGAAAATTTGGCCGAATCCAGCCCTTTTAGTTCCCTGTAAAGCTTGGAGGCCTGGGCAAGGCCAAGTAACCTGGGCATTTGCCCTGCCGTACACGAAATATCCGCACTGCTGTTTTTCTGTTTGGTCAGGTCCTTCCACTGGCCCTGCTCATCCAGGCTGTAGGTGACAAAATGCCCCCCCATCTGCCGTCCGGCACTCATGGGTTCCAGATGAATATCGGTGGTGGCGTAAAGTCCGTGAAAGAAGTCCTTGGGTTTGAGGAGCCCGAGTGCCATCATAAAGGTCTGGTCCCGGTAGTAGCCCGAACGGAAATCACCATCCATGAAAGACCGGGCCATCGCCAGTTGTGGCAGTTCTTTTCCATCGCCGAAAATCCCGAATTTTGCCTTGCCGGTGAGTACCTCCCGCCTTCCCAGAAGGCTGCATTCCCTGCTGGTAATGGCAATTTTGTAATCCTGTAGTATCTGCGCCCTGAAGTCCTCGAAGGAAATATTTTCGCCGGTTTCAAGCTTTGCTTCTTTCATGAGGGCCAAACAGGTTTTTTACAAAAGTATCAAATTAGAATGATTTTTGCAATTACTAAAATTCCAAATAACTATCAATATGATAATAAAAGCTGGTATGAAATCAATATTTCACAATTCAAACAGCATATCGCGTTTTTTATTGAGAATAATTCAATAATTAGAACCATTTCCGGGTAAAAAGCCCAATCAGGGTCCTCGGGCTGAGCGTTACCACGAACCGAATTTTCTGATCGTATTCAGATTGGGAAATTTCCCAGCCGTTATTGGAATAGAGGGGAAAATACAGTTCAAAATAATCGGTCACCAGGTTCAGGCGTACACCCGAATCATATACAAAACGTGTATTTTCCCCCGTATTCTTGAGTGCCCCCAGATCGCCATACAGTTCTATCCACCTCCAGATGTTCATACTGGCATTGGCCGTTACCAGCCAGTCGTTCGCGAAGGGGTCCGGGAGTTTCGACTTGAACCCGCCCTCCGCTATGATTATCTGTTGGCTGAAGATCCCGGTATCTTCGGACCGACCGAGGTAGTTTAAATCAAAAAGGTAATCGGTGGGGCGGTCCAGGGCGAAACTGAAATAATCCGAGCCCGTATCGTTCTTGAGAAATTTTCCGGCATAGAAGCGGAGGTTCAGTTGGCGGTTATTCTCGAACAGCTTACGAAAATCCAGGTTAAAGGCGAGCTTGGCGAAGTTATTCGCCACCTGGGCATCGGCAAACCAGCTTAAATAGTTGATGATCCCATTGTTAAATGAGGTGAAACGCGCATCAATTACGCTATAATCGGGATCTGTCTCCAGGTTGCCCAGGGATTCATCTATTGTCCGGAACACATTTACATGGCGCAAAATGAGGGACTGCTGCCGGTTGGAGATCAGGTTCGCCGGCCGCCAACCGAAAGATATGGAAGGGGTCAGGGTGGAATAACGTGAATTTTCCTGGAAGTGGAACGTGGAGCCACGCAGGGAATAGTTGGTCACATACATCCCACTTTTCCCATGGTACTGTCGGTAATTAAACCGGCCATATCCTACAAACGACTTTTCTTTTGCGGCGTAGGAAGGGGAAAAATCAAACAGGAATGGCTTTTCTATCAGGGTTTTGTTCGTGAGGCGGAGGCCGGGTGTCAGGCCGTCATAGAAGTTAAAATTGACCACCGGCATATAAAATACCTGGTTGTAATAAGGGTCTTCGGCATCTTTAAAAAATTGAAATTTCAGTCGCCTGTTACTGCTGAAAAAACCATTGAGTGATTTCCAGTTATCGCGCTGGTTGAATTCGGGTATCATCTGGTCATAATTCAATACCAGCCTTTCTTCCCCCTTCCGGGGAATGGTAACTGTTTTTTCATCCACAATATCTTTGTACCAGTATTTGGAAAAGATGGTGTCTTCATGAACGCCGAAAAGCGAGATAGGCACATTGGTACCTGTTTTGTTTTTTATGGTTACCTGCAGGGAGTCTTCCGCTTTTTCTACGTTTTTGATTTTGAAATCGATCCGCTTATTGGAAGAAACGTAGGCATCAAAAAACCAATCGATATCCCTGTCGGCATTCGATTTGAGCACCTTTTCGAAGTCCTTCGGGGTTACGGGTTTCAATTTATAGGTGTGGTAGAACTCCCGAATGCTTTGCTTTACTTTTTCCTCCCCCATATAGTCTGCCAGATAGGCCAGGCCAAGCCCTGCCTTATAGGTGTTGGCAATCTTCTGGTTGAATTTTATCAGCGAATCATTAGGCGTCGTGAGTGGCTGATCCAGGTTTTTGCGGGCCATCAGCATGTACAACAGGGAATATTGGTCGTTAAAATCCATTTGGGCCAGGTGGAAACTGCGAACCCCCCAGATATTCGACAGTTTTCCCAGCAATTTCTGATCCGGGTAGAAGGTATCCACATACGATATCATCAGGTAATTCACCAGGGCATCGCTAACCCATTTGTCCTTTCGCGGATCCAGAAAAACGGTTTCTCGGATGTAACTACCCAGGGCGGTCTTTAGAAATTTCATCTCGAACAAAAACTTCTCCTCGTACGGCCTTATAAAGGAGGGGAGCTGACTTAACCCGTAGAGCGGGTTTTTGTTAAAATCTATGTCGCTGACAAGCAACTGTTCAAAGGGGTAATCCCCCAAAGATTCATGGATAAACCGGGTGATCCGTTCTATTGAAATTTCCTGGGCCATCTGGTCGTAGTTGTTGGCCGTAATGTCTGTTGATATAATCAGGTAGGGAGTTACATGTTTAACAAACCGGTTCCTGGGGTTCAGGATGATGTCGCAATTTTTTCGCCGCCTTCCCTCCAGGCTCGCGAATTGCCTGCCCGGGAATGAATGGATACTGATTTCTTTGAAATTGGTTCCCAGGTATAATGAATCCGGAAAGTTCAAAGTCACAAAGGTATTGCTGATATCCGTATAGAGGTCTTCCAGGTTTTTGTTGGAATACAATTTCCAGCCGTCATCATAGACCGCCGGAGAAAGGTACCAGTCCTTTAAATAATACCCGCCATCAGGGCCATAGCCATAGGGGGTGTAGCGGTTCGGGGGTAGTTGAACGTCGTAGGTGATAAAGAGTTTGGCCGATCCTCCCGGGGGCAGGGGTTTGTTCAATACGAACTTAACGATGTCTTTTCCCAGAACCCGTTTCCAGGAGATGCCCCGGTACTCATCGTCGACACAGCTGATGATATCCGTATATCCCCTTTCGTTTTTTCGCGCCAGGTGAAGGCTTTTCTTGAAATCTTCGGCAAATCTACGTGCCAGAGGGGTGTGCTTGCTGGAATAGGCGTGGGCCCAGTCATTGAAATACAGTTCGTGGAGGGTATCCCGGGAGTCGTTCGCGTAAACGAATTCCTGCTGGATTTTAACCACTTTGAGGTCGCCATCCAGATCGGCTGTAAGGGTATTGCTGTGTTGAGACCAAAGCGGGGAACAAGCCAGATAAATCGCAATGAGCAGGAGTATATTTCGAGGGAAAGACCTTTTGTGGGCCATAGATTATTAGAAATTTGGACTAAGGGTATGTCCCTTGTAAAAGGCATTAATAAGATCCACCACCTCATCTTCAGTATCGGCAATCATGATCAGGTCCAGGTCCGTGGGGCTGATATTGCCGGCTTCCAGCATGGTCGTCTTTAACCAATCCAGCAGCCCTTGCCAGAATTCCGAACCAACCAGGATGATGGGAAATTTCCCGATCTTATTGGTTTGTATCAGGGTAATGGCCTCAAATAATTCATCCAGGGTACCGAATCCACCGGGCAGGACGATAAATCCCTGCGAATATTTTACAAACATAACTTTTCGCACAAAGAAGTAATCGAAATCCAGGCATTTATCTTCGTCTATATAAGGGTTGTCGTGCTGTTCAAAAGGCAGGTCTATATTCAGGCCCACGGAGGTGCCCCCGGCGAGGTGGGCCCCCCGGTTCCCCGCTTCCATAATGCCCGGCCCCCCGCCGGTTATGATGCCATACCCGGCCTGGGTTACCTTCCTGGCAATATTGATGGCCAGTTTGTAAAATTTTCCATCTTCGCGGGTCCTGGCCGACCCGAAAATGGAGACACAAGGTCCCATGGCACTCATTTTTTCAAATCCGTTGACGAATTCGCCCATGATCTTAAAAATGGCCCAGGAATCGTTGGCTTTGATCTCATTCCAACCTTTGTGATGTTGTTCTTTTCTCATAGTCGTATTGTTACTGGCAGTCCCGTGTAGTGCCTGCCGTGGTTTTACCCCCTGGCTTCCACGGCTTCTCCTATCTTCAGTTCCCTCTTCAGGTACTGCCCGGTATAGCTTTTTGGGTTGGTCGCCACTTCTTCCGGGCTTCCGGTGGCGACAATGCGGCCGCCTTCCCGGCCGCCTTCATAGCCTATATCGATAATATGGTCTACCATCTTGATTACGTCGAGGTTGTGTTCGATGACCAGGATGGTATTTCCTTTTTTTACCAGTTTGTTCAAAACCTCCATCAAAACGCGGATATCTTCAAAATGCAAACCGGTGGTAGGTTCATCCAGGATATAAAACGTATTCCCCGTATCCCGTTTTGAGAGTTCCGTGGCCAGTTTTACCCGCTGGGCTTCCCCTCCGGAAAGGGTAGTGGATTGTTGCCCCAGGGAAATATAGCCAAGTCCCACATCCTGGATCGTCTTGAGTTTCCGGTGGATCTTCGGGATATTCTCGAAAAATTCGACCGCTTCATTGATGGTCATATCCAGGACATCGGCAATGGACTTGCCCTTGTAGCGGATTTCGAGGGTTTCCCGGTTAAAGCGTTTGCCGTTACAGGTTTCACATTCCACATAGACGTCGGGTAAAAAATTCATTTCTATGACCCGAAGACCTCCACCCTGGCAGGTTTCACAGCGGCCACCCTTTACATTGAAACTGAAACGTCCGGGTTTATAACCCCGGATGGCCGCTTCCGGTATCCTGGCAAAAAGTGAACGTATTTCACTGAAAACCCCCGTATAGGTGGCCGGGTTGGACCTCGGCGTCCTGCCTATCGGGGATTGGTTGATGTCAATGACCTTGTCAATATGGTCTAGCCCTTTAATCCCTTTGAAAGGAAGAGGTTTTTTGACGCCGTTAAAATAGTGTGCGTTCATGATGGGGTAGAGGGTATCGTTGACCAGGGTTGATTTTCCGCTCCCGGAAACCCCGGTCACACCGATCATGGTTCCCAGCGGGAATTCAACGGTTACATCTTTTAAATTATTGCCTGTGCAGCCGCTTAATATCAGCTTATGTCCATTGCCTTTCCGCCGGGCGGAAGGCACTTTGATTTCCCGTACCCCCCGAAGGTATTCTGCCGTAAGCGTTGGCTGTTCCATAACTGTTTCCGGCCTCCCTTCCGAGATGATCTCCCCCCCGTGCTTGCCTGCCCTGGGGCCAATATCGATTACATGATCAGCGCTTTCGATCATTTCCCGGTCGTGTTCTACCACGATTACGGAATTGCCGATATCCCTCAGGGATTTAAGGGAACGGATCAGCCGGTGGTTATCGCGTTGATGGAGGCCGATACTGGGCTCGTCCAGGATATAGAGAACCCCTACCAGTTGGGAGCCAATTTGCGTGGCGAGCCGGATTCGCTGGGCTTCCCCCCCGGACAGGGTCTTGGACCCGCGGTTCAGGGACAGGTAGTTCAAGCCCACGTCGAGCAGGAACTGGATCCGGGTCCGGATTTCTTTCAGGATCTCGGAGGCAATAATTTTCTGGTTGCCTTCGAGGCGATCGTCCAGGGCATCGAAAAAGGCCGCCAGTTCGGCAATATCCATGGTGGCAAGCTCCGCGATATTCTTTCCACCGATCCTGAAATACAGGGATGATTTCATCAGCCTGGATCCCTTGCATTCGGGGCATACCACCTTATCCATATAGTCCTTGGCCCAACGGCGGATGGAGGAGGAATCGGATTGTTGGTATTGTGCCTTAATAAAATTGGCAATCCCCTCGTAGTCTATTTTATACTCCCGTTTCACCCCTAACGATTTCGAATCCACAGCAAAGTGTTCCTCTCCTCCGAACAGGATAACCTGCATGGCTTCTTCCGGGATTTTGGAAAGCGGGTCGGTCAGTTCGAATTCATAGCGGCGGGCGATGGTTTCCAATTGCCTGAAAGCCCATGATTTCTTATACTCCCCCAGGGGGGCAATGCCGCCTGCCTGTATGGAAAGCTTCTTATTGGGCAGGATCTTTCCGACATTCACTTCGTGTATATGGCCCAGTCCATGGCAAACCGGGCACATCCCCTTGGGGGAATTGAAGGAAAAGGTGTTGGGTTCCGGACTGGGGTAGGATATCCCGGTGGAAGGGCACATCAGGTCCCTGCTGAAATAACGGGGCGTAGCCTTCCCTTCCTCCAGCACAATCAGGGTGTTGTCACCATGGTACATGGCTGTATTGATAGATTCCATCAACCTGCCTAGGGTCTCGGCAGAATCTCCTGCCTGCAGGCGGTCGATTACGATTTCGATGTCGTGTGTTTTGTAGCGATCGACTTTCATCCCCTTGGTCAGGTCCCTGATTTCGCCGTCGACCCGTACCTTGACGAAGCCTTGTTTGCCTATCTGTTCGAATAGCTCACGGTAGTGCCCTTTCCTTGAACGGACCACCGGGGCCAGGATATTGATGCGACTGTCCTTGAAATCGCTGATGATCAGGTCGCGGATCTGCACGTCGCTATAGCTGACCATTTTTTCGCCCGTATTATAGCTATAGGCATCGGCCGCACGGGCAAAGAGCAATCTGAGAAAGTCGTATACTTCGGTAATGGTCCCTACGGTGGACCTCGGAGACTTGGAAGTGGTTTTTTGTTCGATGGCAATAACAGGGGAAAGCCCGTCGATCTTATCCACATCGGGCCGTTCCAGGCCCCCGAGGAACTGCCGGGCATATGCGGAAAAGGTTTCGATATAACGCCTTTGGCCCTCGGCATAGATAGTATCGAAGGCCAGGGACGACTTTCCGCTGCCGGACAGCCCTGTTATTACCACCAATTTTTCCCTGGGAATGGTGACATCGATATTCTTCAGATTATGAACCCTTGCCCCCCTTACCTCTATGTTTTCTTCGTACGATATCATTTCCGGCAAACAAAACCGCTAAGTTACGATTTTGACCTGTAAAAAGGAAGGGAGATCCTTTCCCAATTCTGTTAATTAGAAGGATTCTATAATCCATATTAAGGCCATCCGACCATCATCCGATTGTAAGGGTTCACCAGGTGGCCGGCCCCCGCATTTCCCTAAGCAGCACTGTTCTCAAGCAAGACGGAATTTTGCGCATCTACCAGCCCAGGGGCAGGAGATTCAAGGGATTGCCAGGCCCGGGACGGGGCAGGATACGTGCCAAATGAGGAAGGCCTGTCCACACGCTTCTGAAGGAAAGGCTCCATTTCCTTCTGGTTTAACCTAAGGATCCGCATGCCCCTGTTATGGTAATACAGGCCATAATGCCTTTTTTCATCGTAGAGCAGCCAGGGCCTGTTGGGGAAACGGGTACGGAAGTTACGCGTAAGCAACGGCAGGATGTCATATCGCGGCTGTAATGCCAGAAAGTTGGATTGCCCATCCCTCCCCCTCATCTTCATGGCTGCCTCGACCCGCCTTTTTTCCTGTTCAACCAGTAGGGCCAGCGGTTCAATCCTGGCCAGAAGGCTTTCTGAATTTGTATGTTCTGTACCTGTAGCCCTGCCAAAAAGGGCGGCTATATAGCGAAAAAGTAAGATTTCAACGCCCTTCCGTTCACTGAGGAAGGCGAAATAAATTTTTTTGACCGCCTGGTACTGCCTGTCTTCAATTCCGCCCCAGACTTTTTTGGCTTTAACGAGATCGGTCTCCACAGTCAGGGTTTCTGCAAAGAGGGATTTTTGCTTTTCGCGGTCGGCGGATATATCAGCGACTCTGAAAGGATGGTCAAAAGCTGTGTAGACGGCACTTAAGAAACCGTTGAAGCTCCCGTCATAAACCAGAATTTTTGAAGGTTCCATTATGTTGAAAATAATTTGAGTTGTACGCCTTGTATTATAGATGGGCGGGCAGTGATTCTGCCCCGGGGCAGCCGGGAGGGCCGGGGATTGTAGGATTCAGGTTTTGCAACAGGCTCTCCGGTACTGTCCCGTACCCCTTTCTGCGCCCATTGGTTCAATTCCTGTTGAAGATTCTTTGCTAACATAACCTCTCTTGTAAATATTCCAAATATATGGATATATTCCAAAACATGGAAATAATCCAAATAAAATTTTGGAAATATTCCAGAATCTGTATCTTTGAGAAGCAATGGCCCCCGGATTTTCTGGAATAGGGGACCGGTTAAGATCGAGTTATGGAAAACGACATTACCATTAAGAGGTTCACGGATTTACGCAGGGAACTGGGATATACTCAGGCAGAGATGGCCGAAATACTGGGCATAGCCAGTACAACAGCCGATATTGAGAGGGGGCGTACCAAGTTGTCCGGAAGGGTAGTGGCCACGCTCCTGCAACAGTTCAAGATCAACCCTTTATGGCTTTTTGGGGAAAGTGACCGTCAATACCTGGAAACGTCCAGGACCAGCGTAATCCCCAAAGTGGTTACGGTAGATTCTGCCGAAAGGGATAATATGTTGTTGGTAAATGTCAGGGCTGCCGCGGGCTATCCCCAGAATATCCAGGATACCAGCTGGTATCGACAATTACCGGCCTTTGATCTGCCCCTTCCCGAATTCCGAAATGCCACCTACCGCGGGTTTCAGGTGGAAGGCGATAGCATGGTGCCCAACCTGCAGCCGGGAGATTGGGTGCTGGCGAGGGCCATGGAGTCCCTCGAGGGGCTCAGCACCAATAAAATATATGTAGTGGTGCTCCGGGATGCCGTCCTGGTAAAGAAACTGGAATTCCCGCCCGGAAAATCACGGCTAATCCTTATTTCCCTTAATGACTCTTATCCGCCGTACGAGGTGGATCCAGAGGATGTACAGGAACTCTGGGAAGTTAGTAGCAAAATCACCTTCGGGGTGGATGCGACTACCGAAAAAGGCCTGCTAAGGCAGCTGCAGGAATCCATGGATGATTTAAAGAAACAATTGGGTAAATCCTGACCCGGGTAAAAGGGATAAACGCACTTTTTGTCAGTATCCTACCGCCGTGTCGTCTCCCCTGGGGTCCGCTCCACCTTCGAGCCTTCCGTCTTCCAGGATGCGGATGGCATCCACCTTCCCTATGACCGGGGTGCGATCTTCATTGATATGATAGCCTTTGGCCTGCAGCTGGTTTTTCAGTTCATCCGAAAACCCTCCGGGCTCAAAGATAATTTCATCCGGAAGCCACTGGTGGTGGAAGCGGGGGGCGCTTACAGCTTCCTGCATGCTCATTCCGAAGGCCTGTACATTGAGGATGGCCTGTGCAACAGCAGTAATAATTGTGGAGCCCCCGGGCGTTCCCACCACCATCCATAACTTTCCGTCCTTCTCTACAATGGTAGGGGTCATGCTGCTCAACATTCGCTTCTCGGGTGCAATACTATTGGCTTCTGCACCGATCAGTCCGAACATATTGGGCACCCCGGGCTTTGCACTGAAATCGTCCATCTCGTTGTTCAGGAAGAAGCCCAGGGCATCACAGTACAACTTAGACCCGTAGGCACCGTTCAGCGTGGTGGTCACTGAAACGGCATTCCCAAATCCGTCTACAATAGAATAGTGGGTCGTTTCCATGCTTTCTTTAATCTGTATATTCCCGTGCCCTACCTCGGAGGAGGGGGTGGCATGGTCAAATGAAAAACTGCGCATTCGCCGGCGGAGATAAGCTTCACTCAGCAGCTGGTCCAGGGGGATATCCACAAAGTCGGGATCCCCGAGGAAGTAATTCCGGTCGGCATAGGCCCTGCGGGCTGCCTCCGTAAAAAGCTGGATGTACTTTGCGGAATTATGGCCCATGGCAGAAAGGTCGTACGGCTGCATCATCCGCATCATCTGGTCCAGGGTTACCCCGCCACTGCTCGGGGGGCACATGGAAATGATCCTGAGATCCCAATATTTAAAGACAACGGGCTTTCTCCAGACGGGTTGGTATGCGGCCAGGTCTTCACGGGTGACGAAGCCGCCATGCGCCTGAATGAAGTCAGCCAGTATCCCGGCTGTTTCCCCCTTGTAGAATTCGTCCCTTCCGTTCTTTTGAATGCGCCTTAGGGTTTGAGCCAGGGCGGGGTAGGTGATGGTATCTCCTTCTGTGCATTGATTGAAGAACCAGGTATCTTCCCCGTTCTCTTCCAGGATCTCTTCCCGGTGCGCCTCCAGTCGGGCTGCTTGTTTCCTGGTGACCACGACTCCCTTTTCGAGCAGGCGGATGACCGGTTCAATGAGTTCCGACATAGGAAGCGTCCCAAACTTTTCATGCACGGCAAATATGCCTGCCACTGTGCCCGGCACCCCCACAGCCTTTGCTCCCCGGGTGCTCATGCCCGGGAATACGTTTCCCAGGGAGTCCAGGTACATATCCTTATTTGCAGCCATTGGAGCTTTCTCCCGGTAATCCAAAGCCCCGGTTTCGCCGTTGCTCTTCCGGTATACCATAAACCCGCCACCTCCCAGGTTGCCGGCGTAGGGATAGGCAACGGCCAGGGCGAGTTCAGTGGCTACCATGGCTTCGAAGGCGTTTCCGCCTTTTTGGAGGATGTCGCTGCCGATAGCCGAAGCTTCCTGCCGGGCCGAAACCACCATGGCCGTATCAGAAACGACCCCGGTTGGGGCGGCGTGTGCCGGTTTGCAGCCCTGCAGGCTCCACAGAAGGATAATCGGTAAAAGAATCAGGAAGTATTTTCGCATAGCTGTTTGAATTTTTGATAGGCAAAGGGTTCCAATTCACTAAAAAATTCGGTGAATTCTGCTTCAAAAGCTTCATAATGATCCGTAAGGTCCTCCACGGCCATGTTCATCCCGCTTTTGTGGTCTGTGCGCCGGTTCATTCCATTCAGTACGCGCCCGATCCCCTCGATCCCCGCGTAATTGAGCAGCCAGTTGTCCGCGATCATGTACGGCATCATACGTTTGACCCCTGTGGGCAGGAGTTCGAAATTTTCCTGAAGCAGGACATAAAAATTCCCTACATAGGTTTCAAGGGGGATATCCGAATACCGGTTCCAGTTTTTGGCCAGAAAATGGTCGTAAAAGATGTCGACGATCACCCGGCTGTAATGGCTGTACCGGGCATGCAGGCGTTTGCTGCTCCTTCGGGGTACGGGGTGGGCATCGGTGAAGGTATCTATGGCCCGATGCAGCAGGATGCCTTTCTGGATCCGGTCGGGCAGGTGTTTGAACTTGTTCCCCCGGATGCTGTCTGCGATAAAATTTCCCAGGGTGATTTCCTCATCGCCAAAGGACAGATATATATGTGCAAGGAAGTTCATAGTAGCTCCAGGAGGATTACCGGCCTAATTTACAAAGAAGCACCCTGGCAAAACGGGCAGGTGCCGTATATTTGCTAAAACTTTTCAAGAAATGACCCTGATCAAATCCATTTCCGGGATCCGCGGAACCATTGGCGGCGCCCCTTATGAGAACTTAACTCCGGTTGATATTGTAAAGTATGCGGCCGCCTATGGCAGTTGGCTTAAGATGAAGGGGGGGAAGGCCCGTCATAGGGTGGTCATTGGAAGGGATGCCCGGATATCCGGAGAAATGGTCCGGGATTTAGTGGTGTCTACCCTGAGCGGACTGGGGATTGACGTGGTCGATCTTGGGTTGTCAACCACCCCAACCGTGGAGATTGCAGTGGCCAGTGAAAAGGCAGATGGGGGTATTGTGCTGACGGCGAGCCATAATCCGGCGCAGTGGAATGCACTGAAGCTGCTAAATGCAGAAGGTGAATTCCTAAGTGCGGAGGATGGGGCCAGCATTCTGATCCTGGCCGAGAATGGGGATTTTGATTTCGCGGAAGTAGATCATTTGGGCTCCGTGACCAGGGATGATACCTATATCCGTAAACATATTGAAGCGGTTTTGAACCTGCCTCTGGTTGACGAGGCGACCATCCGCCAGGCCGGGTTTAAGGTGGTGGTGGATGCAGTGAATTCTACGGGAGGGATTGCCATCCCACAATTACTTGAACGACTGGGAGTGGAAGTGGTACCCCTGTATTGCGAACCCACCGGCAAGTTTCCCCATAACCCCGAACCACTGCGAGAACACCTGGACACCATTTGTGAATGGGTGGTCCGGGAAAAAGCCGATTTTGGGATTGTTGTGGATCCTGACGTGGACCGCCTTGCCTTTATTTCTGACGATGGTGAAATGTTCGGGGAAGAATACACCCTGGTGGCCTGTGCAGATTACGTCTTGGGAAAGACTGGCGGCGATACGGTTTCCAACCTTTCTTCCTCCCGGGCGCTGCGGGATGTCACAAAGCGCCATGGAGGTCGGCACTATGCTGCGGCCGTGGGGGAAGTCAACGTTGTGGCCAAAATGAAGGAAACAGGCGCCATCATCGGCGGGGAGGGCAACGGAGGCGTCATTTACCCGGAAAGCCATTACGGACGGGATGCCCTGGTAGGTACGGCTCTCTTCCTGATGCTGATGGCCGAAAGGGGAGGCACTGTACGGCAACTTCGGGATGGCTATCCTCAATATTATATGAGCAAGAAAAAAATAGCCTTAACGCCCGAACTGGATGTGGATACCCTGCTTCAGGACATGGAAAGGAAGTATAAAGACGAGGATATTTCTACCGTTGACGGGGTGAAAATTGATTTCCCCGAGGGGTGGGTCCATCTTCGGAAGTCCAATACAGAACCCATTGTCCGGGTCTACACGGAGGCCGGTTCCCCGGCCGAAGCCGATGCGCTGGCCGATCGTTTTTTGGAGGAGATCAGGGAGCTCGCAGGGAGCTGAACCCTTCAGGAGAGAGGAGATGCTTCTTTGGCCGATTTTGGGACTTTGTCCCTGTGTTTCCACCGCCTGTGGGTCCAGAGGTAAAAGGCCGGATCGTTCCGGATCTGTGCTTCGGTCAGCCTGAGGAATTGGTCTGTGATTTCATGGTTCCGGGTTTGCCTGCCATCCTTGCAAATAGGGACGAATTCCAGGGCATAATGCCCCCTGCTTTTTTTGCTGACCCGGGCATAAACCACGGACAGCCCCAGTTTTCTGGCCAAAGATTCCGGGCCGTTGAAAATGGGTACGGTGACTCCCATAAACGGGGCCCAGTATTGTGCCCTGTGTGCCTGGGGCGACTGGTCGCTCACCAGGCCGTAAACGCCTGACTGCCCGGATTTTTCGTTATGCATCACGGTACGCACGGCTTCTTTCTGGGGAATGAGGGTGGTATTCCACCGCCCGCGTATCCTTTTGATCAGCCGGTCGAAATAGATATTGTTTAGCTTCTGGTATACCGCGTACCCTTTGGAACTGAGGAAGCGGTTCACCAGGATACTCCACTCCCAGTTCCCGTAATGTGAGAAAAGCACGAGTACAGAACCTTTCTTTTCCATTTCCTGCAGCAAGGAAAGGTTTTCCAGGTGGTAGCGTTTCCTCAGACTGGCTTCGCTTATATTCATTGTCTTTATACTTTCCAGGAACATGTCGCAAAGATGGTGGTAGAAACGGCTTTCGATCCTGAGGAGTTCCTGCTCCTTCACATCCGGGAAAACCAGACTCAAATTGGCGCGCACCACCTTTTTTCTATAGCCGAAAATGCGGTAAACCAGTAAATAGGCGAAATCTGAAAAGGCATATACCATTGGGAAGGGAAGCAGGGATATAAACCAGAGGAAAGGGTAGGACAGAAGGTAGATCAGTCGTTGCATGCGGATGATTACTAGCACAAATATAGCTATATTTGGCAGGTAAAAATTCGGGTGAACATGAATTTGGACCTTGCCACTATTGCTGTAATCACTGCCAACGTGCTGGTTTCCCTAAAAGGTTTCAACGATTACGGTTTCTTTGAGCGATACAAGTTCGGGATTGCAGCCATACAGGCCGGACAGAAAGAACGGATGTTGACATCCGGCTTCCTCCATGTAGATTTGGCCCATCTTTTTTTAAATATGTTTACGCTGTATTTCTTCGCCGATGTGGTAATCAACTGGTTCGGGCCGGCCAAATTTCTGATCATTTACTTTGTCAGCCTGATTGCGGGCAGCCTCCTGGCGTTGTTTTTCCACCGGGATGAACCGTATTACAGCGCGGTTGGCGCCAGTGGGGCGGTAACGGGCATCCTCTATGGCTCCATCCTTCTGCAACCAAACGATCCACTGTACTTTATTTTCCTGCCAACCGTGGGGATCCCGGCCTATATCCTTGGCGTAGGATATCTGTTATACTCGATTTACGGGATGAAAAGGAGGCTGGGCAATATCGGCCATACCGCGCATTTTGGTGGTGCTATCGGAGGGTATGCCACCACCTTGCTGTTCAAGCCCGACCTTATGGTCACAGACACCCTTATGGTGCTGCTCCTGGCCATTCCGATCGTATTGCTGTTTGTAATGGAAAAAATGGGGAAGATCTGAGGATTTTGGCCAGCCGGCCGGGATTCCATAAAATCTGATGGTCAGTCCAGCGTCAGGCAGAGAGCGATCGGCTTATTGTAGCAATTCGCCGATTTTCTGGTCAAGTGCTTCACCCCTGAGGTCTTTTGCGACGATAATCCCTTTATCATCGAGGATGAAGATGGCGGGGATGGCATTTACATTGTAGAGTTCTGCAATTTGGTCGAAATACTGAACATTGGAAACATGGTTCCAGTCCAACCCGTCTTCCTGTATGGCCTTTTTCCAGTCGTCCGCATTCCGGTCCAGGCTAACGCTCAGGATGTTCAACCCTTTATCCTTGTATTTGTTATAAATCCGGACGACATTGGGGTTTTCCGCCCGGCAGGGTTTACACCAGGCAGCCCAGAAATCCAGGATGGTTACTTTCCCCAGCACGTCGTTCAGGGCCAGTTCTTTCCCGGACGGGGTGGGGGCACTGAAATTGGGAGCCTTGGAGCCAATGGAAACCTTGGCTTCTTTTTCCAGGCGGTCTTTGATCTTTTGGCCTACCTTGGTTTTTTTGATGTCAGGGCTTAAGGCGTCATAAAGCTCCTGAATTTCCTCTTTGGGCAGGGAGCCGGTGGTAAGGATCTTGTCGATGATAAGCGCGGAGATCAGGGCATCGGGATTTTCTTTGGCATAGTTAAGCTCAAAATCTTTGGCTTCTTCCTGCAGTTCAAAATATTCGTCGCGCAGGGAATTCATTACGGCCGTGTCCTGGTGGATGGTGGCATCCCGCATATCCTCGTTCATGGAGAGCGCCCTCCTGGACAGGTCTCTGGATGATTTCAGGAAATCCGAAAACAGGTCGTTCTGTGGTGTCCCTTCGATATCGGCATAGGCCAGGCTGTCTTTTTGGGTAGTCACTTCAATGGTTCCCTCCTCCAGGACCAGGGGGATATTCCCCCGGGTATCTTCGATAAAGAGGTAATGGAGTTCAGGCATTTCGGCCTTGCCGGTAAAAGTAAAACTGCCGTTTTTAACCAGGGCCGTATCCACATCCACAGGCTGGTTTTGATCATTGGCTTTTTTAAGGTATACCGCCGTACCATCCTTCAGATCCCCTGTGACAGTCCCATTGATGGTATAACCTCCGGGGTTTGATTGGCAGGCTACCAGGGCTGCAAAAAGGGCAAGTATGCTGTATCGTTTCATTCCGGGAATTTAAGGACGCAAAGATAGGTAACTGCACGAGAATAAAAAAAGTCCTTAACATACACTTATGCCAAGGACTATAATACTATTAAAAGCTCCGGGATCAGAACTGGTATCGGATCCCGAGACCTATATCAAAATCAAAATTATCCGAAAAATCGTCGTACCCTACCAAACCTATTTCGGGTCTGAAATCGAGGGAGATCAGGAGCGGGATGTCAAAATCGTATTCCACCCCGATATTCCCGGCTCCGAAAATAAAGAGTCCGCCATCCGGATTGGTGGTTTCCCCGGCCACTGTTACAGGTTGAAAATCAACACTTCCGAGGCCGCCACCAACCCCATAGTACCAATTGAAATTTCCATCGAGCGGCATCACCCAATCATAGAGACCGGCCAGCTTGAAGGCATCGTAATGACGGCTGTCTCGCCACCCCAGGTCCAGTTCCAGCCGGTTGTAACGCGCGATAGATTTTTGGTAGGAGATCTCCGCACCAAACCCGTCGCTGTCACCCAGTCTCAGCCCCAGGGCATGCTCCGAGATATGTTGCGCGCTCAGGCTGAAACAGCCAAATAGGAACAGGGCAATAAAAAGTTTAAATAATTTCATCTTTCATATTTTTAGTTCGATTCAAAAATAGGCCAATCTTATGGCCCTTTGGGTAATAAAAACTTAATTTAGCGCACAAAATTGTTCTGTCTTGAATAAAATCTTGCTGCAGAAGCTTCAGGATGACCTGGAAGGGACTTTCCACTACGACGACCTGAGCAAAGCCCTATATGCGACGGACGCTTCTGTTTATAAAAAAACCCCGCTCGGGGTAGCGTTTCCGGCATCTGCCGGAGATATCCGCAAGTTGATTGCCTTTGCCGGGGAAAATAAGGTGGGGCTTATTCCCCGGACCGCCGGGACGTCCCTGGCCGGGCAATGTGTGGGAGAGGGGATTGTAGTGGATGTATCCAAACATTTTACCAAAATCCTTCACCTCGATACGGAGAAACGGGAGGTGCTTGTACAGCCAGGCGTAATCCGGGATGAACTAAACCTTTTCCTGGCACCTCACGGACTTTTCTTTGGCCCCAACACCTCTACCTCTAACCGATGCATGATCGGGGGGATGGTTGGTAACAATTCCAGCGGAACCACCTCCATCCGGTATGGTGTGACACGCGACAAGGTACTGGCCCTGAAAACCCTTCTTTCTGACGGGTCTGAAGTGGAATTCAAAACGCTTTCCAATGAAGAATTCCTGGAGAAATGCGAGCTCGATACCCTTGAAGGAAATATTTATAAAAATATCTGTAAAGAACTTTCTGTCAGGGAGATACAGGAAAATATTAATCGAGAATTTCCTAAACCTGAGATCCACAGGCGCAACACGGGTTATGCCGTGGACGCCCTCCTGGGATCGCGATTGTTTGGTGGCCGTGCGGAAACCGTTAACCTGTGCGAATTATTGTGCGGGAGTGAGGGAACTCTTGCCTTTACAACGGAGATCCGCCTGAGCCTGGATCCGCTTCCCCCTGAACATGCCGCCATGGTGGTAACCCATTACCGTACCCTGGAAGATGCCCTTTCTGATGTGGTGCCCCTGATGCAGCACGAATTGCAGGTATGCGAAATGATGGACAAGGTGATCCTGGACTGCACCAGGAACAACCGCGCCCAACTGGCTAACCGGTTTTTTGTGGATGGCGACCCGGCGGCCCTGCTGATGCTGCAACTCAACGCCAGTTCGGCAGCCGAATTGGAGAAATCGCTAACAGCCCTGCTGCAAACCATTGCCGTATCCAAGCTAAGCTATGCCCAGCCCGTTCTACGCGGCGCAGACATCTCAAGAGCCGTTGAATTGCGGAAAGCCGGCCTTGGCTTGCTGGGAAATATGGTAGGCGACAGGAAGGCCGTAGCTTGTATAGAGGATACGGCCGTGGCCCTGGAAGACCTGAAACCTTTTATCGGGAAGTTTTCGGCCATCATGGAGAAGTATCGCCAACAAGCGGTATACTATGCCCATGCGGGTGCGGGGGAGTTACACCTCAGACCCATTCTCAACCTGAAGAAATCTGAGGATGTGACCCTCTTTCGCCAAATTACCACTGAGGTGGCCGAGCTCACCAAGCACTATCGGGGTTCCTTCAGTGGCGAACATGGAGACGGGATCGTAAGGGCCGAGTTTATCCCCCTGATGATAGGGCAGGAGAATTATGCCCTCCTCGGGAGAATAAAATCCTATTTTGACCCTGAGGGGATCTTTAACCCGGGAAAAATTGTGGATGCCTACCCCATGGACCAGTCCCTGCGATATGAAGTGGACCGGAAGGAGCCGGAAATTGGCACTTTTATGGACTTTTCGGACAGCCAGGGAATCCTGCGGGCAACAGAAAAATGCAATGGGAGTGGGGATTGCCGCAAGACGGAGTTGATGGCCGGGGCCATGTGTCCAAGCTACCATGCCACCCGGAACGAAAAAGATACGACCCGCGGTCGGGCCAATGCCCTGCGGGAGTTCCTCACAAGCGGAGGAAAGGAGAACCCCTTTGACAGGGAGGAATTGAAGGAAGTATTCGGCCTGTGCCTCAGTTGCAAAGCCTGTGCCAGCGAATGCCCCAGTAATGTGGATGTCGCAACGCTTAAGGCAGAATTTTTGTACCAGTACCAGGAAGCCAATGGCTACCCCCTGAGGAATAAACTCTTCGCCTATAATACCTTGATCAACCGGGCCGGCAGCCGGATCGCCGGAGTTACCAATGCTATGTACCGCTCCGGTTGGTTGGGCGGGACGTTGAAAAGGGCCGCGGGCATAGCCCAGGACCGATCGCTTCCCGAAGTAAGCCGTTTTAATTTTTCAGACTATCTGCAAAAGAGAAAGCCTGCTGTGAATCCCGGGCAGAAAAAAGTCTTGCTTTATATAGATGAATTTACCAGGTATATGGATACGGCCCTGGGCCGGGATGCCATAGACCTGCTCACCGGTCTGGGCTATGAAGTAGGGTTGTTTTATGGGGAAAGCGGACGCACCTATATTTCCAAAGGGTTTTTAAGGCAGGCCAAAAAGCTGGCGGAAAAAAATGTAACGCGTTTATTGCCAAAAGTACGTGAAGGATGGATACTGGCAGGGTTGGAACCTTCCGCCATCCTCACTTTCAGGGACGAATACCACAGGATGGGATTTAAGGCGGAGGAGATGGCCACCATCGGCAAAAGTTGTTTGCTGATTGAGGAATTTCTGGCCGGGGAAATCAAAGCAGGGACCCTTAGGGCAGATCGTTTTACGGATGCTGCACGGGTAATCCGGATACATATCCATTGCCACCAGAAAGCCTTGTCGGATCAGAAGGCGACCTTCGACCTGTTGAACCTGCCGGTCAATTACCAGGTGGCTTTAATCAATTCAGGTTGTTGCGGGATGGCAGGCTCCTTTGGGTATGAGGCCGAACATTATGAGATCAGCATGAAGGTAGGGGAACAGCGGTTGTTCCCGGCCATTCGGAAAATGGACCCGGAGGTACGGGTCGCGGCAAACGGTACCAGTTGCAGGCATCAGATCAAAGATGGAACGGGACGTGCCGCCCTGCATCCCGTAAGCGTGCTCAGGGAAGCCTTAATCTAACCTAGATCCGCCGTCTTTTTCAGAGGATTTATCCCGGGTCGATTTCAGGTCGATGATATTGGCAATCAATTCGTTGATGTCCATTTCCTTAAGTTCTTCATCAGCATAGAAGGCCGAGAGCTTGTCGTGGCTGTAGTTATATACCTTCCAGCGTTTAAAGGAATATTCCAGGGCGGTAAGGTGTTCCAGCCAATCCCCGGAATTCAGGTAGGTACAGCGCCCGTTCCGGTTTTCAAAAATTTGCTTCCCGGGCTCGTGGATATGCCCGCAGACCACATAATCATAGCCGCCCTCAATAGCCAATTCGGATACGGTCTTCTCAAAATTCCTGCGGTATTTAACGCCTTTGCCGCCCTTATTCCGGATTCTTCTTGAAAGGGAGTATTTTTCCTTCCCGGTTTTGAGCAACGCCCAGTTGAACGCCTGGTTGAACAGCAGGAGGGAAGCGTATCCGAAATCCCCCAGTTTGGCCAGCCAGCGGGAATGTCTCAGGGAAAGGTCGAAAACATCCCCGTGAAAGAACCAGCAGCTCTTGCCATCGAGGTTCAGGACCAGTTTATTGCAAATGCTGAAATTGCCGATGGCGGTACCGGAGAATTTTCGCAGCATTTCGTCATGGTTCCCGGTGATATAAAATACCCGCGTGCCATTTTCGGCCATATTGATGATTTTTTTTACCACTTTTAGGTGGGAGGGGGGGAAAAAGCGTTTACCATGTTTCCAGCCATCGGCTATATCCCCGTTCAGGACCAGCGTCGCCGGCTTTATACTGCTCAGGTATGCCAGAAGCTCTTCCCCATGGCAATCATATGTGCCCAGATGGACATCTGATATCACCACTACATCCAACTTTCGTTTTTTCAAAACCGGACCGCGTTTAAATCTATTACAAAATTAAACCTATAGGTATATAAATTATACAAACCACGGTGAATAATTATTAATGATTAGGTTAAGATTGGATTAAAAGCACTCCGCCATTGTTAAGCCAACATTAAATCCTGCCCCTTGGATACTCTTCAATTAAAATTTATCTTTGGCAGGTGGCGATGGGCGGCCTGTTCCGATTCCAGACCCGATCAAACGACGTCCATGGCAGGAAATACCTTCGGCAAATTATTCAGACTCACGACTTTTGGGGAATCACATGGCCCTGCTATTGGAGGTGTGCTCGACGGGTGCCCGGCCGGACTGAACCTGGATATTGAGGCCGTGCAGCGCGACTTGGATCGCCGCAAACCCGGACAGTCGGCCATTGTTACACAACGCAAGGAGGAAGACCAGGTGATTTTTTATTCGGGCCTGTTCGAGGGGAAGACTACCGGGACCCCCATAGGTTTTGTTATCCATAACACCAACCAGAAATCCAGGGATTATTCCCATATCAAAGATAGTTACAGGCCTTCCCATGCTGACTTTACCTATGACGAAAAGTACGGCTTCAGGGATTATCGTGGAGGCGGAAGGAGCTCTGCCAGGGAAACGGCCTGCCGGGTGGTTGCAGGATCCATAGCCAGGCAGTTGCTGCATCCGGTGAGCGTCCGTGCATACGTATCCCAGGTAGGATCCATTATCCTGGATAAGGAATATGCCGAACTGGACCTTTCGCAGACAGAATCCAATCCCGTTCGATGCCCGGATCCAGATACCGCTTCCCGTATGGAACGTTTTATCAAGAAAGTGCGGAAGGAAGGGGACACCACCGGAGGCGTGGTGAGCTGCGTCGTCAGCGGAGTGGCCGCCGGACTAGGCGAACCGGTGTTCGATAAGCTGCATGCCGAGCTGGGGAAAGCCATGCTCTCCATCAATGCTGTAAAGGGCTTTGAATATGGCAGTGGTTTTGCAGGGGTTGCAATGAAAGGCAGCGAGCACAACGATAGCTTCAACCCGGACGGGAGTACTAAGACCAATTACAGCGGGGGCATTCAGGGGGGTATCAGTAACGGAATGGATATTTATTTCCGCGTGGCCTTCAAACCGGTTGCCACCCTGCTGCAATCATACGAAACCATTGATAAGGAAGGAAAGAAAGTGACGGCCCAGGGCAAAGGCCGCCATGACCCTTGTGTGGTACCCCGCGCCGTGCCCATTGTGGAAGCCATGGCAGCCCTGGTCCTGGCCGATTTTACCCTGCTCAACCGGAGCGTGAAATTATAAGGGGAGCAAAGACCCGGAGGATATCGGGTTTGAATCCGTCACCTATACTCAATTTATGAAAAAACTAGAACTGCACTGGAGGATATTGATCGGCATGGTGCTCGGGATTGTATTCGGCTTTATCATGACTGGTCCGGATTGGGGCAGCGGGTTTGTACAGGACTGGATCAATCCCTTTGGGACGATCTTTGTAAAACTGCTAAAATTAATCGCAATCCCCCTAATTTTAGCTTCCCTGGTCAAGGGAATCTCGGACCTGAAAGACATTTCCCAGTTCCGCGACATTGGCCTGCGCACCATCGTGATCTATATATCCACTACCGTGGTGGCCATCACTATCGGGCTGCTGCTGGTGAATGCTCTGAAACCGGGGGAGGGCATTTCCCCGGAAACGGTGGCCCAGCTTACCGAGACCTATGCCAACAACGCCGAAGTGACCTCCAAACTTGCGGAAGCTTCCCGGCAGACGCAACAAGGTCCGTTGCAGTTTCTTGAAGACATGGTGCCGGACAACGCTTTCGGGGCGCTGGGAAATAACAGCCTGATGCTGCAGGTGATCTTTTTTACAATTTTCCTGGGGATTTCCATGCTGCTTATCGGAGAAAAGGCAGCCCGCCCCCTGAAGGAGTTCTTTGATGCTATGAATGATGTGGTTTTGAAGATGGTCGATCTGATAATGCAAACGGCCCCGCTCGCTGTCTTTGCCCTGTTGGCCAATGTGGTGGTGACTTCAGGCGATCCTAACTTGTTGCTGGCTTTGTTGAAATACTCCGGCGTGGTGATCCTGGGATTATTGCTGATGATCCTTTTTTATAGCCTGGTGGTTGCCACCTTTACCCGGTACAGCCCCTGGACCTTTTTGAGCAAGTTAAGTCCGGCACAACTCCTGGCCTTTTCGACCAGCTCGAGTGCGGCCACACTGCCCGTAACCATGGAGCGGGTGGAAGAACATATAGGGGTGGACAAAGACATTACGAGCTTTGTCCTGCCTGTCGGTGCCACGGTAAATATGGATGGGACCAGCCTGTATCAGGGCGTGGCGGCCGTTTTCATTTCACAGGCCCTGGGCTTCCATCTTTCCTTTCCGGATCAGCTGACCATTGTGCTTACCGCCTTGCTGGCCTCCATCGGCTCAGCCGCGGTCCCGGGTGCGGGGATGGTGATGCTGGTGATTGTTCTGGAAGCGATTGGATTTCCGCCCGACAAGCTGGCGATCGGACTGGCGCTGATCTTTGCCGTGGACCGGCCATTGGATATGTGCCGGACCGTAGTTAATATAACCGGGGATGCCACGGTATCCATGATGGTGGCCAAGTCCCTGGGCAGGGTTTTTCGGCCGCATGTGCAGGAGTGGGATGATCACCTGGACGAACTAAAATAAATACGGCAGCCTTACCGCCGGAAATTATAGAAATTTTTTACGGATTTCGGGCGTAGGCAGCATGCAGGCTTCCCGCTTCCCGAACCACTTGTACCTGTTACCGGCTATCCAGCGGTAAAGGGCATCTCTTAAACGGACGGGCAACCATCGGAAAACACCTAACAACTTCCAGCCACCTCCGAATTCCCATGCGATCCTCCAGGCGGCTTCCGATTCTATATAATAGGCAACTCCCGGGTCGATCAGGATAATCGAATCAACCCTGGAGGGATTGATATGCCTTTCCCGGATCAGTTCTTGCCCGATCTGGCTCTGCAGGGCTGCCAGCCTGAATCGATCATGACGGTCATGGCGAATGACGAACTGTACGGCATGGTTGCAGAGGTTGCAGACCCCGTCGAAGAGAAGGATGAGTTTATCCGGTGGCAATTCCATCCGCCAAAGATACATCTCAGTCCCGGGACATCCTCAATTTATTATAGGATCGCAACAGGTGGGTTTCATAAAAAAGTTCCCGTCCCAAATCCCCCAGTTGGCTACAGGGGAGTGAAGGCCCTGGTCATGCGATAAACACAGGTTACACGTATTTCGCCCCAATTTTACTATGTGAAGTAAATGTTTATATTAAATACAATAAAAATTTAATAAATAGTTATTTAAAAATAAATATTACACTCAATTGCTTTTCGAATACCGGTTCTGCCTGGCTTGCAAAATTTGGAAAGATTGCCTGCATGCATTTTGCAGGTTATTAGCTTAAATTGTAGTTGGGGGGTGGGGGGAGGCTTTGCCCCCCGAAAAAAAGATTCAGGTGGGTTGTGGTCGGGGAAGGCCATAGCAACGGGAGCTGCCCAACCCCTTCCCCGATGCTGTTACCCAATGGTAACCCGCCCATAACGAAAGGACGCACAGCTTTGACCCCCGTCTTTTGCATTGAACCGGGACCGCAGGCAACTCAAATACCTTCGCCAATGCCGATTTCGCCTCGTTATTTGCCCTTTTCCACCAACTCCAGTTGATCCAGGGCCACATCCGTGGTAAACTGCCCGTAATTCACTGTGGCCCTACCCTTTTCCAACTGGTCGATGCTGCCCACCGCCTTCCCATCCTGAAGCCGTACCCGGTCGCCTACCTTGAATACGGGCCTCGGTACCTTCGATGCCGTAGCGGATCCTTCGGCTGCTGAAGATTTATTCTTTTTCTTCAACAACTGCGCTTCTTTCGTGGCCCGCGCTTCCACAAGCTCCTTTTTTTTCCTGCCTTCCCTGGCTTCCCTGGCAGTCTGTTTCTTTCGTTTGCTGTTCTCCGTTTCCACTATGAGAAGCAGTTCAGAAACCAACGGCCTCTTTTTTTTATCCAGGAAATATCTCTCTGCTGCGGAATACAGCTTATTACCCAAATAGATCATCCGCTGGTTGTGCTCATAGAGATCCTGATAATCTTCCAGTTTTGATTTTATCCGGGCATTCAGGTCTTCCAGCCGTTTTGCCTCCTCCCGGGCCCGACCTTCTTCTTCCTGCAACCTCGAACCTGTTTGGGCCATTTTACGGCGTTCTTTCTGTAGCTGAGCTATACTGGCATCAAAACGCAGTTTGCCCCGCTCTATCTTCTTCTTAGCGCGGTTTATGAGGCTGAATGGGATGCCGTTCTTCTGGGCTACTTCAAAAGTGAACGAACTACCCGCCTGCCCCAGTACCAACTGGTAGGTGGGCTCCAGGGATTTTGAATCGAAAAGCATATTGGCATTGGCCATACAGGGTAATTCGTTGGCCAGCAATTTCAGGTTGGCATAATGGGTGGTAATGACACCAAATGCCTCCCTTTCATAAAATACCTCCAGGCAGGCTTCTGCCAGGGCGCCACCCAGTTCAGGGTCGCTTCCAGTGCCGAATTCATCGATCAGGAACAACGTATTCCGATCGCATTGCTGCAGGAAGCGGTTCATGTTCTTTAGCCGGTAACTATAGGTACTCAGGTGGTTTTCTATGGATTGGTTATCCCCGATATCGGTCAGGATCTGGCCGAAAAGGCAAAACGAGCTTCGCTCGTGTACAGGGACCAGCAACCCGCTCTGCAGCATCAGCTGAAGCAATCCGATGGTCTTGAGGGTAATACTCTTCCCGCCGGCATTGGGACCCGAGATTACCACAATCCGGTTATCCGGATGCAGGTGCACAGTTTGCGGCCAGGTTTTTTCCCCCTGGCGTTTGTTCGTCAGGTAGAGCAAGGGGTGGTAGGCGTCGCGCAGAGTCAGCTGGCGTTCCCGGTTGATTTCAGGAAATATGGCCCCCATTTCCCATCCGTACCGGGCTTTGGCCGAAATGACATCTATTTGGGTAAGGTATTCCTGATACCCCTGAAGCTCCCGGGTATGCGGGCGGATGCCGTCTGTAAGTTTTTTCAGTATCCTCTGGATTTCTTCCCGCTCCTCGAACTCCAGGTTGTTGAGCTCCCGCCCCAGGGTAAGGGTTGCTTCTGGTTCTATATAAACAATGCTGCCGGTCCTGGAACTGCCCATGACATTTCCGGGCACCTTCTTCCGGTGCATGGCTTTGACCGCCAGGACCCGCCGGTTTTCCACCACCGATTCACGGATATCGTCCAGGTAACCTGACGTGATATAGGTTTTTAAGGCCATCGAAAAGCTCAGGTTGATGCCGGCCCTGACCTGCTGCTGCTCCCGCCGTATTCGTTTCAGTTCCTGGGAGGCAAGGTCCCTGATCTCCCCGAAACGGTCAATGACCTTATGGATCTGTTCCGGGATCTCCGGGCGCAGTTCCTGTTTTGCCGCAAAATCCGAGAGCAGGGGGTAATACTCCCTGTATTTTTTAAAAAATTGCCGATGTTCCTTCACCGTATCGCAAATTCCTGCGATCCGCCTGAAACCGTCCACTTCCAGTCGGGAGTTTTCTATTTGCAATAACTGCAGATCTGAATGGATGGCCTCAAAACCATGGTTGGGAATGCGGTTATCCGTGGTGAAGGAGGACAGGTATTCCGAAGTTTGCCCCAGGGTCTCCAGCAAAAGCTCTTCCCGGCCGATGGGAGAAAGCGCCAGGCTCCGTTCCTTGCCCAATTCGGTAAGGCAGCGGGCCGCCACTTGTATCAGCACGGAAGGAAACTCCAGATCTTGCAGGGTTTTTTGTGCGATGTTGTCCATCGTTTGGTAAAGGCCTATTTTAGTGCTACAAAAATAGCCCTTTTCCGATGAACGTAAGTATTGAGCCAGGCTGGAAATCCCGGTTGCAGGAAGAATTCGAAAAGCCGTATTTCAATCAATTGGCCGATTTCGTGCGCAACGAATATACCCAGCACCGATGTTTTCCCAGGGGCGGCGACATTTTTGCGGCTTTTGACCATTCTTCCTTTGAAGACACCAAAGTAGTTATTATCGGGCAGGACCCCTATCACGGTCCAGGGCAGGCAAATGGGCTCTGCTTTTCGGTAGGAGAGGAGATCCCTCACCCCCCTTCGCTAATGAACATTTTCAAAGAGTTGGAAAATGACCTGGGGAAGCCCTATCCCAAAAGCGGGAACCTTGAACATTGGGCAGACCAGGGGGTGCTGCTGCTGAATGCCACCCTTACGGTGAGGGCGCGGCAGGCTGGCAGCCATCAGAACAAAGGCTGGGAACAGTTCACAGATGCCGTGATCCAAAGCCTGGGTAGGGGCAAAGAAGGCCTGGTATTCCTTTTATGGGGGGGATATGCCCGAAAAAAAATCACGCTGATCGACCAGAAAAAACACCATATCCTCACCTGTGGACATCCATCTCCGCTGAGCGCCAACCGCGGATTGTGGTTCGGGAATAAACATTTCAGTAAAACGAATGCCCTCCTTAAGAAGCAGGGGAAAAAGCCGATCGACTGGTAATATTTAGGTACCTACATCATCGCATGGAGCAGTTCCTCAGCGGGTAAAACCTTATTTATTAACTTTAGATCATAAAGGCTATTTACCACATTGTCAATAATATTGCTTTCTATTTGTGATTGACTCCATCGGGTGAGCTTCAACCATTCGTGTATATCGCTTGCTTCCTGGCCGTAGCTCCTGGCCAAAATCCGGTCTATACCCGGGATTTCCTGCATTCTGCCCGAATAGCGATTGAGCACCTCCAGCACTTTTTTAAGTGCGGTAGGGTCTGCCTTCAAAAAATGGTCTGGCACGGCCAGAACAAAACAGGGCCAGGGGGAGGGGAAATCGCCCAGGCGCCTGAATATTTTTTGGGTTACCAGGGGTTTCGTCGTAAAATGCTCCCAGAGGAAATAGGCGGCCTGCCCTTCGGTAAGTGCTTGTACAGCGCCTTCCGTTTGATGCACGATTTCGAACTGCAGGTGATGGGGGTCCCATCCCATGTGCCGCGCATGCAGGAATGCCATGAGGTGGCTTCCGCTACCCGGCCTGCTGATCGCGGCTTTGTGCCCCTCCAATTGCGCCACCTTCCGGAAGGGGGAACTTGCGGCCACATGAATGCCCCAAAGTAATGGGCTTCCGATAAATTCCTGGACAATTCGGATGGGGTTGCCCTCAATCCTGCTTTTAACGGCAGCTTCGGTAAGGATAACAGCGATCTCCGTTTCCCCCCGGCGCAGCATTTCACACATTTTTCCACTCCCTTCCGGCACATTGGTCCATTGGATCCCGATATCCTCTTCGGCAAAAGCCCCTTCTTCCAGGGCCAGGTGCCAGGGAAAGTTAAAATGCTCCGGAACGCCGGCAACACGTACCGTTTTCATGCAGATATCAGTTTATCCAGTGTATATTCGATCAGGTTTTCCACGGCCTTTCCGGGGTCGCGGGAGAATGCCCCCGTGATCCGGTTAGCAAGGATGCAGTTAAGGGAAATGGCCCTGTGACCCATCAACTTCGAAAGTCCGTAAATTGCGGAGGTCTCCATTTCAAAGTTGGTTATCTTCAGACCCTCGTACCTAAAACCCTTTAGTTTTTCCATCATTCCGGTTACCGCAGCTTCTAATCGTAATTGCCTCGCCTGTGGCCCGTAAAATCCTGTGCCGGTGGCGGTAAAACCCCTGAGTAGTTGGTCCGAATCCAGGTGTTTCACAAGCAGGGGATCGGCGCTGACCACATAGGGGGAGGCGAGTTCCCGTGGCCATTCCAGGTGCTTGATAAATTCTGCTTCAATCTTTGGGAACCAGGGCCCGGGATGCCGGTAGTAGTGCAGGAGCCCGTCCAACCCCAGGGCATATTCATTGAGCAGCAGCGTATCGGGCGGAATTTCCGGCTGCAGGGCCCCGGAAGTTCCAATCCGGATGATTTGCAACGGGGTTAATCTCTGCCGGACGGAACGGGAATCAAAATCGATATTGACTAGGGCGTCCAGTTCATTCAATACAATATCTATGTTGTCTGTTCCGATCCCTGTTGAAATAACCGAAATCCGTCGGGCTCCGAGGTAGCCCGTATGGGTGATGAATTCCCGGTTCCCTTTCCTCAACTCAATGCGGTCAAAATATTTTGAGACCTGGGGTACGCGGGTAGGATCCCCGACGGTGATAACGGTTTCCGCCAGGTCTTCGGGCAATAATTTCAGGTGGTAAATGCTTTGGTCTTCGTGGAGGATCAGTTCGGAGGCATTCAGCGGCATGCTATAGCTTCAGGATTCTACCCGATTCGGTGTTATAAAGGAAGTTGTACTTCAGGGCGCCGCCCAGATACGCCTCATTGTCACGTATATGTGAATAATAGCTGGTTTGCCCGTCTAGGATTTCTTTTCCTTTTTTGGTGAGTCGAACGGGGTTGAAGGAGGAGAACAAAGGCCTCAGGCTTCCCAGGATGCGCTCGTATTGGGTATTACCAAACCCATAACGTCCCTGGTTCTCCAGGATATCGGCCAGTAAGGCTTTCTTGGTTTTCGGCTTATCGACGATTGCCAGTTCCAAAATCCTGTTTTCGGGATCATTCAGTCCGTTTTTGATGCTGGGGAAGCGTTTCAGGTGGGCCAACAGGGCTTCAGACAGGTAGTCGAACTGGTAATTTTCAAAATCGGTGAGGTTTTCCAGGCGGATCGGGTTGTCGCTGCAATACAATTGCCACACGTAATCCGCATACTCTATGTCGTCCTGAGATAGGAAAGTCCGCTTTTCATATAGGGCCATCAACTGCTCATCATTTAACTCGTTGAGCCCGTAGAGTTTGTCGGTTTCATCTTCATTTCCACTGCAAACCAATGAAATTTCGGCATGCCGGCGGTTGGTCTTTAGCCAGCTGATCACAGCCAGCATGTTAATCTGGCAGAAAAGGTCGAATTCAAACCAGAGGATGATCTGGTCTTGTTGTTTATGGTTGCACAGGGAACGGTATTCTTTCAGCGTTTTTTCGACAAACCAGGACTTGCTGACATTGTAGTTTTTATGTAGGAATTCGAAGCGGGTCTTCCAGAAGGACTCACTCCCGACATTGGTCTCTGTTTTCCCTTCGCAAAGCATTTCCCGCCAGGTGATAATGTCGCCCTTTACTTTTAAATTCTGAAGTCTTTGGGTAAAGGTATCCCCGTTGGTGATATGCAATTGGGATCTCATTTTCAGTGTCGTTTAGTTTATAACCCCTAAAGGTAACATTTAATCAAAAACGACAAAACATTATTAACAGAATTTACCCCCCTACACGTTTGGTTTTGAAGCCTTTTTCCTCCAGCATCTGCATGATTTGATCCCGGTAATCCCCCTGTATTATCACCGTGTCGTCCTTAACCGTCCCGCCAACACCCAGGGAGGTCTTTAGTTCCTTCGCCAGAGCCTTGAAATCCGATTCTGCGCCGGTATAACCTTCGAGGATGGTGATGGGTTTCCCCCGTCTTTTTTCATATTTGCAAAGGATAGGGTCCTCCTGCATCCAAAGGCCCTTTTCAAGTTTTTCGGGTGGGGGCTCCGGGGATTCGTGATCGGGGAATAGTTTCTGCAGCTGGTCTTTTAAATCCATTTATCCATAAATTTTACGGGATGGAGGAAAATAAAAACAAGGCTTTAAAGAGAGTTAAAACAAGCGCGACTCCCTGAAATAAATCCGGCCGGCTTCCGTCGAAGTGCCTTCCTTGTTCCTCCCTGTTTCCTTAGCACGCCTATTATAGTCCTAATTCTTTACAAGCCCCAGTTCGATGAGGCGTTCGTTCAGGTATTCGCCAGCCGTACAATCGGAAAACATTTTTGGGTGTTTTGGGTCTATACAGTTCTCCAGGCAATTCAAAGGCATGTCGCTCACAGGGTGCATGAAGAAAGGAATGGAATAGCGGGACTTTCCCCATTCCGATTCAGGCGGGTTGACCACCTGGTGGATGGTCGATTTCAGGCGGTTATTGGTCAGGCGTGAAAGCATATCGCCCACATTGATCATCAACTCGTCTGGTTTCGCAATAGCATCTATCCATTCGCCTTTGTGGTTTTTAACCTGCAACCCTTTCCCGTGCGCCCCCATCAAGAGGGTGATCAGATTGATATCCCCGTGCGCCGCTGCGCGGACGGCATTTTTGGGTTCTCCCTTAATAGGGGGGTAATGGATGGGCCTCAGGATAGAATTCCCATTCTTAATATAATCATCAAAATAGGTTTCTTCCAGTTTCAGATAGATCGCCAGCGCCCTAAGTACATAGCGGGCAGTTTTCTCGAGCATTTTAAAGGCTTCTTTCCCAACCTCGTTAAACCGGGGCAATTCTTCTACCTGCACATTCCTCGGGTATTCCGCCTCCAGTACGGGATTGTCCTCCACGTACTGCCCAAAATGCCAGAATTCCTTGAGATCGCCCTCCTTTCTGCCTTTGGCGTGTTCCTTCCCGAAGGAGGTATAGCCCCGTTGTCCGCCAATACCTTCGATTTCATACTTTTCTTTGACCTCCTGAGGGAGTTCAAAGAATTTCTTTATTTCTGAATAGAGTTCCTCCACGAGCTCGTCAGACAGGAAATGTCCGCTCAGTGCGACAAATCCGATTTCCTCAAAGCCCGTCCCCAGCTCCTTTACAAACATTTCCTTTTTTACAAAGTCCCCTGACAGGTAATTTTTCAGGTCGACACTTGGGATTCCACTCATAGTTTCTCGAATTCAGGAACCCAAAGGTAATAAAATATAAGGCATTCTGGGGAGCGCACACCTGCAGAGATTCGGTTCTTTTTGTATAATTTTACCGGCAAATCTTCTTCCAGCTCATGCAATACAAGAATGCAGGCTTGTCCTCGGAACTCCAGGTAGGCCTTTATCGTTCGCTTTTAAAACCCCGTATGATAGAGGAAAAAATGCTGATCCTGCTCCGGCAGGGTAAAATTTCCAAATGGTTCAGCGGGATCGGGCAGGAAGCCATTTCAGTGGGGGTTGTCAAGGCGCTCAACGATGAGGAATACATCCTTCCCATGCACAGGAACCTGGGGGTCTTCACCAGCCGGGAAGTCCCCTTATCCCGACTGTTCGCTCAATGGCAGGGCAAGGCTTCCGGCTTTACTTCCGGCCGGGACCGCAGTTTCCATTTCGGGACCCTGGAGTACCGGATCATCGGGATGATTTCACACCTGGGTCCGCAATTAGGGGTTGCCGACGGGATCGCACTGGCTGGTCTTTTAAGGAAGGAGAAGCGTGTGACCGCTGTTTTTACGGGAGAAGGGGCTACCAGCGAAGGGGATTTCCACGAGGCCCTGAACCTGGCTGCGGTTTGGCAGCTGCCGGTGCTTTTTTGCATCGAAAACAACGGCTATGGGCTGTCGACCCCGGTGAAGGAGCAGTACCGATGTGAAAACCTGGTAGATAAAGGGATCGGATATGGGATGGAAGCCCACCTGCTCGATGGGAACAACATCCTGGAGGTCTATACCCGGGTAGCGGATATTTGTAAGAGTATGCGGGAGAAGCCCAGGCCTGTATTGCTCGAATTCAAGACTTTTCGAATGCGGGGCCATGAGGAAGCGAGTGGAACCAAATACGTCCCGGATTCCCTTTTGCATTCCTGGTCCGAAAAAGATCCTATTGCCAACTATGAGAAGTTCCTGCTGGAGGAAGGCCTGCTTGATCCGTATACACTCAAGGCCATGCGGGCAGAATTTCAGGAGGAAATTGATGAAAACCTCCGCAAGGCGTTCGCCGAAGGGCCGGTGAATTTTAATAAAACAAAAGAATTACATGATGTTTATCATAAATTTGATTATCAAATAGTTAAACATAGCAATATAGTTAATAATATTCGCCTGGTCGATGCGGTGGCACAGGGATTGGAACAATCCATGGAACATCATGAGAACCTGATTGTAATGGGACAGGATATTGCCGGATACGGCGGGGTGTTCAAAGTGACAGAAGGCCTGGCCGAAACCTACGGCACAGACCGGGTTCGGAACACACCCATCTGTGAATCGGCAGTAGTTTCTGCCGCCATGGGCCTTTCACTCAATGGCATGAAGGCGGTGGTGGAAATGCAGTTTGCCGATTTTGTGAGCAGCGGCTTCAACCCCATCGTAAATTACCTGGCCAAGGTGCATTACCGCTGGGGTGCTAATGCCGATGTGGTGATCCGTATGCCCTGCGGGGCTGGGGTAGGGGCCGGGCCTTTCCATTCACAGACCAACGAGGCCTGGTTTACAAAGACCCCGGGGCTCAAGGTGGTATATCCCGCCTTCCCATACGACGCGAAAGGGCTGCTGATCACCGCGATCAACGATCCTAACCCCGTGCTGTTCTTCGAACATAAAGGCCTGTATCGCAGCATTTACCAGGATGTCCCAACCGATTATTACACCTTGCCTTTCGGGAAGGCCGCCCTGCTCCGTGAAGGGGAAGACATCAGTATTGTCACCTACGGCGCCGGTGTGCACTGGGCGCTGGAGACCCTGGATTCCTCCCCGGAAATTAAAGCAGACCTTATCGATCTGAGGACCTTGCAACCCCTGGACACGCAGGCGGTATTCCGCTCCGTCAAGAAAACCGGCAAATTGATCATTCTTCATGAGGACACACTTTTTGGGGGCTTGGCCAGTGATTTGTCTGCCCTGGTAACGGAATCCTGCTTTGAATTCCTGGATGGACCCGTTCGCCGGGTGGGAAGCCTTGAAACGCCTGTTCCTTTTGCGCCAGCCCTGGAAGAAAATTATCTGCCCAGGAAACGTTTTGCCGCGGCCCTCGCCGAATTATGGGCCTACTGAGAATAGAATTAACATTAGAAGCTATACAACACGGAATCCTGGCCGGATTTTAGCATCTTTTCGCAAAACCTGATAACATTTTTGGAACCAACGGCCAAAAATACCATGCCTAACGTATATATAGATATTGAAATCAAAATAACTCACCTATGAAACAATCAATTGCAGGCATCCTGCTTGCTGCTTTTTTACTTTGCTCATGCTCTATTTCAAGAGCGGTGAGGGAACAGCGCGAAACACTCAGCGGAACCTGGAACCTGGACAACATTTCCTATGAAGGAAATCAGGGTTCTTTCAAGGCCGTCCTTTTCGATGATGCGGATGCCATTTGCTTTGAAGACAGTGAATGGTATTTCAGGGAAAACAACAGCACAGGCCGGTATACCCTGAAAGATGGCAGCCTCTGTACGGGAGGGGATCGTTACATCCGCTGGTCTATTGTAGAACGGCCCGAAAACTATACCAACCAGTTGCAGTTCAAATTTATCGATGCCAAAAATAAGGACATTGGGGGAGGTCTGGGGTACCGCCTGAATATCACCAGCCTGACACCCCAGAGCATGACCATGAAATCCAATACACGGGTAGGAAGCGAAATGGTTACGGTAGTATATGAATTCACTAAAAAACAATAACTAATGAATAACCTGACACTGAAAAGCATGGCATTTTTACTGGCATTCGGCCTTTTACTTGGCTGCAATGCTGTAAAGAATGCGAATAATAAACAAAAGGGCGCTGTCATCGGTGCCACCGGGGGAGCCGTGGTCGGAGGCGTGGTTGGAAACAACGTGGGCAAGGGAAATACCGTCCTGGGTGCCATAATCGGAGGAGTTGTCGGCGGGGTGGCCGGTGGGTACATCGGCGATCGCATGGACCGGCAGGCCGAACGGATTGAAGAAGAAGTCCCCGGGGCCGAAGTCACCCGCGTGGGGGAAGGTATCAACGTTACTTTCGATGAGCAAAGCGGGGTTTACTTTGATATCAATAAAAGCGACATCAAGGGAAAATCGGCAGAAACCCTGCAACGCCTGGCAGGAATTTTTAAGGAGTATCCCAAGTCCAATATCCTGATCGAAGGCCATACGGACAGTACCGGGGGGGACGACTATAACATGATACTCTCCAAGCAACGGGCCCAGGCAGTTACGAATTACCTGATCGACCAGGGGATCAATGCCGGCCGGTTCACAACCAAATGGTACGGCGAGTCCCAGCCCCGTTTCGATAATTCAACGCCCGAAGGCCGTTCCAAGAACCGCAGGGTGGAACTGGGGATAGTTGCCAGCGATGCCCTGAAAGAGGAAGCCAAGGAAAAAACCAAGGGATAGGGGGATAGGGACCAGGTCCCTCAAAAGTTCAGTGCCATCCAGGGCAAAGAGTCGCCTTTTTTCTTAATACCTGCGACTAAACCGCTTTTTTGGGGAAAATGGAGCGGAAAGCCTTACCCAGGATGGCACTTTTGTGATCTTTTTGCAGTACACAGTACTGCTGCGGAATATTACATGGCTGTAATGTCGTGCAGTACAGCTTCCACAACCCGCCCAAAACCTTGTTATTAAAATAGTATCTTCCGCAAATGGATCAGTATGATGCTATCGTCGTAGGAGGGGGGCTCGCCGGGTTAGCCGCAGCCATTCACCTGGCCGGAGAGGGCCTGTCGGTCCTGCTCTTTGAAAAGCACCCGTACCCCCGCCACAAAGTATGCGGGGAATATGTATCCAATGAAATTGGGCCTTACCTACGGTCCCTGGGGATATCCCTTCCTGCTGCCGTTCCGATACGGCAATTGCGGTTGACCACCAGGGCCGGACGAAGCCTGTATGCAGACCTCCCGCTTGGAGGTTTCGGGATAAGCCGCTATGCCCTTGACGAAACCTTGTATTTGCAGGCAATCCGAATTGGTGTGGAGGTACGGATTGAAAGCGTCATAAAAGTGGAATATGAATCCCCGGGCTTTACAGTGCATACCTCTTCGGAGGCATCTTATCTTGGAAAGGTGGTCATCGGTGCTTATGGAAAACGGGCATCCCTGGACCGGGAGTTGGGCCGGGATTTTATAAACCAGCAGTCTCCGTGGCTTGCCGTGAAGGCCCATTATGCTTTCCCGTCATGGCCCGGGGAACAGGTAGGTTTGTTTCCCTTCAGGGGCGGCTATGCCGGCCTGAGCAGGACCGAATCCGGGGCCTGCAATTTTTGCTACCTGGCCAGCTACAAAAGTTTCCGGCCTCATGGTTCCATCGACAGGTATCAGCTACAGGTGCTATCTCAAAATAGCTTTTTAAAGCACTTCCTCTCCGAGGCGGAAATGATCTTTGAAGCACCACTTACCATCGCACAAGTCTCATTCGGCGGGAAAGAGGCCGTATACCAGCACATTCTGATGTGCGGGGACTCAGCCGGAATGATCCATCCGTTGTGTGGTAATGGCATGGCCATGGCCTTGCATGGGGGAAAGATAGCTGCAGAATGCATCATTGAGCACCTGAAAGCGAAAACCTTCAGTCAGGAGGCGCTCGAAAAAGAGTATAAACGTCGCTGGCAGGCCGTGTTTTCAAGACGGCTGCAGGTTGGCCGCTGGCTTCAGGGTTTGCTGCTAAATGAAAACCTGTCAGGCCTGGCTTTAGGGCCCTTATCCCGAACGCCCTGGTTGCTCAGGAAAATAATTGAAGCCACCCATGGAAAACCAGTAACCGTATGAACTTCAGAAACAGGTGCTATCTCGAAGAAGCCATGGACGACCCGGAAAGGACGGTGGGCGAATTGAGCAGGGTATTCGATGACCTCAACCGGACCAACCAACTGCTCGGCGGACAATATATAACCCTCCGGGCCGTAAAAAAGTTACTGGCCCGATTCCCCGGCAGGCTTTACCGTATTGTCGATATGGGCTGCGGCGATGGCGACCTTTTGCGTCGGCTGGCAGTGCAATGCCGGAGGGATGGGATTGAGGCTGTCTTTCTGGGGATCGATGGCAGCCCTAAAGCCCTGGAAATAGCTACCCAGCGCTCCGCCGACTTTCCGGAAATACGCTACGAACAGGCCAGCCTCCCAGACCTTGGCGGCAGGGAATTTCCATGCGAGATCCTCCTGTGCACACTTACCTTACATCACTTTAACGAGACAGAAGCCCCCCTGGTGCTCGACCGCTTCCGGAGGATGGCTTCTCTGGGTATTATCATCAATGATCTCCAAAGAAATCGGATCGCATATTACCTTTTTCAGGTGTTTAGCCGTATTTTTATAAAAACAAAAATTGCTAAAGAAGACGGACTGATCTCCATACGGCGCGGATTTTCCAAAAAGGAATTGCTTGAATTAAGCCTGGGAATCCCTAACTTCCATCACCGGATCCGATGGCGATGGGTATTCCGTTATCTCTGGGTAATGCAAGCCAAAGCCAACCCTTTACATGAATGAAACCAGGATCGTAGCGGTAGCCAAGGAATTACCGCCCTATAGCCGCAGTACTTCAGAAATCCTCCCGTATGTAACCCATTGGTTGGGAGACCAGGAACCGCGTTTCAAAAGGAAGGTTTTGAAGATATTTGAAGGGGCGGCGGTGGATACCCGCTATGGGATTATGGATATCGAGGAGGTATTCACCCCCACTTCCTTTGAGGAAAAGAACGCCAGATATGCCACCGCGGTGCGGAAGCTGGGGCAGGCCGTACTCGGGAAAGCCCTCAGGCAGGCCGAATGGAATCCAACATCCCTGGATTATATCATTACTGTAAGCTGTACCGGGATCATGATCCCTTCTCTGGATGCCTATCTGGTAAACACCCTGGGCTTGAGACAGGATATCATCCGCTTACCGGTAACCGAGATGGGGTGTGCTGCCGGGGTATCCGGATTGATTTATGCCCGTAACTTCCTGCGGTCAAATCCAGGGAAACGGATTGCCCTGGTGGCTGTGGAAAGCCCGACCGCCACTTTCCAGCATGGGGATTTTGCCATGGCCAACATGGTAAGCGCCGCCATTTTTGGAGACGGGGCTGCCTGTGTGCTCCTTTCGTCAGAACAGGAAGCCACCGGACCCCGTATCATTGGGGAAGGGATGTATCATTTTCCGGATGCCACCCACCTGATGGGTTTCGACCTGACCGATGATGGATTGCGGATGATCCTGGATCCGGCGGTGCCTGAAATGATTTCGGAACATTTCGATGATATCCTCTTCCCGTTCCTCAGTCACTGCGGGACCGATATTTCCAGGGTGAAACACCTGGTCTTCCATCCGGGGGGGCGTAAAATCGTTCAAACCGTTGAGGATCGGTTCAGGCCCTTGGGGAAAAATATTGATGATACCCGGGAAACACTTCGCCTATACGGAAATATGAGCAGTGCCACCGTACTGTATGTGCTCGAACGATTTATGGAAAAGGACATTCCCCCAGGCGAACAGGGCCTGTTGCTAAGTTACGGGCCGGGCTTTACAGCTCAACGGGTACTCCTGGAGTGGTAGGCGAACAAATTCAAATGCAATGAGCGAAACAAGACAGGCAACGGACAAGCGCAGACAGTGGGCCCTCATCCTGGGAGGCAGCAAGGGTCTTGGCCTCGCCACGGCTCAGAAACTTGCCAGGCACGGGTACCACTTGGTCATTGTCCATCGCGACAGGAGATCGGACATGCCGGCAATTGAAACTCATTTTAACGAGATTCGCAATTGTGGGGGCGAGTGCATCACCTATAACTGCGATGCCCTTAATCCATTAAAAAGGAAGGAAGTCCTGGAAAAAATTAAATCGATCCTGGGTAAGAAAGAGGCCATACGCGTGGTGGTCCACAGTATTGCCAGAGGGAATTTAAAACCCATGTCCGGGTCTGAACCCATTTTATCCGGAGAGGATTTCCTCCTCACCCTGGATGCTATGGCCGTAAGCCTTTATACCTGGAGCCGGGCGCTGATCCAGTGTGATTTGCTGGCCGAGGATACCAGGATACTTGCCTTTACCAGTGAAGGACGGGCCCGTGTCTTGCCCTATTATGGCGCGGTCGGAACGGCCAAGGCGGCCCTGGAAGCGATCAGCAGGCAAATGGCGGTAGAATGGGCGCCTCTGGGCATCAGGGTAAATTGCATTCAGGCAGGGGTGACGGAGACGGAGTCTTTTGCCCGGATCCCCAATAATGCACGGATCCGGGAGCACGCCCAGAAACGAAACCCGTCCGGGCGGCTAACCAGGCCAACGGATGTAGCCAATGCCGCCTACCTGCTTACCCTTGAGGAAGCCGGCTGGATTACCGGGACAGTCATCAGGGCAGATGGGGGTGAAAGCCTGAGGTAATATGAAATACAAGGATATATTGGAGCAATTGCCTTATCAGAAGCCCTTCCTCTTCGTAGATAGCCTGGAGAAAGTGGATGAGGATGGCGCGGAAGGCAACTTCACCTTTCGCAGTGACCAGCCCTTCTACCAGGGCCATTTTAAGGATAACCCCATAACCCCAGGGGTCTTGCTGACAGAATGCTGTGCCCAGATCGGGCTGGTTTGCCTGGGGATATACCTTATACGCTCTCTGGATACCACGGGCAAGGCATTTGCCCTGAGCAGTTCGGAGATGCAATTTTTTATTCCGGTTTATCCGGGAGAAACAGTGAAGGTACGTTCCCAGTTGCATTACTTCCGCTTTAACAAGCTCAAATGCGGGGTACGGATGTACAATGCAAGGAATGTCGTTGTTTGCAAAGGCATCCTGGCCGGAATGTTAATACCAGAAGATCATGAATAGGCGAGTGGTGGTCACGGGGATGGGGGTATGTGCCCCAAACGGTATTGGCCTTGAAGGGTTTGGTCGGGCACTGCGGGAAGGCCACAGCGGGATACGGTTTCAACCGGATTTGGAAGCTTTGAACTTTGGATGTCAGGTAGCCGGAAAACCGGAAATTGAACCGGCCATGATCGAAAGCTACCTTACCCCTGTACAACGGAAAGGCTTGCTGGCAAACGGGCTGATATACGGGTTGATTGCCGGGAAAGATGCCTGGATCGATGCCGGCCTGGATCCGGTCCGGGAGGGTCCGCCCGACTGGGAAAGCGGCATCATGTTCGGAACCGGCCTCCTGGGAGTGGATAAATTCCGGGAAGCCGTTTATAACGTAGACGCGGGGCAGGTGCGTAAGTTAGGGAGTACCTCTGTTATACAAACCATGGCCAGTGGCATCAGCGCCTTCCTGGGCGGTGAATTGGGCTGCGGAAATCAGGTAAGCACCAATTCATCCGCCTGCACTACCGGCACCGAAGGGGTGCTGCTCGGCTGGGAAAGGATCAGGAGTGGCCTGGCCGAGCGCATGCTCACAGGGAGTTGCAGTGATTCGGGACCTTATATTTGGGGAGGTTTCGACGCCATGCGCATCCTTCCGCGCAATTACAATAACGACCCGGAATCGGCCAGCAGGCCAATGAGCGCCAGTACAGCGGGCTTTGTCCCGGGCAGCGGTGCCGGTGCCCTCCTGCTGGAATCCCTGGATTCAGCCAAAAGGCGGGGTGCCAGGATCTATGCGGAGGTATTGGGAGGGGCCGTAAATTGCGGGGGCCAAAGGCAAGGAGGCAGTATGACGGCGCCCAATCCCGTGGCCGTACAACGGTGCATTCAAGAAGCCCTGGAGCGGGCCGGGGTCCACCCGTCACGAATCGACAGTATTAACGGGCACCTTACGGCAACATCCAAAGATGCCGAGGAGATCGAAAACTGGTGCCTGGCCCTGGGCCGTTCCGGTACTGACTTTCCTTTTGTGAATTCCTTTAAAGGTACAATAGGACATTGCCTGGCAGCGGCCGGGAGTATAGAATGCGTAGGGGCCCTACTGCAATTCGGCGAGGGGGCGGTTTTTGGGAACAGGAACTGCGAAGACCTGCACCCACGGATCGCCGAGCGTATCACTCCGGAAAAAGCGCCAGTTCAGACGAAACCTTGTACCCTGAATATTTTGGCCAAAGCCAGTTTTGGTTTTGGAGATGTGAATGCCTGTGTTATTTTTAAGCGATATACCAGTTGAAACCATGAATGAAGAACAATATTATACCAAGCTCAAGACCATCGTAAGCCCTTATTTGCCAGAAGATGTTTCAGCCGACGCCATCGGTATGGACAGTCACTTTGTAAATGAACTCAATATTAATTCAGCCCACCTCGTAGATATCGTCCTGGATGTGGAGGATGAGTTTGATATTGTCCTTGAGAATGAGGATATGGATGCCATGCAAACGGTGCGGGACGCGGTGGCACTGATTGAAAGAAAACGCCTGGCTACTGATTTATAAAGCGGGAAGGACGCTTTCCTATGCTTGAATAGAGGGGCTTTCAGACTGCGTTGAATGGCATTCAGACAAACTTGTCGCCTTCTGCCTGGTTCCGGGTAGTGGGGGATTGTCCTGCCTTGGTTTTCTCAAGCCCTGCCGAATCTACCTGAAAGAATTTCAATACCTCGGAGGGTGTTTTAACCTGCATATATTTTTTGCCATTGATTGCGATGGGGTGTTGCAGCAGGGCCGGGTTGTTATTCAGGAGTTTCAACCAGTCGCCTGTCTCAAAATCCGACGTATGCACATTGGGGACTTCCGGTAATTTTTTTGCAAATAAATCGCCAAGAGGTTTTTCCAGGGCCTCGGCAATGCTTACCCAGACGGTATCCCCGAGTTTGGTTTTTGAAATATCAATAGTCTGCACCTTTTCCCCGGAACTTTGAACATAGCCCAGGGTTTGTTTGCCCAGGCTGGAACGGGAGTTGTATATCAGCGTAAGCTGACGGTCATTGCTGGATAGTACGCTCATATCTTCCTCTTTCATCCCTAATGAGTATTCATTTTTGCCTTTCGTTTCTTCAGCTGACGTTCCAGTTCGGACACCACTTCGGATACCGACTGGTCGAAAGTGCCCCTGCTCGACTCAGCGAAGAGGCGGGGTCCCGGGACACTGAGCCGTATTTTGCAAATTTTGCCTGTATCCGGATCTGAAGTGTTTTCGTTGCTAAAAAACACATCGGAGCGCACGATGAAATCGTACTTGTTCACCAATTTCTCTATTTTTTTCGCTGTATAAACTTCAAGCCGCCCACTGGCTTTTACTTTATCGTATTCAAAATTAATATTCATAGGGGTACAGGTTTAGGGGAAAGATAACCCCGGTTAATTCCAATTCCAAATATTTTAAGGCTTCTTTCCCCCGAATTTATGGTGGGGATTGTTAAGCTTGTGCGAAGAAAAAGTTAAAGTCTGTTATGCTTGTTTTCCGGGTTAAAAATTTAATGGAATTTCGTATCTTAAGAAAGGTTTCCTACGTTAATTCTCCAAAAATCTGCAAGCGTCATGACTACCCAAGAATCCATCGGAAGAAAGTTGCCCAAAACCGCCGGGCCAATTGTACAGCGACTGGAGCGAAGCAACCGGGAATTGCGCCACCTGCGGGAAAAACTTCGTTCCTACATCTGCGAGCCAAGGACCTACCTTCTTTTTGAAAGATTTGAATATTTGAAAGAGCGGCTCGAGCAATTACAGCGTAAGAATACTGAACTTATAGAAGAGTTAAATAATAAAAACATGTCTTTTGAAATCCAGCAGGAGCGGTACACCCAGCAATTGGATTCCTACGTGGAATTGGAAATACAGGTGGTGGAATATATTGGCCGGGTAAAACTGCACGGATAGGGCAGGGGTGTTAATTCTCAGAGGGTTTTCCACGCGTGAAAATGGAGATCAGAATACCGGCAAGAAGGGAAACCAGGATAACTGCCAGGGAAAGCCATTCAGGGACTTCAATCTCATTTGACAGCAACATTTTAAACCCGACAAATCCCAGGATTACCACAAGACTGTAATGGATGTGCCGGAATTTTGCCAGCATCCTGGAAACCAGAAAATACATGGACCGTAACCCCAGGATGGCGAGGATGTTGGAACTGAACACCAAAAAGGGATCGGAGGTTATGGCCAGGATAGCGGGAATACTGTCCAGAGCGAACAGGATATCCGTTAGTTCGATTACTATCAGGACAACAAAAAGCGGGGTAGCCGCGCGGACGCCCATTCGGCGAACGAAGAAATCATTTCCCTGAATCCCCTTCGTCAGCGGGAATATTTTTTTGATTTGCCGGTAAACAAAGGAATTCTTAGGGTTATAATTGGGCCCTTCTGTACGTAGCATCTTAAAGGCCGTAAACAGCAGGAAAATACCGAATACATAAATAATCCAGTCGAATTGGTTGAGCAGGGCCACGCCAAACAGTATCATGGCAGCCCGGCAGATTATGGCGCCCAGTACCCCCCAGAAAAGGACCCTGTGCTGGTATTTTGGAGGGATGGAAAAGGCTGAAAAAATTACGGCGATCACAAATACATTATCCACGCTTAGGGATAATTCGATCAAATAGCCGGTGATGTATTTCAGGACGGCCCGGTTCGGGGTCAGGCCTCCGGGGTTGGCAATGAGCCCATCGGAATAGAGCCAGTAAATCACCCCGCTGAATGCCAGGGCCACGGTTACCCACAAGACGGTCCATAAGGAGGCTTCCTTGGAACGGATCACATGGTCCTCCCTGTTGAAAACCCCCAGATCTAGCAAAAGGAAAAGGATGATCAGTAAAATAAAGGAGGGCCAGATCCACATGGATAGCAATTTTAAGGGCCAAAGATAAGAATCGTTTGCGTACCGGACAGACCCGGAACGGGATGTATGCCGAAGAAATTAAAAAATAAATCGTTTGCACCCATTCCTGTTGAGGGAAACCCCTATTTTAAAGACCACCTATGCAAAATCAAAACAATTAACCTGAAATTACAGAGAGATGAATCCATTGAATGTTGCCCAGAAATTAATTAAAAGCCACCTGCTCCAGGGGGAGATGACACCGGGGGCCGAAATTGGCCTGAAGATAGACCAGGCGCTTCTGCAAGACGCTACCGGAACGCTCGTACAACTTGAGCTGGAAGCCATGGAACTGGATAGGGCCCGGACTGAGGTAGCCGTGCAGTATGTGGATCACAACCTGCTGCAGACCGACTTTAAAAATGCGGATGACCACATCTTCCTGAAATCCGCTGCCCGTAAATTTGGCCTATGGTTCAGTCGGCCCGGCAATGGGGTTAGCCATCCGGTACATATGGAACGATTCGGCATTCCGGGAAAAACCCTTTTGGGATCGGACAGCCATACCTGCGCCGGCGGCTCCCTGGGCATGTTGGCGATCGGTACGGGTGGCCTGGATGTGGCTGCCGCTATCGCCGGGCAGCCGTATTTTGTAAAAATGCCCAAGATAATGGGTGTGAGGCTCCATGGGAAACTTCCAAAATGGGTTAGCGCCAAAGACATCATTCTGGAAATGCTCAGAAGGTATGATGTGAAAGGTGGCGTCGGGAAGATCATTGAATACCATGGGGAGGGCCTTGCACAGCTCAGTGCCATGGACCGCCATGTGATTGCCAATATGGGCGCGGAACTCGGGGCCACGGCCACGGTTTTTCCCAGTGATAACGAAACCAGGCGTTTCCTGAAATCCCAGGGCAGGGAAGCTGATTTTATACCCCTGGAAGCAGATAACGGTTGTACGTACGACCTGGAAGACGAAATCCTTTTGGATGAGCTGGTGCCCCTGATTGCCTGCCCTACCAGCCCCGGGAATGTGGTTCCCGTCAGGGAGGTCGCCGGTAAACCGATCAGTCAGGCCGTCATTGGGTCTTCGGCCAACCCCGGGCTTCGGGATTTCTGGATGGCGGGAGCTATTGTAAAGGATCGCTCCGTTTCCCCTGAGGTTTCGTTGGACATCAACCCGACTTCCCGGCAAATCATTCAAAATATGATCGATACCCGGGCCTTTGCCAACCTGATCAAGGCCGGCGCCCGTTTCCACCAGTCGGGCTGTATGGGTTGCATTGGGATGGGACAGGCACCCGCTTCCAATACCATCAGCCTGCGCACTATGCCGCGGAATTTCCCGGACCGATCCGGCACCAAGGACGATCAGGTCTACCTTTGCAGCCCGGAAACAGCTGCCGCGTCTGCCCTAACCGGAAAAATAACAGATCCGCGGGACCTGGAAAAACTTTACGGGATGGACTATCCGGTGTTCGTGGAGCCGGAATTGTCGATCATCAATACCGACATGCTGGTCCCGCCGGCGGAAGAAGGGGAGGAAGTAGAATTGATAAAAGGGCCAAATATCAGCTCACTACCCGAATTTGAGCCATTGAAATCCGATTATGACGTGCCGGTGATCCTGAAGATGGGAGATAATATCTCAACGGATGAAATCCTGAAGGCCGGGGCAGAAGTACTGCCTTTCAGGAGTAACATCCCTGAGATCAGCAAATTCTCCTATACAGTAATTGATGAAACGTACTATGACCGCGCCCTGGAGGCAAAAAATAAGTACGGGGGCCATATCGTCATTGCCGGGGAAAACTATGCCCAGGGGAGCAGCCGAGAACATGCGGCCCTGGCACCCAGGTACCTGGGCCAGGTGGCGGTCATTGCCCTAAGTTATGCGCGGATTGCCTGGCAGAACCTGGTCAACTTCGGGATAGTTCCCCTGGAATTTATGGAAACAGAAGATTTGAAGGCCCTGGAGCAGGGCGAGATCATTCATTTGCGAAATTTACGCGAGGCCATTACCAAAAAAGAACCTATAGAACTGGAAATCGAAAGTAAAGGAGAAACAAGGAAAATCAAGGTAGTCCATAGCCTGAGCAGCCGGCAGGTAGACATCCTGTTGAAAGGCGGGGTGGTTAATGACTTCCGGGAAAAGCTGGCCGTTACATAACCGGTGTAGTCAGGGCATGGTGTGGAAGACCTGAATCGACTGGCATCAGAAAGGAAAGCAGCAAATAAATTCTACCATTTCTCCCATTTCACCCGGCGCTTATCCAAAAGATGATACCCTGCATGCTTTAGGCAGTAAATAACCCTAAATTGAACGAGCGTGGGGGTGGGGCCCGGAAATCCAACTAAACTTTAATGAGGATCAGAACATGGTCAATCCTCCCTTGAGGTATTGTGTGTCCTGGCCCGGTCCGAGTCTTATTACCCAGGCCACAGCCATGGCCGGTGATGGGTTCCGGAATTGATGATCGGCTAAATAAAAATTAAGTATAAGTATTTGATAAACAAAAGTATAAAATATATTTATTAACTAATAACATGAAATATATATGTAGTAAGTATTCCATCCTCTTGCTTTTGATATCCTGTTGTTGTTTGGGGCCTGTGCAAGCCCAGGATCCCTATCTTCAGCACGGGAATCGGGAAGCCAGGGATCAGGCCAACCGGCTGATGCAATATTACCAACAGGAACTGGGGATGCAGGTGGAACAGGCCTTCCTTTTCAGGAACAAGGCAGAAGAATTTATTATACGCCGCCAAAAACTTAAGGCCATGGATATGACGGTAAAGGAGAAGTTGCATTTGCTAAGGGAAATATCCGATCAGGAAACAGCCGAGATGGCCAATATTCTTACCCGGCCGCAATTACGCGCATACAGGAAGCTAAAGCCGGGGATTCAACCGGTAGAGATTGTAGTGGCCGAAGGGCAGAACGGGACTAGCCCGGATCAATAAAGCCAGAGGACATACCGGACTCATCCTGACGAACACATTAAAACCGGATAAGGCTTTATTGGCTGTCCCCTGCCAGTTGTATCCTGCTTCTGGCCATATACCTATAGATAAAAAGCAGAATTCCCATAGCCAGCAGGCCGCAAATCAGGAACCCTAAAAACATGGGGTAAACGGAGCTTACCACGAATTGCCCGATAAAGGCGCTGATCGGGACAGCCATAATGGTCGCCAGGCAACCTGTAAGTGCGGCACCGATCCCCGCAATATGGCCCAGGGGTTCCATAGCCAGGGAGCGAAGGTTCCCGAAAAGGAAGCCTACCGCAAAAAATTGAACCCCGAAAAAGAGCATCAGGATCCAGAGCGGAGGGTTGCCCTGTTGGCTGTAAAATAATACATAGACAAGTGGCGTCAGCACATACAGGCTAAGCGAGATGGTGACCAGCCGCAACATCCCATATCGAATTACAAGAGTTCCGTTCAGCAAGGTAGCCGCCCCTATGGTGATGGCCAGGGCAGCGAAAATATAGGGGAAGGCATCCGCCAGGGCATACTGTTCCTGGAATATCTGCTGGGCGGTACTGAGATATACCAGGAAAGAGCCCGTAACCAGGCCCCAGATAAAAGTGAACCCCATGGTTTGGCGATAACTCAGGAGCTCCCGGTACCCCCTGATAAACACATCGGCCCTGAAAGACTTCCGGTTCCGCTGCAGAAGGGTTTCCGGCTGCCGCCGCCAGAACCATAACGAAACCAACACACTGAATACGACCTGGACGTGGAAGATCCCCTGCCATCCGACGCTGTCGAGTATCCATTTGCCCGTGGCCGGGGCGATGACTGGGACCAGGATAAACACCACGGTGACAAACGACATAATGCGGGCCATATAGTCCCCACTATAACTGTCCCGTATCATGGCAATGCTTATGGTCCTCGGCGCAGAAAGGGACATCCCCTGCAGCACCCGCCCCGCCAGCATCCACTCCAGGCTGGTAGAATAGATACAAAGGTAGCTCGACAGGATAAAGACGCCGAAGCCGATATACACCACCGGCTTGCGCCCTATACTGTCAGACACCGGGCCGAAAAGAAGGGGCCCCAATCCGAGCCCCAGGAAAAATAACGTTATGAGGAGTTGGTTCTGCGCGATGTCTGTGGTGCCCACAGCTGCCCCGATCATATCCAATGCCGGAAGCAGGGCATCCAGGGCCAGGGCGGCTATAGACATAAGAGCCGCCATGAGGGCGACGAATTCAAGTTGGGAGGGCTTGTTTTTTAACACCCCGCAAAAGTAGCCGTTTCCAATGGATTGGCCCAAACGGAATGCGTTAGCTGATTGTTAAAACACATCAAAGACATAGCCTAGCAGCCAGTAGAGGATCAGGAATAAGATCAGCGTTCCAATACAGCCGCAGCGACCACCGCTTAACTTTTTGGCCCCTACTGCCGCTATGATGGCCCGTACAAGGTTTTTCATCTTCCGTATTTTAACGAAAGGTAGGGCATTATTTCCTGCGGTAAATGGAAATTATTGATGATTTTGGCATAACCTGCAGCTACCAGGTTATTTTATCATCCACCCATTTATTGTATTTTTAATTCTGACAACTGAACGGTATAAAACCGGCCGGCAGATTATGGGCAAGAAGAAAGGCAGAGACGTACCCCCGTGGGGGCCAGATGACTTCACCGGGCTGCGCCTGGGGAAACATGTCGAGGTGGCAGTCGGGGCATTGGGTGTGCGGGAGGCCCTTAGGCATAGCTTTAAGGAAATGGGCGTACTGCGTGCCATGCGCACGCTTTTCTCCATGAACCAGCAAGCTGGGTTCGATTGCCCCAGTTGTGCCTGGCCTGATCCGGAGCACCCTTCCAGGATAGGGGAGTACTGCGAAAACGGCGCGAAAGCCCTGGCCGATGAAGCCACCACTTCGGGCATCGGCGCTGCTTTTTTCCAAAAACATTCGGTCGAAGAATTGTCACGGCTTAGCGACTACGAACTCAATAAACTGGGACGCTTGCAGGAGCCGCTGTACCTCAGGGCAGGGTCGGTATACTATGAGCCCGTGAGCTGGGAAAAGGCATTTGAACTGATTGCGGAGGAATTACACGGGCTGGCCTCCCCGGATGAAGCCATCTTCTATACTTCCGGTCGATCGAGTAACGAAGCAGCCTTCCTTTATGGAATGTTTGCCAGGGCCCTGGGGACCAACAACCTTCCGGATTGCTCCAATATGTGCCACGAATCCAGTGGGGTTGCCCTTTCAGAAACCCTTGGGATCGGGAAGGGAAGTGTTACTTTGGAGGACCTGCACGCCGCAGACCTGATCATCGTGGCCGGGCAGAACCCCGGTACCAACCATCCCCGGATGTTATCGGCCCTGGAAAAATGCAAGGAACGGGGCGGCCATATAATTAGCATCAACCCCCTGGAAGAAAGCGGCTTGAAGACCTTTATGGATCCGCAGAAACTAAAGGGCTGGATCGGCAGGGGGGAGGTACTCGCCGATCTACACCTACAGCTTCATATCAACCAGGATATCCCCCTGGTAAAATTGCTGATGAAAAAATTACTTGAGCGGGATGCCGGACCAAACCCGGTATTGGATCACGAATTCATACAGGCGAAAACGGAAGGGTATCGGGAACTGGTCCATGATCTGGATCGGTACGACACTTTGGAATTGCTACAGCGCTGTGGGGTACCGGAACTGCGGATCGACCAGGCTGTGGATTGGCTCGCGGGTACAAACAAGATCGTCATCTGTTGGGCCATGGGCCTCACCCAGCATAGAAATGGCGTGGAGACCATCCGGGAATATGTGAACCTGTTATTGCTAAATGGAGCCATAGGCAAACCGGGTTGCGGCACCTGCCCCGTTCGGGGGCACAGCAACGTACAGGGGGATCGGTCTGTTGGGATCATGCACTATGTGGACGAGGAATTTAACCAAAGGATCCGGCAATATATGGGCTTTGAACCGCCGGATAAGGAAGGGCACGATACCGTTGGGGCTATCAGGGCCTTATACGAAGGAAAAGCAAAGTTTTTTATGGCCCTGGGTGGGAATTTTGCCATGGCTGCATCCGACACTGCCTATACGGCGGCAGCACTTAACAACTGCGACCTGACCGTGCAGGTGAGTACCAAACTCAACAGAAGCCACCTCATAACCGGGAAACGGGCGTTGATCCTCCCAACCCTCGGTCGGTCCGAAAAGGACAGGCAGGACAACCAATCCCAGTTTGTTACCGTGGAGAACAGTATGGGAAGGGTCAGGCAGTCCAGGGGTTTGCTAAAACCGGCCTCCGGCACATTAAGAAGTGAACCCGCTATTATAGCCGGGATCGCTCATGCCTATTTCAAGGGGGATCACCCGGTGGACTGGAAGTCCCTGGGCAGCAAGTATAAACAGATTCGGGAAAAGATCGACCTGGTGGCGAAAGGCTTTGAGAAAACCAGCGAACGTTCCAAAGGGGTAGGGTATTACCTGCCCAACAATGCCCGGGATGGAGATTTCAGCAAGCTCCCCAACGGCAGGGCCAGGATTACCATCAATAAACTGCCCGAACACAAACTGAAAGAAGATGAACTCATTTTGATGACCATCCGTTCACACGACCAGTTCAATACCACCATTTATGGGCTTGACGATCGATATCGGGGGGTATACAATGAAAGGCGTGTTGTTTTTATGAACCAATCCGACATGCGGGCCCGGGGGCTTGAATCAGAAGATGTGGTACACCTGACCAGCACCTACAATGGTAAAACCAGGCGGGCGATCAATTTCAAAGTGGTTCCGTATAAAATCCCCCGGGGGAATATGGCTGCCTATTTTCCGGAAACCAATATGCTGGTGCCCCACCATCAATTCGCGAAGAAAAGCAGGACCCCGGTGAGCAAGTCTATCAAAGTCAGGGTAGAAAAAGCGGGGCAAGACCCGGCCCTGAAAAACCAGTAGGGTACTTTCCATTATTTCCCTTCGTCATGAAAGCTAATTTCAGTGCCAGGGCCTAAATTTCATTTCGGGTGGGGGGTGGGGGGATCCCCGGGAAGCGATTAAATGGGATTAAAGCCCAATTTTGTATCTGTTGCCTGCTTCTGGAGCCAGGCAAAGGTCCGTGAGATGAAGGTGCCGAACCCCCATTATTGAAGGATTGATGCTGACCAAGCCAATTTTTTCCCTCTTTAACGCATGTTTTAATTGGTGAACCAGCCGAAATTGTGTCCGGGGCGGGGTTGGTTCTCCATTTTATCCCGTTCGTTCTGACTGCAATTCTCGGGTTGGTTGTAAATGCGGCTCCATCACTAGGGAATTCAACTTTAATAACCTGCCTTTCTAATAGCCCGCAAGTTATATTCAGTGTCCCGGGTTAAATTGGTGCCAGGGAGGGGCGTGAACCCCCATAGGTAAGCCATATTCAATTTTAGACAGACAAGACTGCCTGATTGTGAAGGAAGAAAGACGGGAAGCGCTGCAGCTAAAAATTACAAGGTTCTATTCCCTGGACGTTTCCAAATCCCGGAAATATAAATTGATCCGCGATTTGTACCGCAACCGGGATTCTCGAAGGCTCCAAAAGGCACTGCCGACCGAAACGGATGTCGAGAAAGAACGGAATTAGAGATGAAATAAATAGTTTAAATATACGTTATAAATAGCAGTATTACAGATAGATATAAATCTTATAAGCACATTATTTCTATAAAAATATCCTCATCCCATATTGAGGTACCGGAGCGCATCATATACTAAAAAAGCCGGCCATACGATTGCTTTCAGGAAACCCACCACACCGGCCCAGAACCCAACGGCCATCTGGATATAATAAATGGCCGCGCCAATAAACCCCAGGCCGTAAACCACATTGGAGGTGTGTGATGCATATTGTGTGTCAGACATAACGAATCAAATTAATTAGTATCTACCCGAAAGATAAGGATCTGTAATAAACGGGAAATGAGGAGTATCAGTAAAGGGTAGAGGATATTCAGACTTTCAGGTCTACAAATATTCTATTTGACATAATATAAATTATGGGGCAAATTTGGTTATCGGTGTAAAACGGCATATCAATTAGAATTTCCGTACAGCTATGCTGTTTTGCATAATATCAGATATGACTGCCTTCAGGCTCATATCGTCAGATATTATGTAAAAGGAAATTCTTTATGGAACAAATATGCTTATCGGCGTAAAACGACGTATAGACGCAATTTTCGTATAGCTCAGCATTTGTACATAAATTAAGTTCTGATACGACAGGAACAGAACGGTTGCGAATTAACGTCATAGCAAATTGCAGCAACTACATTCGCTTGCGCACCATCTCGCCAGCAATTACAAATATCCACCGGTGCGTAGTAAATCAATGAAGATTACCGATCCTGGCCCCAATCGTATGCAATTACCTTCGGATGTCAAATCCTTTTTACTATGGGGACCCGTGCTTAACCATACGGTTCCTGTCAGCCCAATAAGCCCAAAGGACCACTAGCCATTGTGCCTGCCCCACCCAGGCTATGGCGGTGACGTTTGGGGGTGGAGAACTAAACAGATTGGCAATATAAATCAGCACCAGGAATATAATCAAAGCCAGGAATGCCCATTTCCCCACCTTGTTCTTAGCTCTGGTAGTTTGAAGGTATAGCAGCAATCCAACGACAAAAATGCCGCCTTCCAACAACACCTCAATAAGGGGGTGGTTCCAAAGGCCGAGTCCGACCAGTGCAGAATCCCACGGGAAAAGTGGCAGGTCTGGCCGGTGTACCAAAAAATCCAGTACCCAGTGGCTTAGGACACAGAGGCCAACGACAATGGCCCCTCTGCGGTCCTTTTTAAAAAGATAATAGCCAAGCCCAAGGATACTTCCCCAGATAATCGTCATGACCAAACTATGGGAAATGGGATAATAGGTAAAATCAAGGGGGGCCATTTTTGTAATTCCAGGCCGGATCGCGACATCCTCCCACCCCAATAATAAAAAAGTGGGCCAAAGCAGGTCGGGCAACTGAGACGCCAGGAAGAGAGTTCCAAGCGACACACTAGCCCTGGCTTTTTTAGCCCCTAATCCAATCCCGAAGTGCCCGATAAACATGTTAGGAAAGCGTCGGTTGTTGCTTCATGCCCTAAAATAATGAAATATTTTTAGGTTTGGCCTGCCCGCGTTGCATAAATGGAATGGGCGTTTAAAGGCAAAGTGATGACTAAACAGGCAAACAAATGTTTCCGCGGGGCTTTCGCGGATAAAGGGACAATTACCCATTAAATTTCGCGGGAGTTTCTAACTTTGTTTCTGTCTGACATTAACCTCCCTTTCATGAAATCCCTTTTTCAATCCGGGGTGCAACAGGAAATCCTAAACAGGATCGATACGCTACATAAGGATCATAAACCGCTCTGGGGTACGATGAACTTGTATCAAATGGTACGGCACTGTGTGCTGGCAGAAAGGCATTATCACGGGGAGTTGCCAGTGGTAATCCCCGGTCACATCCACCTGGATAACGGACCAGAATTACTCAGGAGGTTCCTGCATGATGACCGCCCCATGAACCGTAACGCTCCCACTGCCAGGGAATTTATCATTCAGGCCATGGAGGGTGACCTGGAAAGTGAACTGGCCGCGTGGAAGTCCCTTATTTCAGAATACGGTAATAATTTCCGGGAGAAATACACCCATTGGTTCTTCGGGGAAATGACCCGGGACCAACTGGGGCAGCTATCGTATAAACACAACGACCACCATTTGAGGCAATTCGGTGCCTGAATGCCTCTTTAAATGGTTTGTTAGTTAAACCGGTTGCGGTTGCGGTTCCGGTTTTGAGACCGGTTACCGTTCGAATTCCAGTGTTGGTTTCTATTCCTGTGCTGATTTTGTGGTCGCTGTTGCACTGGTGCGGTCCTGGTTTCGGCTTCCACTGCGCCATCGGCAAACTCGTGTTCGGGCATGCGGGGCACCTCTTGTTTGATCAGTTTTTCGATATCCCTCAAATAGGGCCGTTCTTCATGGTCGCAGAAAGATACAGCCATCCCGCTGGCACTTGCCCGCCCCGTGCGGCCGATGCGATGTACATAGGTCTCCGAGATATTGGGCAGGTCGTAGTTCACGACAAGAGAAAGTTCCTCCACATCGATGCCCCGGGCTGCAATATCCGTAGCGACCAATACTTTCAGATGGCCATCCTTAAAACTTCCCAGGGCTCTTTGCCTGGCTGTTTGCGATTTATTTCCGTGAATGGCTGCAGACCGGATGTCCGATTGCAGCAATTTTTTAACGATCTTGTCGGCACCGTGTTTTGTCCTCGAAAAAACCAGCACGGAATCTTCCGGCCTCCCTTTCAGGAGCTCAGCTAATAACCTGGGTTTGTTGCCCTTGCTTACAAAATAAACTCCCTGCTCCACCTTTTCTGCGGTGGCCTGCTCCGGCCGGATGGTAACCTGCTCAAAATTTCCGAGGATTTTACGAGAAAGTGCCACGATATCTTCGGGCATCGTCGCCGAGAAAAACAAGGATTGGCGTTTTGGGGGCAGTTTGGCAATGATCTTTCGGATATCATGGATAAACCCCATGTCCAGCATATGGTCCGCTTCATCGAGTACCACGTATTCCAGGTCCCGGAATGATATGTAGCCCTGTTGCATCAAATCGAGCAACCGGCCCGGGGTGGCAACCAATATATCAACGCCTTGGCTTAGCGCCTGTACCTGTTTGCCTTGCTTCACACCACCATATATAACCGTGTTCCGTAAGCCCGTGAACCTGCCATAGGCAGTAAAACTTTCTCCAATCTGTATGGCCAGTTCACGTGTAGGCGTTACGATAAGCGCTTTCAGGCGGCGTTTTCCCTGGTGGCCGTTTTGGGCGTTATATAAGTGTTGAAGGATCGGGATACCAAATGCGGCCGTCTTTCCTGTTCCGGTTTGCGCTACCCCCAAAAGGTCTTTTCCTTTGAGGAGAATGGGGATGGCTTGTTCCTGTATGGGGGTTGGGTTTTCATAACCTTCCGAACGGAGTGCGCGAAGGATGGGGTCGGCCAGGCCGAGTTCTTTAAATGTCATAAAATAAAATAAGGCGCGAAGATACGGTAAATTCGCAGCTTTACGCCATGTTTTGTGATAACCTTGGGTTTTCCAACGGATAATCAGGATGCCAAATGATAGCAAAGCGCCCCGTCTGTAGGCTGGGCTACCAATGTTTTATGGGAAATCCCTATTTCGCTTCCCCTGACGCTTCCTGGTTGTAATCCTCGAGCATGCGTAGAAAAGCTGCTTCGTATTCCCGGTTCACATACTTGCCCATTTTTTGCGCTTCGGTGAACTGGTCCCTCAGGCCGTACCTGTTGTTGTCATAGTTTTCCTTAACCCTGGGGTTGTCTCCTATATAATTAAGGAGGTTGATGAGCTGCACGTTTTTCGGGTTGTCACTGTCTTTCTGGATCAGCAACTGAAAGTTGTCCTGGATGTAGGACACCAGCTTGTCTCGGTCTTCAAAGACCATGTCGGCCAGTTCCTGGTTGATCTTCCCTGTGGTCCTGCTATACAACTTGTACATCAGGATACGGCCGTCTGCCACTTGCTCCAGGGTCATGCGCTTTGGGATCATCTTGATGGCCTTTCCCGTGAGGTCGGCATACCAAACGGTCTTAAACACCCGGCCGTCATCGAGGGTAAAACCCTCAAAATGTTTGGGTTCCATTTTCTGGATGGCCTTGTTCTTCCGCTTGCCGGTCTCTGCATATTTTTTAAAGTCTTTGGGGGTCATATAGGTAATACCTTGCTGGAACCGTTGCGGGAAGGCAAAATCAATTTCAATATAAACTTCCTCCGATTTACCCTTTTTGAGGTAAAGGGTGCCTTTGTGAAAAAGGGCCTGTGCCTGTGCCCCCGTCATGCTTATAAAGAAAATGCATGTGAAAATGATTGCGGTATAATTTTTCATTGCTTTGGTTTTTGCTGGCGTTGGTACTATTAGGGTTAAACGACTTACCCCCTGTTATATTGTTAAAACAGGGGGCATTCAATGGTGCAATTCCTTAATAATCAGTAGTGGGGGAATAAGAATCAGCCCTTTAACGAATCCATATCGATCACAAACCGGTAGTGCACATCGCTCTTCAACATGCGTTCATATGCCTGGTTGATGTCTTGCATATTAATGATCTCGATGTCTGAAGTGATGTTGTGCTTCCCGCAAAAATCAAGCAGTTCCTGGGTTTCCGCTATTCCGCCGATAAGTGAGCCAGCCACTTTGCGCCGACCCATGATCATGGGAACCGAATGCAACATGGGGTCTAGCGGGCCCAGATAGCCTACCAGGACAAGGGTGCCATTGGTTTTAAGAGTGGATACGTACGGGTTGATGTCATGTACATAGGGTACCGTATCTATTATAAGGTCAAAACTGTTCTGTACGCCGGCCATTTGGCCTTCATCCGTGGAAATTACCACTTGGTCTGCCCCGAGGTCGGTGGCGTCTTTTTTCTTATCGGGCGACCTCGAAAATAGGGTTACTTCCGCCCCTAGTGCATCTGCAAGTTTTATGGCCATATGGCCCAACCCTCCAAGGCCAACAACGGCTACCTTGCTTCCCTTGCCAACCTGCCAGTGCCGCAGTGGAGACCATGTGGTAATGCCCGCACAGAGCACGGGAGCTACCCCGGCAGGATCCAGGTTAGAAGGTACTTGTAATACAAAGTGTTCGTCCACCACGATGCGTTCGGAATAGCCGCCGAAAGTGGGTGAATCGAGGTATTTGTCGTGGCCCCCGTAGGTGCCCACCCAGGCAGGACAGTATTGCTCTAGGTCGTTTTTGCAGTTTTCACAGGTCCTGCAGGAATCCACAAGGCAGCCTACAGCCACCAGGTCCCCCGGCTTATGTTTCTTTACCTTATCTCCTACGGTAACAACCCTGCCCACGATTTCATGGCCGGGAACAACGGGATATACTGAGAAGCCCCAGTCGTTTCGTGCAAAGTGCAGGTCGGAATGGCATACTCCACAATAAAGGATGTCGATCTCCACGTCTTTTGGAGTAACTTCCCTGCGGTTTATATCGAGTTGTTCCAGGGCGGCATCCGCTGCCTCGGTGCCATAAGCTTTAATTTTATTTACGTTCATGATTAATTGTATAAATGTTTATCAGTATGCTTTCAGACGATGATTCCAGGCTCTGCGGATAAATCATCAGAGCCTGGTGTTAGGAATATTAAAGATAAATAACCCCAGCTGAAATATGCATACAGCCATTTACAAAATTCAGGGCCTGAAACCACATACATGAGCGTTATCGTTAAAGCTTCAGGCAAAGACCGGACTACCCGGTATCCCCTGGAAATGGCTAAGGTAACATTGTTTGGGCCCGAATCATATATAAATCCCTTTCTATATGCGTGTCATTTTCCCTTTCTTTGTAGTTCAAATCATTCCCTATGACATTTAACCTGGCTGAAAAACTCGCCATTATCAAGGCTATAGATGAAGTGCTCCTGGCCGACGGAAAGATCCGGGAAAGCGAAGTGGATTTCCTGGAGGAACTCATGAAGGTTATCAAATTTGATTATGCCCTGATCAGAGACGCCCGGGAAGTAACCGCCAAAGAGGCCATAGCCATCCTGAAGGCCATGTCCGACGAGAAAAAAAGGGGAATGGCCCTCCTTTTGCGCGAAATGGCCAATTCCGACGGGGAATTCAACGCCCGGGAATATGACCTGGTCCTGAAACTGCTGCTCGAATCCGGGGTCGATCTGCGTGATTGACCGTATTCTGATCGCCTCATTACACTAATCATTCATTCCTTTCCCGTCCAGGATGCGACCGATATATTTTTCAACCCGGGACTGGCGGGTTTTTGCCAGTTTGGGCTGTGAAAAATAATAGAGGTAGGCCCGCTGCCGGCCCGGGGTCAGAGCTTTGAAAGCAGTGCTCAGATCGGGGTCCCCATCCAGTTTGATTTGAAATTCTTCCGGAACCTCAAATTCCGAAGTCTTTTTATAAGCTACCTGCAAACCGGCTTTCTCCACTCTTATGGCCTCACGGATATAGGCTTTTAATTCCCCTGTTAATTCCTCAATTTCGCCCAGATTCGTAAACCGGACCTGCCTCGCAGCCTGCACATGCTCCGTTTGCTGTATCAGAATGTTTTCCGGATCCTGCATCAGGGCGCCTTTAAAAAATAGGAAGGCACAGTACTCCTTGAACCCGTGGATCAACACGATGTTCTTTTCCCGAAGGGTGTAACACGGGCAACCCCATTTCAATTCCTCCTTTAAATCGCAGTCCAGGGCGATGGTACGCAGCAATGCCATTTCCTCCCCCCATTTCTTTTCTTTTTCAAAATAAAAATCAACTTTAGGATTCATCAATTCGATTTTGGTTTCAACATACTGATTTTACATTCCCCGGGCCTGAAATACCAGGATATCCCGGTCAGGATCAATAGCAGAAATGCAGGGAATGATTCCCCCGGGGCATCCCCGGCAGCTATATGGGAATAAATCGCCCCCGACATGATAAAAATAAAGCCCGCGTACGCCCATTCTTTGAGTAAAGGCCTCCCCGGGATCAAAAGGGCGGCCACCCCGCCAAGTTTACAGACGGCCAGGAAGGCCAACAGATATGCAGGATACCCCAAACGGGCCATACTGTTGCCGGCGCCGGGCCCAGCTTCTCCGCCGGAAAGTTGCACCATGGCAGTAGAGGCCATCCCCAGGGCGAGCCAAAGGGTTGAAACCCAATAGATAATCTTGTCGCGTTTCGTTTTTATCATGGATGTTATTTTAAATTTTCAATAATCTCCTGCAGGCGGTTGTGCGCCATATTGATGCCCTGGGCAAAGGGAAGTTTTAACATGGCATCCCGGAGCGATACCGACTGGAACACTGAATGCATGCGTAGCCTGCTCCTGTGGCCCGAGAGTTTTTCAAATTCAAGGGTTTCCAGCTGCACCCCGAAAGAGGCATTCTCCATTTCGAACGTCCGGATTATATTTTGATCCGGGTCAAATTCATGAATAACCCCGTGTGCCCGGAAAACGACTTTTCCCTTTGCATCGGCAGTTTCAAATTGCCACTCCCCTCCTCTGCGGTTTTCCAGTTTCAGCACTCTGGTCCCCATCCACTGCTCCACCAGTTCGGGTTCTGCAAATGCCCTGAATAACAGCTCCAGGGACAGGTCGAATTCCCTGGTAATCATCAATTCCTGCATGCCATCTTCGGCATGGACTTTAGTTTTAAGTTTCATATTCCTCTTATATATTCCGGTTGGTATCCGGATCGTATTTTTTCATTAGGCTTTCCAGGCGGTTGAAACGATCGTCCCAGAACCTCCTAAATGGTTCGATGAACTCGGCAATACCCTTGAGTTTGTCGGGGTTCAAATGATAATAGATTTCCCTGCCCACCTGTTCCTGTTTGAGTAATTGGCATTCGGTAAGAATTTGCAGATGTTTGGAAACGGTTGGCCTGGCCGTTTCAAAATTGGCCGCGATAGCCCCGGCTGTCATGGATTGAGAGGCCAGTAACAGCAGGATGGCCCGCCTTGTGGGCTCGGCAATGGCCTGGAATACGTCTCGTCTTAGATTCATTACGTAGATATTTGACTACAAATATATATGTAGTTATTTGACTACGCAAATATTTTAAGAAAAAAGTGCCGAAAAACCGCCCTGTACCAGAAGTTCTATGAGAACCCCAACCCTCCGTTGATGTCGTAATTCACACCTGTAATAAAGGAAGCCCGTTCCGAAGCCAAAAACAGCACCAGATCGGCCACATCTTCCGGGGTCCCTTCCC
>Ga0102953_1000022_pt1 | contig 94349 bp, 81 predicted proteins | sample SalPon2A_C_D2_MG_FD_78509 | JGI IMG/M metagenome (GOLD analysis project Ga0102953, IMG submission 78509) | Soil microbial communities from South San Francisco under conditions of wetland restoration - Salt Pond MetaG R2A_C_D2_MG | ecosystem: Environmental > Terrestrial > Soil > Wetlands | place...
TCTTAAGCGGCAGTCTGACTTCCTTTGCCGGGGCCACCTCAATCGACGCTGTTTTTACTCCTGTGCAGGGCGGTGGTGAGGCCCAGAGCTTTAGTGTGAGTTCAGCAAAAGAGAGCGAACTGATTGCGGCTATCAATACCCTGACCTGGGATATTGCCGAACAGGCCTTTGAAAAAAAACGGCCGGCTTTCCTGCAACCGCAAGCGGAAGCTGCTCCCGCCGCTGCGCCAACCCCTCCTCCTTCTCCTTATCAAACTTCCCATCCGGATCGTCTATATACCGGTAGTTATAACGGTATTGCAGGAGGACAGCTTATTCGGCCTCTGGGTGTCATTACCTCGCCAATGGGGTTCACCAAGAGCCAGGATCTTGCCTTTGGCCTGGTCAGTATGGCGGTGAGCGACCTTGATGGCGACGGTCAAGACGAGATTGTTCTGGCCTCAAAAGAGGAGGTTCGCATTTACCGACAATTTGAGGGGAAATTACAGCAGGTTGCCAAATTCGAAACGCCTTATAACCGCTATTCTATTCATGCTGTCACTGCGGCGGATATTAATAACAACGGCATTAATGAGATATTTGTCAGTATTGCCGATACCAAAGATCCCCTCTCCTTTGTTGTGGAGTGGGATGGCAAGGGCTTTCAGAAGATTGCCTCTGATCTGAAATGGTATATACGGGCTTTGGAGATACCCGGGGAGGGGGCGGTTCTGGTCGGCCAGAAATCCTCAATGAATACCCTTCTGGCCAAGAGTATTTATCGTTTGACGCTCTCCGGCTCAGAGGTGATCAAAGGCGAGAGACTTGAAGTGCAAGGGGTCAATCTCTTTGATTTTATTCTGGCCGATATTGATGCCGATGGCAGAAATGAGATGCTTGCTTTAAGTCAAGGGGACAGACTGCTGGTCATGCGTCCCAGTGGTAAAGTCCTGTGGACGAGTGATGAATATTATGGCGGGACTACGACCTTCATCGGTGGCGAGAGCATTGATGACATTGCCGGTAATCTCGAGCACGGCACGAAAGTTCCCCGTATTACTATTCCGGCCCGGATCATTGTTCGTGACGTGAATAAAGACGGTCAGTTGGATGTTATTGTGAAACAGAGCAGTTCAACGGCGTCCAGGTTAATGGACCGGTATCGGAGCTATCCCAGTGGTGATATTCGGGCTCTCACCTGGAATGGTATCGGCTTGACCGAGCTCTGGCGCACCCGAAAAATCGATGGCTATATTGCCGATTACGATCTGGGACCGATCCGTTCGGTAGCTGTGGCAGATAAGGACGGCATGACCCAGGAGAAGTCCATGGCTGATCTCCATGTGGCCCTTGTTCTTTCAAGTGGCGGTCTCGATATTCTGAGTAATTCTCGCAGTACTGTTCTAACCTTCCCTATTGAGATTGTGCCTGCCGAACAGTAATGGCGTCGCAAAAACTCCGGTCTACTGCGTTGCGGCGGTATCGCGAAATGCTCGACGTACCATATGTACGCCTCCCCTTTCGCGACACAACCAGGCCTCGGAGTCTGTGCTTATCTGTTTTTGCTTAGCCATCTCAGATTTTTTTGCGAGACCATCAGTGATGATGGCGTCGTAAAAATAAAGCATTATCTTTGCGACCTCTGCACCTTCGAAGTCGGTGTTTATGCCCTGTCGTTAAGGGTGCTATCTGCGGTTAATTTTTTACTTTTCGTTTCCTGTCATTGCAGGTTAACTGTGAGTTTGTCAGTGATATTTATTTCACTTATTTATATCTTGACAAACTGCTGTGCTTCTTATTATTTTATACGTAGTTAATTAGTCCATTTTACAGGTGTAGTGTGAAAATATTTCAAGGATTCCTCATAGTTATTGTTGTTTTCGCCCTGCCGGCCTTGCCATACGCAGCGGGTTCGGCGACTGCCGGTGATCTTTCGGCGCTGTACTTGCGGGGTGAGGATCCGGTGGTCTTTTCCTTTAGCGTGCGTCCGTATATAAGTGCGGATCTTGCTCAGGCACAGGCGGTTTCGACCGACAACCCAGGTCTTGCAGTTGACGCCTCCGTCGCGGCCGGCGATCTCCAGGGCGGCCTCAGCTATTTTCAGGGTGATGCGCCGGAATCATCGTCTCACCAGGATTTCGCCTCGTACCATTTTTATAAGGGGTTGAGTTCGACTGACAGTATTCTTCTTCTCCCTAATCTGTCTGCTGACGCGGGCCTGCCTACTCCAGAGTCCGCTGTTGCAATGCAGGCGATATCGCTTTATGGCGGCTATGAACTGACTCCCAGTTTAAAAATTAAGGGTGCGTTTTTGCTCTCCAAGGCAAAAAATGAAAAAGATATAACTGACCAGATACCTTTGACTGACAAGACTTATAGCTGGGTATTTGACGTTGGTGCTGATTATAAACTCAATGAATCCATAACCTATAGTTTTAATTTCGGCTATGCCGATAGTGCCGCCGCCTATTCAGATTTTAACGCTGAAAAAAATTTCCAGCAAAACGTCTACCTTTTCAAAAATCATTTAAATATGTCTTTTTAAGGCCCCTTGAATGATCTTTGTTCGTTCATCCCTTCCTTTTTCTACATTTCTATGCTCCGCTTTTCTCTTTCTCGTTGTCCTTTGCTCCTGTCAGCCGCAACAGCGTCTTGCTGAGCCTGAACCCCTGGAACCGCTGATTCAGTGGCGGTCTCTGGCTGACGGTAAAACTGAAGCCGCTCAGCGTAATATGCCGGTCCTGGTTGATTTTTTTATTGGCCCTGTCTGTATGCGTTGTGTCGCGGTGCAAAAGGACATCTATAACGACCGGGAGTTGGCATCTCGGATTGAGCGTGAGTTTATTCCTGTTCGGATTTGGCTTTCAAGTGAACTTAGTGCAGAAGAGGAAGCCCTCTCCCAGGAATTGAATAATGATGGTGAATGTATCCTTGCCTTTCTTGATGCCCACGGCAATGTGCTTAAAAACTCCCAGGGGGAAGACATCAGTTCCATGAAGATGTTGCCGGCGGATGAATACATACGCTATATGGACGAGGCCCTGAAAAACCTTCATTAGAGGCCGGCAATCATCGTATCCGGGCCTTTTCGGGCTATTTCTCTTAAGCAGGCCTGGCCTTCACCCTGGCGCCTGTTTATCTATCCAATGTCCCCATGGAATTATTGAATAAATGGTCCGCCTCAGCACACTCCTGTCCGCCTCAGCACACTCCTGTCTGCTGAGGCCAAGTTTTCTGGCGTGGATTTGCCACTCTCCCGCTGCAGCACACACCGCACCTATTATTTCTTCGGCTCGACTGCTCTCCATCCGATAGAACCCTGCTGTTGAGAGAACAACTTCCATATCCGGCTGATGGTTATAGAGGTCCAGTGAAAGAACATGTTCATCTTTTCTAAAAGAGGGGTTCATGTCGAATGCCGGCGCTAAGCGCCAGCCTGCAGGGGTGCGGATGAAAGCATGGTTGCGCAGATGATCGTCCCGGTTGGCAGTGGCAACGTTGAATACAACCCTGGTAAAGAGTTCTGTAAGATCATCTGATATATGATCAGATTCCCCGTAAGTGGCGATGAATTCCGCCAACTCCAGATAGCTGGCTTCTTCGGTGTCAACATGGCCCAGCATTGTCATGGCCGAGGCAACAAAACGACGGTTGCTGCTATGCCGGTCAAACCTTTTCAGCAGAAAAGTATGATAGCCGTTGCCGATTTGTATAAGGCGGGAGTCAGGCACTGTGATTCCACAACGTCTTGCCAGGTCCTGAAGCAGTTTCTCCCAGAGGGCAACATCATAATCATCGTCTGCAGAAGGGAATTTTGCAATCCAGAGGCTGCCCTCTTCATCGACCAGATTGGCCTTGGGACGAGCGCCGCCGAGTGAAGATCCCGGGGCAACCAGAACCTTAAGCCATTCTTTGATCTTGTCGGGATTTTCCTGTTTTTTTTTGGTAAGTTCAAAGGCTATCGACTGTAATTCCGCAATCCTTGCCACCGGCGGAGCTGATAACGCCTCGTCGGCCAGAAAGAGTTTTCCCCTGGCCGGCTGAATCGTAAAGCGCCCATGCGCGTGCAATCCTGAACCCCCAATAAAAAATCCCATGGACCCAAAATTTTTGGCCTGCGACCTTCTGCCTTGGCCTCGACAGCCTCTCGGCGTTTCATCAGGACCTGACCCCAACGATCTGGGCATGAATCCATGAAGACCCCAAAATTTGAATTGCCTGGGAAAAATTCACCGGATGTCAGGTCCAGTTCCGGATCCAATAGGAAGGCGTGGGCATGCAGGACCCAGGTTGGGTTGTAAGAAAAACGCACACTTCCGCGGTCCCCGCGGGACAATGTGCCTATTGGCTGCAGTGGACCATATGCCGGATCGTCAAGCCAGACCCAGATCTGTTCACCGCTTGATTTAGCCATGATTTTCTTCCGGTAAAGTTTTTTTGCGCGGGGCCCTTTTTCGTTGCGGGAGAGATTCGTCCTGTAGGCGGCGTCCAAGAACATCTTCTTTTGCAATAAACGATAAATCCTCAACCATTCCAAGGACGCGTAATACTTGGACATAAATTCCGAAAGAGACCGAGGGGTCGCCTTTTTCAACCTTGTTGAGTGTTGGTCTCGAAATGTTGGCCCTGGAACAAACCGTCTCCATAGAAAAACGGCGTCTCAGGCGTGCGTCTTTCAGGCGCTGCCCCATGGCCTCCACTTCTTTTGCCGAGCCGGGATATAGGATAGGTATCTTTTTAGTCATAACGATAAATATAATTGACATAAAGTTCTATCTATGTCAATTATATTTATCGTTATGATGGCAATTTTCACAAAAATTCCGGCATTACACAAGAGACTCCAATAACGACTAAAAAGTAGACGTCTGCTTTTGATCTTATTACACTGGGATCATGACAACGTCTTCATCAGATGGGTTTCGACCATTCAGGAAATTTAAAAAGATGTTCAAAGCTATGCGCCGGAACATGGAAAAGGCGAGGTCGGCTTCTTTCACCGAAAAATTGGCCGCCGGGACACCGGAGAAAAGACAGACAACCGAAAAAGAGATCTCTTTTAAAGAGAGTATTGGCCGGGACATCACCCCGCTGGTCAATAATACTTTTACCCGCCCTGCAGGTTTTCTCCGGCCCCGGCCTCTCTATCGGTCTTCTTCTGCCGATAAATTACTGGAACGTACTGAAGATGTCGCGGAAAAAGGCACGCCTTCAAGTTTTGAGAAGATCCCAGAGTACCTGGAAAACGCTGTTTATGACGAGTTTGTCGATAATCCGTCGAAACGTCTCTACAGCAGCGATTTTTATGTTCAGGCCCAGGTGGATTTGCACGGTTTGGCCAGAGACGAGGCTAAGGCCGTTTTTGATAATTTTCTGCAGCAATCAATTGACTGTGGAAACCGGATGCTCCTTATTATCCATGGCCGGGGCCTCTCTTCAGAGGGGGAGCCGGTGTTGAAGAACCTGGTGAAGGACTGGCTTAGGCGCGGTCCATGGAAAAAATGGGTCCTTGCTTTCAGCAGTGCCCGTGCGGCCGATGGAGGTTACGGCGCCACCTATGTCCTGCTGCGCAGAAAGCCTGTTGGCAGGGTACCGCGAAAAAGGAAACGCAGGCACCGGTAACCTGAATATTTCATGAACAATTTTGCAAAATTGTTCATCATTCTGCGTAATTATCCGAAAAAGAGTGGTAATCGGATTGAACTAGCCTGAAATATTTGGGCTAGCCCAACCATCCGAAAAAGCGTATAGTCGTCCATGTCGATGCCGGCAAGGCAGATTGAAAAAAATAAAAGAAACCGCAGACACAAATGCATAAAAAACTTTTCAGCAGATTTGTTCGCTGGGTCGGTTATGACCTGGGCATTTCTCCCAACCAGATAACCTTGGGACGCTTGCTGTTTTTCGTTCCCGGCTGGCTTTCCTGGGCCTACCGTTATGAGCTGGCGGCACGCACGGGAACACCATGGCAGTTATGGGGCTGGCTGGCTCTTGTTATTGTCACTGTGGTCATCCTCTTTGACGTTGTTGATGGGGCTCTGGCTCGTGAAACCAACCAGGTAAGTGATCAAGGGAAAATCCTTGATCCTATTGTCGATAAATTTATCACCTACAGCACCCTCGTGCTTTTCTGGCCTGTTATCCACAAATCCGGGCTGGCTATTCTGTTTTTACTCGATATGGCCTCGACCTTTTTACGAGGTACACAGGTTGAAGGCGCTAATCTGTTTGGCAAACGAAAAGCCTTCGCCCAGAACCTGGCAAAATTTTTCTTTGCCGCAGCAGTTCTCTGTTCATGGCCATGGTTCAGTCATATAGGCAATTTTCTTATCTGGGCGGCGGTGCTTTTGGCCAGCATATCTGTGGGTATACGGATATTGCCGCCTAAGGTAAAGTCAACGGTGCAGGTTGCAATTCCACAGTTTCTCACCTTTTGTAATCTGGCAGGCGGCATCATTACTGTCTGGTGTGCCTTTCAAGGAAAGGTCGGTCTGGGGGCCACCATCAACTTTGCCGCAATGTTCTTTGATCTGATTGACGGGGCTGTTGCCCGGAAACTTGGGGTGTCGAGCAGGTTTGGAGGGCAATTTGACACCATTGCCGATATGATAAGTTTTGGCCTGGCGCCGGCGGCTCTGGTTATTGCCGTTGCCGGGGCTTCGCCTGTGTCGTACGGGCTGGGCGGACTTTATTTTGCCGCCACCATGTATCGCTTATACGATTATGGTCGCTCGAAAGATATTACCCCGAAAGGTTTTTTCCGCGGTATGCCCAGTCCTGCCGGTGCCTGGCTGGTCATTGCCAGTGTCTTTTTTGTTCTGCCGTGGCTCAGTCTTATCACTCTGCTTGCTTCAGCAATGCTCATGTGTTCCTTTCGGTTCAACTGGATTCATTTCAATAAAATCATAACCACGATGACCATGACGGAAATGGTATCCTGCATCGGCCTTGGCAGTATATTTGCCTTTATGGCAACGCCGGCAGCTTTTTCAGCCGGACCAATTATTATCTATATGTTTTCGCCCTGCTGGAGAAAACCACCCGTCCCGGTTAGGTCTCCTCTATAAGCCTGCGGCAGCGCCGTATCTGGGTCTGCTTAATCTCCTGCATATCAAGATGATAGATGCCCTGCGGGAATAAAAGTTCCGCAACGCCGGAGTCAAATATCCGCTTTATCTCATACTCATCGTGGGCGATATCCCGTTGATAGATATAATTCAGGTAGGTCTTGTTGCTGTGGATAATAAACTCGACGCGCATGCCACCCATTCTGGCAAAAAATTTGAACATCGGTGTTTGTGGGCTGCTGCCGATATTTGTCCCCGTATGTTTTCCACCGGAAAGGGTGTCTGAGATTTCTTCAAGGGTCATGAAAGAATCAGCCTTTAAGGCGCTCTGAGTCAGATGTTTCTGGAATTTTTTGACATCGGCCACAGTGTCCAGTACCCCCATGAGTCCGAGTTCGTCATCGACGGCAATTGCCGGATTCTCTTCCCCCTTCCGTAGTAGTTTCAAGACTTTGGCCTCTGGAGGTTTTTTCCTGATTGAGACATAAATTGGAATTTCCTTGCCGTTGCAGTCGAATCGGCGGCGTTTGACGAGGGTGAGCTTCTGGCCTTTCGGACGAGATAATTTCCGGGCTTCCTTGTCGCTGATTACCTTAACGCTTTTACAGGAAAAATCCTCTGGGTTATGGGTGCTTAACAGGGTAACGATCTCGAGTTCACCTATTTTTGCCCGGCTGCTCCATACCTTTTCGTTGAGAAAGTTGAGAAATGCATTAAATTTTTTCTCGATTTCTGTTTCCCGCTCACGTTGGTCGATCGAGCCGGCGAGCCCCATTAAAATTAATTTCCTTTTCGCTTCAAAACGCGCTTTTTTATGATAGCGCTTATCAAAAATAAGCAACAACAAATCAACCGGATTACTCAGGCTGTCAATTTCATTGGTCATTTCAATATAGGAGGCGTAGTTGGCAAGAACTGAGCTTTTTAAATACCTGATGACCCCATCAGCGGTCCTGGAGTAGCCGCCAACCGTTGATCGGATTTCCCGTTCATTTCCCCGAATGCCAAACATATTGCCGATAAGTTCATATCCCCGCTTGCTGACAATCTCCCGTTTCACTGGGTCGTGAATGAGGTTTTGGATTTCGGCAAAGGATGAAACTGACAGGAAATCGAAGATTTGATTCTTGGTAATTCGAAACCGGGTCTTCATTCCGGTGTTTGCCACCCGTTTCACCAATTGCCGATTCGAGGCGGCAAAGATATGTATATCTGGCGGTTCGTCTTGAAGGCAGAAGGGACCTTTCTGGTCAAGAAGCGGGAATTTACAGTTTTCCATTGACTTACCTATGTAATTTAACGATGCAAGATGTTCTACCGCTTGTAATAGCAGATCATGTGCCAACATGGTTTTTGTGTTGATGCCAGCCCACAACTATCTGAAATTATTGACTCTTGACGTTGGCCATCTTCTGGCAACAGATTTTCCACGATTTCTGTGCGACACATTTATGTTCAGACAGCTGACAATTTTGTAACAATTTTGGGTTGTGTCGGCAAGTCGTCGGAGACTGGAGCCCATAGCATCGTAGCGTGAAATATCCTGATCAACCCAATTACAGCGTGCAGAACAGTTCCGTAGGATTTTCCTGGGTGGCTATTGCAACGGAAAACGAAGAGGAACATTGGGGCAGCATTTTCAGGTCCTCAAAAAGCTGCCCGATACTATCATTTACAATACTGTGTCGATTATTGGACTCACTGATATGGGCGAGGACAACCCTGGAGAGTTGCGGGTTAACTAGTTTTTTGATGAACTCAATCGCCTCCGGATTAGCCAGGTGGCCATTTTTTGAGCGGATTCGTTGCTGCACAGAGGGAGGGTAATGGCCATTTCGAAGCATCTCCAGATCATGATTGCACTCGAGAATCAAATTGTCGCATTGTGAAAGATGATAGTGAATCAGTCGCGAGACCATGCCCGTGTCAGTGCAATAGCCCAGAGAGGCCTTGCCATTATCAATTGTAAAGCCAACCGGATCAGCGGTATCGTGGTTAATGGCAAACGGATGAATAGTAAGATCCTCCAGGCAAAACTTGACGCCGGTTTGGAATTCCTCAAACCTGTAGAGTTTTTCAAAATATTTATCGGCTGCCTCAAAAGTTGGACGGTTGGCAAAAACAGGGAGGTTGTATTTTCGGGAGAGGACGCCGATTCCTTTGATATGGTCGCCGTGTTCGTGGGTAACGAGTATGGCAGACAGGTGAGCAGGGTCGGCACCGATGGAGCGCAGTCGCCGTTCAATTTCAATCCCGGAAAACCCCGCATCGATTAACAACGAGGTAGGACCGGACTTTACGAAGGTAGAGTTGCCTTTTGAGCCGCTGCCCAGGACACTGAAATGCATGCTGGTATCCCTAAACACCAGTATGACCAAAGCCGCCGGCCTGGCGGCCTGTTTCCGGCAATGCATCCACGACCGTCAGATTTGCCTGCGTAACAGGTGCAAGCACCAATTGAGCAATCCTGTCTCCCCGGGAGACAGAAAAGGTTTTATTTCCTAAATTGACCAACCCCACTTTTACCTCGCCACGATAATCAGCGTCAATAGTACCAGGGGCATTAACAACTGTTATGCCGTGCCTGATGGCCAAACCGCTCCGTGGTCGGACCTGCAGCTCGTATCCTGGAGGTATTGCCACGGCAAAACCTGTGGGAACAAGGACTATTTCCCCCGGGGCAATAATAAGAGTACTGCTTATACAGGCCTGTACGTCCATCCCGGAAGCAAGCGCACTTTGGTACGCAGGCGGTTGCAAATCATCACAGGCCTGTTCTTCAAGCCATTGCAATAAAACGTCCTGTTTTTTCATGGTTTGTACTTTATTTGGTTGGTTTGCTAGAAATATCCAAGTCAGATATAAAACTGCAATTCAATATAAGGTCTTTCTGTAACGGAACCAACTGTTTTTTTGATCAACCTGGATATTTGACGAGCAGCTACTGTAGAGAAAGCTGAGGACTGGGCTTATCGTATCGGAGTGTTTATTTACTGTAATCTGCTCTGCCTGATTTCTGCGGTTTGTTCTGGTGGCGTTTGGGTGGAGTTGTTCTCCTGAACAGTTCTCGAACGGCCAGGGCGAGTGCAATAGTTGGTGCAAAAATAAGCCCGGTAATAAGGAAAATATTATGTTTAGCGCTTGCGTTTACGGTATACAGTGAGTTGGGTAAAAGCACTAGCCCCAGCGGCAGGAGTACTAGCAAAAGGATACTTTCGGTAAGTATCAATTTTCGGACATAGGTTTTCAGGTAGCCTATCATCAGGGCAACTCGTTTCATTGTAATTGTCGATTTCTGCAGATCATTCATTCTATTTTCAGTTTCCACAAGCAGAGCAAGCGCCCTTTTATAGTCTTCAGGCGTTCGCTTTTTTGCTAATGTCTGCAGAGAGAAAAGCTGCTTTTTTAGTGCGTTGGTTTGGGTGGGGATTTTGCTGAAAAAACTTTTGTATGGGAAGAGGTTCCAGAAAGACACAAACTTGTTAAATCCCCGGTTGAGCAGCTTGGTTTTATTGGTCACCTCATCAAGGCAGTTTTCTGTTATTTCTTTACAACGGGCGCACAGTTCCCTGCTATTCTCAATTACATCAAACATGTCGTAAAGATTAGAGGAGTCGTATTGTTGCTGGATGTCAGTTATGGTTTTGGTCAATTCTTTTTCGCGGGCATCGTCTTTTTCAAGCCAGAGCAGGGTATCGTCTGCGGCGCTCCTGGCCAAGGCAAGTTGTTCGCGGGCACCCTTGTTGATGACCTCTCGTTTTGCCTGCAGGATTTCATCGATAAAGCCGTGAAAAGGCAGAAGTTGAGGTTCGAGCATCAGGACCATAAAATATTCCCGAGGACCATGTAAGGTAGTGCGCAACTCGTCCATGGCTTTCTCACTAAAGCCACTGCTAATCTCGATGAGGGCGTTAAGGTAATTGGCTTCGACAAGGGTATGGGCGATTTTGAACAGAGAGGCCAGGGAATTTTGTGCCTTCCAGAGGTTACCGGTGAGTTTGAAATAACGGGCAAGTAAAAGATAAATATAGACCTTTTCTTTTTCTTTGGAAGCATTGCTGCAGGCGGTATCCAGGAAATGACCCATGTCCTGCAGCCTGCCCTTTTCCAGGGCCAATAGTGCCAGGCCTACATAGGCATAAAAAACTTTTGGCTGTTGGTGACCTGTAGCAGCCAGAAATTTTTCTTCCGCCTCATCGTATTTACCAACCCTCAAGCAATCAAGCCCGAAGTTGAGGTTGCTGTCATCGAGGATTAATTTTGTAGTGCTGTTTGATGTGACGTCGACCCACTTATTCATTTTTGCAAAGGCGATTTTGTGGAGAAAACGTGGCTGGAACACCCGTGACAGGTCAAAGAAGGCGGTGTAGACCAATAGCTCATGGTCACTTTTAAGCTGGCTGGGGGTAATGCCGGCGGCTAGTTTGCTTTGTACGCTGCCAGGATTTTGGAAGACCTTTACAAAAATATCATTGATCTGTTGAAACGAGAGATATCCCAGATGTTGAATGCCCTGGGTGTCCATTGTCAGCATTTTACTCGGGCATTTGGCGGGCAGGTGGCTGCGCATACCGCAGTAATAACATTCGCCCTGAGTGCCATTTAGCAGCAGGTGTCGATACATGAAGAGACGTTCTGAGCTGAATTTCGGCTTCTGAGCAAAGACTGCCAGGTACACCCCTTCATCTTCAAGTTCGAATCTGCAGCGGATTTCTTTGTTAATTTCCTGCAGGTCAGGCCATTTAAGTTTAAGGGCACGGTCCACATAAAGCTTTTCGTTCTGTAGTGAGCTCCAAAGGGGAGATCCTGTTTCGCAAAAGGCGGGAAGCGGGCTATTTTTGTGCTCAATATAGTGAAAAATGAATTTTACCGGCAGAGTGAAAGGCTTTTGATTTTTCAAAAAGCTGTTTCGGAAGGTGTCCAGGGCTTCATGAACAGCAACCAGGGCCGAAATAAGTCTCTCAAAGCGAAAGCGCAGGAGCTCGGCGCTGCTTGCCTTGTCCTCAAAGCCGCTCATGCGCAGCGCGTTGCGGAGGTGGTTGACAAAGTCGGAGTAGTGTTTTCCGAGCAGGGCTTCTCCATCCGTGAGTGAAGGGTGCAGGGCTACAAATATGGGAAGAGTTTTCATTTTTATGATTTAACCGTAGGGGTGGCTGCTGTAAAAATATTGTTACAAGAAACAACCACGCGTAAAACGCGTGGCTTTCAATTATTGTCCAATGCTGCAGGGCAACAGGAAGAGACCTTTGATCCGGGTCAAAACAAAGCTATAAAGCTTTCATCACTGTAAGCACTGTGAATAATGATACACTATATTTTACAGTAGAAAAACCTATGATTTGAGTAACGACGACGAGTGAAACGCGTGGCGTTATGTTATTGATCAACAAAACGGTCAATGCCTTCGCCCGGCACAGCCACAGCAAATAATAAAATGTAACATTAACGGTATCATCCTTTAAAATCAGCGCTTGAAAGCCATTCACTTGCAATAGTCCTATTTTCCTTGTAAATGATTACGGGGTGACTATCTTGCGGGGGAAAATCTCGTCCGGGTGATAATTTACTATCTCCCAACGACGTTTATACTTTAGTTTAAAGACTATCAGGAGTTTTTTATGGCACGAATCAATGATAACTATCTCAAACTTAAAGCTGGCTACCTTTTTCCTGAAATTGGCCGCCGGGTAAAGGCCTTTACAGAGGCGAACCCAAAGGCACAAGTTATTCGCCTGGGGATTGGTGATGTGACCATGCCGCTGGTTCCCACTGTTGTTAACGCCTTTCATCAGGGCGTGGAAGACCTGGCCAAGGCGACTTCTTTTCATGGTTATGGGCCTGAACAGGGGTATGACTGGTTATCGGATATCATTATTGAAAAAGCCTATACTCCTTTGGGCGTTGAACTTAAGACCAGTGAGATTTTTCTTTCTGACGGCTCCAAATGTGATAGTGCAAATATCCTGGATATTTTTGATTTATCGAATAAAGTGGCGATTTGTGACCCGGTGTATCCGGTATATAATGATACGAATGTTATGGTGGGCAGGAGCGGAGAAGTTGATGGTAAAGGCTATTATCAGGGGATTGTCTATATGCCCTGTACGGCGGAAAATAATTTTAGCCCGGCCTTTCCAACCGAAAAAGTGGATTTGATTTATCTCTGTTACCCGAATAATCCGACGGGGACAGTCGCCACCAAAGCGCAACTCACGGCCTGGGTTGAGTTTGCCATTGAAAATGAGGCCATCATCTTTTTTGATGCAGCCTATGAAGCGTTTATTTCAGAGCCGGAAATCCCGCATTCAATCTATGAAATTGATGGGGCAAAAAAATGTGCTATAGAGTTTCGGTCATTTTCTAAAACTGCAGGTTTTACAGGTGTGCGCTGCGGTTTGACTGTGGTGCCTGAAGCATTAACGGCGATTTCTGCCACAGGAGAAAAAATTGCCTTGAATGCTCTTTGGAACCGGCGGCAATGTACTAAGTTCAACGGAGTCTCCTATCCTGTTCAGCGAGCCGCCGCCGCAGTATATTCAGAAGCGGGCTGGACAGAGGTTAAAGAGGTTATAGCCTATTACATGGAAAATGCGCGGCTTATCCGAGAGGGGCTTGGTGCAGCCGGAATTCAATGCTATGGGGGGATCAATGCTCCTTATATCTGGTTAAAAACACCAGGCGGTCTGGCCAGTTGGGACTTTTTTGATAAACTACTGGACGAGTGCCATGTGGTTGGGACTCCGGGAAGTGGCTTTGGGCCGAGCGGTGAGGGATATTTCAGGTTGTCTGCCTTTGGTTCCAGAGAAAATGTCCAGGAGGCAGTGAAGCGATTTGTCAAAAAATGGGGAAGATAAAGATAATGGACTCGCAATAACTATTTTTTTACCGCAAAGGGCGCAAAGCTTTTTTTAATAAAATAAGTGTGTTGCCTTCGAAGTCTTCGCTATCTGTGCCCTTTGCGACTTTGCGGTTTTTATTAAGGTTTTTACGAGACCATCAAAGGTAATTTCAGTTTTATTTATACATATTTTTTATTTTCTTAATGGCGAGTTCGCGCATTCTTTTTTCAAGTTCATTTGTGACAGTATCTGCTATTTTGTCCATACCAGTCTCCTTGAAGGATTTATTGTATTCTCCGAATAAAAGCATATACTGTGCCAGATTGATAGACTTCGATGAGAAGTTAATAACCTCGGGGAATCTGGTCAAAGAAGACCGGGATTGTGCTCTCTGTTTCAGCCAATTAGTTTGTTTTTCCGGAAATTACTCCGATTTTCCGGAAAAAGATCCGCGTCTTGTGTCTGCAATCGATAAGTGAAGATAGAAAATAATGGTTGGTCTTTTCAGAGGACACCCTGCAATTTCAGAGGGGTGCAATTTGTTTTCATAAGTATTCAGAAAAAATCCAGGTCAGGAGAACACACCATGTTCGTAGAGAATCCGGAAGCCAATTCCAATAAGCACAAGGCCACCGGCTATTTCGACGCGGCGTCCCAGTTTGGTTGCAGCACCAACGGCATGACCCAGGTGAATGCCGATAGCGGTTCCTGCGGTGGCAACGATGCCAATGATCAGAGCCGGAAACCAGATTGTCATTTTTAGTACGGCAAAACTTAATCCCACAGCCAGTGCATCGATGCTGGTGGCCACAGAGAGGAGAATTAAATTGCGGCCGCGAGTAGGGTCTTTCTCGCACTTGTCATTTGCTTCCCCGGTTTCCAGGGCCTCTATAATCATTCTTCCGCCAACAAAGGCAAGGAGTCCGAAGGCCAGCCAATGATCGAATTGCTCGATATAGGAACGTACCGACAATCCTGCCGCCCAACCAATGATATTCATGCCGGCCTGAAAGAGACCAAAGTGCCAGGCAAGCCGGAACATGTGCCGGAAACTTACCGTTTGCAGGCAGATCCCAGTGGCGATAGCAACGGCAAAGGCATCAACAGCCAGGGCCACAGCAATCAGGAAAATAGTTGAAAACTCCATAAGTTACCTTGAATGGTGAGAATTTTGACTTTGTGTTGACAGACTCAAATTGATGATTATTTTAGGGCCAAACATGATGGCGTCGCCAAAAGTCTGATCTACTGCGTCGTAGCCTTTTTTGTTCGTTCGACATACCAACTGTATGGTCCCACTCACAAAAAAGCACGACTCCTCGGAGTCTCCCCTCTGGGTGGCTTACCTGTATATCAAACTTTCGGAGCATGCGCTTACCTGAGCTTAGCCATCCAATACTTTTTACGAAACCATCAAACATGAGACTACGATACTACTTGCGCCTACATCCGGGCGCCGCCATCTGTTGCTCTACAGAAGGTTTATACTGCTTCAGTCTTGGAATCATTTAAAAAGGAGCGGAAAAGGTCAGAATATCAAGGCCGTGGAGATGTGCAAGTGAAAACCCTGTTGATTATCCGTGAAATCGTAACAAAAAGGAAAAGAACATGCCAAAAAAGAAAGTAGAAACCCTTGAATTTCAATCTGAAACCAAGAAGCTTCTGGATATTGTTATCCACTCTCTGTACACCGAGAAGGATATCTTCCTGCGGGAACTCATTTCCAATGCGGCTGATGCCCTGGAGAAGATGCGCCACCAAGGCATAATGGAAGAAGACTATTTTGATAAGGATGTTGAACTTGATATCAAGATCACCTGTGATGAGAAGGCCAACACCATTACCATGATTGATACCGGTATCGGCATGACCAAGGAAGAATTGGTGGCGAATCTGGGAACTATTGCCCATTCGGGATCAAAAACATTTCTGAGCGAGTTGAGCGAAAGTGCGAGTAAGGATTTGAGCCTTATTGGCCAGTTTGGTGTCGGTTTCTATTCAGCCTTCATGGTGGCCCGAAAAGTTCGCGTCCAGTCTCGCTCTTTTCGTCAGGATGATATCGGTCATGAGTGGAGTTCTGAGGGGGCAGGCAGTTATACGGTTTCAGAGTGTAAAGGATTGCATCGCGGCACAAAAATCATCCTTGAACTGGGTGAAGAAACAAAAGATTATGCCAAAGAAGAGACGATTAAACGAATAATCAGGCAGTATTCGAATTTTGTTTCTTTTCCGATCAAGCTGGCCGGTGAAACAATCAATACCGTTTCTGCGCTGTGGACTAAGAGCAAAAGTGAAATCAGCGAAGAAGAGTATAACGAATTTTATAAATTTGTGGGTGCGGCCTATGACGAGCCTAAATATACATTGCACTTTACTGCGGATGCACCGCTGGCTATCCGTTCTATTTTATTTGTTCCTAAAGAAAATTTTGAAAAAATGGGCTTTGGTAGAGTTGAGCCGAGTGTGAGCCTCTATTGCCAGAAGGTGCTGATTGATCAGCACAGCGAAAAAATTCTGCCCGAGTGGCTGCGTTTCTTAAAGGGTGTGGTTGACTCAGAAGATCTGCCTCTGAATATCTCACGACAGGCCTTGCAGGACAATGCATTAGTTGCCAAAATTAATAAGGTTGTTACCGGTCGTTTTCTAAAATTTCTTGGTGCGCAGGCCGAAAAAGATCCGGAGGCCTATACCGAATTCTGGAAAACTTTTGGTATTTTTCTCAAAGAAGGTGCAACCAGTGATTTTACTCATCGTGAAGGCATTTCGAAACTGCTTCGCTTTGAGTCTTCGGCCTCAGAGCCAGGAAAATTCGTTTCTTTGGCTGAGTATGTGGGGCGCATGAAGGAAGGGCAGAAAGACATATACTATATTTACGGGTCCAGTCGAGAGGCAATTGAAGCGGGACCGTATCTGGAGGCTTTTAAGAAGCAGGAGTATGAGGTTATTTATACCCTGGAGCCTATTGATGATTTTGTGCTGAGCCACCTCTCCGAGTTTGATGGTAAAAAGCTGCTTTCTGCTGACCGGGCGGACCTGGATCTTCCGGAGGAAGCCAAGGGTGATGACGAGTCAGCCAAGGAAGCTTTGGACAAAACCATTGCTACTTCTCTGGCCAAATGGATGAAGGAGATTCTTGGCGATAAGGTCAAAGAGGTTCTTGAGTCAAAGAGGCTTGTTGATAGTCCGGCTATTATTGTCAACCCGGACGGGTTTATGACCTCCTCAATGGAGCGAATTATGAGGGCGCAGAGCCAGGACGGAGGACTGCAGAATTTTGGTGCCAAGAACCTGGAAATTAACACAGGCCACCAACTGATTAAAGATCTGGCAGACTTGCGAGTGAATGATGAGGCCTTTGCCAAAACCATTATTGCGCAGATTTTTGATAATGCCATGATCCAGGCGGGTCTGATTGTTGAGCCGCGCTCTCTGGTTGAGCGCAGCTATGAGATTCTGGCAAAGGCTGTCAAAGCTGGTGCTGATAAATGACAAGCTAAGGGTTTTGCGTATGAGTTCTTAACAACTAACAAGGACATAAACACCAGGAGCACGGGCTAACTATGTGAGATAGTTTTCTGTGCTCTTTTGTGTTTGTGCGCTTTGATTTTGCAGCCGGGTGCGACAACACCGCATTCTGAATGGAAACTAAAAACCAAAAGAAGAGCCATGATAGAAGTTAGACAATTAAGCAAATATTATGATGATGTGGAAGCCTTAAGTGATGTTTCTTTTTCTATCGATGCCGGTGAAGTCATCGGCTTGCTGGGGCCAAACGGTGCGGGGAAAACCACACTGATGAAAATTCTGACCGGCTATATTCACCCTAGTTCCGGTTCTGCCTCCGTCGATGGTTGTGATGTCCTGGAAGATACTGAACGGGTGCAGGAGATGATTGGCTATCTTCCGGAAAATGCCCCTATCTATCCGGAGCTGACTGTTCAGTCGTATCTGAAAATGATCGCTGATCTGCGTAATATCCCAAAAGAGAAACAGACCGCCTATCTCTCAGAAGCGGTCTGCGCGGTTGGTCTGAACGACCGGTTGACCAGGCCCATCGGCACATTAAGTAAAGGGTACAGGCAGCGGGTTGGCCTGGCCCAGGCAATATTGCATAAGCCAAAGCTGTTAATTCTTGATGAACCGACAAACGGTCTGGACCCAACCCAGATCGGTGAAGTCCGGAAACTTATTAAACAGTTGTCCCGCCACTCTACGATTCTGGTATCGACCCATATCCTTTCTGAGGTTGAGGCGACTTGTGACCGGGCCATTATTATTATCAACGGCAAAGTCAGGACGGACTCCTTCCTGGCTGACCTGTCGGCAACCTCCCGTGCCCGTCTGACCGTTGCCAGAAACAGTGACGAAAAAGGCATTCTGCGGCTCCTCGAGACGGTTTCCGGTGTAAAGGACGTGCGAATGAGCGAAGGCGCTGATAGGGTCGTCTACTCCATTCACGGTGAAACCGGTGTGAATATCTGCCCGCTCATTTTTTCCAAGGCCAGGGAGCATGATTGGCCCGTGTGGGAACTGCGCAACGATGAAAGGAATTTAGAAGCTGTATTTAACGAACTCACAGCGGCGGATGGAGGGGTACGATGAACAGGTTATTTTCTATCACCAAAAAAGAGCTGAAGGCCTATTTTGGTTCACCTATGGCGGCATTGTTCATTGGGGCCTTCCTGGTTTCAGCCCTGTTTTCTTTTTTCTGGCTGGAAACATTTTTTGCCCGGAATACTGCGGATATTCGGCCCCTGTTCAGGTGGATGCCTGTTTTGATGATTTTTCTGGTCGGGGCCTTGACCATGCGCCAGTGGAGCGAAGAACAGCGCATGGGCACCCTTGAGATTTTGTTGACCCTACCGGTCAAGCTCTGGCAGCTGGTTATCGGCAAATTTCTGGCTGTATTGCTGCTGGTTGCCGTGGCTTTGGCGCTTACCCTGGGCTTGCCGGTTACCGTCTCGCTGCTTGGTAATTTGGACTGGGGCCCGGTGTTTGGCGGATATCTGGGCGCTTTGCTCATGGCGGCGGCTTATATCTCAATAGGTTTGTTTATTTCCTCCAGGACTGACAATCAGATCGTAGCCTTGATTCTGACGGTTCTGGTTGGCGGCTTCTTTTACTTGATAGGTTCGACCGGTATCACCAATTTTATGGGTAATGCTGCCGCTGAATTCGCCAGGAGTTTAGGAACGGGGAGTCGATTTGCCAGTATTGAGCGCGGCGTGGTGGACATTCGAGATCTGGTTTATTATGGCTCGCTGTCGATTTTTTTCCTGATGCTTAATGTGGTTTCGCTTGATCGTAAGCGTTGGAGCCGTGGGCCAAATACCTTGAAATACCGGCGTACAATCATGATTGGCGCAATACTGCTTGCCGCCAATCTGCTGGCCCTCAACATCTGGCTGAATAAGGTAAGTAATCTGCGGCTCGATTTAACAGAGAACAACGAATATTCTCTGTCGCAAGTCAGCAAAGATATGATTGCTAATCTGTCTGAGCCGCTTGTGTTGCGCGGGTATTTCAGCGAAAAAACCCATCCCCTGCTCTCTCCCCTTATTCCGAGGGTCAAGGACCTTATGGAGGAATATGCCATTGCTTCAAACGGCCATGTCGAGGTGAATTTTGTCGATCCGAAGTATGACGAAGCTCTGGAGGCCGAGGCCAACCAGCAATTTGGCATCAAGCCGGTCCCCTTTCAGGTTGCCGGCCGTTATGAGTCTTCGGTGGTGAATTCCTATTTTGATATTTTGGTTAAATATGGGGATCAGCATGTCACTTTGGGTTTTAATGATATTATTGAAATTCAGCCGCGAACGGACGGGCAGATAGATGTCCGTTTGCGTAACCTGGAATATGATTTGACCAAATCCATTAAAAAAGTTGTCTATGGCTTTCAGAGTTTGGGTACTGTTTTTGAAAAGATTCAGTCCCCGGTAACGCTTACAGCCATTATCAGCAAGGACGGATTGCCGGAATCGCTTGCCGGACTGCCAGACAATATCAGCAAGGTGGCGGAGGCGTTGGTAAAAGAATCGAATAATAAGCTGCGTTTTGAGACGATTGATCCCGGTCAGGATCCGCAGAAACAGGCGGCGGTGAATGAAAAATTTGGCGTCGAGCCGGTGCCTGTGTCGCTCTTCTCCCAGGAGACCATCTACCTGTATCTCTTCTTAACTGTTGGTGATACCCAGGAACGGATTTATTTGAACCAGGATATGGGGGAAGCGGAAATCAGGCAGGAAGTTGAAGCGGTATTAAAGCGGACCTCCTCCGGATTTGTCAAAACCATCGGCCTCTGGGTGCCGACGCCGGATGTCCCGCCGCAACTGGCTATGATGGGACAGACGCCGCCTGATTCCTATCGGGCGATACAGCAGGTCTTACCGGAAAACTATAATCTGGAAAAAGTAAAACTTACCGAAGGCCGGGTGCCTGCGGAAGTTGATGTGTTGCTGCTGGTGGCGCCCCAGGATATGAGTGATCTGGAGCGTTTGGCCATAGATCAGTATTTAATGAGAGGTGGCGCTGTTGTTGTTTTGGCTGGCTCTTACGTGCTTGATCTGAACCCAAGCGCTCAAACGCTCAATGTGAAACGTGTGGAAAATGGGGTGGCGGATTTATTGAATCAGTATGGTTTCAAGGTGGAACAATCCCTGGTAATGGACAAACAGAATGAACCCTTTCCTGTTCCGGTAACCAGAGATATTGGAGGCTTCCAGGTTCAGGAGATCAAGAGGATTGACTATCCGTTTTTTGTCGATGTCCGGCAGGACGGCATGGCCAAAGAGAGCCCGGCCGTCGCCAGTCTTTCCGCCGTTACCATGAACTGGGTTTCTCCGGTTGTCGTGGACCCGGAGAAGAACAGTACGCGCAAGGTCTCTCAACTGCTCTCCTCTACCTCCGAATCATGGCTCTATAGCGGAACCGATATTGAGCCTGATTTTGGCCGCTATCCGGAGAACGGCTTTGCCCCTGGCAAGAAGTTTGACCGTCACGTTCTGGCTGTTTCCGCTCAGGGGATATTTGATAGTTATTTTGCCGACCGTACTGACCCTCGTGAAGAAAAGAAGCAGCTGGAGCAGGAAAGCGAAGAAGACCTGACAGACGGCGAAAGTAATGACGCGGACTCTGGCGTGACGGAACTTCCTAAGGCGCCGATTATTAAAAAATCGTCTGAATCTGCCCGGCTGGTTGTTGTGGGCAGCTCTGAATTTGTCAACGATACGGTTATCAGCATTTCCCAGACGATGAGTCAGGACCGTTTTCTGAATAGTTTGGGCTTTCTGCAGAACCTTATCGACTGGTCCGTCGAGGATGAAGAACTTCTGATGATCCGCTCCAGAGGGACCCATGCCCGCCTGCTGCTGCCGATCAGTAGGCAGGAACAAACGTTCTGGGAATGGTTGAATTATGCGGTGGCCATCGTGGCTCTTTTGATAGTCAGTCTTTACGGCGGATTACGCAGAAGAAAAGAGCGACCTATGGTTATAGCGGGGCAGTCGGGAGGAACGAAAAGTGTATAAAAAAAATGTTATAACAATATTGATGGGACTTTTGGTGTTGCAGGCAGCGCTGATTGCCTTTGTATACAGGCCGGGCCAAGACCAGGCACCTCCTTCAGTGGCCTTGATGGCGGCTGTGGATGTCCAGGCGATTACTTCAATGAAGATCACCGATGAGAATGGTCACAGTGTCATCATACAGAAACAGGGGACGGATTGGATCGTAGGAAAGGACAAATTCCCAGCTGACAAAACAAGTCTTGAGGAGATTTTTAAAAGAATAGCCGGCTTGGAGTCTGCCAGACTGGTCAGCCGGACAAAGTCGAGTCATAACCGTCTTAAGGTTGGAGAGGCACTGTTTAACCGAAAAGTTGTGCTTGGGTCAGATAAAGGTGATTTCACTTTTTTCATGGGAACGGCGCCAAGCTCAAAATCTGTTCACTTGAGAGTTTCCGGTCAGAACGAGGTCTATCAGGTATCCGGGATTGCTGCCTGGGAGCTGCAGGCAGACGCTGAGTCATGGTGGCAACCTAACTACGTTCAACTGGACCCTGAATCAATTCAGGCAATCACCATAACTAACACCAATGGCACTTTCAGTTTGCAGCGGAACGATGGCAGAAAATGGCGGTTCGAGACAGATATTTCCGGCGAACTTGACCAGGATAAGGTTGCGGCATTGCTGGATACAGTTGCAAAGATCCCTGTTGCCGCCTATCTGCCGAAGGATTTCAGCATAGAGACCTCACCGGTTTGCACAATACAGTATCAGGTTGACGGCAAGAGTATTTCTCTGCAAATCTGGCCTAAAAGTGACCAGGACGATCATGTCGCCAAATTGTCTGATGCGGCCTTTTATGTGAAAATCCGCAACTATGTCATTAAAGAGGCCCTTGGCACCACAATTCATGTTCTTTTGACTGAAGAGGATCATGACCAGGACGGCGGTAAAACAATACCGTAAGGACAAAGGATAGAACAGATCAATGAGGGATGCCTGAAAAGGGTGGCGCTCACGCTCAAAGCCACCCCTTTTCAAGATGAAGCACTTACCATACAGGGCGGTAGCGAACCGGTCTGTTGAAACGGTGGCCGTAGCGCGGTCTTCTGGCGTTCCAAAAGTTTGTTTTTCTGTAATGGGCGTTATGCCGGTTCTTCTCAATGATAACCGTCTGTGAAACCAATGCCGGGCTGGAAAAAACCCACTCACCATTCTCCAGGCAGGCTGTGCCGTAGACTTTTTCGGCCCGCCCGTCAATTTCGGCCAGTATCCGGGTCTCGCGACAGAGTGGTTCCGGCTGTGGAGGCGGCCCAACTGTAACGTAACGTGTTTGGGTGTAGTTTCCTACGACCCGGGTCCCGACCGCATATTTGTCATTCTCGTTGCCGACTATATAGCCCAGCATGCTTCCCACCGCGGTACCGATCAGTGTCGCTTCTGTATTTCTGCCAATTGCCTGGCCAATTAATGCTCCCCCGCCGGCACCAAGAAGCAACCCGTTCATTGCATTTTCACGCGCCTGGCTGATGGTGGTTGTCATTACTAATAAAAGTGCTAAAATCAGAGCGGTTAAATTTTTCATGACGTTTCCTCCTGTTTTGTGTATTTGACCAGAAATCGTAATTTTTTCCCCTTTTAGTATTTAAATACGACATAAACCCTTTGGGAAATAGAAGACATCGGGCCGGACACAGGTAGATATGACCCTAAGTCGACCCGATTTGGCTGTTTTATTCAGATTAATGAGTATTTAAATGTCACAATCGCATATCCGTATACGGGGCGCCCGTATGCACAATTTGAAAAACATTGATCTGGATTTGCCAAGAGACCGGTTGATTGTTTTCACTGGTTTGAGCGGTTCGGGTAAATCAACCCTCGCTTTTGATACGCTGTATGCCGAAGGACAGCGACGTTATGTGGAGTCACTGTCTACCTACGCCCGGCAGTTTTTGGGCCAGATGGACAAGCCGGATGTCGATACCCTTGAAGGCCTGTCGCCGGCAGTTTCCATTGAACAACGCACCACAAACCGGAACCCCAGGTCCACGGTGGGCACAATTACTGAAATTTATGATTATCTGCGCCTGTTGTATGCACGGGTTGGCAGACCATTTTGCCCTAAGTGCGGCAAATTGATACAAGCCCAAAGCATTCAGGACATGGTCAGGACTTTACTGGCCAAGCCGGAAGGGACAAAGGTTATATTTATGGCCCCTCTGGTGGACGGCAAAAAGGGGACCCACGCTGCGCTATTTAATCGTTTGCGCAAAGAGGGTTTTATTCGTCTGCGGGTTAATGGAGAGTTTCGGACGCTGGATGAAGAGATTGAACTCGATAAAAACAAGCGGCATTTTGTGGAGGTTGTTGTTGATCGATTGATTATTAAATCAACAGCTGAACGGCGGCTTTCCGAATCTGTTTCTACCGCCGTGGGTCTTTCCGAAGGGTTGCTGCTGGTGCATTATCCCGAAGAAGGAGCTGAAGACCTCATGAGTGAGCGGGCTTCATGTCAGACTTGTGGGATCAGCCTTCCGGATCTATCGCCCCAGATTTTTTCCTTTAACAACCCTAAAGGCGCTTGCCCGGAGTGCAGCGGTCTCGGGGTCAAACAGTTTTTTGATCCTAACCTGATTGTGCCTGAGCCATCGTTAAGCATTAAACAGGGGGCGATCGCACCGTGGCGCAATCGTTCCGCCATGTCGTACTCCACGCAGCTTCTGGCGGCCTTGGCAAAACATTATTCCTTCAACCTGACGACCCCATTTAAAAAGTTGTCCAAGAAGGCGAAGGAGGTCATTTTGTATGGTACCGGGCGTCAGGAAATTGAATTTGCCTATGAGCGACGAAGGCGTCGACTCCAGTTTGCAAAGCCATATGAAGGAATTATTCCGCAATTAGCCAGGCGTTACAAGGAAACAGCCTCCGGGTTAATCCGGGAAGATCTTGAGCGCTATATTAATGTACAGCCCTGTCCGGAATGTCATGGCGCGCGCTTGAGTCCGGCGCCGTTATCTGTTCGTATCGGGCAATGGAATATTTTTGAGATGACCACTATAGGTATTGAGCAGCTGGACCGGGAGTTCTCTAAAATAACATTTTCACATCAGGAAGCGGTTATTGCCGGCCCGATTTTAAAAGAGATAGGTGAAAGGCTTGCCTTTCTTAATGGCGTGGGGCTGGGGTATCTTTCTTTATCACGAAATGCTTCGACTCTTTCAGGAGGCGAGTCCCAGAGAATTCGGTTGGCCTCTCAAATAGGGACATCCCTCATGGGAGTTCTCTATATTTTGGATGAACCGAGCATCGGCCTGCACCAGCGGGACAATCAGCGCTTGATTCATACATTGACCAGACTCAGGGACTTAGGGAATACTGTGATTGTTGTTGAGCATGACGCCGAAACAATTGTTGCTGCAGACCATGTCCTCGATATGGGCCTGGGAGCTGGTGTTCATGGTGGGAATATAGTGTACAATGGTCCAGTTGCCGGTTTGTTTGCCAATGAAGAGTCTCTGACCGGAGGCTATTTGTCCGGACGGCTGGCGATTTCGCTGCCAGAAAAACGGAGGTCGAGAAAAAGAGCCAGGAAGCTGAAGGTCCACAAGGCAGTAATTAATAATTTACAGGCCATAACTTGTTCGTTTCCTCTGGGGCTTATGACTTGTGTGACAGGGGTCTCTGGTTCCGGTAAAAGCTCTCTGGTGATGCAGACCTTGTATAAAGGTGTTTTGAGTCAACTGCAAAGCGCCATTGGGCCTGCCGGAGAGTGCGAAAAAATTACGGGTCTTCAGTATATAGACAAAGTTATTGATATTGACCAAAGCCCGATTGGCCGAACGCCACGTTCTAATCCCGCCACCTATACCGGCGTGTTGACTCCCATTCGTGAGCTGTTGTCCCGTCTGCCGGAGGCCAGGGCCCGAGGCTATAAACTTGGCCGCTTCAGTTTTAATATCAAAGGGGGCCGCTGTGAGGCCTGTGAGGGAGAGGGTGTCATTAAAATCGCCATGCATTTTCTGCCTGACGTTTATGTGACCTGTGAGGCGTGTAAAGGTAAACGCTATAATATGGATACCCTGGATATTTTGTATAAGGGGAAGAACATTGCTGATATCCTGGCCATGACGGTTGAAGAAGCTCTCGGCTTTTTTAAAAATATACCGGTTATACAGTCGAGGCTGCAGACTCTCTATGATGTCGGACTTGCCTATATTTCCCTTGGTCAGTCTTCTGTCACGCTCTCCGGAGGCGAAGCGCAGCGCATTAAACTGGCCAGAGAGTTGAGCAAGAAAAGTACGGGCCGGACCCTTTATATTCTCGATGAACCCACCACAGGTCTTCATCCCGCTGACATTCAGCACCTTTTGGCGGTGCTGAACCGGTTGGTGGATAGCGGCAACACCATCGTGATAATTGAGCACAACCTGGACGTCATAAAAACAGCGGATTTTGTCATTGACCTTGGTCCGGAAGGTGGAGATGGCGGCGGAATGATTGTTGCTGCCGGAACCCCCGAAGAGATTGCTGCAACGGATGCCTCCTATACAGGAAAATTTTTGAAACAGGTGCTTGAGGTCGGCTGAGTTGGCAAGTCCAGCCAGCAGTTAAAAGTGAAAAATATTTTACTAAGTCTAGTTTACTTTTCTTAACGGTATTTAATCCATCTCCGGGTTTAATTCCCTGCGGCTTGCCGCGAGTAAAACTACCGAACAGATGGGGTTGATACCCCGTAGCTTGTTGCGGGGTCGTTCATTAGGCAATAGCAAAGTGCTTTTTGGGGAATCCAATGACTTATTTTCATTCTAAATCTTTCTTTTATTTCGTTCTCTCCGGGCTTGCTCTTGTTGCATTGCCGCTTGTTGTGGTGGTTGTTAGCTCTGACTTCCTTATGGGGAGCCTGGTTACGCATAGCTCAACTTCGGTTTACCGGGCTGTTTCATCTGCCCAGCTTGGCCAGAAACTAGTTGAAAATATTACCAACCAAGAGCGGAAGGTTCGGCAGTATCTGGTGTTAGGCGATTCTCAATTTTATGAGGATGTTGTTGTTGCATATAAGGAAATTCTGGAAACATTGGATGGTCTTGAAGGGCTTGCTCAGCAAGAGGAACAAATAAAGAGAATAACTATTCTTAAAAAACAGGAAGTGAGTATCTTTCCATTGTTTAAAAGTGCCGTGGAAAAGCCTGAAAATGTAGGTCTTTTGGCCGACAGATTTGCAGAACTGGATCGCCTGGGAAAGGATATGTATCTGTATAGTAATATGGAAACCTACAAACAAGTTGCAAACTTGCAGGATGAAGCAGCCCATGCAAGGTCAATTCTTCTCATACTTGCCTGCACATTGTTGCCGATTACAATAGTGCTGGTTGGTTTTCTGGCTCGGATTATCACCAAACCAATTAAAGAAATAGATCTTGGAATCAAACAGCTTGGTCAGGGAGATTTTTCATCGAAAATATCAATAAGTGGCCCTCAGGATTTGATATTTTTGGGTAGACGACTTGATTGGTTACGAAAAAAGCTTACTAATTACGAAAAGGAAAAGAACAAATTTGCTGCCCATATTTCTCATGAATTAAAAACGCCGTTGGCCTCTATTTATGAGGGGATTGAACTTTTAAGTGATGAAATTGTTGGTCCTGTAAATGAAAAGCAGCGAGAAGTTGTTGAAATATTGAGAAAAAATTGTTTTCAGCTCCATCAGCTTATTGAAAATCTTGTGAGTTACACAATGGCACAGGCCCAAAAAACATCATTGACCTTAAGCCAGTTTTGCATGGGTGAGCTCGTGCACCAATGTCTTGATGATTATAAGTCTGCCATTATGAAAAACAATCTTACGGTGTCTACCGAGATTAACTCTTTTGATATTGTTGCCGACAGGAATCGGATTAAGACAGTGGTAGATAACCTGTTGTCAAATGCTGTTAAATACAGCCCTCTTAATGGAGAATTGTTGGTTTCTACCACTATGAATACTAATTTTTGGCAACTTGTGGTTGCCGATTCTGGTCAAGGTATTTCAGGTGAGGATAGAGACTATATTTTTTCACCATTTTATCAGGGGCGCTCTGCGGGACAGACCCATATAAAAGGGACAGGGCTGGGCTTGGCCATTGCCCATGAGTATGTTACTGCGCATGGAGGAACCATAGAGCTGGTAGATTCGCAACTTCCAGGGGCTTGTTTTAAAGTGACACTGCCCCTTGCTGAATAGAAAAGGTGTAGATCATGAAAATACAATGGTATGCGATGATTTTTTTGTTGGTGATATTTATTGGCTCTGGCTGCTCATTATTGGAGATTGCTGGGCCAAAAAGCGTGTCGGAGCCAAGGATCGTGTTGGAGTCAAGCGGCAGGTACCATGCCAATGGACCCTACTGGGACGGCCCGGTTCAAAATTTTACAGCAGGTCATGTCTTGAACTACTTTCAGCAACTACGCACCCTTAACGAAGAAGCAATTGCCGAAGAATCAAAAAGGGTCAGAAAAGCTCGCGCTGATTTTAAACGGCCAGTTGACTCGATTCAGTATCTCTTGGTTTTGGTTGCATCAGAGGTTTCTCTCAAGAACTACAGCACAATAAGGGTGCTTATTTCTGAGTTAAAGGAAAATACATCCTTTGTGCACACGGAAGTTAAAGAGTTATTATTTTTGATTGAGGCCAGTGTTTCTTCAAACCTGGCAAGCCAATTGCACAGTACTTCTTTTGATGGTGCTTCCAGTGAAGATGGGAGCAAGACTATTGAACTACAAAGAATGCTGGTGAACGCAACGATCAGCGAAGCTGTAAACAAAAGTATTGAACTGCAAAAAAAGCTTAAATCCTGCAACGAACAGTCAAAGACCTTGGCCGACCAAATTCAAAAACTTAAAGATATTGAACGGATATTGACTGATAGAGAACAATAATAAATGAATTCACAAACCATAATGCTAGTTGATGACGATGCTGACCTGCTTAGCCTCCTTTCAATGAGACTTTTCGGCGCCGGGTACGAAATCTGTCAGGCAAGTTGTGCGGAAGAAGCTCTGGCAAAGATACCGATTGCCAGACCAAACCTTATCGTGACTGATTTGCGTATGGGAGAGATGGATGGAATGAGCCTCTTTGAAAACATACGAAATATGGATTCTCTTTTGCCGGTGATTATAATGACGGCACATGGTTCTATTCCTGATGCTGTTGAGGCCACTCAAAAAGGGGTGTTTTCTTTTTTGACAAAGCCGATTGATGGAAAAGATCTTATTGAGGAAGTAAAGCGTGCACTCAGTCTCAGTGGAACAACTCCAGAGGACGGTGATGATGACCGAGAGTGGAGGAAGTCAATTATCAGCCAGAGTCAAGTCGTGGAGGATTTGTTGGCGCAGGCAAAACTGGTTGCTGGGGGCCGATCAAACATAATAATCCAAGGTGAAAGCGGTACAGGTAAAGAGCTGTTGGCCAAGGCTGTTCATGCCGCAAGCCCGCGTCGAAACAACCCTTTTATCGCGGTAAACTGCGGCGCTATTCCTGAGGCTTTGCTGGAATCAGAGTTGTTTGGTCATGTTAAAGGGTCATTCACCGGGGCGGTGCGGAACCATTTAGGCCTGATCAGGGCCGCCCACACTGGCACCCTGTTCTTGGATGAAATTGGTGACACCCCACTGCCCTTTCAGGTGAAACTTTTGAGGGTGATTCAGGAGCGTAATCTTCGGCCTGTTGGCTCAACTGAATCCATTGAAGTAGATGTCAGAATTATCTCAGCAACCCATCGGTCTTTGAGCAAACTGATAGAAAGTGGCCAGTTCAGGGAAGATTTGTTTTACCGTTTAAATGTTGTGACGCTAGACATTCCTCCTTTAAAGGAACGTGCAGAAGATATTCCGTTGCTCGCGAATTATTTCTTAAAGGAGATTTCCGCTGAGGCAAACAAGAAAGTCAACTCTTTTGCTCCAGAGGCTATGGAGCTGCTCATTGCTGAAGAATGGCCGGGAAATGTTAGGCAGTTGTATAATGTTGTTGAGCACTCTGTTGCTCTTGCTCCAGGTCCGATAATTTCTCCTGATCTTCTGAAGATCACTATTCAGAAAGGCCTCAGTACCTATTCAACCTATGCGGAGGCCAAACAGCGTTTTGAGCAGGACTACCTTATTACCCTCCTCAAAATGACCGAAGGTAACGTCACCCAGGCGGCTCGAATCGCCAAAAGGAATCGAACCGATTTTTACAAGCTTCTTCAAAGAAATCATATTGTTTCTGCACTTTTTAAAAAGTCATAACATAGCCATTCTTATAATTTCCCTCAATAATCAATCAAAAACTTCGCATCAAGTTATTTGGGTGATACGTCGGCATGACGGTTGCGTGAACGACTTATAGACGCCGCATTATCCCAAAGGAGTTTGTTATGAGCCATGAAATTACTGCAAGAGAAGACCGAAGGGCTTTTGAGCGTTATACTCCCGCCAAGCAAGCCTTTATAATAGACCACAAAGGCTTTGGGATTATAAAAAACATCAGTCTTGGGGGAATAGCGATGTGTTGTGTTAAAGGGTCCACCATTGGGCAGGGTGGACCCTTTGATATTTTTGTTGCAAGGTCGTCATTTTCATTGCTTCCAGAAGAGTATGGTATTGTGGTAAAACGACCGACTCAAGGTCAGGCAATGATTATAAATCATATTAGCTTTAAAAACCTGTCTCCTGTTCGAATTGACTCCCTATGGGATAAGATTAGGAGCAACTTGTGTCCTCACGATAGGCATATGGCTGAAGTGGCATGCCAAGACAGCGTCTCTTTTAAGAGACAAGGGTTTGCGTCCAATTTAAAAGCTATTTATGCAAATCCCGCCATTCTTCCGTCGCAAAATTGCGACAAAAACCTTCTTCTTGCATCCTCTATTCCGCTGTGAATCCAGATTCCTGACCATAAACGTCTAATTAATAACCATTCATGTTTAAAATACCTTGAGAAATGTGCAGGCCAAAGTGCAGATCATGACCTGTAGATGTTTTGGCTGATTTCCCAGAGTATTAGCTTATAGGTGCGACAATTTGCCGCATGGTCAACGGAGGTATTATCTACTACGTATCCTGGTAGTGCCTTGCATGTTCATAAATGAGAGTTTTGGGAGTCTCGCAGGCAGAAATTATAGTAAAGGAGTAGCGGATATGCAGAGAAAAATTTTTAGTACACAATTCAGCAGGAAACGGCCAATAGGAATTATGGTGGGGCTAATTTCGGTCCTGTTGCTAATCGCCACCAGCCTTTGTGCTGTCGGCGTTGAGCTCGCAGATATCATGCACCCGATGAAAAACCCGAAAATGTATTCGAAAACAATGAACTGCCCCAATTGTGGAATGATGATTAATATGTGGGCACGAACAAGACATAGTTTCAGCAACCACGAAGGAGGGTATGAGACATGCTCGATACGTTGTCTTGCTGACCTTTCTGCCAAATCAGGAGAGCTGCCGAAAAACGTAATGGTAGCGCTGTATACAGAGCCGGAGAAAATGGTTTCTGCTCGAGGGGCATTTTATGTGGTCGGCTCCTCGGCAAAGGGGACGATGACGATGATATCAAAAATTGCTTTTGCTGATCAGGAGGCTGCTGAAAAGTTTAGCGGGCGCTATGGAGGTGAGGTGCTTGGTTTTTCTGAAACCTTTAAAAAGGCGGGTGTGGAAGTTGATAAAATGCGCTCAAAGATTCAGGGAAACCGCTTGAAAATGGGTAAAATCAGCGAACCTGGCAACTCAGTATCCTGTGCCTTTTGTGGTATGCCCCCGGCTAAATACCCGGCACATCGCTCGCAGTTGACTACAATTGACGGCCAACAAATGCATTTTTGCTCAACCATATGTCTGGTAAATTATCTTAATGACCATAAAAGCAGCACGCAACCTAAAGCGTCGTGGGTAACCGTCTATCCTGACGGCGATTATGAGTATGCCAACGGCCTGTATTATGTTGTTGGTTCGTCTGTGATGGGGCCCATGGGGCCTGAGGTTCTTCCCTATCGCAAGAAAGCAGACGCAGAAACTTTGATTGCCAAACGTGGGGGAAAAATTGTCCGCTGGCGCGATATTGTGCCTGTAGCTGTCCCCGTGAAATAGATCTGAGCGCTGGTCTTTTTATACTATCGCCCAAAGCAGCAGGGCCGTTTTTTTAAGGCCTTGTTGCTGGGTTGCCCACAAAGTTTTAAAAATTTCTCCTTTCCTCTTTAAGCGGTTTCCATTATAAGTAGCACTTACATTAGTGACATGTAAGTGCGTCATCCCAGGACACTAGGCGCCTGGAGTACTTGCATATCAAAAATTGATTGGCCCATGAACCCCCAATTTACAACGTAGACTATCCCAAAAGGACCATTTTAATGAGTGATAACAATACTGACCAGGAAACCAAGCAGCCGCAGGAACAGCCGATTTTTCGACTTCAGAAGATGTATATTAAGGATTTTTCTTTTGAGAACCCTAATGCCCCGGATGTGTTTACCTCCAAACAGGCTGAGCCTAAAGTTGAGATAAATCTGGGACTGAAAAACAAGGCAGTACCCGGTGATGATCTTTATGAGGTTTCTATTAAGATTACCGCAAACGTTACCCAGGGCGCAGAGGGGAAAACGCTGTTTATCGCTGAGATTGAGCATTGTGGTGTTTTTTTGATCAAAAATATTCCAGCAGAACATCTGACCGCAGTCTTGGCGGTTGATGCTCCGACGATGCTTTTTCCCTATACCCGTCAGATTATCAGTCAGATTTCCGTGGATGGTGGCTTTATTCCATTTTTGATGGAGCCCGTAAACTTTCTGGCTCTATTCCAGAACCAACAAAAGGCGGCTCAGGAAAACGCCGTCAAATAGCAGGTCGCCATCAGCAAGATTGCTCCAGTACAGTAATGTCTTGCTCGTAATTCTCCTCAAAAGCGGAGTAACCTGTGGTTGCTTCGCTTTTTTTCTAATTACCACGGATTTTCATTTGCCGGGCAGTATCGGCCAGGACAGGGCCGGCAGCTGTTTGCTCCGATCTGCCAGCTAACGATGCAGGGCTGAAACTCGGCGCTAATCAGATAAATTTTTCAAAATATTCATGAAATATGTGGGTTAGCTCTTGTTTTTATCTGCTTGAAATGAGTTCAGACATTTTTTGCTGCAAAAATAATACGCGTTTCCCTTGAAAATCAAAGTTTCAGCTTCTTTTTGGGGGATATATGTGTGACAGACCGGATCTTCAACCAAAATGTCGTCAATCGGCGTTTTAGGGGCTTTCTTTGGGTGCTTTTTAGCAGAGTTCTCCTTGCCCGAAGTCAACAGCCGGAACAATAGGTAAAAAAGCACAGCGAGGAGTATAATTCTTACCGGTGACATTGAGCGTTACCAGGACATTCTACTAACTTCATAATGAGCTTGCAGAGCCAGCCGCATATGGCGGGAAGACTGTTGCAAGACCGGGTGGATATGGTTGGGCGTTAACTCTTCCAGCGGGGCCAGGACGAATAACCTTTTATGCATCTCTGGGTGGGGGATGTCAAGATCATGACTATGCAGGATTAAATCGTCATAATATAATATATCGAGATCAATGACTCTGTCTTTGCCTGAGAGCCGGTTTCTTCCCATCCCTTTTTCCACCAGGAGGAGTTCCTTGAGGAGTTCGGCTGGAGCCAGAGTGGTTTCAAGAGCTCCAACTGCATTGGTGAACCAGGTTTGCGTTTCCATGCCAACGGGTTCCGACTGGTAGGGACTTGACAGTGATAAAGGTGTTATTTGTGCCTGGCTGCCGATTTGTTTCCAGGCCTCAATCAGATTGACCCGGCCATCACCAAGATTGGAGCCGAGCCCTATAAACACGAGTGCCATGCAACTGCTCGTTTAGAAATCCTGGAGATTTAAAACGTCAAACATGGTGTAGAGGCCATTGGGTTTATGGGCGATCCAAGCGGCAGCGACCGCTGCCCCCTTGGCAAAATTATCCCGACTATGAGCTCGGTGGGTTATTTCAATGCGCTCGCCAGCCCCTGCAAAGTAGACGGTATGTTCTCCGACAATATCACCGGCACGAATTGTCTGGATACCGATTTCTTTTTCGGAGCGTTCGCCTATAATTCCATGTCGTGCGTAGACCCCCACTTCCTCCAGATTGCGGTTGACTGCCTGGGCAACCACTTCACCAAGTTTTAATGCGGTTCCGCTTGGGGCGTCCTTTTTCATTTTGTGATGTGCTTCCACAATTTCAATGTCATAGGAGTCCCCGAGGGCAGAGGCAATTTGGGCCGCGGCCTTGAACAGTACATTGACGCCAACGGCCATGTTGGGTGACTGTACACATGGAAAATTGACGCAGAGTCGGGCTAGTTCATCAAGATTGGCCTGGCTGAGGCCTGTTGTGCCAATGACCATTGCTTTTTTATGCTCAGCGGCTTTAGGGGCCAATTTCATTGTGGCTTCATGGAAAGTGAAATCAATGACCACATCACCCGAGTCTGCAACAGCTTCAAAGCTGTCTGCAATGGTGACACCAAGACTGCCCAGGCCAGCTACATCGCCGATGTCTTTGCCGACATGTGGATTGCCAGGCGCCTCAAAGCCTCCGGCAACCTGAAGGTTCGGGTGTTCATTGACCATATATGTAATACGCCTTCCCATGCGGCCAGCTGCGCCGGCAATAAGAACTTTAATCATTTGAAACTCCTTTACTCCTGACGGGTCAGAAGAAGACTATTGTAAACAGTTTGTTTGTTCCTCTCGAGTTGAAGCCAAAAAGCTGGCTGGCAACTAAATAAGACCAGATGCTGACATAACAGTTTTTAGACGATCAATGCTGGCAACAGACATTGAAAAAAGTGGCAGTCGCGGAGTGCCGCTTTTAATTTTGCCCATCAGCTCAAGGGCCTGTTTTGCCGGAGCGGGATTAGATTCAAAAAACATTGCCTGCATAAGTGGGAAGAGTTTGTAGTGGAGCGCCCTTGCCTCTGCAAATTTACCCTGAAGGGCAAAAGCAATACAGGCGGCCATGTCCTTAGGGGCAACATTTGAAGTCACAGAGATCAATCCTGTACCGCCTATAGCGATTGTTGGCATGGCAGTAAAATCATCACCGGACATAACGGCAAACTCTGCAGGGCAGAGGCGGATAACTTCGCTGATCTGGTTCAGGTTGGCGGTGGCTTCTTTTATGCCCACTATATTAGTAATTTCGGAGCAGCGAGCCACGGTGTCAGGCAGCATGTTAATCCCTGTACGGGAAGGAACATTGTACATTATGACAGGGATATCAACAGCCTCTGCAACAGTTTTAAAATGCTGGTACAAACCTTCCGGCGAGGGACGATTGTAGTAAGGAGTTATCATAAGCGAGCCGTCAGCGCCAGCTTCTTTGGCATGTTTGGTCAGCTCAAGAGTTTCAGTGGTACTGTTGGAGCCGGTTCCCGCCAGAACAGGGACACGACCGTTTACTGTTTTGATCGTCAGCTCAACAACCCGGTGGTGCTCATCATGGGTCAAAGTTGCTGATTCGCCTGTTGTGCCGCAGGGGACAATACCTCGTGTTCCGTTTTCGATTTGGAATTCAATCAGGTCTTTAAGGCCCTGCTCATCGATTTTTCCGTCGATAAAGGGTGTGACAATTGCTACGAATGCGCCTTTAAAAATAGTCATTTCTTCTCCTGCCTTACGTTAATTTCAATAATGGGTTAACTCCCCCAGGGGTATATGTTCGTAGTAGGCTGCTTCAGCCTATCAGGGCCTCTCTGTTCAGTTGACCTTCATAAATAAAATGGGCTGGTCCTTCAAGGAATACTTCGTCAATAGCGGTATCCACTTTTTCTGAAAAGTGGATAATCAATGGTTCACCACCTGTTGTCGTAATTGATGTCGGTGAGCTGACCAAGTCATTCCGGGAAGCAACAATCGCTGAAGCGACGGCGCCGGTGCCGCAGGCCAGGGTTTCATCCTCAACGCCACGTTCGTAGGTCCGAACATGCAGATGATCGGGGCCGATAACCTGGACAAAATTGACGTTTGTTCCTGCCGGCATAAACATTTGATGGTGGCGAATCGCCCTGCCCCACTCTATTACTGGCGTAGCATTAATTTCGTTGGTCAACACGACGGCGTGGGGAACACCCGTATTAACACTATGGACGGTGAAGTGATTCTCACCAAAACTGACCGTTTGGTTCATTTGAAGATTTTGTGGTGGGGTAAGCTTGATTTTTACGCCCTCACCAATCATTTGGGCTTCAATGATTCCGGCAGTTGTTGCAAAACGCATATCTGCTGGGGCAATGTTGTTTACAAAGGCATAGCGGGCCGCACAACGGGCACCGTTTCCGCACATTTCCGCCAGGCTGCCATCGGCGTTAAAAAACTGCCATTGAAAATTTGCGCGATCTGAGTTCTCGATTAAAATAAGACCATCAGCACCAGCGGAAAATTTTCTCCGACAGACCCGGCTGGCAAGTTGAGATGCTTCTTCCGTCGATAAAAAAGGGCGCCTATGGTCAATGATTATGAAATCATTTCCGGTCCCGCTCATTTTGGTAAAGGGAACAGGGAAACGAAGGGTGTCTGCTATGGTCATGTTGTTATGAACTCTGGAATGGTTTCCCCCTGTATCAGAGTCTCCATGGTTTCGCGCTGTCGAATTGTATAAAAATCTTTGCCATGGACCAGGACTTCTGCCAACCGCGGTCGGGAGTTATAGTTGGAAGACATGGTGAATCCATAGGCGCCGGCGCTCATTACCGCCAGGAGGTCACCCTGATTGCACCGTGGCAGAGAGCGGTCTTTTGCCAAAAAGTCTCCTGTCTCACAGATTGGCCCGACAATATCAGCAAAGGCTTCGCCCTGATCAGTTTTTTTAACCGGCTGAATGGCATGATAGGCGTCATAGAGACTTGGACGGGTCAAGTCATTCATCGCGGCATCAACAATGATAAAATTTTTCCGGCCCTGTTTCGTGTAGAGAACCTTTGTCACCAGGATACCGGCATTGCCAACTATAACGCGTCCCGGCTCGATTATCAAGGTGCAGTCTTCCAGTTCCGCCAGGACGGATTTAAGCGCTTTCGCGTACTCTTTCGGGTGTGGCGGCTCTTCCTCGTTGTATTGTATGCCCAGTCCGCCGCCCATATCCAGGTAGTGGACTGAGATCCCTTTATGCTGGAGCTTTTTAACAAAATTGACCACCTTTTGCAGGGACTCGATAAAAGGAGAAACAGAGGTGAGCTGCGAGCCTATGTGGCAGCTTACGCCAACAACATTAATGTTGGGCATAGTTTTTGCCCGGGTATAAATTTCTTCGGCTTCATCAACAGGTATGCCAAATTTATTTTTTGCCAGGCCTGTTGAAATGTATGCATGTGTCTTAGGGTCAACGTCAGGGTTGATACGGAAGGCAATCGGTGCTTTGCGATTCATTGTTGCCGCGACATCCTGCAGTTTTTGGAGTTCCTGGATGGATTCGACATTAAACATCAGAATGTTTGAATCCAGGGCATATCGTAGTTCGTCTTCAGTTTTGCCGACTCCGGAGTAGACAACCCTCTGGGCGGGAATTCCAGCCTTGAGGGCCCGGAAGAGTTCTCCTCCCGAGACAATGTCCGCTCCTCCGCCAAGTCTGCCGAAAAGGCTCAAAATGGCTATATTTGAGCAGGCCTTAGTCGCAAAACAGGTAATATGGGGAATATCAGCAAAAGCGCTGTCAATTGCTGTAAAATGCTGGGTCAGGGTGGCAGTGCTGTAGAGATAAAAGGGGGTGCCAGTCTGCTCTGCAATCTCAGCAATGGGGGTTTCCTCACAGAGGAGCTCATTGTTTTTATAGCTAAAATGATTCATGAAAAATCTCCTTCGACAGTGGACTTTCATTTGCCGGGGCAGCCTGGTCAAAGGCTGTTACAGCATAGTACCAGCCGTTATCTTCAACAGGCGGCTGGTCTGTAAAAGAAAAGGTGGCATGATTGACCCGGCCTATTTCCGTCATAGTTTTTGCCGAAGCAGCTCTTCGATAGATTTTATAACCGGCAATATCCTCTTCAGCACCCTTGTCCCATAAGACTTTGATACCGCTGGTCAATTGTACGACCTGGACATTTCTTGGTGGCGCTGGTGCTGTCATGTCTTTTGGAGTTGCTGACACAGTGCGGCTTGCCAGACCGGTGATTTTTGTTTCACCCTGTTGTTGGACGGCGCTTACTTTGTAAAAATACTTTTGGTCGTTGATCAGGCCGAAATCAGTGAAAGCCGGCTCTGAAACAAGTACCTCTATGGGAGAATAATTCTCTTCAGATTTACTTCGGTATACCTGATAGAGGGGCGCGTTAAGCTGTTGGCCGTCGATGAGCGATGTAACCGGTAGCCAGGAGAGTGCGATTTCCATGTCGCCGGGTGTGGCGGTGAGGTTCTGTGGGGCTCTGGCTGGCGAGTTCCAAGAAAATGAAACGATATTGGAATCTTCACTGAGCAGGCGCCAACCAGCGATGGTGCGTACCTTATAAAAAAATCGATGTCCGGGTCTCAGAATCATTTCAGTATAATGTGCTATTTGGTTTTTGGGGTCGGTTATTGCCTTTTCCGCTTTGATTTCAATCGATGATGTAAAAGGTACAGGACAACCGGGGCAGTAGTCCTCTTCTAAAATAACGGCCCTGAGAATTTCAAAAGCATCAACATTGGGCAGTTTGGAACCGACGGTGGTGTATTGGGGTACGGTCCAGGTCAATATAATTTTATTTTCCTGCTGTTGGAATTGCAAATCCGTGATGGCCTGAGGCAAGGCATCCTGGGGTGGGATTGGCAGTGTTTTCCGGCCGCAACCGGAAAGAGACAGGCTTACCAGGACTCCGAAAATCAAAAGAGAACAACGGACATATTTCATAGACCGAGTTCCTTTTCTGCCAGCAGTAAAGCTTCTGCAACACGGACAGAAGACGTTCCTCCCAGAGAGAGGCGGCTGAGCACGGAACCTTCGACAGAAAGGACTTCAAAAACATCTTCTTCAATACACCCTTCAAATTTTTGAAGCTCTGCCAAGGTCATGTCGGTCAATTCTTTACCAGTTTCAAGACCATAGGCGACTGTCTGGCCGACAATGGAATGAGCTCTGCGAAACGGAATATTTTTTTTGACGAGATAATCCGCCAGGTCTGTGGCAGTCATGTAGCCGCCAATGGTCGATTTCAAAAGTCGTTCTTCTTTAAACTGCATGTTTTCAAGCAACTCTGCCATGATGGCAAGACTTTGAGAGACCGTATCAAGGGTATCAAAAAGAGGCTCCTTGTCCTCTTGAAGGTCTCGGTTATAGGTCATGGGCAGACCTTTAACCAGAGTAATTAAGGCCATTAAATTTCCAGTCACGCGGCCAGCTTTGCCACGAATCAGCTCTGGAATATCAGGATTTTTCTTTTGAGGCATAATACTGCTGCCCGTGCAGAAGCTGTCGGCCAGCTTGATAAAGGAAAATTCTTCTGTTGCCCAGAGCACAATCTCTTCTGAAAGTCTGCTCAAATGGAGTTGAATGATGGTGCAGGTTGCGGCAAATTCGATGGCAAAGTCACGATCTGCCACACTGTCCATACTATTTCTTGAAACAGAGGCAAAACCAAGTTCTTTCGCAACAAACTCCCGGTCGATGGGTAAGCCGGTACCAGCCATGGCAGCGGAGCCAAGAGGCATAATATTGATCCGCTTAAGCCCATCATGTATACGTTCCTTGTCTCGGCCAAACATTTCATAGTATGCCAGCAGGTGGTGGGCAACGAGAACGGGCTGGGCGCGTTGCAGATGCGTGTAGCCTGGCATAATAGCAGACTGATATCGTCTTGCCAGCCGGACAAAGGCTTTTTGGACACCGGTGAGCAGTTCGATCATTCGCTTCGATTCATCCCGCAGATATAAACGGATATCAAGAGCAACCTGGTCATTACGGCTTCTGGCGGTGTGCAAACGTTCTCCTGCTGAACCAATTTTGTCCACCAGGGCCTTTTCAATATTCATGTGAACATCTTCCAGTTCCGGCTTAAAGACAAAGTCGCCACGTTCAATTTCATCTAAAATCTCAGCCAGGCCTTTTTGGATCTTGTCACATTCGTCTTCGCTAATCAGGTTTTGTTTAGCCAGCATGCGCGCATGGGCCTGGCTTCCGAGAATATCCTGTCGGAAGAGGCGGCTATCAAAATGTATGGAGGCGGTGAAGGCCTCTACTGAAGTGGCAGTTGTTTCTGAAAACCTGCCGCCCCAAAGTTTTTTTGATCCCGGTTTGTTGTGTGGTGTCTCCATGTCATGTACCTTTGTGATGGCCCAGCCCGCATATTTCATGAATAATTATACAAAAACCTTTTAAGGTCATGAAATTACGTCATTTGTATCAATTATCATTACAGATTTTCTAGTTACAGTTTGTACCCAAGTTATTGAAAAATATTTTGCATAATTATTCACCCGTTGGGCAAGCCGATACATCCGTATAGTCTTCAGTGTAAGATGATCCGCATACTACAGTATAGCTGAGTCACCTTACACTTCGCCTATCCGGTGCCTCGACTTGTGAAATATCTGGGCTAGGCGCTAAAAGTTGATAGCTTATAGCTGACAGCTAAATATTACTTTTTGTTCAGGGCCTGAATTTTGAGCCGTAAGGCATTCAGCCGAATAAATCCGCCTGCATCTGATTGCGCATATACTTCATCTTCTTCAAACGTTGCAAAACTTTCCTGATAGAGTGAATTCTCGGATTTTCGGCCAACGGGGACGCAATTGCCTTTGTACAGTTTAAGGCGCACAAATCCGTTGACGGGTTTCTGAGTTTCATCAATAGTTTTTTGCAGAAGCGTCATCTCCGGTGAGAACCAGAAACCGTTATAGATCAGTTCGCTGTATCTGGGCACAAAACTGTCTCGTATTTTCATCACTTCGCGGTCAAGGGTTATTGTTTCCAAGTCGCGGTGTGCTGTCCGAAGCAGGGTTCCTCCCGGGGTCTCATAGACGCCGCGGGATTTCATACCGACAAATCTATTTTCAACCATATCAAGCCGGCCGATGCCGTTTGCGCCCCCTAACTGGTTAAGGCGGGCCAGAAGACTGGCAGGCGACAGCGCTTCTCCATTGATAGAAACCGGGTTCCCCTGTTTAAACTCCATTTCAATATATGTTGGTTTGTCAGGGGCATTTTCCGGCGAGACAGAAAGCTTGAACATTGCTTCTTCCGGCTCCTGCCATGGATCTTCCAGGATGCCGCCTTCAAAGCTGATGTGGAGCAGATTCTCATCAGAGCTGTAAGGACTTTTGGGGGTGACCGGCACCGGGATGCCATGCTGTTGTGCGTAGGCCATAAGTTTGGTTCGAGAGTTCAAGTCCCAGATGCGCCATGGCGCAATGATTTGCAAGCCTGGATTAAGGCCAAGATAGGCCAGCTCAAATCGGACTTGGTCATTGCCTTTACCGGTGGCGCCGTGGCTTACAGCGTTGGCTCCTTCTTCCTCAGCAATCCTCACCTGTTCCTTGGCAATAATGGGTCTGGCCAGTGAAGTTCCAAGGAGATACGAGCCTTCATAAATGGCGTTTGCCCGAAAAGCGGCAAAGACATAATCGCGGACAAATTCCTCCTTAAGGTCTGAAATCACTACTTTTGCAGCGCCGGTGGCCAACCCCTTTTTACGGACCGCGTCCCAATCCTCTTCCTGGCCGACATCGGCGGCGAAGGCCACAATCGGACATTGATATTCCTGCTCCAGCCATTTAAGGATAACGGAGGTGTCTAAACCGCCTGAATATGCTAAGACAATTTTATTGATTGAACCCATGAAGCGTATTCTCCTGTAGATATTCCTGTTGACAAACCATCGTTAGTGGCAGTTCGCAAATGGCCTTTTTGGCCCCCTTCCCTGTCACTTTATCATTTCCCGCCCAGGTGATGTTCCAGTATGGCCTTGTGAATATGCAGTTTATTCTCTGCCTGGTCAAAGGCAACACATTGTGGGCCTTCCAGGACTGCATCAGTTATTTCTTCATCTCGGTGGGCGGGCAGACAGTGCAGGACTATGGTATCGCTCTTGGCTTTTGCTAGAAGTGTTGTGTTGACCTGGTATGGTTGAAAAACCTGCAGACGCTCTTCTTCCTGGCCTTCATGTCCCATGCTGGCCCAGACGTCAACATTGATAACATCGGCTTCTGCAACTGCCTTTTCCGGGTCGCGGATCACAGTAATGGGTTTTGTCGCAGCACCCTGAGCGTGACTGAGAATATGGGGATCAGGATCATAGCCGGCCGGACAGGCAAGGGTCAGGGCAAATCCCATTCGAGAAGCTGCCTCTATCCAGGAGTTAGCCATATTATTCCCGTCCCCGACCCAGGCAACTGAAACATCCTTCACCGGACCTTTTTTTTCGATAATTGTCATGATGTCGCTCAGTATCTGGCAAGGGTGGTGCAAGTCTGTCAGTGCGTTAATTACCGGAACCGTGGCATATTGTGAGAGCTCATCGACAATGTCCTGCCCGTATGTTCTGATTACCATACCGTCAACATAGCGGGACATGACTCTGGCCATATCTTTTAAAGGTTCGTTGCGGGCCAGTTGAGTGTCCCGGCCGGGTAGATAAATAACCTGTCCCCCCATACCGTACATGGCTGCCTCAAAAGAAACTCGTGTTCTGGTTGAGGGTTTTTCAAACACAAGGGCAATGGTCTTGCCCTGCAAAGAGGTATGGCGAACACCCTGTTTTGTTTCCTTTTTAAGCTGAAGAGCCCTGTCGATATAGGCTTGCAGCTGTGCTTTACTAAAATCCCATAAACTTGTTAAATGCATTTTTCCGTCCTAACCAAGATGAACTAGATACTAATCAAGGCCCTAGATAAGGATCTTGACGGTTGTTGTGTTGCCCCGTTTGGCTCTCAGGCTGCTTTCCAAAAGTGTGTTGTAAACGAAGTGGGGGTAACTTAAGCACCGATACAGTTCAATCGAAAAAAAACAGCCCAATTGTGTATGCGGATGCATTTCAGGGCACAGCGTGAATTGAGCCAAACAAGCATGAATACAAAATATAGACTATTTTGCAATCGTTTTTTGGCGAAAGGTCAGTGGCCTGCAGTTTTTTTCGTATAAAATGCTGTTTTTGATCGCTTAGGGACGAGTTACTGAAAAACCGATAAAACGCTATCAAGAGTAGTGCGCATCTCATCAATTTCAGCTTCTGTGACGATTAAAGGCGGAATAAATCGTAACACGGCGTTGCCCGCAAAATTAGCAAGAAGACCGCGCTGAAACAGGGCATTAATAATTTCGGACCCATTTTTGATTCCTTTTTCTGTCAGGACCAGCGCCTGAATAAGCCCTGTTCCGCGGCTGCCGGTTGCCAGTGTTGGGAAGTCCTGGGCAACGGCTTGCAAGGTTGCGGAAAGATAGTGTCCCCGGCTGAGCACAGAATTCATGAAACCTTGATCGAGCATGATCTTCATCACCGCAAGCCCGGCCGCACAGGAAACCGGATTGCCGCCGAAGGTTGAGGCGTGGGTACCTGGGGTGAAAGATGCTGCAATACCCTTTGTGGTCAGTATGGCCCCTAATGGCAGCCCATTGCCTAAAGCCTTCGCCAGGCTCATGATGTCAGGTGTTACTCCGAGCTGCTGGTAGGCGAATAATGAACCTGTGCGCCCCATGCCCACCTGGACCTCATCAAAAATAAGTAAAAGGTCGTGTTTGTTGCACAGGTCGCGGATAGCTTTGAGGTATTCTCGGCTGAGTGGTCGTACACCGCTTTCCCCCTGCAGGGGCTCAACCATAATGGCACAGGTGGTCTCGTTTATCATTGCCGAAAGTGCAGCTATGTCGCCAAAAGGAGCGCTTTTAAAGCCGGTTGGCATTGGCTCAAAACCGAGCTGAAATTTTGGTTGGCCCGTGGCGGCAATTGTTGCCAGAGTCCGGCCATGAAAGGACCCCTCCAGGGAGATAATTTCATATCGACCCGGCGAACTGTGTTTTCGAGCGAGCTTAATGGCTGCTTCATTGGCCTCGGCCCCGCTGTTGGCCAAAAATACCCGGTCGGCAAAAGAATGCTCGATCAGACAGGCGGCAAGTTCTGTCTGGGGAATCGTGTGAAAAAGATTTGAGACATGGACAAGGGTTCTGGCTTGGTCGCAGATTGCTTTTGTTACTTCCGGGTGGCAGTGTCCAAGGCTGCAGACAGCAATGCCTGATAAAAAATCCAGATACTCTTTACCATCGGCGTCCTGCAGCCGGCAACCCGATCCTTTCACCATTGCTGCTGAAAAGCGCGCATAGGTGCCGATAAAGGCCGATTCACTTTTTGCAATTATTTCTTTATTGCTGGTCACTGGGTGACCTCGGTGCCGACACCCTCTTTGGTAAAAATTTCCAAGAGGATTGAATGTTCTGTTCTACCGTCAATAATATGTGCCTTTTTAACACCTGCTTTGACAGCATCCTGGCAGCATTGTACTTTTGGAATCATACCGCCCACAATAACGTTACGTTGTTTGAAGTTGTCGGCTTCATCACAAGTCATGGTAGGGATGAGCAAATTATCTTTGTCTAAAACACCTTGCACATCTGTTAAAAGGACAAGCTTTTCAGCGTTGAGACGCGAGGCAATAGCACCGGCAACAAGGTCGGCGTTGATATTATAGGACTGCCCCCCTTCTCCGACACCAACAGGTGCAATGACCGGGATAAAGTTCTTACTTTCCAATGTAGTCAATATCTCCGGGTTAATTTCAGTGACCTTGCCAACCCGGCCAAGGTCAATCAGCTCAGTTGGGGCATTTTCAACCTGGTCTTTTAAAATTTGCATCTTTTGGGCCTTGACGAGGTCACCGTCACGTCCAGACAATCCCACAGCCTTTCCCCCGTGGTGATTTATCAAGCCGACAATTTCCTTATTGACTTTACCGACCAGGACCATTTCAACGACATCCATGGTCTCCCCATCGGTTACCCGCATACCCTGGACATAGTTTGATGGGATATTCATTTTTCTCAGGAATTGATTGATCTGGGGGCCACCACCATGCACGACCACGGGGTTAAGGCCAATATATTTGAGCAATATAATGTCAAGGGCAAAACTTTTTTTCAGGGTGTCATCGACCATGGCATGGCCGCCATATTTAATCACGACAGTTTTGTTGGAAAACGCCTTGATATAAGGGAGCGCCTCAATGAGTATTTTTGCTTTTTCTAATGCCTGTTTCATTGCAAATTCCTTACTGGATGCTTTATGCAAAAACACCCCAAAATTGACAAAATCATAAAAAATCTCAATAGATCCAGCGCCACTTAGTAAAATTCACTCTTTACAGAGTGAATCGGGAATGTCGAGCGCTTTTTCGAAGCCTCCGCTATCTGCGAGACCATTAAAAGTCTTTACCCAGATAAACTGGAAACATGTTTCATGATAAAATGATTCTGCCAGAGAAGCACAGAGTTTGAAACATTTTTTTTAAGGTACTAAAAAAAACAGAAGCCTCTTTACAAAAAAGAGGCTTCTGTTTTCAATAAAAAAAGTATGTTGAAACGGTATGATAGCTATATCAGGTTAAAGCGAAAGAATTTGTGGGCGCATCAGGATGATGAGTTCTTTCTTTTCTGTGACTGTTCCGTCTGCACGAAATAATTGTCCCGCAACAGGCGCCTTGCCCAAGCCGCTGACATAGTCGTTGTCATAGCCGGAAGAATTGTCTATTAACCCGCCAATAATCAGCATTTCACCATTTTTCACCCGAACGATGGTATTAAGTTCCCGGAGATTGACTTTGGGTAAACCTACCTGATTATCGCCGAATATTTTGTATTCAATTGGTTGTGTGAGATCTGACGTCACCGGTGTCAGGGTCAGGATAACTTCATCGTCTTCTGTAATTGATGCAATGACGCCAAGGCCCAGGCCAGACATGACGGAGGCTGTGTTGATTGCATAGGTAATAACTCCGTTGACGTCGGTTGTGGAGCTGACGTTATCAACGTAGGTGACGTTTTCACCGACGCTGATCATAGCCGGTTGACCATTCATCACACTGATTTTGGGGTTTGAAAGAACTTCCACATGCCCTTCCTCTTTCATGGCATCAATAACGACGCCAAAATTTTCTTTACCGACTGTAAAAACGGAAGAGTTTTGAGTCCCCGATGGCTGAAACCATGAAGTTTTGGACAGATCCAGTGCAAAATCAAAGGTCCTGCTGAGCAGATCGCCCCAATTGATACCTGTGGTGTTGTCGTCAGTAAAAGTGACTTCGACAATTTTGGCTTCGATAGAAACCTGTTTGTAGAGTTCTGATTTAAGGCTTTCAATATAGGTTTCTATCTTTTCTATAATTGACCTTGGAGCGGTAACTGTAATAAGGCCAATTGGTTTGTCTATTGTGTAGTAGCCACGTCCTCCCGGAGGAGAGACCACTACTGCCACAGGCGTCGGGGGTGGGGTGGCAGACGAACCTGCAGCAGGATTGGGGGCACTGGCAACAGGAGCTGTGGCGGCAGGGGCTGCCCAAATCTCCAGTATTTTATCCAGGTTTGCCTGAATATTGCCCCAGATATCAAAAGCATTGTTTTGTGAATTAATGTTTAAGGTGCCGCTCATGTTGGAGCCTTCGGTGCTGCCAAGGACGTCGCCGCCAACACTTGTTGAAAAAGTAGATGACATAAACGGCATTGCAATATGGAATTTTTTCGTTTCTTTGTGTTGTATTATAAGCGTGCGGTTCTGGACCACATATGAGTAGTCGTTTTGACGTAAAATATTATCAATAACCTTGAAAAAATCTTCTGTCGCCCTGATGGTTGGAACATCAACCATAGCATTCTGATTAACATCACTGGACCAGCTGATGCTGAATTGTTTTAAATCTGTCAGCAGAGAGAGAATTGACTTTAACCTCATCGGACCTTTAGGGGTGTAATCCGCTCCCACAGGAACAGGGCCACTGTCTAAGGTTTCGCTGTGGTTTGATCCGCCAATATTGTAATATAATTTCTGGTAACGAACCGGAAGGAGAGGTTGTTGGCTTACCTGATCTTGTCTAGTGGTTTTGGGGAGACCATCTACTGCGCCTGCCGTCTGATCTTCGATAAACTTTTGAGCACTTTGTTCCGGGTTGGGGGTTGGTGTTGGTACACACCCCCCTAAAATCAGTCCCGTTATGAGAAAAAGTAAACTTGAGCGCAAAAACACATTGCCGATTTTTTGGACCCAGCGCATGTTTTGTATACTGATAGTAATCTCTGTTGACATATCCTTACTCCACTTTTATCAGTGTTGGCTTTCTCGCGATGCGAGTCGGCCTTTTATGAATTTTTTTAAATCAGCTGGAAGATCAAAACCTGTATACATAAGAATTGCTTCATATATCTCTTCCGCTTTGTCGGGTTTGTTTTGTTTGTCAAATATTCGCGCTTTTGCGACCATGCTTGTCAAGGTTCGCTCATAAAGGGACTCGTATTGGGTCAAAAGGTTTAACGCCTGATCGTTGTTGCCGATATTTTCATAGTAGGCCGCGTAGCTGAGTAGAGCATTGGCTGTGGGTCTGTCGCCCTTGGTGGCTTTCTCGAAATAGACGCCAGCGTCAGCCTTGCCCATGTTTGCTTGAGCAACTGCCATCTGCAATGCTGCCTCATCGTCATTATCGTTAAGGGTCAAAGCTTTACCGGCATAATCTTCTGCGCAGACATAATTTTGCATCTCTACCAGGCAGAAATCTGCAATACGTTTTATGAGGGCGATATTTTCAGGCCACAGGACAAAAGCTTCCTTATAAGCTTCCAGTGCGGCTGGCAGTTGTTTCTTTTTGACCAGATCATTGGCGTTTTGAATGTACATCCGGGCTTCGAGGACTTCCGGCGGCTGAGATAACTGTTCGTCGATCTGGGCCACAAGTTCTTCGGGGGGAGGCGCAAAAGTGCTTTCTTCGCTCTGCGGGTCTTCCGGCCAGATGAAATTTTTTGATTGTGGGGAGATCACAATTGTGTTGAATTTTTCAGCTTTTTGCAGGCTCTTTAAGTTGAGTACCACATCTAAAATGAAGTCCCAGGGGACCTTCTCGAGGTAGAGAGTGACCGTTCCTGAGACTGAGTCGTCGACCACAAAGTTTCGCCCGCTAAGTTCTTTGAGGAGGTAGAAAACGTTTTCAATATTTGTTTTGTAAAAATCAACAGAGTAACGTTTGCTGTCGTATCCGGCATCAACAAAGGAGTCGCCGGTTTTAAGCCCGACACTTTTCAGCTGTTTGGCGACTTGACTGTTCTCAGGGATATTCTTTTCCGCTTTTGTGGTATTTGAGAGTTTGTCGCCCTCAGAAGTGCCTAATTCTGACAACAGGCTGCCAATGGGGTCGGTTTGACTGGCAGGATTTTTAATAGTTACCTGCAGCCCTTGCTCAACCGTTTCAAGTTCGTAGTCAAACAGTTGGTCAATTTTTGAGTCAAAGACTATTCGTGTTCCATTTTCTTTTGGAGATGTTCTCAGCCGTGCCAGCGGGCCTTTGTTGACCGTCATGATGCCCGCCAGCGTCGGAGCATTTGCTCCATGGATATCAAGATACATTCGGTCCGGTCGGCCATTGCCCTTAGGTAGAACAACCTGCTTGTAATCGGTAATCGGCTGGTCAGCGGCAAGTATGACCTTGACACCACCTTCAATAGGATCAATCACTGTTTCAGTGATTTCTATTGCAGCCTTGTCTGGTTACGTTTCTTGATCACCATCAGAAACCGTTGATTGGGACATCGGGTCGGTTTTCGTGAAAATAATCTGTATGTCGTTATCCAATTTTTTAATGGTATACTGGCTATTTTCCGTGTGTAGCACTTCAATTTTTGCAATAACGGTTTTCTGATCAGTAATTATTGATCCTTGAACGGAAGAAACAACTCCGGAGCTCAGGTCAAGCGGCAACACGACACCTTCTGCTAAACTTCCATCAGCAATGTCAAGCACTACCCTCATGGGGTCAAAAAGGTCATAGGTAATAAACGTTGGTGGTTGTTTCGAGTTTCCTTTTATCGTGAGGACATAAGAGCCTGTTTCCTCGTGTGTATAAGTTATGTCTGTAATTGTATATGTTGAGGACTCGGGCGCGTTCGCAGCAGCGTCTACAGAGCGGGTGTTACAAACCAGCAACGCCAACAAGGCAATTAAAAGAACGGGTGTAGTTTTTCTTCCAAGGGTTTTCACTATTTGTCTCCCTCTTTCCTGAGAACCATTTCGATGGTTCGTTTCCTTTTTTGGCCTGCGCTATTTTGGAAACTTTCTTCAATAGTTACAATATTTGGCATGATTGACTTGATAACTCCTCTGCGGCCTATCTCTAAACCTTCTTTGATAATATAACCTTTGCCGGTTGAATCTTGAACAAGAGCAACAGGTTTGGGGCCACCGGTAGTAATAGCTACCAGATTCAGCTGGCCGGGCTCAAACAAACGCATTCCTGTTAAGATTTCTTTTTCGTTCTCACTTTGATCTTCGATTGCACGTACGCTGATAAACGGGACAAAAGGGTCTGAACGATTTCCCCGCTGATAGTCAAATGGAGACTGCAAAAGGTCCTCAAGATTCAGAGATAGTTTTCCTTTGGCATGTTGAGCGGACTCGTTAGCTGCAGAATGAGTAGTATCACTTGTCGAGGCCAACACATTGCCTGAAAGCCCCGGTGTAAGGATGGAAAGACAGATTACGCAGGCGAATAGTCTTATTCGCAGCGGGTCAAGGCATCTGACTCTCAGGCATCTACTGTAGTATTTATTTCTTCTTCTTGCCACGCTTGCCCTTTTTCTTAGCCTTTTCTGGTGCAGGTTCAATAAATTTGTAGGTAACTAAGTTTATTCTGGAGCTCAATATCATCTCCCCTTCTTCCATTTTAGGTGATCCCATGGAGATGTCAGAGACATTCACAATACGTGGAAGCTTGCTGACAGTAGCCAAAAAATAGCCGAGGTTGTGATATGTTCCCTGTACTGACAGTGCCACCGGGATTTCTGCATAGAATTCTTTTGGTGATTCCGACCCAGGGATGAAGGAAAGTATATCTAAACCAGAGGATGTTCCCTGGCTGGAGATATTTGTCAAAAGTGATGGGATTTCTTTATTGTCAGGAATTACACGGGCGGCTTCCTTAAATTTTTTCTCCATTTCTGCCATCAGCGCCTTTTGCTCGTTTATCTTAGCTGCTTTACCTTTTACACTTTGGAGCTCTGTTCTCAAAGCACTGATGTTTTTGTTAAGAACTGTAATTTCAGTACTTTTAGGTGAAAAAATCAGGAAGTAAAAAATCACTAATGGAACAAGCACACTCCCGGCACAAATTGCTATTTTGTGCGTTGTGTTTAAATGTGATACTTTTTCGTCTAAAAAAGTATCATAGGCTACTTTAAATTTTTTGGTGTCCATTATGATTTTTTTCGTTTGGTTTTTGTGGCAAGCTCTGCTTCAGCTTGGTTTGCGGTATTAGGTTTTTTTATGGACAGTATCAGCGAAAAAGATTTAAGTTTTTGATTTGCGACTACTGTCAGCGAAGAGTTTTTTAATTCAGTTCCGGAAAAATATGGGGAAGCGGCCAAACGATCCATATATTGAGCAATCGTTTCATTGTCGAGTGCTATGCCGGACAGGTTAACTGTACCGCTTTTAAAGGTGAATGAATTAAGCCACAATCTGTTGGGTGGAGTACTGTTAGCGATTTCGTCAAGGATCCTAACAGGCAACTGAGAGTTGGCTTTAAGGCTTTTTATCACGTCAAACTTGGTTTTCAGCAGTGCCTGTTCGTGTTTTATCTTTTCTATGCGCTTGAGGACACTCTGATATTTCTTCTTTTCTGCAACCAGTTGCGCTTTGGTTTTTGTAAGTTCTTCAATTTTACTTGCTTGAGTATAGCCGACAAGACCAAGCACAATTAATAGCACGCAAAAAAGGGCCGCAAAAGTGGCTACTTCGTTTTTGATCCGAATTCGTTGTTTTATCTGCCTGATTGGCAACAGGTTAATTCGTATCATTTGCTATAACTCCGCCTTGCGGATGGCCAGTCCGGCAGCAATCGCCATTTCTGGAGCAATATGCTCGAGATACGCTGGGTCAATTTTGTCTGCGTTTGATTCAGCCTTGCAAAACGGATCAAATGTCTCGACTTTAATTTTGGTTTCTTCATTCAGAAAAGTATCAAATCCTGTGATTTTGGATCCTCCGCCACTGAGGATTAAGCGGTTAATACTATCATTCGGGTAACTGGACAAATAAAAATCGATCGCCTTTTTGATTTCTAAAACCCACTGGGTGCAGGTATTGACAAAAATTTCCTTAACCAGGCCCTGTTGGTCCGGGTTAAGTTCAGTCAGTCCAGTTTTTGCCGCTTCTGCATCCTCTGTATTCATATCAAGCTGAGTTTGAATCTGTTCAGTAATTTGACGGCTGCCCATTACGACGTCACGAGCCAAAATAGAGGTGCCATTTGCAATAATGTTAATACTCATTTTTGAGGCGCCAATATCAATTAAGGCGACATTTTCTGTAAGGCTTTCAATATTTTCATATGAGTTTTCAAGGGCAAAGGCATCAACATCAACAACAACAGTTTGCAGACCAACTTTCTCAAGCATATTTAGGTAGGTTCTCACCACATCTTTTTTAGCTGCTACCAGCATGATATCAGTGCGGTCCGATTCTTCAGTGTTGGTTTTCAAGTCCTGAAAGTCCAGATAGACGTCATCAATGTCAAATGGGATATACTGCTCCGCTTCTGCCTGGATATGTTCTTCAAGTTCTTCTTTTGTCATAACAGCCAGGTTTATCTTTTTTACGATAACTGAATAGCCGGAAATTGAAATGGCTACTTTTTTACTCTTGATTTTGAGATTATTTATTAAGGTGCTAATAACATTTCCCACGGAATCAGGATCCTGGAGGACACCATCTTCAACTGCGCCGTCAGGAAGTTTAGCGCTGCCCAGTTTCAATAAGCGGCATCCATCTGGTGTACTGGTCAATTCGCAGACCTTTACAGAATACGACCCTATATCCAAACCAAGGGCCAGCTGCTGTTTTTTAAAGCCGGGTAGGGAAAAATTATTAAGAAATTTAGGTAATGTTATTTTTTTCATTAAAAATTTTATTTGTTTTAACCTGTAAAAAATTAAAGGGAACCTTCTGATTATTCCCCAATACGGCGGTATTCAGAGCAGTACTCTAGTGAAATTTTATGCATATAAGAAAATCGTTGTCAAGAAATATTATCGACAGATGTACTTGAAATCTCAAATAGTTTTGGTGGAAACAGCCTCTAAACAGCTTTAAGTAATACATATGGTGTTCTTTTTTAGGAACAAGACACAACATATTGTTTTTTCAGTTGATTTTTCAAAAAAAGGCTATTCAGGGAATCGTTCTTGTTTTTTGTTGGAATATGGGATAAAAATCGGCCCAGACTCACCCTTTCTTAGCTGAAAATGTTTTTTCTTTATGGAAAGTCGTTCGTGCAAGCATTGTGCCTGTTTCGATTGCTAAGCGTTAACAGTGATTTAATTATAAGCCCTAGGTTATATTGATGGAGTTGTTTTATGGTTTTTAGCAAAGCCCCCAAGAAAGAAAAATCCGTCGTTCGCGAGTACGTTGAAGCTATTCTTATTGCTCTTGTTTTGGCATTATTTATCCGGACTTTTATTGTCCAGGCCTTTAAAATACCATCCGGCTCTATGGAACCTACCCTTTTAATTGGTGATCATTTACTTGTTAATAAATTCATCTATGGCGTTAAAAACCCGTTTACGGGAGAGACCTGGATCCCGTATAAAGAGCCGCAGCAATCGGACATTATTGTTTTCAAATATCCGGTAAATCCTAAACAGGATTTCATTAAACGAGTTATTGGCGTTGAAGGTGACCGAATTAAAATTGTCAATAAGCAACTTTACGTTAATGGGCAGGTTCTTGACGTTGAAGGAGCTGTTCATCTTGATCCGAACATTATTCCAGGTAGTATTAGTCCGAGGGACAATATGGCAGAAATTACAGTGCCTAAAAACTCCCTTTTTGTTATGGGTGACAACCGTGATAACAGTCACGACAGCCGTTTTTGGAAATTTGTCAAATTAAAGAATGTTAAAGGCAAAGCGTTTATTTTATACTGGTCTTGGGATAAGGAAAATTTTTCGGTGAGAATTGAACGCCTGTTTAATCTGATTCATTAACATGAAAATGGACATGGATATAAAATTGACCGCTAAAAGGGAATAAATGGACGCGTCATATCGATTTAATCATAAACACATTTTAAGTATTGATGATTTTTCACCAGACGACCTCTCTTTCATTATCCAAACAGCTGAATCGCTCAAAGAAATTTCTACCCGTTCCATTAAAAAAGTTCCCACCCTACGTGGCAAGACCATAATTAATCTTTTTTTTGAACCAAGTACGCGTACACGGCTTTCATTTGAAATTGCTGCAAAGCGTATGAGCGCAGATACATTTAATATTTCAGCCTCTACCAGTTCTGCGACCAAGGGAGAGACTTTAATTGATACCGCAAAAAACCTTGAGGCAATGCGGCCGGATGCTATTATCATACGACATGCATCTTCCGGGGCTCCGCATATGTTGACAAGGTATATTTCTTCATCTGTTATTAATGCTGGCGATGGGACGCATCAGCATCCAAGTCAGGCACTTTTGGATTTGATGACAGTGAAAGAAAAAAAGGGACAGATAAAAGGCCTTAAAGTTGCCATCGTTGGTGATATTACTCATAGCCGGGTGGCGCATTCAAATATTCTTGGGTTTACAAAAATGGGGGCCGATGTACATGTGAGCGGGCCGCGAACAATGCTCCCTGTTGGGATAGAACGAATGGGTGCGACCATTCACCGTTCGGTTGCCGAGGCAGTGTCGGGGGCAGATGTTGTCATGGGCTTACGTATTCAAAAAGAACGACAGCAACAGGACCCTCTTCTTCCTTCGCTTCGTGAATATGCAACAATTTTTGGCATCAATGCAGCAATGGTACGACTTGCCAGCCCGGATGCTTTAATTATGCACCCAGGTCCAATTAACCGGGGGATTGAGATGACAGCTGAAGTGGCTGATAGTGTGCAATCCGTTATTCTTGAGCAGGTCACGAACGGAGTCGCCATTAGAATGGCCCTGCTCTATCTTGTCCTTGGAGGAGATTAAATTGCACCTACAGTCAATTCTTCTAAAGAATGGCAGGATTATTGACCCGGTAAATGGTCTCGATTTGGTCGGCAATTTTCTTATTCATAATAGAAAATGCGCAGAAATAAATCCTGCGTCCCTTCCGGAAGGGATTCGTGAAATTGATATAACAGGTAAATGGCTGGTCCCCGGTCTTATTGATATTCATGTTCATCTTCGTGAACCTGGAGAAGAGTATAAAGAAACGATTGAGAGTGGGGCGAATGCGGCGGCAGCTGGAGGTTTTACTGCTGTGGCCTGTATGCCTAACACCAAGCCTGTGCTTGATACGGCCCAGATGATTAAAGCTGTGCTGGAAAAGGCACAGGATGCCAGTTGCCGGGTGTATCCAGTTGGGGCGTTAAGCGCACACAGCAAGGGAAACGCCTTGTCGGATATGGGAGATATGTATGCTGCCGGAGCGGTTGCGTTTACTGACGATGGGCGACCCGTTGATGACAGTCAGCTTATGCGTCGGGCGATGGAATATGCCGGCCATTATGGCGTACCAATTATATCCCATTCAGAGGAAATGAGCCTTAGCCGGCATGGCTCTATGAATGAGGGGTCTATGTCAACCAGAATGGGGATCATTGGCATACCTCGTGCCGCTGAAGAAATTATGGTGTACAGGGACTTGGCTCTTGCCGGCTTGACTGGTCAGCATCTCCATCTTGCCCATATCAGTACGAAAGAGTCTGTCAGTTTGATTCGGCGGGCAAAGGCCAATGGTTGCCCGGTTACAGCAGAGACGGCGCCGCACTATTTTTCACTGACTGAAAAAGCGATCGGGACCTATGACACCTATGCAAAAATGAACCCACCCCTGCGGACAGATAAAGATGTCGAGGCAATTAAGAGAGGCTTGGAAGATGGCACTTTGGATCTTATTGCTTCCGACCATGCACCGCATAGCGACATGGAAAAACTGTTAGAGTTTGATCGGGCCGCAAACGGTATTATTGGGCTGGAGACGTCGCTTTCACTAGCGCTCCAACTTGTGCAGAAGAAAACTATCAGCGAAACAAGGCTGGTGGAACTTATGTCCGTTAACCCGGCTAAGGTTCTGGGGCTGGCGGGAGGAACTCTTGCTGCGGACGCACAGGCAGATGTGACAGTTATTGATCCGATTCGGCAGTATACCTATGAGCGTGGGTCAATAGTCTCTACGAGTAAAAACTCACCCTTCATCGGTTGGAAGTTAACAGGGAAAGCAGTTTTAACTATTGTTGGCGGGAGAATAACGTATGAAGATCTGTAATTCGGGTTCAGCTTTTAATATCTAACAACATCCCCAGCATTTCATCTTCTGCCTGAATGGTTTTTATATTCGCCTGAAAAGCCCTTTTACTCAACATCAGACTGGGGATTTCTTCTGCCAGATCGACATTAGATTTTTCTATCAGCTCAGTCCCCTTTGGGGTCTTTTCGTAGACTTGGGGGCCTGGGGTCTCAATTTTGCTGATCGTTACATTGACACCGCTTGGGTTTCCTTCGACCAAGGTGGCCTTGGATTTTTTAAATTCATCCGTATTGATGTTCGCTACGTTGTTAGCAGTGGTTTGTGTTTTCAGCCCAATTGCGCGAAGGGCTGAAAGCCCTGAATAAATGCCAAATACCATAACCCCTCCATTTTAAGCCGGAAAAGCCGGACAGCGATTGTAAAATAAAATTTTAAAAAGGCTTAAATTTTTACAATTAGTTATATTCCAGTATATGCATTTTTTGGGCACAACTCAAAAAAATCTTTTACTCATCCTCTTCAATACGTTCGGTATACTTGCATTGCTTGTTGTTACATTGCAGGCGGGTCCCTGTTTTTTTCGTTACTTTTTCCAACAAAAAAGGGGCGCTGCATTCAGGACAGGATTTGTTGACCGGCCTGTCCCAAAGGGCAAAGGTACATTTTGGGTATTGGTCACAGGCATAAAAAATTTTACCTCGTTTTGAAATCTTTTTAATGATTTGACCGTTGCACCCTTCTTCAGGGCAAGAGACCCCGGTGCTTTCAGCCTTTATGTTGCGACAGTCCGGATATCCGGAGCACGCTAGAAATTTCCCGTAGCGCCCCTGCTTGTAAGCCATGGGTTTACCGCATTTATCACATATTTCACTGGTCAGTTCTGGTTCTTCCCGGTCAACAGGTATAATATTGCCGCTGGAATCTTTTTTGAAATCTTGGGTGTTCTTGCATTCGGGATAGGTTTCACAGGCGAGAAATTCACCATTTCGCCCCCAGCGAATAACCATTTTACCGCCGCAAGCTTTGCAGGGAACATCTGTTGGAACTATGCTGCGTTTAACGGATTTCATCTCCTCTTTAGCAGCATCTAAAGTCACTTTAAATGGGCCATAGAACTCTTTAAGAATGGCAAGCCAATCAGTTTTTCCTTCCTCAATTCTGTCAAGGTTTTGTTCCATGGACGCAGTAAATTCAATATTCATAATGGCAGGAAAGTGGGCCACCAGAAGTTCGTTGATAAGTTTGCCTAAGTCGGTTGGGGAAAATTTTCTCTGTTCCAGCAGAACATACTCCTTATCTTGAATTGTGGAGATAATACTGGCATAGGTGCTTGGCCTGCCGACACCGTTTTCCTCCAGAGCTTTGACTAAAGACGCTTCGGTGTATCGTGGCGGCGGCTGCGTAAAATGCTGTGCCGGGGTAAGTTTCTTGAGTTTGGCAATAGAGCCGGCCTTTAAATCGGGTAAAGCTTTATCTGGGCCTTGTCTGGAGCTTTTTCCCTTTTTTGTCTCATCGGTATCATTGTCATCGCTTGAGGCTTCAATGTAGAGCGACATGAAGCCTAGAAAGCGCATTATTGAGCCCACAGCCTTGAGTTGATATTCTCCTGCCGAAATATGGATAGTGGTTTGGTCGTATAGGGCTTGTGCCATCTGGCTTGAAACAAAACGCTTCCAGATCAGAGTGTAGAGCTTCAGCATGTCTGGCTCCATGAAAGGTGCCATTTTTTCTGGTGTCTTTTTTACATCAGTTGGACGAATCGCTTCATGGGCATCCTGGGCAGACTTATTGGTCTTGTATGTGTTCGCTTTAGCCGGCAGGTAGGCTTTACCATATTCCTTACCGATAAACTCACGTAGGTCAGCCAGAGCTGTGTCGTTTATCCGGGTGGAGTCTGTTCGCATATAAGTGATGAGGCCTGTTGGACCGTCCTCGCCAACCTCAAGGCCTTCATAGAGTTTCTGGGCCAACGCCATTGTCCGTTTGGCTGAGTAACGCAGCTTGCGGTTGGCATCAATCTGCATTGAACTGGTTATGAACGGAGGATATGGGTTGCGTTTTTTAAGTTTTTTATCAATCTTGGTGACTACAAACTCTGCGTCTTTGAGATCGGCAACAATTGCATCAGCCTCTGTCTGGTTGCCGACCATTATCTTCTTGTTGGCTTTTTGGGTAAGCTGGGCGGTAAATTCCGGGGGTAGTTCTCCCAGTAATAAGGCTTCAAAGCTCCAATATTCTTCAGGTGTAAAGGTGGAAATCTCCTGCTCACGTTCACAAATCATTTTTACTGCTACAGACTGGACTCTACCAGCAGATAGTCCACGTCGCACTTTGTCCCAAAGCAAAGGTGATATTTGATACCCTACCAGGCGGTCGAGAATCCGTCTGGTCTGCTGGGCTTCGAACAAGTGGACGTTCAAGGATGTTGCGTTGTCGATGGCATCTAAAATGGCGTTTTTGGTGAGTTCGTGAAAAAGGACCCGGTAGACTGGTTTTTTAGATCCTTTTAAAATTTCGGAGATGTGAAAAGCAATGGCCTCTCCTTCACGGTCAGGGTCAGGGGCCAGAAGAATCTGGTCAGCTTTTTTTGCTGCTGCGCGAAGCTCTTTTATGATACTTCCTTTACCCCGGATAGTTTCATATTGTGGCTGGAAATCATTATTCACATCCACGCCAAGCGTTTTAACCGGTAAGTCCCTAATGTGACCTACTGAGGCTTTGACCTGGAAATTATTTCCAAGGTAGCGTTGAAGAGTCCGGGATTTTGCTGGAGACTCAACGATTATCAAGGACTTTAACATATCTGGACCTTTTTAAATTCTGGGGGTAAATTTTCAGTTTCTACTTTGGATTTAGGTGCTTTGATCAAAATGATCACTGCACATTGCTACGATACTGTTGGCCTGGCAGAACCTCTATTGCATTTTTTAACTCTAAAAGCAATAAACTTTCGTTGATAATTGATATGTCCAGACCTGTTTCAGTTATTATAACATCAATATGTTTGGGGTATGCGTCAAGAACATTGATGATTTTTTGTTCATTAGCTGTATATGATGGCTGAGTGCTTTTTGTTCTTTCACTTTGGTCTATTTTAACGTCATTCTGACACAGGCCGGGGAATTCCTCCAGAATGTCTTCAACTGTATGAGCTAATTTTGCACCTTCCTTAAGAAGGCGGTGAGTGCCTGTGCTTTTAATAGAGTCAACCCTTCCTGGTATGGCAAAAACTTCACGGCCTTCCTCTAAGGCGTGTCGCGCAGTGATTAATGAACCAGACCTTTCTGCAGCCTCAACCACGAGAACGCCAAGGCTCATACCGCTGATAATTCTGTTTCTGGCAGGAAATCGGAAGGCTTCAGGTGTGGTTTTGAATGGATATTCGCTTACGATAGCCCCAGCTGACATTTCAATCCGCCTGGCCAGTTTGGTATTTTGGTGGGGATAGATGATGTCCAGGCCGCAACCCAACACGGCAATAGTTGTTCCGTTACTCTCTAAAGCGCCTTGATGGGCAGCTGTATCTATTCCGAGGGCCAATCCGCTGACGATATTGACCTTGCTGGAAAGATCTGAGGATAATTGCCGGGCAATTTTTACGCCATAACTGGTTGCTGCCCGGGAACCAACAACAGCGATGGAAGGTTTGTTGAGGATATCGGTCCGGCCTTTAACGTAGAGCACTAACGGGGGATTATAAATTTTTTGCAGTAGGAACGGATAGTGATTGTCTTGCCAACTGATAATATCAACTCCAAGCCGGGCTGCATTTTTGAGTTCCTGTTCCGCCTGTTTCACTGGGGGGGATTTTGTTAACGTTTCAATAACACTCTGCTTGATCCCTCTTACCAGGCGCAGTTCTTTTGCTGATGCTTCAAAGATTTTGGTTGGCGTCCCAAAAGCATCAAGAAGGGCACGAACACCAGCAGGGCCGAGTCCTTGGGTCAGGTGAAGAGTAAGCCAGTTGAGGGTGGCGTCCATTTGTTCTCTTATTTATTATTCGCTGTGGCTGTGCCGTCAGTCAACTTGTCACGTGTTCCGCACTTTTACTTCCCGGCTTTGCCGGGCGAATGCATTGGCCAGATTCGTAGGCCAAACACTTAAAGCCACGCATTTTACTCGTGGTCGTTTACTGATCAAGCACGAGGTGCTGTCACGGTCCATTAAATTGCGACACCAGCCCCGACATTTACAAAAAATATGGATACGTGAAAATATTGATGCACGTCGGCATAGGTTGAAAATGTAGAGGGCCTTGTTCCATCTCGCAGGGTAAGGTAGGTCGAAAATTCGAAAAGACTATAAGGTACGTATGAGTCGTGTCAACCTTTTTTTGATGAGCTGTTCTCTACTCTTCGCAGTTGAGACTACATTTGAACGTCGAGTTTCAGGGGGATGTTGTGTATAAGGGTTAATCTGCCATGAAGCTTGTTAATCTGTCTTTGCGGTTTGGGTGCTTAAGTTTTTTCAGTGCCTTGGCCTCTATTTGTCTGATACGCTCCCTGGTAACGGAGAAATTTTTACCAACTTCTTCAAGGGTAAGATCGACCGCAGTATCAATGCCGAATCGCATTCTAAGAACCCGCTCCTCGCGCGGGCTTAAGGTGGACAGAACCTGGTCAAGATTGGCTCTAAGGCTTTGCTTGATGGTTGCTTCATCCGGAGAAACGCCATCAGTATCTTCTATAAAATCGGACAGATAAGAATCTTCACCATCACCTATCGGTGAGTCAAGTGATATGGGTTCTTTTGATATTTTGAGAATGTTTTTTATTTTGTCTAAATCAAAGCCTGTTCGTTCGGCCATTTCTTCAGGGGTGGGCTCTCTGCCGTTTTCACGTGAAAATTCTTTGGAATCTCTCATGAGTCGATTGATTGTATCAATCATATGAACAGGAATGCGAATGGTTTTCCCTTGGTCGGCGATTGCGCGGTTAATGGCTTGTCGTATCCACCAGGTAGCATAAGTACTGAATTTATAGCCACGGCGGTATTCGAATTTTTCAACGGCTCTCATAAGTCCGACATTTCCTTCCTGAATGAGATCAAGAAGCTGCAGCCCTCTATTGGCATATTTTTTTGCTACACTGACAACAAGACGCAGATTTGCCTGGATAAGCCTGTCTTTATAACTTCGGCCAAAGTCGTCTGCTTGTTTAATGGCGGTGTAGGCCTGTTTGATGCTGTCGTGGTCGATGCCGTTTGTGTTTTCTAGGTCCATTAGAAAATTTGCGGCATGTTTTGATGTTCCGTTCGCAATTGCTTTCGCCGCCATATCCATCTGCTCGGCTATCGTCTTTATTGAATTCGTTAATTCGTTAAGATATTTTTGCTGAAACCTGAAATCGTCAAAAAGGGCAGCCATAGCGTGGCTGTTTCGCTCCATTCTGACCATCAGCTGCACCATGGCCGCTTTTTTTAGACCCTTTTGGTTCATGTCCTGCTGAAGAGCCAGACGCTCTGCTTCAATTCGCTCTGCCTCTTTTACTTTCCACAAAAAAGTTTCTTTGGCTGTGTAAAGTTCATTTGGTGAGTTTTCATCAAGCCCCTTGAGGACTTTTGTGATCTCAAGGGTCCCTTGGCGAAGCTTTGAGGCTATTTTAGAAACAATTACAAAGCCGGGAGGCAGGGAGAGAACAACACTCTGGGTTTGTTTGTCGCCAAGTTCAATATTTTTGGCAACTTTAGTCTCTTCGGCTGAAGAGAGGAGGGGGACGGAGCCCATTTCACGAAGGTAGGATTTTACCGGATCCAGGTCATCTGCCGCGAATTCGTCAGGGCTATTGGGATTGGACAGCGAATTGCTACGGCTTGGCTTTGCCCCCGCTCTTTTTGACTTGGTTTTAGAGCGGCGCGGACCAGAACCAGATTTAGTTGTGCCATCAAACATCTCAAGAAGGTCTTCATCGTCCTGCAACTCATCTTCGGCATATACCTCGTTTTCCAGGAGTTCGTAGTCTCCGTTGGAGTATTGTTTGCCCTTATTTTTTTTTGTTGCCATTAATTCAGCCAATTATACTGCAAAGCGTTCAGTTTAGGCACCCTTGCGTTTACATGGTGGCCAGCAAAACACAAGAAGGTTCGAGTAATAACCAAAGCCCCTGTTGCGGCTTTGCGCCGTACGGGGCGCCTTCAGGTATGCTGGGGCACCTCTTTCGAGCGAGAAGACAACCCATTGTTATTCAATTTCAAAAGAAATTACCAGAAAATAATTATTTTTCCTCAATTTTTTCACTAAGTTGTCTCTTTTTTTCAAGAAGCTCCATGAGAAGGCCTATATCATTTTTCCTCTGGGCCTCATTAATTGAAGCAGTTAATAAGCGACTCTCGACCATTCTTCTGTTTTTCTGGAGCCAGGAAATTTTCTCTTCGGCTTCTTTTTCATAATCAGGAATGTCAGGGACAGAGATTAACTGCTTTGAAATAAATGACCGCTCCGGACCGGCAGTTAGCTCAAGTAAACGTTCCGGGCCAAAGCTGCCATTCTGGTCTTTTAACTCTTTAATATGATTTGCAATAACTCGGGCAGAAGGGTGGTGCAAGGCCTCGTGCAGGCCGGCTTTAAGGAATTGGTCAATAAATTCAGGATAAATGATTAAAAAAGATAATATATGCTCTTCTGGCCTGGAAAGCTGTAGTTCTGTCGGACCGTTGTGGTGTTGGGGAGAGGATTTTGACAGTCGTTCGGGCAGATTTTTTCTGATGCCAGCGCCCATTTGTTCGGCGGTGAGGCCCAGCTTTTGACCAAAATGCGAAATAAAAAGTGATTGTTGCAAATCCTGATCAGGTATTGCATCAATTACCGGCTTTAGCTCTTCGAGAATATTTCCTTTTCCCTCGAGCGTTAGGCCGTGTTGGTCAACAAGCTTGTTAAAGAGAAATTCCGGAAGAGAATTGGCTTTAGCAACTGCTTCTTCAAGTTTTGCTGCTCCAAATTCAATAACAAAAGTGTCAGGGTCATGGCCTTCCGGTAGGGTGGTTACTCGCGCCAGCATCTTTTCCGCTAAAAAAATAGGGACAGAGCGCATTGCTGCTTTTATGCCGGCTTTGTCGCCGTCAAAAAGCAGTATTGATTCCTGTGCAAAGCCTTTGATAGCTCTGACATGCTGGTTCGTCAGGGCTGTTCCCAGTGGAGCGACGACGTCTTTAACTCCTGCTGAAAACAAAGAAAGAAGATCAAAATTCCCTTCAACAATAAGACATCGTTTTGACGTTCGTATAGCTTCTTTTGTCTGGTAAAGCCCGAAGAGGTTGCGGCTTTTGTTAAAAACAGGGGATTCTGGTGAATTAAGATATTTGGGTTCCTGGCCATCAAGACTTCTGCCACCAAAGCCTATCGCCTGGCCATTATGGCTGAAAATAGGGAACAATATACGATTGCGAAAGCGATCATAAAAGCCATCACTTTTTTTTGCTACAATTAATCCCGCTTCCTCCAAGCTGTTGGTGGTATATTCGCTACTGAGGGATTTCATCAGAAAGTCCCAGCGATTGGGGGCATAGCCTAGCTTAAATAAAGAAATAACATCTGGTGCAATGCGGCGTTCTTGTAAATACTTGCGTGCCTGGACAGTTTCTGGACTGGTGAGTAGAAAATTATGGTAGAGTTCAATGGCTCTTTGGTTAATTTCGTAAAGCAGTTTTCGTTTGCTGCTGGATTCCTGCTCCTTTTGCGATAAAACTTTTTCCGGTAACTGTATATTGTAGCGCCGGGCAAGTTGTTTAAGGGCTTCAATGAAATTGATATTGAAGATGCGCATCACAAAGGCTATGACATCTCCGCCTTCGCCACAGCCAAAACAGTAAAAGGACTTCCTGGCTTGGTTGACAGTAAAGGATGGTGTTTTCTCGGAATGAAAGGGGCATAGCCCTTTGTAGTTAACGCCGGTTTTTTTCAGGGAGACGCTCTCTCCGACAATTTCAATAATATCGGCGGCATCTTTAATGTCCTGAATGATCGCATCATCATATATGATAGACATGCATTGCTGTCCTTGTTAAGCGTTGACCAATTTAAGGTGAAAATCTTACACAAATGAGATATGTACCTTAAACCCCCTTATCAAAACTTTCAAACTTTTTGGCTGTATTGTTTTGCGATTAGTTGTTTGAAATATCTGTGGTAATTTTAACGTATAACCTGTTTGAAAATGACAGCGAATTTTTCCTCAACATTTATTGCAATTATTGCCCTTCTTTCAGGGCTGGTTTTGCTCATTGCCGGCGGAGAGTGTCTGATCTCCGGCGCCGCAAAACTTGCGGTGCGTTTCGGGATGAGCCCTCTGCTTATCGGGTTGACCGTTGTGGCATTCGGGACTTCAATGCCTGAACTGTTCGTCAGCATCAATGCGACACTGGGGGGACATTCGGACATAATGCTTGGTAATGTTGTTGGCTCAAATATCGCCAATATTGGTTTGGTGCTAGCGATATCAGCAATACTCTATCCGTTAACAGTCCATTTTCATCGTTTGCAGAAGGAGTTTGTACTGCTCATTGCTGCAAGCTTTATACTTCCCGCTACAGCAATTTCCGGGGGATTCCCGAGAAGTTTCGGAGTTGTTTTTACGGCCTCTCTTATTGTTTACACTGCCTACTCATACCGTTCTGAAAATAAACAGAAGGCTCAGGCACGGTCAGGTTATATAGTAGCCAAGGCGTCACATCCGGCTTTGGGACGGATCATGTTCTTGTGTAGCGTCGGTCTGGTGTTTATGTGGTTTGGTTCTGAATATTTTATTGATGGGGCTGTTGATCTGGCCCGTTTTTTTGGCTTTTCAGAGCTTGTTATTGGACTTACACTTGCGGCGGTAGGAACATCATTGCCGGAACTGGCTTCGTCTCTTTCTGCAATACGGCGCAAAGAGTCTGATCTGCTGGTTGGTAATATTTTGGGCAGCAATCTCTTTAACCTGCTTCTGGTTCTCGGAATAACCGGAGCAATAAAACCATTTGGCTTTCCGCCTGGGTCATTGGAACGGGATTTTCCGGTTATGATCGCTTTTTCTGTTATTCTTATTCCAATTTGTTTACGAGGGGAAATCAGCCGTTTTCATGGTTTGGCCCTATTAGGTGGGTATTGCAGCTATATTTTTGCCTTGGGTTGCGGGTAATGTGGTGGTTGCAGCGCGAAAGCTAAAGGGGCAGAGAGTCACTATTGTTTTTCTGCCCCTTTCTTTTTCCTTGTTAGCTTTTTTTCTTACCTTTTTTGCTCTTACACTTGCAGCTTTTCATCCCGTCGGTCTTCAAATCTTTATACATCTCATAGGCCTCTTTGGGTTTCATGCCTTCATGGACGACTTTACCAACGGCTTGAATCATGGCGATTGGCGCTTCAGACTGGAAAATATTCCGACCCATGTCGACTCCGGATGCCCCTTCCTGAATAGCATTATATGACATTTGCAGCGCATCTTTTTCCGGCATTTTTTTCCCTCCGGCCATGACTATAGGCACAGGGCAGCAGGCAGTCACAGTGTCAAAGCCCTTTGGGATGTAATATGTTTTAACATAATGGGCGCCCAGCTCAGCACACATTCGGCAAGCCAGCCTGAAATATCTTGCGTCGCGTGCCATATCTTTGCCAACAGCAGTTACCGCTAAGGTTGGTATCCCGTATCGCATCCCCATATCCACAAGTCTTGTCATATTGTGGACGGATTGTGTTTCATATTCGCCGCCAATAAAAACCTGAACAGCCAGGGCAGAGACATTTAAACGTATTGCCTCTTCCATATCGACGGCCAGCCGTTCATTGGACAGTTCTCTTAGAATACTCGGACCGCCGCTGGCGCGAAGTACAATTCCTTTGTTATATGACGGAGGAACAATCGAACGCAAAATCCCACGGGTCAGCATTAAGGTGTCTGCATACGGTGCAATTGGCATGATGTTTAGGTCAATACGCTCAAGGCCGGTTGTTGGGCCCTGGAAATAACCATGATCTACAGCCAGCATGACGGTTTTACCGCTTTTCGGGTTAAAAATTTTCGACAGTCGGTTTTTTATTCCCCAATCTAATGAATTTGATCCTTTTAAGAAAAATCCCTCAGTTTCAGCTGGGATGTCTTGGTAATATTTTTTCCCTTCTTTGTCTACTTCTGGCATGAAATCCTCCGTATCAGTTTGTTGGTTGTCTTGGTTAATTCGGTTATTGAGTTTATCGTTTTTTTGCTGTACCTGCCTCCGCGCAGTAGGGCTAAAGAAATTTTTTGTTTGTTACATCTGCGGGTGAATTATGACTTTGAGAGAGTTTTGTCCGGCTGCCACCAGTTTAGACCCCTGAACAGTATCGGCCAGTCCATATCTGTGGGTGATCATCTCTTCAACCCGTACCCGATTGTGACTGATTAGTTCTAAGGCGGCAACACAGTCGGCTGGGGAGCCTGCATAGGTAGTTGTTAATGTCACATCCCGTCTCCAAAATACATCATTGACTGATAATGGCAACGTTACACCGTCGGCTGTTGGCGCAAAAATTAAGATGGTTCCACCTCGTTCGACCGCATCAAACCCCTGTTTAAAGGCTGATTCAGCGCTGGCACAAATGATGACTAGATCAGCGCCTCGCCCGTTGTTGTCTTCTTTAAAGCAGTTTGTAACATCGCTTGTTGCTAAATATGTCTTATTGGCGCCGAATTTTTTGGCGGTCCTCAGCCTGAATTCATTCATATCTGTCGCGGCTATGAAGCCGGCACCCGAAATTGATGCCAAGTGGGTATGGAGGACTCCCGAAATTCCGCTTCCAAGAATGAGGACGCTTGCTCCTGGTTTCAGGCCCCCTGCCCTTTGGCCGCGCAGCACGCAGGCTATTGGTTCAATAAATGTGGCGGCATCATAGCTCATCGAATCAGGTATTGCCCATGTCCCCCGTTCTACATTAACCTGTGCCAGCCGGACATATTCACAAAACCCGCCTGGATCGAAATGTGTCCCGCCAAGTAATAGATCGCACACCGTCTCATGTCCCGTTCGGCAGTGATGGCAGTTGAAGCATGGGACATGGTGAGTTGCTGCAACTCTGGTCCCTGGAGTGAATTTTGTTACATTACTTCCAATTTCTACTACTTCACCGGCAATTTCATGACCTAAAATTAGAGGCGCTTTGTGGATTCGGTACCATTCCATTACATCGCTTCCGCAAATTCCGCTGGCGTGAATCTTTATCAGTATCTCGTCAGGTCCGATTGTCGGTTTCGGTACTTCTTCAAGTCGTATATCATCATTTCTGTAATACATTGCAGCGCGCATGATTTTCCTTTTTTCCCTTATTTTCATAATATTAATGGCGTATACTACATAAAATCTGTATTTTATCAGATTACAATTATTTACTCATTTTTCTTTTTTAATAGGATTCAATTATGGCTGTAATTAAAAGTACCATGGAGATGGTTTTGGCACGTGCAGAGGCTATGTGTGCTGATGCTTCGGATATGCCCGACGATTCAAAAAAAAACGCTGGCATGAAGGTGGCCGCCTCATATGTTTCTGGTGATCTGGTAGATATGGATAATCAAATTTCTAGTATTGCCCCTGAAGATCTATCGATCTTTATTGAAGGTACGCTGAAGACATTTTTTCGTTTTCTTGTTCTTCCTCGTGATGACCAGCGTACATGGGAGAGAGCCTTGAATGGCATTCAAGAAATCGCTTCTCTTGTTTTACCTTCAGTTTCTGCTGATTTTTCCAATTTACTTAGCGAGATGCGTTCGTTGTTAAGTAGATATCCGGACCATCGTCAGCAATTACGATCACAGCTAGAGGAGTCCTTTGCGATGCAAACGGCCCAGCTTGCCGATTCGATGGCGCAGCAAACAGGAAGACGAATGAATATTTCTCCTTCACAGCACCCAAAGTTTAACGAGGAATGGAGTAAAGTTACCAGCCAGTTGGATGGTCAGTATACAAACGCCTTAAGTCAATATAAGTCGGCGATTCTACAAATTTTTAAACCTATGACTCATGCTGCCTCTGCCTCGTAGCACTTTTTAAGTGTTTGTATCGATCTTGGTCTTTTTAATTAAGGAATATATGTATGTATGCTGAACTTATGTTGGATTGCGATGAGGCAACACCTAAAAACAAGGAAATCGCCCTCAAAAAATTTCGTGATTGGTATTGTGATGGTTCTGAAGTTCGACATAATAAGAAGTCTTTCAGCAGTTTAACTAATCTCGATATTGAAAATCATTTTTTAGTTGACTTCGGCTATGCTGAACCTCTTTCTGCTATACGTAACCTGCATGCCCGAGTTCGCAGCCTTGGTGTTAAAGTATTTGTTCATTTTATTAATTAGGTAGACCAATTAATTGTGGGTTCAATGAGTGTATTAAAGCAGTTACAGAGCTATTTGAGGCGAAAAAAAATTGATGCCCTTCTTGTGACTCAACCAGATAATCGTAGATACCTTTGTGGATATAGCCCGCACGATGTATCTATTGAAGAATCCTCCGGTGTATTACTGATATTCGCTAAAGCAGACCCGATATTAATAACCGATTTTAGATATTTAGAACAAGCCCAATCTGATACAGATGGGATGCATATAGTTCTGTATAAAAGGGGTTTGCTGTCTGTTCTGCCTGCACTGTTGAAGAAATTTAAGATTACTACTTTGGCTTATGAGCCCTATTATTACCTTCATTCTGCCTATTTGAAACTTTTTAATTTTTGTCGTCATGAGCAATTTGTTCTTGTTGATTTTTCTGATTATATTTTAAAAAGACGTGAACAAAAGTCTCATGATGAAATTGTGGCGCTTCAACGTTCGGTCACCTTGAATGAACGTGTTTTTCATGATGTTTATAAGACCCTTCGGGTTGGTATGTCTGAAATTGAAGTCGCTATTGCTATTGAAAATTCCATGCGTTTTCATGGCGCAGAGAGACCCAGTTTTGATACAATTGTAGCATCTGGTCCAAATGGTGCATTGCCACATGCTGTGCCTTCTTCGCGAAGAATTTGTGAAAATGAACCCATTGTCATAGATATGGGTCTTGTTCTTGGTGGGTATTGCTCTGATATGACCCGCACTGTTGTTTTGGGTAACGTGGATTCAAAAACCAGATTCATTTTTCGTCTGGTGAGACAAGCTCAGCTTTGTGCTATGGACAAACTTAAACCTGGAACAAGTTGTAAATCCGTTGATAAGTCTGCTAGAGACATTATCAAAAATGGAGGGTATGGCCCAATGTTTGGGCATGCTCTTGGGCATGGAGTTGGTCTTGCTGTCCATGAAACACCATCCTTGAATATGCGCAATCAGCGAGTTCTTAAGCCGGGGATGGTCGTGACGATAGAACCTGGAATTTACATCCCTGAGTGGGGTGGCGTTCGTTTGGAAAACATGGCCAGCATCACCCAAGATGGTTATCACCTGTTTAATCAGGACACCACCTTTCTGGATGTATAATAATTTGATGAATTTCTATTATGGCTTTTCGATCTGTTAATAAAATCATCTGCATTATTCTACTTGCTGTTTTTGTTTCAGCTTTATGGGCTGAATGTGGACGCGCCCAACTCTATTCTTTCACCGACGATAGTGGTGTCGTTCATTTTAGTAATATTCCTAATGATTATCGATTTAGACCTATAGGTGCCCTTAATCGCCTTTCAGCTAGTACTTCTGCTTTAGAATGCTATTTTGATACACATATTTATGACGCAGCTCGTGTCTATGGCGTTGACCCAATGTTGATTAAAGCTGTAATAAAATGTGAGTCTAATTTTGACCGCTATGCTCGTTCAAAAAGAGGAGCTCTTGGGTTGATGCAATTGATGCCTGCCACAGCTCGTGATATGAATGTAGTCGATTTGTATGATCCACGTGAAAACATTTTTGGCGGTACCCGTTATTTGCGCAGGCTTTCAAAAATATTTTCCGGGAACCTGAAACTTATTCTTGCTTCGTATAATGCAGGACCAGAGAGGGTAAAACCAAATAACGCCATCCCTAATATTTCTGAAACACGCAAATACGTTCGTAACGTTCTTGTTCACTACAATAATTACAGAAAATCGCCCTAATCTTATATTTGCTTCGTCTTTAACTTGACATCATTTTTAAGTCATTCTATAGTCTCATGATCTTTGCGCCGGAGTGGTGAAATTGGTAGACGCACGGGACTCAAAATCCCGCGGGGGCAACTCCGTGTCAGTTCGATTCTGACCTCCGGCACCATTTGAGGACTAAAAGGGGAGCACTCATTGTGCTCCCCTTTTTTTGTTTTTTTGACTCAAAATTCCCTCTAATTACCGTAACTATTTGATTTTTTTGGTAAAAATAAATTGTTTCACGTGAAACAATGTGTTGACAACCTTGCAGACGTGTGGGTATATACAAGCAATTAATGGTAGAATGGCTAAAAATTGATACTGACAGGACAGGGGTGTGCGTATGCGAAGGGGTAGGGTCTATGCTTTTGCGAATCAAAAAGGTGGAGTGGGCAAGACAACGACCGCAGTCAATCTTGCATCGGCGGTGGCGCAGTTGGGGTACAAAGTGCTTGTGGTTGATTCGGACCCGCAGGGCAATGCGTCAAGTGGCCTCGGGGTGAATGTTGCTGAGATGGAGCATCACCTGTATCATTGTTATATGAACGAGGCGGCTGCCGGCGAAGCTATCCGGCAGGTTGGAGGCTCTGGTAATCTGTATGTGTTGCCGACGCATATCGATCTGATAGGGGTTGAGGTGGAGCTGGTTTCCACTGTCAAGCGGGAGCGATTTTTGTCGGAGATGCTGGAGCCCCTTAAGGATTCATATGATTTTTTATTTGTGGATTGTCCGCCCTCACTTGGGCTTCTGACGATTAATGCCCTGACGGCGTCGGACGCTGTCGTGATACCGCTCCAGTGCGAATATTTTGCACTGGAGGGCCTTAGCCAACTGGTGCGGACAATACGGCTCGTGAAAAATTCCTACAATCCTACGCTCACAATAGAAGGGATTGTGTTAACGATGTATGACAGGAGAAACAGGCTTACACACCAGGTGGCAAAAGAGGTGAAACAACACTTTAAAAAAGAGGTGTTTGAGGCAGTCATCCCACGAAACGTCCGTTTGAGCGAATGCCCGAGCCACGGCCAGACAATCCATGCATACGACAAACGGTCCGTTGGCGCACTAAGTTATCTGAACCTGGGCAGGGAATTTGTTCAAAACCAAAAAGATAGGGGGGTGCTGTGAAAACTGCAAAAATAGGATCGCCACTGGGAAAAGGACTCAAGGCGTTGCTCCCAGTTTCAGAAGAAACAGGATTTGGCTTGGATGGGGCTGTGTTTGAGCGCCCTGATTCGCCGTATTTTCTCTGCCCGATTAGATTTATTGTGCCAAATCCGTATCAGCCCAGAAAAGAATTTGATCAAGAGGAGCTTGAAAGTCTTGCCTCGTCGATTCGAGAAAAGGGCGTTCTGCAACCACTTGTGGTGCGAAAAATAAAAGAAAACGAATTTGAGCTTGTTGCCGGGGAAAGACGTTTGCGTGCGGCAGGGTTGGCGGAGCTAGAAAAGGTGCCGGTTTTGATTAGGGGGGATATGGCACTTTCGGATCGGCTAGAGGTGGCTTTGATCGAAAACATACAGCGAGAAAACCTAAATGCCATGGACGAAGCTGAGGCCTACGCGAAACTGTCCGATGAGTTTAGCATGACCCAGGAAACGATAGCGAAAAGGGTGGGGAAAAAGAGGTCGACGGTGGCCAACTTTCTGCGCATTTTGGCTTTGCCTGAGTACGCCAAGGAAAGCCTTAGGAAGGGGACGATTTCAGCAGGGCATGCACGTGTTTTGCTGGGGCTTGACGGTGAAGATGAAGTGCGGTCAATGCATGAGGCAATTGTCAAGAAGCAGCTGTCTGTTCGAGACGCAGAGCAACTCTCTAAGTCAATAAAAAATAGCGGAACGGAGCAAAGAAAATCTGGTGCACAGCGCAAGGTGCTTCCCGGTATTCCGACTTCATATTGTAAAAGTTTAAGCAACAGCCTTGGCACATATCTTGGGTCAAAAAGCAAAATTATACAGCATGGTTCCCGGGGGAAAATTGAAATTGAGTATTATTCTCCTGACGATCTCGAGCGCTTGCTGGCTCTTATTATTAAGGAAGAATAATGGAACAGGTTGCTGCTGATATATCTGCTAACATTCTGCTGAGTAAATCTATATTCAGGATGGAATTGTATGCCCCCTCGATTGCCGCCAAGGTTGTTCCCGGACAATTTGTGATGGTGCGAACATCAGAGGACGGGTGCGATCCGCTTTTGCGTCGGCCGTTTTCTGTGCACAATACTACTTCTGCAGGGGAAGTTCATATTGTTTATAAGGTTTTGGGGAAGGGCACACAGCTTATGAGCAGAATGGCCGCAGGTGGGACAGTAGACCTTGTCGGGCCATTAGGAAAGGGCTTTGCTCTTGAAGATACGGAGCATTTTATAGTGGGTGGCGGCATGGGAATCGCTCCAATGCAGCTTCTGACCGACAAAATTGTTGACAGGTACGGGAAAGAAAAGGTCCATCTTCTGCTTGGCGCTCGAAACAAAGATGAGCTGTGTGCTTTTCAGGGATATTACTCTGCTAAGGTCGCACTGGATGTGCAATTGGCGACTGACGATGGGTCTCTTGCCCATAAAGGATTCGTTACTGATTTGTTGAGGGAGGCCGGGGAACAATATGGGGCTGGAAGAAGAATGGTTTATTGCTGTGGGCCTCAGCCGATGATGAAGGCTGTTGCTTCGCTGTCAAGGAAGTACGGCTGGAGGTGCCAGATCTCACTTGAGACAATGATGGCATGTGGGATAGCGGCTTGTCTTGGCTGTACGGTTGAGTCAACACGCCAAAATAGCAAGGGAGGCAATTATCTGCATGTCTGCCAGGATGGCCCGGTATTTAATGAGGAAGACATCACGTGGTAAATATAACGCACACAGAAGTGGTAATTGGAAATATTGAATATGCAAACCCTGTCATGACAGCATCAGGAACCTTTGGGTATGGCGAAGAATTTCAAGATTTTCTTTCCTTGAACGAATTGGGTGCAATTGTTGTTAAGGGAATTTCTTATAAACCACGTTGCGGAAATCCTCCTCCAAGAATTGTTGAAACAGCCTGTGGAATGCTCAATGCAATAGGTCTTGAGAATGTCGGCGTTGAGCGTTTTATCTCTGAAAAAATGCCATTTTTGCAAAAAAGTGGTGCTAAAACCATTGTCAATATTCTTGGTGACAGTGTTGACGAGTACTGTGCGATCGTTGAGCAGCTAAATAATGTCGATGGGATTGCAGCAATTGAGCTTAATATTTCATGCCCGAATGTCAAAAAGGGGGGGGTGGCTTTTGGCACAGACGAGATAATGGCGACTGAAGTGACTAAGTCAGTTAAAAGTGCCTGTAAGGTTCCGCTTATAGTTAAGCTTTCTCCTAATGTGACGGATATTGCCCGGATGGCTATTACCGTCCAGGAAGCTGGTGCCGACGCAGTGTCGCTTATTAATACGCTAATAGGTATGGCGATTGATATTGAAAAACGGCAACCGAAATTGGCGAATACCTTCGGTGGATTAAGTGGTCCTGCGATTAAGCCGGTGGCACTGCGTATGGTATGGCAGGTCTCCCAGGCTGTCGATATTCCTGTCATTGGAATTGGCGGTATCAGTACTTGGCAGGATGCCATCGAGTTTATCCTGGCAGGTGCAACAGCGATTCAGGTAGGAACAGCCAATTTTGTTAACCCAAATGCCGCAGAGAAAATACAACGTGGAATCCGGCAGTATTTAGTTGAAAATGGAATTGCCTCGGTAACGGATATAATTGGTGCCGCTCAGCCTCAGGCGGAATTGTGAAACATGAACAACGGGCGCCTGCGTCGACTATGGAATGTGGCAAGGTATGAACTATTGCTTTGCTGAGGGGGGCGGTCCTACAACTCTCGAAATAACGATTGAAGAGAATGCATACAGACCCGAATGGCGCTAGTTTAAGCTCTTTTTTTACAGCTTAGTCCCTGAAAACATTGTCTAAATTTGTTATATTTGGCAATGAAAAAATCGAGAAATTCAATACCAATGTTGCCAGGATTCTATCAGCCATGCCGAGGACGAAAACCACGATCGGTTCAGCAGAGATTTGCCAAACAACTTTTTTTACTGAAACAGAAATCTTTCAAGCAGATGGCAGAGATCTTTGACGATTATATCCCAAGAAAGCTCCTTAAACCTGAAAAACATGGCATCATGAGTCGCCGAAGGATATTTTCTAAAGAAAATATCCTTCGGGCCTTTGTTAGCCAAGTGCTTGATGCGGATGGCGGTTGCAAGGAAGTGTTCGTAAGCTTCAGTCTTATGCGTCCATCAAAGGAATTAAGGTTCCTTCTTCTTCAACAGCTTCATATTGTGCCGCTCGTAAAAAGTTGGATGAACAAATGCTCTCTGAAGTAATTGAACAAACAGCTGATTGACTTGATAAAAAAACAGAGACGGGTTTACTAATTAACCGGCGAGTAATCGTTGTTGACGGGACCGGAGTCAGCATGCCGGATACGCTTGAGAACCAGGAAGTGTGGCCGCAGTCAGCCTCTCAAAAACCAGGGTGTGGATTTCCAACAGCACGTATCTGCGCCTGTTTTTCGGTGGAAAGTGGCGCTTTGCTTAGTTACGCTATAGGCAACAAGAAAAGTAACGAGCTTCCATTATTCCGCAAACAATGGAAACTGTTTAAACGAGGAGACATTTTTCTCGGAGACAAAGGATTCTGTAGCTATTTCGATGTTGCGAATTTGAGGGAAAAAGGTGTTGATAGTGTCATCACCCTCGCGAGAAGAACACCGGAAAGCGCATCAGACAGCCTCAAAAAACTAGGTCCTGATGACCTGTTGATTAAGTGGAAACGCCCAACCTATAATAAAATTTTGTGGTATTCGAAAAACACATGGAGGGAGCTTCGGGAAGAGCTTGTTCTGAGACAGATCAAAGATACGGTGAACTTTCCAGGTTTCAGAATGCGAACGTTTTACATCGTCACCACTCTGCTAGATGCCGTACGATATCCTGCGGAGGAAATTGCCGATTAGTACTTTAAACGCTGGGATGTGGAGCTGTATTTCTGTGACATCAAGACGACCATGGGATTGGATATCCTGGGTTGCCAAACACCGGATATGATGCGCAAAGAAATCTTAATGCATTTCATCGCATACAACTGTGTGCGACGTTTGATGTGCGAAGCGGCAGAAAAAGCGAAGTTAGGTGTTAGAGTCATTAGCTTCAAAGGTAGAGTGCAGGCCCTTAGAAACTGGGAACCACATTTAAACCAGGTGACAATCGGCAGGGTAGAACGGTATAGACTGATCAGTGATTTGTATAAAGCGATGGTCGACGTAGCGATAAGACAACGTCCAGAAAGAAGTGAACCTCGATGTCTAAAGGGACGCCCTAAAAACTGCCAGTTACTGACCTCGCCGAGACATGAAATGATAGATATGAAACACAGGAGTAGATATTGTGCTACAAACGCTTAAACTAGCGCCATTCGGGTCAAGTCTGCTTTTGACCCTAGCTCTTCTTTGGTTTTACCTAACTAATTTAGCGTCAACCCCATCGTGTAGATACCCAGTTACGAACCTCAAGGGCAAATTCAACAAATGATAGACTGGAACAAGATCGATACCGTGCTGCTTGATATGGACGGCACACTGTTGGATAAATATTTTGATGATTATTTCTGGGAGCATTATGTCCCGGAAATTTATGCTAAAGTGAACGGTCTGGATAAAATTACAGCCCGAAAAATGCTGTTGGAAGTCTATAAAGCAAAAGAAGGTACCTTGGACTGGACAGATCTAGATTATTGGTCTGAGCAGTTAAAATTGGACATTCCTGCCTTGAAACTGAAGGTTGAGCACTTGATTGATGTGCATCCTTATGTGATCGATTTTTTGTATTTTCTGCAGGCAAACGATAAAAAAATCTATCTGGTCACAAATGCCCACTCCAAGACCCTGGAGATTAAAATGAATAAAACGGCTCTTAGCGGTTATTTTGACCGGATTATCTGTGCGGAAGAAATTGGTCTGCCCAAGGAAGATCCCAAATTCTGGGTAAAGTTAAAAGAGGTGATTCCTTTCGATGATGAGAGGACCATGCTTGCCGAAGATTCAGAAAAAATACTGTTTTCCGCCCGGCAGCATGGCATCAAACATCTTATTTATGTTGCTCGTCCGAGCAGCCAACTCCCGGTGAAACCTTCCGGAGAGTTTCTTTCAATTACTTATTTCAAAGAGCTAATCAGCCCCAACATTGCATGAACAGTTTTATAAATATGCTATAACGTATTGATTATACAGTTTTTTTTGTTTGGTTTTTGGGTATTTCCAAAGGGATAGTTTGTACCCGAGCCCTTTTTTTGAACTTTGTAAAACTGTTCACCCTTCGAGCGCGACGATCAGTATGCAACAGCAGCATCTCCACATAGCTTATCACGAGCAATGTTGGGGGTTGGGTTAAAAAGCTTTAGGACAAACCGGTTCTTTGGGAAAAGGATGGTAAATCGGGTCCTTGCCGGATGTGTGGCAGGCAAGGCATTGTCCGACCACGAGAATCCTGCTGATTTCTTGTGCGTTGAAGGGGCGCATGTCCGGACGGAAGCTCTTCTGGAGAGCAACACCGTCAATCGTTACAAAGGCATCTAAGGTGGGAACCGTTCCTGCGGTAGTGTCCATTTCCTGGAAGACCGGATCAAAGTGCCAGGCGCCGGATTCGTCCTGCCAGGCGGTACCTTCCCCAAGTCCAAGAGTTTTTGTTGAGGTGTGACAGTCAATACAGGTTCTGCCCTTGGTCTGAGTGGTGTGTGGGTCAATGGCCGCCATGGTCAGGGAGTAAAAGGAGTTGGTCATACTCCCTTTTTCATCTTTAAGGGTAACAATATCCTGGCAGCCTGGGGTAATGGGCATGACCCTGTTCTTCCAAAGGGCCAGGGAGGGTTTTTCATAACGGAGATAGGACCTGCCCTCCTGCCACCAGCCAGGGGTTTCTTTAAGGGTCAATTTGTCAAGGTGGGTTTCACGTTTGTCCTGTTGGACATGGCAGCCATAGCATTGCGGGACCCAGGTTGAGTGGCAGGACTGACAAGACAGACGTTCATGACCGGTAAATAAGCATTCATCAGTCAGGGGCAGCTTGGCTAGATGCAGTTTGCTGTCCAATTTACCGGTCAGCGTTGGAGGCGTTGTTTTGGGGTCCAGGTTGTTGAGCATACTGTTTTTTGCGGTCAGGCCTGGATTTGATGTCGTGTGACAGGTCTCACAATGTATTTCAAGCTGTTCTTCAAAATGGGCATAGCGCTTGCCGTCTCCCATAATTTCGTTGCGGGTATGGCAATCAATGCAGGCCATCCCCTTGCTGTAATGGATGTCCGGCGGTAGTTTGAGAAAGAATCGGTTTCCTGGCAGGCGGTTTTTTGATAGGTCGCCCTGCTCATATGGTGTGCCGTACCCTTCAGATTCATACACGCCAGTATACGATATACCGATTCTGCCGCTACGGTTATGACAGCGTACGCAATTTTCCACCGGGATCTTTTTTGTGATAAGCGGATGACCTTTATCAGGCCCTTCGGTGGGCAGGTCAGGGTTAACGATATAATGACAGGCCGAACATCCCCCGCCTTTTGTCCCAAAAAAGCCGGGCAAATCGCCTTTTTGCTTCCAAAGATGGCAAGTAGCACAGAGCTTGCGGTAATAATCCAAAGCCAGCGATGATTGGCCTGTTTCAAGCAGTTGCTGAACAGAGTAATCCCCATTTTGGTCAGGGGCTTCGCCCCAGTAATACAACAAAGTAGCCATAATACCTCTGTTGGTTGCCATAAGGGAGTTTTTTACCTTGTGGGCATCGGTGCCATGGCACCCCTGAACGCTACAGGTTTTTTCCACGACCCGCAGATCGCCGGGATTTTTAACAATACCGGCATGGGCAATCTCTTTGTCAATGGCTAGAGGAGAGCCGAGATGACATGGTGAGCAGCCAAGAATTTTGGTATCATGGGCGGGGTCGAGTTTTTCTTTCTGGTGGCAGGAAAGGCACATTTCAATGCGGCCGGACAGAGTCTCGTAAAGATGCTGTGGACGTTTGGTAAAATGTTCACGGACAATCAGTAAACAGATCGCAGCAAGAAGCAAAAAAACATAAATTTTTGCGGTGTGGGCACTGGTGTTTTTTCTAATGGAAAAGAACTGGATAAAGGATCTGAGCTTGCTGGGTCTGGTTTGTGGTTTGTCGGAATTCATTAGGGCCTGCTGGCAATGAGTATCGTTGAGTCGGATGTAAGATCAAGTATCAGATGCATTGTGGCACCTGCCTCGGCTAAAAGGGCAGCAATGGTCTGAGAGTCATGACATGAGCCATTATAGGTGTTGACCATCATGTTTATATCGTATAGCGCCCCCTTTACAGAATAGTGGTCCCGATCGGGGAAATAGTCATGTACTAATATAATACCGTTTTCAACGGAAAGCGAAATTGCCTTCTCTAAAACAGACAGGGCCATGGAATATTCATAAATATGCAGGATATTGCTTAGAATTACCAGGGAGAATGGTTCTGTGCCCGTAAAATCATGTTTTAGAAAATTGCCGCCAGTGGTCAGAATATTGTCCCACAAGCTGTTGGGATAGAGTTGCCTGGCAACTTCAAGGGTTTCCGGGAGGTCAAAAAGAACAGTTGTCGCATCCGGAACAGTTTGCTGCAATTCCCGGCACAAGGCGCCGGCTCCGCCGCCGATGTCAAGAAAACGTTTCCCAAGAGAAAACTGTTTCAGGTGTGGGATGATTTCGTGGGCCTTAAGCTTAGAGAGCTGGTCAAGCGCTCGGACATAATGAAATGTTCTTTTCTGATATGAGTCGCTGGGCGACAAGGCAGGGACGGTTGATGCCCCTGTGATTGTCCCGGTGAGGTTTTGCCAGGGATTTTGAATATAGCGCCGGTAGAGAAGAAAATGTCCGAGGTGTTCGGCCGCATTTTTATCAAGATAACGACTGGCCAAGGATGAATTTTGCCATAGATCATTAATCTGGTCAACTAAATGGAGTTTGCAGAGGGCAGTGAGCAGTCTGTGAAGTTTATGTTGATCGGCGTTGATCTGCTCGGTCAGGAGAGCGGTTGATACTGGCTCTCGAAGATAGGAAAAAATATCTATTTCAAGGGCGGCAAAAAGTGTTTCTGACTTCCAATAGGCGCAGGAGAGATCCTCAAGATATTGCCACTCACAATCTGATACGGGGGGGGGCGTAGACACCGGTAGTTTATTAGACATTTTCACGAAAGTTTTGGGTAGTTGGATAGCGCCTGCCGTAACCAAAGGCTTTGCTCGTTACCTTAAGGCCCATGGGCGCTTGTTTGCGTTTATGTTCGTTGATTGTAACGCGCCGCACAACATCCTGGACAACGTCCGGCGCAAAGCCTCGCTGGATAATATCGGCAACCGGACATTTCTTTTCTAAATAGAGTTCAAGGATCTGATCAAGGATTTCATATGGCGGAAGGTCGTCCTGATCTTTCTGGTTTGGGGCCAGTTCCGCTGTCGGGGCCTTGCTGATGGTCCGGTGAGGAATGATCTCTTTGTGTTCATTGAGGTAGTGGCAGATTCGGTAGACCAGCATTTTGGGAACATCGCTGATCACTGCCAGTCCGCCGCTCATATCGCCGTACAGGGTGCAGTAGCCAACAGCCATCTCGGATTTGTTGCCTGTGCTCAGCAGCAGATAGCCGAATTTATTGGCAATGGCCATGAGCAGATTCCCGCGAATTCTAGCTTGAATATTTTGCTCGGTGACGTCGGCCTTTAAATCTTTGAAAAAAAGGGCCAAAGTGGCAAGATGGGAGGCAAATATATCGCCGATTGGCAGGATTTTAAAGCTGATGCCAAGGTTTACTGCGACTTGTCTGGCATCTTCAATACTAGCCGGCGATGTATATGGTGAGGGCAAGGCAATGCCCAATACATTTTCAGGTCCTAATGCTTCTGCGGCAATTGCGGCAGTGAGTGCTGAGTCAATACCACCGCTTAAACCGATTACAACCTTGTGGAAACCACATTTGTTGAGATAATCACGAGTTCCGCAGACTAGGGCTTCAAAAATGATCTCAGCGGGTGCATCAGTTGGTGTTGTTTCTGTAGCAGGGACAGGACGTAGATGGTGGTTGGGTACTTGGGCAGATTCATGGATCCGAACGGTATTTTGGGCGGTATCGTAGACAAGCATCGCTTCGCTAAAACGAGGTGCTTTGACCAGAAGATTTCCGCTGCTGTCAAAGATGAGACTCTGACCATCAAAAATAAGTGAGTCCTGGCCGCCAACCTGATTCACATAGATAAAAGGTGTTTTATATCGGCTGGACAATTGTCCAAAAAAGGTCTGTTTTGCCTCCGGTTTTCCGGCATGAAACGGTGAGGCTGAGATATTGATGAGAAGATCAAGGCCGCTTCCGGACTTCTCAAAGAGGTTTTGAACCGGATTGCACCTGTAGAGTGTTGCCGGTCCTGCTGACATGTTCCTTGCGCCTTCGATCAGGGAATCGGCCAGATCAGGATCGTTAAAAACATCTTCACAGATGGTGATGCCTAATTGCTTTCCCATAAACGTTAGTGGAGAACTTGGTGGACCAGGTTCAAAATAGCGGGACTCGTCAAAGACATCATAGGTTGGCAATAATTGCTTGTGAACTGAAAATTCCCCATCAGGGGAACTCAGTGTTGCACTGTTATGCAGTGGTTTGCCGGCTGCGGCAGTGCATGGGGTAATTGAACCGAAGAGAATGGCAATGCTGCTTTTTTCCTGCAGGCAGCGCACGGCATCATGGTGGGCTGCAATAAACGCTGGCCTTTCCAGAAGATCCTGGGGGGGATAGCCGCTGACCGCCATTTCCGGAAATATGGCCAGCTGGCATCCAGCTTTCCGGGCTGTCTCGATCCAGTCGAGCATGGCGGAGGTATTTGCCGGAAAGTCGCCGATTACCGGATTGACCTGAATCGCTGCAATTTTCATGATGAGCGGCCTTTGCTGTTATATGTATTGTTCATCAGAATCTTTTCAAAGAGGTAAAGCGGAAATATATAGCATATTTTTGTTTTAGCACCAACAATAGTCATTATCATGTATATTTTGGCTCAGTTATGATACAAACAAAAAATATACTGGAAAGAAAGGTTGGAACTGTTTAAAGGGTGCATGCTTGCAATGTGTCCAACGTTTAGACAGTGGTGACGCCCAATAATTCCAATAGATTGCTACTCTAAACCTAGGAGAATTTGTGAAAAAATACTTTGTGCTGGACACCAACGTGCTGCTTCATAATGCGGCCGCTATAAACTCCTTTGCTGATAACTATGTTGTACTGCCAATGACTGTTATCGAAGAGTTGGACAGGTTTAAATCGCATAGTGATGAACTGGGTAGAAATGCCAGAGCTGTTGTGCGGCAGCTTGATGCCCTTCGCGCAAAAGGGAAACTTGGAGAGGGGGTCGAGATGGAAAACGGCGGCATCATGAAAATATCTATGGAAGAGGTTGATGCCTCAGCGCCTTTACTGGATATGGCGGTGCCGGATAATCGGATTCTGTCCGTTGCTCATAAGTTGCACAAAGAGGGTAAGGTTGTAATTTTTGTCTCAAAAGATATTAATGCCAGGCTAAAAGCAGACGCCCTGGGTCTTGGGGTTCAGGATTTTGAAAAGCAGAAAATCAACTTTGACGAACTTTATACTGGCCACAGAAAAGAGGTTGTCCCACGGACGGTGATTGATGAATTCTATTCCGACAAGGAGTTGACCAGTGAAGGGTTTAATCTGCTGCCTAACGAGTTTGTCCTTTTAGTTGATGAGACAGATGAAAAACATACAGCACTGGTTAAGGCCAACACCCAGGGGAAGATGGTCCCCCTTAACCCTGAATCGGACATTGTTTGGCATTTACACCCTCACAGCAAAGAGCAGCGGATGGCCCTAGAGCTTCTTATGGACCCGGCTGTTGAGCTTGTTACACTTGTCGGCCAGGCTGGCACCGGTAAGACGCTTCTGGCTATTGCGGCGGCTTTGGAGTCTGTTGTCAGTTTGGGCAGATACGATAGAGTGTTGGTCTCCCGGCCAATTATCCCAATGGGGAAGGATATAGGTTACCTGCCTGGTGGCAAGGAGGAGAAACTGATCAATTGGATGCAGCCGATTTTTGATAATCTTACTTTTTTACTCAGTCATGGCCGTGAAAAAGAGGAAGAGAAGTCAATCAAAAAGAAGATTGATAAACTGATTCAGGAGAATATACTGGAACTTGAAGCCTTGACATATATTCGAGGGCGATCGATTCCAAGACAATATGTTATCATTGATGAGGCCCAGAATTTAACCCCGCACGAGGTTAAAACAATTATCAGCCGGGCCGGTGAGGGAACGAAGATGATCCTGACCGGAGACCCCTATCAGATAGACAACCCGTATCTTGATTCCAGCAGCAATGGCTTGACCTATTCAGTTGAGCGCCTTAAAGGTCAGGCAATGCATGGACATGTGACTTTAAGAAAAAGTGAGAGAAGCGGCCTTGCTGCTGTCGCTGCAGAGTACCTCTAATGGCAATTTTCAGGCGGTGTCCATAACATAGCCTGGCGACCGGTATGATTTTTTTTTCAAATGGGGCCGAGGTTTTTTGACAACAAAGCTGCCAGTGTATATCATAAAACGTTAATGGTTGTAACCTAGGAAGCAGGGGTTACTGAACAGAACTTTAATTTAAGGGAGAATGGTGTGGAATTTGAACCAAAATGGATCGCCTGGGAAATTACCCGGCGTTGTAATTTGAGCTGTGTGCATTGTCGTAGTTCTTCGAAGCTGGAAGTGGAAGGACACCCTGATTTTTCGCTTGAAGAAGCCAAACGAGTCCTTGATGACATCTCCTCTTATGCCTCACCTGTAATGGTTTTGTCTGGTGGCGAGCCGCTTTTGCGTAAAGATGTGTTTGATATTGCACGCTATGGCGCAGGGAAAGGTTTGCGCATGTGCCTTGCTACCAACGGTACACTGGTCACTGATGAGATTTGTCAGAAAATTAAGGCGGCTGATATTAAAATGGTTTCTTTAAGCTTAGATGGCGCCACCGCTGAGGTTCATGATAACTTTCGCAATACGGTCGGTGCTTTTGATGCAACTGTAAACGCTGCCAAGTTATTTAAGAAGAATGGTATTAAATTTTTGGTGAACTCTTCATTTACTAAGCGCAACCAGGGTGAGATAGAAAATATTTATAAATTTGTTAAAGGGCTGGGTGCCACAGCCTGGTATATGTTTATGATTGTTCCCACTGGCAGGGGAGAAGATATCATGGAAGAGTTGGTTTCTATGGAGGACTACGAGGGATTTTTGGACTGGCATTATGAGATGGAGAAAAATGAGGATGAAATGCTGGTCAGGCCCACCTGCGCGCCAAGCTATTATCGAGTTGTTTTGCAGAAATCCAAGGCCCAGGGCGACGATTTTAAACGGCGTACTTTGCAGTTTTCCACCGGAGGTTCCAAGGGCTGCCTTGCCGGTCAGCTGATCTCCCTTCTTGACGTTGATGGCAACTTGTTGCCTTGCAGTTACTTCCCGATGTCAGCCGGCAATATCCGGGAGCAATCGTTTAAAGAAATTTGGGAGACCTCTGAGTTGTTTAAGGATCTGCGGGATTTTAAATCATACAAGGGGCGCTGTGGCGCCTGTGAGTACGTTGAGGTTTGCGGCGGCTGCAGAGCCCGAGCCCATGCAATGACTGGTGACTATATGGCAGAGGAGCCATTTTGCAGTCATGTGCCGTTTAAGTTGCAAAAAAAGGGGTAAATGGTTGACTTGATACCTTGTTAACCTGTTCAATTGTATATTGATTGGTTGCATTGGAACAACATGCTGCTAAGTAACTCTATTGGCTGCTTAGCAATTCGACTGTGTGGGCAATTATCAACTCTTACACCAGGTACCTAAAATTGGCAAACTCGCGAAAAGTCTCAATAGCTCCAGCGCCACCGTGTAAAATCAAATACTTACAGAGTGGTACGGGGATGTCGAGCAGCTTTTCGTTTCCCGTCATTGCGGGTTAACTGCGAGACCATCAAAATTTATAGAATAAGGGAGCATATGAATACAACATTTTTGAAAGCTTGTCGTGGCGAGGCGGTTGATTTTACACCAATCTGGATTATGCGGCAGGCTGGGCGGTATTTGCCGGAATACCATACCGTACGGAGTAAAGGTTCTTTTCTTGATCTGTGTAAAAATCCTGAAGGAGCGGCTGAGGTAACCATTCAACCTGTTGATAGACTTGGTGTGGATGCTGCCATTTTATTTTCTGATATCCTGGTCCCGCTGGAAAAAATGGGCGCCCCCCTGGAGTTTAGAGAAAAGCAGGGCCCTGTGTTCCCAACACCGATTCGTGATCATGCTGCCGTAGTTAAGCTGGGGATTCCTGATCCAGAAAGCGATCTTGGTTATGTTATGGATACCATTCGCATCCTCAGAAAAGAGCTTGAGGGCAGAGTGCCGCTTATTGGTTTTTCAGGCGCCCCTTTCACGTTGGCAACCTATCTGATCGAAGGCGGGTCCTCAAAAAACTACATTAATACCAAGCGGATGATGTACGAGGCTCCTGACCTCTATGACGCTCTCTTGACAAAAATTACCGATTGTACCATCGAGTACCTTAAAGGTCAGGCCGCTGCCGGTGCTCAGGCGTTGCAGGTCTTTGATTCCTGGGCAGGGGTTTTGGCGCCCTGTGATTTTGAAGAATTTGCTATTCCATATGTTCGCAGAATTATCAGCGCCCTGAAGGAAGTAACGGATATTCCTCTCATCTATTTTGCTAATAACGGTTCGACCTTGCTTGATCTTTCCTTGAGCAGTGGGGCGGATGTCCTGGGATTTGACTGGCGGCCCAACCTTGATGATGTGGTTAAACGGGTTCAGGGCAAAGTTTCAATTCAAGGGAATATGGACCCTCTGGCCCTTTTTCTGCCGGCCGACAAACTGGAGCAGCGGGTTGCCAAAGTATTGAAGCAGGCCGAAGGTGCCCGCGGCCATATTTTTAACCTTGGCCATGGCATCGTTCCAGAAACTGATCCGGAAAAAGCCAAACTGCTTGTGACCTTGGTGCATGAATTAAGCAAACGCTGAGCAATGTTGCCAACACCATCCGAATGTTTTCAGTTGATGGACCAGTATCACATGCTGGAGAATATCAAGGCGCATTCCATCGTCGTTGGGCGCATAGCAGAGTTTATTGCGGTTAGGCTCCACCGGAACGGACAACCGATTTCTGTGGAGCTTGCTTTGTCAGCCGCACTATTACATGACATTGGCAAAACAAGCTGTCTCGATACAGGTGAAGATCATTCGCAAGTTGGACATGATATCTGTGTCGCACATGGGTATTTTGAGCTGGCACCTCTTGTGCGTCAGCATGTGATTCTGGTAGGCGGGTTCCCGGAAAATCCCATAACAGAAAAGGAAATTGTCTATTATGCTGACAAGCGGGTGAAACATGACCAGATTGTCAGCCTGGATTCTCGCCTTAAATATATCCTTGAGCGGTATGGCCTTGGTAATCCCAAAAGACATAAGGCCATAGAAAATAATTTTCGGCAATCCCACCTCATTGAGCAGGCACTATTTTCTGTGCTCGGTTGCCGTTCAGAGAGTCTGGCTGACCATTTGGTCCCGCATCCTGACTGGTTGCCGAAGAACAACCAGGACCGTTGATCATCAGACAGAGCATGGCCCTTTAATGCAGTTATTTATATAAATCAGACTGGAGAGTTGTCTCGGATGGGGACATTGGCTGCTGACCAAAAAATTGCGGTTGTGCTGCTTAACTTGGGCGGGCCGGAACGGATCGAGGACGTGCGTCCATTTTTGTACAATCTTTTTTCCGATCGGCTGATTATCCGTTTGGGCCCATCGTTTATGCAAAAACCATTGGCCTGGTGGATAGCAAAAACCCGGGCACCGAAGAGTCAGGAGTACTACCGCCAGATTGGCGGGGGCTCTCCTCTTAATCGAATCACGGGTGAACAGTGCAAAGCCCTTGAACAATTGCTCAATGGCAATACCGGCAACTTCAGAGTTGTCATGGCCATGCGTTACTGGAGACCTTACGCCAAAGAGATCTTGGCGAATCTTGCCGCCCAGGGTGTGACCCGCCTGGTTGCCCTGACCTTATATCCCCATTATTCTATTGCCACTACCGGCTCTTCACTCAGAGACCTGCAGGAAGTCATGGCAGAAATGGCAGAGCCGTTTGACCTTGTTGAGATTGCCTCCTGGCCGGATCAGAAAGAGTACATTGACTGTTTAGTGCAGCGAATTCAGGCTGGTTTGCAGCAGAAGGAAAAGACAGAAGTTGTGTACAGCGCCCACAGTCTCCCGGTGAAATTTATCGAAGAGGGAGACCCTTATCTGGAACACTTAAAAAGGACGATCCAGGCTGTTGAGAATAAAACGGGGGCCAAAGGCCATTTATGTTTTCAAAGCCGCAGCGGTCCGGTTGAATGGTTGAGTCCTTCCACCCCTGATACCATTAAGGAACTGGCCCAGAAAGGCTGTCAAAGGATCCTGATGGTCCCGATCAGTTTTGTTTCCGATCATGTTGAGACACTCTGTGAAATTGACATTCAGTACAAAGAGTTAGCTGTTAGCCATGGAATAGAACTCATCCGCACCCCTTCCCTCAATGTTGATCCCTTATTTATTGCGTCCTTAAAGGAATTGGTCCTCTCTGCATGCCGGGAGAAGGGTTGGATAGAGAGAGTTTGAGGCTAAAATTAAAGATGGTGAACCATCAAGAAGGAAAGCATGAAGATATTGACGGGCATTGGTATTGGTGTTCTGGCCAGCATGCTGCTTGGCGTTTGCGTTGCCGCTCAGACAGGCATGGCTGGGTCTTCCTCCGAGGGTAAAGTACTTGCTCCCGGCGCTTTCATCGAATCCTGTATTGAGGCTGAGCCTTCCCAGCAGATGGCCTATTCGTTCAGCGCGGATGAAGCTGTCATGTACAATGTGCATTACCATGATGCTACTTCTCAGCAAGTCGTTTATCTTGTGCCCGAAGCAAGTGGGGCGTCCGGAAACGGCATCCTTAAGGCACCGCAGGCAAACACCTATTGTCTGATGTTGACCAACAGAAATCAGGAGCAGGTACAGGTCTCGGCCGACATTAAAAGTACTGCCCATGCAGGTCACGTCATGTCTGAAGCTGCACCGGAACACATGCATATGCACGCCGCATCGCATGAGGCGACAACGGAGAAACCTGCTGTCGATTCTATGTCCATGGCCGATATGGACAAAAAAAGTCCTGTTGATTACATACGGGTTAAGACTCCGGCCGGTTTTGATGCGGTCATCGGTCGAAAAAATCCCTTGCCCGAACTTGCATATAAAACCGTTATCGAAAACGGCCAGGAAATTAAGGTTTTCCGGTTGAGCGTCGATGATGTTTCCTTCGAGGTATTTCCCGGCAAGATTGTCCACGGCTGGGGCTTCAATGGTCAGGTTCCGGGTCCAACCATCAGGGTCACGGAAGGAGACAGAATCAGAATCTTCTTTACCAACAATACCGATAACGAGCATACCATACATATCCACGGTGAGCCGAAACCATTGGAAATGGACGGTATCCCATATGTCAGTCAAAAACCGGTGGCCAAGGGGGAAACTTTTACCTATGAATTTACCGTCCGCAAAAGTGGAAGCCAGTGGTATCACTGCCACGTAGATTCTCCACACCATGTCGATATGGGAATGTATGGTGCCTTCATCGTCGAGCCGAAGCATGAAGATGTTCCTTTCAACCGGGAATATGTCATGATCCTGGATGAATGGCCCACTGCTCATATTCATATGCATGAAAATGGTGCGATGAACATGGATATGAATATGAGCGACCATGGCAAGCATGGCGTCGTGACCGAACACAGTGGATCTCCCGTTGCCGAGCCACCGGTTGCAAAGCAGCCGGACAGAGATTGGTATCCGGAGACCTATAATGCCTATACACCGGTTTATGATGGTTTTACCATCAACGGTCGCTCTTTCCCCTACACTGAACCCTTGGAAGTTAAAGAGGGCGAACTGGTGAAGATCCGTTTCATAAACGCTGGGTACCAGCCGCATTTTATGCATGTTCACTCACATAAATTTACTGTGATAGCAAGGGATGGCAGCCCGGTTGATGAACCGCAACTACTCGACACTGTGGAAATTGGTCCGGGTCAGCGAGTTGATATTCTCATGCGCGCCGACAATCCTGGCGTCTGGCCTTTTCATTGTCACCGGCTTGATCACATTGTCAATGAGAATATTTATCCGGGAGGAATGCTCACTTTTTTGCGGTATGTTGAGTAGGAAAAAGATCAATCTGCTTCAATCTGGAGGGTTTTTGTTTTAACTGAAAGCTGGAAGGAGTAAAGCTCCTTGCGGCAAACCGCGAGGAGCTTTACTTGAGTTAATAATTTTTTCTAAAGAAGTGCGCAGGTTTTATGTTAAAAATCAAGGCGTCGCTTAAATGACAGGAGGGCACTGCCCCCGTAACTACCGCCCATTTGGGTTTTTTCCATTGCCATCATTCCTGTGGTGGTATAGTGGTTCATGTCCTCATAAATGGGAACACTGACAGCCAGTCGCAGATTGAAATTGCCGCCCAGGGCGGTAAGGAAACGCCAATTGCCGACCCCTGTGGCGAAACTTCTAAAGCCGCCGGTATTGTCAATTTTTACGTCGTTGTATTCATTCTTGGCATAGTCTGTGCCGTTTATTTCCAGACCGAACATCAAATTATAATCAGGAGTATAATGCAAGGCGGCGCCAAAATTTGTTTCATCACCGAATCTATAATTATCGTCGTTTTCCAGTTTGTGAGTGTAGGTCAGCATAGTATGAAACCAAAAATCATTCAAACGTTGTGAGTAGAGTAGTCCGGCCGTGCCGGTGAAGCTGCCATTGCCGATCTGCAGGCCGGGTTGGTCCTTATACTCAATTTCAAAATTGCCGGTGGGCAGAGTGGTGCTGAGGGCGATGGAGAAAAATTTGCTGTAATAGACATCTTTCCAGAGATTATAGCGCAGGTTGATATCAAGGTCGCCAAAACCGTTGTTACGGGTGGTGGTGACGTTGCTGCCGCTCATTGTGTACATTTCCATCTTCTTGTGCAGATCCTTGATACTCACTCCCATGGCCAGATTGTCACGAATACCATAGGAGAACATGTACATTTCGCCGCTTGTCACCATCTCCTTGCCCCCCATGGTCTGGCCGGGGCGTTGAATAAACTCGGACGGCGAAATGCTATCCGACCCTAGCTGTATATCGTCCATTTTCATATACATATAGCCTGCTGCGCTGCTTGTAGCGCCTTTGGCCGGCACAACTGCTGATTTTATTTTGACCGGCATGGTCATCCCTGTTGGGGAGATGGAAAGCAGTGCCTGGGTAAAAGAAAGAAGTGCTCCGCCATTATTCTTTTGAAATGCCTCGGCCTCAGCTTCGGAACTGAAGGCAATAATAGTGGGTAACATGTCTGGAATGATCTTGCTGCCGATGACATAGATTGCTTCTTGCGCCGCTATCTCCTGATCGCTGTTCCAGCCCCGCACCTTGAGGCTTGAGAAGGCCTCGGGACCTCCGGTGTCATTAATCAGACGGATCATATCGGTAACGCCGCAGGTCTGCACCTGCTGACCTTGTTTGTCGATGAGAGTGGCCGCTGTTTTCTGGTGGCTGTTAATATACATACCGCACACTGAACAACTGGCTCTTTGCCCGCTGCTGGCCGTGGAAAACTGAGGGGCCAGAATTATTGCCGCCAGAATTAGTACGATTACTTTTTGTCTCATTTTCTTCTCCTCCGTATTTTTTTTATACGACATCGTAATACGAAAGAAATTTAACATGCATGATTAGGCGCGACAATGTGGCAAATTGTCACAGGGCGAATAGGGAGATTGCCTGAGAGAGAGGGAGATTTGCCGGGAGACCCTATTTTCAGAGGCAGATCAGGGTCCATGGCTCTCGAGAGAAAACTCAGCCCTGTAACTTCTCTCGGATGGGTGTTTCGTTCATTTGGGCATTTTTCAGATGATCCGTACCTGCACAGTTTCAACAAACTTACCGCCTGCTAAGATATCAGAGACCAGGATCACTCTATCTCCCTGGTTTACAATGTTTTTCCGGGTTAACAGCTCAACGGCCCTGTAAATAGTAGTTTCAGGAGATTTTGAGAATTTTATGGTAAACGGCTGGATTCCCCAATGGATTGCCAATCGTCTTCTGACGTGACTTGTGTTGGTAAAGGCATAGATAGGGCTGTTGGGGCGACATCGAGACAACAGGACGGCCATCAACCCCCGACGGGTAAAGATCAGGGTGGCTTTGGCCTGCAAGTTGTTATTAAGAATAGCTGCCGATCTGGCAATTTCATATTTCGCGTTGTTTGATACTTCAACACGGACCTTTCGGTCTAACTGTTGTCGCTGTTCGGTCCGCCGTGCTACAGCATCCATGACCTCAAGGGCCTTTAACGGATATTTCCCGGTGGTTGTCTCTCCAGAGAGCATCGTGCAGTCTGTTCCCTGTAGAACCGCCTGGGTAATGTCCGTTACTTCTGCCCGTGTCGGCGTAGGATTAGTTATCATCGATTCAAGCATGTGGGTTGCGACAATTACAGGCTTGGCGGCCTGGCGGCATTTATCGATAATTTCTTCCTGAAGATGCGGGACGTCTTCAAAGGGAAGCTCCGCTCCAAGATCTCCTCTGGCAATCATAGCACCATCTGCTGTCTCAATAATTTCGTCTAAGTGCGGTATGGCATCAGCACTTTCAATCTTGGCAATGACATCAATTGTGGCTTTTTTCCCTTGCAGGTATTGTTGCAGTTCGAGAATAGCACCAGCCGTTTTCACAAAAGAGAGGGCTATAAAATCAACACCATGTTGGATCCCAAAATCAATATCTTGCCAGTCTTTGGGGGTTATAGACGGCAGGGCGGCAGATTTACCCCGAATGTTCAAATGTCTCCGTGAACTCAAAATGCCATCATCAAGGCTTTGACAGTAAATGTCATAATCAGTCTTTCGAGTAACCTCCAGGCTGATCATGCCGCCATCGACCAGGATAATGTCGCCTTTTGCCACATCATGGATAAAGCCGTCGTAACTCACCTCTACACAATCAGGCTCAAGAACGGCCTGTCTGCGAATGGTAAAGGTAAGAGAGTCACCCTTTGTTAAGCTGATATCGGGGTTTACATCACCGGTCCGGATTTCTGACCCTTTGGTGTCCAGAAGGATAGCGACAGCTTGCCCCTCCTTACGATTCAATCGTTTAATATGATGAATGACCTGTTCATGCCATTTCTGATCGCCATGTGACATGTTGAGACGAGCAATATTCATGCCCTTTAAGGACAAGGCCTTAAGCATTTCATAAGACTGGGTTTGTGGCCCTATGGTGCAGACTATTTTTGTTTTTCGCACACGATTCATCAGCGGTCTCAAAAAATTATTACAGGGTATCTTTTAGTCTAGATGATTTTTTGATCTTCGTGTGAGATTTTCTCCTTTTTTTCAGTATTTTCCTGCCCAAGCAAGTCCTTAACCGGAAATTACTGAATTCGAATATGTCGCAAACAATTTTTGAAACGGGCATAATTATTTGAAATTGTAGTTTTTGTCTGTTGGTGTTGTTTCGTGAAATATTCAGGCGGGAAAAAACAGCTGCGAGGCTTAAGTGTCATTTCTCCAGGAATTTACAGGCTGGTAAGCGTAGGCCCCTGCCCCGGGGAAAAATTGATATTGTGATAAATACAACCAAAAAGAAGGCCTGGACAGATGCTCGGGCCTTCTTTTTGGGGTTTATGCTAAACAGTAAAAAAACGACAGAACCTGAGTGTTGAGATCAGGCTGCATGAGAAGAGGCTGGTTACTCGCCTAACTCCCAATTGATCCAGGAACCGTCGTGGACCTTTACCTTCTCAAATCCTAAATAGCGGAGTATAGGAAAAGCCGCCCCGGCTAACTGACCGGTGTTGCAGGTGGTCACTATCGTTTTGTCAGGGGTAATACCATAATTTTTCAGCATCCAGAGCAATTCATCGGGTTTTTTCAGTTCACCATTATCCATGTATAGAGCGGAAAGCGGCAAGTTGACCGATCCGGGAATATGTCCGGCCCGCTCCGCAGCACCATGCTTGATTATGCCTTTGGCCTGGGTAATTATTCTGACATCAACAATGACCACTTTTGGATTGTCGAGATTTTCAATGGCAAAACCATTGTCAGCAACAAACTCTTCCCTCTCTTTGCCATTAAATGAACCTGCGGTCGGTTTTGTTTCTTTGTTGCTGGTGTGGTAACCAGCCTCGTGCCAGCCTTCGATTCCTCCTTTGAGGTACGACACATTATCGGCACCTGCATACTGTAAAATCCAGAGCAAAAATCCAGCCAGCCGGCCATCTTTGTCGTAGACGACGATCCTGCTGTCCGATTTAATTCCTGCCTCGCCCAAAGTTTCTTCAATATTGGCGAAAGGCAACAGCTGTAGCGGCTGATCATCATCCTGATCATGGCGCAGATTCATTTCCAGCGGCGAAAAGGAGATTGCCCCTTCAATATGGCCCTTGCCATATTCCTGTGCGGATCTGGCATCGATGATCTGCAGACTTCTTTCGGGGAGCAGTTCATGCACTTTTTCGGGCGTGACTACCATAGCATTATTGACTCTGGAGGTGTCCACTGAAAAGGCGGCTGTCTTTTCTACTTTGGCAGGAATTCTTGACCCGGGCACTACAACAGGCCGATTGGCTTTTTTCTCGTATTCGAGCAGATCTTTTTCTTGGAGAAAAAGGTCTGCACTGCCATGGCAATTGTTGCAGTTCGCATTCTGCCAGGTTTTGCGCTGAATGTTGTGGGGAGATGTCCTTTTCCAGTTCGGGACTCTGGAAAAATTGGCAAGAGCACCCTTAACATAGAAATCAAACAACTCTAAATCCACCGGAATATGGCGAACAAGCATGAAATCGTAATTGGCGCCGGGAGCGTTTCGGTCGTAGTTCAGACCGATTTTCATACCTTCAACCTCCCTTTTATTCTGAAAATAATAGAGCCCGGCTTCGTCTCTGCCGGTATGGCAGCTGTAACAGTTGACATAGGTTTGTGAGTGGCAGACCTGGCATTGAACCTTACCGATATGAATCGTATGGTCCCGTACTGACCCATACTCAAGGTCTTTATGACACTCTTCACATCGAATTTTTTCATCAAGATGGTATCTGCCGCTAAGCCCTGAACCATCGGCGTGCATTTCCTCAGCATCATGACAGGAGATGCAGTCCATGTTGCCTTTACGGGCATGGACATCACCTAAACCGCGCATGCCGTAAAATTCGCTGCCAACCCGGCTACCATGACAAGCAGTACATTGGTTAACAGAGTCCGAGTGTTTTTGAAAAATATGTCCTTTAACAAACCCCTTTGCCGAGGCTTTGGGGCGACTGACATGACAGGCACCGCAACTATTGGTGTGACAGGCGGCACAATGCTTCGACCTTGCCTCATCAATTTGTGGCCATTTTGAAGGGTCGGCCCGGCTCATTAAAACGGTGGGAAAGGTTGAGAGAGTGGCGTGCAGGGATTTAGAAGCACTGGCGACAATTTCTTCATGGCATTCACCACAAGCCTTTCCCGGGTTTGTAATTGCGGGCGTAGGATCCATACCGGCATGAGCTTCGGTCTTGTTCTCCAGGCCAGGATCGCCGCCGTGACATTCTGCGCAACCGATTTCACCATGGGCGGTTGTCAGAAACTGTTGTGCAACCAGGACTTTAATTTGCGGCTCCAACGGAGCCACTTTTCCACCTCAGCCAGAGCCTGACTGCAATGCAGACTTGGCAGTCGAGTCGGTTTTCAGAGTGGCAGTCAGCATTTCCTCGTCAAGATGACAATTTTCACAACTTGATTTGGATCCGGCCCAGGATGAGGCGTGGAATGTTACCAGACCCAGCAGCGCTGAAACAATACAGATCCCATACTGCAGTCTTTTATTCACTTTCCTGTTTGGCATGTCGTTCTCCTTGAAATAATTATTCTTTGTCAGAGTTTTGTTTACTAATTTTTAGTCTTAAACGATCAAATGAAAATGCGGTAATTTGTCGCAGGCATACATTGTGGCAGATGCTGACACTGCTGGTTGTTGGGTAACAATTAACGGGGATATCCCCATTTGAAATTGGATTTATTTCTCAAAATCGCAAAAATAAACCCAGGATATAATAAAATCATCGGCTCCAATGTTGTGTAATTGTTCGATATTATTTATATAAATGGCTTGGTTTAAAAACGGCTTATTTTTTGCAAGCTTTAAGAAGAGCTAACATTTGTTCTGTTGTGAACAGAGCGGAACATTAATGGTGTTTACCCGGGAATGTGTAAAAGGAGCTGATTCTTTTGATGTGCCCGGAATTCTGGTAGAAATTTCGGTAGAGAACCTATCTTGGTGATCACAAAACGAAAAATGAGCGGGACAACATTGTTTGTGGCTTTTGCTGCCATGTTTGCATTTCTGCCATCAGCGTGGGCTGTGGACAGGCCAGCAGGTATGCAGCGGACCGGTCAGTTTCCCTGGGAAACTTCCGGAGCCAGTTCTTCAAGCTATGATTCGAATAGTGTAATGACCGTCCTTCCGGCTTCTGAAAATAAGAACTATATCGTAAAAGCTGTTACTGAGTCTGACAAGGCTCTGTGGGGGATGTGTTCAGATAAGGGATCCCAGGGGATCAAAACTGGAACGATGCCGGACCGTTTACTTTATAATACTGATATATTCTTTGACGGATGGTTTGACAAGCCAGCAACGTTAGGCGCTATTGCCCCTGATCGGTCAGAAAAAGTCCAAGAGGGCGGTGTGGAAATCTCTGGTGCTGATAACTCAGGAGGTGAGTCAACCTGCAAGGGCATATTGAATGGTTCCCGCTGGTGTGATAATCGTGACGGCACGGTAACTGACATGAGCTCAGGACTTGTCTGGCTGCAGAACGCTAATTGTTGGGGATTGATGACCTGGATGACAGCTATCACGAAGCCAATTACTGATTTAAGGGATGGCATATGTGGCCTGAATGATGATTCAGCATGGGGCGACTGGCATTTGCCCACGCTGGATGAGTTGTATACCCTGACCTATGGGCCCGAAGCCGTGACCAATGAATCTCCTTATGCTTTTTCAGGCGTGCAGTCGGATTTCTACTGGTCGGCAACCAGCCATGCCTACCATTCGACCTATTCCTGGTATGTGTATTTCAACGATGGCAGCGTGAATTACTACAGCAAAATCGACCACAATTACGTATGGCCTGTTAGAAATGGGCCATAATATTGAGCCTCTTGCAAAATTAAAGAAGCAATTTTGACAGTATAACATATTGAAAATATTGAGCTTCATGGCAATTCCGAGTATTGTTTTGTACCACCAAAATAATACTAAGGAGACTGCCGATGAA